>Ga0209643_1000031_pt1 | contig 457135 bp, 473 predicted proteins | sample AutmiccBRH37_all_FD_187383 | JGI IMG/M metagenome (GOLD analysis project Ga0209643, IMG submission 187383) | Deep subsurface microbial communities from Mt. Terri, Switzerland - Autotrophic microbial communities BRH/37_all (SPAdes) (version 2) | ecosystem: Environmental > Aquatic > Deep...
CCCTCCCCTTGAAGGGGAGGGGGTTACGCATGCCTCATCTTGCGCCATGGCAAACAACCAAAACAATCTTCGCAGCTAAAGCTGACCGGCTAAAGCCGGTGGTTTAAACCTTGTGATTGAAAATTAATCCGTTACCGGCAAGGCTTCGGCATCCAGCCAGGCCACGGTTTCCTGTTTGCCATGCACCTGTGCGACCGGCAAGGCTTCACCCGCTTGCCAGTGCGCGATTGCCGTCCTTTTGCCGCTGCCGGTGATCACAAACCACACCTGTGCACTGCGGCTCAAGCGGTCCGCCGACAGGCTGACCCGTTCGGGCGGCGGCTTGGGCGCGCCAAAAACCGCGAGCACGTCTGAACTGTCAGGCTCGACACCCCAGTCGTGCCCGGGAAACAGGCTGGCCGTATGGCCGTCTTCGCCCATGCCCAGCAGCACCACATCGAAATCGGCCACGGCTTTCAATTGATCCGCATATAACGCAGCAGCCTGAACGGCACCCAGTTCGGCCGGAATCGGGTGACGGTTACCCGATGGAATCGTTGAAGTCGCAAGCCAGGCCGTTTCGATCATGCGGCTATTGCGTTCGAGGTGGTCCACCGGCAAACAACGCTCGTCGCCGTACCAGAGATGCCAGCGGGCATCCCCTACGCCCCGCTCCGACAATGCACGATATAGCGCCAGCGGCGTGCTGCCGCCTGCCAGCACCAGATGAAACGCGCCACGCGCGGCAATGGCTTGATCGGCTGCTTCACACAAGGCATTGGCCAGTCTTTCAACCAGCGAGTCCGCATCGGAAAATACGCGCCAGCCGGGCAGCTTCATAGTTCATTGCGCCAGGTCTGGTCGTCGCTATCGAACAAACGGTTGGCATCCGCCGGGCCCCAGCTGCCCGCAGCGTAGGTCGGGATGTATTCGCGCTCCACCGCCCAGTTCTTGAGGATGGGGTCAACCACCCGCCACGCCCATTCCACTTCGTCAAAGCGCAGGAACAGGGAACGGTCGCCTTCGATGACATCGAGCAGCAACGTCTCATATGCATCGAGCGCTTCTTCGTCGGTTTTGAGGAAGCTCGCGTTCATCTGCATCATCCGCGTGTCCATGTCGAGACCGGGCTGCTTGACGTGGATTTCCATGCGCATCGATTCGTCGGGCTGGATCGACAACAGTATCCAGTTCGGATCGATCGTTTCGAGCGGGGTTTCGCGGAACAGCTGCTGCGGTGGATGACGAAAGCGGATCGCAATCATCGAGGTCTGGCGCGGCATGCGTTTACCCGTGCGCAGGTAGAACGGCACCCCGCGCCAGCGCCAGTTGTCGATATAGAACTTGGCCGCAACAAAGGTTTCGGTAATGGAATTCGACGCGACGTTTTCTTCCTGCTGGTAGCCCAACGCAGACTTGCCATCAATCGCGCCACGGGCGTACTGCGCACGGATTGCGTGGGCGTGCACGGCCTGCTTGGCAATCGGCCTGATCGAACGCAACACTTTCACTTTTTCATCGTGCAAGGCATCGGCTTCCAGCGCAGGCGGCGGCTCCATCGCCACCACGGTGAGCAGCTGCATCAAGTGGTTTTGCAGCATGTCGCGCAGCGCGCCTGCATTGTCGTAATAATCGGCTCGCTTTTCGATGCCGATCGATTCGGCCACGGTGATCTGCACGTGGTCGATGAAATTGCGGTTCCACAAGGGTTCGATCAGGGTGTTGGCAAAGCGGAAAACCAGCAGGTTCTGCACCGTTTCCTTGCCAAGAAAATGGTCGATGCGGAAAATCTGTTCTTCGTCGAAATGCTGATGTAATAACTGATTCAGCATGCGTGCCGATTCGATGTCCTCGCCAAAGGGTTTTTCCACGACCACACGGTTTAATCCGCGCGGCCGGTTCAAACCCACGGCTTCGAGATTGCGGACGACCGCGCCAAACTCAGCCGGTTTGATCGCCAGGTAAAACACCGTGGCCGAGCAGGCCTCTTCGGACGGCAGGCGCTTGGCCAGTTCCTTGTAAGTCTCAACGTCGTTGAGATCGCCCTTCTGATAGGTGAAGCGGGCAATGAAGCGCTCGAATATCGGGGTGTCCTGCTTGCCCTTGATCTTGTCGGCAAGGACGTCGCGCATGTGGTTACGCCACGCATCGTCGCTAAATGCACGCCGTGAAAACGCAATGATATTGAGGGCTTCCGTCAGGCGGCCCGCTGCTTCCAGGTGATACAGCGCAGGCAGCAATTTGTTGGTGGACAGATTGCCGGTGGCGCCAAAAATAACGAAAGTACACGGCAGAACGATGTCGACTTTGTCGTTCATTGGCCTTCCTCTTTGATTGCATGGCCGCCAAACCCCTGGCGCATCTTGGCAAGCACCTTGGAGGCGTAATCATTCTTGCCCTGGCTGGCGAAGCGCATCATCAACGCCAGCGACATCACCGGGGTGGGGATGCCCTGCTCGACCGATTCCAGTGCGGTCCAGCGCCCCTCGCCCGAATCGGCCACAAAGGGTTCGATGGAATCCAGCGTTTGATCCTGCGCCAGAAAGTCCACCGACAAATCCAGCAGCCAGGAACGCACCACGCTGCCATGACGCCACAGTTCAGTGATGTCTGCGATGTCCAAATCAAACCCGGGCTTGTTCTTCATCAGCGCGAAGCCTTCGGCAAACGCCTGCATCATGCCGTACTCGATGCCGTTGTGAACCATCTTGACGAAGTGACCGGAGCCAACCGGGCCGGTGTGCAGCCAGCCGGTGGTGGGCGTGGGGGCGAGCGCTTCCATATAGGGCTTGAGGCGCGCCGCCGCGGCGTCGCTGCCGCCGAACATGATGCAGTAGCCGTTATCCAGGCCCCACACCCCACCGGACACGCCGGCATCGGCAAAGTCGATCTTGTGCGCCGCCAGTTTGTCGGCATGGGGCTGGTCGTCCTTGTAATAGGCATTGGCACCGTCAACCACCAGATCGCCAGGGGCGAGCAAAGGCACCAGGGTATCCAGCGCGGCCTCGGTGGCCTCGCCGGCGGGCAGCATCAGCCAGACAATGCGCGGACTTTGCAAGGCGCCCACCATATCGGCCAACGTGGCACAGGCGACGTGGCCGGTTTCAGCCGCGATTGCCTCACTGACCTCATGGCTGCGGTTATGAATTGCGATACTGATGCCCTGCCGCGCCAGTCGCCGCGCCATGTTGCCGCCCATGCGACCCAATCCGACCATACCAAATTCCATGCTTAGCTCCTTGAATGACGATGCGTATCAATGGCGCAGCAAGCGTGCCACCTGTAACCCCATGATAGGACGTGAAAAATGTGGATACAGGCAACATGCCCTCTAATCGTGCATCGCGCACCTGACCCCGACATGTCAGGCCAGCAAACCCGGAAAAAGTTTTCCCAGTCCGCCGGCAATCATCTCGATCGAGATGGCCGCGATAATAAGGCCCATCAGGCGCGTCACAACATGGATACCGGTTTTGCCCAGACGCCTGGCGATTGCCGGCGCAGCCCGGAAGGCCAGCCACACCGTGAACGCCACCAGGGCGACCGGAATCAGTAGTGCCACCTGATGCAGGACTTCACCCCGGGTTGCGCCGGCTGCCACGATCATGTGGGTAATCGCGCCGGGCCCGGCCAGCAGGGGTACGCCCAGCGGAACCACGCCGACTGCGTCCTTTTCTTCCGCTTCCACGGCTTCATCTTCCGTCTGCCGTTGCGGGCTGACGTGCGCCTGCACCATCGATAGCGCCAGCAACAATAGCAGCAACCCGCCTGCGACGGAAAAAGCGGCGAGCCGGATGCCGAGAAACAGTAGCAACGGCTCGCCCAGAAAAGTAAACGCGGTCAGCACACCGAGCACGGTCAATGCCGCGAATCGTGCTGCCGAACGGCTTTGCGCAAGCGTGTAGCCCTGCGTGGCAAGAAGGAATAGCGGAATAATGCCGACCGGATCGACGATGGCAAACAGGGCGAATGCGGCCTTGGCGAGTTCGAGCACCTCCATGCCCGGCATCATAGCCTCATAGGGCCACGGTGCGGCTCCTGGAACTTACATGCGGCGAAAAACCAGATCCCATACACCATGACCGAGCCGGATGCCACGTTGCTCGAACTTGGTGAGTGGCCGTGTATCGGGGCGCGGCGCGTAGTCCGTCACCGTATTTTGCAACAGGGGTTCGGCGCCCAGAACGGCCAGCATCTGTTCGGCGTAATCCTGCCAGTCGGTTGCCAGGTGGAGATAACCGCCGTCCCGCAGGCGGCTGGCCAGCAATTGCACCAGCGCCGGCTGGATCAGCCGACGTTTATGGTGGCGTTTCTTATGCCAGGGGTCGGGGAAAAAAATATGGATGCCGTCCAGGCTCGCGGGCGCCAGCATCTGATTGAGTACCTCAACCGCATCATGCTGAATGACCCGCACATTGGTCAGCTCCCGTTCGCCGAGCTGCTTCAGCAGGGCCCCCACGCCGGGCGTATGCACCTCGACACCGAGATAATCATTCTGCGGACTGGCCGCAGCAATTTCAGCCAGCCCCTCGCCCATGCCAAAGCCAATTTCAAGTATGCGCGGCGCAACGCGGCCGAAGGCAGCGCCAAGGTCAGACACGGCAGACTGGTACGGCAACATGTACTGCGGCCCGATTTCGGCGAGCGCACGCGCCTGGCCCGGCCCGACGCGTCCGGCGCGCAGCACATAGGATCGAATGCGCGGATGCGCACCAGAATCAATCGTCATGACTATTTGGTGCCTGCGATCAGGCCCGCAGTGGGCGAACTGGGGCTGGCCTGGTAAATTTTCTTTGGCATCCTGCCGGCGAGGAATGCTTCGCGCCCGGCTTCCACTGCTTTTTTCATCGCCGAGGCCATCAGCACCGGATTGCCCGCCCCCGCGATGGCGGTATTCATCAACACCGCGTCGCAACCGAGTTCCATGGCGATCGTGGCATCACTTGCAGTGCCCACACCGGCATCGACAATTACCGGCACGCTCAGGCGATCGATGATGATCTGCAGATTCCACGGGTTAAGAATGCCCATCCCCGAGCCGATCAGGCTCGCCAGCGGCATTACTGCGACGCAGCCGATGTCTTCCAGCTGCTTCGCGACAATCGGGTCGTCCGACGTGTACACCATCACCTGAAAGCCGTCTTTCACCAGGACTTCGGCGGCTTTTACCGTTTCGGCGATGTTGGGATAAAGCGATTCCGCATCGCCCAGCACTTCGAGCTTGACCAGCGCATGACCATCCAGCAGTTCGCGCGCCAGCCGCAAGGTGCGAATCGCCTCATCGGCGGTGTAGCAGCCGGCGGTGTTGGGCAGATAGGTGTATTTGGACGGCGGCAAGGTGTCGAGCAGACTCGGCTGGCCCGAATCCTGGCCGATGTTGGTACGGCGGATGGCCACGGTAACGATTTCAGCGCCCGAAGCCTCAACCGCAAGACGCGTTTGCTCAAAATCCGCGTATTTACCCGTACCCACCAGCAGTCGGGAGGCGTAGCGGTGTCCGGCGATAACGAAGGGTTCCATGAATTATAAAGGCCAATAAGGGTAAAAAAAGCTCAGCCGCCACCCACCGCAACGACAATTTCCAGACGGTCGCCGCTGGCCAGCGCGGTGCTGGCATGCTGGCTGCGCGGGACGATTTCACCATTTTTTTCAATGGCAATGCGCTTGCCGGCCAGATCCAGCGTTGCGGTCAGCTGGGCGAGGGTAAGTGGCGCGGGGAAATTTCGGGGCTCGCCGTTGATGATCAGTTCAATCACAAATTACGCTCTCTTGTATCCGACGGGCCTGAGTTTCAGTATCATCCACATTCTACCCCGAAGGGCCCCCATACCCGAAGGGCACACGCACGATGCGGGCGTCGTATAGAGGCATTACCTGAGCTTCCCAAGCTCATGAGGAGGGTTCGATTCCCTTCGCCCGCTCCACATCCAGACCGAAGCTGCCGGTCAGGCTCCGTTCCGCTGGGCCGTAAATCGGGTTCTCTCTGCACTGAATTTTTTCGCCTGTTCGCTCAAGTTCCGGCTGCTGCAGCCGATAGTGCAGTTATGCGGTCTAGTGTCTGATTTTCGACACTTCCGTCGATTACCGAACAGGGCAAACCCGCCGCGAGGCGGCGACGCAAAGTTTCCGGTCTCGATTGCCAGCCAGGTCGAGACAGCGGGACTGCCGGGAGTACTCCGGTCAAGCATATCTGTACCAGTATCGGCCCGCCGCGTAACCGCAAGGTGACCTTAAGGAGTGCAAGATGCCTGACAATTCAGTGGTAGTTAACCTCAATCAATACGAACGTTCGCGCCGTCCCCAGATTTCTGGCGAGACGCTCGCACTGCTGCATGGCAGCCGCGACCAGTTGATCGAGGGGGCAACCCGGGCGTTGACCCGGCAAACCGAAGCGATGGAAAACGCGTTGCTTGCCATGGCTGAGCGCTCCCCCCTGCTGGAAACCCGGAATACTTTCTATAACGCCCAGGGCCTTCTGAGCAGGCAAGCCAATGAGCTGCTCGCGGCATGCAAGGATGCCTATTACAAGGCCTTCGATAAATTAGTAATCCAGGCTCCGGAAAAACCCGCCGTCGATGAATCGATCGAGTTATCGCTGATAGGCGACCAGGACTTCGAGCTTACGCTGGCCATCGACAAGGCCACCTCACGTTTACGCTATAACTGTGCTGAAGAAATGGTGGCGCTGGATGCACGCGTGGGGCACCTGGTAGGCCGCGCCGACCTTTCGGAAAACGATAATGCACTTGGGCCACGCGTGCTGTGCTGTGCGTTTCTGGATGGTTTTACCAGCATGCAGCTACCGCAAAATGTGCAGGTCGTGATGTTGAACCAGTTCGATCTGGTCCTGACCACTGAACTTGCAGGAATTTATCAGGTGATCAACCAGTACCTCGCGGATCGCCGCATTCTGCCTGACCTCAAGATCGGCATGAAAAGCCGCGCCCGCGCTCCAGGCGGCGCGACAAAAAGGCAGGCCGCCGGCAGCCAGGCCACCACGCCGTCGGCGGAAGCCGGCACGGATGAGATGCTCACGCTGTTTGAACAGCTTGCCCGCAGCCAGGCTAGGGCGATAACCGGAGGGCAGGCAGCAGGCTCGCACACCGGCATGAGCGCGCTCAATCTGCTGGATTCGCTCAGTCAGTTGCAGCTGGGGGGGGTGACGCTTCCTGGGGGCGGCCATTTCGAACTTCCCGTGTTCGAAGCCGCCACGATACACAATGTAGTGCGCAGCCTGCAGCAAAGCCCCGTCATGCAGTCGGCAACGCCGCTTGATGCGGTATTGGTCGATGCGGTCGCCATGCTGTTCGACGTCGTGTTCGAAGACGCCGCCATCCCCGACCATCTCAAGGCACAAATTGCGCGTTTGCAGATTCCGGTACTCAAGGCGGCCATGCTGGACCGCAACTTCTTTTCTCAACCGCATCATCCGGTGCGCCGCATGCTGGATGCGATCGCGACGCTATCCGTTCTCCTCCCCAACAACGAGGCCGGCCAGTCGCGTCTGGATGCCATTTCTGAAATTGTCAGCCGTGTAATCCACGATTTCGAAAAGGATGTAAGGGTCTTCGAGGCGGCGGCGGCGGAGCTCGAAGCCCTGGGATCGACACTTGAAGAGGCGCTGGAAGAAAAGGTCGATGTCAGCCTGCAACAGGATATTGCGCAGATAAAACAGCAGGAACGCACCGAACTTGCGCCGGTCATCGTCCATGATTTCATTAATCGCGCACTCAAGGACCAACCTGTACCCGAAGCGGTACGCGAGTTTGTGCGCCGCGACTGGGCGCAATTGCTGACAGCGGATTACATCGGCGAAGGCGAGCAGGGCGCGCATTTCAACAGCCATGTCGAAACCATGCGCGAGCTCATCTGGAGCGTACAGACAAAAGCCGACATGGACGCCCGGCTGATGCTGGTGCGTATCCTTCCGGGGCTGTTAAAACGCCTGCGCGAGGGAACAACCGAAATCGAATTGCCGACCAAACTCAGTGATCGCTTTTTCGCGAATCTGGTCATTTTGCACGCCAACGCCGTGCGCCCCAACGCGCAACCGGTTCCGCTTCCTGTCATCACACCCGAGGAAATTGCGGAATTGGAGGCAGAATCCCGGACTGCCCCCCCTGCTACCGAGCCCGATCTCTCCCCGGATCTCGCCGCACCGGAAGTCGAGGACGAATTCACCTTGCGTGCCCACAGGCTGGATAAGGGCGACTGGGTCGAATTTCACTACGACGACGGGACTTTCCGCTGGGCGCGCCTGGGCTGGGTGGGCGGTGTCAGGAATACCTATCTGTTCTCCGATCAGGACGGCATGAACAGCTTCTCCATCAGCCTGCACCGCCTCGCCGCCAAGCTGCGATGCGGCGAGGCGGTGCTGGTCGAGCGCAAATCCATTACCGAATCGGCGTTTGGCAAGCTGATGAAGCTGTTCCGTAACAAACTCAGCCACGCTTGACGCGAAAGAGGGAGCCGCACCGGGCCTCCCCCACTTTCACCTGCAGTTGAAGGCCCAGGCGCCGCGCCGGGTTTTTTCCGGACATGTGTTGCAAGTCCCGCCCGGCATTTTGCAGAAATCGCCTTGGGCAGTCCTGCATCAGCAATGCTACCCTGCGCGGGTGAAACCCTTTTCATCCCGGATCATCCACTGGCAACAGCATCATGGCCGTCACACCTTGCCCTGGCAGAGTGGAGCTGTTGCGGCGTCGGCGGCGTCCCCGGACGTCAGGTGCGCCGGACGCACCGCCCCCGACCCTTACCGCATCTGGCTGTCTGAAATCATGCTGCAGCAGACGCAGGTCGCTACTGTCATTCCGTATTTCGAGCGCTTTATTGCACGCTTTCCCACCCTGCCCCTGCTGGCCGCAGCGCATGAAGATGAAGTTCTCGCCCTGTGGAGTGGCCTCGGCTACTACAGCCGCGCCCGCAATCTGCATGCTGCGGCCCGCCTCGTTGCCCAAAGCCCTGGCGGCCAATTTCCGGCTACGCCCGAGACCATCGCACAACTGCCAGGCGTGGGCCGGTCGACAGCGGCGGCAATTGCGGCGCTCGCGTTTGGTCAGCGCTGCGCCATTCTCGACGGCAACGTCAAACGTGTATTGGCGCGCCACGGTGGAATTTCAGGCTGGGCGGGCGTGAAAAAGGTGGAAACGGCGTTATGGAAGCTTGCGGAATCCTGTTTGCCCGCTACCGCCATCGAGGCCTATACGCAAGGCATGATGGATCTCGGCGCACTGGTCTGCACCCGCGGCCAGCCTGCCTGCACCGCCTGTCCCGTGAATGCGGACTGTATCGCCCATACCCAGCACCGCCTCACCGAACTGCCTACGCCACGCCCGAAAAAGACCCTGCCCGAAAAACAGGTCCAGATGCTGCTGCTGATCGACCAGGACGCGGTATTGCTTGAAAAACGACCGGCTCGGGGTATTTGGGGCGGCCTGTGGAGTCTGCCCGAACTCGACCATGATGCCGACCCCGCTGCCCACTGCCTCGCGCATTTCGGGGTCGCCACGCGGGCACAGCAGCCGCTTGCCCAATTCGCGCACAGCTTTACCCATTTCCGGCTCCTGATTCAGGCAGTCACACTCCGGCCCGTCACCCGTCTGCCGGCCCGGCCCGGCCATCGCTGGTTTGCGCTGGACTCTGTGCAGGATGCTGCCTTACCCGCACCAGTCCGCAAACTGGTGACCCTGATCAAACCGGCTCGCACCGCGCCCATGCAAAATGCCCCTGCCATGCCGCAACAAGGCGATGCCGCCGCACAAACTGATTAAAAAGTCAAAGACGGGATGCTATAAAGATAGACATAACCAGCGCACCACAGGAAAACCGCCATGAGCATGCAGTCCGCTACACTCAGCCCCGCGATTTTCGATCGCGACGGGTTTTTGCTTGATCCCGCCGTATGGAATGAGCGTCTTGCCGGGCATATTGCACGGGATGACGGTCTGGGTACGCTCAACGAACTTCAAATGAATCTGCTGCTGACGTTGCGGCATGAATTCTCAAAACATGGAACCGTCACCGCACTGACCCACATCTGCCATCTCGCAGGGCAGAAAAATGACTGCATGCAACATCAGTTTCCTGATGCCCGGGCGGCTTGGCGGATGGCAGGTTTGCCCAATCCAGGCGAAGAAGCCAAGGCGTACTTGTAACCGGATGACGCGGCGTGATGGCTGGTGCCGTCGCCGGGCGCTATTTGAGCCTGGGCCGGCGCTTGCCTGCTGCGGGGGCCACCCGCGTTCTCCAGCGAGAAAGCCTTCGCCCCAGCCTGGTTTGCTTTATTTCAGTTGCCTGTCCACAGCCAACACCCGCCTGTTTTTATGCCAAACCAATGCCGCGCCCGTAATCCGGTAAAATCTTTTTTTTAACTTGCAAAGAGATTTCACCATGTCCATGGCCGACCGCGATGGCGTCATCTGGTACGACGGCAAACTCGTTCCCTGGCGCGACGCCACCACTCACGTTCTCACCCACACCTTGCATTACGGCATGGGCGTTTTCGAGGGCGTGCGCGCTTACAAGGCCGAACAAGGCACAGCGATTTTCCGGCTGCAGGAACATACCGATCGCCTGTTTCGCTCCGCCCACATCCTTGGCATGAAGCTGCCGTTCGACAAAACCACGCTTTTCGAAGCGCAGCGTACCGTGGTATGCGAAAACAATCTGGAATCCGGCTACCTGCGCCCGATGGCATTCCTGGGCTCCGAGGCCATGGGGATTTCGGCCAAAAACCTGTCCGTTCACGTTATCGTCGCCGCATGGCCATGGGGCGCGTATCTGGGGCAGGAAGCGCTCGACCGCGGCATTCGCGTCAAGACCAGTTCGTTCTCCCGCCACCATGTGAATATCACCATGTGCAAGGCCAAGGCCAACGGCAACTATATGAACTCCATCCTGGCGCACAAAGAAGCCGAGATGGATGGCTATGATGAAGCCCTCCTGCTGGACGTTGACGGGTTTGTGGCAGAAGGTTCGGGCGAGAATATTTTCATCATCCGCAACGGCAAGCTTTATACACCCGATCTGACCAGTGCGCTGGAAGGCATCACCCGCGACACCATTATTCAGCTGGCGGCTGAAATCGGCTTGCCGCTGGTTGAAAAGCGTATCACCCGCGACGAAGTGTATTCCGCTGACGAAGCCTTTTTCACCGGCACCGCTGCGGAAGTCACACCCATCCGCGAGCTCGATAACAGGGCGATTGGCGAAGGCGTGCGCGGCCCGCTCACCGCCAGGTTGCAGGCGATGTATTTCGACTGCGTACATGGCCGTGCCGCCGACCATGCCCACTGGCTCACCCCGGTAAAATAAGCGAGTTGACCATGAATGAACTGCACGACAACACGCAACGCGTGATCGAGGTTACCGAGGCCGACTTGCCCCTGCATTGCCCGATGCCCCGCCACGCCGGCTGGAATGCGCACCCGCGCGTATATTTGCCGATCGAGTCGCGCGGAGATGCCCTTTGCCCTTATTGCGGCACGCTGTACCGCCTGAAAGGCATGCCCAGCGGGCGGGCGCATTAAACCGACCGGGCATTCATGCGGCATAGCAGCATTCCTTTTTTCAAGAAGACCATTCAAGGCATGAGTTTTTCCACACCTGAATCCGCCGAAGCAAGTTTTTACGCAGCATTTGAAGCGCGCGACCTCGACGCCATGATGGCGGTATGGGACCCGAGCGACAACATAGCCTGTATTCATCCCATGGCGGCGCCGCTCAATGGTCGCGGGCCGGTGGCGGCCGGCTGGCAAAGCATATTCGAGGCGGCGGAACAATTTCGGATCCAGGTCGAGATCGCGCATCAAATACACGACGCTACCCAGGTGATTCATGTGGTACGCGAATATCTCGTGATCGGACAGGACACCGAACCGCGGCAGCCCATCCTGGCTACCAACATCTACCGCAAGGCAGACGACGGCTGGCATCTGGTACTGCATCACGCTTCCCCGCTCCAGGTTGGCGTCCACCCGCCGGTACGCACGGCCGGGCACGTCCTGCATTAGATTCCGCGCCCGCCCCACCCACTTCCTTGAATCAAGGGCGTGCATGGCGGAATCCCCTGCACGCCAATATTCAAATCTCAACGGCCTGGCGTTGTAAGCCGTGTCGTTGACATTGACGCCATCACCCAGGCGACCGCCGATGGCAGGGTCGTATCCCGGGAAAGGAAACGCCGGCGTCAGGGCAATGCTGAGTAGAGTTCGGTTCATGGGGTCTCCTCCAAATACCAGTAGATGGATGACAACGCGCCACCCATCCCCACCCTGCACAACGGGTTTTCAGTTGGATGCGGCCCCTTTCCCGTTACGCCGGCCGAGGCCGTTTTATGATCAGCGGTGCAGTCCGCCGGCGAAGCATAACGGGCAGCAACCGCCGCATCCAATTGAGCCGCCGCAGCGTATATAGCGCATGAACCTTGCACAGTGTCCCCCGGCTCCCCCTGCGTTTTGCGCGGAGCGCGATTAAAACCACCGGTATACTTGGCCCCATGAGCGCCAGCCCCCTCCCCGCAGAAGACCCGCATTGCACGCTCATGGCCACGCTGATCCAGCGCATGCAAACAGGCGGCGAAGTCGCACTGGCCCGCTTGTATGAACTTACCCTCCCCCACGTATACGGCATGGCTTTCAAAATAACCGGATGTCGCGATCTCGCCGAACCTGAACGCCTTCTCGAGTTTGAGCCATGTCCATCGGGATCGCCCCTCGACCACCTGTTGCAGGATGAACGAGCCGGGACGCTCAAGCACGCGCTGGCGTCGCTCACTTCGATACAGCGCCAGAGGGTGGCGCTGGATTTTTACAAGGATTTATCGCATCAGGAGATCAGCAGCCAGACCGGGCTGCCGCTCGACACCGTAAAATCCCATCTCAAACGTGCTCAAGACATGCTGCGCGGTGCGTTCTGTCACGCGCAGGACCCCTTATGAAAAAATCCCCGCTCCCCTTACTCGATGCCTCGCTGATTGAAACGCTGACCAGCGTGACGCCTCCCATCACGCCTGAGCCGGAAGCCGCGCTACGGATTCGTGAACAGCTGTTTCAAAGAATTCATTCCCCGGCGCCCGACTATTTTTTTATGCACAGCCACGAAGGCGCGTGGGTCAGGCTGCGCAAAGGCGTCGAACTCAAGCTGTTGCGTCAGGATGCAGAGAGCCGGTCATTTCTTCTACACATGGCGGCAGGTTCCAGGCTTCCCCCCCATGATCACCCCCTCGACGAGGAATGCCTGGTAATGGAAGGCGAAGCCACGATCCACGGCGTACTGTGCCGCCCGGGAGATTACCACCTTGCGCCCCAAGGAAAACCCCATGACTGGCTCACCTCGGAAAACGGCTGCCTGCTCTTTGTGCGGAGCGCAGTCGAGCAACCCGCCCAACGTAACTGATGGCCCGGTATGCAAGTTTTGCCCTTGCCTGCGCAACCCTGATGGCAGCGCTTCACGCCGCAGCAGTCGAACCTTATGCCGCCCCGGCATGGCTTCCCGGCGGGCACCTGCAAACCATCTATACCCATGTTTTCATCCAGGTTCCGCGCGTGGAATACCGGCGGGAAAGACTGGAACTTGCTGACGGCGATTTTCTGGATTTCGACTGGGTGGACGGCGACCCCGCGGCCCCTGTTGTGGTTCTGTTTCACGGTCTGGAGGGGAGTTCAGACAGCCGCTATGCGCGCGACCTGATGAATACGGTCAAACAAAACAAATGGAATGGGGTGGTGGCGCACTTTCGGGGCACCTCAGGAGAACAGAACAGATTGCCACGTGCCTATTTTGCTGGCGACAGCGAAGAAATTGCGCGGATGGTGCACCATGTTAAAAGCCGTTATCCCGATGCGCCGCTGTACGCAGCAGGCGTTTCGCTGGGAGGAAACGCGCTGCTGAAATGGCTGGGTGAATCGGGCGAGTCGGCAAAAACGTGGGTAGCGCGGGCGGCGGCCATATCTGCGCCGCTCGATATGACCGCGGCGGGAAATGCGCTCGACCGGGGGTTCAACCGTTTTGTCTACACGGCTATTTTCTTGCGCACCCTCAAGGCAAAAGCCCTCGAGAAAGCCGAACGGTTTCCGGGAACTCTTGACGCAGAATCGATTGCTGCCGCCAGCACATTTCGCGAGTTTGACACGCTGGTCACCGCACGCCTGCACGGTTTTCGCGATGCCGAAGACTACTGGCTGAAGGTGTCGTCAAAACCCTGGCTTAAATCGATTGCGGTCCCGACGCTGGTGATCAACGCGAAAAACGATCCCTTCCTGCCGGCCTGGGCGCTGCCTGCAGACGACGAGGTTTCCCCTGCCGTGACGCTCATACAGCCTGAAACCGGGGGCCACGCCTCATTTCCATCGGGCCCCTTCCCCGGCAATATGGATTGGATTCCGCACCGCTTGATAGAGCATTTCGAAGCCCGGCACAGGTAGAATCGACGCATATTCATTCATGGAGTGTGTTGTGGAAACCCCCAAGGAAATCTTCAAGGCCTACGACATTCGCGGCATCGTCGGTAGAACCTTCACCGTCGAGATTGTCGAGGCCATCGGCCACGCCATCGGCTCCGAAGCCGTCGCGCGCAGCCAAACGGAAATCTGCATCGGGCGCGATGGCCGGCTCTCCGGCCCGGACATGGCAGCCGCGTTGGCGCGCGGCATCCGCAAGGCCGGCATCGGCGTGATCGATCTCGGCATGGTCGCCACGCCGATGACCTACTTCGCGGCCTATCAGCTGGGTACGAACAGTGCGGTCATGGTTACCGGCAGCCATAACCCGCCGGACTACAATGGACTGAAAATGGTGCTGGGTGGAGAAACCCTGTCCGGAGAGACGATCCAGAAGCTGCGTGAGCGGCTGGTGAACCATGACCTGGCGAATGGCGAAGGCGCCTACCGTGAATACGACATTGCGGCCGAATACAGCGCGCGTATTGTCTCGGACGTCAAGCTGACCCGGCCCATGAAAATCATCATCGATTGCGGCAATGGCGTGGCCGGTGCGTTCGCACCCCAGCTGTACCGCGACATGGGATGCCAGGTTGAAGAACTGTTTTGTGAAGTGGACGGCAATTTTCCGAATCACCATCCTGACCCCTCACAACCCAAAAACCTGCAGGATCTGATCGCGGCGCTCAAAACCAGCAATGCCGAAATCGGTCTTGCTTTCGATGGCGACGGCGACCGTCTCGGGGTTGTCACCAAGGACGGAACGATCATTTTCCCCGATCGGCAGCTGATGCTGTTCGCAGACGACGTGCTCAGTCGCAATCCCGGCGCTGAAATCATTTTTGATGTGAAGTCCACCCGCAAGCTGTTCGACTGGATTCGTGAGCGAGGCGGCAAGCCCTTGTTGTGGAAAACCGGCCACAGCTTCATCAAAGCCAAAATGAAGGAAACCGGCGCGCTGCTGGCCGGCGAAATGTCGGGCCACGTATTTTTCAAGGAACGCTGGTTCGGCTTCGATGATGGACTCTATGCCGGTGCGCGGCTGCTCGAATACCTCTCCAGGCAGGCCGATATCGATGCCACCCTGCATGGCCTGCCTGACACCCTGAATACGCCGGAACTCAACATCAAGCTGGCCGAGGGTGAACATTACACGCTGATGGATACCTTGCAGAAAATCGCGCGTTTTCCCGACGCGCAGGAAATCATCACGCTGGATGGCTTGCGCGTGGAATATGCCGACGGCTTTGGTCTGGCCCGCCCATCCAATACGACGCCGGTCATCGTGTTGCGCTTTGAGGCCGACAATGCCGAAGCCATGGAAAGAATCCAGGCCGATTTCCGTCGCGTATTCCATCAGGCCTCACCCGACCTCACGCTGCCGTTTTGACCGAAGCCGGACGCGTGCCTCGCCTTCAACTGCCGCGCAGCCTGCATGTGATTGGCGGCAAAGGGCTGGGCGGCGCAGAACGCTTCTTCATCCGGCTGGTCAATGCGCTGGCCCGGCGCGGCTTTCCGGTCGCGGCAGTCACTGTGAAAAATGGCAGGATTGCGCGCGCGATCCATCCTGACGTGCGCCAGTATCACGCCCCGATGCTCGGCTCCTGGGATCTCTACTCGCGTATGCGGATCGGGCATTTTGTCCGTGATTTCAAACCCCATGTGGTGCAAACCTACATGGGACGCGCCACCCGTATCGTACGCTTGCCTGAGGGCCAATTGCCGGTACACGTAGCGCGCCTCGGCGGCTTTTACAACCTCAAGGGGTATCGCCATGCCCATGCATGGGTCGGCAATACCCACGGTATCCATGCCTACCTGGCGTCGCACGGGCTGCCCCGGCAGCGCATTCATACCATCGGTAATTTTGTCGACATGCCGGCACCGCTGGAAGCGGCCACGCTCGATGCGCTGAGACTCCAGCTCGGGCTCGACCGCTGCCGCATTATTCTCGGGCTCGGACGTCTTCACGCAAACAAGGGATGGGCCGACTTGCTGCACGCTTTCGCCCGCCTGCCTGCGTCGCATCAAGGCCAACCGCTGCATTTATTAATGGTGGGAGAAGGCCCGTTGCGCCACGAGCTCGTGCAACTGGCCCGCAAGCTGGGCATTGCCACCCGGCTTCACTGGGCGGGCTGGCAGATGGATCCTGCGCCGTATTACCAGCTGGCCGATGTGTTTGTCTGTGCTTCGATACACGAACCCCTGGGGAATGTGATTCTGGAAGCCTGGGCAAACCGGGCGCTGGTTGTATCGACCCGTGCGCAGGGGCCGCTGGAATTGATACAGGACCATACCCAGGGGTTGCTCGCACCCCTCTCCGACCCGACCGGCCTGGCGGAGGTGCTTCAAGCCGCATTATCGATGGATGCCGGTTCCAAGGCACAGTTGATTGCAGCCGGCTACCGGGAAGTCGAGCAGCATTATTCGGAGGCGGCCATTCTGGCCGCCTACGGCGCCTTGTATGAAAGCCTGTGCAATCGGCCAACCGGCCAAGATACCAACCAGGGCAACACCTAGCCTGCACCCTGGGAACACACCTTATCGGCATCGCAGGAAGAGTATCCATTAAAGGCTAGAATCACCCATTCAATTCGATACCGCAACCGGGTGCCATCATCGACTGCCAGCTTTTTCACAACGCGACGCTCCAGACCATTCCTTTTGACGACATCAGCGAGCATGTCGGCCAGCCCGACCGCTTTATCTGGGTTGAACTGCGATCTCCAGACAGCCAGACGATCAGCCGACTGGGGGACGAACTCGGTCTGCATGCACTGGTTCTGGAGGATGCCATTTCCACCCATCAGCGCCCCAAACTGGAAGAGTACGACGGGCATATCTTTATCGCCATGCATACCGCGCAGCTTTGGGAAAAGCGCATGGAAATCGGCGAAACCCACTTGTTTGTGGGAAACAATTATGTGGTCGCCATCCGCCACGATAGCGGCACCGGCTACCAACGGGTCAGCGAGCGATTGCAACGCCGTCCCAGTGGCATCGAGGCGGCCACGCCCTATGCGCTTTATCTGGTGCTCGATCTCATTGTTGACCAGTTCCGGCCCGTCATCGAAGTCGCGCAGGAGCGGTTCCATTCGCTGGAAAGCCAGCTGATGGCCGGTTCCCGCCCCGGCCGCGACATCCTGCAATTACTCTACGAAATGAAACGCGATCTGGCCGCATTGCGCGACGCCACCGAACCGATGCAGGAAATCACGCTGAACCTGATTCGTCTGCACCCGGAACTGGTCACCCGGGATCTCAAGGCCTATTACCGGGATATTCACGATCACTCGGTTCGCATATCCGCCTCAATCGACCGATTGCGCGCATCGACCACGGACGCCATGCAATTTCACCTCGCCTCGCTATCGGTCGGGCAGAACGAATCGGTTCAAAAACTGGCGGGCTGGGGGGCGTTGCTGGCATTGCCCACGGTGGTGTTCAGCCTGTATGGCATGAATTTCACCTACATGCCCGAACTAAAATGGCGTTGGGCGTATCCGGCGCTGCTGCTGCTGACAGGACTGGGAGTGTGGGCACTGTACCGGCGACTGAAAAAGCGGGGCTGGCTTTAATTCAGTCTCAGCGCGGATCGCCGTATACATAGCGAATGCGGGTCCCTGTCTTTTCGTCGCGTTCCAGCCAGACCAGATGCAGGCGATTGTGCGCATCCAGGGCTGCCACCGGATCGGACTGTGACCCCGCGCCCGAGGCCGCCGGCACCAACTCGTTGTCGCCAAATGCGCCGTCTTTCCATTCGGCCAGCCACAGATCCGGCGTACCGTCGCGCGCATCGTCCCACACCGCCAGCAGACGGCCGCCTGCATTACCCACTGCCTTGGCATGCCATTGCACCATGTTGTCGCCAAAGCTGTCCTGCACCTTGAGGTTGCGTCCGAAACGTCGCGCGCCCTCATCGTTCGCGGCGTAGACGTCATAGCCCGATAAAAAATCACGCTTGTCGAGCCAGATCGCGGCGACGCCGTTTTTCCCCCAAACGGACAAGGTCGGTCGCATTGCGCCCGTACCGGCACCCAACCCATCCGCACTGCCGCTTTTCTTGTCGGTCAAACGCGCCGGCGGCGCAAAGCTGCCATCATCAAGGCGGTGGCTCACCATCGGCACCGTATGACGATTGCGCCGATCTTCCCAGGCCACGGTCACGCTGCCATCGCCAGCTACCGCCAGTGCCGGCCAGCCCTGCTCGTCAACCGGGACGTCCGCCTCGACGGGCTGAGCGTGCGCGACCGCCAGTTTTCCGGCCGCTGTCGTTAAGGCGGCCACCACAATGCGGCGAAACCGCCCTGCCTGCTCCGCCCAGGCGGCGTAGAGCTTGTCCCCACCCACGGCCAACGTCACCTGTGCGGATTCCGTTTCAGTCAGCCTGAGCGGCGTGCCTTCCGGCACCAGCTTCGCGTGAACCTGGCCGCCCTCTTCCCACGCCGCCACAAAGCGACCCGCCCCCAGTCCCACCACCACCGGTTCAAAACACTCGGTTTCACTCAAGCGGATTTCCGGCTGGAATTTTTTTGCTGTGGCCGCCTTGATTGCCAGATAACACTGCGGCGTTCCGCTGCGGTTATCTTCCCAGGTCACGCCCACGGTATCGCCCGAAACCGCCACCCCCTGGCGATTGGCCGACTCAATATGCGGGAATATTTTTGCGCCGCGGACCGTATTGACGTCCATCGCCTCGCTCCATGTCCAGGCGGCCTGCGCCGGACCCGCCAGTACCGCCAGCAGAAAAAACGCCGCTCTCACGACGGACTGCTCAAAAATTCAAGCAGGGTTTTGTGCTTGTAGGCACCCCCGCGCACATAACGGTCAAAATCGCGGAAATCCTGCACCGTCTTGAATCCCGGAATCTGCATGATGGGTTCGCCTTGGGGCGTCAGGTAAACGAACAGGGGCGTGGCAAACGCCTGCAGCCGCACCCCCAGCTCGGCTTCGGTAATGCGTTCGCCGCTGGGCAGCGTCAGGCGCCGGCCTGACTCTGCATCGACATAGACCAGTTCGTAATTATCGCTGTAGCGCTTTTTCAGTGACGCATCGGAAAACGTTTTCTTGTTGGTGTGGTCGCACCATGCACAGCCATAGCGTCCGAAGTAAAGAAAGATCGGCTTGCCGCTCGCGCGCGCCGCCTTGAGGCCGCTGTCGTAATTGACGAAATGGTAGCCGGGCGGCGGATCGGCCAGCGCCGCGAAGGCCCATAAACAGCATGCTCCCACCAGGATTTGAAGCGCTTTCATTCACGTCTCCTTCGACTTTTATCTGAGCCCGTAATTACATTCTGCTAAATTCAGGCTTGTACGCAACCCTCTTTTCCAACTATATGACACAAGACAGCATTCGCATCGGTCTGGTTTCAATCAGCGATCGCGCCAGCAGCGGGGTCTACGAAGACAAAGGCCTGCCCGCACTCGAAGCCTGGTTTGGCGACATGCTGGCCAATCCGGCCGAGTTCGTCACCCGCCTGATTCCCGACGAACAGGCACTGATCGAAGCCACGCTGATCGAACTGGCCGATACCGAAGCGTGTGCGCTGATCCTGACCACCGGGGGCACCGGTCCGTCGCCGCGTGACGTCACACCGGAAGCCACGCTCGCCATCGCCCACAAGGTGCTGCCCGGCTTTGGCGAGGCGATGCGGGCAGTGTCGCTCAAATATGTGCCCACCGCCATCCTGTCGCGCCAGGTCGGCGTCACGCGCGGCACCAGCCTGATCCTCAACCTGCCGGGCCAGCCCAAGGCGATCAAGGAAACGCTCGACGGCATCTTTGCCGCCGTGCCCTACTGCATCGATCTGATCGGCGGGCCGTATCTCGAAGCCCGGCCTGACACGATTGCCGTATTTCGCCCCAAATCCGCCCTGAGGGCATCATCATGATTACCGTTGTTGAATCTGCTGCGCGCGCCCTGCGCGATCTTTTCAGCCTGCGCGTGTTATGGGTTGTCATCTGGCCGATGCTGGTAGCCATGCTGCTGTGGATCGTGCTCGGCGTGGCATTCTGGAGCACCTTTTCGGGCTGGCTGGAATACGGCCTCGGCCGGATAGGAATCCAGGACTGGCTGAGCGAACTCGAACCGGTCTGGATCGCCACCGCCCTTCAGGTGTTGCTGCATCTCATGCTGTTCGTGCCGGCGGTCATGCTGACCGCACTGGTGCTCACTGCCCTGTTTGCGATGCCAACGCTGATCCGCGTAGTGGCCGAACGCAGCTACCCGCAACTCGCGCGCGAAAACGGCGGCGGCTTTATCGGCAGTATCTGGAACGCGGTCATTGCCATCGTCGTGTTTGTCGCGCTCTGGCTCGTCACGCTGCCGCTGTGGCTGATCGGGGTCGGCGTGCTCGTGCCCTTCGTCGCCGCGGCCTATCTGAATCAGCGTCTGTTTCGCTACGATGCGATTGCCGAACACGCCACGGCCAGTGAAATGGCCAGCCTGTTCAAGTCCGATCGAGGGGGCTGGTGGGGGCTCGGACTGCTGACGGGTCTCGTGCAGTTCGTGCCGGTGCTCAATTTGCTGGGCCCGGTGTTTGCCGCGCTGGCGTTTATCCACTACGGGCTGGCACGCCTGAGCCGGCAGCGCAGCCTTAGCGGTCAGCCGCAAACCGTCGCTTGAATCCTTCATCCAGATTGATCTCATGCGCCGTCTGCGCGCCAATGACACAGCGCGCCAGACTCATCGGCATGACGGCCCGGCCATTCGCGGCCAGATACCGTCCGGCCATGATTTCGGCTTCGCTGCGCAGCAGGGTGGGCGGCAAGGCCGCGTCGGCATAGCCCTGCGGATAAACCGGTCTGCCTTCGGCATCGTATTTGTCGGTTGCCCCCAGCGTATGCAATAACTCGTGTGCCAGCACGATATTATTCTGGCGCGCCTGATCGGTGCTGGCGAACGCATGCACCACGCCGATCAGGCCTTTTTGCAGGCCGAGGGAATGGGCCAGCGCAAGCCCATCCTCCGGTGCGTGATACAACACGAACAGCTTGATGGTGCCCAGTTGAGGCAGCATCTGTCCGGATTGTCGATACACCCACCAGCGCAACTGCATGCTCCACAATAGGGTTTTAAGCACGCTCCCATCGCTGGGCGGGACCGGCGGCTGCTGCTGCAATTGCGGCCGCAGCGTGAGCTGTATGGCGGGCGTCTGTTTGACGCCATAGCGCAGGGTTTCGCGCTCCAGAAAAGCATTGATATCGTCGAAATCGCTTGCCGCGAGCAGGCGGATCGTGTCGGCTGACGCCGTGGACCCATCGCCATTAATGGGAATAAGCTGCACCTTGAGCGGCCCCGCCCAGTCGCGCACCCGGCTTTGTTCAATCCATGTCATACCCCAGGCTGCGGCAAGGATTGCGAGCAACACCAGAATGCGAAATCGGCGAAAAGTCATGGTTGGCGAAATGAATGAGAGAACCTGGTCTTAACGGTCACAAGCGACGTTATTTGAAGGCCTCAGACTACGGGAACGGCTGCGGAACGATGAAAGAGGACGGCCCTGGCTTGTTATTTCGTCTGGATAGCTTCGCGGATTACCCGGAATATTTCCCGAAACGCCTTCGGCGGCTTGCTGCGTGCTGCCTCATCGCGCGCATTGCGTATCAGTTGCCGCAAGTGCGTGGCATCGGCATCGGGAAACCCATTGAGGAACAGCGTCAGGGCCTCATTGTCGGCGATGAGCCGGTCTCGCCATTTCTCAGCCTGATGCAGCTTGACGTTGGCCTCTGCCGATACCCCGTTGAACACGTCGAGCTGCGCCTGGATCGGAACCGCATCGATATGCCGCATCAGCTTGCCGATGTATTGCTTTTGGCGTCGCAGCGCGCCATTCTGAGTGATCTTGCGGCAGGCCGCTACAGCCGTCCGCAGATCGTCCGGCAGTTCCATGCGCTTGAACTGCGAATCGGGGAGCTGGACGAGTTCTTCGCCCAACGCCTGAAGGGCTTCGACTTCACGCTTCTGCTGGCTTTTACTGGGGCCATCGTAAACATCATCGGGATCAAACGCTAACTCTGCATCGGGGTCTATCAGGCGCACGGCGGACTTTCGGTTGCTGTTATGATCCCCATTGTAGTTTCTACCCATATAAATGCGTATCCGCGCCTTATCACCTTTTGTAAATTGACTATGTCCCGTTCCCAGTTCAGCTATACCCGCGACCAACTCATTGCCTTGTCACAGCTTGTGATCGAGCATGCTGCCAGACAGGGCGCCACTGCGGCCGACACCGAAATATCCGAGGGTGTGGGGCAAAGCGTGAGCGTGCGCCAGGGCGAGATCGAAACCATCGAATACAACAAGGACAAAGGTGCGGGCGTTACCGTCCATATCGGCCAGCGGCGTGGCCATGCCTCGACCTCGGATTTGTCGGAAGCGGCGCTGAAAAGCGCAGTCGAGAAGGCCATGACCATCGCCCGCTATACCGCTGAAGACGACTGTGCCGGCCTGCCGGATGCCGATAAAGTGGCCACGGACATCCGTGACCTCGATCTCTATCACCCCTGGGCGCTTACCGTGGAAGAAGCCGCCGAACGGGCGCGCGCCTGCGAAGCCGCGGCGCTGGCGATCGACAAACGGCTGACCAATTCGGAAGGCGCAGGCGTCAACTGCCACACTTCGCACTTCATCTATGCCAACAGCCTCGGCTTCTGCAACGGCTACGCGGGTTCGCGTCACGGCATGTCGGTCGCAGTGATCGGCGAGGACAAAGGCGCAATGCAGCGCGACTACTGGTACACCAGCGCGCGCAATGCAAACGATCTGGACGCCCCCGAAGTCGTGGGCCGCCTTGCCGGCACCCGCACCGTGCGGCGGCTCAACGGGCGCAAGCTCGACACCCGCACCTGCCCGGTGATTTTCGAAGCGCAGATCGCCACCGGCCTGATCGGCAATTTCGTCGCCGCCGTCTCCGGCGGCAGCCTGTACCGTAAATCGTCGTTTCTGCTCGACAGCCTGGGCAAGGAAGTCTTCGCCCCGCTGGTGCATATCCGCGAAGAACCTTTCATACCCAACGGCCTGGGCAGCGCCCCTTTCGACAGCGAAGGCGTCGCCTGTCTCGAACGCGACATCGTCAAGGACGGGATCCTGCAGGGCTATTTCCTGTCGAGCTACTCGGCCCGCAAGCTGGGCATGACGACGACCGGCAACGCCGGCGGCAGCCACAACCTCATCGTCACCCCCGGCGAGCACGACCTCGACGGCCTGCTGAAACAAATGGGCACGGGCCTCCTGGTCACCGAACTGCTTGGCTCCGGCGCCAACATGGTCACCGGCGACTACTCGCGCGGCGCCGCGGGATTCTGGGTGGAAAACGGCGAAATCCAGTACCCGGTCGAGGAAATCACCATCGCCGGCAATCTGGCCACGATGTTCAAGGGCATCGTCGGCATCGGCCGCGACATCGAGCGCCGCAGCTCCAAGCAGGTCGGCTCGATCCTGATCGACAGGATGACGGTGGCTGGCAACTAGCAGCCCGTCGAACTGAATTCCCTATGCCCGGATAATTAATGCATATAATATATGCATACATGACGCATGGCGTTTGAGTTCGACCCAAAAAAAGCGGCGACCAATCTGCGTAAGCATGGCGTTTCGCTCGCGGATGCCGAGCCGGTGTTTTATGACAATCAGGCGCTGACGCGTGAGGATGCGGATGCAAGCGGCGAGGCGCGCTTTGTAACGGTCGGTACGGATGCGCTGGGGCGGATTCTGACAGTGTGCTGGACCGAACGCGGTCAGGCTATCCGCCTGATTTCAGCACGGTTATCCACCCAGGCGGAAAGGAAAGTGTATGAAAGCTGAATATGACATGAAGAAAGCCAAGCGCGGCGCGGTGGTCGCGCCCGTCGGCAAAACCAGGATCACCATTTATCTGGACGATGCGATTATCGCGGCTTTTCGGGAACGCGCCGAGGCCGAAGGCCGGGGCTATCAAACCCTGATTAACGAGGCTTTGGGCGCTGCGCTGACGGAAAACAACGCACCCGTGACGATCGGCGCCTTGCGTAAAGTTCTGCGCGAGGAATTGCACGCGGCCTGAAAAGCATTTACGTAGAGACAATAAAGGGTAGCGTCCCGTTTCCAGATTCGGGCACATTGAACAGCATCCTCAAACAAGCAGGGCTAAAGGAGTAAATCCATGCGCTACGCCATCGTCGTCGAAAAAACCGAGAACAACTATTCCACCTATGTTCCCGATCTGCCCGGCTGCGTGGCGACCGGACAAACACTGGAAGAAACCGAAAACGAAATTCGATCGGCTATCGAATTTCATATTGAAGGGCTTCGGGAAGATGGCCTGGCCATCCCGAAGCCAGTCAGCATCGTTGAGTATCTTGAGGTTGCTGCCTGATAAGTTATTCAAGTGGGAAATCAAAGATGTAGCGTCCTTTTCCCCATTCCTTTTTTCCTCGTTCCAACAAAACCCTATGGAAGCAGCGCCAGTTCACATCATTCAGTATTTTGACGGTTCCAAGCAAGGCGTCATCCCTCTCTTCCAGCGCCCTTATTCATGGGAGACAAAGGATTGGAATACCTTATGGGATGACTTAATGGCGCAATATGAGGAAGATGAACGATCTTTCCACTTCATGGGTGCCATCGTCACAGTACCAGTGAAATCGGTGCCCGTAGGCGTCACTAAGCATCTGGTAATTGATGGCCAACAGCGTTTGACCACGCTATCCATCCTACTTGCCGCGATTCGCGACCGAGCCGCAGCCGCAGACGACACCGCTACATCTGGAATTATTGGGGACCTGCTGGTAAATCGCCACTACAAAGCCCCTGACGACCTCAAGCTGGTCCCAACGCAGGCTGATCGTGCGGCTTACAACGCGCTGATACATCAAAAAGACCTGGCGCCCCATGAAGAGTCGCGCGTCATACAAGCGTATCGCTTTTTCGTGAAGCTACTGGAAGGGAGTGACATTGAAGGGCAATCGATAGTGCCCTCGCAAACCCTGCAGGCAATTCAACAGTCACTACAAGTGGTGATGATCAACCTTGGGGAGGCAGACGATCCTTATTTAATTTTTGAGAGTCTGAATCACAAAGGAAAGCCGCTCAATCAAGCCGACCTCGTCAGAAATTACGTTCTGATGCGCTTTCAGCACTCCACCTCAGCTGGCGGAGAGCAGGAGGTGGCCTATGAAGACTTATGGCGGCCTATGGAAACGAGTCTGAACTCGTCGATGACAGAGTTCCTCCGGCACTACGGCATGCGCTACGGACGTAATGTCCGGAAAGGGGACATTTACACCGCATCCAAAGTGGGGTTTGAAAAACTCAAAGAAGTAGAGGAGGTTCGAAACAGGCTCAGGGAAATGAAACTGGCGGCGCTAGCCTATGAAAAATTCCTCCAGCCCTCTGAGGAGGGAAACGAGCATATTGCGAAGAGACTATTGGGCATCCAGGAACTCGATTCGACTGTTTTTTATCCGCTGTTAATTCGCCTATATCGCAAATGGGAACTTGAGTCGCTCAGTACTGATGAACTCGCCTATTGTCTTGATCTGCTGGAATCGTTCTATGTCAGGCGTCTAATCTGTGGTGTCCCTACAAACGGGCTTAACAAGATCACACTTGAACTCTGCCTTAATCTCCCAGAGGACAATCCCCACCTCTGGCTTCGCGATAAGTTGGCCCAAGGGGCTGGCGGTCGTCGTTGGCCTACTGATCAGGAATTTTCGCAAGCGCTTGTAATCCAGCGAATATATCCGCGCCGCCGGATTGCACGCTACATTCTCCTTGCCCTTGAAGAAACCTACGAGCATAAGGAGCCAGTTGACACGAGTACGGCTACGATGGAACACATCATGCCTCAGACCTTATCAGAAGCGTGGGAAGCTCATCTTGGTCCAGATCATGTGGCCATTCACGACAAATGGTTGGACACAATCGGGAATTTGACCCTCACCGGCTATAACTCGGAACTTGGAAACAGCCCTTTTGAGGAGAAAAAGGTCAAGTTGCAAAACACGCACTTCGAATTAAGTCGCTCAATCCTCTTGCAAGCATCATGGGGAGCAGCTGAGATCGAAGCCAGGGGAGTCAGGCTGGCCGAACTTGCTCTGCATCGTTGGAATCGGAATTGAATACGGCGTTGATGTAGCCGCGTCAATGGCGATGGAATATCCTGATGTGCAAAAAACGCTTCATCGATCCGCGTTGCGGCCTGCTGGTACGCAACTCACGCCGCGTTTTATTGGTGCACTATTCTCCCTGTTTCTGCTGCTGGCACTCGCCGCGTGCGAGCGCGCGCCGACGCTGCCCAAGCTCAGTCCGCACGATGTCATCGTCGCCTTCGGCGACAGCCTCACCCACGGCACCGGCGCAAGCGAATCAACCGCTTACCCCGCGGTGCTGGCGACGCTCACCGGCCGCACCGTTATCAATGCCGGCGTACCCGGCGACACCACGGCCTCGGGCCTGGAGCGCCTGCCCGCGGTGCTGGATGAATACAAACCGCGGCTGGTGCTGTTGTGCCTCGGCGGCAACGACATGCTGCGCAAGTACGCTTCAGCCAGCACCGAAAACAATTTGCGTCTGCTGGTGCAGACCATCCGCGCCAGCGGCGCCGAAGTCGTGCTGATCGGCGTGCCCGAACCCCGACTGTTCGGCGGTGCGCCTGATTTCTATACCCGGATAGCCGAGGACATGAAATTACCGCTGGAACGCAATGTGTTTAACGATGTGTTGAAGGACAATCGCCTCAAGGCCGACCCCATCCACGCCAACGCGGCCGGCTACCGCCAGGTGGCAGAACGGCTGGCGGAATTTCTCAAGGAGACCGGCGCGCTATGAACGCATTGCTCGCTCTGGCTCGTTTGATCGACGCGCTGACCGAGCGCGTCGGCAGTCTGGCGATCTGGCTGGTGCTCATTGCCACGCTCATCTCCGCAGGCAACGCGCTCGCCCGTTACGCGCTCGGCGAAAGCTCCAACGCCTGGCTGGAAATCCAGTGGTATCTGTTTGGCGCCATGTTCCTGCTGGCTGCGGGCTATACGCTCAAGCACAACGGCCATGTGCGTATCGACATCCTCTATAACCAGTTGGGTTCGCGTGGTCAGGCCTGGATCGATCTCCTCGGCGGCCTGCTGTTTCTGCTGCCGATGGCGGGACTGCTGGCCTGGCTGGCGTGGCCGATGTTCATGGATGCCTGGACGATGCACGAGATGTCGCCCGATGCGGGCGGGCTGGTGCGTTGGCCGGTGAAGCTGCTGCTGCCTGTCGGATTTGCCCTGCTCGCACTGCAGGGGCTGGCCGAAGTCATCAAGCGCATCGGCGTACTCAGCGGGCACCTCATCCTGCCCGCCGAAACCCCGGAAGAGGACGTCTGATGGAAGCCCTGCTGCTGGCAAACATCGCGCCGCTGATGTTCCTCGGTCTGGTGGTGTTCCTGCTGCTGGGCTATCCGGTGGCATTTGCGCTCGCCGCCAACGGCCTCTTGTTCGCCGGCATCGGCATCGCCCTGGGCCTTTTCGATTTTTCACTGATGCAGGCCTTGCCTGAGCGCGTCTACGGCATTGTTGCCAATCCCACGCTGCTGGCAATTCCCTTCTTCGCCTTCATGGGCTTGATCCTCGAACGCTCCGGCATGGCCGAAGACCTGCTCGACACCATCGGCCAGTTGTTCGGCTCGGTGCGCGGCGGTCTTGCCTACGCGGTGATTCTGGTCGGCGGCCTGCTCGCCGCCACCACCGGCGTGGTCGCCGCAACGGTCATTGCCATGGGCCTGATCTCGCTGCCGGTGATGCTGCGCTACGGTTACGACAAGCGACTGGCAACCGGCGTCATCGCCGCCTCCGGCACGCTGGCGCAGATCGTACCGCCATCCATCGTTCTGATTGTGCTGGCCGACCAGCTCAGCGTCTCGGTCGGCGACATGTACAAGGGCGCGCTGCTGCCCGGCCTGCTGATGGTCGGCCTGTATCTGGCTTATGTGTTTGTGCTGACGCTGCTCCGCCCCCACGCTGCGCCAGCGATGCCGGCCAGCGCGCGCACCCTGCACGGCTCGGCGCTATTGCTGCGCGTGTTCACTACCCTGATCCCGCCGCTGGTCCTGATTTTCCTGGTGCTCGGCACCATCTTCATCGGCGTCGCCACCCCGACCGAAGGCGGCGCGATGGGCGCGGCCGGCGCGCTGTTGCTGGCGCAATTGCGCGGGCGACTTTCGCGCCTGCAACTGACGCAGGCGATGGACAGCACCACCCGGCTGACCACCTTCGTCATTTTCATCCTCATCGGCTCGACGATTTTTTCGCTTGTGTTCCGCGGGCTCGACGGCGACCTCTGGGTCGAACACCTGTTCAACCAGCTACCCGGCGGCGTGCTCGGCTTTCTTATCGCGGTGAACCTGCTGGTATTCACGCTGGCCTTCTTCCTCGACTTTTTCGAGATCGCCTTCATCGTGGTGCCGCTGATCGGCCCCATCGCCTACAAGCTCGGCATCGATCCGGTCTGGTTCGGCGTCATGCTCGCGGTCAACATGCAAACCGCCTTCATGCATCCGCCCTTCGGCTTTGCGCTGTTTTATCTGCGCAGCGTCGCGCCCAAGGCCATTCGCACCGCCGACATCTACTGGGGCGCGATTCCCTTCCTGCTCATCCAGCTTGTCATGGTGGCCATCGTGCTGGGCTTCCCGCAGATCGTGCTGCGCGACGCCCCGCCGGATGCCAGCAGCGTCAAGGAAATCCACATCGACGTCGACCCCGACGCCTACTACCTGCCCGCCGAATGGCGATGACCCTCCCTGCCACAGGGCTAAGCTCAGGATTTTACTTATAAAAACAGATCAAACGTGCGAAAATATCAGGTCGTGCGTTTCGTAACTGGCTATAACGCGCTTCTTTTGTACATCTCTCCAAGGACAAATCCCATGAGCGAACTCATCATTGAAGACCTGACCATTGGCGACGGCGCGACCGCGGCGGCTGGTCAAGCCGTTTCCGTGCATTACACCGGCTGGCTCACCGACGGCACCAAGTTCGACTCCAGCGTCGACCGTAACGACCCCTTCGAATTCAACCTCGGCCGCGGCCAGGTTATCGCCGGTTGGGATCAGGGCGTGGCCGGCATGCAGGTCGGCGGCAAGCGCAAGCTCACCATCCCGCCTGAAATGGGCTATGGTGAACGCGGTGCGGGCGGCGTGATTCCCCCTAACGCCACCCTGGTGTTTGAAGTGGAACTCCTGGGCGTCCGCTAATACGCTTCGCTGACAAAAAGGCCCAAGCCGCTGTCATGGCCGACAGCGCCGTCAAACGTGTCTTCACATTCGTTCGCAGATCGTCTCATGACCCCAGCCCTGTTTTCCCACCGCAAGCACTGGGCAGCCCGTTTCGGCACCGCTCCCTTCCTGCCCATGTCACGGGCAGAAATGACTGCGCTTGGCTGGGATGCATGCGACGTCATCCTGATCACCGGCGACGCCTACATCGACCATCCCAGCTTCGGCATGGCGCTGGTCGGACGGCTGCTGGAAGCGCAGGGTTACCGCGTCGGCATTATCAGCCAGCCGGACTGGCTGTCTGCCGATGCGTTCCGCGAACTGGGCCAGCCCACGTTGTATTTTGGGGTTACGGCCGGCAATATGGATTCGATGGTCAACCGTTATACCTCCGACCGCAAGATCCGCTCCGACGACGCCTATACGCCCCATGCCGCACCCAACAAACGCCCTGACCGCGCGGTCACCGTCTACGCGCAACGCTGCCGCGAAGCCTATCCCGGCACCCCGGTGATCATCGGCTCGATCGAGGCCAGCCTGCGCCGCATCGCCCATTACGACTACTGGTCGGACACCGTGCGTCGCTCGGTGCTGCCCGACTCCAAGGCCGACCTGCTGATTTTTGGCAACGCCGAGCGCGCCTTGCTCGACGTCACGCACCGCCTGGCCAAGGGCGAAAAAATCGCCGACATCCGCGATGTGCGCGGCACGGCCTTCATGGTCACCCCCGACTGGAAACCGGAAGCCAGCTGGATCGAGGTCATGTCCACCGAACTCGACACCCCCGGTGCCATCGACGCCCACGTCGATCCCTACGCCATGGCGCCGAGTGCGCCGACCTCGCAAACCCCCGAGGGCACGGCGCCGATCCGGCTCGTTCCCAAGGGCGCGCGCGTGGCCGCGTTGCAGGAATTGCGTGCGCGCACCGTGATCCGCCTGCCCGATTACGATCAGGTTAAAAACAACCCGTCGTTTTATGCCCACGCCTCGCGCGTGTTCCACCTCGAATCCAACCCCGGCAATGCGCGCGCCATGCGTCAGGCGCACGGCGAGCGCGACGTGTGGCTGAATCCGCCGCCGATTCCGCTGTCCACCCCCGACATGGACGCGGTCTATGACCTGCCCTACGCGCGCGCGCCGCACCCGCGCTATGGCGACGCCAAGATTCCGGCGTGGGAGATGATCCGTTTCTCGGTCAACATCATGCGCGGCTGCTTCGGCGGCTGCACCTTCTGCTCGATCACCGAGCACGAAGGCCGCATCATCCAGAGCCGCTCCGAAGATTCGGTGATCAAGGAAATCGAGGCGATCCGCGACAAGACGCCGGGCTTTACCGGCATCATTTCCGACCTCGGCGGACCGACCGCCAACATGTACCGCATGGCATGCAAGACCGAAAAAATCGAGAAGGCCTGTCGCCGCTTGAGCTGCGTGTTTCCCGACATCTGCGACAACCTCAACACCGATCACACGCCGCTGATCAACATGTACCGGCGTGCGCGCGCGCTGCCGGGGGTGAAGAAAATCCTCATCAGTTCGGGTCTGCGTTACGACCTCGCCGTCCGCTCGCCCGAGTACGTCAAGGAACTGGTGCAGCATCACGTCGGCGGTTATCTCAAAATTGCGCCCGAACACACCGAATCCGGGCCGCTGAACAAAATGATGAAGCCCGGCATGGGCGCCTATGACCGTTTCAAGGACATGTTCGAAGCGGCCTCCAAAGCCGTCGGCAAGAAACAGTATCTGATTCCCTACTTCATCGCTGCCCACCCCGGCACCACCGACGAAGATATGCTGAACCTGGCGCTGTGGCTGAAAAAAAATGATTTCCGCCTCGACCAGGTGCAGACCTTTTTGCCGACGCCCATGGCGATGGCAACAACCATGTACCACACCGAAAAAAACCCGCTGAAAAAAGTATTGGGCGGCAAAGCGGAATCGGTCCCGGTCGTTCGCCAGGGTCGCACGCGTCGCCTGCACAAAGCCTTTCTGCGTTATCACGATGCCGACAATTGGCCGCTGCTGCGTGAAGCGCTCAAGGACATGGGCCGCGAAGACCTCATCGGCAACGGAAAAAAGCACCTGATTCCGCTGTTTCAGCCTGCCGGCACGGGCAAACAGCCTGAAGGAACGCGCGCGCCGCATGCCGGGGTCGCGCGCGACAAGGCAGGCACGCGCAAGCCGGGCTTTCCCCGCTCCGGGCAGGCCAAAACCGGGCAGCCCCCCACTACCCAATCCAAACCGCTCGGCGGGAAACCCGCAACAGGGAAACCCGTCGTCGCCGACCGCGGCCGCCCGGTGCAAGTGCCCCGACACCCGTTAAGCCAGCGACGGGGCGGTGGCAAAATCCACTGATTTTTCACAGGGGCTTTTGCCTGCGGTCTCTCCCTTTTCATCACGCCTCATGACTACGCCACCCGAACTGCTCCGCGCAAAACTCAATCTCGAAACCGCCCAGTTGCAATGGCCCGAACTTGAGCGCCACTTCGCACGCGGGGATGTCATCCGTGTCGCGTCCGGGATCGACCTCATTGATGTTGCACTCGGCATCGCCGAAAACAAGGCGGCGACAGTTCAGGATTGGCTGGGCGAGGGCCGTATCGCACGCGCCGAAATGGCCGATGCAGAAGACTGGCATGCGCGCCAGCCCAAGTTCTGGGCGGTGGTGGTCGCACCGTGGGTGCTGGTGCAGGAAATCCCGCCCAGCGCAAACCCCTCGACATAAAAAAGCCCGCAGATGCGGGCTCATTTGGACGCTGGAACGGCGGTTCAGGCGGTCAGACTGTCCTTCACGCGCATCAGGCGAGTCCGTGCTTCATTGGCTACCTCATGCACGTCAGTATTACTCACCAGTTTCACCATGATGCCAGGGTCGAGAAAAGACACGGTGATGCCGCCATCCTCTTCCTCACGCACCACCACATTGCATGGCAGCAGCATGCCGATATCGGGCTCGGCCGATATCGCCTGATGGGCGAGCGGCGGATTGCAGGCGCCGAGGATGCGGTAGGGGCGGCCATCAATGTCGAGCTTGGCCTTCATGGTGGCCTGCACATCGATGTCGGTCAGCACGCCGAAGCCTTCGGTTTTGAGTGCATTGGTTACTTTTTCCACCGCTTCGCTGAAGGGGCCACTGATCTTGGCGTCGAATCCGTATTCGCTCATGAGATTACTCCTGGTTGGGTATTTTGAATGGCTGAATTTTACCTGCCGGTTTCAAGCTGACGGCAGAAAGCCCGGTTAGTTTCATGGTTCCAGCGACTGCTGCTCCATTTTCATCCAGAGTCGATAGACCTGATCGCTCCATAATGACTTGATATAGGCCACCGTATCCTGCATGTCCTGTTCGCTGAGTTTTCCTTTCCAGGCAGGCATGTTGCCCTCGCCACCCGGACTACCCTCGCGAATCGTTTCCATCAATACCCGGGTAGGGTGGTGCCAGGCATGGGCAGTATCGTCCAATGGCGGCGGCGGAAACTTGCCGTCCGCATCACGCATGCGCCAATCGCCAGGCTGACCCTGGCCGTTTTCGCCATGGCAGACCAGACAGTTTTTTTCATAGAGCGACCGGCCCCGTGAAATCTGTGCCCGATCAAGGTTGCGTTCCAGCGGGGCCATCGCTGCGCCGGCGCGGTCACCCTCGTCCGGCTGCAAGGCAGCATTCGGTTGCGGCGCCGGGTCGCACGCGCTTAATAGCGCGCCGGATAGCAGTACGGTCAGCAATAAAGGAGACGTTTTTTTCATCAGCGTGCTTTCCTGTTCATGTGTGGAAGCCCTTCGCGGGCCGCATATATGGGGGCGTTAAGCGGTGGCCCATGAGTGCGTGCCACCGTCATCGGATTTTATCCCATGCCAGGCAGCCAACGCATTCAGCGGGACCGCATCTCACCTCCGGCAGCAAGCCGTGCATGCAAAACGCCACCTCGAAGGTGGCGTTTTGCGGGGTGCCCACGCCAGTCAATGCGGTTTGGCGGGCTTGCTCGTCTTGGCCGGAAGGAGGGTTGATCCCGGCGGCACTACGACCTGTTTCGGTTTTTTGGGTTTCTTCGCTTCCTTGTTTCCACGTACCTGGCCTTTAGCCATGATCCTACTCCTTGGCAGCAGCGCAAAAAAATATCCAGCCCAGTCTCTGCATGCGTCGACTGGACGCTTCTTGATCATAGGCCTGTTAAGCAAAACCGGGGGCTTTATTTCAAGAACAGTGCAGCCGTGTATCCCGCGCGCCCGGAACACCTACCTTGTCCACGTGTGCGGGCAGCCGCCACTACGCAACGCGCGCCCCTCATTCGGCGGTCCCTGTAAGCCGAACTATTTTTGACCGGCCTACTCCAATTGGCTAGGTCGTCCAATGCGCCTTCCCCACGCTTGTCCTTCCGTACGGAAATGGAGCGTATCGAGTGCCGGGGCGGCCTTGGTTTCCGCTGTCAAACCCGCAACCCATGGAGTTACATGATGATGAAGCAATCACTGATGTTTAGCGCTATAGCCACCGCCCTGTTTTTGTCCGTTCCCGCGGCCTGGGCAGAGAACCACATGCATGGTCATGATCACGCAGCCCCGGGCAAGCCCATGGCCGAAAAAGACCAGCAGATGCAGATGGGAAAAATGCAGGAGAACATGCTTAAAATGCACGAACAGATGCACAAGATTCAGGATGCGAAAAATCCTCAGGAACGTGAGCGTCTCATGCAGGAGCAGCGCAAGACGATGCAGGAGCGCATGAACATGATGCGTGAAATGAAGGGAGAAGGCGGCAACATGGATGGCATGAAGTAACACCCGCCGGGCAGCGCGAGGCGTCGGGCCTGCGCGCAGGCGCCCGGCTAGATCTTGCTCGCTGTCTTCCGCATCAGTTCTGCGGCCAGGCTCATTGCCCATTTAACCGGCTGCGGCAAAGGCACACCGCCGTGATCAATCGCATTCTGCGCGTGCCGGGCCTCGTCAGTTTTCATCTGCGCGACGACAGCCCGGCTTTTCGCATCCGTTTCGGGCAACTGCCGTAAATGTCCATCGAGATGAGCCTCGACTTGGCGTTCGGTCTCGGCGAGAAACCCCAGGTTCCACTTGTCGCCCAACACGCCGGCAACTGCGCCCATCGCAAATGCGCCGCCGAACCAGAGTGGGTTAAGCAGGCTCTTGCGTCCGCCGAGTTCGTTGATACGCTGTTCGCACCAGGCGAGATGATCGGTTTCTTCGCGTGCGGCCTGCTCAAGCTCGGTGCGCACCTGCTTGTTTTTCGCGGTCAGTGCCTGCCCGGCATACAGCGCCTGCGCACAGATTTCACCCACATGATTGACGCGCATCAGCGCGGCTGATTGCCGCCGTTGCGCATCATCCAGTTCGGGCTCCGGGCCCTGGCCCGGATAGGGGCGGGCAGCATGCGGGCTGGCCAGGACCGTGCGCAGGCCCATATCAAAAGTCATGATCAGCTGGTCGAATTTGTTCATCGCTATTTGACGTAATAGTTGAAATTGGAATAGGCGGCTTCGGCAACCTTGAACCACTGGAATTCCGTATCGCGGAACTGCTTCCAGGGCCGATATATAGCCGCGAATTCGGGATTGGTTTTTGCCTCTTCCGCATACAGCTGGAAAGTGGCGCGCCGCGCGGCAAGCATGACATCCTTGGGATAGGGATGCAGCTTGACGCCCTGCCCTACCAGGCGCAACAAGGCGGGCGGGTTCTTTGCGTCGTATTGGGCGAGCATCATCTGGTTGGCCTCGGCGGTGGCGACGTCGAAAGCCTGCCGGAACACTTCGGGCAGCGCTTTCCAACTGGCCTGGTTGACGTAGAAACTCAACTGCGGCCCGCCTTCCCACCAGCCGGGATAATAGTAGTGCTTGGCGATCTTGTGGAAGCCGAGTTTTTCGTCGTCATACGGCCCCACCCACTCGGCCGCATCGAGCGCGCCACGTTCGAGCGCAGGATAGATGTCGCCGCCGGGCAGGGTCTGCGGCACCGCACCGAGCCGGGCCATGATCTGGCCGCCGATACCGGGGATGCGCATTTTCAGGCCCTTGATATCGGCCAGCGATTTGATTTCGCGGCGAAACCAGCCGCCCATCTGGGTACCGGTGTTGCCGCCGGGGAATTGCAGCACATTGAATTTGGCATAGAGCGCACGCAGGGCCTCGATACCGCCGCCGGCATACATCCAGGCATTCTGCTGGCGCGCGGTGAGGCCGAACGGCACGGCACTATCGAAGGCCAGCGCGAGGTTCTTGCCAACATAGTAATAGCCCGCCGAGTGGCCGCATTCGGCGGTGCCGTTGCCGACTGCGTCGAGCACCTGCAGGCCGGGCACCAGTTCGCCGCCGGCAAACACGCGAATCTGGAATTTCCCTCCCGTGAGGGCCGCCACCCGCTTGCTCAGGTTTTCTGCGGCACCGTAGATGGTATCCAGGTTTTTCGGGAAACTCGATGCCAGTCGCCAGCGGACGGCGGGCAGCTGATCCAGTTCGCTGGGCGCCGCCTGTGCCGCGCCCAGCGGCAGCAGAGCGGCGACGCCGGCCCCGGTCAGGAAATCTCGTCTTTGCATGGGTTTGTCTCCGGTTGGACCCATTATACGAGTCCCTGCAAACCCTGGGACGAAGTCGCTCCGCTGGCAGCGATCCCGCGCATTCTCCCCCTGGAAAACAAGACCCTGCAGGGTTGCTCCAGCGGGCGCAGCGAACTTCCGATCGTGCCCAAGAGAAGGTGCCGACAGGGGGATTGAACTTCCGGATTCCATTCCTATATCGAAGTTGAGGACGCCTTGAAGGGCGCCCGACCTACCGTCAATGAAGTGAAACCAGGAGGATTAAACATGCTATATCGCTCTTTTTTCCCCCGCGACCTTTTCGCGGAACTGAATCGCCTGCAGCACGATATGCAGCAAGGCTCCGAATGGTCGCCCAGCATCCGCGGGCTCACCCGCGGCTACCCGGCCCTGAACGTAGGCGGCACGTCCCGCACGGTCGACATCTACGCGTTCACCCCCGGCATCGATCCGGCCACGCTGGATGTCCAGATCGAAAAAGGCGTGCTCTCCATCGTCGGCGAGCGCAAGATGGACAGCATCCCGGAAAAAGCCACCCTGCATATCGACGAGCGGTTCGCAGGCCGTTTTCGCCGGGTCGTCGCCTTGCCTGACGACGTGAACGCCGGCGCCGCCACAGCCCGCTACCGGGACGGTGTGCTGCATATCAGCATCGCGCGGCAGGAAGCCGTTCAACCGCGCCGTATCAACATTCAATAAGGAAAGGAGTCACAACCATGACCGACAAGACCGCAGTCGCCAAACCAACCGAAGCCGCCCGGGAAGAGGCCGCGCTGTTGCCATCCGTGGATGTGATCGAGGATACGGATGGCCTCACCCTGTTTGCCGATCTTCCGGGCGTGCCCAGGGACAAGCTCAGCCTGCAGGTGGAATCCGACACCCTGACCATTGAAGGGGAGATTGCGCTGGACCTGCCCGAGGGCGTGGAGGCCACCCATGCCGAAGTGAACCGGGCGCGCTACCGGCGCGTATTCACCTTGTCGAAGGAGCTCGACGTCGACAAGGTGGGCGCCGAATTCAACCAGGGGGTACTCAAGCTGCGGATTCCCAAGGCCGAGCATGCGCAGCCCCGCAAGGTGGAAATTCAGGTGGCGTGAGTCGCAGCCGGCACCGCAGCCGGGTGCGCCCGCTATTGCTTGATCGACTTGAATCTACAGGAGGCCATGATGAAACTGGAAGACATGAAAGAACGGTTCGATTCTTTATGGGAAAACGTTTCTGAAGGCGGACGCCACTTGTGGCACTCCGCTTCCGGGGCGCTTACCCGCTTCAAGCCGGGCGATAAAACCCAGCTGCCCGCATCGTCCGAGGTGGATGACGACTCCTACCTGCCAGCCCAAGGGTGGGCCATGCTCGGCGGCGATGTATTCGAGGACGAAAACCGGCTGGTGGTCCGCCTGGAAATACCGGGAATGGCCAAGCACGACCTGGATATCCAGGTCCTCGGCGATGCGCTGGTGGTCAGCGGCGAGAAACACTTCGAGCGGGAGGAAAGCACCGGGGGTCGCTGGCGCGTCATGCAATGTGCCTACGGCAGTTTCCGTCGCACGGTGCCGCTGCCCGTGGCCGTGCAAACCGATGCGGCGCGGGCGAGCTACAAGGACGGCGTGCTGCGCGTGGAACTGCCCAAGGTCGAAACCGGCAAACGCATGGCAACCCCCATCACGGTTGAGTAAGGGGCCTGTCCAACCCGGCGGCGCCGTGAATCCTGGGCAACTTATCGGCTCGAGGACGACCCGCGGTGATGCCGCGCGCTCGCGGCCAGGAATAAAACGGGGGCTGGGCGCGAGTCCGCCGCGATGCGAAACACGCGGGGTGGCGCCTGCCCGGCCAGCTGAACGGTGTTCCGCCGCTTTGCAAGCTGCACCCCCTGGCCGTACCCATTCCCATTTCCGGGTTAAAATCACGTTCTTTAAAACACAGCCCGAAAGTCATGTTTAACCGCCAAGATACCCTCGCCAAAACGGACGCCGACCTGTGGGCCGCGATCCAGAAAGAAGACCAGCGCCAGGAGGACCATATCGAGCTGATCGCGTCCGAGAACTACACCAGTCCGGCGGTGATGGAAGCGCAGGGCTCGCAGCTCACCAACAAATATGCCGAAGGCTATCCCGGCAAGCGCTATTACGGCGGCTGCGAATACGTGGACATCGTCGAGCAGCTGGCGATCGACCGGGTAAAAGCCCTGTTCGGCGCCGAGGCCGCCAACGTGCAGCCCAACTCGGGTTCGCAGGCCAATCAGGCGGTCTTCATGGCTTTTCTCCAGCCCGGCGACACCATCATGGGCATGAGCCTGGCCGAAGGCGGCCACCTCACCCACGGCATGAAGCTGAACATGAGCGGCAAGTGGTTCAACGTCGTCGCTTACGGCCTCAACGAGAAAGAAGAAATCGACTACCCGAAGATGGAAGCGCTGGCGCGCGAACATAAACCTAAATTGATCATCGCCGGCGCCTCGGCCTACGCGCTCAGGATCGACTTCGAACGCTTCGCGAAAATTGCAAAGGAGATCGGCGCAATATTCATGGTCGACATGGCGCACTACGCCGGCCTGATCGCCGCAGGCGTCTACCCCAACCCGGTGCCCCACGCCGACGTCGTGACCTCGACCACCCACAAGACCCTGCGCGGCCCGCGCGGCGGCATCATCCTGATGCGCGCCGAGCACGAGAAGGCCATCAACTCGGCGATCTTCCCCGGCCTGCAGGGCGGCCCGCTGATGCACGTCATCGCCGGCAAGGCGGTGGCGTTCAAGGAAGCCTCGACCAAGGAATTCAAGCACTATCAGGAGCAGGTGGTCGCCAATGCATTGGTGATGTGCAAGGTGCTGGTCGAGCGCGGACTTGCCATCATTTCCGGCCGTACCGAGAGCCACGTGTTCCTGGTCGATCTGCGTGCCAAAAACCTCACCGGCAAGGAAGCGGAAGCGCTGCTCGGACGTGCCCACATCACGGTCAACAAGAACGCCATCCCCAACGATCCGCAGAAACCTTTTGTCACCAGCGGCATCCGCCTCGGCACCCCCGCAATGACCACGCGCGGCTTCAAGGAACTCGAAGCCGAACAGCTCGCCCACCTGATCGCCGACGTACTCGATGCGCCGACCGACGAGGCGGTGGTCGAACGTGTAAAGGGCGAAGTATCCAGAATGACAGCCAAATTTCCGGTCTATGCATAGACAGTAAACCGGCGCGCTGAAGGAAACGTCCGCCACCCGCCATGATTCGCCCTGAGCGCTCACCAAAAAATGAAATGTCCTTTTTGCGGTTCGCTGGATACACAGGTCATTGACTCGCGCGTCAATGAATCGGGCGATGCCGTGCGCCGCCGCCGCCGTTGCGCATCGTGCGACAAACGGTTCACCACATGGGAAACCGCCGAGTTGCGTCCTCCTCAGATAGTCAAGACCAACGGCATGCGCGAGGACTTTTGCGAGGCCAAATTGCGCGAGGGATTTCGCCGGGCGCTCCATAAACGGCCTGTCTCGACAGAACTGGTCGATGCGGCGGTGGAGCGTATCCGGCAACGTTTGCTGACCCTGGGAGAACGCGAGATTCCCGCTCGCGAGGTCGGGGAACAGGTCATGAACGAATTAAAGAAGCTCGACAAAATCGCTTACATCCGCTTTGCTTCGGTTTACCGGAGCTTTAAGGACGTAGCGGATTTTCAGGATGTAATGAAGGATCTTTGACCCCACCATATTTGACCTCATCAGGGGGAATAGCAAGCATGAAATTGATTTCAGCCGCAGTACTGTGTGCCATAACCAGCAGCTCCGTTTTTGCCGCCTCGACCCCGCACTGGGAGTACGAGGGCAAACATGGCCCCAAGCATTGGAATGAACTCAGCAAGGAATTTGCGAGCTGCGGGCTGGGCAAGCACCAGTCACCCATCGATATCCGCAAGGCGCGTCACCAGGCGGACCTGCCGGACCTGGATTTCCACTACACCAGTGTGCCCCTGAAAATCATCAACAACGGCCATACCGTGCAGGTCGACAGTCCTCAGGGCGGAACCTTGACCGTGGGCAAACACAGCTACAACCTGGCGCAATTCCATGTGCACACCCCCAGCGAAGAACGCGTGAACGGCAAGGCCTACGATATGGTGGTGCATATGGTCCATAAAGACGCAGCAGGCAAACTGGCGGTAGTCGCCGTCCTCATCAAACGCGGCAAAGAGAATGTGGCGCTCAAACCCATGTTCGACAACATGCCCATCGCTGCCGGCCCCCAACACGTTGTAGACCATGTCAGCATCGACCCGGCCGCACTGCTGCCGGCAAAGCATGGCTATTATCACTTTGAAGGCTCCCTCACGACGCCCCCCTGCTCGGAAGGCGTGGCGTGGTACGTGCTGAAGACACCGGTTGAGGCATCGCGGGCCCAGATTAATTTGTTGCATCGGCTTTACTCGCACAATGCCCGCCCGGTGCAGCCCTTGAATGGCCGTACCGTAGTCCAGCACGGCGGTTGATCCCGCATTTCCCGTGGGCCGGCCATGACTTTCAGTGCTTCCGATCACGTTTTCATGGCACGGGCGTTGCAACTCGCGGCACACGGATTGTTTACCACGACGCCGAATCCCCGCGTCGGCTGCGTCATCCTCAACAACGGCCGGATTGTCGGTGAAGGCTGGCACCAACGCGCTGGCGCGCCCCACGCCGAAGTTCACGCGTTGCAGGCAGCGGGCCCGGCCGCGCGCGGCGCCATCGCCTACGTCACGCTTGAACCCTGCTCACATCACGGTAGAACCCCGCCGTGCGCCGAAGCGCTGATCCAGGCCGGCGTGGTGCGTGTGGTGTCTGCCATGGCCGACCCCAATCCTTTGGTGGCAGGCGGCGGCATCGACATGCTGACCCTGGCCGGCATTCAGGCCGAAATCGGGCTGCTGAAAAACGAGGCGCGCGCGCTCAATCCCGGTTTCATCTCACGCATGACGCGGCAGCGCCCGTGGGTGCGGCTCAAAACCGCCGCCACGCTGGACGGCAAGACCGCGCTCGCCAACGGACAATCGCAGTGGATCACCGGCGAGGCCGCGCGCGCCGACGTGCAGAAATTGCGCGCGCGCGCCTGTGCGATCCTCACCGGCAGCGGCACCGTGCTGGCCGACAACCCGCGCATGACCGTGCGCGATTTCGATATCGGCCGGCAACCGCTCAGGGTGATCGTCGATTCCGCCTTGCGCACGCCAGCGGGTGCAGCGATATTGCCCGCGCTCATCGCCTGTCATCACGCCGATCCTGACACTCGCGCTGCACTCGAGCAGGCAGGCGCCGAAGTGATCGCGTTACCTGGCGCAGGAAGTCGCGTTGATCTGGCGGCCTTGCTCACGCTGCTGGCGCAACGCGGCATCAACGAACTGCACGTCGAGGCCGGCGCTGCGTTGAACGGTGCGCTGCTCGCTGCCGGCCTGGTCGACGAGTGGGTGGCGTATGTGGCGCCGATGGCGGTGGGCGACGACGCGCGCGGACTGTTTGCACAGCCGCCGCTGACGGCGCTGACCGATGCCGCACGCTTTCGCATGAGCGACGTGCGTCAGATCGGCGGCGACTTACGTTTGACTTTGCTGCCCAAGTGAGCGCCTTCAAGGATCATTTTTCATCCGCTTCCGACCAGTACGCCGCTTATCGGCCGGACTACCCTGCCACGCTGTTTGCCTGGCTCGCCTGGGATTGCGCTACCGGCAATGGCCAAGCGGCCTTGGGGCTGGCTCAACACTTCCACCAGGTCATCGCGACCGACGCCTCGGCTGAACAGGTCCGTCATGCAGTGGCTCATCCTGTCATCAACTACCGGGTGGCGCCCGCCGAAGCGAGCGGCCTCGCTGATTACAGCATCGACCTCGTCGCCGTCGCCCAGGCCGCGCACTGGTTCGACCTGCCGCGCTTCTACGCCGAAGTGTCCCGCGTGCTGAAGCCCGGCGGTGCGATCGCCTTGTGGGGCTACGGCCGCATGGGTGCTGCCGGGTAAAATGGATGCGCCGTTCCTGAGGTTTTATGATGAAACGGTTGGCCCCTATTGGCCACCCGAACGCGCACTGATCGACGACGCCTATCGCAGCCTGGATTTTCCGTTTGCCGAAATCCAGCCGCCTGCTTTTCATATTGAAGTGAATGGACGCTGCCGCGGTTGATGGCCTACCTTTCCACCTGGTCGGCGGTGAAGCGCTATCGAGCCGAGCATGGGGACGATCCGTTGCCGGCATTGATGGCCGAGCTCCACGCTTTATGGGGCCACCCCGACGCGGCCCTGGAACTGCAATGGCCGCTGTTCCTGCGCGTTGGCCGGCCCCGAGCCTAGCCGCGTACCGAAAAGTCCTCGAGCAACCCGGTTAACTTTTCCGCTGGCAGCGGCCTGCTGTAATAATAGCCCTGCGCATAGTCGCAGCCCTTCGCACACAGAAATTCGGCCTGCTCCGCGGTTTCCACGCCTTCCGCGACAACCTTGAGCCGCAGCGCCTGAGCCATGCCGAGGATGGCGCTGACGATGGCCGCATCGTCGGTGTCCGCGGGAAGCCCGCGGACGAAGGACTGATCGATCTTGAGCTTGTCGATGGGAAAGCGTTTCAGATAGTTAAGGCTCGAATATCCAGTGCCGAAGTCGTCGACGGACAACTGGAAGCCCATCGTTTTCAGCGCACCCAGCACGGTTTGCGCACTCTGCACGTCACCCATGATGGCGCCTTCCGTGATCTCGAACTCGACATGCTGCGGCGCCAGTCCGGCTTCTTCGGCCAGGCGCACCGCCTTTTTGACGAAGTCTTTCTGCTGGAATTGCAGCGGCGAGACGTTCACGGCTACGGCAATGGCGGGCAGCCCGGCACACTGCCATTCCCGGTTCTGCCTGAACGCTTCCCGCATGACCCACTGCCCGATGGGAACGATGAGGCCTCTTTCCTCGGCGAAAGGAATGAATTGCGCCGAAGAAATCAGCCCTTGCTCGGGGTGCTGCCAGCGGATGAGCGCTTCGACCCCGACGATCCGTCCGTTCGATAAATCCAGTTGCGGCTGGTAGTGGAGGACAAACTCGCCGTGCTCCAACGCTTTGCGCAGGCTGCTTTCCATCGAAAGCGTCATACCCACTTTCTGATCCATTGTCGCGCTAAAGAACTGGTAGGTATTGCGGCCCGCCTGCTTGGCGGCATACATCGCCATGTCGGCGTTCCTGACCAGCGTACCGGCATCGCCGCCGTCGTCGGGGTAAACGCTGATACCGATACTGAGCGTTGAAATGATTTCCTGGCCGGCAATGACATAGGACCGCGCTGCCGCTGCGATAATCTTTTCCGCAACCATGGCCACGTGCTCGCTCTTCTTGATTTCGGCCAATATGGCGACGAATTCATCTCCGCCCAGGCGGATCGCGGCATCCTCGGCCCGGATGCAGCCTTTCAGCCGCTCCGCAAACGCCACCAGCAGCGCATCGCCTGCGGCGTGGCCGAGGGAGTCGTTGATGTCCTTGAATCGATCCAGATCCAGAAACAGGACCGCCACCTTCGTTTGTGTCTCCCGGGCATGGGTGGTCGCCGCCGCCAGCAGCTCCTGCAGGCGACTCCTGTTGGGCAGCCCCGTCAGCGCATCATTATGCGCCAGGTACTCGATGCGCTCGTGCGCCGCTTTCTGTTCGCTGATATCGGAAAATACGCCGATATAGTGGGTGATGCCGCCGCGCCCGTCTTCTACCGCGCTCGCCGTGAGCCACTCCGGGTAGATCTCGCCGTCCTTGCGCCGGTTCCAGATTTCTCCCTGCCAATAGCCGTTTTCGGCAATGGAGCGCCACATGTCCGCGTAAAACGCCTGGTCGTGGCGTCCTGAACTAAGGACTTTGGGAGTTTTGCCGACTACATCCTCCTGTGCGTAGCCAGTAATCTCCTCGAACGCCGGGTTGGCCGAAATAATCCTGGCGTGTGCATCGGTGATGAAAATTCCCTGATCGCTGCTTTCGAACACTTTGGCCGTGAGCCTGGTCTGCGCCTCGGCCCGCCTGTGCTCGGTGATGTCGCGCGCGATGATGGACGCGCCGATGCCGCTCTCGTCCGCCCCGGGGATGGGTGATACGGTGAGCGACACGTCAATGTGGCGGCCGTCCTTGCACACCCGCACGGTTTCCAGATGCGCCACGGCCTCCCGCCGCTTGATGCAGGCGATGAATTCCGCCAGTTCGTGCGCGCGCTCCGGCGGAATGAGGATGGACAGCGGCTGGCCCACCGCTTCGCCGGCGGTGTAGCCATAGAGCCGCTCGGCGCCGGAGTTCCAGGTCGTGATGATACCGTCCCGGGTGATCGCCGTGATGGCATCGTCGCTGGATTCCACGATGACCGCCAGCCGCAGGCGCGCCTCGCGGCTGGCGACGACGTCGCCCAGGTTGGTCACCACCGCGCACAGGGTCGCCGGTCCGTCTTCACCGGCTTCATTCAGCGGGTGGGCGGAAAACAGCGCGGGCACCGGCAGGTCGCCCGCGCCCTTCAGAAGTATCTCCTCCCGCCGGCTCATGCTCTGCCCCTGGGCCAGGAGCGTCTTCAGTTTCTGCGCATCCATCGCCACGGCAAAGTCCCCGATGCGCGCGCCGATCACCCGCTCCAGGGGCGTGCCGACCAGTTCGGCAAACGCGCGGTTGGCGTAAAGAATGGCGCCGTCGCCGGCCAGGGTGACGGCCCCCTCGTTCATGGCTTCGACCATGACGCGGTAGGCGTGCTCGGCGCTCTTGAGCGTAAAAGAGTGCTCGCCATGGGCACCCGTAACGCCCAGCACCTCGCCCTCGCCGCCGCGGATGGCGCGCAGCGTCTCCTCAAGCTCCTGTAACTTCAGGTGCAGGCTCGCGGCTTGCGAGGGCGATACGCTGTTGATTGCGGTTTTCTTCTTGCTTTTCATGGACAGCCCCTGCAGCAAATGCGAAGGTTCATCGGGTCACGGCAGTTCCTGCAGGTCGAACTCCACCAGCACGCGCTCCTTTTTCGACAGGTCCCCGATCAGCCGGCGCACGGGAAACGGCAGCTTCCTGATGAGCGTGGGCACGGCGACGATCTGGTCGGCCCGCGCCAGCTCCGGTTGCTGGAAGACGTCGACGACCTCCAGCTCGTGACGCCCGGCGAGGTGCTCCTCGCACAGGGTCTTGAGGTTGGCGATGGCGCGGGCCGAGTTCGGCGTCAGGCCGCTCACGTAAAGACGCAGCATGTAGCGCTCGTTTTTTTCCGTTCCGCCGCCCCCGCTGCCGGGCTGTTTGCCTTTTTTGCGGATGTTCATGATGTTTTCTCCTTTGTGGATTTCCCGCGCCCGCCGACATCGGCGCGTTTTCCGGCCAGTTCCGCCCGCGCCTGCAGGGCGGCCTGCCGGGCGTGTTCGGCCTCGGCAACGGCCGCCTCCACTTCCAGGCGCTCTTCCTCGAACTCGGCGTGCAGGGCGGCGATTTTTGCATCGAGCGCCTTGCGCTTGCTCTCCAGGGTCTGGCGCCGGCGCCTGGCCTCGTGCGTGCCTTGCAGCGCGGCATCCTGCTCGCGCGCCTCGTCGGCCAGGCGCGCCGATCCCAGCAGCACCCCCTCCGGCCCCAGGCGCACGTCGACCAGATCGACGCCGCGCGCGGTCAGCACGAACTCGCGCACCTGGTTGGAATGCTTCATGCCGCGCGATTTGATGATGTAGAGCCCGCGGTTGCGCTCCCCTGCCTGTTCCAGGTTGCGCAACACCAGCCATGTGTCGATCAGCGAGGAGATGCCCACGTCGGTCTGGCCGACCGGGTCGCCCCCCGGCGTCAGGTCCGTCATCAGGGCGGTGATCCCGCGCGCCTTCAGCATGTCCACCAGCCGCGTGACCATGGTCTTGATCTCGGAATAGCTGCCGACGAGATCGAAGCCGGTGATGGGGTCGATGACCACGGCGCGCGGCTTGAACTCATCCATCCGGGTGTGCATCGTCGCCAGGTGGGTTTCCAGACCGTACGCCGCCGGCCGCGCGGTGTCGAACCGCAGCAGGCCCTTGCGCGCCCAGGGTTCGAGATCGATGCCGATCGAGCGCATGTTGCGCATGATCTGCTCGGGCGACTCCTCGAACGCGAAATACAGGCAGCGCTCGCCGCGCCGGCAGGCCGCGTCGACGAAGTGGGCTGACAGGCTGCTCTTTCCCGTCCCGGCCTCGCCGGAAACCAGCACCGTGCTGCCCCGGTAATAGCCGCCGCCCAGCATGGCGTCGAGCTTGGGAACGCCGCTGGCGATCCGCTGGGTCAGGGCCGGATGCTCCAGCCCGAGGGAGGTCAAGGGCACCACCGAGAAACCCCGCGCATCGATCAGGAACGGGTATTCGTTGCTGCCGTGGGCGGTGCCGCGGTACTTGACGATGCGCAGGCGCCGGGTGGCCACCTGGTTGTTCACCCGCTGGTCCAGGGCGATCACGCAGTCCGAGACGTATTCTTCCAGCCCGTGCCGGGTGAGGGCGCCGTCGCCGCGCTCGGCGGTCACCAGCGCGGTGACGCCCTTGTCCTTGAGCCAGCGGAACAGACGCTCCAGTTCGGCGCGCAGGATGCCCGTATCGGTCAGGCCGGCGAACAGCACCTCCAGCGTGTCGAGGGCCACCCGCTTGGCCCCGATGGAGTCGATGGCATAGCCCAGCCGGGCGAACAGCCCGTCAAGATTGTATTCGCCGGTCTCGCCGGCCTGCGCGCGCGCGAGCTGGACGTGATCGATGCAAAGCAGTCGGCGCGCCGCCAGCTCCTCCAGATCGAAGCCCAGCGAGGCGACGTTTTCCGCCAGCTCCCGCGCAGTCTCCTCGAAGGCCATGAACACGCCCGGCTCGCCCTGCTCCAGCGCGCCCCGCACCAGGAATTCCATGGCCAGCAGCGTCTTGCCGCTGCCGGCGCCGCCGCAGATCAGGGTGGGGCGTCCGCGCGGCAGCCCGCCGAAGGTGACTTCGTCCAGCCCGCGCACCCCGGTGGTGCACTTCGCCAGGGTGGGTTTTGTCTTTTTGGATCGATTTTTTGTTGCCATTGTCAGCCCCCTTGAAAAATCAGAAATTCGGGACCGGCGCCGGCGTTTGCGAAACCTGAAAAAGCCGGCAATGCCCGGCCTGCGTAGTTACACGGCGTCGCACCCCTACCATAAGCCGAGCCGCAGCGGCAGCGAGAACGCCGGGCCCATCCCGCCGACAACATAACCATGCTGATGCCAGCCTCTGGCGGGAAGCGACCATTTGCTTTCGTTGTGCACTCTCCCCTCATATCGTTTCACGAAACCGGGCAAACCCGCCGAGCTCGAGAACCAGGGCTTTAATCGCGCCTTCGTCTGGCGCGGCGCTGCGTACCAGTTCCTCATCCCGGCAGCCTTGGCGGCGGAAAGGCTGGATGACGTAATGCTTTACCCCGCGCTTTTGCAGTTCGCGGGCGATCCCGGCCACTTCGTCGTCGACAAGCAGGAACGGATGCACGGTAGTACGAATTTCATGGTCAACGCCGGATGCAATCACGTGCTGCAGGCCTTCGAGCGCACGCTCGCCGCTGCCTGCGACGCCGGTGGTGTGCACGTAATCGGCAAACGGGGCTTTCACATCCATCCCCACCCAGTCCACCAAAGGCAACACCTCTGCCAGACGCTTCGAGACCATGCCGCCGGTGTGCAGGCCGACCTTGAATCCGAGCGCGCGCACTTCGCGCATCGCGTCGGCCAGCCCAGGTTGCACGGTCGGCTCGCCGCCGGAAAACACCACGCCGTCGAGCAGTCCCTGGCGGCGGCGCAAAAACGCCAGCACGTCTTCCCACGGAATTTCATGTTCGCCGCGCGACGGAATCAGATCGGGGTTATGGCAATAGCCGCAGCGCCAGGGACAACCCTGACAGAACACCACCGCGGCCAGCATGCCCGGCCAGTCGGTGCTGGAAAGCGGCGTCAGGCCACCGACACGAAGCATGCTGGTTCAGCCGGGACGGCATTGCCCTTCGACGAAGAAGCGCCGCTCGCGGTGCTCGCTCTGCTTGCCCTTGTTGAAGCTGGTGGTCGGGCGGTGGTAGCCCATCACGCGGGTCCACACTTCGCAGCGGGTGCGCTCCTCGTCCTTCAATGCGGCGGTTTGAATCGGAGTTGAAACAGTCATGTCGTTCATATCGGTCTCCTTGGGTTATGCGGCAACAGCGCGCTTGCGGGACAGAGCTTCCTCGTCGCACGTGGGGCAGAATTCGTGCTCGCCGGCGAGGTAGCCGTGTTTGGGGCAGATGGAAAACGTCGGCGTGATGGTGATGTAGGGCAGGCGGAAACGCGTCAGCGCGCGGCGCACCAGATTGCGGCAGGCATCGATCGAGGAAATGTTCTCCGACATATAGAGATGCAGCACGGTGCCGCCGGTGTACTTGCGCTGCAGGTCGTCCTGCCGTTCCAGCGCCTCGAAGGCATCGTCGGTAAAGCCCACCGGCAGCTGCGACGAATTGGTGTAGTACGGCGCATCCTCCGTGCCCGCCTGCAGGATCATCGGGTAACGCTTGCGGTCTTCCCTGGCGAAACGATAGGTGGTGCCTTCGGCCGGCGTCGCTTCCAGGTTGTACATATGGCCGGTTTCTTCCTGGAAGGCGGCGATGCGCGCCCGGATGTGGTCGAGCAGGCGCACCGCGAAAGCGTGGCCCCATTCGCTGGTGATGTCGTGTTCGTCGGCGGTGAAGTTGCGGATCATTTCGTTGACGCCGTTCACGCCGATGGTCGAGAAGTGATTGCGCAGCGTGCCGAGGTAACGCTTGGTATAAGGGAACAGGCCGTTGTCCATCAGTCGCTGGATTTCCTTGCGCTTGATCTCGAGGCCGTTCTTCGCCATGCCGAGCAGCGCATCGAGCCGGCGCAGCAGCCCCGCTTCGTCGCCCCGGTACTCGTAGCCCAGGCGCGCGCAGTTGACCGTCACCACGCCAACCGAGCCGGTCTGCTCGGCCGAGCCGAACAGGCCGTTGCCGCGCTTCAGCAGTTCGCGCAGATCGAGTTGCAGGCGGCAGCACATCGAGCGGATGTGGTTGGGCTTCATCTCGGAATTGATGAAGTTCTGGAAATAGGGCAGGCCGTAGCGCGCGGTCATGGCGAACAGCCGGTCGGCGTTTTCCGACTCCCAGGGAAAATCCGGCGTCATGTTGTAGGTGGGGATGGGGAAGGTGAACACGCGGCCCTTGGCATCGCCGGCGGTCATCACCTCGATGTAGGCGCGGTTGATCATGTCCATCTCGACCTGCAGATCGGCGTAGGTGAAGGGCATTTCCTTGCCGCCGATGACGGGAACCTGTTCGCGCAAGTCCTCCGGGCAGGTCCAGTCGAAGGTGAGGTTGGTGAACGGCGTCTGCGTGCCCCAGCGCGACGGCACGTTGAGGTTGTAGATCAGTTCCTGGATGCACTGCTTCACACTTTCATAACTCATCCCATCCTGACGGATGAACGGCGCCATGTAGGTATCGAACGACGAGAACGCCTGCGCGCCGGCCCATTCGTTCTGCAAGGTGCCCAGGAAGTTGACGATCTGGCCGACCGCGGAGGACATGTGCTTGGGGGGCCCCGCCTCGACTTTGCCCGGCACGCCATTCAAGCCTTCGTGCAGCAGGGTGCGCAACGACCAACCGGCGCAATAGCCCGCCAGCATGTCGAGATCGTGGACGTGGAGCGAACCGTCGCGGTGGGCTTCGCCGAGTTCAGGCGCATACACATGATTGAGCCAGTAGTTGGCCACCACCTTGCCCGACACGTTGAGGATCAGCCCGCCCAGCGAATAGCCCTGATTGGCGTTGGCGTTGACCCGCCAGTCCTGGCGCGACAGGTATTCGTTGATCGACGCTTCCACATCGACCACGGTCTTGCGGTCCTGGCGCAGCTTTTTGTGGGTTTCGCGATAAACGATGTAGGCGCGCGCGGTTCGAAGGTGATTGGCCGCGATCAGGCTCTGCTCGACCACGTCCTGGATGCGCTCGATGTCCGGCGGCGAATCGTGAAAACGGTGGATCAGCACTTTCAACACCTGGGCGCACAGACGATCCGCCTCGGCCGCGCCGAGTTCGGCCGCCCCGAATTCTCCTGTGGCCTGGCCGGCGCGCAACAGCGCCGAGCGAATTTTTCCGGCATCGAAATCTGCCCGCCGCCCGTCACGCTTGACCACCTCGCTCAGCGCCGCCCTCGCTCCCTGTCCTCTGTCTGTATTCATTCTGCCTGACTCCTCGTTTATCTATATTTTGTGTACCAATCAAACAAACAATACAACATGTAGATAAAATATCAAGATGATTTTAAGGTTATCTTATCCTGATAAACTCAAGCCCCAGCAACTACGGGAGAAAATGATGCCCACGATTGTGAATTTTCCTGACCGCGACCACCGCGATTGCGACGATCTGTTCGCCTCAGCCGAAGCGGCCGTAGGGCAAAATAACCGGGTCCGCGCGCACAGTCTGTGCGAGCGTTTCCAAGGCCGTTGCACGGTCATGACTTGCATGCCCTCCCCGGCTGACGAAATTCGCGTCGACGCACGCCGGCTAGAACCCCCGGAGCCAATGGAACAGCTGTTGCGGACGCTGGACCTGCTGCGTCCGGCCCTATCGATCCGGCGGTTGCTGCACCGCGAACCGTTTCTGCTGTATCCACTGATTGCAGAATGCGGCTCTCACCACATCACACAGAGTGAAGCAGATGGCAGCGACGTCATCACTGATCCGCGGTTCCGGCGAAGCCGTGTAATTCCATTTCCCGATAGAGACGCCATTAATTTTGCACCTTCCCCTTCAAGGGGAGGGAATTGTGGTCGTTTCTAATGCCAAATGGAATAAAAGGCGCGCGATGAACCCGCAACCCGGCCTCTCCTTCGAACAGGCGCCGCCATTCGCGCTGCCGCTGCGCTTCTTTCTGACTGCCCCGCTGTTTCTGCTCGCGGCCGCGGGCCTGATCGTGGGCGCCCCCGAAGCGCTGGCCTCGCGCTGGACCCCGGCGACACTGGCGCTGACCCATGCGCTCACGCTGGGCTTCCTCACCATGGTGATGCTGGGTGCATTGATACAGATGTTGCCGGTGGTGGCGGGTGCCTCGCTGCCAGCGCCCCGTCTGGTCGCCGGATTCAGTCACGTTTCACTCACGCTGGGAAGCGTAGCGCTGATGACTGGGTTTCTGACAGCCGCGCCAGTCGCCTTTGGCATCGGAATCATCCTGCTCGTCAGCGGATTGACGCTTGTTCTCGCTGCGGCATCGATCAGCCTCGCTCGCGCCGTAGCCAGCGCCACCGTGACCGGTGTTCGACTCGCTGTGGTATGTCTGGGCATCACGCTGCTGCTCGGATTGGCGCTGGCGCTGCAGCGCACAGGCTGGGGATTACCGCTTCCCCTCGTAACGACGGCTGCAGCCCACATTGCCTTTGGGTTGCTCGGCTGGGTGTTGCTGCTGGTGATCGGCATCGCCTATCAGGTGGTGCCGATGTTCCAGATCACGCCGCCCTACCCGCCGCACCTGAGCCGTTGGCTGACGCGCGCGCTGTTCCTGCTGATCGGGCTTCGCGCCATTGCCCCGCTGTTGCCGCAGCACGCACTGCAACTCGTCGATGCCGGACTCGCCGGCGGCATCCTGCTGTTCGCCCTTGCCACGCTGCGCCTGCAAGCCCGCCGGCGCAGAAAACTGCCCGACGTCACGCTCGATTTCTGGCGTCTCGGCATGGCCAGCCTGATCGCCTGCGTGGGGGTCTGGAGCCTGGCCCGGCTGTGGCCGGCATGGGCCAGCAGCAGCGCCTATCCGCTGCTATTGGGCATCCTGTTCATCGGCGGATTCGCCGTCAGCGTGGCCAACGGCATGCTCTATAAAATCGTGCCCTTTCTGGCCTGGTTTCATCTGCAGGCCCAATTGCAGGCACGCGCCGGCAACATCCCAACCATGAAGGTGATGATCGCGGAACGCCGGACGCGGTGGCAATTTCGCCTCCATCTGTTTGCCTGCACGCTGCTCGCCGTCGCTGTAGGGGTGCCGCAACTGGCCATGGCGGCAGGCGTGGCGCTGGCGCTGTCGGCACTGCTGCTGTGGCTTAATCTGCTGTCGGCCGCGCGCCGCTTTTCCCGCCATGGGGGGCGTTTTTCAGGGGGGTGAGCCAGGCCCGAAACCCGGCATCGGGGTCAGGCCGCATACCCGAACACGGCGAAATAATGAAACCCCGTGCCCATCATGACGAACAGATGCCAGATGAAATGGCCGTAACGCAGGCGCGCATCCAGTGCAAAGAAAATCACCCCTATCGTGTAAGCCAGGCCGCCGGCAACCAGCCATAACAAGCCGGGCGCAGGCACGCGCGCAGACAGGGGATCGATTGCGATCACGATGAGCCAGCCCATGAGCAGATACAGGCCGGTGGAGATGACCGGATGGGAAACCCGGCTGAATAGCTTCATCGCGACACCCGCCGCGGCCAGTCCCCACACCAGTCCAAACAAGGTCCAGCCCCACGCGCCGCGCAGCACGCCGAGGGTAAACGGCGTATACGTTCCCGCGATGAGCAGGAAGATTGCCGAATGCTCGATGACCCGGAATACGTGCTTGGCACGGCCGGCCGGCAGCGCATGATAGAGGGTGGAGCCCAGGTAAAGCAGCAGCATGGTCGCGGCGAAGATGCTGGCGCCGACGAGGGCGGCCGCATCCCAAAACCGGGCAGCGTGAACGATGAGAAACGGGGTCGCCACGATGGCCGCAACCAGCCCCAGCCCATGGCTGACGCTGTTGGCAATCTCCTCGTTTCTCGACTGCGGACGGATGATGGCAGCAAGCGACATGGTTTTTCAAATCCTCCGTGCTGTTTGTCGAGGCATCAGCCAGGCCGGAATCAACCCGCCATCAGGCGCCGCGCCGTGTGCGCCAACGGTGCAGGCAGGCCGCACAATACCGTCTCGGGATCGAGGGCGTCGAGCAGGTTTTTGACGGTGAGGCCGAGTTCGGTATCGCCTTCGCTCACCAATCGGCGACTGAAGAAAAGGGTGTCGGGGTCTTCGCGACGGCTGAGCAGCAGCAAAAAGTCGCGCGCGGTGGCGCTGAGGGTGAGGTCGGGCGCGCCGCCGTCCCGTGCATGCAGGTCCCGCGCGAACCCGCGCCGGGTGACGGTAAAACGCAGGCTGAGCCCGAGATCCTTGACACGGATGGCGTAGCGCCGACCGGCCAGCGGCTGCCAGTCGAGGGTTTTCAGCGCGGGCCACAGCAGGCGGTTTGCCAGTGCTGAAAATGCCAGGCTGGGCGGCGCAACCGGGAGTCGGGTGACCAGGGCGGCTAATTGCGGGGGGAAGGCAAGATTCAGCATGATGGCTCCTGATTTCAAAGCGGGGCGCTGCTTTAACGGACTGCGTCGGCCCAGTTGTTGGGGGTTTCGTACAAGCGCACCCGCTGCAGCCGCAACGGGTTGCCGTAGGTGTCGAGATAAGCCGCGTCGAGCAGGCGGAATGCCTCGGCGGCGAGATTTTCCGCCGTGGGCACCACCGGCAGCACCACGGTTTTATGTTCGGGCAGCGTGGCCAGAAAGTCCACCACCGCATGGTCGCCCCGGTACACCAGGAAAGCATGATCCCAGCGATCGACGAGGACCGCATTGGCGATACTTTTCACGTCCGAAAAGTCCATCACCATGCCCTGCTCGGCTGCGCCTTCGGTGCCGATGATCTCGCCTGACAGCGTGATTTCGATCGCGTAGCGATGGCCATGCAAATGCCGGCACTGGCTGGCGTGATGGGGAATACGGTGGCCGGCGTCGAATTCCAGTCTGCGCGTAATCAACATTGGGGGCATCTCAACATCTCAGGCATGTTTCTCGGTGCTGTTTTCGAGACCGGGCCGGGCATGCCAATACCCATCGACCGCCGGGCCGGGCATGATGCGCGCCAATCCGTCAGCGGCGGCCCGCTCACCCGCCAGCGCCGCCTGGAAAGCCTCGACCACGCGGCCCATATGACGCGACTGCGGCGACAGGCGCAGGCTGGCGACGTCGAGTTCGCGCAGGCTGTCCAGTTCGCCGATCAGGTTGTAGACGCCGGCGGACTGCGTCTGGATGCCGTTGAGCGTCAGGAAGGGCTCACCCTCGCGAGTGGCCAGTGCCAGTCCGTCGGGATGATCCAGGCAACGGAACTGGCAGTCGTCCTTGGGCAGGTTGTAGTGGCGCGCGGTGAAGCAGCGCGCGGAATACGCCAGCGGCAGCCTGCCATAGGCGAGCACTTCGGTTTCCATCCCGGCCGGCGCCCCGGCAAGCATCGAGGTCAGGGTGAGGCGCGACATTTCGACCGGCGGCAGCCAGCGCTGCGCGCCCAGCCCGGCGAGCACATCGCGCGTTTCCGGATTGTAGACATTGAGCGTGGGCCCGGCGACAAAGGACACACCCGCCTCGGCCAGCAGCCGCACCGCGCCCCACTCGTTGGCCTCGACCGTAAAACGGCCGTCGCCGACGATCCGGCGCAGCATCTTGAGGTCGGATTCCGACTCGATCAGCGTCAAACTGGAGAGCACCACCTCCTTGCCGGCAGCGGCAAGCTGCTCCGCCAGCGCCAGCCAGTCGGGCAGGCGCAGCAGGTGGCGACGTGAGCACACGCTCTCGCCCAGGTACACGCGCGCCACCGGCCAGTTCGCCGCTTCGGCGTAAAAGGCGAGCGTATCGTCGCGCGACCAGTAGTACAGCAGGGGGCCGAGGCTGAGGTTCATGCCAACGTATCCTTATATGAACGTCCCGTCATTGCGAGGAGCGTAGCGACGCGGCATACGACTCCACACGTGCTTGAGCACGTAGTGGATCGGAGTCCCCTTGTGGGGCAATCCAGCAGCATGTGACGCAGACCGAGGTGCGTTGCTGGATTGCCGCGCTTCGCTCGCAATGACGGCGAGGCAGTTGAGTTCATGGCAGCCTCACTTCCATGGACGATGGTAAGCGCCGAGCGTGTGGCTCTGCCCTTCCGACAGCTTGTTGAGTTCGGCCTGCCAGGCGGGCGCGGCCTTGAATTCATCGGCGTTTTTCTTTACGGCGTCGATGGCGGCGCGCCACACTTTGGTCACCTGCGTCACATAGGCCGGGCTGCGCTGGCGGCCTTCGATCTTGATCGCGGCGATGCCCATCTTCAGCATTTCGGGCAGCAAGTCGAGGGTGTTGAGGCTGGTGGGTTCCTCAAGCGCGTAATAGGTTTCGCCGCCGACCTCGAAGCGGCCCTTGCACAGGGTCGGGTAGCCGGCCTTTTCGTCACGGCCGTAGCGGTCGAGCAACACGCCATTGAGACGCGACTCCAGACCGCTCGGGGTGTCGGTCCACCGCACCGCTTTCGGCGGTGAGCACACGCCCGCCGTATTGGGCGATTCGCCGGTGCAATACGACGACAACAGACAGCGCCCTTCCACCATCACACACAGACCGCCAAAGCCGAACAGCTCGATCTCGACGTCGGTATTCCGCACCACGTTTTCCACCTGCGGCAGCGACAACACACGCGGCAGTACGGCGCGCTGGATGCCGAAGTGTTCGCGGTAAAAGTTCACCGCTTCGTAGCTGGTGGCCGAGCCCTGCACCGACAGATGCAGCCGGAGGTTGGGGTGCTGCTTGACCGCATAACGCATCAACCCGGCATCGGCCAGGATCACCGCGTCCATGCCGAGTTTCGCTGCGCGGTCGATTGCATCGGTCCAGCGACTCCAGGTATCGGGCTGCGGATAGGTGTTGAGCGCGAGCAGCACGCGGCGGCCGCGGTCGTGCGCGTAGCGCAGGCCTTCGGCCGCCTGCGCCTCGTCGAAGTTGAGGCCGGGGAAGGCGCGCGCGTTGGTGTTGTCGCGAAAGCCCATGTAGACGGCGTCGGCGCCGTGGTCGATGGCGGCCTTGAGTGAAACCAGGCTGCCCGCCGGGCAGATCAGGTCAAGCGGCATGACTTTTCTCCTTCCAGGACTGGCCCGCGCGCGAACCCTGGCGGCTGCCGCGCCGCGTCAGCTCATCCGCAATGCCATTCAGAATGTCCCATTTCTTCGCGCACCACGCGGGCGCCAGCAGGATGTCGGGCGAGGCGGTGCCGGTGACGCGGTGGTACAGCACGTCCCACGGCGTGCGCTCGATCAAATCGGCAGCGATGTTCACGTAGTCCGCTTCGGACAGCGGCGCGTAATCGCCACGCTTCCATTCGATGGCGAGCCGGGTGTGCTTCACCACGTGCAAGGGATGCAGTTTGAGCCCGTCGACGCCGACCTCGAGCACGCGATCGAGGCTGATGTGACTATGGGATGCATCCTCGCCCGGCAGGCCGACGATGAGATGGCAGCACACCGGAATACCGCGACCCCGTGCGGCCCGCGTCGCCGATTCGTATTCGGCGAAACCATGGCCCCGGTTGACGCGCGCCAGCGTGTCGTCGAACGATGACTGCAGGCCAAGCTCCAGCCACACTTCGTGACCGCGCTCGCGATATTCCGCCAGCAAATCCAGCACCGGCGGCGGCACGCAGTCGGGCCGGGTGCCGATCGACAGCCCCATCACATCGGGCGCGGCCAGCGCGTCGTCATACAGCGCGCGCAGTGCGTCGACGTGCGCATAGGTGTTGGTGTAGGCCTGGAAATAGGCGATGAAACGGCGCGCGCCGGTGCCGCGTGCTATGCGGCCGCGCGCACGGTCGAATTGCGCTGCCAGCGGCATCGGGTCACGCGCGCCGGGCGCGAGCGTGGTTGTTGACGCTTTATCCGAAGGTGTATCCCTTGGGACAGCGTCTTTACAACCCCGGCCTGCCCCTTGCGGGTGAAAAGATTTATTGTTGCAGAAGGTGCAGCCGCCGATGCCTTTGCTGCCGTCGCGGTTGGGGCAGGTGAAGCCGGCGTCGAGCGCAATCTTGTGCACGCGCTCGCCGTGCCGCTCCAGCATGGCGCGGCCAAAGGTGTGGATACGGTCGGTGAGCGTGCTCACGCCGCCGCGTCTCCCCGCCCGGGTTTCATGCCTTTGGGCAGCGTCACCATCCGGCCGCCCAGAACGATGGGCAACCCGATGCGGCCACTCAGGAAAAATACCAGCGGCGTGTTCATACCGTTTTTTTACCTCCAGAATCCGGTCATTATAGCAACAATCAGACCCGATTATCTTTATATAAATCATCGCAAACACTGGACGGGGCACGCAATGGGGTTCACCCGCACTCGCTTAACGCCTACAATGCCCGGTCCTACTGGCTGTCTTTCACGCGCATGTTTACCGGCATCATCCAATCCATCGGTCGTATAGACGAAATTGAAGCACGCGGCGCTGATGCGCGCATGATCATCGCGGGCGGCGGGATGGACTTTTCCGACGTAGCGGCGGGCGACAGCATCGCAGTCAATGGCGTCTGCCTGACTGCCGTAAGCTTGACGCATGACCGTTTTACCGTCGATGTTTCAGCCGAAACGCTACGCTGCACCTCGGGCTTCGCCCCGGGAGCCGAGGTCAATCTGGAGAAAGCCCTGCGTCTCGCCGACAGGCTGGGTGGCCATCTGGTTTCCGGGCACGTGGATGGCGTCGGCACGGTGCACCGTCTTGTGCCGGTGGGCGCATCGCATTTGCTGGAAATCGAGGCACCGCCCGAACTCGCACGTTACATCATGCGCAAGGGATCAATCACGGTAAATGGCGTATCCCTTACAGTCAATGCCGTCGAAGCGGCGCGCTTTGCACTGAACCTGATCCCGCATACGCTCGAGCACACCACGCTCAAGCACCTGGAGGCCGGTCATCGCGTCAACCTGGAAGTGGACATGATCGCACGCTATGTCGAGCGCCTGGCCCTGTTTGCCGACTCCACCCCGCTGACCGGCACGCCGCCTTTTATCCAACCCACGGACCCAGACTGATGAGCCTCGCCTCCACTCCTGAAATTATCGAAGAACTGAAAGCCGGTCGCATGGTCGTGCTGGTCGACGAGGAAGACCGCGAAAATGAGGGCGATCTGGTGATGGCGGCCGAGCATGTCACGCCGGATGCGATCAATTTCATGGCCCGTTATGGCCGCGGACTGATCTGCCTGACCCTGACTGACGCGCGCTGCCGCCAGCTGGGCTTGAAGCAAATGGTCAACGATAACCAGGCACAGCACAGCACCGCCTTCACCGTCTCCATCGAAGCGGCCGAAGGCGTGACCACCGGCATTTCCGCAGGCGATCGCGCGGTCACCATTCAGGCGGCGGTCAAGCGCGACGCTGCGCCCGGCAACATTGTTCAGCCCGGCCATATTTTCCCGCTGCGCGCGCAACCGGGCGGCGTACTGGTGCGCGCCGGACACACCGAAGCCGGCTGCGATCTGGCCGGATTGGCAGGACTCGAACCGGCCGCCGTGATCTGCGAAATCCTCAAGGACGACGGCAGCATGGCGCGACTGCCCGACCTGATTCCGTTCGCGCAGGAGCATGGCCTGAAAATCGGCGCGATTGCCGACCTGATTCATTACCGCAACCAGACCGAAAGCCTGGTCGAGCGTGCAGCCGACCGGCTGATCCAGACCGTGTATGGTGTGTTTCGGCTGGTCGCCTATCGCGACAAGTGCGCCAATGAAACGCATCTGGCCTTGATCAAGGGCGAGATCCTGGCCGATCGCGAAACCCTGGTGCGCGTGCATGAACCGCTGTCGGTGATGGATTTTCTCGATGTGACCGGCGGCGGTCATTCGTGGCCGATCATGGGGGCGATGGAACGCATCGCCGAATCGCAGTGCGGCGTGATCGTGCTGCTGCATCGGCCCGAAACGGCGGATGCACTGCTGCAGCGCATCAACCCGGCGCCGGTGGACAATCGCAAATACGACCTGCGCGACTACGGCATCGGCGCGCAAATCCTGCGCGACCTCGGCGTCGGCAAAATGAGGCTGCTGGCCAGTCCGCGCAAGATGCCGGCGATGGACGGCTTCGGGCTGGAAGTCACCGGCTATTCTGAAAAAGCATGAGTCACTCAAAAAGGACGCACCATGGGAACCAAAGACAATTTCTCCGAACTCGACCCCGCCTATCAGGGCAAGAACCTGAAATTCGGCATCGTCATGAGCCGCTTCAACCGGGATATCTGCGAGGGTCTGCTGTCGGCCTGCGAGGCCGAGCTGCTACGGCTTGGCGTTGCCAGGAATGACGTGCTGCTGGTCAACGTGCCCGGCGCGCTGGAACATCCGCTGGCGCTGCAGGAATTGGCGTTGTCCGAGAAGTATGATGCGCTCATCGCCCTCGGCGCGGTGGTCCGCGGCGACACCTACCACTTTGAAGTCGTTTCGAACGAATCCGCGCGCGGCATCCTCGACGTGCAACTGAAAACCGGCGTGCCGATTGCCAACGCGATCCTGACCGTCGATACCGAAGAGCAGGGCCACGCGCGCATGGCCGAAAAAGGCCGCGACGCCGCGCGCACGGCGATCGAAATGGCCAACCTGCTGAAACGGCTCTGACATGGCCGGCTCCCGCAAAACCGCCCGCGAATTCGCCCTGCAGGGTGTTTACGCCTGGCTGGTGGGCGGCGCAGACATCACGCTGATCGCCGCCAATCTTCAGGAAGACGAACAATTCAGGCGGGCGGATGAACCCTATTTCCGCACCCTGCTGTATGGCGTGATCCAGGATGAAGACCTGCTGAGCACCCGCCTCGCCCCGTGTCTCGATCGCGCGATCGCGGAGCTGTCTCCGGTCGAGCGCAGCATCCTGCTCATTGGCGCCTACGAACTGGTGCACTGCCCGGATGTGCCATTGCGCGTCGCCATCAACGAAGGCGTTGAAATGGCCAAAAAATTTGGCGGCACCGATGGCCACAAATTCATCAATGGCGTTCTCGATAAACTGGCGAAGGAAGTGCGCGCCGTGGAAATTGCGCATGTCGGACAGAAAGGCACACGCAGCAAGGAGTGAAACAGAGGCTTTTAACCGCCCCCTTTCACCCTTGCCGCCAACCCGAATGGAATTCGACCTCATTGCCAAACACTTCACCCGCCCCACGCCTGGCGCAGTGCTGGGCGTGGGCGATGACTGCGCACTGCTCGCACCGTCCCCCGGCATGCAGCTTGCGGTATCGAGCGACATGCTGCTTGAAGGCCGTCATTTTTCGCCGCAGGACAGCCCCGCCGGCATCGGCCATAAAGCGCTGGCAGTCAATCTGTCCGACCTCGCCGCAATGGGCGCCACACCGCGCTGGGCCACCCTGTCCATTGCCCTGCCTGAAGCCAATGACGCCTGGCTTACCGCCTTTGCCCGCGGTTTTTTCCGCATGGCCGACCAGCACGGCATCGAACTGGTCGGCGGCGACACCACGCGCGGTGCACTGACCCTCAGCCTCACCGTGATCGGCGAACTCCCTCCGGGACAGGCGCTGCGACGCGACGGCGCGCAGGTCGACGACGACATCTGGGTATCCGGCGTGCTGGGTTCGGCGGCGATGGCGCTGGCGTATCGCCAGGGACGCCTGTTCATGGAGCAGAGCGATGCCGCCCGGGTGCTGCCCGCACTCTACCTGCCCACCCCGCGTGTCGGCCTCGGCATCGCACTACGCGGCCTCGCCCATAGCGCCATTGATATTTCGGATGGCCTGCTCGGCGACCTGGGACACATCCTGCAGCGCGCTCGCCTCGGCGCGACCCTCGAATTTGCGTTGCTGCCCACCTTGCCTGTGGTGCAGACGTATCTGCATGAAGCGGTGGCGCAGACCTGCGTGCTGGCGGGCGGGGACGATTACGAACTCTGCTTTACCGCCGCCGCCGCCCAGCGCGATGCCATTCTGGCAGCCGCCGCAGCGGCCGGGGTGGCCGTCACCCGCATCGGCCGCATCACCGCGGCGCCCGGCCTGGTCGTTGTCGATGCCCGCGGCCAGCCACTTCCGATTGAACATACAGGGTACGACCACTTTGCAGCCCAGCCTTAAATTCGTGTTCGCGCATCCGGCCCACCTGATCGCCTTTGGTTTCGGCAGTGGACTCGCGTCCAGGGCCCCCGGCACGGTCGGCACCATGCTCGGGCTGCCGCTTTTCTGGTTGATCGTCACGCTCGCGCCCGACCTGCCCAACCAGCTCATTTTACTGCTCGCCGGTTTCGTGCTGGGCGTGTGGGCATGCGGCCGCACGGGCCGCGCGCTGGGGGTGGCCGATCATGGCGGCATGGTGTGGGACGAGATCGTCGCGTTCGCACTCGTTCTCGTATTTACGCCCGCGGGCTGGATGTGGATCGCCCTGGCATTTGCGCTATTTCGCCTGTTCGATATCCTGAAGCCCTGGCCGATCCGATTTGCCGACATCCACCTGAAAAATGGCTTCGGCGTCATGTTCGACGATTTACTGGCGGCGGCTTACGCCATCGCCCTCATCAAGGGAGTGCAATGGCTCGGGTAAGCGACGAAGAACTGGACCAGCTCGCACGCGAACTGCGGGACAAACTCAAGACCCATGGCTGGATGCTGGCCACTGCCGAATCCTGCACCGGCGGCTGGGTCGGCCAAGTCGTCACTGCCATTCCCGGCAGTTCAAGCTGGTATGAGCGCGGGTTCATTACCTATGCCAACGAAGCCAAAATCGACATGCTGGGCGTATCGCCCGAGACCCTGGCCCGGCACGGTGCCGTGTCCGAGGAAACCGCCTGTGCGATGGCAGCTGGCGCACTGGCTCACAGCCGCGCGCAGGCCGCCATCGCCATTTCGGGCATTGCCGGCCCTGGCGGTGGCACCCCGGAAAAACCGGTCGGTCTGGTCTGTTATGGCTGGGCGCTGGCAGACGGCACCCTGATGTCGTCCATCTGTCGTCTTGGCGGCAATCGCGACGAAATACGCTCGCGTGCGGTGGCCGCTGCCCTGCGCGGCCTGATCGACCTGATTCCCTGAACTGACGGCCCGAACCCCCGCCCGGCGGGCCCCATGCGCCCTCAGTAAAATGCCCACGCAGCAAACTGCTCGATCTCGTCGCGGTTCAGCAACATCAGCTGGCAGGCATTCGGGTTCATGCCGTGATCCGGGGTGGTGTCGACATTCAGGCGTTGCAGCACATAGCCGAGCAAGGCGCGCCGCACATTGACCTCGATAAGATTGCCGCGGGCCCCGTAATCCAGCAGCAAACTTTCGCGCTGGGCCGCGTCCAGCCCGCTGTGCGGCGCCAGCTGCAGGCTCACGCTTTCCACCCAGTCGTCGTCGTATTGCATGTTGGACGCCGCGGCCGTATCGAGGCATTCCGCCTCGACGATGCGCGACAGCACAAAATCCCGGAAATCGCAGCTCGCCTCGTTATAAGCGCGAATGTGCCAGCGCAAACCGGTGTTGACCAGACTATGGGGTTCCAGAATCCGCGTCGTGTCGGGCGGGTCGCGGTCCGACAGCGAGCGGTAGGCCACGCGCAATTTTCGTTTGCCATGGATGGCCCGTGTAATCTGCGCCAGCGTCTGCTGGCTGGGCAGGCGCGCGGGCAGCGGCAAGGCGGCCGTGGGCAGACCATAAATCAGTTCCGCGCCATACGGTCCACCCGCCACCGCCAGATTGGCCGCAATCACCGGCAGCACCGCCGCAGGACTGAGATCGGCGAATATCGCGCCAAACCCCGGCCCCGGCACAAAGCCGAACACGCTGTGGTTGTAGACCAGATTGCCCGGCGCCAGATCGTTATACAGCTTGAGATCCTTGGTCGCCGCCGGATCGGACAGGCCAAACGCCCGCGCCACATCGCTGCGCGTCACCACACCGGTATACCAGGCCATGACCTCGATATAGTGCAACCGCTGCCGTGTCGCCCACTTCACATCCAGCCGCATCCGCTCTTTAGAGTTCATCTCCCCCGCCCCGCATTGTTCTTGTCCCTTGAAATTATAGGGGGATGCCGTTCCAATACAAACAAATGCTTCGTATTTAATGCATAGGTGATATTTTGTATTGACATTGATAAATGTATGGCCTACATTGCGTCCATGGCGAGCCCGACGCTCGCCGGCAAACGAACCCCTCAACCGATACAGGAGAGACACCATGGCAACATCCCCCGCCGCACTGGCCGACGACAAATCCAAAGCCCTCGCCGCCGCACTGGGCCAGATTGAAAAGCAGTTCGGCAAGGGCTCGGTGATGCGTCTGGGCGATCACGATGTCGCGCGCGACATCCAGTCCATCTCCACCGGCTCGCTCGGGCTCGACATCGCGCTCGGCATCGGCGGCCTGCCGCGCGGCCGGGTGGTCGAAATCTACGGCCCGGAATCCTCCGGCAAAACCACCCTCACCCTGCAAGTCATCGCCGAAATGCAGAAAATCGGTGGCACCGCCGCGTTCATCGACGCCGAACACGCGCTCGACCCCAACTACGCCCAAAAACTCGGCGTCGACGTCGACAACCTGCTGGTCTCGCAGCCCGACACCGGCGAGCAGGCGCTGGAAATCGCCGACATGCTGGTGCGTTCCGGCTCGGTTGACGTGGTCGTCATCGACTCCGTCGCCGCACTCACCCCCAAGGCCGAAATCGAAGGCGAAATGGGCGACTCCCACATGGGCCTGCAAGCCCGTTTGATGAGCCAGGCGCTGCGCAAACTCACCGCCAACATCAAGCGCACCAACACCCTGGTCATCTTCATCAACCAGATCCGGATGAAAATCGGCGTCATGTTCGGCAGCCCCGAAACCACCACCGGCGGTAACGCGCTCAAGTTCTACGCCTCGGTCCGCCTCGATATCCGCCGCATCGGCGCGATCAAGAAAGGCGACGAAATCGTCGGCAACGAAACCAAGGTCAAGGTCGTCAAGAACAAGGTCTCGCCGCCATTCAAGGAAGCCTTCTTCGACATTCTGTACGGCCAGGGCATCTCGCGCGAAGGCGAAATCATCGAACTCGGCGTCCTGCATAAAATCGTCGATAAATCGGGCGCCTGGTATGCCTACAACGGCGACAAGATCGGCCAGGGCAAGGACAACGCGCGCGAATACCTCAAAGAGCACCCCGCAATCGCCAAGGAAATCGAAGCCAAGGTCCGCGCCGCTGTCGGCGTCAACGTGGTCATCGAAGCCGACGACCATGACGAAGCCGACGCCTGACGCCGCCACCCTGCGCGAGCGCACCCTCGGCCTGCTCGCACGGCGCGAACACAGCCGCGCCGAACTCACGCGCAAACTCGAAACCGCGCGTTTTGCGCGTGAGGACATCGCCCTGCTGCTCGACGAATTCGAAACAAAAAACTGGTTGTCCGACCAGCGCTTCGCCGAGAGCTATGTGGCCGATCACCGCGCTCGCGCCGGCAGCATCAAACTGGCCTACGACCTGCGCCAGCGCGGCGTAGCCGATTCAGTCATTGAAAGCGTCTTGAGGGACAACCGCGACAGCGAATTCGAGCGTGCACGTGAAGTGTGGAAGAAGAAATTTGGCGTCCCGCCCGCTGACGCGGCAGAGAAAGCCCGACAGTTCCGATTCATGCAAAGCCGGGGGTTTTCATCCGAGGTTATTCGTCAAACGATATCAAACCCTCACATATCCGTATCCGACGCGTAAGCTGATTCGCCAAAGGCATTTGGGTGAAAATCTCCACGAGGCAGCGAGCGAGTCAGGGTCAGGCCTTGTCTTTTGCCTTCCCACGAGGCAGGGTCAGGCCTTGTCTTTTGCCTACCTGCCCTCCCATCCGCGCACTATTCGGCTTACTCTGGAGACCGACAGGCCAACTGCTTTTGCTATCGCGCTCATGCTGTGACCGCCAACAATATGTGCCTGTGCAATGGCTTCATTGCGGGGATGATGATTGAGAAACTGTTCCAGGCTCAGCGGCGGAGGACGACGCTGAATGCCTGGCACATCGGACGCCGCGGCCTGCTCAGGCGCTAACAGCGCCTGCATCCGCGTCATGAACGACTCATCGCCTAAATAGATTTGCCCCTTGAGCGCCTCGTCCCACAGGCGCACATCCTTGCCTTGCGCCACCAGCGCAGCATATCGGCTGGCTGCCAACGCGCTGTCACCGCCAGACGCCACATCGTATCCCAGCAGATAACCATGCACCGCCGACGTATCCAGCCAAGGCAGCGCTGCAACAAGACCGGTGTGCACCTGATAACTACTCCAGGGCCACTGCGCCGGATCAGCCACCATCACCGCGCGCACCGGATTCAAGTCCACATACCGGCACACCTCCAGCAAATAAGCATCACGATCAACCAGAATCGCCTTGAACCGCCCCTGAAACAAATGCCCAACCTTGGCATGGCGACGGTTGTAAGCCTGGGTGTAAACCCCGTTGACCAGATGCATCAGCGCAGACAGATTAGGCTGGCGCGTATGCAGCACCAGATGGTAATGATTGTCCATCAGGCAAAAAGCCAGCGCACAGGCGTCAAACCGCTTGAGTGCCAGCGCTACGACATCGATGAACGCTTGACGGTCAACGTCATCATCAAAAATGGCTTCGCGCCTGTCGCCACGCGAGGTGACGTGATACACCGCACCGGGAAACTCAATTCGTAAAGGCCTGGTCATGGCGAAATGCTAATGGGCAAATTGGCAAAAGGCAAGGCCTGACCCTTTCTTTGCGGCTGATTCACCCGCTTGTGAAGCGGGCTTGTTTCAGGACGTTTTACTGCGGTGCAGCACCGTCGCCGCTGGCACCGCTGGCCTTGTCAAATTCCGTGCTGTCGATCTGACCGTCGCCGTTGGCGTCAATCGCAGAGAAATCTTTTTCCTGACCGCCTTTCGCCAAGAACTCTTCCTTGCTCACAGCCCCATCCTTGTTGCTGTCATAAGCGCTCATGTCGCCAGCTGCAAACGCCTGAGAAAAGGTAAACGCGCTGAGTGCACCTACGGCGGTGAGTTTCAGAAGGGTGGATTCGGGGAATTTCAGGTTCATGTCTATTTCCTTTGAAGTGATTGAAAACAGAATACAGCTGATCTGTGTACTCCGCACTCCTACATAGCGATGTCCGTGCCAGTTATTTTTTTATCAATTAAATCAAAGTAATATCGTGGCATGGTGGACGTGGTACGAAATTTCGGGGGGAGATTCGCCCGGTTTTGTCGCTCACCGGCAACGCTCACGACTGGTTTTTTTAAACCATTGTTTTTGCTTATTATTGTTGTCCGACAGGAGCGACATGGATCAGGAGGGCGAAGACCGAGATAATGCGCATAAGAAGTGTTCTGTTTCGATCATGGAGGAATGAAGGGTAGACTGGCAAAAGGCAAGGCCTGACCCTGTGTTTTGACCCTTTGTTTGTTTGTGTGTTTGTTTGTTTTAAGAAGTGTTCTGTTTCGATCATGGAGGAATGCAAATGGGTAGACTGGCAAAAGGCAAGGCCTGACCCTTTGTTTGTTCGACCCTTTGTTTGTTCAAGAGTGCGGCCGTGCCGGGCGCACCAAAAAAAAAGCCTCCCAAAGGAGGCTTTTTCAGATATTGCATAGGACGCAATATGGCTAGACTTTAAGCGCAGTTTTTAGGCTTAAATTTAGTATCCAAGGAGGAGGTGCAAGCCCAAGTTCCAGCAGTTGCATCGCGTGTCCAAACGATGGTCTTGCCATTAAAATTGGCTGCATTGCCATTTTTAGTAGTGCAAGTGATAGCGGTGGTGGCTGTAATTGTATTATTACAATAAGTGGTTGAGGCCACAATGCCAATATAGCCCGGGTCGGTAGCCGTTAAAGAAGGGGTATTACCATTGCCCATGGCCAACTCAAAGCCGACTTTACCTGGTGTAACCTCAGCAAGTGCAGAAGCCGCCTGACCGCGAATGGTGTAATCCTGATATGCCGGAATCGCCACCGCCGCCAGAATACCGATAATCGCCACCACGATCATCAGTTCGATCAATGTAAAACCTTGTTGTACCTTACGCATGTTAAATCTCCTTAATTGGGCAAATGAAACACGAGTCTCCCGTGTCTGGGGTATTAACGAGCAGGGGTTGTGCCAACTTTAGGGTTGGGAGAAGGCTATTCCGATAAATGGGCTGGGAAAGCCCGCCAGTTCTGGCTTTTGCCACCCTGGAAATTTTTGGTTGAGGCTGGCGCAGCAGTTTGCCTTCGCGGTACGCGCAGGCCGGTCGCCGCTTAGCGGCGGGATGTGCCGTTTTTTGTCACATCGCTACCCGATTTGCCACATCGCTACCCGAACTGTGACGGCAATTCCCCCAGGAGCAGCCATGAAAAAAGCCACGCGTGTGCGTGGCTTTTAATAATACTGGTGGGTCGGCCGAGATTCGAACTCGGGACCAATGGATTAAAAGTCCACTGCTCTACCAGCTGAGCTACCGACCCGTGGACTGGGCAGAACCGCATCCGCGAAAGCGCGAAATTATAGCCGATCGCGGCCGCCCGGGTAAAGGGCTACGGCACTTTTTTGAATGGAAATGCGTGTGCCCTGCCCGGTTGTGGCGCCGGGCAGCGGATACGGCTTAGCCTTCGCTGCGCATCATCAGCGCATATTGCACTTTCATGGTGGCGGCGCTGCCGATGACGATGGCGGCAAAGGTGAGGATGGAACCCAGCGCCAGCGTGGAAAATCCGGTGACGCCCTGGCCGATGGTGCAGCCCATGGCCAGCACCCCGCCAAAGCCCATCAGCGCTGCGCCGAGGACGTGATTGACGAAGTCGCGCCCGGAGGCAAACCACTCGATACGAAAGCTGCGCGAGACGAGCGCCCACAGCAGCGAACCGGCGATCACGCCGGCCACGGCAACGACGCCAAAGGTAATCAGGGTGTCCTTGAGGCCGCCGGTAAAGTAGCCCAGCGTCTGACCCAGCGGGTTGACGAAGGTAAACGACTGCGGTGCCAGCGGACCGGCATCGGCGGGGCGGATCGCACCGGCAGGGGCGTAGAAATCCCAGTTCTGCGCATAGGCTTGCAGCGACATGATCTCGCCGTCGGCGTCCACCATGACATTGCTGGTCACATACCAGGCGGCCAGCACGGCGAGGCCGACCACAAGGCCGCCAAGGATGTTGTCGAAGCTGGAACGGAAATCAGCCGACTTGAACACCCACCCCAGCAGCACGACGCCAATGACGCCGCCCATGACCATGCGTCCGGTGGCGACGTTGTCCTTGAACAGCATCGCGCCCAGATCCTGGTTGGTGGAGAGCGCAACCGTAGCCGGGCTGGTCCATGGGTAGAACAGCGTGGAATACAGGGTCTTGTCGCTGTCGGGGAAGGGGTTGATCATGAAGTAGGCGATCACGGCGACGACCAGAATCACGACGATCGACTTCAGATTGCCGCCACCGGCGCGGACCAGCGTTTTGTTGGTACAGCCCGATGCGAGTGTCATGCCGATGCCGAACAGCACGCCGCCCACGATGTTTTCCAGCCACACGAGACTGGGTTGGCGATAGGGCGGAAAGGTGCTGTTGACGTTGGCCAGCCCTGCCGCTTCCAGCGCCATGACGCCCAGCACCCCGATTGCAATGGCGAACAGCCACGCGCGCAGGCGCCCGGTGTCGCCCATGTTGACCCAATCCGACACCGCGCCCATGGTGCAAAAGTTGGTCTTGTTGACCACGGCGCCCAATATCAGTGCAATCGCGAAGGCCGACCACAGGAAAATAGATTGTGCGCTCGCAAAATCTTCGTATGTCATTGTTTGAGTTCTCCTCTAGGTATAAACGGGGGGATTGCCATAGCGTGCTGGCGACGCGCAATTTTAATGCGTTCGCAGGCAAAATTAATGCATTCGCGTAAAAAGGCGGACTGGACAATAAATACCAGTTAACCATATCGGGATCGCAACGCCACAGCAAAAATACCACGTGCGGCGTTAAAACTTCTCAACAAACCGGTGGGTTTGCGCGTAAAGCGCGCCCTGCGGTGCCGCCCCCTGGCCGCGAGGCTGGGAACGGCTAGCTAGCGGGGTTGCGGGTCGCGGTAACGCGTCGGATCGGCGATGCCCGCGCGGGTAAAGCCTTCCTGCCTCAACCGGCAGGAATCGCAGCGCCCGCAGGCCAGGCCTGCATCGTCGGCCTGATAGCAGCTGACGGTCTGCGCATACCCCACCCCGAGTACCGTACCGCGCTGGATGATCTCTGCTTTAGACAGATGTTGCAGCGGCGCATGGATCTGCAGCGTTTCGCCGCCGACGCCGGCGCGCGTGGCCAGATTCGCCATGCGCTCAAACGCTGCAATGAATTCAGGACGGCAGTCGGGATAACCGGAATAATCCACCGCATTGACGCCGATGAAAATGTCGCGCGATCCCAGCACTTCGGCCCACGCGAGCGCCAGTGCCAGCATCACGGTATTGCGCGCGGGCACATAGGTGACCGGAATCCCCTCGGTCGGTTTCTCGGGCACGGCAATGGCGTCATCGGTCAGCGCCGAGCCCCCGATGTCGCCCAGGCCCAGCCGCATCACCCGGTGCTCAACCGCACCCAGCGACGCTGCCACCCGGGCGGCAGCGGCCAGTTCGGCATGATGGCGCTGCCCGTAATCCAGACTCAACGCATGGCAGCCATAGCCGGCGTCACGCGCAATGGCCAGCACTGTGGCCGAATCGAGGCCGCCGGAGAGCAGAATGACCGCGGGTTTCATGTGCCCGGCGTATTGCCCCATAACACTTTGTGCAATTGCACCTGCAGCCGCACCGGCAGACGGTCGGCAAGAATCCAGGCGGCCAGGGTGGCTGGCGCCAATTCATCATGTACAGGCGAGAACAAAATCGGGCAGATCGGGACAAGCCGCCGCGCTTCGATGACGCTGCGCGCCCATTCGTAATCGGCACGACTGGCGAGCACGAACTTGATTTCGTCGAGCGGGGTGAGATGCGGAATATTTTCCCAGCGATTGCGTTCCGCTTCGCCGGATTCCGGCGCCTTGATGTCAACTATGCGCGCGACGCGCGGATCGACGGGGCTGATGTCGAGTGCGCCGCTGGTTTCGAGCGACACCGAGTAGCCCGCATCGCACAAGGCTGTGAGCAGGGGCAGACACCCTTTCTGGGCCAGCGGCTCGCCGCCGGTTACGCACACCGTCGCCACGCCAAACTCGGCGACCCGCGTCAGGAGCGCAGCCAGACTCACGGTTTTTCCACCCTGAAAGCTGTAGGGCGTATCGCACCAGCGGCAACGCAACGGGCAGCCGGTCAGGCGGATGAAAACCGTGGGCAGGCCCGTGCGGCTGGTTTCGCCCTGCAGCGAAAAAAACACCTCGGTCAGCCGCAGCGTGGAGGCTGCCGGCGGGTCGGTTCTGGATGGGGTGCACGGGGTGGGCTGCGACGGTGCGCTGGCGCGCTCGCCATCGCGAACGTCGCCATGGCCTGCCCCTTGCAGAAGGTGCGTGCGCGCTTCGGACATGGGGCTTACTTCAGTGCAGCCAGACGGCGGGTGGCCAGATCGGCGGCATTGGTGCCCGGATAGCGGGCCACCAGTTCCTCCAGGGTTTTACGTGCAGTGGGGAGATCGTCCAGCGCAATCATGTTGCTGGCGATATTAAGCATCGCATCGGGCACTTTGGCATTGCCGGGGTAGGTGGCAATCAGTTTTTGCTGATGCGCCAAAGCCGATTTGTAATCCTTGAGCGCGTAGTAGGAATAGCCGATCCAGTACTGCGCGTTGGGCGCCAGCCCGCTGCCCGGGTAGGCCTTCAGAAACCCCTTGAAGCCGGCAATGGCGGCAGCATAGTTCGCCTCGCGAAAATGATTGAGCGCGGCTTCATAAGTGCGCGCCTCCGCCAGCGGATCGAGCTGCGGTGGGTCGCCCGCCCCCGGAACTGCGGCAGCAGGCGGCTGGACCGGCGGCGACGAAGCCTGGGCGGACGTGGCCTGCGCCGGCTTTGCGGCTGTCGCCGCAGCCGGTGCTGCCTCGCTAACGCTAACCGACGCGGGGCCGCTGGATTTGCCCAGGTCGACAATGCGCTGATCGAGATCGACATACAAATCGGTTTGACGCTTGCCCAGCGTCTCCAGCTGATGCGTCTGCACTTCAGCCTGGCCGCGCAATCGGGCCACTTCCAGCTTGAGGGCTTCCACTTCCTGCAACAATCCCAGCAACTGCTGGTTTTGACGCGTCATGCCCTCCAGCTTGGTGATGCGCGCATCGAGCGTACCCGTCGCCTGCTGCAAGGCCTGCGCCTGCCGGGTGAGTTCGTCTGTACTGGCCGCCCACGCCGGTTGCACCAGCATGAGCATCCACCCAAGAGCAATGCCGAAAACGGGTTTCAAAGCCAATTACTCGTCCGCGTAGACCACATCGGTGCGGCGATTTTCAGCATAGGACGCTTCGTTCTCGCCTTCCTGGCGCGGCTTTTCTTCGCCAAAACTCACGGCCTCGATTTGCGTATCGCTGACGCCCAACACGCCGAGCGCCTTGCGCACCGCTTCAGCCCGCTTCTGGCCGAGTGCGAGGTTGTACTCGCGGCTGCCGCGCTCGTCGGTATTACCCTGCAGAACCACGCGCGCGTCGCGCTTCGACAGCAGGTAGCCTGCATGCGCTTCGAGCATCGGGCGGTATTCATCCTTGACGGCAAAGCTGTCGTAATCAAAATAGACACTGCGGCTGGACAGGGGGCTGGCCGGATCCTTGCGCGGATCGCCGGCATAGCTGCCGCCATCCATTGCACTGCCTGTCCCGGCCTTGCCTTCAAGACCCGTGGTTTCGGCACCGCCGCTGCCCGTTTTCCCGGTGCTACCCGCCGTCGTGTCTGCACTGCCCACGCGGTCTTCTACTGTGGCCTTGGGACCGCTTTTGGTGCCGCACGCGGTCAGGGTCAAAGCCAGCATTACGGACCATATCACTTTATTCATTTATCTCTCCTTGAGTCATGTATGTAAAAAGGGTTAGCGCTTGATAGCATCCGTATCGCAGTTCTGCACCAAGCAGACGGCACAGGATTCGCCCGCCGCTTATAGTGCCACATCCCTACGCTGTCAGGGACCCCAGGCGGGCTCACGTGCATCGACGCCGGATTCGGACAGGCGGGCACGCGTTTTCCCGTCCAGACTGACAGTGCCCAGCACCCCGCGACCCGCCTGCACCGTGGCGTATAAAACAGCCTGACCATTGGGCGCAAAGCTTGGCGACTCATCGCGTGCCGTATCCGTCAGCGCGCGCGACTGCCCGCTGGCCAGATCGAGCAGCATCACCCGAAACCGGCCCTCATCGCGGCCGATGTAGGCAAGCAGCTTGCCGTCCGGACTGGGGGTCGGCGATACGTTATAGGTGCCGCTGAAGGTCACGCGTTTAGCTTCGCCGCCTGTGGCGGCCATGCGGTAAATTTGCGGACTGCCGCCGCGATCGGAAGTGAAGTAAATGGTTTTGCCATCGGCGGAAAACGCGGGTTCGGTATCGATATTGCTGCCCTGGGTCAGCCGACGCAGCCCGCTGCCGTCGAGATTCATCATGTAAATCTGCGATGCGCCGTCCCGCGTCAGCACCACCGCCATGCGCTTGCCGTCCGGATCCCATGCCGGGGCTGAATTGGAGCCTTTGAATGCCGCCACCTTGCGGCGCGCGCCGTCTTGCAGCGACTGCACGTAGACGATCGGTTTCTTGTCCTCGAACGACACATAGAGCAGGCGCGTGCCATCGGCGGAGAACATCGGAGAAATGACCGGCTCGCTGGAGCGCACCACCGTGCTGGGATTTTGTCCATCCGCATCGGCCACGCGCAGTTCGTAACGCTTGCCCTGCTTCTGCACATAAGCGATACGGGTGCTGAACGTGCCCGGGGTCCCGGTCAGCTTTTCATAGATGATGTCGGCGATTTGATGCGCGGTGGCGCGCCATTGCGCCGATGAAATGTTGTAACTGAATCCTGCGAGCTGGGTCTGCTTGACCACATCCAGCAGCCGGAAACGCACTTCGAACCGCCCCCCAGGCAAGGCGGCTACCTGCCCGATCACCATGGCTTCGGCCCCTTTGCTGCGCCATACCCCGTAGTTGACCTGCGACAGTTCGACCGGCTGCTGCGTGCCATCGGTCTCGATCAGCTTGAACTGGCCGCTGCGTGCCAGATCGTCTCCGGCAATCTCGGTCAACGAGGGCTTGGGCTCACCGGCTGCGGATTGAAACGGCACCATCGCCACGGCGATTTTATTGGCCGCACCGCCGACCACCTGGATCTCCATGGCGGCTTGTGCGGAAAAGGAGGCGCTTAGTAAAGCGAGGAAAAACAGCGGGGGCAACAACATGGCACGCAACATAGACACAGGTTCCCGGTCACAAGTACTTTGGTTATTCATCAAGTTTAGCATAGCGGGCGAGGCCCGATAGACGCTACAGCCAGCGCAGACTCACTCTTTGGGGCGATGCACGAAAGAAAGTTCCGGAACAAATTCGGCCCGGGCCTCACGATCCTCAGGAAGCGGCAGCGGAGAGGATTTTTCGATGGCGCGGACCACGGCTTCATCGTAGGCCGGATTGCCGCTGGACTGCGTCACCTTGACGCTGAGCACCTCGCCCGTCGGCAGCAACCGCACCCGGCAGCGCACTTCCGGATTGCCGCTCAGGTTGTCCGGAAGCCGCGTATTACTCCGCACCGTGGCACTGATTTTGTCGCGAAACAGACCGACGGTTCTGGATAACTCCGATTGTCGCCGGGCCACCGCCGCCCGCGCCTCTGCCTGTTTGGCCTGCCGCGCCACGTTGGCGGCCTGCTCCTCGGCGATGCGTTGCGACAGGGCCTCTTCGTCCATCTGGCGCAGCAGTTCGCGTTTTTTTTGCTCTGCCAGCTGTTTTTCGCGGGCTTTCTGCATCGCTTCGGCCTCGGTACGCGCGAGGTCGGCCCGTGCCTTTTGTTCAGCTTCCTGGAGGGCCTGGCGTTTTTGCTGCCGCTCCAGCTCGGCTTTCTTTTTTTCCAGCGCAATGTCCGGCGGTTTTGGGGGGGGCGTCTCCGCCTCGACGACTGGCGCCGGCGGGGGCGTGACCTTGACGGGCTCGCGTACAGGTTTTGGCGCGGGCACGGGCGGCGGCCGAGGTGCGGGCGGGGGCGACGGCAGGGTATCCCAGACATCCACCATGACAGGGGCGGGATGCTCGGTTTGCCATGACACGCCAAACACCAGCACCAGCAGGAATAGCGCGTGCACGCCGAGCGCCATGAGGCCCGCAGCAAAATTCGAGGCGGGGCGGGAGACCACGGGCGCGTCTTCCGGCAGATTCATGACGCGGGACGCGCGAGCAGGCCAATACGGGTGATCTGGGCTTTTTGCAGCAGATTCATGGCATGCATCACTTCTTCGTAGCGCACATTCTTATCCGCTGCGATGACCACCGGCTGGTCCGGGGACGCCGCATGCAGGGCCCGGATTTCCGAGGCGAGTTCCGCTTTGCTTACGCTTTGCTCCGTGCCGCCATTGGCCCTGTCACGCAGCAGATACTCCCCGGATTCGCGGATGATGATTTCAAGCGGCTGCGAGGGCGTCTGCGACGTCTTGCCCACGCTCGGCAGTTCGACCAGGCCCGGGTTGATAAAGGGGGCCGTCACCATGAAAATAACGAGCAGCACCAGCATCACGTCGATCATCGGCACGACGTTGATCTGGGCAACGAGCTTGCGGGTCCGGGCCACGATTTACGTTGCCTTGGAAGGGGAGGTTTGCCGCTGCAGGATATTGGAAAACTCTTCCATGAAGCTTTCCATGCGATTCGACAGGCGGTCGATGTCGTGGGTGTAGCGGTTGTAGCCGACCACGGCGGGAATCGCGGCGAACAGGCCCATGGCGGTGGCAATCAACGCCTCGGCAATACCGGGGGCGACTTGCGCGAGCGTGGCCTGCGCCACCGTGGCCAAGCCCTGAAACGCAAGCATGATGCCCCACACCGTACCGAACAGACCCACATAGGGCGACACCGAACCGACAGTGGCCAGAAACGACAGATGCGATTCGAGCCCGTCAAGCTCGCGCTGATACGTGGCGCGCATCGCACGACGCGTGCCGTCAATAATCACATTGAGCGAAAGCCCGGCCTGCCGCCTCAGCTTCATGAATTCGCGGAAACCCGCTTCGAAGATGCGCTCCATTTCACCCGCCGTTTCGCGCTCTGCAGACACCCGCTGGTACATGACGTTAAGATCGCCGCCGCCCCAGAACTCTTTCTCGAATCTGTCCGTCGCGCGGAGCGCGCGCTTGAGTGCAAACATCTTGATGAAGATATACCACCACGACATCATCGATGCGAACAGCAGTATCGCCATCACGAATTGCACCGGCAACGAGGCGTTGATGATGAGGTGGAGCAGCGAGAGGTCTTGACCGATTTCTGGATTCACGGGTCTGGGTTCAGTAGGTGGAGAATGGGCGCGGGTATTTTAACGGGTTTGAAGCGCGACGCATCGACGCAGGCCAGCGTAACCTGCGCCAGTGCCAGCCGGGTGGTGCCGCGGGCCAGGGTCTGGTTCACGCTGAGACTGGCACGGCCCACTTCAAGCACCCTGACGTCTACAGTGATCTCCTCGTTGAACCGGGCGGGCGACACATAATCGATTTCAACCCGCCGCACCACGAATACGACGCCGAACGCATTCCGAAGTTCATCCTGCTCGAAGCCGAGTGCGCGCAGCCATTCCGAGCGCGCCCGCTCCATGAACTTGAGATAGTTGGCGTAATACACCACGCCACCCGCGTCGGTGTCTTCCCAATATACCCGCACCGGCCAGTGAAAGGGCGCGGTCAAAACAGATCGGCGCTGGACTCGCCCGCGGGCGGCGCCAGACCCAGATGGCGATAGGCCAGTGGCGTGGCAATGCGGCCGCGCGGCGTTCGCTGCAGATAGCCCTGCTGGATCAGGTACGGTTCGAGCACATCCTCGATGGTGTCGCGTTCCTCCCCTATCGCAGCGGCAAGATTGTCCAGGCCGACCGGACCGCCCATGAATTTCTCGACCACGGCCGACAGCAGTTTCCGGTCCATCACATCAAGCCCCGCCCGATCGACGTCAAGCATCACCAGGGCGGCATCCGCCACCGCACCCGTAGCCTGCCCCCCCGCTTTCACCTCGGCGTAATCGCGCACCCGCCGCAACAGACGATTGGCGATACGCGGCGTGCCGCGCGAACGGCGGGCGATTTCCAGCGCGCCGGCCGCCTCCAGATTCATCTGCAGCAGGCCGGCCGAACGGTGGACGATAAAGCCCAGCTCTTCCGCGGAGTAGAATTCGAGCCGCGCGACGATGCCGAAACGGTCGCGCAGCGGGTTGGTGAGCATGCCCGCGCGCGTGGTTGCGCCAATCAGCGTGAACGGCGGCAGGTCGAGCTTGACCGAGCGCGCCGCCGGGCCTTCGCCGATCATGATGTCGATCTGGAAATCCTCCAGCGCGGGGTACAGCACTTCTTCCACCACCGGACTCAGGCGATGGATCTCGTCGATGAACAGCACGTCGTGCGGTTCCAGATTGGTCAAGAGCGCCGCCAGGTCGCCCGCGCGTTCCAGCACCGGACCCGAAGTCTGGCGCAGGTTGACGCCCATCTCGCGCGCGATGATGTGCGCCAGCGTGGTCTTGCCCAATCCCGGCGGGCCGAACAGCAGCACGTGGTCGAGCGCCTCGCTGCGCTTCCTCGCGGCGCTGATGAAGATTTCGAGCTGCTCGCGCGCCTTGGCCTGGCCGACGTATTCGGCCAGCGTGCGCGGCCGCAGCGCGCGTTCGATTTGTTCTTCCTGCGGGCTGTCGGCGATGGGAGCAATCAGACGGTCGGTTTCGATCATGGAGTCGGGCGGGCGGCAAACATGCGGGGATTCTACCCTGCGTCCGGCTCGCCTGCCGGCACGTCGAATACCAGCTGACCGCGCCCGCGTTCCTTGGCCTGGTACAGCGCGCGGTCGGCGCGCGCGAGCGCCTGGTTCAGGGAATCGCGGGGGGCGCCTTGCAGCCAGGTCTGTCCCGCGCTGAGGCCGGTTTGCAGATTCAGGCCGAGGGCATTGAGCTCGCCGCCGAAATGGTCGATCAGGCGCTGATACCACAGGGCCACGCCGGCGGCATCGAGATCGGCCAACAGGATGGCGAACTCGTCGCCCGCCAGCCGCGCCGACAGATCGGCGCGGCGCGTCAGGGTTGTCAGCGTCTGCGCCAGCGCCAGCAGCACCTGATCGCCGACGCCGTGCCCGTGGCTGTCATTGATGCGCTTGAAATAATCGATGTCGAGCAACACCAGGGCGATGCGGTGGCCGCGTTCGGCAAATCCAAGCGCCTGCGGGAACCGCGTCTCGAACGCCCGCCGATTGGGCAAACCGGTGAGGGGATCAGTGAGGCTCAGATGCTCCAGTTGCTCCCGCTACGCCTGCAGTTGCAAGGCAATCAGATTGATTTCGCCGACCGCCGGCACGAATTCGATATAGTGCGGCACGATGGCGGGAACCGGCTCGCCATGCGTCAGCGCCGTCAGCGCGGCGCGCGTGGCGTCGACGTCCCGCAGCATCGCCCGATGCAATCCCAGCATGCCGAACCCCAGCAGCAGCAGCACGGCAAGCAGGGTCAGCCCCCCCACCACGATCTGCACCTTGCCGCTTTGCGCCAGCTTTTGTATCGGCGCATGCGCGACGAGCGTCCACCCGGCGGTACCCACGTTGAGGCGGATTTCGCGCGCCGCGCCGGCCACCTTCCCGCTGCTGACGACGGTTTCGCCCGTCGCATCGAGCAGCGCGAGAGCATCGCCGCGATGCACGGATTCATCGAGTATCCGCTGCAGCGGGGCAAGGCGCATGCTCAGGAACACGCCGCCCAGCATTTCGCCGTCGAAGCCCTGCACCGCGGACACCAGGTCGACATGCTCGGCGCCGGCTACTTCGCGGTGAAGATGCAGCTTCCTTTCACGAAGCGGGCCCCGGGACGCCAGCTCGGCCTGGCACGCCGGCCCCACCCGCAGCGACGCCGCATTGCCCAGCACCTCGCCTTCCGGCGTGAGCAGCGCCAATCCAAACAGATCGGGAATCAGGCGCCGGCGCGATTGGGCCCACTGCTGCTGCGCGACCGTATCGCCGAAGCGGATCAGGTCTTCAAGCGCCGGGTCGCTGGCCAGGTTGTCGACCAGGGTGCGGTAATAATCAAGGCGCCGGTTCAGGCTGCCGCGCGCGTTGTCTGCATGCAGTTGCAGGAGGCTCTGCTGGTTCCGGCTGTCGACCTGCAGGCTGAACCACAGGCTCAGGCCCACCCCGCCGACCAGCATCCCCGACACGCCCAGCAGCAGCCATAAAAAATGGCGTCGCAGCGAAGCGAAGGCAGTCCGGGCCAAAGCGGGCGCTGGCATGGCGGACTCAGGCTCTGGATAGCCCGCGCAGCGCCTGACGAATGGCCTCGCCCACCGCCAGGTCGGGGGGCAGTTGTCGTAATGCCTCGGCCGTTTCGCGCTCGTTGTAACCCAGCGCCAGCAGTGCCTGGCGCACGTCGTCGGAGATGCTTGACCCGCCCGCCGCGCTGGCAATCGCGCCAGCAAACACCGGCTTGCCTTTTAACTCGAGCAACAGGCGCTCGGCGGTTTTTTTGCCGATGCCCGGGACTTTGACGATGCGGCCGATTTCCTGCTCGGCAATCGCCACCGACAGATCGTTGACCGACAGTCCGGACAACACGGATAAAGCAGTCTTGGCACCTATGCCCGAGACTTTCAGCAGTTCGCGAAACGCCGCGCGTTCGATCTCGCTGCCGAATCCATACAGCAGATGCGCATCTTCGCGAATCGCATGATGCGTCAACAGACTGACTTTTTCGCCCAGCGCAGGCAGGTTGTAGAAGGTGCTCATCGGCACGTCGATTTCGTAGCCCATGCCGTTCACATCCACCAGCACCTGCGGCGGCTGCTTGGCGGCGAGTGTGCCGATAATCCTGCCTATCATCGATAGTCCTTATTCGTTGTCATGATTTGCCATCCTGATTCACACCAGTCGTCCGCCTTTGACGCGATAACCCGCTGTGGAATAGGCGCCCAGCCGGCTGCCATGGGCGTGGGTGATGGCGCAGGCGAGTGCGTCGGCGGCATCGGCGGTGGGGGCAACCGGCAGATTCAGCAAACGTTTGACCATTTCCTGCACCTGTTCCTTGGCGGCCTTGCCCTGGCCGACTACGGCCTGCTTGATTTGCAGCGCCGTATATTCCGCCACCAGCAGCTCCTTCGAGACGGCGGCACATATTGCAGCGCCGCGCGCCTGGCCCAGCAACAAGGTCGATTGCGGGTTGACGTTGACGAAAACGATTTCCACCGCGCAGGTATCGGGCTGCCAGGTGGCGATCACTTCGTTCATGCCGGCGAACAGCACGCCCAGCCGCTGCGGCAGGCTGCCTTCGCCGCTTTTGATTACACCGCTCGCAATATAGGACAGTTTCTGGCCGGCCTGCTCGATCACGCCAAAGCCGGTGAAGCGCAACCCGGGGTCGATGCCGAGGATTCGCAAGGAAGGGTTACTCCGGCATCACGGCGTTGGTGTAGACATCCTGCACGTCGTCGAGCGCATCGAGCGCGTCGAGGATTTTCTGCATCTTCACCGCGTCGTCGCCCGCGAGTTCGGTTTCGGCTTCGGGACGCATGGTGATTTCGGCGACCGCCGGCTTGAACCCGGCTTTTTCCAGCGCCTCTTTCACCGTTTCGAAAGTGCCGGGGTCGGGCGGGGTCAGCACTTCGATCGAGCCGTCTTCGTTGGGGATGATGTCGTCGGCGCCGGCGTCGAGCGCGGCTTCCATCACCGCGTCTTCGCTGGCGCCCGGCTCCAGAATGATCTGCCCGCAGTGCTTGAACTGGAATGCCACGCAGCCGTCGGTGCCCATGTTGCCGCCGTGCTTGACGAAGGCGTGGCGCACGTCGGCGACGGTGCGCACCTTGTTGTCGGTGAGACAGTCGACCATCACCGCGACGCCGCCGATGCCGTAGCCTTCGTAGCGCGCTTCTTCGTAGTTGACGCCGTCGAGCTGACCGCTGCCGCGCTTGACCGCGTTTTCAATATTGTCCTTCGGCATCGACTCGGCCTTGGCCTTGTCGATCGCCAGCCGCAGACGCGGGTTCATGCCGACATCGCCGCCGCCCATTTTGGCGGCCACGGTGATTTCCTTGATAAGCTTGGTGAAGATCTTGCCGCGCTTGGCATCCTGGCGACCCTTGCGGTGCTGGATGTTGGCCCATTTCGAATGTCCTGCCATGTCGATTCCAACGCAAAAATAATCGGAGATTTTAGCACCGTGGTCCACTCTCTCAGCTTTGGCATCGACCTTGGCGGCACCAAAATCGAACTGATTGCGCTGGATGCGGCCGGCCAGGAATGTTTGCGCCGGCGCGTGCCCACCCCGCAAAACGACTATGCCGCCACGGTGGCCGCCATTGCCACGCTGGTACACGACGCCGAAACCGGGCTGAAGCAAAACGGCACGGTCGGCATCGGCACCCCCGGCGCAATTTCGCCCGCCACCGGCCGGATCAAGAATGCCAACTCCACCTGTCTCATCGGCCAGCCGCTCAAGGAAGATTTGGAACGCGTGCTGGATCGCCCCATCCGACTGACCAACGATGCCAACTGTCTGGCCCTGTCCGAAGCGACCGACGGCGCCGCCGCGGGGGCATCGGTCGTCTTCGGCGTCATTCTGGGCACCGGCGTGGGCGGCGGCATCGTCGTCAACGGCCAGGTGCTCGATGGCGCCAACGCCATTGCGGGGGAATGGGGCCATTCGCCCCTGCCCTATTTCCAGTTCGCCCACACCCAGGCCGACCGCACTTCCACCGGCCAGCATCCGGCCACCGGCGAAGCGCTGATTCACCCGTGGCCGAGCCCGCGCGAGTTCGACGCCGCACCGGCCTGTTACTGCGGCAAAAAAGGCTGCATCGAAACCTGGCTCTCGGGCCGCGCGCTGGCGGCCGACCACGTGCGCTACGGCGGCGAAGCCCTGCCTGCCCACGAAATCGCCCAGCTGGCGCAAGCGGGCTACGGCCCCTGCAATGCCACGCTGATGCGCTATGAGGAAAGGCTGGCGCGCGCGCTCGCCAGCGTGATCAACCTGCTCGATCCGGACGTGATCGTGCTCGGCGGCGGCGTCTCCAACATCAGCCGGCTGTACGACACCGTGCCCCGGCTGTGGGCGCGCTATGTGTTTTCCGATCGTATCGACACGAAACTGGTGCCGCCGAAATACGGCGACTCCAGCGGAGTACGCGGCGCGGCGCGCCTGTGGAATGAAGGAACTAAACAACCACCAGCTAAAGCTGGCGGGTTTGAATGACGGACTGAAAGTCCGGATACGCGCCGCCTGAACGACGCGTCTTGACAACATTCGCGCATGCGTCGCCACCTTACTCCTCCCCCTTCAAGGGGGAGGTTGGGAGGGGGATGGGTTGCCAACGCAGCGAAGAATCCAACCCATCCCCACCCCAGCCCTCCCCTTGAAAGGGAGGGGGCGAACGCGAGAAACATTCACCGACCCCACCCCAGCCCTCCCCTTGAAGGGGAGGGCGTTACGCATGCCTCATCTTGCGCCATGGCAAACAACCAAAACAATCTTCGCAGCTAAAGCTGACCGGCTAAAGCCGGTGGTTTAAACCTTGTGATTGAAAATTATGGCGTTGTCAGGCATTGCTTGCCCCACAACGAACCAGACTCTAGCCACCTCATGACACGGTGGCCTGCAACCGATTCAGTGCAGCTTGATCCGCGCCCGGGTCGGCGTGCTGATGAAGTGGGCATAGGTGGTCATCGCGGTCTTGACCCAGCCGTGCAGGGCGATTTCGTGCATCTTGTGCAGTGACCAGTACACCAGCCGCGCCAACACGCCTTCGATCATGATGCTGCCGCCGCTCAAGCCACCCATCAGGTTGCCCACCGTGGAAAAGCGACCCAGTGCGATCAGCGAACCGTAATCGCGGTAAACATAATCGAGCAGCGGCTTGCCGCGAAAGCGACGGCAGATCGCCTTGGCCATCAGCGAAGCCTGCTGATGCGCGGCCTGCGCACGCGGCGGCACGTAGCGGCCGTCGGGCATCGGGCAGGCCGCGCAGTCGCCCAGCGCAAAGATGTTGTCGTCGCGTGTGGTTTGCAGCGTAGGCCGCACCATCAATTGATTATTGCGGTTGGTTTCCAGTCCATCGATTTCTTTCAGGAAATCCGGCGCCTTGATGCCGGCCGACCACACCATCATGCTGGCGGGGATCAATCTCCCGTCGGCAGTGAGCATGCCGTCGGCGCGCACTTCGACTACGCGCTCATTGGTATAGACCTCCACTCCCAGCTCGGCCAGACGTTCGGCCGCCGCTGCCGACAAGCGCGGCGGCAGCCCCGGCAGGATGCGATCGGAGGCCTCGACGATCAGCAGCTTGAGGGTTTTGTCGGGGTCGATTTTTTCCAGACCATAGGCCGACAGTTCACGCGTGGTGTCATGCAGTTCGGCGGCGAGTTCCACCCCGGTTGCGCCGGCCCCGACGATACCCACGGTATGCTGGGCCGCCGTCACCTCAGTGGTCTGGGTATGCGCGCGCAGGCAGGCGTTGATGTGGCGGCGATGGAATTCGCGCGCCTGCTCGGGGGTGTCGAGCATGATGCAGTGTTCCTTCACCCCCGGCACGCCGAAGTCGTTGCCCACCGACCCCACCGCGATGATCAGCGTGTCGTAGCGGAAACTGCGGCGCGGAATGATTTCAATGCCGTCTTCGTCCAAGGTGGACGCCACGCTGATTTCCTGGCGCGCGCGGTCGAGGCCATCCATCCGCCCGAGCCGAAACCGGAAATGGTGCCAATGCGCCTGCGCCAGATACTCCAGCCGCTCGGCATAGGAATCCAGGCTGCCTGCAGCAACCTCATATAACAGAGGCTTCCAGAGATGCGACGGCGACGCATCGATCAGGGTGATGTGCGCGCGGTCTTTTTTCTTGCCCAGCTTGTTGCCCAGCCGGGTTGCCAGCTCCAGTCCACCCGCGCCGCCGCCCACAATCACAATTTCATGCGCCTGCTGTTCTGTTGCCACGATCTGCTCCCTGCTTGCATTAAGTGCGCATGATACCCGCAACATTAGCGGTCTCTTCTATACATTGCTTAACACGTGTCGCGCCTGAACTCGCTAAAATTCATGTCTCTCCCAACATGCGAACCGCCATGACCGAACCCATGCTCATCGCCAGGAATGCCGCCACCGACCTTCTGCTGCTGCCGCAAATGGCCAACCGCCACGGCCTCATCACCGGCGCCACCGGCACCGGCAAGACCGTCACGCTGCAGACGCTGGCCGAGCATTTCTCGCGTATCGGCGTGCCGTGTTTCATGTCGGACGTGAAGGGCGACCTGTCGGGTATTTCGCAGGCGGGCGGCGGCAATGCCAAAGTAACGGAGCGGGTCGAAGCGCTCAAGCTCGAAGGTTTTTCCTACCAGGGCTACCCGGTTAGCTTGTGGGATCCGTTCGGCGCCAGCGGGCATCCGGTGCGCGCCACGGTGTCCGACATGGGGCCGCTGTTGCTGGGCCGCATGCTCGACCTCAACGAAACCCAGAGCGGTGTGCTGAACCTGGTATTCAAGGTGGCGGACGACAACGGCCTGTTGCTGCTCGACCTGAAAGACCTGCGCGCAATGCTCGCCTTCGTCGGTGAAAACGCCAGGCAGTTCACCACCGATTACGGCAACGTCTCGCCCGCCTCCATCGGCGCCATCCAGCGCGGCCTGCTGACGCTGGAATCGCAGGGCGGCGCGCAGATTTTCGGCGAACCGATGCTCAACATCGCCGACATCATCCAGACCGATCGCGGGCGCGGCGTCATCAACATCCTGTCGGCCGACCAGCTGATGCAGTCGCCCAAAATGTACGCCACGCTGCTGCTTTGGCTGCTGGCCGAGCTATACGAAAACCTGCCCGAAGCCGGCGACCTCGACAAACCCAAACTGGTGTTCTTCTTCGACGAAGCCCACCTGCTGTTTACCGACGCGCCCGACGCGCTGGTGGAAAAAATCGAGCAGGTGGTGCGTCTGATCCGCTCCAAGGGCGTCGGTGTCTTTTTCGTCACCCAAAACCCGGCTGACGTGCCCGACAAGATCCTGTCGCAGCTTGGCAATCGGGTGCAGCATGCATTGCGCGCCTTTTCCGCGCGCGACCAGAAAGCCGTCAAAGCCGCTGCCGACACCATGCGCGACAACCCGAATCTGGACGAGGCCAGCGTCATCACCGAACTGGGGGTGGGCGAAGCGCTGGTGTCCCTGCTGGATGAGAAAGGCCGTCCCGGCGTGGTCGAGCGCGCGTTCATCGTGCCGCCCCAGGGGCAGATCGGCCCCATCACCGCAGCGCAACGCCAGCAGTTGATGCAGACTTCGCTGGTGGCCGGCGCCTATGACAAAGCGGTCGATCGCGAATCCGCCTACGAATCCCTGAAGGCGCGCGCGACCGTCGCCGCCGAAGCCGCCGCCGCAGAAGCGCAAGCCGCGCAGGCAACCAAGGCCGCCGCCCAGCCCGCAGCGAGTGGCGGTGGCCTGGGTGGCATTCTGGGAAGCGTTCTGGGTGGAAGTGGGCGCCGCGAAGGCGCCGCCGAGGCGCTGGCAAAATCGGCTGCGCGCGCCATTGGCAGTCAGGTTGGGCGGTCGATTATTCGGGGGGTGTTGGGGAGTTTGTTTGGGGGCAAGCGGTAGACGCGTAGGCCTCCCCCTTTGGAAAAGGGGGATTGAGGGGGATTTAAGCGGGGGCGTTGCTTGGGCTTAGGGACCGTTGGCCGGGGGTAACCCGGCGGCTAGTCACTTTCTTTGTCAATGCGACAAAGAAAGTAACCAAAGAAAACGCACCCCGACATCCCCGAAACCCCGGAAATTGAGCCCGCCGGGTGGGCGGCAAAGAACTCGCCCCGCTTTTGCTGTTTTAATTTGATTTTTGTGAGCGGGGCTGAGAGGGGAGGCAGGCCAAAACCAGGGCGGTGGTGACTGGTCGGTCTGTATTCTTGTGAGTTCCATTCGGCGCAATAACGATTACGCCCTACGCGAGCTAAAACCCATCCCCACCCCAGCCCTCCCCTTGAAAGGGAGGGCGTTACAGCAGCCATCGCCAGGTTCGCAACCGCCGCATAAGCCAAACTTTTCAAGTCCCCCGGCATAGCCGGGGGTTTACCTTACTGAATTATTTAACCACAAACGTTCAGTCACCTCTGCCCTGATTTTGACTTTCATCCCCTCTCAGCCCCGCCGAAAATTGAGTCTGCCGGGTGGATCAGCGGCAAAGGTGTTTGAGCCCCGCTCACAAAATTAAAACAACTCGACAAAAGCGGGGCGAGTTCTTTGCCGCCCACTCGGCAGGCTTGATTTTCGGGGTTTCGGGGATGTGCGGGGTCGCCTTTTCTTTGGTTACTTTCTTTTGGCGAAGCAAAAGAAAGTGACTTGCCGCCGGCAACCCCGGCCAACGGTCAGTCGCCAGGCGACAACCCCAACCAAACCATCACTAAACAGCAAACACCCTCGCCAACTCCGCCCCCGGATCAGCCGCCCGCATGAACGCCTCGCCCACCAGAAAACTATTGACCTGATGGCTGCGCATCCGGACCACGTCCTCTGGCGTCACAATGCCGGACTCGGTGATGACGATACGGTCGTTGCCAATCTTCGGTAACAGCGCCAGCGTGGTATCAAGGCTCACTTCAAAGGTGCGCAGGTTGCGGTTGTTGATGCCCTGCAGCGGAGTCTTCAGTTGCAGGGCGGCATCGAGTTCTTCGGCATTGTGCGACTCCACCAGCACCGCCATTCCCAACTCATGCGCCAGCGCTTCCAACTCCTTCATCAGCGGCAGTTTCAAAGCGGCAACGATCAGCAGGATGCAATCCGCTCCCATTGCACGCGCCTCATAGACCTGATACGGGTCGATGATGAAATCCTTGCGCAGCACCGGCAATCTGCATGCAGCGCGCGCCTGCATCAGGAAATGGGTGCAGCCCTGGAAGTAGTCGCGGTCGGTCAACACTGACAAACACGCGGCACCGCCTGCTTCATAACTGACGGCGATTTCGTCCGGCTTGAAATTGGGCCGGATCACGCCCCGGGACGGGCTGGCCTTCTTGATTTCGGCGATCACCGCCGGCAAACCGGCCGCGAGTTTGACTCGCAGGGCGCCGACAAAATCGCGTGCCGGTTCGGCGGCGGCGGCGCGCGCGCGCATCTCGCCCATCGGGATCGCTTCCAGTCCGTCGGTGATTTCGGCGTGCTTGGTGGTGAGGATTTTTTCGAGGATGTCACTCATGGCGGGCTGGCCGTGTTCGATTGCTGAAATCGCGATAGCGCTCCAATGTATCACGCGCCGTCCCTCCGGCAATCGCGGCCCGGGCTTGTGCCACGCCATCTCTCAGGCTGGTTGCACGTCCGGAAACGTAGATCGCAGCCCCCGCATTGATTGCGACAATGGCCGCCGCGCCGGCATGGCGATTTTCCAGCGCAGCCAGCAGCATCTCAACCGCTTCATCCTTACCGTTGACCACCAGCTCGCTGGCCGCCACTTGCGGCAAATCGAACAAACCCGGTTCGAGTTCGTATTCGGAGACATGGCCGTCTTTCAGCTCAGCCACAAAGGTCGGCGACGCGAGGCTGATTTCGTCCAGGCCTTCCTCGGCATACACAACCAGCACATGGCGACTGCCCAGCGTGTGCAACACACGGGCCAACGTGCCGGTGAGTTCACGATTGAACACGCCCATCACCTGGTTCGGCGCGCCGGCCGGATTGGTCAGCGGACCGAGCATGTTGAACAGGGTACGCACGCCCAACTCGCGTCGCACCGGCGCGGCGTGCTTCATCGCGCTGTGGTGATTTGGCGCAAACATGAAGCCGACACCGAGGGCCTTCACTGCTTCGGCAACTTGCTCGGGCGCCAGATTGACGTTGACCCCCAATGCCTCAAGCACGTCGGCGCTGCCCGCGGTGGACGACACCGAGCGCCCGCCATGTTTGGCCACGCGCGCGCCACAGGCTGCGGCAACAAATGCGGCCGCGGTGGAAATATTGAAGGTATGCGCACCATCGCCGCCGGTGCCACAGGTGTCGACCAGATGCGCCACACCCTCGAGCGGCACCTTGGTCGACAACGCGCGCATGACCTCGGCGGCGGCGGCAATTTCGGTCACGGTCTCGCCCTTCATCCGCAGCGCGACCAAAAAAGCGGCGATCTGCGCGGCCGTGTACTCACCGCCCATCAGCGCGCGCATCGCCACCAGCATGACATCACGCGGCACGTTCTGGCGGTCGAGCAGCAGGGTCAGGATGTCCTTGTACTGGTACTGCATCACACCCGCTCCTTCAGAAAGCTGGCCAGCATGGCGTGACCGTGCTCGGTGAGGATGGATTCGGGATGAAACTGCACACCCTCGACGACCATTGTCTTGTGGCGCACGCCCATGATCTCGCCATCGTCGGTCCATGCGGTGATGTCGAGGCAATCCGGCAATGATTCACGCTCGATCACCAGCGAGTGATAACGCGTGGCGCGGAACGGATTCGGCAAACCCTTGAACACGCCGACATCGGTGTGCCGGATCATCGAGGTCTTGCCGTGCATCAGTTCCTTGGCGCGGATGATCTTGCCACCGAAGGCCTGGCCGATGCTCTGGTGGCCAAGGCAGACGCCCAGAATCGGAATCTGGCCAGCGAATGCCTTGATCAGCGGCACCGACACGCCGGCTTCGTTCGGCGTACACGGGCCGGGCGAGACAACGATGTGATCGGGCTTCAACGCGGCAATGCCGGCGAGTTCGATTTCATCGTTGCGTATGACCTTGACGTCTTCGCCAAGCTCGCCGAAATACTGCACCAGGTTGTAGGTAAAGCTGTCGTAATTATCGATCATTAGCAGCATATCGCGGCTATCCTTTTGTTTTATATTGACTTGGCCCCAGACAACTACGCTTGATACCCGCTTAGATACCCGCTATTTGTTTTGATGCCCCGCGCCGTTGGCAAGGAACTGGATGCACGTAAGGCGTTATTGTCCCCCATATCGGCCACGCATCAAACCATCACGCACCACGCGCCACAGGTGTAAAGGCAACGAAAAAAACGACCGGCAACGGTGGCATAACAAGCATAAGGGGATAAAAATGGAAAAGGATTGCAGCTCTGGATGGGTTGCCGCAGCAATCGTTTTTGCTGTTGCTTTTTGGGGTTCATTTTTTGACGACAACAAGGAAGCCGAGTACGGCGAAGATTTTGGCCTGCCGATAAATTGCAGGGCCTACGTTCAAGCATCAGTAGATGGCTTCAGGCGCGGCGAATACGAAGCCAATGAAACGATCAATGGCCTAGAGCGGAATTGCGGTGCCAACGGGAATTCGTGGAAGAACAACCGCTGAATTCCGCCGACGCCTCTACCCGATGCGCTTCAATGCTTCGGCTTGTTCCCGTAATAGCCGCGCCAGCTCGCGCAACAGGTTACGGGTTCCGCCCTTATAGCCGCGCATGGCGGATCGCTGCTTACCCTCTTCCGACTTTGGCCCGGTCGATTTCTCCCAAGGTTTCCAACGCTGGATTAGCTTGGCTCTCAATGCCCGATGCTCGGGCGTCCGGTAGTAGCTCATGGGTTCCCCCTGATAGTTGGGATTGCTCGGTTTCGATTTCTCGCGCTTGCGTAGGGGCAGGGATGCCGTTGTTAACTTGCTGGTGTCCTGCCGCGAAGTTCGCCTGCTTCGCGTAAACAATCGGCGGATTCTTGATCGTCGCCAGCGTTTCCAGGGTCGCCCTACATTGGCTTTGCGCCCGCAGCGCCATCCGCATATTGGCCTCGAATGCTGGAGCAAGGTCGCAGCTCATCCCGCGTTCAGCCAGTCGCGCAAACAGGCTTTGTAGCGCCGTCGCCTGATTCATCAGCATGGCCTCGGCTTGTGACAGATCGCCGCGATTCACCGCTGTTGCTTGATCGCGCAATTGTTCCAGCAAGGTCGGCACGTCGATATGTTCGCCGAATCCTGATTTCGTCTCGCTAGCGTTTATCGTCCTGTATGCAGCCAGTTCGGGGGAAGTCGCCAGCTTTGAATACTTACGCGCAGCCACCTCTTCACTATCGCCTTTTATGAGGATGAGCGGCACGGCCTTTCGCGGGAATTTTTCGGCTTCAGGTGCCGCCTGTTTCTTCGGTTTGCTTGCCATGGGTTTGCCTTTCAAAACTCGCACATTTCGATGCATTCGGAATCCGGCTCGGCACTTGCCTTCGGCGGGTCATACGGTTCAGCCACCAGCACGCCGGGATAGCGTGCCAGCACGTCGGCCCTTGTTGCATCAGGATGAAAATAAACGATCAGGTGTTCGGTTTCGGTGAAGGCCAGCCACCAGCACCATGAAGTCGCAGCGTTCGCGGTTTTTGCTTCCGTGGGGTTTGCTAATGCTAAAGCTGCTAATCCTGCTAATGGTTCGCGCTCCCCCTGCCCATCGTTAGCAGCTTTAGCAGGATTAGCATTAGCAGGCTTCCCGAATTCGCGTTTTCGGATCAGTGCGGCAAGGGTCACGATGCACCTCCCAACAGCGAAGGATTAACGGCAATCATCTTTCGTTTGCCTTCCCGCTCTGGCCGCGCACGGCCCGCCTCTTCCAGTTCGCGCAATGCGGTTTCGATAGTCGCCTTGCTTCGCAGTCCGCCCGGCCCGAATTGTTGCAGCTTGGCAATCGGGACAAGGTGCGCTTTCTCTCGTCTGCAATATTCGACCAGCCAGGTATCCAGCCGCGCCGCGTCCGCCAGTTCAGCAGGTAGCGCAAGCTCGCCAAAGAATCGCCGGGATTCGTTCAGGTGCCATGCTGCAATCCGGCTCGCCGACTCGAAGCATTCCAACCCGACAGCGCCGCCCATGCCATGCTCGAATATCTGGAACAGCGCCGCCAGCCGTGCCGCGTTGTCGGCGGATTTACTTGCCACGTCCCGCACGTCGTAAAGCTCGCCACCGCTGGCTAGTTCGCTCTCGATTGCGTCATGGAAGGCTACCCATGCCGCCTTTGCTTCCGGTGCCAGCATCATCAATGCAGGGGACAGCGCCCCCTCTTCGTCAATCGGAACCGGGTTCGCCAGAATCGCCGCAATGCGTTGATGGAATGTAGCCAGGTGCGGCCAGTTCTCCGGGGCTTCGGTGAAGGGTCGAAAGCCTTGCGTCGATTCAGGCCACGCCACCAGAAACCGCGCCAGAAAGCCGGTGCCACGCGCCAGCCCGCCGGATTTGTCGAAGAAACTCCGCAGGGTCATTTCCTGAATCTGCAAAGCTACGGTCAGCCGCGCCCCCTTGACGGTGAAGGATTCCGAAGTCCGCCGCCCGACTGAATGCGAACCGCCATCCCATAGGACATTCAACAAGCCCAGATTCCGCATGACTGAATCCCCGCTCATGCCATGCGCCCCGAAAACAATCCCGGCCTCGGCTGATACCACACCCGCCGACGGCCAATGCTTTGCTAGCCCCCATGCAAGGTTCTCCGGGGTTTCGTCGCCCAGCAACAGCCTCGGCACTCTTGGCGCTTCGGGCTTGTCGCGTTGAAGGTCGGCAAGATCGGCCCGCAGGTTTTCGGTTGATTTGCCTGATTTGGCCGCGCCCTTGATCGCCGAAAGAATCCCGTCGCGCTCGGCTTCCCATGCAGCAATCGCGGCTTGATATTCCTTGATCGCCGGTTTCATCGCCTCGGCTTGCTCTTCCTGATACTGGCGGATCGCCGACGTAAAGAAACCGTCGCAGGTCGATTTCCGTTCACCAGAATCGGCGATGGTCAGCAGGAATAATCCGACTGGCCCTTGCAGCCGTTCCGCCCGCTTCGCGTCAACATGGGCTTGTGTCGCCAGCGATAGCGCCGCAAGTGCAGACGATGCCACCATCGGCAAAGGCGCTTTGACGAAGCCCGCCACCTCTTCCACCGCCGCCCGGATGGTTTTGGGCAGCGCGTCGATCGGATAGGGTTCCGGTATCACCTTCGCCGCCAACGGTTGCGGCTCCGGCCAAACTTGCCCCGCCAGGATTGGCGCTGTTGCGCTTTCTTGCTCGGGTTGATGCAAAGCCCCATCCGGTCCCCTTGCGTTCGTTATGGCGCGACCTACTGCCTCCATGCCTAGCAGTTCTGCCATATCGTTGAAGTCGGTTGCCCCGTCCGGTCGGTCGGTGCCAAAGTCGGGGATTGCCAGCTTGCCGCCGACGGATTGCGCCGCCTCGATTGCATGGGGATCAGGTGCGCCGGTTGCCTTCACCAAATCGGCCAGAATCACCAGCACCGCCGACGGGTAGCGTTCGCGCATGGCCTTCGCTACCGCCGACAGATTGCCAGCCGACAGCGCCGCGATTGCCGGGTGTCCGCTGGATTCCTTCGCCGTTAGCACGGTCGCCACGCCTTCACCGATTAGCAGGGTCAGCCCGTCGCCATCGGGTAGCTGTTGCGCCGCCCAATATCCGCCTGCCTTCGCGCCGCCATAGATAGCGGACTTGCGCCCGTCCGGGTCGATCAGTTCCAGCGTTGAAAGCCCGTCGCCGACTTTGACGGGTGCCACCAGCAAGCGCCCGGCCAAAGGGTCGCCGCTCGACTTCGGCGCATAGCCAAGGATTGCAGCCGCCGCGCCCGCGTCAATCTCTCGCAGGGTCGCCACCGGGGAAACCCGCTTGCGGACAAGGTAAGGATGATCGGGCTTCGCTTCGGTCGCCGCCTTCCAGATCGCCGCCGACTTCTTTGCCGCCTCGGCACGTTCCGAAGCTGTCCGGGCTTCCTCGCGCGCGCGCGCGTACTGCTGGATTCGTTGCCGCTCCGCTAGTTCTTCGGGTGTCGGCTTCTGGTGCGTTCCATCATCGAGCCAGCCGTTCGCCTTGGCCTCATGGAACAGCGTCCCCGCCGTCACCTTGCCATTGCCGCGAATGCTCTTCCACACGTCCCGCGCATCTTTTGCGTTGAAGGTATCGGCTTGCAGGCTCCAGCCTTCCCACATATCAAAGCCCGCGTCCCCGACTTCGGACTTGATCGCCATGCCCATCTTCACCCAGGTATCGCGGTCGTTGGCTGGAATGAATTGCAGCGCCTCTCGGATGCGCCCAATATCGCCGTTCATAGCCGCGCCCCCAGAATGCGAAGCAAAACCAGCCCCATGCAGCACATGATTTCACTTACCAATCGCCCGGCGGAAGCGTGGATTTGTCGGCTGCCCTCAAGCGAGTATTGCGCTATCCAAATGCGCCGGGACATCGCGCGCAATAGGGCTTGCGTTTTCGGTGTTGGGTCGCTACAGTATGGCTTGATTATGTTGTGCTGAGCCGCTTCGCCTGCCCCCAGGCCAGCGGCTTTCTTTTGGGCGTTCATTAGGCAGCGCCCTTGATTTTGCGGGCAGCTTCTAGCTGGGATACAACGGCTTTTACGTGCTCTACGCCCAGCCCGGATGCGTAGGCTTCAAGCAAAGCATCTTGCTCGTGGCGAAACCAGCCGGAAGTTCTAATGCCGAATTTAATGGGCTGTACCCACTCGCCACGGGCGATTTTTTCGTAGGTACTCGAATGTGGAAAAGGCGATTCTTTTGGGCGGACAATTTCAAGTTTCACGGTACTACTCCGGTCTGTTTTGGAGCATACAGTGTTCAATGCCGGTGTTTATTCCCGTTAATCGCTAAAAACGGGAATCGCTGAAAGCCTTATGTTTATTTGCTTTGCTTGGTGTGCCTATGGATACACTACAGGACTTGTTCGGCTATTTATTTTTGTTTTCTGCCCGCTGCTTCAAGCGGTAATACGCTTTCCGAACGACTGGTTCGGATTGTTCTGTGAGGTTAGCCACCTTCGCAAAAACCCCATTCTTGTCGGTAGTTTTGGACAAGTTACCGGACAGGGTAATAACTCCATGTTCCGCGAGTACAACCAAAACAGAGCATTCAGACTTGATTAATCTTTCGGCCATCTTTTTGTCAAACGACTCAGAAAACTTCAACAATTCGGTTTTAAGTTTTTGGGGCAGCAGATCATAGTGTCCGTCAGTCACAAGACTGGCTGTAAGGTCTGCCGCCGCCTTTAGCTCGTTCTCTCTCGCGCTTAGTGCCTTCTGACTAGAACGGCGGTTCCGCTGCCGGGCCGTCAGTTCCTTTTTTGGTGTTTCCGCGTCATCGGGCAGAGGCAGGCCGAATGGCATTTGGCGTGGTGGCTGTGTTTTCATCTTGTCAGTCTGCACAATGCTCAATAGGTGTTGCCGGTTTTCGCCCCCTCGGTCAATTAAAAAGAGCTGTCTTGCCTTCCTCAATAACGGCTTCCATATCTTCACGGGAACAGAGAGCAATCATTAACCGGCCCTCAAGGGCTTCGAAGATACCAAGCAACTCCTTGTATCGTTCTTTGGTGGACTTCAATTCAGCAAAAACACCAGCAGTTAAAACAGCAAACCCTCTGTCCTCTTCGATCTTGTTGCACAAGTCGCCACCTGTTAGCGCGGCCATAGCAAAGGCCGCGCGCCGCATTTGATCTTTCTGTATATTGCTTTCAATAACATACATTTTCTGCTTGTCTATCAATGCTGGCGCAGCCTCCAGCTGCTCAAATATGCGGTCGGCGAAAGCATCGTCATCCATTGTTTCGGCCTCAATATTTACCCATTCCTCCGGTGTCCACCCTTTGTCGTTATTAGATGAAACGGTACCATTTGTTTCGGCCATGATTGTGACTCCTATTCAGGTTGGGTTTAGGGCGCGTCCGGTCGTTTACACCGGTGCCCGCTTTACCTGATTACCGTCAGGCAGCGGTAGAACCTAGGTGCCGTGTAGCTGAATGATTTCCATCCTCAGGCCAGTTGGTTATGCCGCCGCCCGCTTGATCGGCGTCACCTTGTTTTCACTCTTCGCCATTTCGACGGTCAGGTTTGCCCATTGCTGCATCATGGCCCGCCGCTCTTCCATGTATTCGCCTTGGTTGTAGCTAGCCCGCACCTTGTTTCGTTCGGCATGGGCTAGCTGGCGCTCAATCACTTCGGAACGAAAGCTCAATTCGTTTAGCATAGTTGAAGCTGTGGCCCGGAAGCCATGCGCCGAAAAGCCGATGCTGTCTTTGCCGTTGAAGCCCATGCGTTCCAGCGCCCGATTCAGTGTTGTTGCCGTCATGCAGGTTTTCGGGTTGCGGTAATTGGGGAACAGAAAACTACGCCCGCCGGTATGGGTATGCAGTTCCCGCAGCAATTCCACGGCTTGCCGGGACAAGGGGACAATGTGCGGCTCCCGCATTTTCATGCGCTCGGCAGGGATGCGCCATTCCGCCCGGTCTAGGTCAATTTCCGTCCAGTGCGCCGCCCGCAGTTCCACAGTACGAACGAAGGTCAGCAGCATCAGGCGCAAGGCTATTACCGTAGTCCGATACCCGCCGTAGGAATCAAGCGCCTTTACGAAGTCGGCCACTTGGTCACGGGATAGTGGCTTGTGATGCTCTACCTTCGGTCGGTGAATCGCGCCCTTCAATGCCGCCGCCGGATCGGTGTCCGCCCGCAGGGTCGCCACGGCATAGCGGAAGATCGCCGAAGCCCATTGCCGCACCAGCAAGGCCACGGTTTCAGCGCCGCGCCCTTCAATGCGCCGCACGATTTCCAGCAGGTGCGCCGCTGTCACGTTGCGAATGGGTAGATTGCCGACGTAGGGGAAAACGTCGGTTTCGTGGAATCGCTCGACTTGCCGCAGATAGTAGGGCGTCCATCCCTGCTTTTTCTTGGCTATCCATTCCCGCGCCACGGCCTCGAAGGTGTTGGCGTTCTCGGCATGGTTCGCCAGCCGTGCGGCTTGTCGATTGTGCGCCGGATGGATGCCTTGCTTGACCAGCGCCCGCCACTCTTCAAGCCTTACCCGTGCCTCGGCAAGCGTCAGCATCCCGGCATTGCGCCGCGCTAGGGTTTGCTCTCTGGCTTCGCCGTTCGGGGCTTGGACATACTCGCCGACGGCAAAGACGTTTTCCTTGCCCGCGATGCGGTAGCGGTAGCGCCACAGCTTCGCGCCAGTCGGTCGCACTTCCAGATAAAGCCCACCGCCGTCGGTCAGCTTGATCGGCTTTTCGCCGGGCTTGGTGTTGCGGATTTGGCTATCGGTCAGGGGCATGGTTGCGGGTATCCGGACTTGATACCCTCAACGATACCCGCAAATTATCCGGATGACAACGGACAATGCCGGTTATTGATGGATGCTAACTTGACGTATTTGCTAGGCTTTAAGCCGGGTATCGGTCAATAACGGACTTCCCTGGATTCCGATGCGGCTTATCGATCATCAGCAGCATGATTACTCCACCTCTCCGCCAAATCGTGCCTGCGCCAGTTCGGCGGCGCGAATGACGGCGCGGGCCTTGTTCAGGGTTTCAATCCATTCATTGTCGGGCACCGAGTCCGCGACGATGCCGGCGCCCGCCTGGGCGTACAGCATGCCGTTCTTGACGACGGCGGTGCGGATGGCGATGGCCAGATCCATATCGCCGTTGAAACCCAGATAGCCCACTGCGCCGGCGTAGATGCCCCGCTTGCTCGGCTCGAGCTCATCGATGATTTCCATCGCCCGCACCTTGGGCGCGCCCGACACCGTGCCTGCGGGGAAACTGGCGCGCAGCACGTCGAGTGCGGACAGCCCCGGCTTCAGCTTGCCTTCGACGTTGGAAACGATGTGCATGACGTGCGAATAGCGCTCGATCAGCATGTGCTCGGTGACCTTGACGCTGCCGGTGACGGCGACGCGTCCGGTATCGTTGCGCCCGAGATCCAGCAATTGCAAATGCTCGGCGCATTCCTTGGGATCGGCCATCAATTCTTCGCCCAGGCGCTGGTCGTCCTCGCGCGTGAGCCCGCGCGGGCGGGTGCCGGCAATGGGACGCAGGGTAACGGTATCGCTTTCGAGCCGCACCAGAATCTCAGGTGACGAGCCGACGACATGGAAACCACCAAGGTCGTAGAAAAACATGTAGGGCGACGGGTTGAGGCTGCGCAATGCGCGATACAGCGACAGTGGCGAGGCGGTGAACGGACGTGCCATGCGCTGCGAAATCACCACTTGCATGACATCGCCCGCGGCAATGTAATCCTTGGCTTTTTGCACGGCGGCCTTGAACTCCGCATCGCCAAACTCGGAAGTCGGCTCGGCCACATCGGCCACCGGCTCGACAGGCAGCGTCACCGGCGCGCGCAACTGCTCGGTCAGCGCCTGCAAGCGTAAATGCCCCTGTGCGTAGGCGTCCTGCTGCATCGGATCAGCGTGGGTGATGAGATAGAGCTTGCCGGCCAGGTTGTCGAACACGGCCAGCTCTTCGGTCAGCATCAGCAGGATGTCCGGCGTGTGCAGCACATCCTCCTTGTGTTTGTCAGCCAACCGCTTTTCGATGTAGCGAATGGTGTCGTAGCCGAAGTAGCCCGCCAGCCCGCCGGTAAAGCGCGGTAATCCGGCGACCGGTGCGGCCTTGAAGCGCGCCTGGAATTCGGCAATGAACGTCAGCGGATCGGGCAGGCTGTATTCCTCGACCACCTTGCCATCGGTTTCCACCGTCAGCAGGCGCGCTCGTACTCTTAATACCGTGCGCGCCGGCAGGCCGATAAAGGAATAACGCCCGAAGCGTTCGCCGCCCACCACCGATTCGAGCAGGTAGGTATAGGGCGCGTTGGCGAGTTTGAGATACACCGACAGCGGCGTTTCCAGATCGCCGGGCAGTTCGTGTACCAGCGGGATCCGGTTGAAGCCCTGTCGGACGAGATCAAAAAAATCTTGTTCAGTCATGATGACTCCGTGAGAAGTGAAAGGTGAAAGCGAAACGTGGGGAAACGCGTTTCAGTCACACCATCGCCTGGATTTCACGGGCATCTCCATGATCAGCTCGCCTTGCAGACGCGTTTGCGGGCTTCGATCAGGCTCGGCACCACCGCATCCAGATCGAGTTCGCTGACCGGGCGCCCGCGGTTGTAGCCGTAGGGCACGCAGAACACCGGGCAGCCGGCGGCGCGCGCGGCCTGGGTGTCGTTGAGCGAATCGCCGATCAGCAGCAGTTCGGCGGGCTTCACCGTGAACACCTCGCAGGCGTGCAAGAGCGGCAGCGGGTCGGGCTTGCGTTTCGGCAGCGTGTCGCCGGACAGGATCAGTTCGAAATAGTCGAACAGCCCGGTTTCCTTCAACAGCGGATGGGTGAACTGCGCGGCCTTGTTGGTGATGCAGGCCATATGCACGCCCATCGCCTTGAAGGCATCGAGGCCTTCGACCACGCCGTCGAACGGACGCGAATGCAGCGACACGTGGTCGCCGTAATGCTTCTGATACAGGGCAATGGCTTGCTCGAACACGGCGGCATCGGGCTCGGCATCCATTTCGCCGGTGAGCACGCGTTTGACCAGCCGCGACACGCCATTGCCGATATAGGTGGAAATGGTCTCCAGCGACGGGCAAGGCCTGCCCAGATCGGCCATCATCAGCCCGGCGGCGTGGGCCAGATCGGGGGCGGTATGAATCAAGGTGCCGTCGAGATCAATGACGACGGCTTTAATCGGGAGCGGGAAATTCATTGTTTTTCAGTGTTGTGTCGTTAAGCGGTTCAACATGCGACGCGAGGTCATGCCCCACGCCGCATCATGATCAAACTTTTTCCAGTTCGGCGCGCATCGCGGCAATCACGCTGTTGTAACGCTGCGGATCACTGTCCTTGGCGGCACCGAAAATAGCCGAGCCTGCGACAAACGTATCCACGCCGGCACGCGCCACTTCAGCGATATTGGCAGGGCCGACACCGCCGTCGATCTCGATGTTCACCTTGAGGCCACGGTCATCGATCATCTTGCGCACCGCACGCGCCTTGTCGAGCACGTAAGGAATGAACTTCTGGCCGCCGAAACCGGGATTGACCGACATCAGCAATACCATATCGATCTTGTCCAGCGTGTATTCCAGCACATCCAGCGGCGTCGCAGGATTGAACACCAGGCCCGCCTTGCAGCCGTTTTCCTTGATCAGGCCGATGGTGCGGTCAATATGGTCGGAAGCTTCGGGATGAAACGTAATATAGGTCGCCCCCGCCTTGGCGAAATCAGGAATGATGCGGTCCACCGGCTTGACCATCAGGTGCACATCGATTGGCGCGGTTACGCCATGCTTGCGCAAGGCATCGCACACCAGCGGGCCAATGGTGAGATTGGGCACGTAATGGTTGTCCATCACGTCGAAATGAACGATGTCGGCGCCAGAAGCAAGCACCAGGTCGACCTCTTCGCCGAGCGTGGCAAAGTTGGCGGACAGAATGGACGGGGCGATGCGATACGTCATGGAGGAGCTCCGGGATTTGTGGAAACCCCGTCATTTTAGCAGCCCGGCACGTCATTGCGTTACACTGGTCGCATTCCATTCCGACGAGCAATCCCGTGGCAGAAGGCACTAAATATCACATCAGCATCAACGTCAACACCGCCTATCTGGCAGAACAGAGCGACCCTGCGGCCGATCGCTACGTGTTTGCCTATACGATTACCATCGCCAATACAGGAACCGTTGCGGCCCAGTTGATATCGCGCCACTGGATCATCACCGACGCAGAAAACGTCACGCAGGAAGTCAAAGGCCTGGGGGTGGTGGGTGAACAGCCATTGCTGCAGCCGGGCGAAAGCTTCGAATACACCAGCGGCACAGCAATGGCAACGCCGGTGGGAACCATGCAGGGCACGTATCAAATGGTGGCGGAAGACGGTATCAAGTTCGATGCGGAAATCCCGCCGTTCACGCTATCGATGCCCCGCATACTGCATTGACCGTCGAGGGTGCTGCGGGGGGAGCCCCTATTTTTTCATGGTCCACCACACGATGAATACAAACAGCCCCAACGCAATCCCTGCTTCCAGCAACAGCCATTCCAGTCCTTGGCTTTCCATTAGGTCGTGCGCTCCGTTGTTATACTCGAAAGATATTTTTGATCTGAGTCATCTTCACCCGTGATGCTGTTCCGTGCAAGCCCGTGGTTTTTCACCCTGTTATTGTCAGCCTGTGCGGCGCGCGCCCCGGTTCAACCCCCCGTGCCCGCGCCCCCGCCCCCGCCCACGACCCAGGTTCAACCGCCACCGCCCGCGTCATCTCCGGTTCCGCCGCCGCCCGCCCCGCCGGCCGCCGGCAGCCCCCTGCCTGGTCAACCGCTGTCGGCCTCGACCTTCCCTACGCTCAAGGCGGTCGGCTGGCCGGCTGTCGCATTTTGGAAAGACGATGCCGTCAGCGAGGCGTGGACGGCTTTCTTGCGGAGTTGTGCGACGCTGGGCAAGCGCGCTGGCTGGCAGGCTGTGTGTGGCGAAGCAATGAAACTGAATGCCCCGAGCGATGCCGCGGCACGCACTTTTTTCGAGCAGCATTTCCAGCCTTACCAGGCCACCCAGGAAGATGGTTCCGCCGAGGGCATGGTCACGGGCTACTATGAACCCCTGCTGAAGGGCGATCGGACACGCAGCCAACAGGCTCGATTCCCCCTCTACGGGGTCCCGGACGATCTCATCACCGTGGATCTGGCAAGCGTCCACCCCGAATTGAAAAACCTGCGGCTGCGCGGACGCCTGGTCGGCAACAAACTGGTGCCCTATTTCACGCGCAAGGAGATCGAAACCGCTGCCGCCCGCAACAGCAATTTCGCTGGAAACCCGATTGCCTGGGCAAATGACCCGGTCGATTTGTTTTTCCTTCAGATTCAGGGGTCCGGCCGCCTCGAATTACCGGACGGCTCTCATATGCGGGTGGGCTACGCGGATCAAAACGGCTACCCCTATCAATCAATCGGTAAATTGCTGGTAGAACGCGGCGCGCTCAAGCTGGAACAGGCCTCGATGCAGGGCATCAAAAACTGGGGTGAGAAAAATCCGGACAAGCTCCCCGAGCTGCTTGCCAGCAACCCAAGTTTTGTATTTTTTCGCGAGCTGCCCAGCGACCTCCCGGGTCCGTTGGGGGCGTTGGGCGTTCCCCTGACAGAAGGCCGCTCCATTGCCGTCGATCCACGGTTTATTCCACTGGGTGCCCCTGTTTTTCTGGCAACGACCCAGCCCAATTCGCCCCTACCCCTCAACCGCCTGGTGATGGCGCAAGATACGGGCGGCGCAATCCGCGGCGGCGTCCGTGCCGATTACTTCTGGGGATTTGGCAATCAAGCGGGAGAAATGGCCGGACGCATGAAACAGCGCGGCAGAATGTGGGTATTGCTGCCCAGAACAGCAAGCGACGCCCTGGCGATGCAAGGCAAATCCCGATAACCAGCACATAAAAAAATGCCGACCCAAGGTCGGCATCCGAACACGCAGTTGACGCAGCGGATCTGCCAGTTCGTCGCCATGTTCTGCTTCCATTGCCAGATACCCTCCAGCAGTGAACGGATCGTCCGATCGTGCTGACCGAAAGCACGGACCGTCTCGCGCTAGCGCGCAAAGGCGATTCTTTCAGCCATCCGATTTTTCGGGCCACCGTCTCCTGCCTGCGGCCTTTAGGAAGCCTTTTTCATGACGGACTCCGGAGGATGGGCAACAGATCAGCCATTACATTTTATGTTGAACGTCATGCGCCGTATCCTGGACTTTTTCCCCGCCTCGCTCAAGGTCCTTGCCAGCGCCGGCCACAGTATTGCACCCTGTCAAAAGAACGAAAGTGGAAGACACAAATAATGCCATTAAAATTTTCATGGTTTTGCTCCTGGATTCCTGAATAGTGGTTAAGCGGTTGATTTGAAGTACGTGTTAAAAAACGGACGCAAGCCGGCTATTGGCCCATATCGCCAGCGTACCAAATCATCGTATGATCGGGTGTAGCGCCAGTCTGTCAGCGGTAACGGATTGGCCTGTCGGATGATTCCTGCATTTACCGTTGCAATCCCCCGCTCGCCTGGAGTTCAGTCATGTCAGATTCACCCCAAACCACTCCACACGCAGCGTCGCGCTGGCACGAGGTTTTGCGTCGCAGGACCCAGTTGTATCTGGCTGCCGGCATGGCGCTGTTGATCAGTACGCTGGTGGCGAGTTATATGCAGTCATCGACGGGCCTGGATGCGCTGAAACAGATCGAGCAGATAAACCGCCGAGCGGATCATGTGGACCGCCTGGACAAATTGCTGCTCGATGCCGAATCGGCTACGCGGGGCTACCTGCTCACCCGGGATTCGATCTACCTTGCGCCCTATCAGGAGGCGACCCCAAAAATCTATCGTACTATTGAAGCCATCGAAAAGGAGACCTTGAGCGATGCGCAACAACATGCCACCGCCGTGCAACTTCTGCATTACGCGATTAGGGTGATCGAAAACCTTGATCTCACAATCGAGCAGGGAAAAGCCAACCGGAAAATAGAGAAAAGCTGGCTCGAGCATGGGAAAGTGGTCATGGATGCATACAGGGATCAGTACAACACCATAAAAGCCCTGCAAATCTCCGACAACCTGCGACTGGTCGAGCAATCCGCCAACAGTTTCCGCAATGCCAAAATCAGCACCGTGCTGCTTGCCATGGCGTCTCTGCTGCTATTGCTTCTGGCCATTTCCCAAAGCCACAAACAGCAGGAACTGCGGGAACGGATTACGGAACTGCTCCAGCTGGAAAATCAGCGATTGGAACGTGAGGTGTTATATCGAACCTCTGAATTGACCAACCTTGCAACCTACCTGACCAAGGTGCGCGAGATGGAGAAAATGCATCTTGCGCGCGAGCTGCACGACGAGCTCGGCGCGCTGTTAACCGCAGCCAAACTCGACGCAGACTGGATTGAACGCAAACTGCCTCCCGATACGCTAGCCCTCATCATGCAGCGGTTGACCCGCCTGCGCCAATCGCTTACCAGCGGCATCACGCTCAAACGCCGCATCACCAACGATTTACGGCCTGCTTTGCTGAGCGATCTGGGCCTGCTTGAAGCGTTGCGCGCCTTGACTGAGGAGTTTCGTGAAGGCAACGAGATTGACATGCTGGTGGACCTGCCGAAAGAAGAACCCGATCTTTCCGAAGCCGCTTCGTTAAGCCTGTTTCGGATTGTTCAGGAAACATTCACCAATATCCAGAAATATGCCCAGGCACACCATGTCCATTTATCCCTGGCGGTCTCGGAAACAGCTGTCGAACTGTCGATCGAGGATGATGGCGTCGGCTTTGATCCCGACTCACCCAAGCTTGCACGCCATGGACTGGCGGGCATCAAGCACCGGGTTTTTACGCACGAAGGGCAACTCGAAGTCCAGTCAGCGCCAGGAAGTGGAACGACCATACGGGTAGTCATTCCACTTCCTGCCTGAAGGCGGATGGGGTAGGGTCAGGACAGGGCTTTCTGCCTGACGGCGTCGCCCAGGTAATCGATCAATTGATTGAGATGCAGGGATTTATCAAAAAACGCATCCATCCCCAAAACCTTGCAGCGCTGACGCATGGTGTCGTGCGCAAAGTTGGTCAGCACCACCTTGCGTGGCGTGCCGAATCGCTGAGGGTCGGCCTGCAACGCTGCCAGCACGCCAATACCGCTCCCCTCCTTGAGTTGAATATCGATGATCGCCAGATCCACCGGTGAATCTGCCATTTGCTGCAATGCCTCAGCTTCTGTTTCAGCTGTGCTGCACAATTCGATCCCTTCAACTTCGCTCAGAAGACCCGTAAGCAATTCTTTCAATAGCGCTGAATCCTCAATGAGCATCACTCTCAAGAAGGGAGAAGGGAGGGTAGGGGTATCTGGCATGTGTTGAATGGCTAGCTGCAATCTGGATCACTCGGCTATAAGTCCGTGTCGCAATGCATAGGTAGCCAGTTCGGCATTGCTTGCCACATTGAGTTTTTCGGTGAGGCGTGAACGATAGGTACTGATGGTCTTGACGCTGAGGTGGAGGTGTTCGGCAATGTCCGATACCGACTCACCGCGTGCCAGGCGAAGAAAAACCTGAAGCTCGCGGTCTGACAGGGTTTCGTGCGGTTCGCCATTGCGCTCGCCACTCATTTCGTCTGCCAGCAGTTCGGCAGTCCGGGCGGAAACATAGCGGCGGCCGATCGAGACCATGCGAATCGCGCGCAACAATTCATCCTGTCCGCAGTCCTTGCACAGATAGCCGTTGGCCCCGTTTTTAATCATGGCAAGCGCATAACTCTCCTCAGGAAAGCCGCTCAGGATGAGCACCTTCAGCGCGGGGTAACGCTGGCGCACGGTACGCAGCACATCCACACCGCTTTTTCCCGGCAAGGAAATATCGAGTAACAGCACATCGCACGGCGTTACTCGCAGCAGCTCGAGCGCATCATCACCGTTTGCCGCCTCGAAACTGATGCTGATCGCCGAGTCCTCGCTCAACAGCTCACGAAAACCGGTCCGGACGATCTGATGATCGTCCACAATAGCAACTTGGATCATGCCGTACTCCAGTGGGATGGGGCTGCTACCGATTCTAGCATCGGACCGCTCTAGCGACCGCGCATCAGATTAACTACAAAGGCGACCAGAGCCATGACCAGGAAGACGACGAAAAGAACTTTTGCAATGCTGGTTGCACCCGCTGCAATGCCCCCAAATCCAAATACGGCAGCAATAATTGCGATAATAAAAAACACCAGAGCGTAGTACAACATAAGAGTTCTCCTTGGATTGGGTTATTCAGCCCGTAATGGGCCCAGATTGGCAGTATGCAGGCTGTCGAAACCGTACTTCCAGCATAATCCTGCCTCGTCCACGCGCCATCGGCAGCCGCCTATAGTCTTGTCAGACGATGCCGACACCCCACGAAGCGAGGCGTTCATAGCGTTATTTGATCGCTTTTGCGGCCATAACGCCGAGAATCAAGAACACCACAAACAAAGCCAGCGCGATATAAAACAGAATCTTGGCTATGGCGGCAGCGCCGGATGCGATGCCCGTGAAGCCAAACAGGGCTGCCACCAGCGAAACAATGAAAAAAACAAGCGCCCACTTAAGCATGATGTCATCTCCAGACTGAGGGTATGGTTGAAAAAAGCGGCGTGCCCCTGTCGGCAAAACGCCGTAACAATAACGGGACAACCCAGGCAATGAAAACAATACCTGCCAGCGACGCCACCGCGGCATCGAAATGGGGGGAAGCAAACTCGGCATGGACGGGGCGCACCCGTCCCATCAACACGCTCAACACCACGATGCCAGGCAGCATGCCGAGCGCCGTACCCACAACATAATCGCGCCAGCGCATGCGAATAGCGCCTGCCGCAAGGTTGACAAACGTAAACGGCAACAAGGGGAACAGGCGCAACAGAATGACGGCGAAGAGTCCACCCTGCTCAAGTCTTTGGCGCATCTGGCGAACCCCTCTGCCAGCAAGCAATTTTTCATCGGGATCAAGGTAACAGCCAGCGGCATAAGCAAGCATCGCGCCGGCAAGGCAGCCTGCCATGCTGTAAAACATGCCGGGGACCGTGCCAAACAGCATTGCGCAAAGCGCGATCACCAGGGTGACAGGCAGCCCCAGCACGCCACCGGCAACGGACAGGCCCATAATGACTGCCAGCGCCCATGGCACCTGATTCAACGGCAGCGATACAACCAGCCAACGCCGCAAATCCCCCAGTACGACCGACATATCCGTGCCGGATGCAACAGCGGAAACACTCAGCCCCATCAACAGCAGCAATCCCAATAGCACGCCGGCGCCAGTCTTGCGCGCACCCATGGCGCGCTGTCCGATGAAGGCCATGACATGACGTCCGACTGGTTTCTCAATAACCGTAGACATGGGGCGCATCATCCGTCAAGTGGAAGCGGAAGACTGTCAGACAGCACCGTAAAACATCTCGGCGATGCACACCTTGACTGTAGGCTGATTCCGACTTCGCCGCGTGCGCCAGCCCATGTAAGACGCTGCCTACAGCGAGGCAAAGCATCGGCGTACAGCAGGACGCGGCCCCACCTCCTATAGCGCCTTGCGGACCTTGGGTAGACTTCAAATGTGTTAAGCAGCCGCGTGGCTGCCTACTCATTTCACTTTGATTTACCCATCATCACCACAGGAGATTCTCACATGGAACCAAATTCATTTGGCAAGCAAGCTTCGGACTATGCTAACGATATCAGCGAGAGTTCCGCTGCCGAACACGCACGGCGTTCGATCGACGAGGCCCGCGCCGGCGCTGAAGAACTTGCAGCGCGCGGAAATGAGGCGCTTCGCCTGGGTACCGCACGTGCTCGTGAAGCCTTTGTGCACACCACCGATCAAGCCGCCCAGTATGTGCAGGCACAGCCCTTGAAGTCGCTGCTTATGGCACTGGCTGCAGGTGCCGGGATCGCATTGCTCGCGGGTGCGCTTGGTAAACATCATCATCACGGACGTAACTAATGCGGCGCGCACGCCCCTACCGTTACGGGAGGGCTTGACGCATGTGGCCGCCTTTTTTCAAGGTATTGCTCCATGAGCCAGCCCTGCTGGTTGGGCATGCGGCTGGCTATGCCAGCCTCATCCAGGAGGAATCATCAGGCTGGGGCCATCAGTTCAGCCGCCGCCTGCGCTTGTATGCACTGCTGGCGGTGTGCGCGTTCCTCTCGGTGCTGTTTGCAGGCATGGCACTCATGCTGTATGCCGTAACCAGTACCCATCATTGGTTACTATGGCTGGTCCCTGCCGTCCCGCTTCTCGGCGTGATAATTGCAGGTATCGCCTTGTCGGCCCGCACCGCTGCGCCCGCGCTGTTTCCGCGCGCACGCGCACAGTTCGACAAAGACCTCCAGTTGTTTGGTCTGAAAAGCACGGACTTGAAGGACCCAGAATAATGCGCACCGATTACGATCCGCTTCCCTCCTCCCGTCCCGCACCTTCCCTGGATGCCGAGGCGCGACTCGAAAGAAGCCGTGCGGCCTTACGCCGCCAATTGCTTGAGGAAAAATCCGGCACAAAGCCAAATAATACGTTTGGCGACATTAGCGGGGCTGTCAAGCTCGGCAGCCCGATTGCACGTGAATGGGTCCGCCAGCACCCCTATACCAGCCTCTCCGCCGCCGCCATGACCGGCCTGATTTTGATGCGCTGGAAGCCCTGGCGCGGCTTGGGTAGCTCGCTCGTGGCTGGCCTGTTGACACGCCAGGCGCTATCATTGGCCCTGTCGTCCAGAACGCGCGCACTGAACTGGGTTCTGGACTCCGCCTTCAAGAAAAAAACGGGTGCCGGGACCGTACCCGTTGCAAAGCCAGGTATTTATCAAAAAAAGTAACCAATAAGTCTGCAAGGCAGGCCGAGGCGAGGTAGGGATGCAGAATGTAAACAAGCGGGTTCGCCGCATCGGTGGCGTGTATTTTGCAGCCCGGTGCCGATCCCTGTTGAGTATTACCGCCCTGCTCGCCACGCTGCCTCTCATGGCTTGCGCAACCTTGCCCGATGCCGAAGCGGTTACAGCCCATTCCCCTCAGCCCGTTGTGTTTACTACCGCAAAAGGGGCTGTATCAACTGCCAAGAGCAATGCCATACTCAAAGGCATCAAGAACGAGAGTGGCAATACCGATATCCTGCAAAAACACCTTGCCGTGGAACAGGCGGTCACACGTAACAGCCCGCTGGTTCTGGGCAACAAGCTGGTGCTGCTGCAGGACGGGCCTAACACCTACAAAGCCATGTTCAAGGCCATCAGCGAGGCCCGGGACCATATCAACCTGGAAACCTACATTTTCGAAGATGGCGAAATCGGCGAAAAATTTGCGGCACTGTTAATCAAAAAACAAACTGAGGGGGTTCAGGTCAACCTCATCTATGACAGTGTGGGCAACATCAATACGCCGCAAGCATTCTTTGAACGCATGAGCGCGGCTGGAATCCAGCGTCTGGAGTTCAATCCGGTAAACCCTGTAAAACTGAAAAAAGCCGAATGGCTGCTTAATAATCGCGACCACAGAAAACTTCTTGTGGTCGATGGGCGAATCGCGTTCCTGGGCGGAATCAATATCAGCGAAGTGTATTCCCAAGGCTCTTTTTCCAGCACCTCAAGAAAAAAACGCAGCGACACGCAATCGGGCTGGCGCGACACGCAGTTGCAGATCGAAGGCCCGGTTGTGGCGGAGTTGCAAAAACTTTTCCTGGCGGCCTGGGCAAGCCAGAATGGCGAGCCATTGGCGCAGCGGGATTACTTCCCCCGCCTGGTTGCCAAAGGCAACGAAATTGTGCGCGCCATCGGCAGCACGCCGGAGATGGCCGATAGCCCGATTTATCTCACCCTGCTATCGGCCATTGGGCATGCCGAGCGAAACATCCATTTAACCAATGCCTATTTTGTTCCGGATCCGCAACTGCTCAAGACGCTGAAGGAGGCCGCACAGCGGGGTGTGGATGTGAAAATGGTGTTGCCGGGCAAAAGCGATTCGTGGGCGGTCTTCCACGCAGGGCGGTCGCGTTATGGCGAATTGCTCAATGCCGGTGTCAAGCTCTATGAACGGCGCGACACGGTCCTGCATGCCAAGACCGCATCCATTGATAACGTATGGTCGACCATCGGCTCGAGCAATCTGGACTGGCGCAGTTTTCTGCACAATTCAGAACTGAATGCCATTGTTCTGGGACACGACTTTGCGCATCAAATGGACGCCATGTTTCGCAAGGATCTGGAAGCCGCCAGCGCCATTGATCCGGAAAATTGGAAACGACGCTCGCTCTTGTTGCGACTGCAGGAACAACTGGCCCGCCTGTTTGAGTATTGGCTCTAGCCAGATGCCCGCTTGATCAATAAATGCCGGCCGATTCATCCCATGTCCCGCAACAGGAATTAATCATGGCGCGGCCCGGTTTCCCGGCTGGGAGTTATTCACTTTTACCTCGTTGAGCAAGCGTCCACAGTCGCTGTCCGTGCTCGAGCCGGTGTCTACCAGGGGCAGAAGCGCCAGCAAGGGGTTGACCACGCCTAGCGCAATGGCCCCCAACCCCCGAGCCGCCAGTTTCCCTTTGTCGAGCTCGACATTCGGCGTCGAAAAGCTGCCGGTTACGCGGATTGGCGTACGCAACGCAACCAGGCTGAGCTTCTTGGTTTTTGCGGTCAGCGTAAGGTCAAGTGCTTCTTCGCCGAGATCGATATCGCCAGTGGCATGAATGCGGGAGATGGCGGTATCGAGCAGAACCGTATTGGCCTGCATCACGCCTTTTTTAACATCGAAGTCCGCGATGCCGCAGTGGAGTCTGATCGCCTCGTCCCCCGCAATTTTCAATTGCAGCATTTCCAGCAGATGAAGACTGACGGTTTCCATCATCAGCTTGCTGATTTCACCGCCATCCACCAGCATCGCCACGTGACCGCTGGCGCTACCGAGCATGGCCGCTACTGACTCACCCCGGCCCTGGAGCCGGACAATCCCGTCAACCTGGCCTATGCTCGTTTTATTGAGGTCGAAGGTCGGAAATAATTCAGCAATTTTAAATCGCCTGATCTTTAAATCGGTTTCTGCCCGGATCGGCGACTGGCTGCCATCCAGTTTGACTGAACCATCCAGGGTCCCGCCGGCGATACCAAGCTTCAATGGATTGAGTGTCAGCACAGCGTCGCGTAGCTGCAACCGGGTGGACAGATCGTTGATGGGAAGCGACTTGTCCCGCTTGATGGAGTCGGCCTTGAGCGTGACATCGGCATTCATCCTGTTCCAGCGATCGGTCCGGAATGGCGTGACAGGCAACAACCGGCCTGGAGGCGGGGTATCGGCGGGGACCGAAGCACGCGATGAGGGTGCACCGACCAGCGGGCCCAGGTCAGAAAAATCCAGTTTTTTTGAACGTAATCTGGCCGTCAAATAAGGGCGCTTCCTTCCCGTCTCGACCTGGAGGGAACCCGCTATGTCACTGTTGCCGATCTTTCCGGAAAATTTCTCGTAACGCCACGTTGCATCATTACGGACGAGATGCCCCGCCGTGGTATAGGGGGGGGTATCGGGAAGGACAATGCCCAACAACGGATAGAGTTCGGCCAGGTTAGTCCCCTTCACGCCAATATTGAGATCGACCGCAGACGGCTTGATGAGATTCGTGATGCTGCCCGCAGCACTGGCCTCAATCGTGTCGACCCGACCTTTTACCTGCAATCGATACGGCACCTTCTCATCTCTGAGCGCCAACACGCTTGCGCCCTTTCCTGATGCGGCCAGGTCCAGTCCCTTGTATTTCCCGTCTACCCTGAAGCGCAGGGGATAGCTGGACTCGGCTCGCGACGCCACCTCCCCTGTTGTCATAACCCGCGCGAGCAGACGGGTTTTTTGCCGTGCATCATCGAAACCAATACGGCCATCCTTGATTGCCAAATGATTGATCTTTAATGTAGCCGCATCATTGCGTTGCTTGCGGTCAAGCAGCCAGTTCTTCCTGCCATCGGCCCCTTTCTCCAGAAAAACGGTTGCATGATCGAGTCCGACGTAGTCAAGCACGACATCCCGGCGAAAGAGGGGCATCATCATCACATCGAGTGTCACATTGCGGACTGCAACCATGTTCTTTTCCCGGGCCCATGATGGGTTGGAAAAGGTCATTTCAGCCATGCGGATATGCGTGCGCGGCCATCCTAAATCAATATCAAGATCGCCCCCGATGGACAGGGTGCGTCCGGTTTTTTCTGCTATCTGGCGGCTGATGGGGTCACGAAGCCAGTTCCAGTTCGTAAGATTGGCCATCACCAGAATGAGAACCAGCAGAATGGCGAACGATCCCGCCAGCCATTTCAGGATACGGCGCGGCATTGCGATTGCGCTCGAGGTGAGAACAGAATCTGTCCGCTGGAGGTGAAACCCGCGTTGCGTAATAAACGGTTTGCTTCCCGATGGCCGTGCATACTTCCTCCCTGTGGCCAGTGAACCAGGTGGGCCACCTCCAAACGCTGCCCTTCACTGCTCACGAGGGGAGCTGCTAGCTGACCACGGCAGGCGCATACTGATGAATCAGTGAAGGCCCCGACCGGGATGCGATTTTATTCGATACCGGTCGCCTGGTCATCGACACTGCACGGAGATTTTCAAGCGCATTGACGGAGGAGATATCAATTTCAGCCGGAGGCGGTGTGATCGCTGACTCAATCCGCGTGAGCAAATTCGTCTGACTGGGACGCCCGGTATGCATGCTCCACCGCATGAGCATCCCCACGGCAAGGAAAGCCACGGCCACCGCCATTACACACCAGGTGCCTGGTACCCCCCAGTTTGCGCCTGCCACAGCCAGGCTCATCGCCATGCAGAGAATCAACACGGCTGAAACAAACAGCCCCATGAGGAAACCGGAAAAACCCAGTGCAACACGTAACCCGCCCGGGATGCGGGCAATTTCCCCGGGGGCCAGAGCGACGCGACGTTCGTCGAGAATCCAGGATGAAACCACGGGCTGGGGCAATTCCGGCAAAAGCCGGGGGAGCCCCCGATGACCGGGGACGGCCGGGGCCACCTGCATTCTGCCAGCTGACCATAGCGAAGCGGCCGCCATGCCGCGGGGGCGCTCGTCGAAAAATACAAAACTCTGCGTCATCATCCAGAAACCCTGAACCCTCAAACGCGCCTTTGGCCGGTAAATTCCCGGTGAGGCGGCGCAGCCTAGAATGCGGTACCAAATCCTTTATCCGTGTCCAGACGCAAGGAGGGCAAACCGGCGAGCTCATGAATAGGCACCAGCACCCCGCGTTTTTCCGGATTGGGGGTATCGAACAGCATATAAAGATACTTGCTGCCGCCGCGCGATTCATAGGCTTCTTCGAGAAAGCGAATGTGCTCATGCGCAGCCAGACAGTCCCGATCCTTGCAATCTTCCTTGTAATGATCGATCAAGGTGTGGATCACTTCCATGTGCTCATTTTTCAGTTCGAAATTGTGAGCGGATGCATTTTTTCTGACCGTCTGCTCGACATCTTCTTTCGACAAATCCTTGACTGCGTCATAAAGAGGAATTTCTCCATCCTGCATCATGGTGTTCTGCGCTTCCTTCATTCAATATCTCCTTGATCAATGTGGTAAAAATGGTTTTTCATCAACGGGGCATGCCCCCCTACCTTATTTGGCTTCGGCACGAGACCAGACGCGGCCTTTTTTGGCCATTGCAATGAATTCTGCGACCCCGCGTTTTTCTTCGAGGCCGATGACGCCTTCGCCCGGGGCTACGTCCGCCTTTTCAAGCAGGGGAGCGGCTGTCTCGGTCCATCCCATCACCTTCAAATGCGCATATGCATCGCGGATGAAGTTGATGGCATCAGGGTCTTTTCGCAGTGTTTTTGCACCCGGCCTGGAAACGGCCAGCACGACGGTGTCGAACAGCACTGAAGGGGCGCCCGCAATCGCATGATCGGCCTTGATGCTGTCGCCAGAAGCGGACTTCACGCCGCCGATGCGCGGCGCGATGATTTCGGTCACCGCCCCCTCTTTACTGGCGGCTTTTCGCAGTTGATTCACGAGATCGCCATCGCAGCCATCGGTGACGAGTATTCCGATCTTGCGGCCAGCAAGCGTGGGGGCCGCCTTTGCCACCATGCTCAATGCAGGCGACGGATCGAGATCGACCGGGGCCCTTGCGGGCTTGATTTTTTCCGCTTGTCCTTCCATTCCCAGCGCTGCAGCCACTTTTTTGCCCAGTGAGCGATCAACTGTTTCGATATGTCCCAACATGCGTTGGCGTATCGCGACGGTCCCGACCTTGCTCAATTCAAACGTAAACGCACTGACGATATGATCCTGCTCCGGCGCCGTCATCGAGCGATAAAATTGACGCGCCTGGCTGTAGTGGTCACTGAAGGTTTCGGAGCGTTGCCGCAGCTTGTCGCCGCTTTGGGTGGCCGGATGGGTCACAAAACCCGCATCCGGGTTTTCGCGTGGCGAAGCCGGATCCAGGCTGTTGGGTTCGTAGTTGACACGCCCCGTGGGTACTTGCATCTGCATCATGGCGTCACGCTGAAAATTGCGCATGGGACATTTCGGCGCGTTGATCGGCAACTGATGAAAGTTGGGGCCGCCAAGGCGGGACAGTTGAGTGTCCAGATACGAGAACAGCCGCCCCTGCAACAGCGGGTCGTCACTGAAATCGATACCGGGCACGATATGGCCCGGATGGAAAGCGACTTGTTCGGTTTCGGCAAAGAAATTGTCCGGATTACGATCCAGCACCATCTTGCCGATAGGCTGCAGTGGAATGACTTCTTCTGGGATCAGTTTGGTCGGATCCAGGACATCGAAAGGCAACGCGTCGGCCTGGGCTTGGTCAAATGCCTGAACGGACAGCTCCCATTCCGGATAATCCCCGCGGGCAATCGCCTCAAACAGATCGCGGCGATGAAAATCCGGATCTGCGCCACTGATTTTTACCGCCTCGTCCCAGAGCACAGAGGCCGATCCGATGCGCGGGCGCCAGTGAAATTTGACAAAGGTGGATACGCCCCGGGCATCGATAAAACGAAACGTATGGACGCCAAAGCCTTCCATCATGCGCAAGGAGCGGGGTATGGCGCGATCCGACATGGCCCACAGAATCATGTGCATGCTTTCGGGCATCAGCGACACGAAATCCCAGAATGTGTCGTGGGCAGTTGCTGCCTGCGGATAACCGCGGTCAGGATCCATTTTGACTGCATGAACCAGGTCAGGAAACTTGACGGCATCCTGGATGAAAAACACCGGGATGTTGTTGCCCACAAGATCGAAGTTCCCCGCCTGCGTGTAAAACTTGACCGCGAAGCCCCTGACATCGCGCGGCAAATCGATCGACCCCGCGCCGCCGGCAACCGTTGAAAAGCGGGCGAACACCGGCGTCTTGATTGACGGATCCTGCAGGAAGGCGGCGCAGGTCAGTTTCCCCGCGCCTTTGTAAGCCTGGAAATACCCGTGGGCACCCGATCCCCGTGCATGCACAATCCTTTCAGGAATGCGCTCATGGTCAAAATGCGTGATTTTCTCGCGCAGCACAAAGTCTTCCAGCAGAGTCGGCCCGCGCACCCCGCTTGTCAGCGAGTTCTGGTTATCCGAAATCACCACACCCTGATTGGTGGTCAGTGATTGCGCCCGGTCGCGCGTGGTGGAATGAAGCTCGCCCGCGGATCCCGTATGCGATTCATCGCCGGATTGTGCGTTGCGCTTATCTTTTTGCTTGCTTTGTGCCATGGAAAATCGCTCCAGATTCAGGCCATTTCGCAGACTGGCCTATTAAGTGATCAAGACATCAGCGGGGGTTAGCGCAGCCTGCATGCGCCTGGCCGGCTTCCGCACTCCTTCATGCATAACTGCTTCAATCGGTGTCGCCCTGTTACGGGCGATTCCCTTCCCGTCATTGACACGCATCAAGGGGGAAGAAAGGGGGCATAGCGTGAAATCGAAACGCCCTCCCGGCACCATGGGCAAACCTTAGTGGGTAACCTGTCAGGCCGGTATCCGCATGAACTGAGAAAACTGTAAGGCGAGCGGAGCGGAAATGTAGGCGAATACTGACGCCCATGGTCGTCGCCATCCCGCGCTGCAGACGGATGGCGGACGAAAACCAGGGCAGCCAAGCCTGGAATTGCCGGCATTTTGACGAAGGGGAAATCGCGTGCCCAGAGGGCTTGTCTACCCGGGGGGCATCAACGTCTGCTCAGGCGTCAGCCGGTTCCGGATTTTGATTCCATGGCCAAAGCAGGCGGGGTACGGCGACTTGCGCGACAGGCTCCCGTCCGACCATGGCATGGCGCACGTTCGATGCCATCCGATCGCTTGAGACAGGCATGGGCCGCGCCGTGACTGCCTAGGGCTTGGCGCGATTACGGGCCCGCGTTCTGGCACCCTTTTCGGCAGCCTCGCTGCGTTCGGCAGGGGTACGCCCGCCCCCGCCCGCCTTTCCCCCGCCATCCTGCTTGTTGACAGTGGCCCAGGCACGCGCTTCGGCCTCATCTTGCGCCACCCCCTTATCGCGGTAGGTTTTCTCGATATGCTCAGCTTTACGCTTTTGCTTGGCGGTGTACTTGCTCTTATCTCCTTGTGGCATGAACTCCCCCAGATCAGGTTGAACACGATGGCGGGATCAAGACGATGCGTCAGTATCTGCGGTGCAATTCCGTATACAGCGTGATCGTGTCTGAATTCGCATCCCGCACCCCGGGTATACGCCGCGTGGGCCGGGGAAACCGGTCGCGTAGCGCGTCCACTCCTGTCTGGGGCTTGGCGAGCTCGGTCAATTCCGCGCGCTGCTTCCGCTTTTTCTGGCTGTTGATCGCCATTGCCTTGTCGCGTCCGGCCACCAGGCCCGGTTCATCTTCGCCTTCCCGGTTGAAAGACCATGCCAGCATCGGTTCACCTAACGGGAGCCGGTCGCCCGTCATTTTTTCATTTCCGGTATTCCACAGATGCCAGGTTTTGCCATAACTGTTGATCTTGCCTTTCATCAAGGCCTTCTCGGCGCTGTCGGGCAAACCGGGTGCCACCAGTTGCCCGGACAAAATTTCATGATTATGGGGATGCCAGTACTTGCGCTCTTCCACAGGCAGCGTCGAAAAAAGCTTTTCCGAAATAATGTATTCAATGCCAGTGAGATTGGAGGTTCGGGTATTGCCATCGAACAAGGCGCACTGCGCAAAATCTTCATTCATCTGATTACAGAAATGATGGGCAACCACCTGATGGCCGGGCGCCTGCTTCATCGGATGGAATCCGTTCAGATAGATATTCATCGGCTCGAGTGGATTATCCGTCTGCAGCAGTGCCGCACCTGTCGCCAATACCGCCGTCCCGGGGGAGATATTTTTTCCGGCCGGCCGGGTTGTCCCTTCCATGCTTGCCGCACACGCCACCGTAAGAAATGCCATCCCCATGACACTCATAAAGGCGTACTCTAATTTCATTCAGGCTCCCCTTCCGATCCATGAAAGGCCCGCTCGCAAGGCGGGCGGCGCAATGCAGGACAGGACGAATTTAGTGTTTTGACTGAACCTGGCATCATTACAAAAGCGCTTCCAAGATCACTGCTACCGATGGCCGGACCTGCTTACCGGGTCGGATATTTATCGACTACGCGTCGGCTATAGGGATGCTTGCCAGGCGCACGTCGGGCCGGGCGCGGCTGCACCCCCACCTCGGTGCCGGCGGGAGCGCCACGATCTCTTTGATCTCTTTCGTGGTCCTTGGCCGATGAACGCCCCTCGCCGGACTCGCCAGGCCCAGGCGACGGTTGCTGACGGCTCGATGCCGCGGCCGCTGAAATCGCGCGCTCACACGCTTCATGGATGGCAAACAGATGCGACGTTTTGTTTTTCACTCGATACTCCTGTAGAGGATGACGCAACTTCATCAGGGGAGGATTTGTCCCTCGTGGCCCGTTTCTGGAATCCCTTTCTGCCCACCCGACCTCCGGTTGATGTGGCCCATTCGCACCAATCGCCAGCCAGTTAACCCCCCGGACGGAGGAGGACAATCTCAGATCATGGGAAGGATTGTGAGCGACGCTGTCACACCGTGCAGTCGGATAGGCAGGATGACCGCTGTAGGAATTCACCGAAAAAACAGGAGCACTGCCAGCGAGTCGGGGTGAACCAGGCTGCCTATACGTGCTGGATATGTCCATATGGGCATGGGTGCGGGAAACTGGCTGCCCAAACAAGAGGCTGTCTAAAAACAAGAAACACAAGAAACAGGGGCAAGACCTGAAACATGACCCTGCATGCGAGGCGGAAATTTGATGGAGACCGCCGCGCGAGCGCGCGCCCTGGCTTGCATCTCAGTGGATTCCTACACCGGCCATTAACCTCGACTGACTGCTTGCCGCATTAGCCTGGCTTATTGTAGGCTCACGCGCTGGCTTACCTGAGATTCCGCGAAAGCGTCACGCCCGGCCCAGCACAATACTTCTGCCCTGGATATCAATTCGCCCATCCTGGTGTGTTGAGGGTGGTCTGCCACCCGGCTCGGACGCAAGCGGGTATCGCACACAGCGGCTTTTCTTAAAATTCTTAAAATTGGACACTGGAAACGATCATGCCCATTCACTCAGACCCCCCCGGTCTTTTCACCTTTCCCCCCGCAATCCCCTCCATACCCCGCTCGCTGTGGATGGGCGCGTTCACGCTGACCGCATTCCTTGGCGTCAGCCCGGCGCATGCCGGCGCCAATGAAGGCGCTGCCATTGCGAAAAAAGGCGCTTCGGGCGCGCCGGCCTGCATGGCCTGCCATGGCGCGAATGGGGAAGGCCAGGCTGCCGCAGGGTTTCCCCGCCTTGCGGGCCAGCCGCCTGCCTATTTGCTCAAGCAGCTCAAAGAGCTTGCAGCAGGGCAGCGTAAAAGCGCACAGATGGAGCCCATCGCCCGGGCGCTGAATGAAAAGCAGATGCAGGATGTGGCCGCCTACTACGGCAGCTTGCCGCAGTGGCAGCCCACAAAAGGCGAGGCTGGAATGAAGCAGGGGAATGCGACTCCTGCCCAGACACCGACCCCCAATGCGGTGGGCTATAACCTGGCTAACCGCGGGAACTGGGCAAAAGGGGTGCCCGCCTGTATTGCCTGTCATGGCGAAGGCGGCGTGGGCGTTGCACCCCATTTCCCGGCGCTCGCCGGCCAGCCTGCGTCATATACCCGGATGCAGCTTGAAGCATGGAAAACCGGCAAACGCGAGAATGATCCGCAAGGGTTGATGAAATCGGTGGCAATGCGACTGAGCGAGGCGGAAGTCGCGGCAGTCAGTAATTATTTCGAGAACCCGAACCGGGACGGAAAGGATAAATGATGGTTGATAAATCGAACCCGGGGGCCCATCCGACCCGCACCCGCAGATTCCACCCTGGCTGGATTGTATTGGTGGTAGTGGCCACACTGGTTGTTGCAGGTCTCATCTGGCTGCCAGCCTCGATGGTCTCCAAAACGGACCAGGCTGCGGAAACACATTTACGTAACGAAGACGCAGCTAAACCCAGTCCGTCGGCAGCAGCTACAGGCGAGTCCTCGCAGGCAATCGAATTGCCTGCGGAGGGTCAAGCGGCGCCGGCCCCAGTCGCGGTCAAGTTTACCCCCCCCGATCCAGACAGCATTCCCGCCGGGGAAATGGGGGACATGATCCGGCTCGGCCAGAACATATTCAACGATACGCAATCCTATGCGCGGGGCTACGTGGGTAACAAGCTCAATTGCGTGAACTGCCATCTGGATTCGGGCCGCAAGGCCGACTCCGCACCGTTGTGGGCGTCGTACGGAATGTATCCGGCCTATCGTGACAAGAACAAGAAGGTGAACAGCTATGTGGACCGCTTGTCCGGCTGTTTTCAGTTCAGCATGAACGGCAAGGCCCCCGCGCCGGACAGCAAGGAAATGCTCGCGCTGGTAAGTTACAGTGCCTGGCTGGCGACAGGTGCGCCAGTGGGGCTCGAACTCGAAGGTCGCGGTTATCTTGCCCTCGATAAACCCGCCCAGTCGCCAGACAAACTGCGCGGACAGAAAGTGTACGAAGCCAACTGCGCGATATGTCATGGGGCCGACGGAAATGGAACCCAGGTTGGAGGCCGCACCGTCTTCCCTCCCCTCTGGGGGCCCCAGTCATTTAATGGCGGCGCCGGCATGTCAAAAATCCACAATGCGGCCGGATTCATCAAGGAGAACATGCCACTGGGCCAGGGCGGTTCCTTGTCCCTGCAGGATGCCTGGGACGTTGCCGAATTCATGAACAGCCATGAGCGGCCGGCCGATCCCAGGAAAAAAGGCAAATAACCCCGCCACGCCCGCCGGAGAATACCAAGCCAGCCAGGTGACGCAATTGCCTGGCTGGTTTTTTTGGGCTATTGATTCCGATATCGCAGCAGATGGACCCCTTTAGTCTGCTCCGGGGGAAGACCCGCGTCTGTCTCTACGTTTCAGGCTGATCTGGAATCCAGGGCAAGTGCTGCCTCTCACCTTGGTCCCATCGCCCACAGGAAGGACCTCCCTGGTCTCCACGCTTTTTCCTGCCGCTTAAATTCCCTACAGTGGGCGATAGCGGCAGCCCGCAACCACTACGCAATGACCAACGGGGACCGATCCTGTTGCTGGATCAGCGGACAGGCGCTGCCGAAGGCGGAATATCTCCCGAGCCCTTGGCACGTGCCGGTTCGCCCTGGGCAAAGCCCGCACATCCACTTGCCGCGGAGACCCGTAGCAAATAGGGTTGCAAGGGCTCGGTGATGCATAGCCCATGCGTCGCAGGGCTGAGGGCGGCATCCGGTTCAACCTGCCACCATTTGCACTCCATGCATTGTCCCCACTGAGGTGAATTGCTCATTACGTACTCTCCTTTGATGAAATAAGCGGGGGGAATCGGCTGACCCCCCGCTGACCCGCGTTCAAGCGACCGTGTGAAGCGGCCAAATAAAAAAAGGACCCCCGGCATGGCCTTGGCCTGCCGGGGGTCCCATCCCAAGGTACTGATGACACCCCTTCCGGGCATGAACGATGAGCATCACACCCCTCGATTCACACGTGATCCGCAGTGTCTTGCGAGGCGTTACTCCCAGTACGGCCGCACACCGTAATGGGAATGCACGCTGGCGCCCCAGGTGCGATCAGAAAAATTCGGCCACGAATCCTTATCGAAACCGGGCGCGTTCTCGAGTGTTTCCTTGCTCTGATCGAAAATGAATTGATGATTATCGGTATCGATTTGCATTGCCGATAACGGCACAGCGAACAATTTGCTGCCCAACCCCAAAAACCCGCCAAACTCAAGGACCGCATAGGCAACCCGGCCGTTTTCGACATCGATCATGAGATCCTTGATGTCGCCGAGGTTTTCTCCATTACGATTAACAACCTTGTCGCCCGATATGGTGCTCGATGAAATAATAGTCATGACATAACTCCTGAATTAAATGATTACACGTTGCTTGAAAGCGATTAACGCGACCCGACGGCAACCAGCGAAACGCCGTTGGCCGCCTTGCCGTTTGGGGACAAGCCCTCAGCGTCCTGAACCCGGCATTTTTTCCGGCACATTCTTGCTCAACGGATCTTTGCCCGGGGCCTTTTTCTCCGGCTTGCGGCCCGGAGGGAGATCGCCGTCCTTTTCTGCATGATCCCCGTCCTTTGCGCCCTTAGCATGGGAACGCCCTTCGGCTTCAGCCTGGCGCATTTCATCGGCTTCTTTTGCATTGCGTGGGGCAGCATCTTTTGCAGCCTGGCCGGCTTTGCCGGACTTGGCAAAGGCTTCGGTCTCTTTGTTGTATTTTTCCGCGGAGGCGTAGTCGCCTTCGCCCTGAACCCCGGATTTGGATGAACTGTGTTTCATTGGCTCTTCTCCTGGTCTGTTGAAGATACATGTCTGACGATCGCCCGGCATGACAGGGGTGACACTCAAAGCTCGCGCTGTGAATATCCCGTCGGTCGACTGACCGGGCCTGTGGAATAAAGTGTGGGCGACCCGCGCGGCATCGACAGTCGGATGACAGTGACGACACCCGTAGGAATCAACCTAAAAACTGTCGGATGGAACTGACATAATCAGCGCTCGGGAAGCCGATCGAACGTGGGCGCAAGCGTTTTGAGCAACCTGAGTGCCTCTGGGCCGATCGCGGTTTCGAAACACTCCAGACTGGCTTCGTAGCTCAGGGCATAGTCAAGGCTGCGAACCGACAATTCACTCGGACCCTCAAGTTTCGCTTCATAGAGAACCCGGAAATCAACATGCCTGACATCCCCACAGAGGCGATCGCGCAGCGCTGTGACTTCCGGTTCGCCGCCTTCGATATACTGGCAGAAATAACTCCCATCAAATACCAGCAGGCTACGAATCTGCTTCGTTTCGTTCCTTGTTCGGGCAGCCCGCACAATCCCTGCGACGCTGGTGGGGGCCGCATCGGCGGCCAGCACACTGAGATAGATCATCTGATACGAGTTCAACATGGCGTGATCCGCATAACATAAAGTAGGCTCCCAAGCGGGATTGAGGCTAACGTAGTCGGATCAAACACTTGTCACAATACAAAAAGACATAGACGCCACCTCCTGCATTTCCTAATATTGCAGGTTCCTTATTATTGTTCTTGCATCGGGCCGTATATGTCCAAGCAACCGGTCATCTCCTGTCGAACCTGTCCACTGCGAGATTCCAGTGCTTTTTCGGGGAATACCGAAGCCGAAATTACTTTCATACAGGATTTCAAAAAACGCGAGCTGCGCGTTGCTTCGGGCGGCATGATCGTGCGTGAAAATGAGAACACGGGTGAGCTGTATACCTTGTTGACGGGTTGGGCGTTTCGCTATCGCACCATGAGCGATGGCCGGCGACAGATATTTAACTTCCTGCTGCCCGGCGATTTCATCGGCTTGCAGGACCAGCTGGAGGAAGCCTCGCCGCATGGGATCGAAGCGTTGAGCGCCGCCACGCTTTGCGTGTTTCCGCGCAGCCGCTTGTGGGATCTGTACCGCGCCCATCCCGCACTGGGGTTTGATCTCACCTGGCTGAGCGCGCACGAGGGGCTCATCGTGGATGAAAACCTGCTCTCCGTGGGGCAGCGTTCGGCGGTGGAACGCATCGCCATGCTCTTGATCCATCTTTACAAGCGCGCAGAAAGTCTGGGGCTGGGCGACGCGGAAAGCGTACCGATGCCGCTCACCCAGCAGCACTTTGCCGATGCGCTGGGGCTGTCTCTGGTCCACACCAACAAAACCCTGAAACGGCTCGAGGCCCTGGGCCTCCATACGCTTGAAAGGGGCAAGCTGAAGCTGCTGAACCCTGCAGCCATGGCGCGCCTGGCCGACTATCACGCGTTGCCGCTACGCGGCCGCCCGCTGATCTGACGCCAACAGCCAGGCGCTCGACCCGGCCACCGAAATCCTTACGCTTGGTCTTTGTCGTCTAACCCCGCATCCGGCTGTAAGACTCTGCCTTTTCCGGCATTTGAGGCTTGATAGTTAGCTCGGCCATTTCTATAGTTGTGGCTCGCGGGGCGCAAGTTTCCAAAGTGGGCAATTCCCTTGCGTACCGGGGGCGTCCACCACGACCCCTACTTCCTGACTTAAGAAAGAAAGAGGAATACATGATGCCAAAAGATGACCCGATGGTTTCCAACCCTGATTCGCGTCGCCGTTCGCTCCTGCGCGGCATGTTGATAACCGGAGGCGTCCTCGGCTTTCCGGCATTGTGGGGCTGCAAACAGAAAGAGCCGCCCGAGGGGGCAACCACATCGGAAATGCCGCCTGCGACCGAGATGCAGCCCCCGGCTGACATTCCAGCAGCCCCTGAGTCTGCGGCGCCTGCGGGGGAAACGAGCCCATCCACCAGCGGCCTGATGACCAAGCAGCAGGCGCAATATCAGGACCAGCCCAAAGGCGATCAGCAGTGCAGCAACTGCATGCATTTTGTGGCTGAATCCAATACCTGCAAGGTCGTTGAAGGCCCGGTCAGCCCTGAAGGCTGGTGTATCGTCTGGGCCAAGCAACCTGCCTGAGCCCGGGATGAGTGCCTGCCCGCGTTGCCCCGGCACCGGGACAACCACCGTACCGGGTACCGGGGCAACGCGGGCAGGCCTTCCGAATATGACTTCCCGATCCATCTAGGGGAGGCGTTACCCGCTGGTCCCCATCCGGGGATTGCCCTTCCTGTATCAAACAACCTGCATCAAACCTGCCGGACTCGCGCCTCTCGAGGCCTTGCACCCCGGTGTCTTGCATAAAGGGCTTGACCCTCCCATGATAGGAAGGTTGATATTAAGCCCATTGCAACTCCCCGGAGCCCGGAACTCATGACGACTGCACTCTCTGTAGCGATCGACGGCATGACCTGCGCCAGTTGTTCTGCCCGTGTCGAAAAAGCCCTGCAAAAACTGCCTGGCGTTACCGACGCGACGGTCAACCTGGCGACTGAAACCGCCACCGTCTCGGGTAACGTCGATGCCGCAGCCATCCTGGCTGCGATTGAAAAGGCCGGTTACAGCGTACCCACTGACACGTTCACACTCGATATCAGCGGCATGACCTGTGCCAGCTGCTCCGCACGCGTGGAAAAGGCGTTCGACAAAACGCCGGGCGTGCTCGAATCAAGCGTCAATCTGGCGACCGAACAGGCGACAGTCAAGGTCGCCCAAGGCATCACGCCAGCCACACTGATGGCGGTGGCCAAACGCGCAGGTTATGGCGCACAGTTGCACCAGCCGTCGGTCGCGACGATACCTACCCCCGCCCGCGTACTCCCCGACTGGTGGCCGGTGGGGCTGGCGATGGCGTTGGCACTGCCCTTGACCGCACCGATGCTGGCCAGCCTGTTTGGCGCGCACTGGATGTTGCCGGGCTGGCTGCAAATGGTACTGGCAACACCGGTGCAATTCTGGCTGGGGGCCCGCTTTTACCGGGCGGGCTGGAAAGCGCTGCGGGCAGGCAGCGGCAACATGGATTTGCTGGTGGCGGTTGGCACCAGCGCGGCCTATGGCCTGAGTGTCTATCTGCTGCTCACGCGCCCGGGCAGCATGCATCTGTACTTCGAGGCTTCGGCGATGGTGATCAGCCTGGTGCTGCTCGGCAAGTGGCTGGAAGCGCGGGCCAAGCGCCAGACCACCGAAGCCATTCGCGCCCTGCAGGCCTTGCGCCCCTCGACCGCCCGGGTGCGCAGCGAAGGCGTCGACCAGGATGTCCCTATCGATTCGATCAAATTGAATGACCTTGTAGTCATACGCCCCGGTGAACGCGTCCCGGTTGATGGCGAAATCATGGAAGGCCACAGCCAGATCGACGAGTCCATGCTCACTGGCGAGTCTCTCCCCGTCGACAAGCAGATCGGCGACAAGGTAACGGGCGGGGCGATCAATGCGCACGGCATGCTGATTGCGCGTACCACGGCAATAGGCGCTGAAACCACGTTGGCCCGCATCATACGGCTGGTGGAAAATGCGCAGGCCGCCAAGGCGCCGATCCAGCGGCTCGTGGATAAGGTGAGTGCGGTGTTCGTGCCGGTGGTGATGGGCATTGCACTGGTCACTTTTCTCGGTTGGTGGATGCTGGGCGGTGATGTTGAAATTGCGATTCTCAACGCGGTCGCGGTGTTGGTCATTGCCTGTCCGTGCGCATTGGGCCTCGCCACACCCACCGCTATCATGGCGGGCACGGGCGTTGCCGCCCGCCACGGCATTCTGATCAAGGATGCCGAAGCGCTGGAACTGGCGCACAAGATCACTCTGGTGGTGTTCGACAAAACAGGGACACTCACCGACGGCACCCCGCACGTAACCGAGACACTCGCAGCGGCCGGCACCTTGCAACAGGATGTACTGGCGATTGCAGCGGGATTGCAGACGGGCAGCGCGCATCCGTTGGCCCACGCCGTGCTGGCAGAAGCGGAAACCGCCCACCTTCCGCCGCGGGCAGCAACCGGACTGCATGCCTTGCCGGGCCGCGGTATTGCCGGCGATGTGGATGGCATTCCCTACTGGCTCGGCAATCGCCGGCTGATGCAGGACAACCAGGTCGCGACCGCGGCCTTCGCGTCCTCGGCCGACAGACTGGAAGCGGAAGGACGCACCGTGTCATGGCTGGCGCGCGCCAGCGACCGCCAGGCCATCGGACTGCTGGCGTTTGGTGATGCTGTCAAGCCCGGCGCAGCCGCGGGGATTGCCCAACTCAAGGCGCAGGGTATTGCCACGGTCATGCTCACGGGCGATAACCGGGGTGCGGCGCAGGTGGCTGCGGCGGCGCTGGGCATGGATACCGTGGTGGCCGAAGTGTTGCCGGCAGACAAGTCGAAACAGATCAGCCGCCACAGACAGGAAGGGCAGACCGTCGCGATGGTCGGCGATGGCATCAACGATGCACCCGCACTGGCGGCAGCCGATGTGGGCATTGCGATGTCGAGCGGCAGCGATGTTGCCATGCACACGGCCGGGATCACGCTGATGCGGGGCGATCCGGCACTGGTGGCCGCCGCGATCGATATTTCCAGACGGACCTACGCGAAAATCCGGCAGAATCTGTTCTGGGCCTTTATCTACAACATGGTGGGCATTCCGCTGGCTGCGGCGGGGTTGCTGAATCCGGTCATCGCCGGCGCAGCCATGGCTTTTTCCAGCGTCAGCGTAGTGAGCAATGCCCTGCTACTCAAACGCTGGCGGCCGGCAGGGGACAGAGAATGAATATCGGAGAAGCCGCACGTTCCAGCAAGGTCTCGGCAAAAAGGGGCCGGCATTCCTGCATGAACTGGCTGCAGGTCCAGGCTGAGCCACCCTGCGGTCGCGCCCCCATTTACCGCGCGTACCCCTCCCCGTCGAACATCACTTCTATCAGTATCAGTGCGCGTACCGGACGCCCCTTTATCCGGGCAGGGGAGAAACGCGCAGCACGGAAGGCATCGCGTGCCGCGGCGTCAAATACGCCGGGCGGCGTCGAACTGACCACGTCGGCATCCACCACCCGGCCGTCGGCTTCAATTTTCAACCGCAAGTGCACCTTGCCCGAAAGGTGCGCAATCTCAGGATCGTCGGGATACGCGGGCACGATCTCCTGCAGCGCGCGGGGAAGGACATCCACATCACGCGCACTGTAATAGGTGAGGTCAACCGCACTGCTGATGGCCCCGGCGGGCGCCGCAGCGGGGCCCGCCTCCGCTTCGACAGGCGGTGCCGCCGAAGACCGGCCCACGACAGGGGGCAGGGCGGACTGCGCGCCGGCTTCCGACACTGTCGGCGGCGGCGCTACAGCCCCGGGCAGCGGACTTGAAGCAAGCACAGGCGCGGTTTCAAGCGCAGATACGGCGGGTTTCTCTGGGAGGGAAATGTCCCGCGCGGGTACCAGCCGGGCTTCGATGACCGATGCTGCCATGCCATTCATCGAGGGAGGAACCACCTGCACCTGCGCTATGATCGCCGCATGCAGCCCCAATGAAACCCACAGCGCAGCAAGCGGCCGCTTCAACCGCTGCGGGATGGCCGGCTCGTCAAAAGTAGCGTGTTCCGTCACGTACAAGCCCCCATGGGGCCTGGCGTCGCACGGTAGGTTTGGACTGGATAGGAAAACGGGCCCGCGGGCTTAGAATACATGCCAGAAAAACCACCGGAATCGACCATGAAAAAGCGCATCATTGCGGCTGCCATCTTAGCACTGGCCTTGCCCGTTGCGGCTGCAGGCATTGACCTGACCAAAACCACGATTCGTGCAGCCGACGGTTCCGAGGTCCCGGTCGAAATCGCCACCCCCGCAGGCCCAGGCCCTTTCCCGCCCGTATTGTTCATCCACGCCAAGCGCGGCTATGAGGGCGATGAGCGCGCGCACGTCCGCGAACTGGCCGAGCAGGGATTTCTGGTAGTGGCCCCCGACTGGCAAAGCGGCCGTTTCATCGAGCGCTGGCCTTCGGCGCACAATCCCGAAACCGAACTGGACGTCGAAGCCGGCCTGGACTATCTGAAATCATTGCCGAACGCGTGCAATCAACCCGTCGGCATCGTGGGGCTGTCGCGCGGACCGTATTACTCGATTCGACTTGCCGCCAAACGCGGTCCGGACATCGCGGCCATCGTCAGCTACTACGGCCATATGCAGAACCCCAACGCGCCCGAACCGGATCAACTCTTTCGCATTGCGCCGGAAATCATGCAAATCACAACCCCCATGCTTTTTCTGATTGGCGACAACGACTACGAACTGCGTCGCATGAACGGGGGGCGCGCTTTTTACGCATTATGGGAACGCGGGGTACCGGTCGAATGGCAGGAATATCCCATGGCACGCCGGGCGTTCGACTTCCGCCCCGACCAGACGCCGGAAGAAAAAATCGCCGCGCGGCATGCGCGTGAGCGGTCGAAACAATGGCTGATCAGATGGATGAAATTGACGCCCGAGATGCGGTGCCAGCCAGGCGTCCGCAAGTAATTCCATTTCCCGATAGAGACGCCATTAATTTTGCACCTTCCCCTTCAAGGGCAAGGCTGGGATGGGGATGGGGCGGTATGCTGCCACACGGCTTTACCCCCATCCCCACCCTAACCCTCCCCTATTGAAGAGGAGGGAATTGTGGTCGTTTCTAATGCCAAATGGAATAATTTACCCATTTCGTCCACCGCAGCGGGACGTGATTCACTCCGCTGCTTTTCTGGGCAGTCCACCCTGGCACCACCGTGGCCGTGTCGGTATTTTCCCATGTACGCGTAGGCGCATGCTTAAATCAATATGCATCCCCAGTCCCCGGGAACTCACACGCGTGTCCAGTACCTCATCGGTTCAACAGGGCTAACGCCAAGCACCTCATTGTTGCCCTCCGCCACCTCAATCAACAGGGGAACTGACATGGACGCACTCCTTATCGGGCATTTCCAGGAACAAGCCCTCGCCGAAAGCACTGCGCAGGAATTATCGCGCGCCGGGCTGTCCGCCGAGGAAATGTGCCTGTTCTATCTCAACCCGCATGGTCACCATCATCGCCATCCATTGGGCGGCGATGAAGATGAGTCGGAGGGCACCCATGAAGCCAGTGCCGGCGCGGTAAGTGGCGCGCTCAAGGGCGGGGGCGCCGGGGCTTTGCTGGGGGCCGCCTTCATGCCGGTTGCCGGTCCGGCCGCGCCGTTGGTGGGCGCGGCCATTGGCGCTTCAGGCGGTGGCGTGGTGGGGGCACTCAATCGCATGGAACACGATGCCGTTGACCTTGAAGACCCCGGCCCTGCCCCGGTCGGCACGCCGGACCCGCTCCATCCGCACAAATCGGGTTATGTCCTGGCGGTTGCAGTGCCGACGCCGGAACAACGGGACAAAGTCCTCACCATTCTGCGTGCACGCACCGCCGACCTTGAAGAAACCCGCGGTACGCTGCTCGATGGCGACTGGATCGATTTTGATCCTCTCGCCCCCCGGCAAGCGGTCACGTGATCAATATTCTGACCCGTATCCGACGCTGTCAACCAGCCCAGTCCGTCCCAACTTGAGACGGCCCGGCAAGTGGCTTGCTGCCCCGCCAGACTGTCTCCCGTTCAGGCGATCCATCCCCATTTCCTGAAAATACGGGCACCTTCCGGCGAGGTCAGGAAGTCCACGAACTGCTTGGCGGCAGGCTGGTTTTTGCCCTGGGTGGTGATGACCACGTTGGCATCGCGGTAGATCGCATAATCCGGCTCAATTTTGACCACCTCAGCCAGATCCGGATTGGACACTTGCCAGATATTCCAGATCAGCCACACATCGATTTTCGGGTCGTCGATCCATTTTTGACGCGCTTCAGCACTGTTCTTGGCATATGCAACGATATTGCTGCGCAGCGCCTTGACTGTCTTGATTTCCCCTTTTCGAGCCGCCATGTCTTCCCAGGCACCCGTCTGACCCGCGCCATGCACGACCATGATATTCACGCCCGGGCGCAGGATATGCTTCACCCCCGAAATCTTGCGTGGATTACCGGGCCGGACCAGCATTGCATAGGGGCGCAGATACAGCGGCACTACCTCGTTTTCCTGAATGCGACCTTCCATTGCCCCCACGAAGTCGGTCATCATGTTTTCCGATCCGCCGTAAACAATGTCCGCATCCACTTTGGCCTGGTCAATCCATTTCGGCGTAGGCCCTGCGGTCACTGCGACCTTGATTCCCGTTTTTTTCTCGAACGCGCTGGCTGCCTCCTTCATCGCCGGAGCAGGCCCACCCGGGCCATACACATTCAGCACGTCCCCCGCGTGCACCATGCCGACCATCCCGACCAGGGCCCCCATGAGTGTGCGAATAATCGTTTTCATACCATTTTCCTTTTTAGGCTGTAGACGACTCAAGTTGACCCGATCCCATCGGATAAGTTTAGGGCAGGAGAAAATTCAGCCTGACCGCAGCCCTGCTGCCCCCGAAGCAGGCCCTCCCGGCAATTCATGCACCCAAACCGTTCACCGCGAGCCATGATATTGCCCGGTTAAAAAAGCAAGCCATTGATTACCCATACCCATTTAATCTGGCACGGCCCCGGCTTTACCTGAGATGCGCTTCCATACCGCCAGGCCAGGTTGCTCAGGCAGTCTCCTCCGACCTTCACGGGCTCTCCGCAGGCCTATTCTTTATTTTTTGGCGACGCCACGCTACTGGGCCCGGTCAGCAAGGGGCTGCATGTAAGTCAATTTTTCAGCCTCGTCCCTGCCCGGCTTCGTCGACGAGTTGCAAACGCAGGCTACGCTCTGTTCCAGTGCACGCCGCACTTCAAGCTGGCATTTCTCTCTTACCCATGCTGCTTTCCATTCGTAATCCCAATATAAATCAACGCGTTAAATATCTGGCACGACGGATGCTTAACTTTCATCAGCCCTCGGGCCCGAGCGCGGCATGCGCCAAACACCGATCTTAAATCGCAGTCAATATCATTGAGTCAGGAGATGCATGATGAACAGAAGGCAAGTCGTTAAAGGGCTCATTCTCACCCCGCTGGCGCTTGCGCTGACCTTGGCCGGATGCGGCAAGGAAGCCCCGCAGCAGGTCACACGCACTGCCGGATCGTCGGTTCCGGCCAATGCCGGCACCATCGGCGCGGCCGAAAAACCCGACCTGAAATTTGGCTTCATCAAGCTCACCGACATGGCGCCACTCGCCGTTGCCTACGAAAAGCGCTTCTTCGAAGACGAAGGGTTGTACGTCACCCTGGAAGCACAGGCGAACTGGAAAGTCCTGCTCGACCGGGTGATTGACGGCCAGCTCGACGGCGCGCATATGCTGGCGGGACAGCCGCTCGGCGCGACCATCGGCTTCGGGACCAAGGCCGATATCATCACTGCATTTTCCATGGATCTGAATGGCAACGGCATCACCGTATCCAATGCGGTATGGCAAGACATGAAGAAAAACATCCCCATCGCGGCGAATGGCAAGCCGGTGCACCCGATCAAGGCAAACTATCTCAAGCCCGTGGTCGACGCCTACAAGAAAGCAGGCAAGCCCTTCAGGATGGGCATGGTGTTCCCGGTGTCCACGCACAACTATGAACTGCGCTACTGGCTGGCGGCAGGCGGAATCCATCCCGGGTTCTATGCGCCTGACCGAGGCGACACCAGCGGCCAGATCAAGGCCGACGCCCTGCTAAGCGTGACGCCGCCGCCGCAGATGCCGGCCACCATGGAAGCCGGCACCATCAACGGCTACTGCGTGGGCGAGCCGTGGAACCAGCAGGCGGTCTTCAAAGGCATCGGCGTGCCGGTCATCACCGATTACGAAATCTGGAAAAACAATCCCGAGAAAGTCTTCGGCGTCTCCCGGACCTGGGCGGAGCAGAATCCCAATACCCATATCCGCGTAATGAAGGCGATGATCCGGGCGGCAAAATGGCTGGACGAAAACAACAATGCCAACCGCCCCGAGGCAGTGAAAATGCTGTCCAAACCGAATTATGTAGGCGCGGACGAAGCCGTCATCGCCAACAGCATGACCGGAACCTTCGAGTACGAAAAGGGCGACAAGCGCGCCGTGCCCGACTTCAATGTGTTTTTCCGCCACAACGCGACCTATCCCTATTATTCGGATGCGGTGTGGTATCTCTCCCAGATGCGTCGCTGGGGGCAGATTCCCGAGGCCAAGCCCGACAGCTGGTACATGGATATGGCGAAGCAGGTGTACCGCCCGGATATTTACGCCAAGGCAGCACTGGCATTGATCGCCGAGGGCAAGATGCAGGCCGCCGATTTTCCCGACTTCGCCCGCGAAACCGGTTTCAAGGCACCGCAGACCGGGTTCATCGACAACATCACCTTTGATGGCAGCAAGCCCAACGCCTACCTGGAGCAATTCAAGATTGGCCTGAAGGGCCAGGACAAACCGTAATTCACTGCACCGCTTCACTTCGCCGCCGCTTCCCGCCAGTGGCCGATGCGGCGCGGCCAGCCGCCATCATACAAAGACTCACAAGGATACGCCATGAAAACCCTTATCCTGCCCGCCACGCGTCCGACGCCGCGCCGCTTGCAGCCCACGCGTACCCGCGTCATCCCGTTGGCACGGGCTCTGCTGCTACCGCTGATCGCCGTGCTGGTGTTCCTGTTTTTCTGGTACAACGCCGCGAAAATGATCGACACCTCGCTCGGCAAGTTTCCGGGGCCGGTCGAAGTGTGGGAACAGACCACCAACCTCGCCGCTGAGCATAGGCAGGAGCGCGAGCGTGAACAGGCGTTTTTCGAACGCCAGGCCGTGCGGAATGCGCAAATCCTCGCCACCGACCCCGAGGCCCGTGTCGTGATCCGGCCCTATACCGGCAAAGCGACGTTCATCGATCAGGTGGGCACCAGTTTGCTGACGGTGCTGGCCGGTTTTTTTCTGGCCTCGCTGATTGCCATCCCGCTGGGCATTCTGGTCGGCCTCAATGAATCGGTTTATATCGCAGTCAATCCGCTGATCCAGTTGTTCAAACCGGTATCGCCGCTGGCCTGGCTGCCGTTGGTGACGATGGTGGTGAGTGCGGTTTACGTGAGCCCGGACCCCGCCTTTTCAAAGTCGTTTATCACCTCCATGTTCACGGTATTGCTGTGCAGCCTGTGGCCTACCCTGATCAACACGGCGGTCGGCGTCTCAAACGTCAGCAAGGATCTGCTCAACGTCAGCCAGGTGCTGCGCCTGCCCGTGCTGACCCATGTCTTCAAAATCATCATCCCGGCTTCGCTGCCGATGATGTTTACCGGCCTGCGGCTCTCGCTCGGCATTGCCTGGATGGTGCTGATTGCCGCCGAGATGCTGGCGCAGAGCCCCGGCCTGGGCAAATTCGTCTGGGACGAATTCCAGAACGGCAGCTCCAATTCGCTCGGCCGCATCATGGTCGCGGTGCTGGTCATCGGCTTCATCGGGTTCCTGCTCGACCGCTCGATGCTGTTTCTGCAAAAAACCGTGAGTTGGGACAAAAACGCAGTCCTGCGCTGATCAATCACCGGAGCTCACCTTGAACAGTTACCTGCAACTTTCCGAAGTCAGTATCGATTTCCCCACCCCCAAGGGCGCTTTCCGCGCGCTCGACAGGGTCAGCCTCAACATCGCCCGCGGCGAATTCGTTACCCTCATCGGCCACTCCGGGTGCGGCAAATCGACGGTGCTCAATATCGTGGCGGGCCTGCATCAGGCAACCGAAGGCGGCGTATTGCTCGAGGAGCGCGAAGTGAATGCCCCCGGACCCGAGCGCGCCGTGGTATTCCAGAACCACTCGCTGCTGCCCTGGCTCACGGCCTACCAGAACGTCGAACTCGCCGTAAAACGCGTATTCAAGGGCCGTAGAAGCAAGGCCGAGATGAAGGACTGGATCCGCCATAATCTGAGTCTGGTCAATATGGAACATGCGCTCGACAAACGTCCCGATGAAATCTCGGGGGGCATGAAGCAGCGCGTCGGCATCGCCCGTGCGCTGGCAATGGAGCCCAAGGTGCTGCTCATGGACGAGCCGTTTGGCGCGCTCGATGCGCTGACTCGCGCCCATCTGCAGGACTCGCTGATGGCGATTCACGCCAGCCTGGGCAATACCGTCATCATGATTACGCACGATGTGGACGAGGCGGTGCTGCTGTCCGACCGCATCGTGATGATGACCAATGGCCCCTTGGCCACCATCGGCGAAGTGCTCAGTGTGGATCTGCCGCGCCCGCGCGACCGCCTGCAGCTGGCGCACGACCCGCAGTACCATGCACTGCGCAGCCAGGTGCTGGAGTTCCTCTATAACCGGCAAATGCGGCCGAAGGAAGCGGCCTGAAAAAGCGGCCCCGCGCCCGTCGCAAGGACAAGTCCGGTCTACCGGGGTATCGTGATTGCGCGGTTGCCCCGTTCCGCAGGTCCGGCTAGACTCCCACGCTTCTCCTATGAATGCCAGCCTCGTGAATTCACCCTGCCATGCCACGCCAACGTGAGCCCCGTCCAACACCGGCGCTGGAACTGAAAACCACACGCCTTACCGGCATCCAGATTGTGCTCAACCGTTCCGAACATGTTGAGCTCGAAGCGCATATCACCACCCTGTTTTCCGCCACGCCGGATTTTTTCAGCGGCGAGGCGGCGGTGTTCGAATGCGGGCGCCTGCCCGACCACGCCCCAACACCTGACTGGGCTTGGCTCGCCGGGGAACTGAAAAGCCGCGGCCTGAACCCCTTTGCGGTACAGAATGCCCCGGCCGCCATGGCTGCGGCCGCCATCCAGGCGGGCTTGCTGGTATTGAACGATGCGGCGCCCGCGCTCGCGCCGGTGATCGCGGCGCCAGAACCTGAACCCAGTGTCGAGCCCACGCTTGAAATCCCGGCCGATGCGTCAGCCCGGGGCGCTACCCGTATCATCGACAAGCCGCTGCGCTCGGGGCAACGCGTGTACGCGGCGGGCGGCGACATTGTGGTGCTGGCGGCGGTCAACCCCGGCGCGGAAGTGATCGCCGACGGCAGTATCCATATCTACGCCCCGCTCAAAGGGCGGGCGCTCGCAGGCGCGCGCGGCGACACCTCGGCCCGTATCTTCACCACCCATCTCGAAGCCGAACTGGTTTCGATCGCCGGTGTCTACCGCACATTTGAATCCGCGCCGGATGCCGCCGTTGCCGGCAAACCGGCGCAAATCCGGCTGGCAGAAACCAGCCAGATCGTCATCGAACCTCTCCAACCCAAGTAAAAGGAAGCGCTGTGACCACCATCATCACCATCACATCCGGGAAGGGCGGCGTCGGCAAAACCACCACCAGCGCGTCCATCGCGAGCGGTCTGGCGCTGCGCGGCCACAAAACCGCCGTCATCGATTTCGACGTCGGCCTGCGCAACCTCGACCTCATCATGGGCTGCGAGCGCCGCGTGGTTTACGACTTCGTCAATGTCATCCAGGGCGACGCCAACCTGCATCAGGCGCTGATCAAGGACAAGCACGCTGACAACCTGTTTGTGCTGCCCGCTTCGCAGACGCGCGACAAGGACGCGCTCACCGAAGAAGGCGTGGAAAAAGTGTTGAAGGAACTCGAACACCAGGGCTTCGACTATGTCGTCTGCGACTCGCCCGCCGGCATCGAGCATGGTGCGGTGATGGCGCTGACCTTCGCCGACCAGGCGATCATTGTCACCAACCCCGAGGTCTCATCGGTGCGCGACTCCGACCGCATTCTCGGCATCATCCAGTCCAAGAGCCGGCGCGCAATCGACGGGCGCGAGCCGGTCAAGGAGCATCTGCTCGTGACCCGTTACGCACCGCGGCGCGCACACGAAGGCGAGATGCTGACCTACACTGACATTCAGGAACTGCTGCGGATTCCGCTGCTGGGCGTCATCCCCGAGTCAGAAACGGTATTGCAGGCTTCCAACCAGGGCATTCCCGCCATTCACCAGAAAGAATCCGCCGTCGCCGACGCTTATCAGGATGCGATCGGCCGCTTTCTGGGCGAAACCCACCCGCTGCGCTTCGTCGACTACGAAAAACCGGGCCTGATCAAACGTCTGTTCGGAGGCAAGTAATATGTCCTGGCTCTCCCTCATTTTTGGCGAAAAGAAAGCCACCGCCTCGGTCGCCAAAGAGCGCCTGCAACTCATCATCGCGCATGAACGTGCCAGTCTGTCTGGGCGCGATTTCATGCCCGACCTGCAAAAAGACCTGGTCGCCGTGATCTCTAAATATATCAAGATCAATCCGGAAGACATCAAGGTCGGTCTCGAGAAACAGGGGAATTACGAGGTCATCGAAGTCAATATCGTCCTGCCTGAAGGGCACTGAACCCGACGAAGCGATCTTTCGTCCGCTGACAAATGCATGCGGTTCCGGTCAATTTCCCCTAACATCGTTGCGCAAGCCGGGGCCGCCCCCCTTGCTGGCGCGGGCTCTCATTCATTTCGCCTAACGCCAGCGCTCTTCGGATGAAATCGAGCGTAGTCAGAACGCGCGAATAACGTCAGATGACTACGTTCAGCTGTGCGCTGTCTTTTGCGACCTGGAACACTTTCAGGGTATAGAGTCCGGCCTGCGGCTGGCGGATGGTGGTAACCGCCTTCATGGTGCAGGTTACGCCACCTCGCTCCACATCCAGCAAACAGTAGCCGTGGGTGGAGGAATTGAAGAATTTCATGTGCGGGTTACTCGTCATCAGCACGCTTTCCACACTCACGCCGGGCGGAGTGGGGATAGGTACCGGCAACGGCGCGCTGGGCAACGGAACCTGCGACAGGGCGAGCTCGGCAAGGTTGGCGGAGCTGACCGAACCCACGACCAGTTCCACCCCCACCGGTTCAGAGGCCTCGTCATAGTCCGGCTTCAGGTAGCCGGCGATGAAGCTGTGAATGTCGCCGGTGATGGCAATGACATTCTTCACGCCATGCATTCCGATGCTGGAAAGAAGATGAGCCCGTTCCGCCGGATAGCCATCCCATTGGTCCAGGGTGGCAAAAGCCGGTCCCACCTTCATCTGCATGGCGGTGACTTCGTTGGCCCATATTTTCCAGGTGGCGGTACTGCTGCGTAAAGTGTCGAGAAACCAGTCGCGCTGGGTCATCCCGAGCATGGTCCGCGAGGCGTTCTCGGCCTCGACACAACGCAAAGCCAGATAGCGCGAGCCGGTGTCATCGCCACAAGGCGGGCCGTCGCGGTACAGCCGCTGATCGGTTGCCACCAGTTCCATGAGATCGCCGAAACGGAAAGCGCGATATACCTTGATCGATTCCGCGGGGGACGCCCCCGGGTCGAAAGCAACGTTCGCCAGGCCGTATTCCACCCATGCCTGGTTGGCCGCCTGCCGCAATTCGGGCGTGGGCACGGCGGGGTCGGGATTATTATCCGGATGGTATTCCTGGTAGCCGTCGTTGGCGAATTCGTGGTCGTCCCAGAGCTGGATAAAAGTGAAACGCTCATGAACTGCCTGTAGATTGGGATCGGACTTGTACACCCGATATAAGTGGCGGTAATCGGCCAACCCGGTCGCTACGCTACTCCCGCTCGGCAGGGGCGGCACAACGCGTACCTGGGCATTCTGGAAGCCGGGGTCGGCAATGGTCTCGTAGATATAGTCACCGAGAAAAACAACGAAGTCGACGTCTTCCTTCGCCATATGAGCCAAGGCGGTATAGTGACCGTTGGAGTAATCCTGGCATGACAGAAAAGCGAACCGGATTCGCTCCAGGCTGGTGCCGACAGCTGGCAGGGTCTGGAAACGCCCCGTACGGCTGACGCACTTGTTATAGATGAAGCGGTAATAATATGTCCGTAGCGGTTCCAGTTTGTTGTTCTGGATTGGCAGCTTCACGGTATAGTCATGGGCTTCATCGAGCGCTGCCCGGCCGCGAATGATAATGCTGCCCGGATGGAATCCGGAATCGGTGGCGATCTCGAAAGCGACCGTGCCAGGCGCAGCGGAGTCTGCCATGGCTGCCGGGTCTACCCGGGTCCACAGCACGACTCCCTGAGAACGCGGGTCGCCGCTGCCTACGCTGAGGCTGAAAACAGAACCGGACTCAAGCCCCGCATCAATCAGAAAATCCTCCTCATACTGCATGGTGTCCACAAAATCGACCGGATTGCTGTAGCCGTCCAGTATCTCTTCCGCCGCGACACGGCCAGATACCAGCCAGGCGATGGCGCCGGCGGCCCCCATTCCCTTGAGAAAATCTCTGCGATGCATGCCCTGTACCGTCCTTTTCAATGGCTGAAAGAAAAGGCTAGCAAGCCTCTGTTACGTCCAGATGAACCGCCGAGTCTATCGGCTCCAACCGGCTTCGCCCCCGACCGCTGTTTTTTGACAAGGGCAACCGGCTTCCCGGCGGAACGGTACCCATGCGGATTCCCGCAGGGAAATCCTGTCCACCGGAAACAAAGCCCTTCCGCCAAGCAGGTGTCGTGACGCTTGAGTCCGCGTCGAAATACAGGCACGATAAGGCTCAGCTATCCGTATTCCCTCATGCCATGACTTACTGTGTCGCCATCAAGACCGACGGTGGATTGATTTTCGCTTCCGATTCGCTCACCAATGCCGGTATCGACCACGTCAGCAGCTATTCCAAAATGCACACCTTTGTGCAGCCCGGCAATCATATGTTCGTGTTACTGGCGGCGGGCAATCTGGCCACAACCCAGAGCGTGGTCAAGCGGCTGAACGACGATGAGCAGACGGGCAACCTGCCGAATCTGTCCAGCGTGCAGTCGATGACCGGGGCAGTCGATTACGTCGGCGCCGTCTCGGCGGAAATTCAGCGCATCCAGGCGGAACGCGACACCGCCAACACCAACTTCGAAGCCACCTTCATTTTTGGTGGACAGATCGCCGGGCACGACCCCGAGATGTACCTGGTTTACCCGCAGGGCAACCATATCCACGAGTCGGATGCCCATCCGTTTTTGCAGATAGGTGAAGCCAAGTATGGCAAGCCCATCCTGGATCGCGTGGTGCGCAATGACACGACGCTGGAACAGGCTGCCCGCTGTGCGCTGGTATCGATCAACTCGACCATCCGTTCCAACCTCACTGTCGGCCCGCCGGTCGAATTGATGATCTATCCCAACAACACGCTGGATCTGGGACGCCACATGGTGTTTCAGGAAGACGACGCCTACTATCGTTCGCTGGGCGATGCCTGGAATGAGGGCCTGCGTCTCGCACTGAACGGCCTGCCCGCCTTTGACTGGGAACTGAATCAGCAGCCGGTGCAAGTCGTGGCCGGCAGCATGGGCAGCGACGGGCAGATGCGGGGCTGAAACGCGCCCGGGAACCGGCGCGCAACCTGAGCCTGTTATCCTTACCCGACACAAGATGAACCGTGGACTTTGATGATCCGAGCGTTGGTGCACCCGCACGGCTCGAAACCCGTCCGACCGGCGAGGTATTGCTGGTAAGGCACAGACCCCGGACTCCAGACACCCATGAGCATTCACGTCGCGCTTCGCCATACCACGCATTACAAATTTGATCGCCGCGTTGCACTCAGCCCGCACTTAATCCGGCTGCGCCCGGCACCGCATTCGCGTACGCCCATCGTCAGTTACACGATGAAGGTGACGCCGGAAACCCACTTCATCAACTGGCAACAGGACCCGTTCGGCAACTACCTGGCCCGGCTGGTGTTCCCCGACAAGACCGCCGAGTTCTCGGTAGACGTCGAGGTGATCGCCGACATGACGGTGATCAACCCCTTCGACTACTTTATCGAAGCATCTGCCAGCCACTATCCATTCAAATACGAAGCGGCATTACAGCGCGAGCTTGCCCCCTATCTTGAAGCCGAGCCCGCAGGCGGAAAACTCGCCGCCTGGCTGGCCGAAGTGCCGCGCGACCGCACGCCTTCCAACGACTTTCTGGTGGCGCTGAACCAGCGTCTGCAAAAGGATATTGCCTACACCATCCGCATGGAGCCCGGCGTCCAGCGCTGCGAGGAAACGCTGGAAAAGGCGATTGGCTCGTGTCGCGACTCGGCCTGGTTGCTGGTGCAGGTCCTGCGTCACCTCGGGCTCGCCGCGCGTTTTGTCTCAGGCTATCTGGTGCAACTGACGTCCGACGTGAAATCGCTCGACGGCCCCTCCGGCCCCGAGGCCGACTTCACCGACCTGCATGCCTGGGCCGAAGTCTATCTGCCGGGTGCGGGCTGGGTGGGGCTCGACCCGACTTCGGGCCTGTTTGCCGACGAAGGCCACATCCCGCTGGCGGCCACGCCGCATCCTTCGTCTGCCGCGCCGATCGACGGCATGACCGACCCTTGCGAAGTCGAATTCAGCTTCAGTAATTCGGTCAACCGCATCCGCGAAGACCCGCGTGTGACGCTGCCATATTCCGAAGCAGACTGGGCAGCGATTCTGGCGCTGGGCCATGCGGTCGACGAAAAACTGATACAGCAGGACGTGCGCCTGACCCACGGCGGCGAACCGACCTTTGTCTCGATCGACGACATGGAAGGCGCCGAGTGGAACACCGACGCGCTGGGCGAACACAAACGCGAGCGCGCCGAAGTGCTGGTGCGCCGCATGAAGCAGCGTTTGCCGCCCGGCTCGCTGCTGCATACCGGACAAGGCAAGTGGTATCCCGGTGAACCCCTGCCGCGCTGGGCGCTCGGGCTGTACTGGCGCCTCGATGGCATGCCAGTATGGAAAGACGAGGCGCTGCTGGCCGAGGCCGGCAAGAATTACGGCCACACGCACCTCGACGCCCAGCGCTTTGCCGAAACGCTGGCACAGCACCTGGGACTGGCCTCGCGGTATGCGCAGCCCGCATTTGAAGATGCGCTCGCCGCCCTGCTGCAAGAGGCCGAGCTGCCGTCCAATATCGCTCTCGACAACACCGAGCTGGACAGCGCCAGTTTGCGCGGCGCGCTGGCCAGCACGCTGTCGCGCGGCCTCAATACGCCCACCGGTTTTATATTGCCGCTGGCATGGCGCATCCAGGAGCAACGCTGGCACAGCGCGCTCTGGCAGCTTCGCCGAGACCGCCTCTATCTCACCGTGGGCGACTCCCCGATGGGGTTGCGCTTGCCCTTGGCTTCGCTGCCCTGGGTCGCCGAAGACGAACGCGAGCCGACGGTCGAGGTCGATCCGTTTGCAGCCCAGCTACCCCTGGCCAATTTTCACGGTGAAGTGGCTGCGCGATACAGCAGCCATCTCGGCAGCGCGCCGACGCATCCTGACGTGCATCCGCAGACGCCTACCGTCAAGGAAGCCATCGAGGTGCCGCACACCGCCTTGTGCGTCGAAGCGCGCGACGGCGGCCTGCATATCTTCATGCCGCCCACCAGCACGCTTGAGCAGTATCTCGATCTGCTCGCGGCGGTTGAAACCTCAGCAGCCAAACTGAAACTGCCAGTGACGATCGAGGGCTATACCCCACCCGGCGACAGCCGCATCGAAAAGCTCAACGTCACGCCCGACCCCGGTGTAATCGAAGTCAACATTCATCCCGCGCACAGCTGGCAGGAGCTGGTGGACACCACCATCACGATTTACGAAGAAGCGCGACTGTCGCGTCTGGCGGCCGAAAAATTCATGCTCGACGGTCGCCATGCCGGCACCGGCGGCGGCAATCACGTCACCCTCGGCGGCGCAACGCCGTCCGACAGCCCGTTCCTGCGCCGACCGGATCTCCTGGCCAGCCTCATCACCTACTGGCAGCATCATCCGGCGCTCTCCTATCTGTTCTCCGGCCTGTTCATCGGCCCGACCAGCCAGGCGCCGCGCGTCGACGAGGGGCGGCCGGAACGGCTTTACGAACTTGAAATCGCCTTCCAGCAAATGCCCGCCGGCGACACGCCGCAGCCCTGGCTGGTGGATCGCCTGTTAAGAAACCTGCTCACTGATCTCGCCGGCAACACGCACCGCTCCGAGTTCTGTATCGACAAGATGTATTCGCCCGACTCGGCATCCGGACGCTTGGGCATCCTCGAGTTCCGCGGCTACGAAATGCCGCCGCACGCGCGCATGAGCCTGGCGCAAATGCTGCTGGTGCGCGCACTTGTCGCGCGCTTCTGGGACAAGCCGTATCGCAAGCCGCTGGTACGCTGGGGCACGCTGCTGCACGACCGCCACATGCTGCCGCATCACCTGTGGGCCGACCTCAAGGACGTGATCGACGACCTCAACGCCGCCGGTTTCCCGTTCCAGCTCGACTGGTACAAGCCCTTCCTGGAATTCCGTTTTCCGCGCTACGGCACGCTGCAGATCAAGGACATCCAGATCGAACTGCGCACCGCAATCGAACCCTGGCATGTGCTCGGCGAGGAATCGACCAACCAGGGCACGGCGCGCTATGTCGATTCGTCGGTCGAGCGCATGCAGGTCAAGGTCAACGGCCTCACCGACAGCCGCTACGTGCTCACCTGCAATGGCCGCCGCGTGCCGTTGGCGCCCACCGGGGTGCAGGGCGAATCGGTTGCCGGCGTGCGCTATCGGGCCTGGCAACCGCCCTCGGGCCTGCACCCCACCATCGGCATCCACTCGCCGCTGGTGTTCGACCTGATCGACACCTGGAACGGCCGTGCCATTGGCGGCTGCACCTATCGCGTCGCCCACGCCGGCGGGCGCAGCTACGACACCTTTCCGGTCAATGCGATGGAAGCCGAATCGCGTCGCCACACCCGCTTCCAGAACTGGGGGCACACGGCCGGCAGCTTCACCCCGCCCCCGGGAATCGCGCCGCTCGCCCGCTTCTTTTCGAGCGGCACCCCACCCGGTCCCCTGGCGCCGCCGGCTGAAGAAACCCTGGCAGAATTCCCTCACACGCTCGATCTGCGTCGGCATTAACTGATCACGTACAAGGAATAGAGATGGCTCACATTCACTTCATCGGCGGCGAAAAAGGCGGCGTCGGCAAGTCACTGGTTGCCCGCATTCTTGCGCGATACCTGATCGACCATAAACGTGGCTTCCTCGGCTTTGATACCGACTGTTCCCACGGCGCACTGATGCGCTTTTATGCGGGCTACGCGTCGCCCGTGGTGGTGGACAGCCTCGAAAGCCTCGACGCCATCGTCGAAGCGGCCGCTGCCGAACCCAGCCGCAACATCCTGGCTGACCTGGCCGCACAAACGCAGGACGCGCTCACGAAATGGATGGACGAATCCGGGTTGACCGAACTGTCGAGCGAACTGGGATCGGGGCTGACCTACTGGCATGTCATGGACTCGGGGCGCGACTCGGTCGACCTGTTGAAACTTCGATGATCAAGATCGACGGCCACAGCAGCAGTTCTGGCCTGCCACGCAAAGCAACGATGCCCATGCGCTGGGCATACTGGAACGACAGCGCGTCAAAATGTGGCTGAAAATGCCTACAGTGAAATCGACACCCTGCACTTCCAGCCCCAAGCGTTGTGATGCCATCCAGCGCAGGCCAGGCGTGCTTTTTAAGCAAGGAGACAGACTGAATCATGCGACGTTTTAAAATACTCCATCGCACTTACTACAATTTTTCGGGCCTGGTCCAACTCGAACCTCACGCCTTGCGCCTGCGGCCGAGGAGCGGCCCCGAACTGCACATCGAATCTTCCACGCTGAATATCACACCGGCCGCAAGTCTACGCTGGCACCGGGATGTGGAAGACAATGCAGTGGCCATCGCGACCTTCGATACTCCCGCCAGCCAGCTGGCCATCGAAAGCGAAGTCATCATCCAGCAATATAACGAAGCGCCGCTCGACTTCCTGGTGGACGTGTATGCAACGGACTACCCGTTTGCCTACGATGCCGACGACAGGATCGTATTGGCGCCCTACATGCGGTCATCCCGGCTGCCGCTGCATGACCCGCTGGTCAAATGGGTTTCCCATGTGTGGCGGGCGAGCGAGGCCATCCAGACCTACGCCTTGCTTGAGCGCCTGTGCGTCCACATCAACCAGTCGCTGACCTATCAGATACGCGAGGCGCCGGGCGTGCAGACCCCGGCAGACACGCTGACTCGCGGCACCGGGTCGTGCCGCGACTTTGCGAACCTGTTCATGGAAGCCGTGCGTCACCTGGGTCTCGCCGCGCGTTTTGTCAGTGGTTATCTCCATGCCGAGCCTTCCTCGGCCAATTACGGTTCCACCCACGCCTGGGCCGAAGTGTTTCTGCCGGGTGCCGGCTGGAAAGGCTTCGATCCCACCATCGGCAAAATCGTGGGCACCGATCACACCGCTGTGGCTGTGGCGCGGCTGTCCGAGTCGGTGCCGCCCATCGCCGGTTCCTTCCTCGGCCCAGCCGGTGCGGACCTCGACGTGGGCGTCTGGGTTACCGAGCTGACCTAACCGCTGCGGGCGCGCTATCAAGAGGCCGGATACGGGACGGAAGCCGCCACACCCGGTGAGGCCCGCCCTCGCGCCGGTCTTCTCCCTCACGGGGAGGCGCTGCAATCAGCCTTGACGTCTACGCCGTATGACGCTGCACGTCAGGTGTCCCTTATCATGGACTTTCCATTTCAGACCGAAAGGCGCAGCGGTGCAGGCATTGTTTGTTCATGGCATGGGCCGCTCCCCGCTTTCGGGATGGCGATTGCTGGCCCGGCTCAGGCGCGCAGGTTTCCGCACCCACACCCTGGGCTATGCCACGCCGTTGCAGACTTTCGACTCAATCAAGAAACGCCTCGTCGTCCAGCTCGAGGCCTTGTCCGCCACGGATGACGATTACATCGTGATCGGACATTCGCTCGGCGGCGTCCTGCTCCGCGCTGCGATCGCCGGGTTGCCGCCCGGCACCCATCCGCCGCGGCAGATTTTCTTGCTGGGTTCACCGATCCAGGCCGCACGGCTCGCGCAGGCGCTACAACGCCATTGGCTCTACCGGATTCTGGCGGGCGACTGCGGCCAACTTCTCGCTTCGCCTGCGCGAATGGCAGCCATTGGATCCACCCCCATCCCCACACTCTGCATCCTTGGCATAACCGGGTGGAAGGGGCGGCTGAACCCCTTTGAAGGGGCGGAGAACGACGGCATTGTGTCGGTCCTCGAAGCCCGGGCACCCTGGGCCGAAAAAGAAATTCGCATCCCCGCCATCCACACCTGTCTGCCATCCAACCGCCAGGTCTCCGGAATTATTCTGGCGCAGCTCGCCGCATCCAGTGTGTCGGACTGACCGCGGGGGCGTGTTTATTCCGGCTGCGTGTTTTCCAGATCCTGGATCAGGATTTTCATCTCGGCAATTTCCTTGCGTTGCGCATCAATGATGCTGTCGGCCAAGGCTCTGACCCGCGGATCAGAAATGCGCGCCCGTTCGCTGGTGAGAATGGCAATCGAATGGTGAGGAATCATGGCCTTCATCCAGGACACATCCCCGACCGTTTGCTGGCTGCGTACGAGCCACAATGACACGGCAAAAACGAGGATGCTGCCAACGACAATCGCGATGTTCGCGCTACGGCTCGGATACATGTGCAGCATGAAGGCCAGCATGATGATGGCCATCGAGGCCCCCATCACCAATGCCATATAGGCACGCGTCTCACTGAAGAAGATGTGATCCATCTGATAGGTATTAAGGTACATCAGGATCAGCATGGCGAGGGTGGAAGTCGCGATCATGGCACCGAATTTTGCGTATTTCATGGAGCATCCCCTTCTTTATCATCGTTCAGAGAACGGCATGCCATCTCGACACACCCGGGCCGACCGTGCCAACGACGCAAACCTGATGCCTACCCTAATCAGCATGCGGGCCTGCAACAGCCCGCGGCGGCCCGAAAAGGCCGTAGGAATAGTCCGGGATCGTTCACCACCGCCGCCTGTGCCGGTGATTCGGAAAAAGCGGGAGCGGCCAGGACGCAGTTCGGCGTGCAGCGAGCTGCTCCCCGGATGCTATCGGGCGCGTGCTTTTTCGAGCTTGGCCTTCAACTCGGCCATGACTGCCGTCGCCGCTTTCTCGCCTTCAAGAATGGCCAGATGCCGGCCTTCGAAATCGGTGCTGTTAACCGCTACCGTACTCGGCCGGATGACCTGGTCGGCGTGCTCCAGTTCGTAGCGGCTGATACTGTGGCCCATGATGGCAAAGGTTTGCAGCAAGACATCGAATGTGCCGGCCAGCCTGCTGCGGCGATTGACATTGGAAATATCAACAGCGATCACGAAATCGGCGCCCATCATGCGTGCAGACTGGGCCGGAACCGGTGAGGTCAGGCCACCGTCAACATAATCCCGGCCACTGATTTCCACCGGCTGGAACACCCCGGGCAAGGCACTGGATGCGCGAACCGCCATACCGGTATTGCCCTGGCGGAAAAGAACCCGTTCGCCGCTTTGCAAATCCGTCGCCACCACGCCCAGCGGTTTTGGCATCTTCTGGATGGACAGGTTTTTCACCTTCTGATTGATGAAATCCTGCAGCGCTTCCCCTTTCAACACGCCCCGATTGGGAAGCGTCCAGTCCGTAACCAGATTTTCTTCCATCCCCAGCGCCAGCTTCTGCAATTCGAAACCGCTCATGCCCGAGGCATACAGCGCACCGACCACCGACCCGGCGCTGGTACCCACTACCATGTCCGGAACAATCCCCTGAGCTTCGAGGGCCTTGATCACACCGATATGGGCAAAGCCGCGGGCCGCCCCGCCTCCCAGCGCCAAGGCGATCCGGATCGGCGGCTTCGGGACCGCGGCAGGCGTGGCGAGAGGCGGCGCCGGAAGCGGGGTCACACAGGCCGTCAGCAAAACACCGAGCAGGAGCGGAAAAAGAGTGCGCATAAAGGGGGTCTCCGATGGGATAGCGGATTATGGGGTGATAGGGCCCAACCGGCCATCCGCATGTCTTTTGACACAGGCAGGCATAGTGACTTACAGGATAATTTACGGCAATGTCACGGGACCTGGCACCGTCCCGTGCGCGGCGCCACCGCATGTACGAAGGGGTGGATGGGCCCGCAAGGTGTTTCCGGGTTTGACAATCGTGCGGAGAAATACCGGCGGCGCGACGGGGGAATTTCCCCTGACAGGAAACCAGGCGTGATCACGCCAGAAAATTTTTTATTTACCCTTAAGGAATGGCAAACGGGGTCGATTCACCAGTAGAGGCGAACCCCATCGACACCCTGAACTGAAATCAGGCCGATCCGGCGGGGGCCACCCACCCTTCCCCGCTCTATTCATGAGGTCACTTTATGTTTACGCAAAACATGATGGCAGGATTTCTCATCCTGATTTTCAGCTTTTCCCATAATGCCCGGGCACAGGATATTCACGTTGCGCTTGTCCGAAATGTATCGGGCGATGTCAAGATCATCCGCGACCAATCGGATATCGTTGCGACAGTGGGCACCCAACTCCTGCGTTCCGATGTCGTGGTGTCGGGCCCCAAGTCCTCGAGCGGGATCGTCTTCAGGGATGGCACCCTGCTCACCGTCGGTGCGTCGACCGAACTGGAAATCAGCCGTTATGTGTTTCAGCCTGCAGAAGCCAAATATGATTTCTCGGTTTATCTGCGGAAAGGCGAAGCCATTTATTCTTCCGGAAAAATAGGCAAGCTCTCACCTGAATCGGTGAGTGTGAACACGCCGAAATCGACCGTTGGCGTCCGGGGTACCCGGTTTATTGTCAAGGTTGACTGAAAAGGGCGCGATGAACCTGATTCATGCTGTTGTATGCCTGCTTGCAGGATTGGCGTTGGCGGGATGCGTCCCGGCCACCACCTTGACGCTGATCCCCGATGAGTCGGGCACCGTCGGCGCCATCACGGTGAGGAGCCCGGGGGACTTTCGGGTGCTGGACCAGGCCTACCAGCGCGTCACACTGCGGGAATGGCCCCGTCATTCCGCTACGACAACAGCGCTCAGCGAAGCAAAAATCCAGCAGGATTATGCGCAGCTCCTCAAGGCCCAACCCGCCCATTCCCAGACTTTTATGGTTTATTTCTCCACCGGATCTGCCGATCTCGAAGAAAAAACGCGGGCGATCATTCCCCAGATTATTGAGGGCATCAAAACGCACATGCCCACCGAGATCACCATCATCGGCCATACCGACACCACCGGGCCTGATGCGATCAACAAGAAACTGTCCCTTGAGCGCGCCCTGTCCGTAGAAAAAGTCCTGCGTGCAGGCATCCCCCCCCACGGTGCCGTAAAAATCCAGTCGTTCGGCTCGAAAGGGCTGCTGATCCCCACGCCGCCCAATATCGATGAGCCGAGGAACCGGGCCGTCGAGATCCTGATACTGTAAGTCCCTCGGCGTGCGTCCCCCCAAGGAGTTCTCCCGGCGCCTCCCAGCCAAATGGGTTTACTGGATCGTCGTCCTGGGGCTGGCCGTCTCTGTGGTGGGCGGCCTGCTTGGACAGATGGAAACCGGCCTGCCTGCAAAATTGAACCATCTGTTCCTGGATGGGTATTTACATCGCTCGGCCAATGGCAGGGCGGCAGAAAATACCGTCGTCATTGATATCGACGACGTCAGCCTGGCGGCGGGCGGGCAATGGCCCTGGCCGCGTTACCGGATGGCGGCGCTGATCCAGAAAATCTCCGAGGCCCAGCCGGCGGCCATTGGCCTGGATCTCCTTTTTTCCGAGCCCGATCGCACCTCGCTGCAGAATATCCAGAAATCATTCAAACAGGATTTTGGCCTGGACCTCTCGTTTACGGGCGCATCGTCAGGGATGACCAACAACGACGGGTATTTCGGCCAGGTGCTTGCCGGGGCGAATGTGGTCGGTGCCCGTTATTTCTATTTTGACCATATCACCGCAGTCCAGACCGCGACCTCGCCCGCTTTTCATTTCACCGGCAAAACCCAACTGCTCGCGCTGCATGAGGCACCGGGCGTGCTGGACAACACCCACGAAATTTCCTCCCAACTCAAATACACGGGCTTTCTCAACAATCAGCCAGACCCCGACGGCATGCTTCGTCGGACACCCCTGCTGATCCGACACAATGGCGTGATTTACCCGCAACTCGCCCTGGCCACGTACATGCGGGCCATCGGAGTGAATAGCGCACGCATCGACAGCGATGCGCACGGCCCGCTTATCAAGGTGGGCGGCCATTCCATCCCTGTTACCGCCGGGGGATTTGCGTTGCTGCGTTTCAACGGCAGGCCTGCGCTCTACCCGGCGATTTCCGCTGTCGACATACTCAACGGCATGGTCCAGCCCGCTGCGCTCAAGGGGAAAATCGTCTTTGTCGGCGCCTCCGCTGCGGCCCTCAATGATCTGCACAGCACGATCTTTGACCCCCAGTCCCCGGGATTGAAAACCCATGCCGCCCTGATCGAGACCATCGTGTCCAATCGTTCTGCACGGGTGCCGTCCTGGAGCGGGGTGGCGATCCTGCTCATGACTGTGGTGACGGGTTTGCTGGTTTCAGCGCTCTTCATTTTTTTGCGCGAACCCTGGCAACTCTTCCTCGGTGCCGCCATGCTGGCATTGGCTCACCTGGGTATTTCGCTGGGCCTGTTCTGGTCGGCCGGCTTGTTTTTATCGCCGGCTGCGCCGATGGTAGTGACAGGCCTGCTGCTTCTGTTTTTCACGACGGCCCGGTTCGCGATTGAAAAAAACCAGTCCCATCTCTGGTACCAAAAACTGGCCAATGCCCAACAGGTCACCATGGCCTCCATGGCCGCCGTTGCTGAAACGCGCGATCCCGAAACCGGGGCCCACATCAAACGCACGCAGCACTACGTGAAATCCATTGCGGAGCGGTTAAGCCAGATGGGCGTGTATACGGACATCCTTACCCCGGAATACATCGACCTGCTGTTCGTCTCGGCGCCCCTCCATGACATAGGCAAAGTGGGCGTACCCGATAACATTCTGCTCAAGCCTGGACCACTGGATGTGGCGGAATTTGAACTGATGAAGAAGCACGCGGAATACGGCAAGAATATTATTTACAGCACCGCAAAAAAAATCGAGGGCGACAATTTCCTCATCATCGCGGGCGAGATTGCCTTGACCCACCATGAAAAATGGGACGGTACGGGGTATCCGCAGGGGCTCGCCGGGCAGGACATCCCGCTTTCGGGCCGGATCATGGCGGTGGCGGATGTCTATGATGCGCTGATCAGCCGCCGCTGCTACAAGCCGCCATTCCCGCATGCGCGCGCCATGAGCATGATGCGCGAGGAAAGAAGCAAGCTATTCGATCCCGCCGTTCTCGATGCGTTTTTCAGCATCGAAGACAAAATACTCGCGATCGCCGCAAGCTATCAGGATGCCCATGAAACCGTGACAGGCGTCCGATAACCCGGTGACAACGCACTACTGGCCCGGCGATACCCTTGCCCCTGCCTGCCACATCCGCTTTCTTCTTCGCCATCTTAGTGAACAGGCATCACGCCGCGCCACTCAAGTGGTCGCCGGCTCGACGGCATGGAAATCCAGCCAGACCCGCCCGGCCTCAAGCTTGACCGGATATTCGCGCGCGCAGCCCTGATCGGGGGCCACAGCGCAACCGTGATCCAGTTCGATGTTCCAGCCATGCAGGGGACAGGTGACTTTTCTGCCATGGACGATGCCTTGCGAGAGAGGGCCGCCCTTGTGAGGGCAGCGGTCTTCCAGGGCAAACACCTCATCTTCGGCATTGCGAAATACCGCAATACTGAGCTCGCCATGACGCACCACGCGCGCGCCCAGCTTGGGAATGTCGTTCACATCGAGGATATCGGTCCAGTGGTTCATAAGCAGTCCTTATGCGGTTACGGTTTCGAATTCATGCTTGAGCTTGCCTTCACGGGCCCGCTCGACCCACGGATCGCGCTCGACCGACAACGCAAACACCAGCCGTTCGTATAGCGCGCGCCGGCCCTCGGCATCGTCGAGAATTTTCTTTTTCACATAATCGAGGCCGACGCGTTCGACGTAGTGCACGGTACGGTCGAGGTAGCGCGCTTCTTCGCGATAGAGCTGCAGGAAGGCGCCCGAATACTCCATCACTTCCTGGTCGGTTTTCACCTTGACCAGGAACTGCGCGACCTCGGTCTTGATGCCGCCGTTGCCGCCCACATAAATTTCCCAGCCGGAATCGACGCCGATGATGCCGACGTCCTTGATCGCGACTTCGGCACAGTTGCGCGGGCAGCCCGACACCGCGAGCTTGACCTTGTGCGGCGCCCACATCTTGAAGAACGCCTTCTCCAGGTCGATGCCCATTTGCGTGGAGTTCTGGGTGCCGAAACGGCACCACTCCGAGCCGACACAGGTCTTCACCGTGCGCAGCGCCTTGCCGTAGGCGTGACCCGACGGCATGTCGAGGTCGGCCCACACCATGGGCAGGTCTTCCTTCTTCACCCCGAGCAGATCGATGCGCTGGCCGCCGGTGACATGCACGGTGGGGATGTTGTATTTTTCGGCCACCGTGGCGATGCGGCGCAATTCGGACGGCGTCGTATTGCCGCCCCACATCCGCGGGATCACCGAATAGGTGCCGTCTTTCTGGATGTTGGCGTGGGCGCGTTCGTTGATGAAACGCGACTGCGGATCGTCCTCGGCTTCGCCGGGCCAGGTTGAAATCAGGTAATAGTTGAGCGCCGGGCGGCAGCTGGCGCAGCCGTTGGGCGTGCGCCATTCCATGAACGCCATCACCTGAGGAATCGACAGCAGCTTGTTCTGCCTGATCGCCGCGCGCGCCTCTTCATGGGTGTGATCGGTGCAGCCGCACACTGATTTGGTCTTCGGCGTGGCGGAATAATCGCCGCCGGCGGTCACCGCCAGAATCTGTTCCACCAGACCGGTACACGAGCCGCACGAGCTCGATGCCTTGGTGTGGCGGCGCACGTCTTCCAGCGTGAACAAACCCTTCTCGCGGATCGCCTTGACGATGTCGCCCTTGCACACGCCGTTGCAACCGCAGACTTCCATCTCGTCGGTCATCGTGGCGGCCTTGTTGACGCCGCCGTGGCCAAGGTTGCCGCAATGGTCCTGACCAAACATCAGGTGGTCGCGCAGCTCGCTGACGTTTTTGCCGTCGCGCAGCAAGGAGAAATACCAGGAGCCGTCGACGGTATCGCCGACCATCACGCCGCCAACCAGTTTGTTGTCCTTGATCACGAGTTTTTTGTAGACACCGCCGATGGGGTCGGAATACAGAATGGATTCGGTGCCCTCTCCACCGACGAAGTCGCCGGCGGAAAAGAGGTCGATGCCGGTGACCTTGAGTTTGGTCGAGGTGATTGAACCTTCGTAGCGTCCGATGCCGTAATGCGCCAGATGGTTGGCGCAGACCCTGGCCTGCTCGAACAGGGGCGCGACCAGACCGTAGGCGATGCCTCGATGCGCCGCGCATTCGCCGATGGAATAGATGCGCGGATCGAAGGTCTGCATGGTGTCGTTGACGACGATGCCGCGGTTGCAGTGCAGCCCGGCCGATTCGGCGAGTTCGGTGTTGGGACGGATGCCGACCGCCATCACCACCAGATCGGCGGGCGCGGAATCGCCGTCCTTGAACTTGATCGCGGCGACGCGGCCCCCCTCGCCGGAAGGCGACGAATCAGAACAGCCACCCTGAACCAGCTCGTCCGTCTGCTTTTGCAGCAGGAACTTCATGCCTTTTTCTTCCAGGCTCTTCTGCAGCAGACGGGCAGCCGGCTCGTCGAGCTGGCGCTCCATCAGCCACGGGCCGAGGTGCACCACGGTCACGTCCATGCCGCGCTTCATCAGGCCATTGGCGGCTTCCAGCCCCAACAGACCGCCGCCGATGACAACCGCATGGCGATACTGGCTGGCGGCCTGGATCATCGCATCCACATCGGCGATGTCGCGAAAGCTGATTACGCCGGGGAGGTTGGCACCCGGCACCGGCAGGATGAAAGGATTGGAACCGGTAGCGAGCAGCAGGCGATCATATTCGGCACGGGTGCCGTCATCGGCTTCGACCGCGCGATTCTTGCGATCGATCTTCACCACCTTCTTGCCCACATGCAGGGTGATGTGGTTTTCGCTGTACCAGTCGAGTTGGTTCAGCACGATGTCGTCCACCGTCTGCTCGCCGGCGAGCACCGGCGACAGCAGGATGCGGTTGTAGTTGGGATGCGGCTCAGCGCCGAAGACGGTGATGTCGTAGAGATCGGGCGCCAGCTTCAGCAGCTCTTCCAGCGTGCGCACCCCGGCCATGCCGTTGCCCACCATCACCAGTTTCATCCTGGGACCCTTGTCCATGGGTGTACTCATATCCATCCCGCTACTCCAGACTTGAACGCTTAAAAACGATGACAAAGAAGTGCCTCGACCTATACATAGCAACGGCTATGCCAGATTGATGGATTTTCTTATGTGATTGTTTTTAATGCGGTTTAATGCTCAATCCGGAAGCGGCCCTGTTCCGCGCGCACCATCAAGGTGCCGCGATGAAAGGCGTGCACTGAATTCACGCAGCCGCTCGCCCAAAGCCGTTAATTGCCGTAATCGCACGCGCCTGGTTGAGATCGTCGGTGTAGCCTGCGGCATACAGACACGCCGCCAGCTGATTGCGGATCGGCAACGGCAGCGACACGTGGTCGTGCATGACCTCGCTGATCCAGGCGCCGGTTGCGCGGGCATCGAGTGCGGGCAGATTGTCCAGCGTGGACAGCGTCGATTGCGCTTCGTAGATAGGTTGCCCCTGCCCGTCCTGCACCAGCACCATGCCTGGCCGCAACAGCGGATTGGCAAACGCTTCGCCCTCGCAGCCCTGCATCAGCAGCGCATGGCCGCCCAGCGCTTCCAGCACATTACGTGTCGATGCCATGTCTTTTTCACTGGACACTGGCGTGACGCGCATCGAACGTTCGCCCAGCACGTCGGCCAGCGCCGCCAGCCGGGTCACCCAACCATCGATACCCAGCCGCCCACGCAGCGCCAGCAAGGAAGCCAGACCGGGGTTCAACAATGCCACCGGCGCAAACGCCAGCCCATCATCGCGCAGCCCCGCATTGACCTGCGCCGTGGTGCTGCACGGCATGATGCCCAGCTCGCGCAGCACGTAGGCCGCGGCCACACCACCGCCGCCTTCGAGCACGCCATGAATCAGCACCGGGACGCCAAAACTTTTCAGCAACAGCGCCAGCAATGGGGTGAGATGCGGATGGGCGCGCACGCCGTGATAAGCCGGCAGCACCACGGTGCGACAGGGGCCGCCTGGCGCAACAAAATCAGGCAGGCGATCGGCCAGCGCCGCGTGCAGACCCAGCCAGGCATCCAGCCCCGGGGCATGCTGGTTGAAGGCAATCAAAAAGGCGGCGGTTTCCAGTTCCGGCACGCCGCCGTCGAGCAAGGCCGCGCCCAGCGCACGCGCCTCGGTGAAGTCCAACCCCTCGCCGGCTTCAATCTGGCGGATCAAGGTGGCGTAGCTCATGTTTTTTTGTCCGCGAATACCCTGAAGGGCATAAAGGGCGCGAAGGGACGCGAAGGGAAACCCGGATAACCCCTGAAAAAGCCGTCATCGCGAGAAGCGCAGCGACGCGGCGATCCAGAATTACGCGGCAAACCAAGGCGCTGGATTGCTTCGCTATGCTCGCAATGACAATGAAGGTGCTGAATGATCATGCCGCCGCCCGATTCGTGGCGATCATCCGCTTCAGTTCCGGCACACAGGAGCCGCACTCGGTGCCGCATTTAAGCGTGGACTGCAGCGCAGCGAGATCGGCGCCGCCGGCGATTACCGCGACGATGTCGGGCTCGGCCACATTGAGGCAATTGCACACAATGCGACCGCGCCCCACCTGCCCGTCCGGCGGCTGTTCAAGCGGCGCCAGCAACCAGTTCCGTACTTCCATGGCCGATGCACCTTCGGCAATCAGGCGCTTGATCCAGTCGCGCGCAGCGGTTTCGCCGGAGAGCCGGGCACCGGTGATCACGCCCTCGTCCACGCGTACTTTTTTCCAGATGCCGCGACGCGCATCCTGGTAGTTCATGGTCAACAGCGGATCATCCAGCCCGAATGCCGCGTCCATTTCCTGCACCAGCGATTCGGCCAGCGGGCCTACGCTTGCCGTTTCAAACATCAGCACCGTGTTGTCGCGGCCGGCAAGCGTGACACTGGCAAAATCAAAATGCGCGATGAACGGCTGGGCGAGTCGCAATAAGTTCGCGCCCTCCCCTCGCCGCATGATCGTTCGCCGATACGGCAGCGTGACCTTTTCCACCTGCACCGCGGCATGCTTGAGTTCGGGTTGTTTCGAAACCGGATCAAAAGCGTCAAGCGTTAACGCATTGACGCCCATCCCGGCCATGAAGCGGCCGCCCCAGTGCATGGGGATGAAGACCTGGCCGCCGCGCAATTCCTCGCTGGCCTGCACCTTGATAACGAGGCTGCCACGCCGGCTTTTCACCCGCACCAGGTCGCCGTCGCGCATCTGGCGGCGTTCCATGTCCTGGCTGTTCATCGACAGCAGCGGCGCTTCGACGTGAGCGTACAGCCGCGACACCAGCCCGGTGCGGCTCATGCCATGCCACTGGTCGCGCAGCCGGCCGGTGTTCAGATGCAGGGGGAATTGCGCGTTGATCGGCTCTGCGGTCGGCCGATACGGCGCATTGTAAAAATGCGCCCGGCCCTGGTGGGTCGGAAACACGCCGTCTTCATACAGGCGCGGCTGGCCTGTTGTCGCGCCTTGCGGCAGCGGCCATTGCTGCGGACCGGCGTCGAGCATGGCGTAGCTCAGGCCGGTGATATCGAGATCGCGGCCACGCGTCGATTCACGATGTTCGTTGAACACGTCTTCGGGGCAGGTATAGGGAAACAGCCGCCTGCCGTCGCGCCCCAGCGCGTCGCCCAGCTTCCACGCAAACTCGACCACCGCCTGACAATCGGGCCGCGCTTCGCCCGGTGGCGGAACCGCCGCGCGCATCCGCGAAATGCGCCGCTCGGAGTTGGTCACGGTGCCGTCGCTTTCGCCCCAACTGGCGGCGGGCAACAGCAGGTCGGCGAACTGCACCGTTTCGGTATCGGCAAAAGCTTCCTGCACCACCACGAATTCCGCGATCCGCAAGGCCTCCTGCACCCGCTTCTGATTGGGCAGCGATTGCGCGGGGTTGGTGCAGACTATCCACAACGCCTTGACCTCGCCCTTGCGCACCGTCTCGAATAGCTCAATCGCGGTTTTTCCGGGCGTCTCGGGCACCGAGTCCACCCCCCACAGCCGGGCGACTTCGGCCCGGTGTTCGGGGTTGCTCATGTCGCGATGCGCCGACAGCAGATGCGCCATGCCGCCCACTTCGCGTCCGCCCATCGCGTTGGGTTGCCCGGTGAGCGACAGCGGCGCCGCGCCCGGCTTGCCGATGTGGCCGGTTGCGAGATGCAGGTTGATCAGCGTCGCGTTCTTGTCCACCCCGCAGGTGGATTGATTCAGCCCCTGGCAATACAAGGACAGCGTCGGCCCGGCGGCGAACCAGCGCGCGGCCTGCACGATATCGGCGGCCGCCACGCCGCAGATCGTGGCGACTTTTTCCGGCGTGTATTCGCGCACGGTTTCGCGCAGTTTTTCCCAGCCTTCGGTGTGGGCGGCGATGTAATCGCGGTCAATCAATTCTTCCCACAGCATCACGTTCAGCATGGCGTGAAACAGCGCCACGTCCGTGCCCGGCAAAATCGCCAGATGCAGGTCGGCTTCCGCCGCGGTATCGGTGCGGCGCGGGTCCACCACGATCAGCTTCTGGTTGGGGTTGGCCTGGCGCGCGGCCTCGATCCGGCGAAACAAAACGGGATGCGCAAACGCCGTATTCGACCCGGCAATGAACAGCGTGCCCGCATGATCGATATCGTCGTAACACCCAGGCGGCGCATCCGCGCCCAGCGTGGCCTTGTAGCCCGACACCGCGCTCGACATGCACAGCCGCGAATTGGTGTCGATGTTGTTGGTGCCGATCAGGCCCTTGGCGAGCTTGTTGAAGACGTAGTAATCCTCGGTCAGCAACTGGCCCGAAATATAAAACCCCACCGCATCCGGCCCATGCTCGCGAATGATCGCGGCAAAGCGCGTGGCCGCGTGATCCAGCGCCGCCTCCCAACTCACGCGCTGGCGCGGCACGGTTTTGTTGATGCGCAACTCGGGATAAAGCGCACGGCCCGACGCCTGTGCCGACAAGGCCAGCGTCGACCCCTTGGTGCACAGCTTGCCGTAGTTGGCCGGATGCGCAGGATCGCCGCGCACACCGGTAATCTTTCCGGCATCGGCCTCGATCAACACCCCGCAACCGGTGCCGCAATAACAACAGACAGATGAAACGACAGACATGGTGACTCCTCGTCCCACTCTGTACGCAGGGTCTGTGCCACCACGGCACAACGCAAGCATTTCAATGACTTGGTGGAAATCAAGCAGCGGCAACGCAGTCCATGCGCTCTACCGCAGTGCACGTACGGGATGGCGTGCAGCAAATTGGTGCGTGGGTTGTGAAGCCTGCCTGGAATTGAAACCTCACTCGCCCCCATGGGACGGCTCACACAAAACAATTGTCACGAGGCTCCTTCATAAATCCGGGGACCGGTCTATTGATCAATTGATGGCCGTATCACCGCCACGCCTGGCTGACGCAAGCGGCCAAGCTCGACATCCCGGCTGAAGACGCCGCCAACCTGATCGATGACGTCATAGCCGAATGGCATGACTGGGGCACCTTGCTGCAAATTCATACCGAGCCCCTGCCCGCCTTTGCCGAATACGTCCAGGAAAACGAGTCAATCGCTAAAGATGCCTCATCGCTGCGCATCGTGGTCGCCGACAGCAACGAATTCACCCGCCGCAAAACCATGGCGCTGCTGGCGGAAGACGGCAACCATACCGTCTATGCCGTCAACGATGGTCATGCCGCCATGGCGCTGGTGCTGGTGCTGGAAGTGATGCCGCACGTCATCATCGCCCATTGCAACCTCAAGCAGATGGACGGTCTGGCCCTGTGCCAGACACTGCGCCAAACCGGTGAAGACCAGGGCGTCTACATCCTGCTGATGGATGACGAGCACAATGTGGAGCATTCAATCCGGGCCTACGATGGCGGCGCGGACGGGTATGTGTCGAGCACCCTCAACGCAAGAACCCTGCACACCCGCCTGGTGGCGGCGCAACGCATGGCGCAGATGAAACAGGTTTGCGACAAAGACCGCGCGCGCATGCGCCAGCTTGCGGCCGAGCCGGATTTGACCAAGCGCCGAATAGCCCGCGCGAGTTCAAATCCGAAGTGCAATTTTGAATAACTGGTTGGGTGGGCGAGATGAAATAGCATCCGAGCTCCTCGACCACCAAGTCAAAGTTGCCAAGAATGAATTACCCGCTTCTTCGCTCGAGTCAATCGATCAGTTCGGTTAACTTAAGGAAGCACTGATTAATTCCGTCATCGCGAGGAACGAAGTGACGCGGCGATCCAGAGACCATTGATTTAGCTGACACTCTGGATTGCTTTGCTTCGCTCGCAATGACGGTTTTGAATTAATCAGTGATTCCCTAGCGCTTCAGGTTGCCGAGGTCGCCCCCGGCGAGACGGTTGAGTTCGGCATCCCCTTGTGCAGCGTTGCCGTGAAAGCATGTCATGAGATGGTGTGCGGAATCCAGCCAATGGCTTTCAGCAGTTGCCACTACCTTGCTCAGCGTAGTCATATTGCGATTGGCGAGCCAGTCGTCGTAGGCCTGCGGCAAGGCAGGAAACAGCGCACGGCGCAAGCCGGACAGATTGGCCAGATAAAAATGCAATGAACCCAGCGCCCCGCGTTCCAGCAGTGCGGGCAAGGTCACCATGCAGTCGGCGAGATGATCGCGCACCGCGCGAACGAGCAATTCCGCATGCCGGGAGCTGAGCTGGCCGAGCATTGTGTTCCAGTTTTCTCCGAGCAGCGCTTCTGCACGTGCCTCGCCGACTTCGTGGAGGATCATCACCTCACTTTCGGCCTCCACCATGCGGTCAAGCCCACGCTCTACGTCCTGTTCGAAATCGTAGTACGCAAAGGCGCGCCCCAATGCAGAGTCTTTTTCCCGCCACTGCCATTCTTCATACTTGTTCCATAGCAGCCGCCGTACGGCATCCATGCGCAGGAAAATCGCGCCATCGCGCATGACGGCAGGTGGGGCAATGAGGTCCCGTGCATATTCGCAGCCGGCCACGAGAATCTGCATGCCTTCACGCATTTCGGCATGTTTGAGTTCGGCCAGGACGAAGTGGGGCTTGCGGAATCGCCCCAGGCCACTGCTGTATACCAGACCGAGCGGCATCAGCGTCCGGTTGACGTCGTTAGCCTCGAACGGATCAATGTCGGCAGCCTTGAGCGGGAGCGGTGCGAACTCTTCCTCTTCAACGGTATCCCACAGGCTCTCACGTGCATTCAGCCAGTCGCCCAGTTCATCCTTGGGCAGGCGTGCCCCGTACGGGATTTCCATTTCCCAGCGATAATACTCGCGCATCTCCAGCAGAAAGGTGCACATCGTCATGTCGCGCGCATGGCGTGCGTCGGCAATGGTGCAGTTTTTCTGCACCGTATCGATGAGGGCGGAAAGGTCTTCAACCATATGCATCTCCTGGAAACGGCTCTAACCGGAAGTGTACAAAGAATAACAGCCCGATCAACCGGGCTGTTTTAAGGGGTATTACAGGCTGCAATCAGTGACGCCGCGTGCTGCCAAAATAATTGAGATCGGCGCGTGAACGTCGGCTGAGCTCAAAGCGTGCCGCGTCGGGGCCGCTGAACTGGCCTGCGAGCTGGTCATACACTTCGGTCGCCCAGGGTTTGTCGTTCAGCGCATCGGCAATGCCTTCGGCCCAGCGCAGTTTGTCGGTCGGCCTGCGCATATGGCTGCCGCATTCCGCATACCACTTCTTGAGCGTTTCCGTGGGCAGCGCAAACCCCTTTAGCCGGTCTATAAATTGGATACAGGCATCGCCGTTGGGACAGCTGGCGGCAGCGGCAGCATAGAGCTCGTCAGCCTTGGCGCTATTCCCCATGCTCGCATACAGGTGTCCGATATGGGTCAGGGCGTAGTGATCCGTGGCCTGGCTGCGCGCGGCTTCGAGCAGGCGCCCGGTTTCCGCAGTATCCAGCGTGGCCGCATAGTGGGCTTCGGCAAGCTTGACGGTGTCATAGACGGTTGCATAGGCATCGGCAGCCAATGCGGTTTCGCGCGCGGCAAGAAAGGCGCGGGCCTTGGCCGTGCCCAATTCGCGGTGTTTCATGTGCGCTGCAGTGACCACCAGATTCTTGAACGCGATGAAGTCGGTGGCATTCTCTGCGGCGCGATCGAGCAGGCGGGTGAGCCACTCGGTGTCATCGAGATTTTGGTCCACCGCCAGCAGAATCGGCTTGTAACGGGAAAACTGATAGCCGGTGCCGTCAAGCAGTTCTTCGGCAGTCTGGATCAGTTTGGCCGCATAAAACGGGTCTTCCAGTTCCAGTCGCACGCGTTCGGCCAGCGCGAGGTATTGTTTGACATTGCCGGCTTGCTGCTCGAGTTTCTGAAACTCGAGATAACGGGTGTGATTGGCCTGGCGTTTTTCCAGCTTGGTCTTTACGCGGGCCAGGCGTTCACTGTCATCGGCGAGGTGGGCTTCAACAGCGGCAACCAGTTTCTGCATCTCGTCCAATCCGGCCACGGCCTCCTCGGCCTTGTCCAGCAAGGCGGCAGCACCGGGTTTGTCGCCCACGCTGGCGAGGCCTTCTGCCAGTTCGATATGCTCGCCGGTGGCGGTGGCCAGTTGGCCGGCTTTCTTTAGCGCGGCTTGCAGAAAGGCATCATCCCCGGCCTGCTTGGCCGACTCGACCAAGGTTTTTGCGGCGGAGAAATCGGTCGCGCCTTGCAATGCCCGCTCGTACAAGGCCTTGGCTCGCGCCGGATCGCTCAGCGTGCGGGTAACTTCACCCGCCAGGGACAACAGGTCGGGCACGCTGGAAACCTTTTCGCCCGCCTTGTTGAAAATTTCCGCTGCATACGCCTTGTCGAGCAGGTGCTCGGCCGAGGCGGCGGCCAGTTTGCTGTATTCCACCGCACGCGAGATTTTGGCTTCTGCTTTTTCCAGCACCTTTTTGGCGAAGGCATTGTCCCCAATCACGCTCATTACATTTTTCGCAAGCTCAATCAGCGGATCAAGATTGCTGGTTTCCTTCAGGGCTTTTTCATACGACGCGACAGCCGCCGCCTTGTCGCCCAGCACCTTGAACTTGGCTTCGGCCAGCGCAACCTGCTCGTCCCCGCTCATGCAGTAGTCTTCTGCGGTCTGCAGCAATTCCTCGGCCCGGGCTTGCTCGTCCAGCGCTTTGTAGACGATTGCGCACGCCGCCAGATCCTTGGTGAACTGACAATCGTCAGCCACCCGGTCCATCAACTCCTTGGCGTACGCCGCATCAGCGGGCGCCTGCAGGGCTTCGAGCGCAAGTGCGGCATAGTCCGCACCACTGCTGCATTCGGCTTCTTTGGGGCTTAGGGTGTCGCGGGTGGCCATGGCTTCGTCTCCGTGAGAATTTGATCTGTGATTTTCCGCCCGTGCGGGGTGCGCAGCCAATAAGTAATGTCGATGATGGCATTAATCCATTCACGGGCAGCCTGTCCCTGTGGCTGGAATGGCGTGCACAATACCGTGCTGCATCGACCGGCCGGGTCGATCGCAGCCGGCGCTCAGGGTTTGGCTGGATGCGGCATCAGCTTGTCGATGTAGGCAATCGCGATGGCCGAGACGATGAATGCCATGTGGATGAGCGTCTGCCACATCAGCACCTTGTCAGACAGGTTCGGGGCGTTGATGAAGGTTTTGAGCAAATGGATGGACGATATCCCGATGATGGCGGTGGCGAGCTTGACCTTGAGTACGTTGGCGTTCACGTGTGACAGCCACTCGGGCTCGTCGGGGTGGCCTTCAAGATTGAGGCGCGAAACAAAGGTTTCGTAGCCGCCCACGATGACCATGATCAGCAGGTTGGAGATCATCACCACATCGATGAGTCCGAGAACGATCAGCATGATGGCTTCTTCGGTGAGGCTGAAGGTGCCGACTATCAGATGTTCAAGCTCGACCATGAAGTGGACCACATAAACCAGCTGTGCGCCGATCAGGCCGAGATAGAGCGGAACCTGCAGCCAGCGGCTGCCGAACAGTATGGTGGAAAGCAGGCGATTGCGCGTGGCAACGGGCTGGGTGGGGGTGGGTTTCATGTCGTAGGCGCGAGGAGGGAGGAAAATTACAGTACGTAGCGGGCGAGGTCTTCACGCGCAGCCAGTGCGGCGAGACGACTGGTGACGGTTTCCGCATCCACACTGTGGTCGCCGGTTACATCGCCGGCATCGAATGAAATTTCTTCAAGCAATTTTTCCATTACCGTGTGCAGGCGCCGCGCGCCGATGTTTTCGGTGCGTTCATTGACCTCGAACGCGATCTCGGCAATGCGGCGGATACCGTCAGCGGCAAATTTCAGCGTCACCCCTTCGGTTTGCAGCAAGGCTTCATATTGGCGGGTCAGGCAGGCATCGGTTGCGGTCAGGATCTGCTCGAAGTCTTCCACCGACAAGGCCTGCAACTCGACCCGAATCGGCAAGCGCCCCTGCAGCTCGGGAATAAGATCGGAGGGCTTCGACAGATGGAAGGCACCGCTGGCGATAAAGAGAATATGGTCCGTCTTCACCATGCCGTACTTGGTTGATACGGTGGTGCCTTCGATCAGCGGCAGCAGGTCGCGCTGCACACCCTGACGCGATACATCGCTGCCATGTGCGTCGCTGCGGGTGGCTATTTTGTCGATCTCGTCGAGGAAAACGATACCGTTCTGCTCGACCGCCTCAAGCGCCTGCTGCTTGGTCTCCTCATCGTTGATCAGCCGCCCCGCCTCTTCTTCGGTCAGCAGTTTGAACGCTTCGCGCACTTTCAGCTTGCGGGTCTGGCGCCGGGTTTGTCCCAGATTCTGAAACATGCCCTGCAGTTGTTGCGAGAGATCTTCCATCCCGGGTGGGGTGAAAATTTCCATGCTGGGGTTGACGGCAGCCAGCTCGATCTCGATTTCCTTGTCATTGAGTTCGCCTTCGCGCAGCATCTTGCGGAAGCGTTGGCGGGTCGCGCCCTCTTCCGGCCGGGTTGCGTTTTCCTCAAGACCTGAACCGCGCGGCGGCGGCAACAGGGCATCGAGGACGCGGTCTTCGGCGGCCTCTTCCGCGCGAAATTGCACTTTCGATGTGGCTTGCTCGCGCATCTGCTTGACCGCGGTCTCCATCAGGTCGCGGATGATGGTGTCGACGTCGCGGCCCACATAGCCGACTTCCGTGAACTTGGTGGCCTCGATTTTGATGAAAGGGGCGTTGGCCAGGCGTGCGAGCCGGCGCGCGATTTCGGTTTTGCCGACACCGGTCGGGCCGATCATCAGAATGTTCTTCGGCGTAATCTCCTGGCGTAAGGGTTCACTGACCTGCTGGCGTCGCCAGCGGTTGCGCAGGGCAACGGCAACCGCGCGCTTGGCTGCAGTCTGGCCGACGATGTGCTTGTCGAGTTCGTGAACGATTTCTTTAGGGGTCATGACGGGGCCAAACGCTGGAAATGAGCGGGACGCACAGAAAAATATCTCAACTCAAAGGGTCTCAATGACGTGGTTCTGGTTCGAGTAAATGCAGATGTCTCCTGCAATGGTGAGGCTTTTTTTGACAATTTCAACCGGCGGCAGCGCCGTATTTTCCAGCAGTGCGCAGGCGGCAGACTGGGCGAAGGCGCCGCCTGACCCAATCGCGGCAATCCCCAGCTCCGGTTCCAGCACGTCGCCATTGCCGGTGATGATCAGCGAGTACTCGCGGTCCGCCACCACCAGCATGGCTTCGAGTCGCCGCAGCATGCGGTCGGTGCGCCAGTCCTTGGCGAGTTCGACGGCGCTGCGCAGGAGATGCCCCGAGTGTTTTTCAAGCTTGGCCTCGAACCGTTCGAACAGCGTGAAGGCATCAGCCGTCCCGCCCGCAAAACCGGCAAGCACCTTATCCTGATACAGGCGGCGCACCTTGCGGGCGGTGGATTTGATGACAATGTTGCCGAGCGTGACCTGGCCGTCGCCGCCAAGGGCGACGTCGTTGCCGCGCCGGACGGATAAAATAGTAGTGCCGCGATATTGTTCCATGGAGCGATTATAGGTGAGGCTCAAAGTGGGGCGGGTATTGCCCGGGATTGATGGGTTTGCTGCGGGATAGGCGCATTATCCGGCAACGCCAGCCTGGGCGGGCCGAATCCGGAAACCCGGGATCAATCGGGATGACGTGGATTGAGTTGCGCCAGCTGATCGATGCCCATGACACGAAAAAGTTCATGGATCAGCGCATTGTGGCCACGCAAGGTGATGGATTTGCCGCTGCCCAGGCATTGCATCAGCACGCTGATGAACTGGCTGACGCTACCGTAGTCGACGCGGGTGACTTTGGACAGGTCGACCCGCACTTCGTTGTGGGTGGCAGCATAACTTCCGAACTGCTGCAGCATGCTGTCGGTACGCGGCGTAATCTCTCCGCTCAGCTGCAAGGCGTCATCCACCGGCTCGACTGGTGCGGTCTGGACTACGACAGCAGCGAGTACTTCGCTCCATGAGGGAGGCGAGACTTCAAAACGCACTGCGTAATCCACGGCCAGGTCTTCAAATTGCTCTTGCTGTCCCAGCGTTTGATAGAGCTCAAGCAGCAGCAGCCAGTGGACCGCGCGGCTATGGGTGGCGCGGTTGAGGTCCTGAAGCAGGGCGATGAGCCGGTCGACCGCGCTTACTTCGAGCTTGCGTCTGGCTTTGCGCGCCGCACTCAGAATCCTGGCGCATTCGTCGGCACCGGTTTCGTCCACCATTTCAATGCGCGAAAAATTAATCCGTACCACGGCTTTTTTGTCCGCTGCGTCAATGGCGTCCCGCAGCGCGGCTGCGGCATTTTTGTCGAGAAGGCCGGGCAGATCCATGCTTGCAGCTTCAGTCTGCTGGGGCTTGGGGGTGTTGCCATTGCCGTTGGTCTGTAACCAGACCGGCGGCGAGGACTCGAACCGAATGGCGTAATCCAGTGCCAGCTGCTCGAAATCCTTTTCCCGGTTCTGGATGCCATAGAGGTCAAACAGCATGTGCCAGGCGCGCCGGTTTCCCGTTTTCAACACGTCCTTCAATATGCGCTCGGCCATGTCGGCCTGGTTGCTGGCATACAGGATGGCGGCTTCGTCCACGGGCGACTGCGGCGCGCCGCTGGTTTCTTCCACCACGATGCCGCTTCCGCCCATGTCCAGGGTCAACAGCGTTTCCGGGGCCTGGAGTTCCATACCGGATGCAGGCGCCGGCGCTTTTTTCTGCGCGGAGTCGGATGCTTTGTCTTTGCCTTTTTTGAAAAACGGGAGGGCCACGAATTAGCAATGCTGGGATCAGGATGTCGGTGTTGGATACTAGCGCTGTCGCGAGCCAGCAGCAAGCCGTAGCCTGTTGCCGGTAACCCGGGCCGTGGTCGCGAGGACGATACGGCCCGGATCCGGAGACAGTGCATCCTGCCGAAGGCGCGGGTAACGGCCAAGGCACCCGCCGGCCAGGCCCGCAGAAAGCAATCAGGCTGAGGGAGGCAGGCAACGGCTTGGCAGCCCCCCGGTGCCTGCGTTTCCTGGAGACGATTCTTTCAGGGCCGCCGCCGGGCCGCGTATGCAGGGCCGTTAGAACTGCCCTCTGAGTCCGAGGACCACGGCCCTTCCCGGCAAGGGTGCAACCGCCTTCAAATAAGACGTGTGAACGCGAATTTCTTCGTCGAGCAGATTTTTCCCCTGCACGAAGAAGGTATAGCCGAGGGCGTGGCCTTTCTTGATGCGATAACTCACTTCGATGTTGGCCAGGGTGTAAGCCGGCGTTTCGGACTCGAGTTCCGCCAGTTTGTCCTGGCGTGCCGAATGGACCACGCTCAGACTTGTCGCCCAGGGGCCGGTCTTGTGATCGAGTTGCAATCCGAACCGCTGCGGTGGCGTGCGGGGCGCGTTGCCGCCATCCACTTTGCCGCGTACCGCATCGGTGAACAGACGCAGATCGAGCCTGTCGGGCAGCAGCGTGAAGATGGCTTCGGCTTCCAGCCCGTAAAACCGCGCGCTTGCCTGGGTGATGTTTTGCACCAGATAGTCGCCATTGGGATCCGGCGTGCCGGTCTCGTCCACCTGGTCGGCCTGGCCGTCGCCGTCCGCATCGATGCTGCGTTCGAAAATATAGTCGGAGATCCGGTTATGAAAGACATTGACCTTCCATTTCACGGGACCGGCGGTCTTGCGCAGCGCCAGATCGATATTGTTTGAAGTTTCCTTGCCGAGGGCGTTATCGCCGGTTTGAAAAGTGCGGGTGGCGGCATGGGCGCCGTTTGAATACAACTCTTCGGTTGAGGGCGCGCGTTGGCCCCGGGTGGCCGTCAGGCCTAGGCCGTAGCCATCCCTGAATTTCCATAACACGCCCGCCGAGGTGCTGTAGAGGTTGAACGCCCGCGCGGGGTTGGCGTCGCCGTCCTGCGGGGTTTGCGTGGCGCGCTCGGCCCGACCGCCGAATTCCAGACGCCAGCGCGCCCAATTGCGTTCCTCGACCAGGAACAGGCCAGTGGACTGGGACTTTGTGGCGGGGACCAGGACTTCCTCGCCGATTGCGGAAAAGTCGCGGTCCTGGAACTGCACGCCAAGTACCCCCTGCCACTCCGCGATCGGCGTGTGCAGGAGCTCGGCCCGGCTTTCAAACCCCTGATTCTTGAACCGGGTTCCGATCTCGCCGCTGCCTTCGACTTCGGCGTGTCGATAATCACTGTAGCCCATCCGCACCTTGAGTCGTTTGAATCCCTGCAAAGGATCGTCCAGTTCGCCTGCTATATCGTAACGGCGCTGCTTGAGGTCGATTTTTGTCCCGTCGGTACCGGGGATGCCGTACAGGCTTTGCAGTTGCGACACCGAGGCCCCCACATAGCCGCGTTCGCCAATAAAAGCGCCGCCCAGAGACAGGCTGTCTGAATCGATGGCACTGTTTCCGACCACGCCGACGGGTGTGTCGTAATCCCCCGTTTTGCGTTTGAACCCCCCCGCACTCCAGGACATCGGGCCGGCACTGCCCATTGCGTTGAGCGTCCCACTGCGTTCGTCCGTAGCCGAGTTGCCGCGGAGTTCGGCACTGCCCGTGGGCGATTTGAACAGGCGAGTCGGGATGCGCTCCGTCACCACGTTGACCACGCCGCCTGACGCGCCGCTGCCATAGAGCAGGGTGGCCGGACCCCGCAGGATTTCAATTTGCGACGCATTCAAGGGGTCGGCCGTAACCATGTGGTCAGGGCTGACGGCCGAAATGTCCTGCGTGCCGATCCCGCCTTCGAGTACGCGGATGCGGGGGCCGTCCATGCCGCGAATGATGGGCCTTCCCGCGGCTGGACCAAAAGCGCTGGACGTCACGCCCAGCTCCTGGGACAGCGTGTCGCCGAGGCTCGCTTCACGTTTGCTGCGCAGATCGTCGCCCTGCAACACCGAAACGGGTTGCGCCAGATCCAGTTCGCTGCGATTGGCGAAGGGCACGGCCGTCACGATCACGGCGTTCAATTCGACCTCCTTGTTTATGTCCTGGGCGTGTGTGGCGGTCATGCCGAGCATGGCAAGTGCCGAAACAAGGGCATTCGGTTTGAAAAGCCCCGTTGTTTTTTGCAGGCATGCAGTACGGGGAGGATGCGCTGGATGTTTCATATTGCTTTCCTGGGTAATTGAGCGGGAAGCCCCGCGCCTGGTGGCGACTTTGCACAGACCAGGGGCGTGCGGCTTCCCAGGCCGAAGCCAAGATAAAAGACGACAAGACGCGACAGCGCGTCAAGGGACGCGCACGGCGCAGCCGAGTCGGGTCAATAAAAGAGGGGGGGCGTTACGCCAGGGGAGGGGCGCGCGCCTGATAGCGGCGGGAGACGGCGCCCCAAAAAAACAGGGGCGCGGCAGGGATAACAAACACACTTGCGCCTGCGAAAAAACTCAGGCTGCAACTCGCCGGCAGCGCGCTGCCTAATCCATGCCCTGCAAGGTGTTGGCAGGTGGGCGAACGCGTATCGCCCGCTTTTTCCCAGGGATGCACCACACCATGCGCTGCCACCGCCAACTGCGCCAGCGTCAGACACAGCGCGAGCGTGAGGACCAGCAGAGGATGGAGGCGGCGGAAATACATGGCGCGATGGGGTCAGGAGAGCCGGTTGAAGACTACGTGAACGGCCCGGGGATCGCAAGGGGAATGCGTTAATCGGCTGGTTTCTTTTGTTTTCAAAGGAGTAGGGATGGCCGACATCGTCCGGGCAATTATCTTGGCTGCGGTTGCCTTTCCCTCAATGAGGCGCAGGCTATTCCCTGGGGGGATCGACAGGGGGAACCGGATCGTAGCCGTGGTCGCAGCCCGGGCGGCAGCGGCCGATCCGTTTGGCCGCCAGCCAGCCGCCTTTGACGGCACCATGCTTCTCGATCGCTTCCTTGCCGTATTCCGAACAGGTGGGCAAATAGCGGCACTGGCGGCCCAGCCACGGTGAAAGCGCAAGCTGATAGCCGCGAATTGCGCCGATGAGCATCTTTTGTCCCAGGTTCATGACCCGGCCTCTTGCGGCGGGTTTGTCGCCGCGCCGCTAAAGTCGGCCAGCAACCGGGCAATGAAGGCGGGGTCGAGATCGCGCACGATAAATACAAAGCGGCTGCGATGGTCGTCGTCCGGCCAGGCGTCGAGCTGGGCTTCGGGATACAGCACGTGCTGAATGCCATGCAGCACAACCGGACGCGCTTCGTTCCGGAGGTTCACAATGGCCTTGAAACGCAGCAGATTCTCGGCCCGAAACGAGGTCAGCATGCTGAGCGCCGAATGCAGCCCATAACGATCCAGCGGCGCATCGAGCACCACGGAAAAGGTCTGGATACGCGTGTCGTGCCCTTCGGCCTGAGATTTTCCCCCGAGCTTGCCGGCGCGGGCCGGGCGGTAACGGGATTGCTTCAACCAGCGCGGCGCCTCCAGCTGTTGGGTTTCGGCGTTCCATAGGCCAAGATTCTGGATGGCGGCGGGATTGATGTCGCCCTGGATCACCGTCAGGATATCCGCGGCCGGATTCAGCCCGGCGAGCCGCTCGCGCAACGCGATCACGGCTGCCGCAGGCGCCAGGTCGGTCTTGGTCAACAACAGCCTGTCGGCCACCGCCACCTGTTTGACTGCTTCGAAATGCGCGTCCAGCTGACCCATGCCGAATACGGCATCGACCGTGGTGATCACGCCATCGAGTCGGTAACGTGCGCGCACCCAGTTGTCCCGCAGCAGATTGTCGAGGACAGGCACGGGGTCTGCCACGCCGGTCGTTTCGATGATGACGCGCTCGAAAGCGGGGATGTCGCCCTTCTGACGCGCCATCCATAAGTTTTTCAGCGTCGGCGACAGGCTGCCCGAGATGGTGCAGCACACACAACCGCCCGACAAGAGTGCCATCGGGCCTTCCATTTTTTGCAGAAGTTGATGATCCAGCGCCACGTCGCCAAACTCGTTCATCAGGATGGCGGTTCGGGGCAGGGTGCGGACAATATGGTTTAAAACGGTGGTTTTTCCGCTTCCCAGAAATCCGGTCAGGAGAGTGACAGGCAAACTGCCGTCAGCAGGGGGATTCACAGGGTGGCCAGGTTATCGCTGGCATTCCGGGGAGGAAGAGATACGGCACGTTCTGGACAATCGCTTTTCAGGCGCGCAGCTTCTCCATTTTTTCGTGCCGCTCCTGCGCCTCGATCGAATATTCTGCCGTGGGCCGCGCCAGCAGCCGGGCCAAACCGATAGGTTCCCCGGTTTCCAGACACCAGCCGTATTCGCCGCTGTCGATCCGGGCGATCGCGGTATGAATTTTCTTCAGCAGTTTGCGTTCCCGGTCGCGTACCCTTTGCTCCAGCATATGTTCTTCCTCGACCGTGGCACGGTCGTTAGGATCGGCAAAGTTTTCATTTTCCTTCAGGTGCTCGCCGGTATCTGCGGCATTACTGAGCATTTCGTCGCGCAGTGTTTCCAGGCGGGCGCGAAAAAACCCGAGCTGGGCCGTGTTCATATAGGCCGAGGCAGGCATTTTCAGCAAGGCGGCTTCGGTAAGCGGTTTGGATGTGGTCGGCATCAGGGGACTCCAAGTATCAAAAATCTACTGCTGATTAGTGCGCGCGAAACCCGACAGCCGGATTACAGAGCAGGCTGGCAAAACGCAAGGAAGTGTTGGACTGTATTAACGATATAACCGTACATCATAACCCCGCGCGCCCCTTAACGGCACCCCCTGTGCAAGTAGGGACAACCGGGAACGGTGTGCGGCGAGGAACGATCCTCGACGCCAGCAGTCATTCAGGGCCCCGGCGAGGGTATGCCGGCGTCGCAAGCGGTTGTAAATAAGGGTAATGCGGGATGGGCGATAATGCGTTGATGAGAATGATTTTGTTGTTACCCGTCGTGTTGGTGTTGTTAGGGGCATGTGGCCGCGGGCCGCCCACCGCCGTACCGTCCGATATTCGCCCGGTGCGCGCCGAACAGGTGGGTCTGACTGCCGGGGACAGCAGTACGCGCTATTCCGGCGAAGTGCGCCCCCGCTATGAAACCGATCTTGCTTTTCGTGTTGGGGGGCGGGTGCAAGCCCGTTCGGTCGACGTGGGTGCGCAGGTTGGTACCGGCCAGGTGATTGCAACGCTGGATCCGCAGGATTACGCGCTGGCAGCGAGCGCCGCCCAGTCGCAGCTGGCCGCGGCAGAGGCCGAGGCCCGGCTGGCGCAGCAGGATTTGCAGCGCTATACCGAGCTCTATGCGAAAAATTTCATTTCCCAGGCTGAACTCGACCGGCGAAGTGCTACCGCCACGACGACGCAGGCAAGAGTGAAACAGCTTCGGGCCGAAGCCGTGCGCCAGGGAAACCAGCAGGACTATACACGCCTGACGGCACCCCATGCTGGCGTGATGACGGCAATCCGCTTTGAGGCAGGCCAGGTGGTGGCGGCCGGGCAGCCAGTGGCGAAGCTGGCGCGAATGAGCGAGACGGAAGTCCAGATCGACATTCCGGAGAATGCGCTGAACGCCTTGCGCTCCGCGAAGACGTTGACCCTGCGTCTCTGGTCGGCGCCCGATACTCCGTATGCAGGACGTCTGCGCGAAGTCTCGCCGATAGCCGACGAGGCCAGCCGGACCTACCGTGCCCGGGTCCGCTTTCTTCAGCCCGATGCCCGCGTGAAACTGGGCATGACTGCCACGGTGGAAGTCGAGAGCGGGGTTGCTCCCAGGCTGTCCGTTGCCCAGACGGCCTTGTTCAAAATCAATGGCCAGCCGCAAGTGTGGGTGGTGGATCCGGGCAGTCAGATCGTTGTCGCGCGTGCGGTGCAGTTGGGCGCGCTCAGCGGGGATCGGGCTGACGTGACTGCCGGCCTCAAGGCCGGCGAATGGGTGGTGACGGCGGGGGTCCACAAAATCGCCCCGGGCCAGCAGGTGCGGCTCAGCGCCCCCCGGCAGCCATGACCCGCCGTTCCGTTTCCATGCCCCCGTCGCAGTTCACCCCGGCGCGCGGCAATCTGTCGCGCTGGGCGATCGAGCATCCGGCATTGGTGCGTTTTTTTATCGTGTTGATCCTGCTGGTGGGCGCGCGCGCCTATTTCCAGTTGGGGCAGGCGGAAGATCCTCCGTTTACGTTCAAAACCATGCTGATTCAGGCTTCCTGGCCCGGGGCCTCGGCCGAAGAGGTGTCGGCGCAGCTGACCGAGCGCATCGAGAAAAAACTGCAGGAGATGCCTGAACTCGATTTCGTTCAAAGCTATGCCAAGCCGGGTGAAACCGCCTTGTTTGTCAATCTGAAAGAGACCATACGCGGGCGGGACGTGGCCGACGCCTGGTATCAGGTCAGAAAGCGGATCGGCGATATCCGGCCGCAATTGCCCGCGGGCGTGCAGGGCCCTTTTTTCAACGATGAGTTCGGCGACACCTTCGGGTCGATCTATGCTTTTAGCGGGGAAGGTTTCAATCGCGCCGAATTGCGGCAGGCTGCTGACGATGCCTTGCGCGAAGTGCGGCGGCTGCCCCACGTGGGGAAGGTCGAACTGTTCGGTGTCGTACCGGAAAAAATCTATATTGAAATTTCCGCGCAAAAACTTGCCACACTGGATTTCAGCCCGCAGCAGATCATGCAGGCTGTGCAGGAACAAAATGGCGTTGTCCCCAACGGGCGGGTCGAAAATGACGCGCTGTCGATTCCGTTGCGGGTGTCGGGGCCTTATTCCAATGTGGAGCGCGTACGGGAAACCGTCATCAAGGTGGGGACACATCGTCTCCGGCTCGGCGATATTGCCGAGGTGACGCGGCAGTACGAAGATCCCCCTGTCGTGTCGATTCGTTCGCAAGGCGCGCCCACCGTGTTGCTGGGCGTCTCGCTGGCCCGGGGGGGCGATGTGATTGCGATGGGCGAGGCGGTTTCGACAGCGATGGCGCGATTGCAAAAAACCCTGCCCATCGGGATGGAAATCCAGCAGATCCATGACCAGCCCGGCATCGTGAGCAGCGCGGTGAGTCTGTTTATGCGAAGTTTCATCGAAGCCGTAGCCATCGTGCTGGCGGTGACGTTTCTGGCGTTGAAATGGCGTGCCGGGCTGGTGGTCATGCTCTCGATTCCCGTGGTGCTGGCCATCACCTTCACCGTCATGTGGCTCTTCAAGATCGACTTGCACCGCATTTCCACCGGGGCGCTGATCATCGCGCTGGGTCTGCTGGTGGACGATGCCATTATTGCGGTGGAGATGATGGCCCACAAGCTGGAAGCCGGGTGGGGGCGGTTTGAGGCCGCGACCTATGCATTCCAGTCCACCGCCTTTCCGATGCTGACGGGAACCCTGTTGACTGCGACTGCCTTTTTACCCATCGCGCTCGCCCAGTCGATGGTAGGCGAATATACCTTTGCCATTTTTGCGGTGACCACAACCGCGCTGCTGGCATCGTGGCTGGTTGCCGTGGTGGTCACCCCCTACCTTGGGTACGTCCTGCTGAAGCCGATGCACCGGATCACGGATGAGGATGCAGGGTATCACACGCCTTTTTACCGCCGTTTTCGTGCCATGGTGACCTGGTGCCTGGCGCACCGCCGCATCGTGATCGCACTGACCGTACTGGCGTTGTTTGCGGGGATGGCAGCGATGCAGCGGGTTGAAAAACAGTTTTTTCCGCAGTCTGACCGGCTGGAAATACTCGTGGAAATGTGGCTGCCGGAAGGCGCCTCTATCGAGGCGACCCGGACTGAAGCGATCAAGCTCGAAAGCCTGGTGCGCAAGGACCGCGATGTGGCGCACGTGCTCAGCTACATTGGTCAGGGTGCACCGCGCTTTGTACTGGCGCTGGACCAGCGATTGAATAACCGAAACTTCGCGCAACTGGTGGTGATTGCGCAGGACGTACCCGCGCGCGAACGTGCCATCGCGCGTATCCGACACCTGTTTGAGACTGATTTTCCCAATGTGCGCGGGCGTGCCGTCCGTTTTGAATATGGCCCGCCCGCCGGCTATCCTGTGCAATACCGGCTGTCGGGCGGCGATATTCCGCGGCTAAAAGTGGAGGCGGAAAAACTCCGGAAAATCGTGACTGCCAACCCGCAGGTCACCGCGGTCAATCTCGACTGGAACGAACAGTCGCTGGCAGTCAAGGCGGTCCTCGATCAGGACAAGATCAAGGCACTGGGTTTGAGTTCGGATAGTGTGGGTCGTCTGGTCGCTATGCAGCTGTCGGGGGTGACGGTGAGCCAGTTCCGCGAAAACGATCTGCTGATCGATGTGGTATTGCGATCGCCGCGCAATGACCACAGGCACGTGGATGTGCTGAAATCACTGCCTGTGGGCAGTTTCGATGGCCGCAGCGTGACCCTGGGGCAAATCGCGCATTTCGTGCCGGTTTTTGAGGATGGCGTGATCTGGCGGCGCGATCGCCTGCCCAGCATTGCGGTGCGGGGTGACCCGCTGGGCAATGTCCAGCCCGCCACAGTGATCGCTGCGCTGGCGCCCCGGGTAGCCGAATTCAGGACACAGTTGCCGGCGGGATTCCGGCTGGAGGTGGGGGGGCCGGTGGAGAGCAGTGCCAAGGCCAATGCCGCTATTGGCGCATCGTGGCCGCTCATCGTGATTACCACACTGGGCTTGCTGATGCTGCAGCTGGGAAGTTTTTCGCGCGCCCTGCTGGTGGTGCTGACTGCGCCGCTCGGCATCATCGGCGTGGCGATTGCATTGCTCGTGAGCGGTCAGCCGATGGGATTCGTCGCGTTGCTGGGCATCATTTCGCTGGCAGGCATGATCATGCGCAACTCGGTGATCCTGGTCGACCAGATCCAGCAGGATGTCCGTCGCGGCCTGTCGCAGTGGGATGCAATCATTGAGTCCACGGTCCGGCGAATGCGGCCGATCAGCCTGACTGCGGCGGCGGCGGCCCTGGCGATGATTCCATTGTCGCGCTCGATTTTCTGGGGGCCGATGGCCGTGGCCGTCATGGGTGGTCTGGTCGCGGCCACTTTCCTGACGCTGTTTTTCCTGCCGGCGCTGTACGCTGCCTGGTTCCGGGTACAGCCGACCGAGCCTGGTTCGGCAGGCAGGCTGGAGATGACAACATGAAAGTAATCGCAGCGCTTGCATTGGGAGTGGGCGGGTGTGTTTCGTTGACCTCACCCGATCCGGCCTCGCCTTATTATGCCTACCCGGCGAACTGGACGATGCGGCTGAACCAGACGCTGGTCATCCCGCCCGATGCGGCCACCGTGCGACTGCAGTATGGCAACATTGTGCCGCGCAATGGGGTACAGGAGCATGACCCGTACTGCGTGGTCGAACTGGAGACAGTGCGCGCCGAGCCGCAGCGATTGCAGCCCGGACAGTTTGAAGTATGGCGGGTGACGCGGACGGTTGAAACCGTGGCCGCCACCGAGGCCCGTTTCATCAAGACGGGAAATGCCCATCACGACACCGGCCCCTCGTTTTTATATTACAAAACCACTTTCCACTTGCGTGATCCGGCCCAGCCCACGGTGCGTAACCTGACCTGCGCCTGGGATCAGATGGCGCCGTGGAACCGGACCTTCATGCGTCATCTCACGCTGGCCGAGATTCGCAGTGCGCTCGGGAACTGGATTACGTTGATGCCTCTGGAGACACGTCTATGAAAGCTGCAGCTACCCGAATTGCTCCCGCCACACGGGTCAAACTCACCCAATGGGATGCGGACGACCGGACCATTATCGGCAAGAAAAAAAGCCAGGCGCGGGCGCGTCTGAATGACAGCCGCGCCCAGCTCGAAACCCTGCAGGAGCTGCTCTACGCCGAGGGCAAGCATAAGTTGCTGGTGGTGTTGCAGGCGATGGACACAGCCGGCAAGGACTCCACGATTCGCCATGTCTTCCAGGGGGTTGATCCGCTGGGGGTCAGGGTGGCGAGCTTCAAGTCGCCGTCGCCGGTCGAACTGGCGCATGACTATTTATGGCGGGTCCACCCCCATGTCCCCGGCACAGGCGAGATTGCCATCTTCAACCGCTCGCACTACGAAGATGTGCTCATCACGCGGGTCAACGGCTGGATCGACGCCGCCGAATGCAAACGGCGTTATCGTCAGATCAACGACTTTGAAAGGATGCTGGCCGAAACCGGCACCACAATCCTCAAGCTCTATTTGCATATCTCAAAGGATGAGCAGAAAACTCGCCTCGAAGCGCGCCGCGATACAGCAGAGAAACGGTGGAAGTTTCAGCCCGGTGACCTGGCGGTGCGCGCACAATGGGACGATTACATGAAGGCGTACGAAGCCGCACTGTCAGCCACCAGCACCGCGTACGCCCCCTGGCATGTGATTCCCGCCAACAGCAAGCGGGCGCGGAATCTGATGATTTCCGGGCTGCTGATCGATGCGCTGAAAAAACTGAAAATGCGTTATCCCGTGCCCGTTGAAGGCGCTGCGGAAACCGAGATTGTCTGAGCGTGATAGCCCGTTGCGCAGGCGGGCGGGCGCTGCATTCACGCCGCTCCCGGCGCGGCTGCGGGCGCAGGGAACCCCGCGTATAGCCGGGTTTCAGGCGTCCAAGGCGTTCAGGATTTCTTGCGCGCGCGCGGATGTGCCTGGTCGTAAACCTTGGCCAGGTGTTGCCAGTCGAGATGGGTGTAAACCTGGGTGGTGCTGATACTGGCATGGCCGAGCATTTCCTGTACTGCGCGCAGATCGCCTGAGGATTGCAGGACATGTGTGGCAAATGCATGACGCAGCATGTGTGGATGCACCTTCTGGCCCAGGCCTGCCAGCATCGCCCAGCGATTGAGCCGAAGCTGCACGCTGCGGCCGCTCAGGCGGACGCCGCGCTGATTGACAAACAGGGCCGGCGTGGTGGTATCCCGCACCAGCAGTCGTCGTGCCGTCAGCCAGGCCGACAGCGCCGTGAGCGCCTGGCGCCCGACCGGGACGATGCGCGTTTTTTTCCCCTTGCCGGTGACCTGCGCTTCACCCGCCTGCAGGTCGAGGTCGTTGAGGTCGAGTCCGCTTAATTCAGACAGGCGCAGGCCGGAGGTATAGAGCAGCTCGAACATGGCGCGGTCGCGTGCCTGCAGGGCATCGTCCGAAGCGGCATCGGCAGCCCCGTTCAGGAGCTGGCTACAGGCGTCAGGCGAGAGAACCTGCGGCAAGGCCCGGGCCATTTTTGGCGGGCGCAAGCCTATACAGGGATTGCTTGCATAGCCGAGGCGGCGGCAGGCGAAGACATAAAATCCGCGCCAGCTCGACAGGTGCCGTGCAACGCTGGGGGCAGCCAGGTTGCGGCCGCGTAGCCTGACGATGGCCCCGCGGATATCGGTGAGCGTCAGATCGGCAAGCGGCATGGGGTCGACCAGCGTGCAGAGGCGGGCCAGGTCGCGCCGATAGGCGGCCACGGTGTGCGATGACAGCCGCCGCTCGGCAGCGAGATGTTGCAGGTACTGATCGACGGCATTCATGACCTGGCGGGAGCCGGCTCAGGGCTGCATCCGGACCAGCGCTGCGCCGATCAGCTGCCCCAGGCGCTCGAGGTAGAGCGTGCCCATCCCGGCATAGAAACGCTTGGGCTCTTCCGAGGCCAGCACCATCAGGCCGATGGGCGACGAGGTGGGCGAGAGGCGGAGCGGAATACAGGCAAATGCGCGTAAATGCGGCGACACCTCACCGAACCAGTCGCTTGCCTCGTCCACGGCAAGGGCGCCGCAAACGGGGTGGGTCATGGTCATCACGTTGTCGTGGGCGGACTGGGATACCGGATCGGTAAGGCCGGGCGCCGTCGGGTCTTCGAGGTTCCACACCCGCAAAGCATGGTGCGGAACCGCAAACCCCTCGCGCAGATGAAGGGCGAGTGCGGCAACGATATCCTGGGGTGAGCGGGCCGCCAGCAAGGCCAGCGTCAAGGCATGCAATTTTTCCGAGATGCCGTCGTTCTCCTCGCCAAACTGGATCAATTCAGCCAGCTTGTTTTCCAGCATGCGGACCTTGTCGCGCAACGCGATCAATTGCCGTTCACTCATCGATACCGCGTGCGTGCCGTGCGGGTGCGGGATATGAAGGTCGGCCAGCAGCATGGGAAAGTCATTGAAGAAATTCGGATGCCGGGTCAGGAATTCGGCGATGGCCTCGGGGTCGAGTGTGTCGGGTTGCATGTCCATTAGATTTCTAGTTCTCCCTCAAATACAGTCACAGCAGGGCCGGTCATGTAAACCGGCTGATTCCCGCCTGCCCATTCAATAATCAGGTCTCCGCCGCGCGCGTGCACGCTGACCGGGCTTTTCAGCCAGTCCTGACGGATGCCGGCAACCACCGCCGCGCAGGCGCCGGTGCCACAGGCCAAGGTCTCGCCCGCACCGCGTTCAAACACACGCAACCGGATGTCATGCGGCGTGAGCACCTGCATGAAACCCGCATTGGCCCGCTGCGGGAAACGCGGGTGCGACTCGATCGCCGGGCCCAGGATATCCACCGGTGCATGGTCGAGGTCATTGACCCGAAGTACCGCGTGCGGATTGCCCATCGATAGTATCGCGACGCTGATGACATGCTGGCCCACCTTGAGCGGATACGTGGCCGCCTCGTTTTCCGCAGCAAAGGGAATATCGGCGGGCGTGAAGCGGGGGGCGCCCATGTCAACGGTCACCTGCCCGTTGTCGAGCAGGCGGGGTTCGATAATTCCGGCGGCGGTTTCCACGCGGATGCAGGTCTTGTCCGTCAACCCATGATCATGCACGAAACGGACGAAACAGCGGGCGCCGTTACCGCACTGTTCGACTTCGCCGCCATCGGCATTGAAAATGCGGTAGCGAAAATCGACCTCCTCGCGGCTGGATGCCTCGACCAGCAGAATCTGGTCGCAACCCACGCCAAAATGACGGTCGGCAATCGCGCGGCAGCGAGCGGGCGTCAGGTCGACGGTTTGCGCGATGCCGTCGATCACGACGAAATCGTTACCCAGTCCGTGCATCTTGGTAAAGTGAAATTTGTTGGCCGGGGTGTTCATTCTGTTTTGAGCCTGATGTAGTCCTTGAGGATGCAGCGGTCCATCACCACCGTCATGCCGCCCGCACGTGCCTGCTGTGCGGCGGCTTCGGCAACGATGCCTTCCTGAATCCAGATAGAGGGCAAGTGTAGCGCCAGGCATTGCTCAACGATAGCCGGCAGATGTTCGTCGGCACGAAAGACATTGACCAGATCGACGGCGAACGGGATGTCCGCAAGATGGGCGTAAGCTTTTTCACCCAGCACGCTGTCGATCAGCGGCCGCACCGGGACGATGCGGTAGCCATAACGCTGCATCGCCTGCGCCACCCGATAGCTGGGCCGCGCAGCCTGCGGCGAAAGGCCGATCACGGCAATGGTTTTGACGCGATCGAGCAACGCACGCAATGCGGTGTCATCCGGGTTGGAAAAATTCACAGCGCCTGCTCCATGATGTAGTCGTCCATCACAAATCCCTGTCCAATGTCGAACAGGCGCGATTCGACGATATGAAAACCGTATTTCCGATAGGCCGCGATGGCCTGATCGTTGCCGCGATTGACCTGGAGCCAGAGGCGCCGCATCTGGTGTTGCGCGCACCATGGCCGAACGGCGGCCAGCAGCCCGGCGCCGACCCCGTTGCGCTGCTGGGCGGGATGAACGTAAAGCTTGTCGAGCTTGCAGTCGCCCTCGCCTGTCATCGCATGGGCAAAGCCGACCAGGCTGCCGTTCCGGCAAGCAACCCACCAGCCGTGCGCGGGGTCGGCGCATTGCATTTCAATCTGTGCGGCGGCATACCGGTCCGCCAGCATGGAATCGATTTGCGCCTGCGAAATCAGCGCCGGGTAGGTGGTTTGCCATACGGCGCGTGCCAGCGCGCTGACCGCGCCGATTTCCTGGCGCGTCATCCGGTGCACATCAGGCGGTCCCTCATTCATACAGGCTGGCTTCGCCCTCAGGACGGGTTTTAAAGCGGCGGTGCAGCCACAGGTATTGCGGCGGCATTTCGCGGATGCGGTCTTCGATAAATTGATTCATGCGCGCAACATCAGCCGCCACATCCTCGCCCGGAAAAGCGTCCCATGGCGGATAGAAGCGTAGCCGATAGCCCCGGCCACCGGGCAATTGTTGGGTGATGACAGGCACGACCTGGGCCCCGGCCACCTTGGCCAGCCGGGGCAAGGCGGAAATAGTCGCGGCCTCGATGCCGAAAAAGGGGGCGAACACCGCATTGCGACGTCCCTGGTCCTGATCCGGCAGGTAATAGAACGGCAGCCCGTCCTTGAGTGCCCTGAGCACCGGTTTGATGCCGTCACTTTTTGCAATCAGCACAGGCGGCACAAATCGCGTGCGCCCATGCGTGATCATTTTGTCGGAAACCGGGTCTTTGGCCGGGGCATACATGGATGCAATAGGGTGATCCATCGTCAGTCGCACGCCGCCCATGTCCAGGCCCACAAAATGCGGCGCCAGCCAGATCACCGGCCGCACCCCGTCGCCCATTGCCGCTTCCGGGTTGTCGATCTGGATCAGGCGACGCAGCCGTGCCTCAGACCCCCACCACAGCAGGCCGTGTTCGATTATGGCGCGCAACGAGGCCTGGTAGGTTTGCTGCAACCAGAGATTGCGTACCGATGCCGGCGTATCGGGGAAACACAGGGCCAGATTGGTGGCGACGATGCGCCGCCGCCGCCCGGGACGTCTCGACAACAGCCAGCCCAGGCCATTGCCCAAAGCGACCTGCACCGGGAATGGCAACCAGTGCACCAGCCATAACAGGCTGACGCTGAGCCACATGGGGATCAGTGACAATTTAAGTAAAGCGCGGGCTGAGTCCGGTTTCATGTTTCGGCAGAGGTCTCAGGAGGGGGCGCGCCGCCCGGGCGCTTATGGCGGTTATAACTCCACAGATACTGCCCAGGGAAACGGCGGATTACGCTTTCCACGCCCTGGTTGATGCATGTGGCCGCCCGGGTTTTGTCCGCAGGAAAGTCCTCTCCTACCGGAAAAACATGCAGATGATAGCCGCGTCCCCAACTCAGTCGTTCCGCCGCGACAAAGAAAGCCGCAGCACCGGTCTTGCGTTGCAGGCTGGCGGTGAGTGTGGGGGTATAAGCCGGGCGACCGAGAAATGGCGCCCACACCCCATCGCCGCTGGAAGCGACCTGGTCGGGCAGGATGCCTATGGCTTCATGGCGTTTCAGTGCGGCCAATTGCGCGCGCACGCCGGACAAGTCGGTGGGCACCAGCGTGGCGAAGCCACGCTGCCGGCCAGCCAGCATCAAGGCGTCGAGCATGGGCTGGCGCGGGGGTTTATACAGTGCGGTAAACGGGTGCGCGGCGGCATAATACTGATTGATCATTTCGAAAGCGCCGATATGCGGCGCGATGACCACCACCCCCCGGCCCGCCGCCCGTGCCGCGTCGATATGCTCCCAGCCGCTGGTGCCTTTGACCAGTTTCAGCACCTGATCGTAGGGGCGCAGCCATATCGGCAGGAGTTCGACAATGGCCTTGCCGGATTCGCCGATGGCCTGACGCAGCAGTCGCCTGCAATCGTCCCCGGAGGTGCACAGACCGCTGTCGAAGACGTTGTTGCGCATGCGTCCGGCGTGGCGGCCCGGCGCCCAGTAAATCAGCCATCCCAGCACGATACCGAGCCCGTGCAGCACAGGCAGCGGTAGACGGGCAAACAACCGAAACACGAAAATCATGCGGGCATACGATCTTTCACGCGCTTCAGCGCGTAGAAAGTCGGAGTCCTCTCGTAGGGCATACGACTCCACATGGGCTTCAGCCCATAGTGGATCGGAGTCCTCTCGTAGGGCATACGATCTTTCACGCGCTTCAGCGCGTAGAAAGTCGGATTCCTCTCAGGGGGCATGCGATTCCCCATGGGCTGCAGCCCATCGTGGCGCGGTGGCGTTCTGCCGGGATTGACGCGGGAGCAAAGAGGGCGGCACAATAGCGTTGCCGCCGCGTTAATCTTGACAACTTGCGGGCGGGGTACAAATACAGCTAAAGCGTCGCCGCTCTGTTTGTCCCCCGAGTCGGTTACGCAACCAGTAACCGGGGCAACAGGAGCATTCATGCAAAAAGATTTCATTTTCACGTCTGAGTCGGTGTCCGAAGGGCACCCCGACAAAATGGCAGACCAAGTATCGGATGCGGTGCTCGACGCGATTCTAACCCATGACAAACATGCGCGCGTGGCGTGCGAGACGCTGCTGACCACCGGCCTGTGCGTGATCGCCGGCGAAATCACCACCACGGCGGTGATCGACTACAACCAGATTGCGCGCCAGACCATCAAGCGCATCGGCTACGATTCGTCCGAGATCGGTTTCGACTACAACACCTGCTCGGTGCTGGTCACCATCGGCAAGCAGTCGCTCGACATTGCGCAGGGCGTGGACCGCGCGCACGACGACGACCTCGACCAGGGCGCCGGCGACCAGGGCCTGATGTTCGGCTATGCCTGCAACGAAACGCCGGTGCTGATGCCGATGCCGATTCACCTCGCGCACCGCCTGACCGAGCGCCAGTCCGAACTGCGCAAGGACGGCCGCTTGCCGTGGTTGCGCCCGGATGCCAAATCGCAGGTGTCGATCCGCTACGTCGATGGCAAACCACATTCCATCGACACGGTTGTGCTATCGACCCAGCACGACCCCGAGGTGTCGCACGCACAGCTTTCCGAAGCCGTGATCGAGGAAATCATCAAGCCGGTATTGCCGAAAGACATGCTGACCGCCGACACCCGTTTTCTGGTCAATCCGACCGGTCGCTTTGTGGTGGGCGGGCCGATGGGCGACGCCGGTCTGACCGGCCGCAAGATCATCGTCGACACTTACGGGGGCGCGGCACCGCACGGCGGGGGCGCGTTTTCCGGCAAGGACCCGTCCAAGGTCGACCGTTCGGCCGCCTACGCCGGGCGTTACGTGGCGAAGAACATCGTCGCCGCGGGCCTTGCCGACAAGTGCATGGTGCAGGTGAGCTACGCGATTGGTGTCGCCAAGCCGACTTCGCTGATGGTCGACACCTTCGGCACCGGCAAGATTCCCGAAGAAAAAATTGTCGAACTGATCCGTTCGCACTTCGACCTGCGTCCCAAAGGCATCGTCGCGATGCTCGACCTGTTGCGTCCGATCTACACCCGCACCGCGAGCTACGGGCACTTTGGCCGCGACGAACCGGATTTCACCTGGGAAGTCACCGACAAGGCAGCCGAACTGAAGGCGGCGGCGGGCATGTAGTCAAACATGGCATAATGTTCCGTTCCTGATTTCGGGCGGGTTTCTCGCCCCCTCGTGCTGAGGAGCGCTGCGACTGTTGCGGGTTCAATCCCAATCAACAGCCAGGCTCAGCGCGAGCGAAGTTTCAACTGCGCTTGTTGACTTGCAGCGGTATTGCGGGCGAACGAGCAAGCACCCGACCGCTGTCATTCAAGGAGTTTCACCATGAATGCAGTAACCACCCTCTCAAGCTTTACCGATTACATCATCGCCGACCTGTCGCTTGCCGACTGGGGCCGTAAAGAAATCAAGATCGCCGAAACCGAAATGCCGGGTTTGATGGCGATTCGCCAGGAGTTTGCCGCGACACAGCCGCTGAAAGGCGCGCGCATCACCGGCTCGCTGCACATGACGATCCAGACCGCCGTGCTGATGGAAACATTGACCGCCCTGGGCGCTGAATTGCGCTGGGCATCGTGCAACATTTATTCCACCCAGGATCACGCAGCGGCTGCCATGGCTGCCGAATGCATCCCGGTGTTTGCGGTCAAGGGCGAGTCGCTGACCGATTACTGGGATTACACCCATCGCATTTTCGAGTGGACCGATGGCGGTTACTCGAACATGATCCTCGACGATGGCGGCGATGCCACCCTGCTGCTGCATCTGGGCGCGCGTGCCGAAAAAGATCTTTCGGTCTTGGCCAACCCCACCAGCGAGGAAGAACGCGTGCTCTACGCCGCGATCAAGGCCCGCGTGGCGGCAGATCCGACCTGGTATTCGGTGCGTCTTGCTGCAGTAAGGGGCGTGACCGAGGAAACCACCACCGGCGTGCATCGCCTGTACCAGATGCATGCGCGCGATGAACTCAAGTTCCCGGCGATCAATGTCAACGACTCGGTGACCAAGTCCAAGTTCGACAACCTGTATGGCTGCCGCGAATCGCTGGTCGATGGCATCAAGCGCGCGACCGACGTGATGATTGCCGGCAAGGTTGCCGTGGTTGCAGGCTACGGCGACGTCGGCAAGGGCAGTGCACAAGCGCTGCGTGCGCTGTCGGCGCAGGTGTGGGTGACCGAGATCGATCCGATCTGCGCGCTACAGGCGGCGATGGAAGGTTATCGCGTGGTGACCATGGAATACGCCGCCGACAAGGCCGATATTTTCGTCACCGCCACCGGCAACTACCACGTCATTACCCATGACCACATGGCCGCCATGAAGGACCAGGCCATCGTCTGCAACATCGGCCATTTCGATAATGAAATCGACGTCGCCGGTATCGAGAAATACGAGTGGGAAGAGATCAAGCCGCAGGTCGATCACATCATCTTCCCCGATGGCAAGCGCATCATCCTGCTGGCCCAGGGCCGTCTGGTTAACCTCGGTTGCGGCACCGGCCATCCTTCGTATGTGATGTCGTCGTCGTTCGCCAACCAGACCATCGCCCAGATCGAACTGTGGCAGGAGCGCGATTCCGGCAAATATCCGGTCGACGTCTACACGCTGCCCAAGCATCTGGACGAAAAGGTTGCGCGCCTGCAACTGCAAAAGCTCAACGCGCAATTGTCCGAGCTTTCCGATCAGCAGGCCGACTACATCGGCGTGCCCAAGCAAGGCCCTTACAAGGCCGATCACTACCGCTATTGATCCGTCTCACCTGAAGGAGCGCACATGCGTTTGCTGCTGCTGTGGATTCTGAATGCCATTGCTTTACTGGCGGTGACATATTTGCTGCCTTCGATTCAGGTGTCGGGCTTTGGCACGGCGCTGCTTGCCGCGCTGGGCTTGGGCCTGATCAATACGCTGGTGCGGCCGGTGCTGGCGATCCTCACCTTGCCGATCACGGTTATTACACTGGGCATTTTTTATCTGGTGTTGAACGGCTTGTTGTTCTGGCTTGCCAGCGCGTTCATTCCTGGATTTGAGGTGCATGGTTTCGCGTCGGCCATCGTCGGCGCCATTCTGTATGGCGTGATTGCCTGGGTGCTGTCCGCCCTCATTCCCAATAAAAAAGGTTGAAACATGACCGAACCTACCTTCAGCTTTGAGTTCTTTCCGCCCAAGACGGCGGAAGGCATGGACAAGCTGCGCGCCACCCGCGACCAGCTTGCCCAGCTCAAGCCCAAATTCTTTTCCGTCACCTTTGGTGCCGGCGGTTCCACCCGCGACCGTACCCTTGAAACCGTGCGTGATATCCAGGCATCAGGCAGTGCGGCAGCACCGCACCTGTCGTGTATCGGTTCGACTGAGGAAAACATTCGCGACATTCTGGGTGAATATAAAATCCAGGGTATCCGGCATCTGGTTGCGTTACGCGGCGATCTGCCATCGGGCAGCATGGATGCTGGCGAATTCAACTACGCCAACGAACTGGTGGCCTTCATTCGCAAGGAAACCGGCGACTGGTTCGAAATCGAAGTGGCTGCCTATCCCGAGATTCACCCCCAGGCGCGTTCTTATACCGCCGATCTGGCCAATTTCAAGCGCAAGATCGACGCCGGTGCGAATGCGGCGATCACCCAATATTTTTTCAACGCCGACGCCTATTTCCGCTTTGTCGACGAGGTGCAGGCACTCGGCGTGGTCCAACCTGTGGTACCGGGCATCATGCCGATTGGTAATTACGTGCAACTGGCGCGATTTTCCGATGCATGCGGCGCTGAAATTCCGCGCTGGTTGCGTAAAAAGCTGGAAAGTTATGGTGATGATCTGGTGTCCCTCCGGGCGTTCGGGCTCGATGTCATCACGGCTATGTGTGAACGGCTGCTGGCCAATGGTGCACCCGGGCTGCACTTCTACACCATGAATCAGGCCGGTCCGACCACGACGATATGGCAAAGGCTGGGGCTCTGAATGCGACCCCCGCTGTGCGTTAAGGACATCCGCTTATTTTTTGTAATGTAAAGTCTGTCTCGGTTTGGCCGATATCTCTGTGAAGCGAGAGAACGGGGAAGGATTGGAAGCGTTCGCTTCATTCCGGTCCCCAATAAAGAGAACAGCATGCATTACGCGCATCCATTCCTGGCCTTTTGCCGCACCAGTGTGCTCCTGGGGACGCTGTGGGCGGCTGTTCCTGTGGCGGCGAACACAATCACGGTGGGCGGTACCGGTTCGGGGCTCGGCGTGGCCCGGATACTTGGAGACGCCTACCAGGCGATCCACCCGGATGCCCGGATTGTTGTTGTCCCGGCCCTTGGCAGCAGTGGCGGCATCAAGGCTGTGGCAGTCGGCGCGCTAGATATCGGGTTAAGTGGACGGCCGTTGAAGCCCTCCGAACGCGCGCAGCGTCTTTACGAACAGGAAATCGCCCGCACGCCGCTGGTACTGGTCAGCATGCAGCCCCACCCGGGTTTCACACGCGACGAAATCGCACGGATTTACAGCGGCAGCCTTCGCACTTGGCCGGACGGCACACCCTTGCGTCCGATTCTTCGGCCGGACAGCGATACCGAGAGCGCGATATTGCGATTGATGTCACCGGAAATTGACCGTGCGCTTACCGTTGCCTATGCGCGCCCGGGCGTCCATACCGCCATTACTGACCAGGACAGCGCCGATGCGGTCGAGCAGATTCCGGGCGCAGTGGGAATCAGTTCGCTGGCATTGATCGTGTCAGAACAGCGCAAGCTGAAAGCCCTGCGGATCGACGGAGCCATGCCGAGCGTGGCCGCGCTGGCGCGCGGAAGCTATTCTTATTTCAAGCCGCTCTATATTGTCACGCTTCACCCTTCCACTGAATCCGTAAAGGATTTTGTTGCGTTCATCCGGTCCCCGCACGGCCGCCGGATTTTGTCGAGCAATGGCTTTCTTTCCCTGAAATCAGGGGAGAAATAACCCCTTTCGTGACCACGCGTCGAGATCAGCTTTCCCGCACGGTCGGCCGCTTTGCAATGGGCATTGCCGCTATCGTGGCGCTCTGTCTGCCGGTGGGATTCTTTGGGCTGTCCTATCAATATCAGGTTGGCGCGATGCGGGCAGAGGCACGGTATAGTGCCGCGCAGGCCACACGCTATGTCGCGCTCAATCCGGAAATGTGGCGTTTTCAGGTGCCCCGGCTGCGGACATTGATCGTGAATGATGATGTGGGTACCGATTTGCCGGAACAACGGCGCATTGTGGATGCAGCCGGTCACGTCCTGATCGAAAGCGAAATGAAGCTGGACTCGCCGGTACTGTCTACCCGCGCCCCTCTTTATGATGCAGGCAGGATCGTAGGCTATCTGGAAGTGAGCCGGTCGTTTCGCCCCCTGTTGCTGGAGACCGGACTGGTTGTGCTGCTGGGGCTCGGATTGGCGCTGGCCGTATTTGGCGTGCTCAAGAGTTTTCCCTTGCGCGCCTTGAATCGTGCGCTCGAAGACCTGCGGCAATCCGAACAGCTTTTCAGCAAGGCCTTCCACGCCAGTCCGGACCCGGTCATGATTTGCCGCGTGCAGGATGGCACTATTCTCAACGTCAATACCAGTTTTGAACGCTTGACGGGGTATGCGCCGGGCGAGGTGATAGGCCGTAATTCTGAAGCGGTTGGGCTCTGGCTTCGCAGCGAGGGTACGGACTGTGCAAAGCCGCAGGTATGCCTCGACCAGGCTGTGCATAACCAGGCGTTGACACTGTTGACCCGGCGCGGCGAGCGCCGGGATATGCGGGTTTCGTCAGAAATGATCGAAATCAACAATGAGGACTGCGTGCTCATGGTGGCGCACGACGTTACCGAACAAAAACGGGCCGAAAAGCGCATGGCCTATCTGGCCAATTATGATCATTTAACCGGCCTGCCCAACAGGGCGCTGTTTCGCGATCGCCTGGCTGGTGCCATGCAGCGGGCGCACCGGGCGGAGCGGCTGGTCGGCCTGCTCTATCTCGACCTCGATCGATTCAAACAGGTCAACGACAGCCTGGGCCACCAGATTGGGGACCAATTACTCAAGCAGGTGGCAGAGCGGCTACAGGACTGCATGCGCCCCAGCGACACGGTCGCCGGTTCGCAGGGCGAGGAAGATACGAACGGCACCACGGTCGCCCGGCTCGGCGGCGACGAATTCACAATCGTGCTCGAGGATATTCGGCATATCGACGAGATCATGCGCATCGGCCAACGCATCGTTTCCGTATTGGCGGCCCCGTTTGAACTGGACGGGCATCAGATATTTGTCGGGGCCAGCATTGGGATCACGGTGTTTCCCTTCGACAATGAAAACCTCGATAACCTGATCCAGAATGCCGATGCCGCCATGTATCGGGCCAAGGCGATGGGACGCAACAATTTCCAGTTCTATACGGACGACCTCAATACCAATGCGGAAGAGCGGCTATTGATGGAGGCCGAACTGCATCAGGCACTGGCGCTCGGGCAGTTCGAACTGGTGTATCAGCCCAAGCTGGATTTGCGGACGCATCTCATCACCGGCGTAGAGGCATTGCTGCGCTGGCGTTCGCCAAGAAAAGGCCTGATGGGACCGGGCGAGTTTGTTCCCTTGCTGGAGGACACAGGCCTGATCGTTCCGGTGGGTGCATGGGTCCTGCATGAGGCCTGCCGCCAGGCCATGCTTTGGGCGCGCGACGGCATGACGCTCAGCATGGCAGTCAATCTGTCGGCGCGTCAATTCCGCGACACCAACCTTACAACCATTATCCAGGCTGCCATACGCGCCTCGGGCATTCCGGTGGACCAACTGGAACTGGAAGTGACAGAAAGCCTGCTGATGGAAGACAGCGTCAGCAGCCAGACCGCGCTGGCGAATATAAAACGGATGGGGGTCAGAATATCAATGGATGATTTTGGTACGGGCTATTCTTCACTGGCTTACCTGAAGCGTTTTCCCCTCGACAGTCTAAAGATTGATCGCGCCTTCATTAAGGATGTGGGCGTGGATTTTGACGATACTGCCATAGTGCGGGCGGTGATCGCCCTGTCGCGCAGCCTGCGCCTTTCTGTGGTGGCGGAAGGGGTCGAAACCGGCGAACAGCTGGAATTTCTTCGCCAGGCCCGATGCGACCAGGCGCAAGGCTATTTCATAGGACGACCGATGGATGCTGCGACATTCGTCCTGTGGATGAGGGAAAATCATCATGGTCAGATAATCACGGCGGCCTCAGCGTACGCATCCGGTATGGCATGAGCCGTAGCTGGAATTCCGCGCCGACGGTAGCCGCGGATGAAAACCATGCGCACGGCAGTCGCAAGCGCGCGCCCGCAGCGGCACCATTTTTAGATCGTGGCGGCACGCACGAAGACGCGGGTCAGGCATGTAAAATCGGCTTCACCCTCCTTACCAAGATCCGAATATGAATGCGCTATGGATACTGGTTCTGCTTATCCTGATTTCGGGGATTTTTTCGCTTGCGGAAATGGCCCTTGCATCGGCGCGTCGGGGGCGGCTGACCCAACTCGCTGAAGCGGGCGACAGCGGTGCAGCGGCAGCGCTTGCCATCAAGGAGCACCCCAGCCGCCTGCTGGCAGCAAGTCAAACGGGTATTACCGCAGCTGCGCTTTTGATGGGCATTTATGGCGAGTCGGCACTGTCGGCTTCGATTGCCGCAGCAATTGGTGCCATGTTACCTGCGCTGGCCCAATGGCAGGACTCCATTGCCTTGGCCGCTACAGTGGTCATCGTGACGGCGGTTTCCATCATTCTGGGTGAAATCGTGCCCAAGCGCATCGCGCTTGCGCATCCGGAGAAAGTGGCCTCTTTTTGTGCGCCCTTCATGGTCCTTTTCATCCGGTTGCTTTATCCGGCAATCCGTTTCCTGTCGTTTGCGGCGGACCGGGTGCTCGCGCTGCTGCCGGTGCGCGCAGCACCCGCAATTACCAGCATGGAAGACATTCTCGCTTTTGTGAATGAGGGTGAGCGGGCAGGCGCGATCGCGCCCGAGGAAAGCGAGCTTTTTGTGAATGTGATGCGCCTTGAAGATTGGCGTCTGGCCACGATCATGACGCCCGTAGGTGATGTGGCATGGCTCGATCTGCTTTTGCCGCGCGAGCATAATCTGCGCCTGTTGCAAGAAGCACGACATTCCCGGTTGCCTATCTGCAAAGGCGATCTGCAACAGGTGATTGGGATTGCAGAAAGTCATGACATTCTCAAGGCCGCGATGCGGGGCGAAATCGATTTCGCCGAATTGCCGCTTGAGCCGCCATTGTTCGTCCCGGCCAGCCTGAATCTGATCGACCTGTTGCGAACCTTCCGTCAGCAGCGCGCCAGTTTCGCCCTGGTGGTGAGTGAATTCGGGCTCACCGAAGGCATCGTAACGCTGGATGACCTGATGTACTCGCTGGTGGGCGACATGGCCCCGCTCGCGGATGATTCCGAGGAGGCGCTGGCGGTACGCCGCGCCGATGGATCCTGGCTGCTGGATGGCCTGCTGCCGATTGACGAGATGAAAGACCGGCTCGATATCCGACAAGTCCCCCAGGAAACGCTGGGTAATTACCATACGGTCGGCGGGTTCGTGCTCGCAAGCCTGGGACGCATTCCGCGCAAAGCCGAGCGCTTCACGTGGGCGGAATGGGAATTTGAAGTGGTCGACGTAGACCGCAATCGGGTAGATCAGGTCTTGGCCACGCATGTAACGGAACCTGACACCCTGATCGAGGGCTAGGTAACCCGGCGCTGGTACCCCAAGCCGCTGCCCCCCTTTTCGGCCTGCGCCTCTGGCCCCGGCCCGCGCTGTTCCCCTCTTGAAATCCGTTCATTTCCTCTGTTTTTCAGCGTATCCCTGCGTCCGCATAGGCAAAATCCTACCTGTCGTCGTCGATTGATAAACCATGATGATAACAACCTGCCATCTTGCGATCGAACCGATTCAGGTCGGCGCCGGCACGGCGTATCAACGTGAACAGTCAACGTGAACAGCGAAAAGGAGATCAGCATGCAACGAGTGGCAGTAGAGGACAAAAACGTGAACAGTTTTTTCCAGGCACGCAGTGTGGCAGTAGGTAAAGCGGGCGAAATGCTGGCGCGCCCCGTGATCGTCGCCTGGAAAGACGACAAGAATGGCAAGTCGGCGCCAGCAATTCCCGGCGCGAAGGGTGACCGGTGGCATGCGTATGGTGAAAACAATGAGGGGGTGCTGGAACTGGAAGTGGCAGACAGTTACCACTTCATTTTTACGGATGCGGACGGATTCGAGGAGCCCGACCTTAATCTGGCCACACTGGAAGATAACGGTACGAAATTCATGTGTCTGAACGATGCCTGTACCGACGAGGACAGGGAGAAGATGGGCTACTTCCCGGGTGGCGGTCTGGGCGGCTGAGCGGCTGGCCATGCATTACACGGAACGGCAGGCGGCCGGTTTGTCCCCGGTTTCCGGGTCAGTAGCAGAAAAAAGCCTCAGATAGTCGCACCATCCCGCGTCCATTCCGCTTGATACCACTTATATCTTATATATAAAGGGAGTAAACCATGAGCATTGCCACCATCTTACTGATTGTTCTTATCTTGATTCTGGTCGGGGCAATCCCGATGTGGCCGCATAGCCGGGGCTGGGGATACGGACCCAGCGGCGGTATCGGCCTGTTGGTTATTATCCTGATCGTGCTGCTGGTGATGGGCATCATATGACGCTCACCCCGGGTCTGCCTGGCCAGGCGGACCCGGGGTGTTCCCCAGTAGAACTGCGTCAGGCTGCAGCGGGTAGACAGGCCTTCAGCGCCTTCAGGCAATAATCGACGTTTTCCTGCTTGGCCGAGTAGCCCATCAGGCCGATCCGCCAGATTTTGCCCGACATGTCGCCGAGGCCGGCGCCGATTTCCAGATTGAACTCGTTGAGCAAACGGGTACGGATTGCCGCTTCGTCGACGCCCTCCGGCACGTAGATCGAGTTGAGCTGCGGCAGGCGGGCGGATTCCCCGACCACGTAGCGCAGCCCCATGCCTTCGAGCCCGGCCTTGAGTTTTTCGTGCATCGTCCGGTGGCGCGTCCAGGCATTTTCCAGGCCTTCTTCTTCGAGGATCACCAGGGCTTCATGAAGGCCGTACATCGGATTGATCGGTGCCGTGTGGTGATAGGTACGTTTGCCGTTTGACTGCCAGTAGCCCAGCACCAGATTCAGATCGAGAAACCAGCTTTGCACCGGCGTGACACGCGCCTTGATCTTGCTGATTGCGCGCTCGGAAAACGAGACGGGGGACAGCCCCGGCGTGCATGACAGGCATTTCTGGCTGCCTGAATACACCGCATCGATGCCCCATTTGTCCATGTAGAGCGGCGTTCCGCCCAGGCTGGTGACGCAATCCATGATGGTGAGGGCGCCAAACTCCTGGGCGATTTTGCCCAGGGTTTCCGCATCCGACTGCGCGCCTGTCGACGTTTCGGCGTGCACAAACGCTAGAATCTTTGCGTCGGGATGGGCCTTGAATGCATCGCGCACTTTTTGCGGATCCACCGGCGCACCCCACGCATCGTCGACCATGACAGCGACGCCGCCGGTACGCTTGACGTTTTCCAGCATGCGTCCGCCAAATACGCCGTTACGGCACACGATGACCTTGTCGCCCGGCTCGACCAGATTGACGAAGCACATCTCCATCCCCGCCGAACCCGGGGCCGAAACCGGGAAAGTCAGTGCATTTTCGGTCTGGAATGCCATCCGCAACATCGACTTGATCTGCTCCATCAGGTCGACGAAGGCCGGATCGAGGTGACCGATGGTCGGACGCGCCATCGCATCCAGGATGCGTTGCGGCACGTCGGAGGGGCCGGGGCCCATGAGGATGCGTTTGGGGGGGATAAAAGAAACGGTCATAACCTTGGTCTCAGTAGGGAACTCAATTAAAACAAGGACTTGATTCTACGGAAAAAAGCCGTGACCGGAAATTAAAATCAGGCGGGCGGCTCGCCCATCAATGGCCGCATCGCGGTCAACAGACTGTTGTAAATACGCGGATGGGATTTCTCCTGTTCGGCCAGCATCTGCTTCATCGCGTAACGCTGTTGCGGCTTGGCAAAGCAGGCGGGGCAATTCTCGAAAATCACCGGCAGGCCGGTGTCGGTCGCGAAGGCGCGGGTCTGGCGTTCGCGCGCATAGACCAGCGGCCGGATGACGCGCAGGTCGCCGGCGTCGTTCAGATAATGCGGTGACATGGTGCGCAGCTTGCCGCCGAACAGCATCGACATCATCAGCGTCTCGGCGAGGTCGTCCAGATGCTGGGCCAGCGCGACCACGTTGCAGCTTTGCTCACGCGCGACACGATAGAGAATGCCGCGCCGCATGCGCGAACAATAGGCGCAATAGGAGTCGGAATCCCGGGTCAGCGTTTTTTGCGCTTCAGCCAGAATCGGCTGCGATTCGAGAAAGTAGGGCACGCCGAGTTCGGCCATATACGGAATCAACGGCGACGGGTTGTACTGGTCGGATTGCGGGTCGACCGTGCACGCCAGCAGTTCGAATTTGATCGGCGCCTTCTGTTGCAGATGGTGCAGCGTGTGCAGCAGCGACAGCGAATCTTTGCCGCCCGACAACCCCAGCAGGATGCGGTCGCCGTGGCGGATCATCCGGTAGTCGCCGATCGCGCGCCCGGCGGCGGTCAGCAGCGAACGCGACGGTTTCACCCAGATGGGTGTTGTCGTGTTCATGCGGAAAACTGCATCGCGTGCAGTTGGGCGTAACGGCCCTGTTTGGCGATCAACTCGGCGTGGTTGCCGATCTCGACGATACGACCCCCTTCCAGCACCACGATGCGGTTCGCGCGCTCGATGGTGGACAGCCGATGCGCGACGACCAGCGTGGTGCGGTTGGCGATCAGGGTGTCGAGCGCGGCCTGCACGTGGCGTTCGGATTCATTGTCCAGCGCCGAGGTGGCTTCGTCGAGGATCAGCAGCGGCGCGTTTTTAAGGATGGCGCGGGCGATGGCGATGCGCTGGCGCTGGCCACCGGAGAGCCGCATGCCATTCTCGCCGATCAGCGTCTCCAGGCCGTCGGGCATGGCCTGGATGAAGTCCCAGGCGTGGGCGGCGATGCAGGCATCGCGGATTTCGTCATCGGTCGCATCGCGCTTGCTGCCGTAGGCAATATTGCGGCCCAGCGTGTCGTTGAACAGCACCACATCCTGCGACACCAGTGCGATGTGGTTGCGCAGGTTTTGCAAGGGAATGTCGCGGAGGTCGATGCCGTCGAGTTCGATCGAGCCGGAATCGGGATCGTAGAAGCGCGGCATCAAATTGGCCAGCGTGGTCTTGCCGGAGCCGGAGGCGCCGACCAGCGCCACGGTTTCGCCGGGGGCGATGTCGAGTGCAATATCGGCCAGCGCGGGCAGCGTCTTGCCCGGATAGGTCAGTGTCACCTGCTTGAAGACCAGCCGGCCTTCGATATGGTTGAGGGCGCGGGTGCCGGTATCGCGCTCGGCGTCCTGGTCGAGCATGGCGAAGATGGTTTCCGAGGCGGCAAGCCCGCGCTGCATCTGGTCATTGACGGCCGTAAGTCGCTTGAGCGGTGCAAACAGCAGCAGCATGGCCATAAAAAACGACACAAAGCCGCCGACCGTGGTGGTGTTGCTGGAAGCCTGTCCGGCTGCGATGTAGACGATGGCTGCGAGAGCGATTGCCGCGATGAACTGGATGACGGGTTCGTACACCGCGTTGGCGGCGACGCGTTTCATCTCGAACAGGCGCGCCAGATTGGCGGCATGGCGAAAGCGCGTCTGCTCGTAGTCCTCGCCGCCATAGAGCTTGACCACGCGATGCCCGCCCACCGCCTCGTCGACCACCTGGGTGAGATCGCCGATATTCTGCTGTGCTTTACGTGACAGACCGCGCAGCCGCTTGCTGGCGACGCGTACAATCCATAGCGTGAGCGGCACCAGCGCGAACACGATCAGCGTCAGTTGCCAGTTCAGCCATAGCAAATAGCCCAGCAGCCCCAGCACGGTCACCGTGTCGCGAACCAGCGTGGTGAGTGAACTGGTGGCCGACTGCGTGACCTGGGTGACGTTGAATGCCAGCTGGGCGATCAGCTGGCCGCTCGGATTCTGGTCGAAATACCGCGTCGGCAACGACATCAGTTTGTCGAACATGGCGGCGCGCAAATCCATGACCAGCCGGCTGCCTACCCAGGCCATGCAATACGTGCTGATGAAACTGGTGATGCCACGCACCAGGAACAGCACGAGCAGTAGAATCGGTATCCAGCGAATGAAGTCCGGATCCTTGCCCACAAAGCCTTCATCGAGCAGCGGCTTGAACAAGGCCGGCAGCAGGGGCTCGGTCGCGGCTGTCAGGACCAGCGCGACGATGGAGATCGCAAACATGCGCCAGTACGGTTTGACATAGCCGAGCAGGCGACCGTACAAGGTGCGGCTGTCGTGTTGGGCTGTCATAGCAGCAGGAGCGTGGCGAGTCCGAGGAAGATGAAGAAACCCATGCTGTCCGTAATAAAGGTCAGCAGCACAGAGGAGCCGATGGCCGGGTCGCGGTTCATGCGTTCCAGCGCCATCGGGATGAATATGCCCGCCAGCGCGGCAACCAGCAGGTTGAGCAGCATCGCCAGCGCCATCACTCCGCCTAGCGCCGGATAGTCGTACAGCAGCCACGCGAAGATACCGACCACCGAACCCCAGACCAGGCCGTTGAGCAGCGCAACGCTGATTTCCTTGAGTACGAGGCGGCGCGCGTTGGCCGTGGTGATATGACCCAGCGCCAGGCCGCGAATGATCAGGGTAATGGTCTGGTTGCCCGAGTTGCCGCCGATGCCGGCAATGATCGGCATCAGCGCCGCGAGCGCCGCGAGTTTTTCGATGCTGCCCTCAAACGTGCCAATCACGCGAGACGCAATGAAGGCTGTGCACAGGTTCACCGCCAGCCACATCCAGCGATTTTTTGCCGCGTGCCATACTGATGAAAACAGGTCTTCCTCTTCCTGCAAGCCGGCCATCGACAGCATGTCGGCATCGGCTGATTCGCGAATGTAGTCGACCACGGCGTTAACCGTCAGTCGGCCAATCAGGCGCCCTGACACGTCCACCACCGGTGCCATCACAAGATCATAGCGTTCGAACGCCTGCGAGGCTTCGTCGGCCTCGTCTTCGGGGCGGAATTTCACAAAATCCTCGACCATGATCGACGCGACCGACGCATCAGGGTCAGTGGTGAGCAATCGTTTCAGCGGCAGCACGCCAATGATGGCGTCGTCATGATCGACCACAAACAGCTTGTCCAGATGGTCCGGCAGCTCGCCGAGGCGACGCAGGTAGCGCAGCGCAACTTCCAGTGTGACATCCTGCCGGATCGTCACCATTTCAAAGTCCATCAGCGCACCTACCGTGTCTTCCGGATAGGCCAGTGCCGACTGCAGATGCGCGCGCTTCTGCGCGTCGAGGCTGGTGAGCAGTTCCTTGATCACGTCGCGCGGCAGGTCGGCCGCAATGTCGGCGATCTCGTCGGTGTCGAGCGATTCGGCCGCGGCCAGGAGCTCCGCCTTGTCCATGGTCTGGATCAGCGATTCGCGCACCGAGTCGGAGACTTCCAGCAGAATTTCGCCGTCGTTCTCCGCGCTGACCAGACTCCACACCAGCCGGCGCTCGTCCAGCGGCAGGGCTTCCAGGATGTAGGCGATGTCGGCCGGGTGCAGGTCGTCCAGCCTGCGCTGCAACTCCGTCAGGTTCTGCTTGTGCACCAGGTTCTCGACCAGACTCTGGCGCGGCCCGCCCTGCTTGTGGACGAGCTCTTCCACCAGCCGCATCCGGGCGAGCAGATCCTGCACCTGCGCGAGGTGGGCTTCGAGGTTGTCCTGCGACTGGTTTTCGAGCGTGTCGGTCATGATCGGGCCAGGGGCGAGCGCCCGATTGTAGCGCGTTACCGCCGATTTCCGGGCCGAACCCCGGCGTGGGCGCAGTCGGGCCGCGGGTTCAGCGCGGCACCTGCGCCTGATGCATGTAGCGCAGGATCAGCGCGACGCGACGCTGGTAGGCGCGCGAGCCGCGGTTGTTTTCGTACCAGCGCGGATTGGGCACCATGGCGGCCATGCGGGCGGCCTGGTCGCGATTGAGGTTGGCGGCGGCGGTTTTATAGTAGCGGCGGGCAGCGGCTTCGGCGCCGTAGATGCCATTGCCCCATTCGATGACGTTGAGATAGACCTCGAGGATGCGGCGTTTGCTCCAGGTGGCTTCAATCATCAGCGTAATGAGGGCTTCCTGGCCTTTGCGGATGAAACTGCGTTCGCCGGAAAGAAACAGGTTCTTTGCAAGTTGCTGGCTGATGGTCGAGCCCCCCGCAACGAGTTTGCCTTTTTTCAGGTTTTTGCGCACTGCGAGCTGGATGCCTTCGACGTCGAAGCCTTCATGGTCTATGAATTTGCCGTCTTCGGCCGCCACGATGGCGCGCTTAAGATGGGGGGAAATGCGCGCGTAGGGTACCCATTTGTGGCGCAGGGTGGCGTTGGGTTTTTTGTCTTGCTGGCGCGCCAGCCCGGCGGACATGAATGCCGTAGAGGTGGGATTGTGATCGATCCACCACAACACGTGTGCAAAAAACCAGAGTTGAACCAGCAGCACCAGCACTACCGCCATGACGACCGCTCTGCCGATCCAGCGTACTGCCGTGCGTATCATGATCGCAATGAGGCGATGACCGGTGCCGTATCGGGACGGATGCCGCGCCACAGCAGGAACGCTTCCGCAGCCTGCTCAACCAGCATGCCGAGACCGTCGGCGGTCATTGCGCCATGGCGGCGGGCCAGGCTGAGAAACGGCGTGTCGCGTCCGTACATCATGTCGTAAGCCAGGGTATGGGAGGAGAAAATGGCCGGAGACAGCGCGGGCACCTCTCCTGCGAGACTCGCTGCAGTGGCATTGATGACGAGATCAAACGGCATGGTGGCAGCCTCGAAACGGCATGCGGTGATGTCACATGGCTGGGTGTCGCCGCCAAACCGTTCGGCCAGTTCTTGTGCGCGGCTGACAGTGCGGTTGGCGATTACGAGTGCGGCCGGACGCTGCGCGAGCAGAGGCTCGATCACGCCGCGTGCCGCGCCGCCCGCACCGAGCAGCAGGATACGTTTGTCCCGGCACCGAAATTCGAGATTGCGGTCGAGATCAGCCACCAGGCCCGCACCATCGGTGTTGTCCCCGAGCATGCCGTCGCGATCGAAACTGAGTGTGTTGACCGCGCCGGCACGTTGGGCGCGAGGACTCACCCGGCTGGCCAGGTCAAATGCTTCCTGCTTGAATGGAACAGTGACGTTGGCGCCCCGTCCGCCCGTTGCCACGAAATTCGCCACCGTCGCGGCGAAGCCATCGACCGGCGCGAGGATGGCGTCATAGGTCATGTCCTGACCGGTCTGGCGAGCAAATACGGCGTGGATGTGCGGCGATTTGGAATGGGCAATCGGATGCCCGAATACAGCGTAGCGGTCTGTCATGGCGGCCGTATTCTAGCGGGTATGGTCAAGCCCGGGCGTTGAAGGGCTGTTTTTTTGGTGGGGCTCAGCTTTGTGTCCAAGGCAGGGCCCGGTATTTCCAGCCATTGATTTCGTTACGGTGGCCCGTCGTTTTATTGAGATCCCCTTCAAACCCTTCCAGCACCGCGTAGCAGCCCCCACGTCCGGATTCTGCGCAGGCAATGGCAGCGCGCTGCGCCCGCACGCCGGTACGGCAGATAAAGAGCAGCAGGGATTCAGCGTCGGTTGCCTGCGCCAGCTCGATTTGGAAATGCGGGTTAGGCACCCAGCCGGGCCACGATAACCACTCAATACGAACCGCATCGGGGATGATGCCGTTAAATTCGATTTCTGCATGTGAGCGCACATCGACGAGTCGGGCGCCGGGGGCAAGTTGCAGCAATTCATGGGCTTCATGCGGCAACAAGCCTCCCATGAATGGCCAGGCATGTTCCTGGCTGCGGCTATGCGCAATGTCGAGCAGTTCGGTAATACGACCCATGTTGATTCCCTGAAATGTTGCCTAAGTATACGAAACCCGCCGGTTGATGCAATCGGCACCAAAATAGGGCGTTTTTTTCAAAAATGCCTTCAAATGGTGCGCCGCAGAAAGTCCGGCGCACACTATCATGCCGCAGAAGCCTTGTGGCACAATGCTTGAGGCTCGATATTTTGCATGGCACGGTTGCTGCTTTCTGCATGGATGTGGTTTTGTGCGCCAACCCCTGCTACACGCAACGTCGTAAATTCATTCCATTACTAGTTTGAGGAGATTCAGCATGGCCGTGGCCGATGTGATCAAGATGATTAAGGACGACGAAGTCAAATTCGTTGATCTGCGCTTTACCGATACCCGCGGCAAGGAACAGCACGTGTCGATTCCGGCTCGCCTCGTGACCGAAGACTGGTTTGAAGACGGCCACCCGTTCGACGGCTCGTCGATCGCAGGCTGGAAAGGCATTCAGGCATCCGACATGCTGCTGAAGGCCGATCCCGATTCGGCCTGGCTCGACCCCTTCTTCGACGAGTCCACCCTGATCCTGACCTGTGACGTGATCGAGCCGTCCGACGGCAAAGGCTACGAGCGCGATCCGCGTTCGGTCGCCAAGCGCGCCGAAGCCTATCTGAAGTCCACCGGCATCGCCGACACCGCCTACTTTGGCCCCGAACCCGAGTTCTTCATTTTTGATTCGATCACCTGGCACGACAACATGTCGGGCTGCGGTGTGCAAATCAATTCCGAAGAAGCGTCATGGTCGTCGGCTGAAAAGTACGAAAACGGCAACACCGGCCACCGTCCCGGCGTCAAGGGCGGCTATTTCCCCGTGCCGCCGGTCGACAGCCTGCAGGACATCCGTGCCGCGATGGTGATGGCGCTGGAAGAAGCCGGCGTCCCGGTGGAAGTGTTCCACCACGAAGTCGCCACCGCCGGCCAGTGCGAAATCGGCACCCAGTTCAGCACGCTGACCAAGCGCGCCGACTGGACGCAGATGCTGAAGTACATCGTGCACAACGTCGCGCATGCCTACGGCAAGACCGCGACCTTCATGCCCAAGCCCATTGTTGGCGACAACGGTTCCGGCATGCACGTGCACATGTCGCTGTGGAAAGACGGCAAGAACCTGTTCGCCGGCAACGGCTACGCCGGCCTGTCCGAAATGAGCCTGTTCTTCATCGGCGGCATCATCAAGCACGCCAAGGCACTGAACGCGATCACCAACCCGTCGACCAACTCCTACAAGCGTCTGGTGCCCGGCTTTGAAGCCCCCGTGATGCTGGCCTACTCGGCCCGCAACCGTTCGGCTTCGATCCGTATTCCGATCGCTGCCAGCGAGAAAGCGCGTCGTATCGAAACCCGCTTCCCCGATCCGATGGCCAACCCCTATCTGTGCTTTACCGCACTGATGATGGCGGGTCTGGACGGCATCCAGAACAAGATTCACCCCGGCGATCCGGCCGACAAGGATCTGTACGACCTGCCGCCGGAAGAAGACGCGAAGATTCCGAAGGTCTGCCACAGCCTGGACATGGCGCTGGACGAGCTCGACAAGGATCGCGAGTTCCTGACCCGCGGCGGCGTGTTCACCAACGACATGATCGACGCTTACATCACGCTGAAGATGGAAGATGTCACCAAGTTCCGCATGACCACACACCCGGCCGAGTTCGCGATGTATTACTCGCTGTAACGGCGCATCAACCTGGGTGGGATGGGGCGGCTTCGGCCGCCCTTTTTTATGCTGCGGCGCACAGGAATGAATTCGGGGTCAAGATTTTGGGCTGGTGGCCGTTATCGGTGAGTACGTTCAATGTGAATGCCATGCCAATTATTCGTTTTTCTTTCCTGTTAAGCCTTATTGTGGTTCTGCCGGCACAGGCGGAAATCTATAAATATGTCGATGAAAACGGGCAGGTGACGTTTACCGATGTGTATAAAAAAGGGGCTGCGCGCATCGATTTGCCGGGAACGCCCACGCGCTTGCCTGAGCCGGTGAAGGCGCCCCGACGGGCTTCATACAACCCGACCCCGGCCGATTTCCCCCGCATCGACCCTGGCACCCAGAAAAATCGGGACGATATCCGGCGCCAGGTATTGCAGGATGAAATTAATGGCGAGCGGCGTAGCGCCCATGAAGCGCGGCGACAATTGCAGGTGGGCGAACGGCTCCTGCCTGGTGAACGCGACACGGATGCCACCTATCTCAGTCGCATCAAAAGATTGCAATCGACAGTCCAGCAGCATGAGCAAAACGTGTCGTCAATTCAGCGTGAGCTGGCCAATTTGAAATAAGTATTGGGCGGTGCTGCTTCGCCATGAGGCCGCATGCTGCGGCGTAAATCCGGATCGCGGGCGGAGAATGGCAGGCTGTCGCTGTGGGTGTAAGGGCCGACTACTGTAAACCGGACAGGTCGGATACACCCACGCATTAAAGCCGCTAAAGCGTCAACAACCACGCTCTACCCGCAAGGGGTAGGCCTTGGTTGTAAATCCGACAAGTCGGAAACAACCACGCTCCACCCGCAAGGGGTAGGCCGTGGTTGTAGATCCGACAAGTCGGAAACAACCACGCTCCACCCGCAAGGGGTAGGCCGTGGTTGTAGATCCGACAAGTCGGAAACAACCACGCTCTGGCACAATCAGTGCTTCTACTGAATGCATGAGCATGGCGCTGATCTTCTCCCCTGACTTTTCCGGACTCGATTGCCTGTCCACCGGCGCACTGGTACTGGATGCGGATGACCGCATCCAGTATGTGAATCCGGCCGCAGAAACGCTACTCGGCGTGTCCGGTGTCGTGCTGGTCGGCACAGATGCGATGCAGGCATTTGAGCGCAGCCCAGAATTGCTGGGTGCGGTGCGGACTGCGCGCGACCAGCAGGGAACCGTCGTTGAATACGAACTCGATCTGGTGATCGGCGCGCATCCTACGATTCGGGTGGGCTGCAGCATTTCGCCGCTGGACCATCCGGTGCAGGCGATTCTGGTCGAGATGCGGGCTGTCGATCCGCAACTGCGGATTGCCCGTCTGGAGCGCGCGCGGGTGCAGCAGGAAGCCAATCGCGAATTGTTGCGCAACCTCGCGCATGAGATCAAGAACCCGCTGGGAGGGATACGGGGTGCAGCGCAATTGCTGGAACACGAACTGCCACGCGAATCGTTGCGTGAATACACGCAGGTCATAATCAAGGAATCCGACCGTTTGCAGTCACTCATGGAACGGCTGTTGACACCACACCGGATGCCCCGTTTTGGTGCTGTCAATATCCACGAGGTGCTGGAACGCGTCCGCAGTCTGATTCTGGCTGAAACGCCCAGTGTGGCGTTGCAGCGCGACTACGATATCAGCCTGCCCGAAATCCGGGCGGACGCCGAGCAGCTGATTCAGGCAACGCTCAATCTTGCCCGCAATGCGGTGCAGGCAATGCACGGCAACGGGCATTGCCAGGGCGAGATCGTTTTCAAAACCCGCGTCGGTCGCCAGATCATGCTGGAAAGTCGCCGTTATCGCTTGGGAATGCAGATCGATATTATCGACAACGGTCCCGGCATCCCCGACGAGATCCGTGAACAGATTTTTTATCCGCTCGTGTCCGGCCGCGAAGGGGGGAGCGGGCTGGGGCTGGCCGTGGCGCAAACGCTGGTCGCTCAGAACCACGGTACGATCGATTGCGAAAGCCGGCCCGGTCAAACCGTCTTTTCGATTTTTCTTCCGCTTTAGAATTGAACCCTATGTCAAAGCCAAGCTGTGTCTGGATTATCGACGACGACCGCTCCATACGCTGGGTGCTGGAAAAAGCCCTGCTGCGCGAATCGATCCCCTGCATGACGTTCAGTTCGGCCGGTGATACGCTGCGCGAGTTGGAACGCAGCCAGCCCAGCGCGGTATTGTCTGACATTCGCATGCCGGGCGTCAGCGGCCTCGAGTTATTGCAGGCGCTGAAAGAGCGCATGCCCAAGATGCCGATCATCATCATGACTGCGTATTCCGATCTCGATAGTGCGGTCGCCGCATTTCAGGGCGGGGCATTCGAATATCTGCCCAAACCGTTTGATGTCGATCAGGCTGTCGAACTGGTACGCCGGGCGCTGGCGGAAAATGCCAGCCGCGACGTGCCGGCAAGCAGCGATGCGCCGGTTCCGGAAATCCTGGGACAGGCACCGGCCATGCAGGAAGTGTTTCGCGCCATCGGCCGCCTGGCTCCGTCCCATGCAACGGTGTTGATTACCGGCGAATCGGGTAGCGGCAAGGAACTGGTCGCACGCGCCTTGCATCGCCATAGTCCGCGTGCTGCCGAATCGTTCATTGCGCTGAATACGGCAGCCATTCCCAGGGATTTGCTCGAATCCGAATTGTTTGGTCACGAACGCGGCGCCTTTACCGGCGCGGCGGCGCAACGCCGCGGGCGATTTGAACAGGCCGATGGCGGTACCTTGTTTCTGGATGAAATCGGCGACATGCCAGCAGAACTGCAAACCCGATTGCTGCGTGTGTTGTCGGATGGGCAGTTTTATCGGGTAGGGGGGCATACGCCGATCAAGGTGAACGTCAGGGTGATCGCCGCCACCCACCAGGACTTGGAGGTGCGGGTCCGTGAAGGCTTGTTCCGCGAGGACCTGTTTCATCGCCTGAATGTAATTCGTCTGCGCCTGCCTGCACTGCGAGAGCGGCGCGAGGATATTCCGCTTCTGGTGCTGCACTTCATGCAAAAAAGCGCACGTGAGCTCGGGGTGGAAGCCAAGGGCGTGTCGGATGCGGCACTCAAGACGCTGGTTAACCTGTCGTGGAGCGGAAACGTGCGCCAGCTTGAAAATGTGAGCCATTACCTGACCGTGATGGCACCTGGCCAAGTGGTGGAGGTGGGGGATCTGCCCGCCGACCTGATGCAGGCGGCAAGCGGAAAAACGAACGGCGATTGGCTACAGGCGCTGGCAGCCGAGGCGGGCGCACGGCTGGCGCGCGGCGAGGCTGCCATTCTGGGCGAACTCACGCAGGATTACGAGAAGACGCTGATCAAGGTGGCATTGTGCCACACCGGGGGGCGTCGCATCGAAGCCGCGCATCTGCTGGGTTGGGGGCGCAACACGCTGACGCGAAAAATCCATGAACTGGGGATGGACGGTGAAGCCGATACAACGCAATGAATGACGCGGGCGATGGATTCCCCGTCTATTCTTCGTCCAGACATGAAAAAAGCCGACCAGGGTCGGCTTTTTCCGCTGACGGCCAGGCTCAGGCTGCCTTGGCTTCTTCCAGCAATTTCTGCATGTCGCCCTTCTGGTACATCTCGATCATGATGTCGGAACCGCCGATCAACTCGCCCTTGATATAGAGCTGAGGGAAGGTCGGCCAGTCGGCATAATGCTTCAGGTTCTCGAAAATTTCAGGATCGGCCAGCACGTTCACAGCCAGAAAATCATTCAGCCCGCAGGCTTGCAGAACTTGGGCTGCGCGCGACGAAAAGCCGCATTGCGGAAACTGGGGCGTTCCTTTCATGTACAGCACCACGGGATTGTTGGTGACTTGGTCGCGGATTCGGTCTAATGCGGTCATATTGGCTCCTGAACAAATACTTGACTGGAATAGTCGGGAATTATACGCGTGACGCTGGCGGCGTCAAGCCGTCTTCGCTGCGCTGTCATCCTGAAAAGGGCTGATAAACGCTTTATGGAACAGATGGGGAATCAGCAAATTAGCGGGCATCCGTAGCCAATGGGCGCGAACAAAAGCAGCCATGCGCGCTGCCGGGGTGAAGGCATCATTACAGCTTGCATGGACGGGGGCCAGCGCGCGCCTGAACACGCTGTCCATCAAGGCAAGCTGGAGGCGATTAGGCGCCGCCGCATTGTGACGGCTTGTCATGGTGTCCGGAATGGGCGTGTCGAGAAAATAACGGAGATAACGCAACGCATAAAACAGGGGCCGGACGAGCTGTAACTCATCGGCACGGGCGGTCAGCCGGGTCCAGAAATCGGGCTCGGCCGCCGCATCGCGCAGCAACAGATCGAGATCGGTCAGATCGCGCAGGCCATGCGGCAATTCCCCATCGTGAAACAGATGAACGGCGGCATGCAGGATGCGGTCTTCAGCTGAGAGGACATAGACACCGGGCATGTCTGCGACGGGCACCGCGTGATTGCGCAACTTGGCAGAATCAGGGTGGTAGCGTGCGGTGTCAGGCAGAATGGCGTGATGCACATCGATTACGGTGTCGCGCTGAATATGCTGCAGCGGTGGAATCTCATGCATCCAGCGGCGGTAATAGCGCTTGTCGTACTCGGACAGGCCGGTGGCATGCCAGCCGGACAACATCAGTAACGATTCGGCCTCCGGCAGCTGCTCGCGCGTCACCAGGATGTCGATATCATTGAACAACCGGCCTTCTGCCGAAGCTAACCGGGCGGCCACATAGGCCCCGCCCTTCAGCACGATCAATGGGCTGCCAAGGTCGGATAGCGCGGTACGTAGTTGCTGCAATTCCCAGCGCACTGCAATCTGTTGCTTGTTGGCGAGCGTTTCGGCCGCATCGAAATGCCAGCGCGTGCCGGAGGGCACGGCATCGGCAAGCCCATGCTGGCGAAAACGATGCCCCAGCCGGGCCAGCAGTCCCGCGGCGCGCGCCTGGCGGACCAGCATATCCCACTCGCTCACCGAAAAATGGGTCGCTATCAGGGGGGTGCGCAAAGTACGCGACAACAGGAGGCGGCAGGTCGGCATGGCTTCAGGCAGGGTCGGCATCGGCAGCAAGCCGGTCGAAAGCGACGATGGCCTCGTCGAGTTGGCTGTAGCGAAAATCGTAGCAGGTCGTCTGATCGACCAGTGCCGAGCCGACCCTAAATCCATCCTCGCCCAAGTGGCTGTAATTGAATGCGTTTTGCGCAAGAAACATGAAGGTTTGGGCCTGCGAACGCGGAGTGAGCCGGGTCGTCGCACCCGCTTCCCATTTCGGGAAAATGATCCAGCCTGGACGTGCCGCTTCATGCTGGCGGCGCACGCTGTCACGGGGCGGGCACATATGCGCCACGGTGCCTTTAACAGTGTCGTGGGAGGCGCGGTTGATATACACCTCGGGTGCGAACTGGCGGATGACTTCGATGGACTGGTTTTTCAGGCTGACCGGGCGGGGCAAGGAATGAAGCAAGCCGGTTTTTCGGTCAATCAGGGTCAATTCGTCGGACAGCAAGCGCCAGCCGGATAACACAAGGCCGGCGGTGAGGGTGCTTTTACCCGACCCGGGCGGGGCCGGCAGAATCGCCGCCCGCCCGTTTTTTTCAACCACGGCGGCATGGATGATGAGATATTGGTGGGCCTGGGTCGATACACACCAGTTGAGTCCCCATTCCAGCATCGGAAATGCCTGATCGCGTGGCAGCGGCTTGAAGGGCTGCATGCCGTCAAACGAGAATGCGGCCTGTGGACGCAACCAGCGACGCAGGTTGGGGGGCGGGGTAATGGCGACATGAAAGTCGGCGAACGCTTCATGGGAGTCGCGCACTTCAAACTGTCCATACAGCTCTGCGAGGCCTTCCGCCACATAGGGGAAAGTAGAACGCACCTTGATCGAAAAGGGTCCGGTCCGGAGCCATATGCCCGCGCCGCTCAATTGCCGACTCAGTTCGGCATGGGGTAACTGCAATAGCTTCATGCGGTTTCCAGTAGATGGATTTTGCGCAGGCTTTGCAGCGTGTCTTCAGTCAGATCCAGGAGTTCAGGCGAGTCGGCAACGCCCAGTTGCGCTGCCAATGCGGTGGCGAGCTCGGCAGGATTCGCGCCCGGATGGGCGCGACAGAGTTCATAGAGCATCAAGGTTAACGGCTTCAGGTAATGGGTATCCCCGGAGCCTGTATCGTAGACCACTGCTTCATCCCCCCAGCTTCTAAAAAGACGGGGTGAGGTCAATGAAGCATCCGCCATTTCGGTCAGTTAAGCGGGCAACCGCGCTCATTCAACAGGGCAAGGGAATCCGTGAGGGCAGCGGCACGATGCAGATTGGTCTGGAACAGCGTAATTAGCTCGCCCGGCGTGTACCCGTAATTCACGCTGGGATGGGCGGAACTCAACAGGGCAGCCACCGCGTGAAAGCCGAGATTGGTCGAAACTGGGTCGTTGTTGCCATTCAAGGTTTGTAGCACTTCGAGCAGGGTATACGGCGTGCCGTTGTTCTTGTTGTACTGCGTGACGCCAAAAACCGTATTGAATTTGTCGGTAGGCTGAAAGCCGGTTGCAATCCAGGAATCCCGATGTTGCGGCTGTTTCCAGTAGCCAGGCGTACAGCCTTGGCATGCTGCCTGGGTTCCAAGCTGGTTGGACAAATTACCGGAGGCCATGCCCGAGATAGTGCACTGATTGGCCCATACGGGACGGCTTGCCAGCGTAAAAACGGCGGAAACACCGAGTGCCGCACCGGTGACCCGGCGGCGGGATACGTTGATTTTGTCGTCAGCTTGGATTTCGTTCGGGAGGTCTTGTGGATCAGGTGCGCGGTCGGACATGTCAGGCCTCGATCATCATGGGTTTATTCGATAAAGTGTTTTAAAGCAAGAATCACGCCAACATACGCCCGGCTGGCCTGGGCATACTGTTTTAGACGATTCCTGGCAACAGAGGCTTCTGTTTCGGCACCGCCGTGTAAATTATTCCGACAGTTTCCCCCCGCTTACACGGGGCACGCCGGCGAGGTCGGGCCAGCTTTGAATCGCCTCGATGTGAAAGCGGTGCAACAGGTTGCGAACGGCCTCAGCCTGATTATAGCCATGTTCCAGCAGCAGCCAGCCGCCCGGCTTGAGATGTCTGCAGGCACCCCCAATCAGGCAGCGCAGGTCATCCAGACCGTCGTGTCCTGACGCCAGCGCGGGCTTGGGCTCAAAGCGGAGATCGCCGAGGGCCAGGTGAGGATCGTGGGTTGCGATATATGGCGGGTTGCTGACAATCAGGTCGAAACGTCGGCCATCCAGTGCGGTAAACCAGTCGCTGGTCATACACATGACCGGGGCATTGAGGCTGCGGGCATTCCCTTGTGCAACGGCAAGCGCCGCGGCGTCGCGATCGATAGCGGTGACCCGCGCCTGTTTACGTTCCAGCGATAAGGTGACGGCAATGCATCCGCTGCCCGTACCCATATCAAGCACCTCCACCGCCCGATCGTCCGGTAGGTGCGTCAGCGCCAGTTCAACCAGCAATTCCGTATCGGGACGCGGGATGAGCACAGCAGGTGAAACCTGGAAGGGGCGGCCATAGAACTCTCGCGTGCCCGTCAGGTACGCGATGGGATGCCCCGTTAGACGTTGGACCAACAGCGCATGAAAAGCTGCGATGGGCGCAGCCGCCAGCAGGTCGGTGTCGTGGGCTATCAGCCAGGCCGTATCCACACGCCAGGCATGAGCTGCCAGCACGCGGGCTTCCAGCCGCGCTTCGCGCTTTTCCAGGCCGAGCGCGAACGCGATTTCGCGGGTGGCATTGTCAAGCAGGTCGGTAACGTTCACTCAGGCTTCGCCAGACAGGGTCGCCAGCAGTTCCGCCTGATGCTCGGCGGCCAGCGCATCGAGCAGTTCGGCCAGGTCGCCATCCATCATGGCATCGATCTTGTATAGCGTGAGATTGATGCGGTGGTCGGTAATCCGGCCCTGCGGAAAATTGTAGGTGCGAATGCGGTCGGATCGGTCGCCTGTGCCGACCAGGCTCTTGCGCGTACTCGCTTCGGCGGCTTGCCGGGCCTGCAGCTCGCGGTCTTTCAGCCGTGCTGCCAGCACGCTCATGGCCTGGGCGCGGTTGCGGTGCTGCGAGCGGTCATCCTGGCATTCGACCACCAGGCCGCTCGGCAGGTGGGTAATGCGAATCGCGGAATCGGTCTTGTTGATGTGCTGGCCGCCGGCACCCGATGCGCGGTAGGTATCGACGCGCAGGTCGGCCGGGTTGATGGTGATCTCGCTGACTTCATCGGCTTCAGGCATCACAGCCACCGTGCAGGCCGAGGTATGGATCCGGCCCTGCGATTCGGTTTCCGGAACCCGCTGCACCCGGTGGCCGCCCGATTCGAATTTCAGCCGGGAATAGGCCCCCGGGCCGACGATGCGCACAATGGCCTCCTTGTAGCCGCCGACCTCGCCGGGGTTTTCCGAGACCACTTCCACCTTCCAGTCCTGGCGCTCGGCGTGGCGGGTATACATGCGCAGCAGATTGCCCGCAAACAGGGCCGATTCGTCGCCGCCGGTACCGGCGCGAATTTCCAGAAAAATGTTGCGCTCGTCGTTGGGGTCTTTCGGCAGCAGTGCGGTCTGGAGTTCGCTTTCCAGGTGCGCGATGCGGACTGCGCTGTCGGCAAGCTCGGCCTCGGCCAGATCGCGCATGTCGGGGTCGGCCAGCAGTTCCTGTGCGGTATGCTGGTCTGCTTCGACTTGCCGATACTGACGATACAACGCGACCACCGGGGTCAGGTCGGCATGCTCGCGGGTAAGCTTGCGGTAGCGTTCCATGTCGCCGGCAATCTCGGGTTGCGACAGCAGCGCGTCGAGTTCCTCGAGCCGCTCGTCGGCGCGAGCGAGCTTGTCTGTCAGCGAGGATTTCATTGGTTGTGCAGCCCGTAAAGCTGGCTGATGAGATGGACGAGTTGCGCGCGTTCGTCCGTCAGCGCGTGGTTAAGTGCGTGAGTCGGGCCGTGCAGCAATTTGTTCGACAGCGCATGACTCATCGCCTCGAGGACAGCCTGCGGGTTGTCACCGCGCGCCAGCGCGCGTTGGGCTTTCTCCATTTCGTGGCGACGATGACGTTCCGCACTGTCACGCAGCGAACGGATGACCGGCACCACTTCGCGGCCTTCCATCCAGCGAATGAAGTTTTCGACGCTGGTTTCGATGATCGCTTCTGCCTGAACCACCTGTGCGACGCGGTTGTCCATGCCTTCGCGCACCACCTGCCCAAGGTCATCCACGCTATACAAAAACACATCGTCCATGTCGGCGACTTCGGCTTCGACATCACGCGGCACGGCGAGATCGACAATGAAGATCGGGCGATGGCGCCGCTGCTTGATCGCGCGTTCAAGCAGTCCTTTGCCCAGAATCGGCAAAGGACTCGCAGTGGACGTGATGATGATGTCGTAATCCGGTAATTCGTCCGGTAGCGCGGTAAGCGGGATGACGCCCGCTCCAAACCGTTCGGCCAGCGGGCGGGCGCGCTCGGCGGTACGGTTGGCCACGGTCATGCGACGCGGGTGCTGTGCGGAAAAATGGGTAATGCACAACTCGATCATTTCCCCGGCACCGATGAACAGGCAGGCTTGTTCCTTGAGGCCGGGGAAAATCCGCTCGGCGAGCTTGACTGCAGCGGCAGCCATGGAAACGGAGTTGGCGCCAATTTCGGTGCTGGTCCGCACCTCCTTGGCTACCGAAAACGTGCGCTGAAACAGCTTGTGCAGCAACAGCCCGAGGGTGCCCGCCTGCTCGGCGGCCTGCACGGCCTGTTTCATCTGTCCCAGGATTTGCGTCTCGCCCAGCACCATGGAATCGAGCCCCGCCGCCACCCGAAACGCATGCTGGGCCGCCTGCTCCCGCGGTAATGTATAGAGATAGGGCGCCAGCTCACGCCGTTCGATATGATGGAAGTCAGCCAGCCATTGGGTGACCAGATCCGGAGAGGGCGTGTTGCAATACAGCTCGGTGCGGTTACAGGTCGAGAGAATGGCGACTTCCGAGGCGCGCTGGCTTTGTGTCAGTTCATGCAGGGCCTGCACCAGCTTGTCGGGACCGAACGCCACCTGTTCGCGGATCGCGAGGGGTGCGGTGTGATGGTTGATCCCGAGGGTAAGAAGCTGCATGACGGCGGGGCCGAAGGAGAAGGCCCCTATTTTACCTGCTGGCTAGGCTGCGCGGGCAGGGGGCGTATTCAAATCAAATTGCAGGCGGTCGTAGTAGCGGCCGCGATACAGCAGGCGGCGGCGCTCGGGCGAATCGGTAAATGCGCCGCGCGTATGCAGAATATTGTTGCAGATAAGGCCCATCCCGGGGCGAAGCTGCGTCGTCAGAATGTATTCCGAGCTGGCGAGAATCTCGGCCAGCGTTTTGACGGCGGCCTGGGTGAGCGCATCGCCTTTCCATACGATGGAGCGGGTGCGTGCGGTGTAGCGCATGCTCAGGAAGCCCTGCGCGGGATCAATCGAAAACACCGGGCCGCCCTGCTCCGGTCGGGCAATGCCGGTGTCATCCAGGCGAGCCGGAATCGTCATCGCATCGGGCTGCATTAATGCGGCAACATAATCGGGATGCGTCTCGCGCAACTGGATATAGGCGATCTCGTGATCAAGCAGGGCGTTTTCACCGCCCGCTTCGGCATCCTGTGCGCAATGCAGTGTCATGCCGAGAATGCGGCGATCGGCCGCGTTGTAGTAGCCGTCGGTATGCCAATTGATCGCCTTGGTGGTGTAGGGGATGAATTCGCCGCGTCGGTTGGCGTCTTCGCCGGCAGCCGTGATGCTTGACAGCCCATCCTCGTCGGACAGGTAGTTGCCTTCCAGTCGGACCAGGCCCAACTGGGCCGCAAGCTGATGGAGGTATGACTTGTCCGCAGCGGGGTGCCCGGGCGCATGATAGATTACCATGTTGGCTCGGGCGCAGCGCTCGGACAGCGCGGCTGTTTCGGCGTGACTTAATTGCCGCGGGTCATCCAGCTTAACGATCAGCGCATCGGCGTGGCGCGGATACGCGGCGAGTTTGGCATCGCGCCAAACTCCGTATCCACTTTCGTTGGCCAAGTCAAAAGGAGAGGACGCTGCTGGCATTTATTCCGGCGGCAGCATGTCGGGCGAACCAAAACCGCGCTTGACGGGGCCGTCAGACAACAAGCCCGTGAAGCTTTTCCGGACCGTGCCCATCATTTCGGGCATTTCAATGTCCATGATCTGGTCCATGATCCAGGTTTTATCGTTGTCGCCCATTTCCTCGCGGATTTGCAGGCTCAAAAAACGCAATGCCGGAAAACTGGCTTTTTCTTCATCGGGAAAGTCAAACTCGGAATACTCTTCAAAACGCCGGTTAAGAAAGTCGATGAATTCAGCCTTGAAGTTGCGATTGGCATCGGGACCGGCGACGCTGATGATATTTTCCTCCATCAATTCGCCGAGCCGGTTGGACACCGCCTGCAGCACCGCGATGCGGCGTTCCGGCGACAGCGTGGCGTAGGCCATGCGATCGCAGTAATGAGCCAGGAAAGCGATAAATTCGGCAATCAGCTTGAAGCCGCGCGCCGGGGTGATGATGTCGTAGTTTTCGCGGCCCAGGTTGTCGACGGCCTTGTCGGCGACGCGCCAGGTGGTGGTGGCGACCGCGCTGGCAATCTCATTGGGGGTGCGTTCGCCATCTTTTTTGAACCAGATGGTGCGGACTCTAACGGGTTTGACCATGGGTGTTCTCCTTATATTCGGCTGTGCTTCATTCACCCGTAGCAACGGGACGGGCGGGATCGCTGATCCACTCGCTCCACGAGCCGGGGTACAGCCGTGAACCAGGAAGCCCGGCTATTTCCATCGCCAGAATGTTGTGGCAGGCGGTGACGCCGGAACCGCACATGTGCAGCACCTGCCAGGCCGGTTTGCCCTTGAGCAGTGCCTGGTAGTTTTCGCGGAGTGCTTCGGGTGGCATGAAGGTGCCGTCGACGTCGAGATTTTCATCAAAGGGGTAATTGATCGCGCCAGGAACGTGACCAGCCACCCGGTCGAGCGGCTCAAACTCGCCAGAAAAACGGCGGTCGGGGCGCGCATCGATAATGAGCGCATCGCCTGTCCGGGAGGCGTGCAGAATCTCATTCGCGCCCACAATCTGGCTGGGCTCGGGCAGGCAGGCGCAGTCAGCCCTGTGCGGCGTTGGCAGATCGGCATCGACCGGGCGTTTTTCGCGCAGCCATTTGGGGTAGCCGCCGTCCAGCAGCGCCACGCCGGGGTGACCGAGCCAGCGCATCATCCACCACAGCCGGGAGGCCATGGCGCCAAAGCTGTCGTCATACACCACGACTTGCTTGTTGACGCCGATGCCCCATGCGCAGAGCTTTTCAGTCAGTACGTGCGGATCGGGCAGCGGGTGTCGTCCCGTGGCCTCGGTGACGGGGGCGGCGAGGTCGTCGTCGAGGTGACCATAGCGCGCGCCCGGGATATGGGCTTTCGCGTAGGCCTGACGACCTGCCTCGGAATCGGTGAGGGTAAAGCGGCAGTCCAGAATGATCCAGTTCGGGTCGTCCAGATGCGCGGCCAGGTCTTCAGTGGTAACGAGGGTGTTGGAAAACATGGGGTGTCGGGGTTAGGGATCAGGATTCAGGGGTCAGGGATTGTGCGGCTTTGCCGCGCCTTACCTGAATCCTGATCCGCGACCCTAAATCAGTAGCCGCCCTTGCCGAAAGGCTTGGGCAGACCGGCGACGCGGCAGCCCTGGCGAGCGGGCATGTTGGGGAACAGCTCGTAGAGCGTTTTCTTCCAGTCCACGCCTTCGTGCAACTCATCCAGTTCGGCGACCATGTTGCGGAAGTTGGGGGTCTGGCCGTCTTCCTTGTATTTTTCGCGCAGGTAGTTAACGACTTGCCAGTGGGCGTCGGTCAGCTTGATGCCTTCGGCTTCGGCAATAACCGGGACAATTTCGTCGCTGAAATTGGCTTCCAGCAGGAAGTTCTCTTCGCCCGTTTCCAGTTCTTCGCCGTTCAACATGTAACCCATGATTGTTACTCCTTTCAGGTTTGGTTTTTTAAAATATCACCGGTACGACCGGTGCAATGGATTTATGCGGGATGAAAATCCCGCAGCCTAACAAACGGTTGCGCCCCAGGCCTTCGTCCTGAATCTGCAGGGATTTGTGGGGCGGCACGTCGTGCAACATCAAACTATAGCCATGAATGAGTCCGGATGCGCTTTGCAGGGTTTGCTGCCTGCCGCAGATGAATCCACAGCGCAACTTGAAATGCCCATCCAGTTCCCGCATCACATCCTGAACGAATTGTTCTTCACCGGCGCTACCTGTGTCAACGAAGTGTGCATAGATATTGCCAAACGGACTGAATGCCCGCGTCTTGAAGGGACCAATCTTCAGGGCGTGGCCATTCAGGTCGAGCGATTGCCCGCACAGCGCCTGCATGTCATCCACCCGGGTTTTGGGCACCCGGATAAACAGCTTGGTCCGCCGGTTGATGTTCCATGAGACATCGCCACTGTTGGTTTCTGCGCCTTTGAGGTGCTGAATGCCGGCGCCAGCATGCTCTCCGAGCCACGGCAACAGCTTGAGCACCGCATCAGACAACAGTTGGGCGGTGTCGGCCGGAATCACTGTACCGACCAGGTCGAACTGCAGATCGATCATCTGCGGCGTATATTCTTCAGGCCTGTCTTCCGGCCAGCTTGCCCACGTCATGACACGTCCCCGGCGTGCGCCTTGGCCCACGCCTGCATGACGTCAGCCCACTTCTGCGCGCTGGTCGGGTCCACCTCGAAAATGGTAAAGCGCTTGTTTTCACGGATGCGGATGCGCAGAAACGGCACCCCCCCCGATTCGTGAGTGAAGTTCTGGAATTCGATTTCCTGGCCACCAAAAGGCAGTCTTAACTTGTCTATAGGGGTGATTTCGGGCATGAATTCTTGGGTCCGTTCCGTGTTTGATGATCGGGGCAACGCAGTTAGACAGCTTACCCCCATCACGCTGTCTGTTGGTGATGCAATCAGCGCCAGCTGCACCTCCCTGGCCGGCATGGGCTTGCGTTTATCAAAATATTTTAATACTCTTATGCGTTCATGTGGTGAGTGCGTAATGTCTCATTCTTTAACCGAATAGGGCATTACCGTGTTGGGGAAACCCGCCTACTCCCTTTGGGTAGGTATGGCCCTACCTCGATGGAGTACAGGTTTTACCCAAGAGAATGATGGTGGAGAAGCCGTCTAGCCAATAGGATGATGACATACCGTTAAGCTGTCGGCTGAGCGGGCATTTCGAATTTTTCTAGGAGAGAAGATAATGGCAAAGCAAATGATTGATACGCCCAATCTGGACGAGCTCGAAAGCGGCCCGTGGCCCAGCTTCGTGACCGGACTCAAGCGCCTGGCGAATGACAACGACATGATGGTTGACCTGATGGGGCAGCTGGAAACGTCTTACAAGACCAAATTCGGTTACTGGAAGGGCGGCACGGTAGGTGTGTTCGGGTACGGCGGCGGTGTGATTCCCCGTTTCACCGAGCTGAAAGACGAAAACCACAAGCCGCTGTTCCCCGAGTGTGCCGAATTCCATACCCTGCGCGTGCAACCGCCGGCAGGTATGCATTACAGTTCCGACCTGCTGCGCAAAATGTGCGACGTGTGGTCGGACACCGGGGGTTCGGGTCTGATCGCATTCCATGGTCAGTCCGGCGACATCATGTTCCAGGGCATCAAGACCGCTGACGTTCAGCCGGCGTTCGATGCATTCAACGAAATGGGTTTCGATCTGGGTGGCGCGGGTCCCGCGCTGCGTACCTCGATGTCCTGCGTGGGCGCTGCGCGCTGCGAAATGTCCTGCTACGACGAAGCGAAAGCGCTGCGTACCGTCATCAACAACAACCTGGACGACATGCACCGTCCGTCGTTGCCCTACAAGTTCAAATTCAAGTTCTCCGGCTGCCCGAACGACTGCGTCAACGCCATTCAGCGTTCCGACATGGCGACCATCGGCACCTGGCGCGACAATATCCGCGTCAATGAAGCGCAGGTCCAGGATTACTACAAGGCGCACGGCATGTCTGATCTCGTCAATGACGTGATCAGCAAGTGCCCTACCAAAGCCATCACGCTGGTTGCTACAGACAACGTTGTTGCGAGCGAGACTGTCTCCACCGCCGCGCTGGGCGACGGCAACACCCTGTGTATTGACAACAAAAACTGCGTGCGCTGCATGCATTGCCTGAACGTCATCCCCGGCGGCTTGCTGCCCGGCGCAGACAAAGGCGTGTCGATCCTGGTGGGCGGCAAGGGTGTTCTGAAGATTGGCGCCACCATGGGTACCGTGGTGATTCCGTTCATGAAGCTCGAGTCCGACGAAGACTTCGAAAAGCTGAATGAGTTGGCTCGCAACATTCTCGACTTCTTCGCCGAAAACGCGCTGGAGCATGAGCGTACTGGCGAGATGATCGAGCGTATCGGTCTGACCAACTTTCTCGAAGGTATGGATATTCCGGTCGATCCCAATATGATCAAAGAGCCGCGTTCCAACCCCTACTTCCGTTCAGACGATTGGGACGAGCAGGTCGAGAAGTGGAACGAGTACAAGCAGTCGACCGCAGCTTAATTCGTTTACCGCGGGTTCCGGTGCGAACCGGGCTCGTGCATTAATTTAGTTGGAGATAAAACATGGCAGAAATGCGTCCGCCTATCGAATCCGGCGCTCCGGATCCGATGCCCTACATGCACCCCGTGATGGTGAAGAACTATGGCAAATGGGCTTTTCATAGCCACCCCAAGCCGGGTGTCCTGTATCACCGCGCTGAATCCGGCGACGAAATCTGGACGGTCAAGGCCGGCACAGCGCGTCAGATGGATCACTACACCATTCGTGAGCTGGCGGATATTGCCGATCAGTTTGGCGATGGTTTCGTGCGTTTTACCGCGCGTTCCAATATCGAATACATGGTGTCTGACGGTACCAAGGTCGAGCCGCTGATCAAGGCGCTGAACGACAAGGGTTATCCCATCGGCGGCACCGCTAACTCGGTTTCAATGATTGCGCACACCCAGGGTTGGCTGCACTGCGACATTCCCGGTACTGATGCTTCCGGTGTGGTCAAGGCGCTGATGGATGAGCTGTACGACGAGTTCGTCAAATGCGAAATGCCCAACCGCGTCAAGATGTCGACCTCCTGCTGCGAAATCAACTGCGGCGGCCAGGCTGACATTGCCATCATTGTTCAGCATACCAAGCCGCCCAAGATCAACCATGATCTGGTTGCCAACGTCTGTGAGCGTCCTTCGGTTGTGGCGCGTTGCCCGGTTGCGGCGATCCGTCCCGCACTGGTGAACGGCAAGCCTTCGCTGGAAGTTGACGAGAAGAAGTGCATTTGCTGCGGCGCCTGTTTCCCACCGTGCCCTCCGATGCAGATCAACGATCCCGAGCATTCCAAGATCGCGATCTGGGTGGGCGGCAAGAACTCCAATGCCCGCTCCAAGCCGACCTTCCACAAGCTGGTTGCATCCGGCCTGCCGAACAACGCACCGCGCTGGCCGGAAGTTGCCGAAGTAGTCAAGAAGATTCTGGCTACCTACAAGGCTGACGGCAAGCCGTGGGAGCGCATGATCGACTGGATCGATCGCATTGGCTGGCCCGCATTCTTCGAGAAGACCGGCCTGCCCTTCACCAAGTATCACATCGATAACTGGCGTGGCGGTCGTGCCAACCTGAACGCTTCGGCGCATATCCGCTTCTAAGCTGTTATTGGATGCTGTTAATTCCGCCGCGATCCGAGGTTTGCGGCGGAGGTTTCATAATAATGACTGACTATTTCGGAGCTTGAGCAAGCCATGCAATTCGGCATACTTATTAACGAAGGGCCTTATACCCATCAGGCCAGCGATTCTGCTTTTCTGTTTGCCCGTACGGCAATCGAAAAAGGTCATACCGTCCCGCGCGTGTTTTTTTACCATGATGGCGTGAACAATTCCACGCGTCTGGCGACACCGCCCCAGGACGATCGCAACGTCTCCGCTCGCTGGTCCAGGCTGGCTGCCGAGCATGGCGTTGATCTGGTCGTGTGCGTGGCGGCCGCACAGCGTCGCGGTATCAATGATGATGTGCTGGCCCCCGGTTACCGTATTTCCGGACTGGGGCAGCTGGTTGAGATGGGTATTCAGTACGATCGTCTCGTGACGTTCGGTGATTGAGGATAACGAGATGAGCGATATGGACGAAATGGACGACGGTTCTGGCGTCGTCAAGAAATTCATGTTCCTGAACCGCAAGGCGCCGCACGGGACCGTGTATGCGCTGGAAGGTCTGGAGGTGGTGCTGATTACGGCTGCTTTCGATCAGGATGTAAGCATGGTATTCACTGACGACGGCGTGTACCAGCTGGTCAAGGGTGTCGACACCAAGGGTATCGAGGTCAAGGATTTTTCCAAGACCTATCGTGCGCTTGATGGATACGACATTGAAAAGCTCTATGTCGACCAGAAGTCGATGGATGCGCGTGGTCTGACTGAAGAAGACCTGATTGTGGATGTGACGGTGCTCTCCGTTGATGAGATGGCAAATCTCATGGCCGAGCAAGACGTCGTGATCAGCTTCTAAGGGGACGAATATGCTGCATATTGTAAATAAATCGGCTACAGAACGGGGTTCGCTGGAAAGCTGCCTCGCCATGGCCACAAAGGGTTCTGCTGTATTGCTGATCGAAGACGCGGTGTATGCGGCGACGACCGGCAGCACGGCAGCGGCGAAAATCCAGGCGGCTGCTGCCGGCCTCAAGATTTACGCTCTCGGTCCTGATCTGGCGGCGCGTGGCATGTCCGGGCGTGTGTTGGACGGAGTCAATGTCGTGGATTACGGCGGTTTTGTGGATTTGGTTGCAGAACACAACAGCTGTCAGTCTTGGCTGTAACTTTTAACTGAAGGAGTATTGCTATGCCCATGGTGGAAATCGCCGGTAAGGAAGTCGAAGTCGACGAAGAAGGTTATTTGGTCGACCTGTCGCAGTGGAACGAAGATATTGCCAAGTACATGGCTGTAGAAGAGAAGGTCGATCTGACCGAAAGCCACTGGGAAGTGGTTAACTTTCTGCGCGAGTACTACGCCGAATATCAGATCGCACCGGCCGTACGCGTGCTGACCAAGGCAATTGGCAAGAAGCTCGGTCCCGATAAAGGCAACAACAAATACCTGTACGAGTTGTTTCCCTACGGCCCGGCCAAGCAGGCTTGTAAAATTGCCGGCCTGCCCAAGCCTACCGGCTGTATCTAAGTCGTAGTGTACTTGGTCGCCCCGGCTTGTTTTCGGGGCGACTCCGGCTTTGAGTTTGTGTTTCCCAATTAAATGCGCCAATGCATGACGCTGCATCCGGTGTGTGCGTTTAATTCGTAAACAAAAACGTGGTTAGGGGATGAGTTTGTCTACAGTGACGATGATTTACGCTGGGATGTTTTACATCGCAGCCTTGGTGCTGGTAATCGGGTTGGTCTACAAGATTGTCGACTACAGCCGTACGCCTGCGCCGCTCAAAATTCCGACCACGCCTGCGCCGACGACTCGAAGCGGTGTGGCTTATCGCATGGCCAAGGAAGTGGTTGTCTTTGAGTCGCTGTTCAAGGCCAACAAGTGGATCTGGGTTTTTGGCTGGCTGTTTCATTTCGGGCTGCTGTTGGTGTTGCTGCGGCATCTGCGTTACTTCACGCAGCCCGTATGGTTCTGGGTCGATATTATTCAGCCCTTTGGCAAGTATGCCAGTTTCCTGATGGTCATCGGTTTGACGGGACTGCTGGCGCGTCGCTACCTTGTGGATCGGGTTCGCTACATTTCCACGCCCTCCGACAAATTGATGCTGGGGCTGTTGCTGGCGATCGGCATCAGCGGAATGCTCATGACCTTTGTCGCGCACACCGACATCGTGGCGCTGAAGGCATTTTTTCTGGGCTTGATGTATTTCGATATTCAGCCGGTGCCGACGGATGTGATCCTGCTCGCCCATCTGGCCATGGTTGCCTTTTTGATGCTGATTTTCCCCATAAGCAAATTGCTGCATGCACCGGGACTGTTCTTCAGTCCCACACGGAACCAGGTCGATAATCCCCGTGAAAAACGTCATGTGGCGGCGTGGGCATCGCGGCTCGAGCGGAAAGGCTGATTCGTCGGCTTGGCTTAACGATAGATAAGCACGGATAAAGGACTTAATAAGTGGCTGCTCCAGTATTTGACATTCCGGAAATCAAAGACAACATCGAAATCCCGAAGTTGCGGGAAGGCGCGATGTCGCACGTGCGAACCTTTCCGGCGCCAGAAAAAGTCCAGGAGTTCATGGGCTATCCGCATGAGCTGGGCGAAGACTGGAAAGAGCGTGCTATCGACAAGATGGGCGATCTGCTGGGCAAATACCGTTCACTGAAAGTCTTCCTCGATGCCTGTGTCCACTGCGGCGCGTGCACCGATAAATGTCATTACTATCTGGGGACGTCCGACCCCAAGAATATGCCGGTGGCGCGCCAGGACTTGATGCGTCAGGTTTATCGTCGTTACTTTACTACGGCTGGAAAGCTGTTCCCGAAACTGGTAGGGGCCAAAGACTTGACCCAGGATATTCTGGGCGACTGGTACAACTACTATCACCAGTGTTCCGAATGCCGCCGTTGTTCGGTGTATTGCCCGTATGGCATCGATACCGCGGAAATCACCATGGCAGGACGTGAGATCCTGAATCATGTGGGTATGGGTCAGAAATACTCGAATGAGATCTTGGGCAAGGTGCAGAAAGTGGGTAACAATCTCGGCCTGCCTGGCCCTGCGTTGATCGATACGCTGGAAGGGCTGGAAGAAGACATGGAGCTGGATACGGGTGTGGCGGTAAAGATTCCGCTCGACGTCAAAGGCGCGGAAGTGCTGTTTATTACGCCTTCAGCCGATTACTTCGCCGAGCCGCATGTGGAATCCCTGATGGGCTATGCCAAGGTATTCCATGCTGCGGGCATTAGCTGGACCATGTCTTCGCACGCTTCAGAAGCGGGTAATTTTGGTCTGTTTAATGGTAACTACGACACCATGCGCTCGGTTGCCATGCGGATTCGTGATGCAGCGCTTGAGCTGGGTTGCAAGCGAATTGTGGTCGGGGAGTGCGGGCACGCCTGGCGGGTAGCCTACAGTTTCTGGAACACGTTGACCGGTATCGGTTATGGCGGAGATGATCCGTTTTCGATCGAACTCCAGAAGCAGCTCGACCCAACGTATCCGCAGCCTCAGCATATTTGCGAATTGACGAACGACCTCATCAAGTCTGGCAAGATCCGGGTTGATCCGTCGCGCAATGACGAGCTGGTGGTGACCTATCACGACTCGTGCAACGTGGCCCGCGCATCGCGCATGGGCACCGAGCCCGGCGGCCAGTTCGCTATTCCGCGCGAGTTGATCAGGTCCGTCGTCAACAACTATCACGACATGGCCGATGGCACGATAGGCGAAGCCACGTTCTGCTGCGGCGGCGGTGGCGGTGTGCTGACCGACGACCTGCTGGAAGTGCGGGTCAAGGGCGCACTTCCACGCGCAACTGCCCTCAATAACGTCGTCCAGGAACACAAGGTCAACTTCATGGCCATGATCTGCGCGATCTGCAAGGCGCAGTTCACCAAGGTATTGCCCAAGTATGGCTTCGACATGAGCATGGTGGGCGGAGTGCATCAATTGGTTAGCAAGGCAATCGTGCTGGATCCCGGTCCAAAAGCGGATTGATTGCGATTTATCTATCTTTAGTTACGTAGGCGTTAGGAGAACCAGCATGGCTGTCACGACGAACAAAGCAAAAACCGAAGGCGTTTCATGGCGTCGTTATAAGGAAGGCGAGAAAGAGGGTCAGTTCCGCTCTTCCCAGGACAAGATTTTCCAGTCAAGCTGGACGCACAAGTGCCCGGAATACATGCTTTCCACGCCGCCTTGCCAGGGTTCATGCCCGGCTGGTGAGGACATCCGTAGCTACCTCAATATCGTTCGCGGTATCGAGAAGCCGCCGGCGGGCGTGACCTGGCAGGAATACGCATTCCGCCGGGTTACCGAAGCCAACCCATTCCCGGGTGTCATGGGTCGTGTGTGTCCCGCGCCCTGCGAGTCCGGTTGTAACCGCAATATGGTTGAAGATCATGTCGGGATCAACGCAGTCGAGCATTTCATCGGCGACTGGGGTATTGAAAACAACATGACCTACACCTCGACTGCGGCCGAAACCGGCAAGAAGGTGGCTATTATCGGCGCCGGTCCTGCCGGCCTTGCGGCGGCCTACCAGCTGCGTTTGCGGGGTCACGGCGTGACGATTTTCGATGAGCATGAAGAACTGGGCGGCATGATGCGCTACGGTATCCCCGGCTTCCGCACCCCGCGTGAAATGCTGGACTCGGAGATCAAACGGATTATCGACCTCGGCGTCGAGACCCGCCTGAAGACCCGCATCGGCTCCGACATCATGTTCGAGCAGATTGAAAATGATTTCGACGCGATCTTCATGGCGATGGGCGCCCAGGCTGGCCGTCCGCTGCCGGTTCCCGGTGCCGAAGCGCCCAACTGCGTGACCGCAATGGCTTTCCTGCGTGCCTTTAATGAAGGCCGCCTGCACCACGTGGGCAACCGCGTGGTCGTGATCGGCGGTGGCGATACGTCGATTGACGTGGCAACCGTCGCGCGCCGTCTGGGCAATGTCACCAAGTCGGGAACCGCAGATGATCGTCCGGAGGCGGTTATTTCGGGCCATATGGCGCATGATGTGGCCGCGATTTCAGCCCGTGAAGGTGCTGAGGTGGTGCTGGTTTCACGCTCGACCATCGACAAGATGGCAGCCAACAAGCACGAAGTCGAGCATGCGCAGCAGGAAGGCATCGAAATCATCGGTGGCGTCACCCCGGTTGCGGTGGTGGTGGATGAGCAGGGCCGCGCGACTGCTTTGCGTGTCGCAGACTTCGTGATGGAAGGGAAGGAAACCGTTATTGTCGAAGGCACCGAACGCGATCTGCCGGCTGACCTGATTGTGTCCGCAATCGGACAGGGCGTGGATTTCTCCGGCCTGGAGCAGTTCAACAACAACAACGGGCTGATGAAGGCGGACAAGAACTATCGCTTCCCCGGCAAAGAGCATATTTTTGTTGGCGGTGACGTGCTGCGTCCGCATCTGCTGACCACTGCAATTGGCCATGCCTCGATCGCTGTGGATGGCATCCATGCCTTCCTTAATGGCAAGAAGGATCTCGACAAGCGCCCGAAGGTCGACGTGCATCACTTTGACGAAATCCGGCAGTGGCTGGAATCGGGCCACGAGTACAAGGAGGTCAAGGGCCAGATCTGGGGCACCGATGACCGGAAGGACATCCTGCATAACTTCGAAGACCGCTCCGCCCGACACATCATTCCGCACGACGATCTGTTCCTGGGTCACTTCCCCAAGGTTGACCGCCAGGTCCGCAATGTCATCGTGCTGGACAAGGAAGGCGCGCTCGGCAACTTCGAAGAGCGTCTGCAATTGCTGTCAGACAAGCAGGTGGTTGACGAGGCCAAGCGCTGCATGTCGTGCGGCCAGTGTTTCGAGTGTGACAACTGCGTCGTGTACTGCCCGCAAGTTGCCGTATTCAAGGTGAAAAAGAAGGACAATCCCACCGTGGGTCGTTACGTCGACACCGATTACAGCAAGTGCATCGGCTGTCACATTTGTGCCGACGTGTGCCCGACGGGTTACATCATCATGGGTATGGGTGACTAAGCGTGGCAGGCAAGATGAAGCATTTCCTGGCGCTGGGGGTGGTCGTGCTGACCGCCGCGGCACTGGCTTGGGCTGGAGCGGATTCCAAGCCTGAGGCCGGTGGCGCGCCCAAACCCGTTATCACCAAGGCAATCAAGGGCGAGCAGTGTGTGGAGCCGACCGAATACATGCGGCGCAATCACATGGAGGTGCTCGATGGGCATCGCGATGAAACCGTGATTGAAGGCATTCGCACCAAGAAGTACAGCTTGAAGGAATGCATCAACTGCCACGCCAGCGAAAAAACAGGAAGTGTTGCGGCTGCCAAGGATGACTTCTGTATCAGTTGCCATAGCTATGCATCAGTCAAAATCGACTGCTTCGAATGCCATGCCACCAAGCCGAAAGGCTCGGTGGCCCTGCATTCACTCAATGCTGAAACCGCTCACTTCAAACACAAGTTGGCCGCTAACGGTAATGCAACCGTGAGTGTTGAAGAAATGGCCGGGGTAGGCAAATGAGCGAACTGAATCCGAAATCCGAAGGCGTACCCGTCTCGCCTGACCGCCGTCGTTTCATTGGTGCAGCCTCGGCCACTGCAGCCGGCTTGACACTTGCGCCTGGCGTCATGTTGTATGAGGTTGCCCATGGTCGTCCTGACGACCAGCCTGCCAGCAGTGCCGTACGCTGGGGTATGCTGGTTGACGCGACAAAATGTGCGACGGGCTGCGACGATTGCGTGACTGCCTGCAATGCGGAAAACGGCCTGACGCCGGTTTCGGAGAGCGATCACCCGAAACAGGTGCCGCAGTGGATACGCAAACTGGAACTGCAGGACCCGCTGACCCAGCAGCAGACCAATCTGCCGATGATGTGTCAGCATTGCGCCGAGCCTCCGTGTGTGGATGTTTGTCCCACCGGCGCCTCGTTCAAGCGCGCCGATGGCTTGGTGCTGGTCAATCGCCACACCTGTATTGGCTGCCGTTATTGCATGATGGCGTGTCCTTACAAGGCGCGTTCGTTGGTGCATTGGCCACTGACAGAGCAAAAGCCCGATGTGCCCCGCGGCATTGGCTGCGTGGAGTCGTGTACGTTCTGCGTGCAGAAAATCGATCGCGGTGACGGTACGACGGCCTGCGTCGAAGCCTGCACCGCCTCCGGCCACAATGCACTGGTTTTTGGCGATATGAATGACCCCGAGAGCGAGATTTCCCGGAAGCTGCGCGAAATGCCGACCAAGCAGGTACGCGCTGACCTGAATCTCAATCTCGGCGTTCGCTACCACGGAATCTAAAATCATCATGGCAAGCATTACTTTCCGCGAAGTCGAGGGCAGCAGCCCCAAATACTGGATGCTATTCGGGGTTCTCGGCCTGTTCGTGCTGTTTGGCGCACTCGCCTGGAACACCATGCACCATTACGGTCACGTCGTGACCGGTATGGACAATCAGATCGTCTGGGGCCTGCCGCACGTTTTTGCGGTATTTCTGATCGTAGCCGCTTCGGGAGCGCTCAATGTGGCCTCGATCGCCTCTGTGTTCAACAAACCCATGTATAAGCCGCTGGCGCCTTTGTCGGCGATTCTGGCAATTGCACTGATGCTTGGTGGGTTGCTGGTGCTGGTGCTGGATCTGGGCCGCTCAGACCGCCTGATTGTGGCGATGACCCACTTCAACTTCAAGTCGATGTTTACCTGGAACGTGTTTCTGTATTCCGGTTTCTTCGGCCTGGTGGGCGTATATCTGTGGACCATGCTGGACCGTACCGCCAAGACCTACTCCAAGGCGGCCGGCACAGCGGCATTTATTTGGCGGCTTACCCTGACCACCGGTACAGGCTCCCTGTTTGGCTTTCTGATCGCGCGTGAGTTGTATGGCACTGCAATGCTGGCGCCCATGTTCATCATCATGTCATTCGCCTACGGACTGGCAATTTACCTGATGGTGCTGGTGGCGGCTTATACCTGGACGGGTCGCAACCTCGGTGACGCGGTGATGATGCGACTCAAAACCCTGCTGGTGGTGTTCGTTGCCGCGGTACTGTATTTCGTTGTCGTGCAGCATATGACTAATCTGTATTTCGCTAAATATCACGCAGTTGAAGCCTTTATCCTGCGCGACGGCGGCATCTTCACTGCCTTGTTCTGGGTGGGACAGATCGCAATAGGCTGCATCGCGCCCTTGGTCATTCTGTTGAGCAATCTGGGCAAACACCGTCGCTGGATCATGGTGGCGTGTGCATTGGTCGTTGTCGGTGGCATGGCCCAGATGTACGTCACCATTATCGGTGCGCAGGCGTTCCCGCTCGATATGTTCCCCGGGTTGAACGAAAAGAGCACGTTCTATGATGGTGTGGTGCATAGTTATGTGCCCAGTGTCCCTGAAATTTTTCTTGGCTTGGGCGGTATAGCGATTGCGCTGCTGGTCACGACATTCGCTGTGAAAGTGTTGCGACTGCTGCCTGTCAATCTGGACGACGAAACCGTCGCCAAACTGGAACATTGATGCAGGATTCTGCCCGGGCCCACCGGGCAGAAAATCGTTCGGCATGAACCAGCTCGATACCCACACCCACGCAAGCGAACCCGGGGCAGCCAAGCCCGACGAGCAGACGCCGACTTTCTATGGGCTATAGCCCATGAAAGATCGTATACCCGACCAGCGGACTCCGACTTTCTATGAGGGTAAACCCTCATGAAAGATCGTATGCCCGACCAGCGGACTCCGACTTTCTATGAGGGTAAACCCTCATGAAAGATCGTATGCCCCGCGTCTTTATTTCTGCGGCTCACAAGTCTTCGGGGAAAACCACGTTGACGCTCGGCCTGTGCGCGGCACTGCATGCCCGGGGTCATGCGGTGCAGGGATTCAAGAAGGGGCCCGACTATATCGACCCGCTCTGGATAGGCATGGCCGCACGGTGTCCGTGCTACAACCTCGATTTCCATATGATGCCGCGCGTTGAAATCGAGACGCAATTTGCCCGAGCCGCGTCCGGCGCGCGTATCAGTTTGATCGAGGGCAATAAAGGTCTGTATGACGGCTTGGATCTTGATGGCAGCAACAGCAATGCCGCCATGGCCAAGCTGCTGACTGCGCCTGTGGTGCTGGTAATTGATGCGCGCGGCATGACCCGCGGGGTAGCCCCGCTGATTCTGGGCTATCAGGCGTTTGATCCGGCTATTCGCATCGCAGGCGTGATACTCAATAACCTGGGCGGAAGCCGGCATGAGTCCAAGTTGCGTGCGGTGATCGAGCATTACACCGATCTGGAGGTGATCGGGGCTGTCCAGCACGATCCGGCGTTGCAGATCGCAGAACGTCACCTGGGTTTGGTGCCTGCCAACGAATTGCAAACAGCCTTGGCGCGAATTGCGCATGTGGGCGAGCGGGTGGCTGCGCAGGTCGAGCTTGACCGCTTGCTGGCCATTGCCGACAGTGCGCCGGATAGAGCTGTGGCGGAACCGGCCCAGCGCATCACATCGACTTCAAAAGTGCGGGTGGGGATTGCTCAGGACCAGGCTTTCGGCTTTTACTACAGTGAAGACTTGGACACATTGCGTAACGCGGATGTCGAACTGGTCAAAATCGACACGCTGCACGACAAGACCTTGCCCCGGCTCGACGGATTAATCGTCGGCGGGGGGTTTCCCGAAGCGTTCATGGATGGGCTCCAAGCCAACCGCTCCCTGCGTGAGGGCATACGGGAGGCCATTGAGAACGGATTGCCTGTGTATGCTGAATGTGGCGGGCTGATGTATTTATCGCGCAGTCTCAGCTGGCATGACAAAACCTGCGAAATGGTGGGCGCAGTGCCGGGCGATGCATGTATGAACGACCGACCCGTCGGCCGAGGCTATGCCAACCTTGAGTCGACGGCGGACGCCGGCTGGCATGAGCCGGATATCATTCCCGCTCACGAGTTTCATTATTCCAGCCTGGAAAACCTGCCGCCCGACGCGACCTATGCCTATCGCGTGAAACGGGGCCATGGCATTGACGGCACGCATGATGGTTACCGGCGGCACAATCTGCTGGCGGCCTACGTGCATCGCCGCGGCACCGGAAAACAGGGCTGGATTACGCCATTTTTAAACCAGGTACGGGCGCATAAATCGCGCGCTGCCGCATAAAACAAGGGGGACCTTGCATGATCAAGATTACCGATGCTGCCGCTGAACAAATTCGCGCAGTAGCCAATAACCCGGATGTGTTCGGGATGGTACTGCGCGTTGCAGCCTATCAGGAAGATGATGGTCAGGTGAACTATGCCATGGGCTTTGACCATGAGCGCGAGGCGGACGAACAGCTGATCTGCAATGGCACCGAGATTCTGATTGCTTCATCGAGTACGCCGTATCTTCAAGGCGTCACGCTCGATTTTGTCGAAATGAGCCCGGGCGATATGCGGTTTATTTTCATTCCGCCCTATTCTGCCGATGCCGATGCCGATGCCGATGCCGCAGACACTGACGGTAAAGATCCGGAAACCCCGGCCAAGTAGACACCATGGATTATCTGCCTCTTTTCCTCGACCTGCGTGATCGTGCCTGCCTGCTGGTGGGCGGTTCGGAAATTGCAGCCCGTAAAGCTGAATTGCTGTTGCGTGCGGGTGCGCGGGTCGCGGTGGCGGCACCTGCGCTGCATGCCGGCTTCAAGCAACTCCCTCATGGTGAACGCCTGAGTCGGGTGGCCGATGCCTTCAATGAGCCCCTGCTTGATGGCAAGGATCTTGTCATTGTGGTCGAGGATGACGCGGCAGCAGCCCGGCGCATTTCGGATGCGGCGCGTGCCCGCCATATCCCGGTGAATGTGGCGGACAAGCCGGCGCTTTGCAGTTTTATCCTGCCATCGATCATCGATCGTTCGCCCATTATGGTCGCGGTATCGAGTGGCGGCGCATCGCCGGTGCTGGCGCGCATGCTGCGTGCCCGGCTGGAAACGCTGATCCCCGCTGCATACGGGCGGCTGAGCGCGCTGGCGGGGCGATATAAAGCCCGGGTAAGCGAAGCCGTCAAACCGCCGCAACGCCGTGCGTTCTGGGAGAAGGTGTTCCTTTCTCCGGTGGCAGAAATGGTGTTCTCCGGCCGTGACATCGAAGCGGAAGCCGAGCTGGAGGCCATGATCAAGGACAGCGGCGCAAATGAAATTACCCGCGGCGAGGTTTATCTTGTGGGTGCCGGACCGGGCAACCCCGATTTGCTGACTTTTCGCGCGCTGCGTCTGATGCAGCAGGCTGATGTCATCGTCTACGATCGGCTGGTATCACAGCCCATCCTCGACATGTGCCGACGTGACGCCGAGCGCGTGTATGTCGGCAAGGAGCGCGACGACCATGCCGTGCCGCAGGAGGAAATCAATTTGATGCTGGTACGGCTGGCCAAGGAAGGCAAGCGTACGCTGCGGCTGAAGGGCGGCGATCCGTTCATTTTTGGCCGCGGCGGGGAAGAGATCGAGACCCTGGTCGAGCATGGGGTGTCGTTTCAGGTGGTGCCAGGCATCACGGCCGCAGCGGGGGTGGCCTCCTATGCGGGGATACCGCTGACGCACCGCGACTACGCACAGTCGGTCACCTTTGTCACGGGGCACCTGAAAGACAACACGTTCAACCTGAACTGGGAGGGCATCGCGCGCCAAGACCAGACCATTGTGATTTACATGGGGCTTAAAGGCTTGCCGCTGTTGTGCGAGGCGTTGATCAGGCATGGCCTGACTGCGGAGACGCCTGCGGCCATCATCCAGCATGGCACGCTGCCCTCCCAGCGCGTCATTACCGGGGATCTCACCACGTTGCCCGCGCTGGCAGTCGAGGCTGGGCTCAAGGCGCCGACGCTTATTATCGTCGGCAATGTGGTCAGACTGCGCGAGAAACTGGGCTGGTTCCAGCCTGAATTGCACACCGACCAGGGGCAGCACACACCGCTCGAAGTGCCGGATCACCTCCGCTGATCCCGCAGGATGACAGCAGCGTCGCCCCGGCTTGAGACCCCCACTGACATCGAAGGCCTGGTGGCGGCGCTGATACAATCCGGCCGGCATATTCAGCCGGTGCAGTGGCAGGGGCAGCCGGCCTGGCTCAAACTCAGCGTGCCGCCGCCGCCAGCCTGGCGCTACCGTTTGCTGGCCACGCTGGCGCGCGTCGTGCGACAACCGGCGATACAGCCCGTGCGCCCGCAGGGCGGTGCGGCCGGACTGCAAAACGAGATGCGCCGCTTCGCGGAACTGGCCGCTGCAGGGGTGCGTGTGCCGGCGTTACTGATGCACGGCAACGGTTGGCTGCTGATTGCCGATCTGGGGCAAACCACACTCGAATCGCTGATCCGACACGCTTCTCCTGAGGCGCAACTCGAATTTTGGCTGCGGGGTGCCGACTATATTCGGCACGTGCACGGGTCGGGCCAGTATTTAAGTCAGGCATTTGCCCGGAATTTCGTCTGGTCTGCGAAAGGCGGGCTCGGTGCCATTGATTTTGAAGATGATCCTGCCACGGTGATGTCGCTGACGCATACACAAATTCGCGACTGGCTGCCCTATCTTTTCTCGACCGCAGTTTATTTCAAGGATCGCCTGCCCACATTATGCGAGCAGCTGCACCGGGTGCTGGCAGATGAGCGCCCCGATGTCCGGCGTGGCGTGCAGGAAGCGCTGGGCCGTCTGGCCTGGTTGCGCTTGCTCCAGGGATTGCCTGCCTCACTGCAACGCCGTGACCTGCTCAAAACGCAAAGCTTTGGCGAACTCGCGCACATTTGCAGGCAGCATGCCGACCGTTTAGGCTGCTGATTTGCTAATTTGCTGGCATGCGCATTTGCCTTTCCCGCCCGAGCGCCCCTGCGCGATAGCAGTTCCATGAGCCGGCCGGGGTCTCATCATTACGCCGCGAGGCCGATTTAACGAGGTAGAAGTGTTCTATGGTTGAACACAGTCTGGTCAGCATCAGCGCGGTTGTCATTCTGGGTATCGCCGCCCAGTGGCTGGGATGGCGTCTGCGGGTCCCGTCCATATTATTGCTGCTGGTATTTGGCATTCTGGCCGGCCCCGTGTTGGGCTGGATTGATCCGGGCGAATTACTGGGCTCGCTGCTTTATCCTGTGGTGTCGCTGGCGGTGGCCATGATCCTGTTCGAGGGCGGGCTCAGCCTGTCGGTGAAGGAATTCCGCGCCATCGGCGGGGTGGTGGCTTGGCTGGTCACGCTTGGCGCCGCCATTACCTGGGCAGTGGGCGCGATGGCAGCACACTGGATTCTGGGCCTGGAGTGGTCGCTGGCGATTTTGCTGGGTGCTGTGCTCGTTGTGACGGGGCCGACCGTTATCGGGCCCATGCTCCGGTTTATTCGGCCCATCGGACAAACAGGCGCCATTCTGAAGTGGGAAAGCATCGTCATCGATCCCATCGGCGCCATGCTCGCCGTGCTGGTGTTCCAGGTGATTCTGGGATCGGGTACCCAACCGGTGGCCGTCGTGGCGATCACTGTGCTGAAAACGATCGGTATCGGCACAGTACTGGGTTTGCTGGCGGCATTAATCCTGGGATTCTGCATGAAGCGGGATTACATCCCCGACTATCTGCATAACCCGGTGTCGGTCATGTTCGTGGTGGCAGCATTTACGGGCGCCAACATGCTGCAATCCGAAGCCGGCCTGCTTGCGGTCACCATCATGGGATTTGCGCTTGCCAACCAGAAAGTGGTGACGGTTCAGCATATTATCGAATTCAAGGAAAATCTGCGTGTCTTGCTGATTGCCGGCGTATTCATTTTACTTGCGGCGCATCTCAAGCCCGCGGACCTCGATCAAATCGGCTTTGCCAGTTTTGCGTTCCTGCTGGTGCTGGTATTTGTGGCGCGGCCCGTATCGGTGTTTGTGTCCACCTGGGGAAGCAAACTCAGCTTCAATGAAAAGCTGTTTCTGTCCTGGATGGCGCCGCGCGGCATCGTCGCCGCAGCCGTGGCGTCGATTTTCGCGCTGCGGCTGGAAGAAGTCGGCCTGCCGGGTTCAGAAGTGCTGGTGCCCCAAGCCTTTTTCATCATTATCGGCACGGTCGCCTTGTACGGATTGACTGCACCGTTGGTGGCGCGTCGCCTGGGGCTCGCCAAGGCCCATCCCCAGGGCGTGCTGTTTCTGGGAGGCCAATACTGGGTGCGCAACATCGCCAAGATATTGAAGGAGGAGGGCTATCCTGTGATGCTGGTCGATAACAGTCGCCACAATGTTTCCGCGGCGCGCATGGACGGCATCCCCGCCTTCTACGCCAGCATCTTTGCCGACAACGTGCTCGATCGCGTCGAAATCAGCGGTATCGGCAAGTTGATGGCGATGACCACCAATGATGATGTCAATTCCCTGGCGTCGCTCCATTTTGCGCATCTGTTTGGCCGTTCCCAGGCCTATCAGTTGATTCCGGATGACGAGAAGTTGCTGGATGCGCAGTCGCGCCATCTGAGGGGACGGTTTTTGTTTGGCAAGGGATTGACCCATGCCGCGCTGACAACATGGTTCACCGACGAGGCGGTGGTCAAGAAAACCACGCTCACTGAGGAATATGGCCTGGACGAGCTGAAAGCGCGCTATGGCGGTAAGGTGCTGCCGCTCTTTTTGATCAAGGAAGAGGGTGAGCTGCTGGTCTTTACGGCCGAAAGCAAAATCAAAACGCAACCGGGCCAGGTTCTGATCAGCCTGGTTCAACCCCAGGCCGAAATTTCCCAGCCTGCGCCCACTGCCGCGAAATCCGGCGCCGAATAAGCAGCAGGCGAGTCGGGCTGTGGGTGGCTTGTCGGCTGCCCCCCGATCGACCGGGCCAGGCTGTTCAGGCCGGCCGATCCAATTGGGGGATTGCCAGATTACGGTCAAGCTTGTCTTCGACCTCGCCCACATACGCTGACAGGCTGCGATTGGACTCCTCGATCGCGCCCAGCAACGCCTCCTGCATTCCTTCGATGCGGCTGTCCAGAACGGCGTGGCGTTCTTCGCTCGCCTGCTGCAGTTGCGCAAATTCATGATCCAGCTGGCGGCGCAGATCGCTCAATCGGGAAGCCTCGGCTTTCTCGGCCAACTGTTGCTGAACCTGCAATTCTTTTGCATAACGGTGCGCATCCATCACCATGGCGGTGCGCAAGATCAGCACATAGGCGGTGAAAAGCGCCACGAACACGGCAATCGCGCCCAGCAATACAAACCCCAGGGGCGCCTCCAGGCCAAATGCGACAAATGACAAGGAGGTGGGCGTACTCAATACAGTCCAGTTGGCGAAGGTAAATATCCCAAGCAGAATCAATCCTGCAAAAATGAGCGGCCCCAATATTTTCATGGCTTTACTCCGGGTTGGATGAGGGGGAGAGCAGGGGTTACGCTGGCGAGCGCTAGCCCCGCCTGCCGGGCGTAACCCGGTTTTCTACTGCGAACACAGCCGCTTCAACGCGCGACGACAGATTTAATTTCGCCAGGATGTGGCGCACATGCAACTTGACGGTGTCATGGCTGATGTCGAGTGTACGGGCAATGGCCTTATTGCTCTCGCCGCGTGACAGATGGGTGAGGATTTCACGTTCGCGCGGGGTGAGTGCATCAAGCAGCGAACCGGAATCCTGGTCCTTCTGGTCGTAGAGCTTGACGAGTTTGGCGGTCATGGCAGGTGCCACAACGGTTTCGCCGCGCTGCGCGCGCTGGATGGCGTCCACCACTTCATCGGGTTCCATGCTCTTGAGCAGGTAGCCATTGGCTCCGGCGCGCAGCGCGCGTGCCAGATCGTCTTCCGCCTCGGACAGCGTGAGAATGAGTACGGGCAGCGTAAAGCCATCCGCGCGCAACTGCTGCATCAGCGTGATGCCGTCGGTGCCGGGCATGTTGAGGTCAAGTATCAAGACGTCGGGGCGGTGGGCTTTCAGTAGTCGGGCAACGTCATCGGGCGTGCCGGTGAAGGCCGTCACCTCGATGCAGCCGCTTTGTTCAAGCAGTTCCGCCAGTCCCTTGCGAAACAGGGTGTGATCGTCCACCAGAATGATGCGGGTCAGACTCATGCGGTGTGTTCGGGTTTGTGTTGGGGAAAAACGAGGCGGATTACGGTGCCGCCAGCAGGGCGGCTTTCCACTGTGAGCCTGCCGTTCAACTTGGCGGCACGCTCGCGCATGATGGTGAGGCCGAAGCTCTTGCCCAGGGTGGACGATTCGTCTTTTTTCTTTTGTACGCCAACGCCGTCATCGGCCACATTGACCAGATACTGGCTGTCGACGAGGTCAAACGTGATGACGACATGGCGGGCGCGGGCGTGCTTGGCAATATTGTAGAGCGACTCCTGGATGATGTGGAAGACCTGGATTTCTTCGTCGGGCGACAAGGATACATCCTGCACCAGATTGAGAAAATCCACATCGGCATTGGCTTTTTTGCGGAAGCCCTTGGCCAGTTCCTGGATCGCGGGGACCAGCCCGCGCGGATTGATGCGATCACGATACTGCGTGATGAGGTCGCGCAGGTCGGCGTAGGCGAGGTCGACGGCTTCCTCGACATCGACCAGGTAACGGTTGGCCTTGGGATAGTCTTCGTGACGCATCGAGTCGGACAGGACCGTCAGGCGCATCTTGGCGTAAGCCAGCGTTTGCGCGAGCGAATCATGTATCTGGTTGGCCAGCATCTGACGTTCGTTCATCAGGGAAATACGCATGTTTTCACGCGTAAGACGGGCGTTTTCCAGGGCGATACCGAGATGCTCGCTGATCGACCGAAACAGTAGCCGCACATCCTCCGGGACAACCCGACCTTCTTCCATGAACAGGTTGTAAACGCCCATGACCTGGTTTTTATGCATCAGTGGCACCGCCACGACCGTATTGCAGGTGTCGCTGAAATAGGCATCGTTGGCCTGGCGCTTGCAGAAGGCCACATTGTTCCAGCTGCTCACGGTCATTTCTCGCGCCGCCTTGCCGCATACGCCGCAATCGACGCTGACCATGCTCTCATGCTCGACAAGATGGGCCGGCAACCCGACCGAGCCGATCAATCGCAGGTGGGTGCGGTCGTCGGTGATGACGCGCACGGCCCCGGCTTGCGCACCGGCCAGGCGAATCATGGTCGACAGAAAACGCCCGAGCAATTGCTCGACGTTGGCGTCGGTGGACAGGCTGGTGGTGATCTCCGACAACACCCGCAATGCCGGAATGCCGACATTGCTGTCATCGGTGGGGACGTGCTGGATCAGCGGGTGGACGTTGTCATTCATGGCAGGCTTTAGTAGAGGCTGTCTTCAGCATATCCGATTTATCCATGATTGCTAAAGTCATCTGAGGCGGATTGCACATGGCTGCCTGCAGGCTTGCGTGTCAGGGCGTAACTGACTGGATCCCCGGGGGTTCAACGCTCACGGCGCCGGCGCGGGCGTCGTGTTCGCCCCAGGCGGGCGCACGGCTGGCGGTAGGGTCGGGTTTTCAGGTGAGGGTGCGGGCACCATCGGCGGCGCGGCTGGGGGCGCGGGGGTGGCGGGCAGCGGCACGATCACCGTGGGCTCCAGGCTTTCAGGAAAGCCGCCGCGCGTGGGGGGCTCTTTGGCCGGGGGGGCGGCCTGGCTGGTGGCGCCATCGGGTTTTTCCTTAAGCGGGCCCGGCGGCGGGGCGGTGGGGACCGGCGGTGCCGGCTGCGCGGGTGCAGGCATTGCGATGGGCGGCGTGACGCGCGCAGCGGCCGGCGCCGGCGTTAACGGTGCCAGGGCCAAATGCGCCTGCAGTTGCGGCAGCAGGGTTTTGAGGATTTGTGCAGTGAGGGAACTGGTGAATCCAAACTGGCCGGCCTGCTCACCTGGGACAAGGGCGGTCAAGGTGCCGAAGTGGTGGTCCCCCAGATAAAACACAAAGGTGGCGGTGCGGTTGACCACGCGCGATTCGAGCAACTGGCCCCCCTTGCCGAAGCGTTCGAAACGGTGATCGCCAGTCCCGGTCTTGCCGCCCAGGATCAGAGGTTTTCCGGCGGCATCCTTGAGTGCGCCGGCCAGACGTGCGGCCGTCCCGTTTTCCACCACCCGCAACAGGGCCCGGCGCACTGTCTGCGCGACCTCGGCTGGCATCAGGCGGACACCGGTAGCGGGTTTGAGAGACAGGCGGGTGTCATAAGGCGTGTTGGCGGCAAAGTGCATGTCGGTGAGGCTCACCATCGGTGCACGCACGCCGTCGTTGACCAGAATGCTCATTAATTCTGCCAGCGCGGCCGGCCGGTCGCCAGAACTGCCGATGGCCGTGGCGTACGACGGGGTGATGTTGTCAAACGGATAGCCGAGGCGCTTCCAGTCGCTTAACAGGCCATCGAAGGCTTCGACTTCGAGCAAGCTCTGGATGCGGATATCCTGCGCATTCTTGCGGCTGGTTTTAAACAACCAGTTATAGACCTCGAGCCGGACGTCAGCACCCTGGTCGTACAAGGCCTGGAGTGAAGTGGCGGGGGCGGCCCGAAGGCTTTTTACCACCCACAATTCCAGCGGATGAATCTGGGTCACATAGCCGCGGTCGGCCAGATTGTAGGCATTGATCTCGTGGGTTTTGTAGAGCGACTGCAGTACGCTGGGCGCCAGGCTGGTACTGGCGGGGATATGCGTATGCAGCGCGCTGACGTAGGCCTCGAAATTGGCCTGGGGTTCGAGATAGCGAAACACGGAGGTGAAGCGGCGCGGGTTGCCACGGACACGACCATACAGGGCTTCTGCCATTTCATTGGGCGCGAGTTTGCGGTGGCGCTGATAGAACCGGTTGATGAAAATGCGGCCTTCCTGGTCGACAAACCGCGTGAGATACGTTTCGCGCAGCGGATTGCCGGCATCGTCGAGGACGCGCGCGGCAGCGCCCGGTGTGGCACTGGCATAGTGCCGGACAATATCGCGCATGATGCGGATATAAACGAGGTTGACCGAATTCTGGGTAGCCTCCCACACGTCCATGGTGCGGCTATTGTCCTTGACGTCGAAGTTGGCGAAATTGTGCAGGCCGCCGCCGGTAAAGAAGGTTTCGGGCGAGGCCGAATAACGCCGGCTCATCGCGGCATTGAGCAGGGCCTCCAGGCCAATCCCCGGCTGGCTGACCAGCGTGGCCGCGACCCATTGCGAAAGCACATTGCGCTGGGGCTGCGCTTTGAGCGTGAGCGCCTTCGCGTCGAGCGCGTGATATTGATTGTAGAGACGCGCGATGATTTCGAGATAGGTGACCAGGGTCCGCAGCTTGGCAGTGGAACCCAGGTCAAGTCGGGTCTGGCTGTTGATATCGAAGGGCTGATTGAGGTTGTCAGCCTGAATCCGCAGCAGGTTGCCGCGCGGCGTTTTTTCATACAGCGTAAAACTGTATATCACTTCGGCCAGCGGGTCCTGCGGTTTCAGCAGGCGATGACCGATCAGTCCCGAGGCCGCTGCCGCTTCCGGTTTGGCCAGACTCTGCAGATAGTCGCTGACGATTTTTTGCGCCGGCTGATTGATCGTGGTTTTCACCTGCAGATCCAGCCGGTCCAGGTTATACAGGCGTGACTCACCCAGCAGCCTGGCAATCTGGATGCGTTGCGCGTTGGTGGCCTTCTGGTCGACAAAGCGGGGTGCCGGCGGGTCGATACGCTTGTCTGTGCCCCGCAGCTTGACCTTCTTTGCGAGCCTCGCGAGTTCGGGCGTGATGATGGCAGCGTTGGCCAGGAGGTCGAGATGGTCATCCGTCAACGCATCCAGTGCCTTGCGATTGGATGCCAGATAGTAAGAGGGGCGGCGTTCCGCCACGATCAGGGACAGCACATGCTTGAGTGCGCTGGCATAGGCCGCATCATGCGCCGTGGGCTTGGCCGAAAGAATGCGATTGACTTCAGCGAAATCCAGCCCGTACCAGGCCCAGAGGCCATCGCCCACGCCGTTGACCTCGCCAATACGCCGCGCAGCGGCGAGCGGGACGGTGTTGAGATAGGCCATGACGGTTTTACGTCGCATCGGCAGGGTATTTCCGCCATCAAGATAGGCGCGCAGGCTGGCCGTGCCCATCTGGCGCAGTTTATCGCCCATGCTGCTGGTCAGCCCCTCGGGCGAATGGCGGTATTTCTCGATTTGGGTCGGTAGCGTGCTGCCGCCAGGGACATTGCGATTGGTATCCACGAAACTGATCGCTTTTTCCAGTAGCGCCTGGGCAAGCCTGTCCCACTCCACGGCAGGGTTGCGGGTCGGGAACTGCTCGGTCAGCAGTTCCCGGTTTTCGATGTAAAGCAGCGAATCCACCAGCACATCGGGAATTTCGTCGAAGCGCGTATACACGCGCATCGGATACCGGCTTTGGTAAAGCGGCGCGTTGTCGCTGTCGAGCAGGCTGAGGCCCGCCTGATCTTTCTCATGATAGGGAAGAAACAGCCCGAGATCGTCAGCCCGCGCCATCTGAATGCTGATTTTGGCTTGCGTATCAATTTTCCAGCCGGCGTTGTCCAGCCGGTTCAAAAATTCGGGCAAGTGGGTGTAGCCGAGGCGTATGTCGTAAGGCCCGTTGCCTGGAAACCGGATGCGGCTCGACGGCCCCGGGCGTATCTGCCAGGTCATTTTCTGCGCGGTTTTCACAAGGTATTTGGCTTCGAGTGCGGACGAAACCAGTTCCCAGGCAATCAGCCCGGCCAGAGCAAGGACGAGCAGCAGGATGCCCAACCAGAGAAGAAGGCGACGCGGGGTTTTTCGCATGGTTCAGACCCAGTCGCGACCAGTAAGGAAATCGGTATAAAGCATGGCTTCGGGGGTGCCGGGTTCGGGATGCCAATCGTAGCGCCATTTCACCACCGGCGGCAGCGACATCAGAATGGATTCGGTGCGGCCGCCCGATTGCAGGCCAAACAGGGTGCCGCGATCGAATACCAGGTTGAACTCGACATAACGGCCCCGCCGATAAGCCTGAAAATCGCGTTCACGTTCAGCATATGGCATGTCTTTGCGCCGCTGTAAAACAGGCAGATAGGCGGTCAGGAAGGCGTCGCCCAGACCCTGGGTCATGCGGAAAGCCCGGTCAAAACCGCCTTCGGAGAAATCGTCGAAAAATACCCCGCCTATGCCACGCGGTTCGTTGCGGTGTTTGAGAAAAAAGTAGCGGTCACACCATGCCTTGAATTGGGGGTGCAACCCTGCACCAAAGGGATCGAGGGCAGCTTTGCAGGTGGCATGAAAATGCCGTGCGTCGTCTTCAAAGCCGTAGTAGGGCGTGAGGTCCATGCCGCCCCCAAACCACCAGACCGGTGCGTCGCCTTCCTTCATTGCGACAAAGCAGCGCACGTTCATGTGAACGGTGGGGGCGTAGGGATTCTTCGGGTGCAGCACCAGCGACACGCCCATTGCCTCCCAGCGGCAGCCTGCGAGTTCCGGCCGGTGGGCGCTGGCGGATGCAGGCAACTGGCTGCCCAGGACATGGGAAAAATTCACGCCGCCCCGTTCGAATACCTGCCCTTCCTCGATCAGCCGCGAAATGCCGCCGCCGCCTTCGGGACGCACCCAGCTATCGGTACGGAACGGCATGCCATCGACGGTTTCAAGTTCGGAGACGATCCGCGCCTGCAGATCGAGTAACCAGTTTTTGACTGTAGCGGCGTCAAAGGGGGCAGCGGCAGCGGGGAGGTCGGGCATCAGAATGGGAACGGGTTCGGGTTGCGGGGTCGTAGACAAAGCGCACTGCAGACGGGATGTCCGTGCGCCATGCACGGTGGGGGCGACAGGGCAGGCTCATTTCTTTCGATCGAGCGCCCGCCAGCCGATGTCGCGACGGTATTGCATGCCTTCAAAATGAATCCCGGCAATCGCATCGTAAGCGCGCTTCTGCGCCATGCGAACGCTGTCGCCCAGCGTGGTGACAGCAAGCACGCGACCGCCGCTGACCGCGGTCTTTTCATCGTCGTCCGAGGCGGTGCCGGCGTGAAAAATGTGCAGGTCATCGGTTGCCGCGGGCAGGGCACTGATCACTGCCCCTTTGCGCGGTGCATCAGGGTAGCCTGCTGCGGCCAGAACCACGCTAAGTGCGGTGCGGCGATCCCATATGACTTCCATCTGGTCGAGCTTGCCATTGACCGCGGCTTCGATGACCGTGGCGTAATCGGATTTGAGTCGCATCATGATCGGCTGGGTTTCGGGGTCGCCCATCCGGCAATTGAACTCAAGTACCCGGGGCGCGCCATCGGACCCTACCATGATGCCTGCATATAAAAAGCCGGTGAAGCGGATTCTGTCGGCGGCCATGCCCTCCACTACGGGGTGAATGACTTCGCGCATGATGCGGGCATGCAATTCAGGAGTGATGACAGGGGCTGGCGAGTAGGCGCCCATGCCGCCCGTGTTGGGACCCCGGTCGCCGTCTTGCAGGCGTTTGTGGTCCTGGCTGGAAGCGAGGGCCAGCACATGCTCGCCATCGACCATGACGATAAAGCTCGCTTCTTCGCCTTGCAGACATTCCTCGATCACTACGCGGTGGCCGGCTTCACCGAGGGTGTTGCCGGAGAGCATGGCATCCACGGCTGCGTGGGCTTCGTCGGTCGTGGTGGCCACGACCACGCCCTTGCCGGCGGCGAGTCCATCGGCTTTCACCACAATGGGTGCGCCATGGTGGTCGATGTAGCCATGGGCAGAAGCGGCGTCGGTGAAGGTGCCGAAGGCTGCCGTCGGAATATGATGGCGTGCCATGAACTGCTTGGCGAAATCCTTGGAGCTTTCAAGCTGGGCTGCAGCCTGGGTGGGACCAAATATCTTCAGGCCGGCGGCACGGAATGTGTCGACCACCCCCGCGGCCAAGGGCGCTTCCGGGCCGACCACCGTGAAGGCGATCTCGGGATCGCGCCGTACGAATTCGATCAGCGCCGGGATGGCGGTCAAGGGCACATTGACCAGGCCCTCTTCATTCGCTGTGCCCCCGTTGCCGGGCGCAACAAACACTTGGGAAACACGGGGGGATTGTGCGAGTTTCCACGCCAGTGCGTGTTCACGTCCGCCGGAGCCGATGACAAGGATTTTCATGGTGAGTGGGCAATAAACGCTATGCAGTGAACGGTAAGGGCGGCGGCGGACGGAATGAGCGGTATCAGTCCGCACGCGCCCACGTGCCGTTCACCGGGGGTTAATGTCGAAAATGCCGGGTGCCGGTAAACACCATCGCGATGCCGTGTTCGTTGGCGGCGGCAATCACTTCGTCGTCGCGCATCGAACCCCCCGGCTGGATCACGGCCTTGATACCGGATTCCGCTGCTTGATCAATCCCGTCACGGAACGGAAAGAAGGCATCGGAGGCCATGACCGATCCGGGCACGGTCAAGCCAGCGTGTTCGGCCTTGATCGCGGCAATGCGTGCCGAATTGATGCGGCTCATTTGTCCTGCGCCGACACCGACCGTCATGCGGTCTTTAGCGTAGACAATCGCATTGGATTTGACGAACTTTGCGACCCGCCAGGCAAACAGCAGGTCGTCCATTTCCTGCGCGGTCGGAGCGCGGTCAGTCACGGTCTTGAGTTCGCCGTGCAGCAGCACGTCGGCATCCTGCACCAGCAGGCCACCGGCCACGCGCTTCATGTCCATTTGCGCAACTGCACCGGACCAGACGCCGCATTCGAGCAGGCGCACGTTCTTTTTGGCGGCCACCGCGGCCACCGCCTCGGGACTGACCTCGGGTGCGATGATGACTTCGACGAACTGGCGCTCGACGATGGCCTGCGCGGTCTCGCCGTCGAGCCGGCCGTTGAAGGCGATGATGCCGCCGAAGGCCGATTCGGGGTCGGTCTGGTAGGCGCGGTTGTAGGCTTCCAGCAGGCTGCTTCCGTAGGCCACGCCGCAGGGGTTCGCGTGCTTGACGATGACGCAGGCGGGGGCGCTGTCGAACAGCTTCACGCATTCCAGTGCGGCATCGGTGTCGGCGATGTTGTTGTACGAGAGTTCCTTGCCCTGCAGTTGGCGCGCGGTGGAGATGGTGCCCGCCGGGGCGTTGGCTTCAACGTAGAAGGCACCGGCCTGGTGCGGGTTTTCACCATAGCGGCAGGTTTGTGCGCGGGCAAATTGCAGTGTCAACTGATCGCCAAAGGTTTCATGCTCGCCGGCATCGTTCAGCGCGGTGAGGTAGTTGCTGATGTGGCCGTCGTACTGCGCGGTGTGGGTGAAGGCTTTTTTCGCCAATCCAAAACGGGTGGCGTCGCTGAGTGCGCCACCGCTGGCCTGCATTTCTGCCACCAATGCCGGGTAATCGGCGGGGTCGGTGACGATGGTTACAAAGCGGTAGTTCTTGGCCGATGAGCGCACCATCGCCGGGCCGCCGATGTCGATGTTTTCAATCGCGTCATCCAGCGTGTGCGGCTTCGATACGGTGGCGACAAACGGATACAGGTTGACGCACACCAGGTCGATGCAGGGCATGCCGTGTTCGGCCAGGGTGGTAACGTGCTCGGGCAGGTCTCGCCGGGCCAGGATGCCACCGTGCACCTTGGGATGCAACGTCTTGACACGGCCGTCTAGCATTTCCGGGAAACCCGTGTACTCGCTGACGTCAATGACCGTCAATCCGGCGCTCCGCAGCGTCTTGGCGGTGCCGCCGGTGGACAGCAATTCGATGCCCGCCGTCGCCAGCGCACGAGCAAAATCGACCAAACCGGTTTTGTCCGATACGGAAAGCAGGGCCCGCTGTATTTTCATTTGGCAATGCTCATGTTGATTTAGTCAGAGAGTCCGTGTTCGCGCATTTTTTTTCGCAGAGTATTGCGATTGATGCCAAGCATTTCGGCGGCGCGCGTCTGGTTGCCTTCGGCGCGATCCAGGATATAGGCCAGCAGGGGTTTTTCGACAGCACTCAACACCATAGGGTAGACTTCGCTCGGTGCTTCGCCGTCAAGATCCTTGAAATAGCGATTGAGCGAACGCCGCATACAGGCGGCGATTTCGGTTTCTTCTATCATTGTGTTCCCCTTATTATTACCGCAAGTTATGCTGCGAGCCGCGAGGCTGCAGACAGGTCTTGCGTGTTGTTGTTTTCATCACTGCTTTCATAGCGCAACCGGTCGTCTGCGCGGGCTGCCTGGGCAAAATAGTCGTTCACGACGGCGAGTTGCTCGGCCACCGAATCGAGGCGATTCATGGTGTGGCGGAAGGCACTGCTGCCCACGAGGCCGCGCGTGTACCACGAGATATGCTTGCGTGCGACCCGAACCCCGGTGATGTCGCCATAAAACGTGTACAGATCGTGAATGTGCTCGAGCAATACGGCGTGGATTTCTGACACTTCGGGTTGCGGAAGATGGTGGCCCGTTTCCAGGAAATATTCAATTTCGCGAAAAATCCACGGGCGGCCCTGTGCGGCCCGCCCGATCATCACGGCATCGGCGCCGGTGTAGTCCAGCACGAATTGCGCTTTTTCCGGGGTGGTGATATCGCCGTTGGCGATAACGGGAATGCGCGCCTCGGCCTTGACGGCGCGGATGGTGTCATATTCCGCATCACCGGCGTAGCCGCAGGCGCGGGTGCGGCCGTGCATGGCCAGCGCCTGCACGCCGGCGTTTTCAGCCAATTTGAGGATGTTGAGCGCGTTGCGGTGCTCGCGATCCCAGCCCGTGCGGATTTTTAGTGTGACCGGCACGCCTGGCACGGCCTTGACCACGGCGTCAAGAATGGACCCTACCCGCATTTCATCCTGCAGCAAGGCGGAGCCGGCCATCACGTTGCAGATTTTTTTAGCGGGACAGCCCATGTTGATATCAATGATCTGCGCGCCGCGATCGACGTTGTGACGCGCAGCTTCGGCCATCATTGCCGGGTCGGCACCGGCGATTTGCACGCTGATCGGATCCACTTCGCCTTCATGGTTGGCGCGTCGGGCCGTTTTGGCTGAACCGTAAAGCAGGGAGTTGGATGTCACCATCTCGGACACAGCCATCCCCGCGCCCAGTTTTTTGCAAAGCTGACGGAATGGCCGGTCGGTCACCCCAGCCATGGGAGCAACAACGAGACGGTTTTTGAGGAGGTGGGTGCCGATACGCATAGCGCTCGCATTTTACCCTTGTCGTGTGCCTCGACCAAGCTGCTAAGACTTTACATTTGTTTGTTGGAGCAAGCCGCTCAAGCGTCTACCATAAATGCCGCGGCGCATTCATAAACGTAAGGGAGCATCATGAGTTTCTTATCTGAATTCAAGGAATTTGCGGTCAAGGGCAACGCGATGGATTTGGCAGTCGGCGTCATTATTGGCGCCGCCTTCGGCAAGATCGTCGATTCCATCGTCAAGGATCTGATCATGCCGGTCGTCGGCGCGGTATTTGGCGGCTTCAACTTCAGTAACCTGCTCATTCCCCTGGATACCGTGCCGGACGGGGTGCCGCTGACGCTGGAAGCCCTGAAAGATGCGGGCGTGCCCGTTCTGGCCTATGGCAACTTTTTGACCATTCTGGTCAATTTTCTGATCCTGGCGCTCATCGTTTTCATCATCGTCAAGCAACTCAACCGGCTGAAGAAAGAGGCGCCGCCCAAAGCGCCAGCGGCACCGCCCGAAGAAGTCGCGTTGCTGCGCGAGATTCGCGACAGCCTGAAAAACCGGGCTGGATAACACGGCGACGCGATATCGGTTTCGTGCATTAAAAATAATAAATAAGACGGGCAGAAAAGCCCGCCTTATTTTAATGAGGACCCGACGTGGACAGGCTCAGTGGGCCGCATCCCAGTTGCGGCCCTCGCCCATGCCCACGCGGAGCGGTACCTTGAGCTCGGCAACGTTGCACATATAGGCCGGCAATTCGGCGCGGACGTGGTCGCGTTCGTTTTCGGGGACCTCAAGAATCAGTTCATCGTGGACTTGCAGCAGCAGGCGAGTAGCCAGCTTTTCCCGGTCCAGCCAGCCCTGCACCGCAATCATCGCCAGCTTGATGAGGTCGGCGGCAGTGCCCTGCATCGGCGCATTGATCGCGGCGCGTTCGGCACCCTGGCGGCGCTGCGGGTTTTTGGCGTTGATTTCCGGCAAATACAGGCGGCGTCCGAACACGGTTTCGACATAGCCCTGGCGACGGGCGGCCTCGCGCGTGCGCTGCATGTAATCGGCCACGCCGGGATAGCGCGCGAAGTAGCGGTCGATATAGGCTTGCGCCGCGCCCCGGTCCAGATTGAGCTGTCCCGCCAGGCCGAAGGCCGACATGCCGTAAATCAGGCCGAAGTTGATGACCTTGGCCATGCGGCGCTGGTCCGGGGTCACGGTTTCCAGCGTCGCACCGAACACCTCGGCGGCGGTGGCGGTATGAATGTCGAGGTCATGCGCAAACGCATTCAGCAAACCGGGGTCGTCAGACAGGTGCGCCATGATGCGCAGCTCGATCTGCGAATAGTCGGCCGACACCAGCAGATGCCCCGGCGGCGCGATGAAGGCTTCGCGGATACGTCGGCCCTCGGCGGTGCGCACCGGAATGTTCTGCAAGTTGGGCTCGGCGCTGGCAAGCCGCCCCGTCACGGCGGTGGCCTGCGAGTAGCTGGTATGCAGGCGCCCGGTTAGCGGATGAACCATCTGCGGCAGCTTGTCGGTGTAGGTCGACTTCAGCTTGGCCATGCCGCGATAGTCGAGAATGGCGCGCGCGATCGGATGATCCAGTGCCAGTTGCGCCAGCGTGTCTTCGTCAGTGGACGGCGCGCCGCCCGGCGTTTTCTTGACGACCGGCAAGCCTTTCTGGGTAAAAAGAATATCGCCGATCTGCTTGGGCGAGCCGAGGTTGAACGGCTGGCCGGCTTCCTCGTAGGCACGCTGTTCGAGCGCCAGCATTTTCTTGCCGAGTTCGCCGCTTTGCACCGCGAGCAGTTCGCGGTCAAGCAAAATTCCCGTGCGCTCCATCCGGAACAGAATTCCGGCCACCGGCAACTCGATCTGGCGATAAATGAACTCAAGCTGCGCACTGGCCGCAATCTGGGGCGCCAGCGCGTCGCGTACGCGCAGCGTCACATCGGCGTCTTCGGCGGCATATTCGCTGGCGCGCTCGATCGACACCTGCTCAAAACCAATGCGGGCGGCACCTTTGCCTGTCACATCGTCGTAACTGAGGGTCGCCAGTCCGACATGGCGGGCGGTCAGATTGCCGAGTTCGTGCGACTGGTGTGCTTCCAGCACGTAGGACTGCAACAGGGTGTCGTCTGCCACGCCACCCAGCATGATGTTGCAGTTGGCGAAAATATGGCGGTCGTATTTGAGGTGCTGGCCGATAATTTTAGCGGCGGGATTTTCCAGCAGCGGCTTGAGCCTGGCCAAGGCGGTTTCGCGGTCCAGCTGCGCAGGGGCGCCTGCGTAATGATGCGCCAGCGGCAGATACGCGGCCACGCCGGCCTCGGTTGCAAACGAGATTCCTACCAGGTCGGCCAGCATGGGGTTGAGGCCGGTGGTTTCCGTGTCGAGCGCATAGGCGGAGGCGGCTTCAAGCCGGGCAATCCATGTCTCGAGCGCGCTGGCGGTCAACAGGGTTTCATAGCGGGCGCGGTGATTGCCCGTGGCGTCCTGTTCCGGCGCGCCGGGGCTTTCTGTGGCGAGGGCGTCGAGTTCCCGTAGCCAGGTGCGAAAGGCATAGCGTTCAAAAAAAGGGCGCAGCGTGTCGGTGTCGCGCGGCTGGAGCCGGAGCGTGTCGAAATCGAAAGGCAGCGCGACATCGGTCTTGATCGTGATCAGGGCGCGCGCCTGCGGCAGCCAGTCGCGTGCGGCGCGCAGGTTGTCGCCGACCACGCCTTTGATCGTCTCGGCATGGGCCATCAGGTTGGCGAGCGAGTCGTACTCGGTGAGCCACTTCACTGCGGTTTTGGGGCCGCATTTGGCGACCCCGGGGACATTGTCCACGGTGTCGCCGATCAGCGTCAGGTAATCGACGATGCGGTTGGGCGGCACGCCGAATTTGGCGCATACACCCACTACGTCAAGCGTTTCATCACTCATGGTGTTGACCAGCGTAACGTGGTCGTTCACCAGTTGCGCCATATCCTTGTCGCCGGTGGAGACAATGCTGCGAATGCCCTGCCGCGCCGCGTCCACCACCAACGTGCCAATCACATCGTCCGCCTCGACGCCGTCGATGCAGACAAGCGGCCAGCCTTCGGCGCGGATCGCCGCGTGCAAGGGTTCGATCTGGCTGCGCAAATCGTCGGGCATGGGCGGCCGATTGGCCTTGTACGCGGGATAGAGATCGTCGCGGAACGTCCTCCCCTTCGCGTCGAACACGCAGGCGATATAATCGGCTGCGTAATCCTTGCGCAGCTTGTGCAGCATCGACAACACGCCCTTGATTGCATTGGTCGGCTCGCCGGCCGGATTGCGCAAGTCGGGCAGGGCATGAAACGCGCGGTAAAGATAGGACGAGCCATCGACCAAAAGCAGCGTTTTGACGGGCTCACTGACACTGGGTTGGCTTAAACTGGTCGAGTTCACATTAGAAGCACTCACGAGGCGTACACATGCACCTGGATAAATTACCGATCAACGCAGACCCACGACGCGCCGCTGAAATTGATTATTCGGCGCGTGAATCATGGCGGATGCTGGGGATTATGGCAGAGTTCGTCGAGGCGACCGAGCGCCTGGCTTTCATTCGTCCGGCCGTCTCGATCTTCGGCAGCGCGCGCACCGCAGTCGACCATGATTACTATACGCTGACCGAGCAAATCGCACGCAAACTGTCCGATTCGGGATTTTCGGTCATTTCGGGCGGCGGTCCCGGCATTATGGAAGCGGCCAACAAAGGCGCCTATTTCGGTAAATCGCCGAGTGTGGGCCTCAATATTCAGCTGCCGCACGAGCAAAGCGGCAACGCTTATCAGGACATCAGCCAGACCTTCCAGCACTTTTTTGCGCGCAAGGTCATGTTTGTCAAATTTGCCGCCGCCTATGTCGTGATGCCCGGCGGATTTGGCACGCTGGATGAATTGTCCGAAGCGCTGACACTGGTGCAGACGGGAAAAATCCCCCGGATTCCGATCATTTTGGTAGGCTCGAAATTCTGGAGCGGGTTGATCGAGTGGTTTAAAACCACGCTGACCGGTGAGGGCATGATTTCCCCGGGGGATATGGAGCTGATCCACATCATCGACGATGCTCAGGAAGTGGTCGATGCAATTTTCAATCACTATGAGAAACGGGGCTTCATGCCCTCGCCGGCCGAGCGCGAAATCCAGCTCAACCTGTAAGGCCCAGCCGTTCAGCCATGCTGTATCGATTATCTGTTACCGGGAGTGAGTGATGCGTTACCCCATGTTGATGTTGACCTTGATGCTGGCCAGCCTGGCCGTGGCCGCACCCCCATCCGACCGCCCGCCGGATCTGCAGCCGGTTCCCGACGGTGCGCCGGGGGTGGGCGATGCGCCGGGGGTGACGATCAAGCCGAGTAGCCAGGGCAGCGTGGTCGAATACCGCGCCAACGGCAAGCTTTACATGATCAAGGTGACCCCCAAGCGGGGCAAACCCTACTATCTCATTGACCAGAAGGGCGACGGCCAGTTTGCGCGACAGGACAGCCTCGATTCGGGTATGCGGCCGCCGATGTGGGTGATAAAAGAGTTCTGAAGCCGGCCACGCCAAATCAGGAATAAGCCGCTGGCGTCGGTTAAAATCCGCCGCATGAGCTACGTACCCAATCAAGACATTCCGCGCAAGGTCGCGGCCAGCGAAGGTTTCCAGTGGGTGGTCGCGGGCTTTCGCCTGTATCGCAAAACCCCGCTGTTGCTTTCTGCCGCTTTTGGCGTGCTGTTCGGCCTGGTGATGGCCATGGGCCTGATTCCATTGGTCGGCGGCTCCCTGTCGGAGCTGGCCTCGCCGTTGATGGTGGCGGGATTCATGGCAGCCTACCGCGCACTCGATAACGGCACCTCCCTCGAATGGCCGCATTTCATGGCGGGACTGCAAGGGCCGGTCATTCCCCTGATGACGGTAGGTGCCGTGCAACTGCTCGGCACCTTGCTGATCGGCCAGGTCATGCTTGCGATGGGGTTCAATCCGCAGGCCGTGATGGAGGTGGCAAAAAGCAGCAATCCCTCACCGGCCGAGGTTCAGGCAATGATGAATCAGGCCATGCCTGCCCTGTTTACCGGCCTGCTATTGTTCATTCCGCTGCTCATGGCGACCTGGTTTGCGCCGGCGCTCATCCTGTTTGGCGGCGCGCGGCCGCTTACCGCGCTGGGGGTGAGCTTGCGGGCCGTGGCCAAAAACTGGACCGCAATGATGACCAATGGCCTTGCGCTCGGCCTGTTGCTGTTCGTTGCGGCGCTGGTGCCGATGCTGCTCGGCCTGCTGGTCGCGATGCCGATCCTGTTTGGGTCGCTGTATGCCGCTTACCAGGCGATTTTTGCAGTGTGGGCGGATGAGACGGTCGTTGCCGACGCCGGGGTGCCGCCCGAGGCTTCTGACATTTCAGACCGCTGACAGCTTGGCGTAAGCCAGGGCCAGCCACTTCGTTCCTGCTTCGCGAAATTTCACCTGGACGCGCGCGTCGCTGCCGCGTCCTTCAAAGTCGATGATGATGCCGGTGCCGAATTTGGCGTGGGCCACGCTCTGCCCGACCTTGTAGCCGGTGTCGTTGCCGTGCGGGGCCGGGTTGCGCGCCGCGGGCGCGGCATGACCGCTTACGCCCCACGCGGGTTCGCTGCGGCGATTGAGGTTGAGGAGGACCTGTTCGGGCAGTTCATCGAGAAAGCGCGATGGCATGTTGTAGCGAACTTGTCCATGCAGCATGCGCGACTGGGTATGCGACAGGTACAGGCGGCGGCGCGCACGGGTAATTGCCACATACATCAGGCGGCGCTCTTCTTCCAGGCCGTTTACCTCGCCGGCGCTCTGTTCGTGCGGGAACAGTCCTTCTTCGAGGCCGCTGATGAATACCACATGAAACTCCAGGCCTTTGGAGGCATGTACGGTCATCAGCTGCAAGGCGTCGTTGCCTGCGATGGCCTGGTGTTCGCCCGCCTCGAGTGCGGCGTGCGCGAGGAAGGCATCCAGCGTGCCGGCTTCCGCCTCGTCGGCGAACAGCGTCGCGGCATTGACCAGTTCATTGAGGTTTTCGAGCCGGTCGGCGCCGTCCTTGTCAGCCCGGTAGTAATCGGCCAGGCCGCTGGCCTCGATGACGTGATCGATTGCTTCGGGCAATGGCAGGTCGCGCGTAACCTGCCTGATTGTCTCGACCAGTTGGGCAAAGCCGGCGACCTTGCCGCTGCCGGTGCAGGCGGCCTGCCACAGGCTGGCACCCGAGCGTGCGGCATTCTCGGCCAGTTGTTCCAGAGTGCGTGCGCCGATGCCGCGGGTGGGGAAATTCACGACCCGCAAAAAAGCGCCGTCGTCTTCGGGGTTGGTCAGAAGTCGCAGATAGGCGAGGGCATGCTTGATTTCCTGCCGTTCGAAGAAGCGCAGTCCGCCGTATACGCGGTAGGGCACGCTGGCCGAAAAAAGCGCGTGTTCGAGCACCCGCGATTGCGCATTGGAGCGATACAGCAGTGCCATGTCGGCCAGATTCGTTCCCTCGCGATGGAGTGCGCGCACCTCGTCCACCACAAAGCCGGCTTCTTCCTGGTCGGAATAGGCATCGAACACCCGGATCGGCTCGCCTTCGCCTTCGGCGGTCCACAGGTTCTTGCCGAGCCGGTGCGCATTTTGCGAAATCAGTGTATTGGCAGCCGTCAGAATGTGGCCGTGGCTGCGGTAGTTCTGCTCCAGCTTGATCACGTTGCCGTGGGCGAACTCGCGCTCGAACTCCGCCATGTTGGCGGTGTTGGCGCCGCGAAAGGCATAGATCGACTGGTCATCGTCGCCCACGGCAAACAGGGCCGTCCCGGGACCGGCAAACAGTTTCAGCCAGCGATATTGCAGCGTGTTGGTATCCTGGAATTCGTCAATCAGAATGTGCTTGAAGCGGTCGCGATAATGTGTGCGCAGCGGCTCGTTGCGATAGAGCAATTCGTAGGCGCGCAGCAGCAATTCGGGAAAGTCCGCTACGCCTTCACGCTGACATTGCGCATCGTAAGCCTCGAACAGTTCGGCCAGCCGCATGGAATATTCGTCGAAAGCTTCGGCATCGCGCGCGCGGCGTCCGGCCTCCTTGTGGCTGTTGATGAATCCCTGCACTTTTTTGGGTTCGAATTTTTCGGTATCGATATGCATCGATTTCATCAGGCGTTTGACCGCCGAGAGTTGATCCTGGCTGTCCAGAATCTGAAACGACTGCGGCAGGCCCGCTTCGCGATAGTGCGTGCGGAGCAGCCGGTTGGCCAGGCCGTGAAATGTGCCAACCCACATGCCGCGCGTGTTGATGGGCAGCATCGCTGAAATGCGGGTCAGCATTTCCTTGGCAGCCTTGTTGGTAAAAGTGACCGCCAGCACGCCCAGCGGCGAGACCAGCCCATTCTGGATGAGCCATACCATGCGTGTGGTCAGCACGCGCGTCTTGCCCGAGCCTGCCCCTGCCAGAATCAACGCGGATTCGTGTGGCAGGGTGACGGCAGCACGTTGTTCGGGATTCAGGTTTTCCAGCAAATGGGCAGGCATAGGAGCGTAAAATCAGAGGATCTGGAGTGAATTATAAAGGCCGCGCACATGGTGAAAATTCTGTTCTTTGGTGACTTGGTCGATGCGTTTGGAATGGCCGCCGATGAAATCGCGCTGCCGCCGGATGTAACCGACGTGGAGCGCTTGCTGTTCCTGCTGTCGCGACGTGGCGATATGTGGAAAAAAATGTTGCTTGGCAATCCCAGGCTGAATGTCACGCTTAACAAGCAGTTCGTCGAGAAAACGTCTCCCGTCAGGGACGGGGATGAAATTGCCCTAGTGGGCTTTTCGATGGCATAGGCGAAGCCGGTCGGCTCCGCTTTACGTTCCTCATGTCTGGGCTATTCGCCCAGCAGTTCGGACAGCGGATGCAGTTGCTCCACGTGTTGCGATACGACTTTCACGATGACGATAATGGGGATGCCCAGCAGCATGCCCCATACACCCCACAGCCAGGTCCAGAACAATAGCGAGACAAAAATGGCTGTCATGTTCATCTTGGCGAATTTCCCGGTCATCCAGGTGGTGACAAAGGTGCCGACAAAAGCCGCAATCCCCAGCGACGCGCCCACCGCCAGCAATCCTGCAGGAATCGAGTCGAACTGCATAAAGGTTGCCATGCCGAGGATGGCCGCCGTGATCGCTGAGCCCGCATAGGGAATCACGTGCAGCAAAGCGGCGGCTACCGCCCAGGCCCCCGCATTTTCCAGGCCGATCCAGCGCAGCGCGCCCCAGGTCAGCAGTCCGACCAGTATGTTGGTCACCAGCATCATGAACATATATTGCTGGATGGAATGATTGATTGCATCGAGAATCTGTACGGTGATTTTCTTTTTCGTCAGCGTGGGGCCGGCAAGCCGGACCAGCTTGCGTTTGAACATGTCTCCGCCAAGCAGGAAGAAAAACACCAGAAAAAACACCATGGTGGCCTGGCCAACGAAGGCAAGCACGCCCTTGGAGCCCACCAGAAGGAAGTTGCTCAGCTTGAAGGCGGGTTCTTCGATGACGACCCGTGTGGTGCGTTTTTTCGGCGGCGGCGAGAGGTCGGCATTGTTGGCCGCAGCTTCGATTGTAGTTGCGGCAGCCTGGACATTTTTCATGTTGTTCTGCTGATCACTGCGCATTTTTTCGAGCGCAGTGGACAATTTGCTGGCGGCCTCGGGCAATTGCGCAATGATTCTCTGGGCCTGGCCGCGTAAGGCATAGGCACCAAATACGAGGGAGGCGAGCACGGCTGCCATAACCAGACCGGTGCCTACCATGCGGGGGATTCTGATTTGCTCGAGCCATACCACGAGCGGATTCAAGGTGTAGGCAAACAGGATGCCCAGCAACAAGGTGATCAGAAAAGGTTGCGCCCAGTCCAGCGCAAATATCAGGGCCACCGTGGCCAGGATGCCGAGCGCAAGGCCGCGGGCGTCGACCGGCAGGTGGACGGCGAGCGGGAAGTCCTTCGCTGCCGCTGCGACTTCGGGCGGCGCGGTGCTGCCGGGTTCTGCGGATCGGGATGGCGAGATCATGGCGGCAGCATAATGCAGTATGAGCGGGGCAGGGGAAAAGGCTGGCCGCTCACCCAGTGGGGCGGCTGCCGTTACTTAACTGTATGATAACCCAAGGGTTAGCATATTGATGCCAGTCTCCACTACGTAGCACTGCCGGGAATCCGCCTTGTGAAACGCGATCCGCATTCCGCTTCCCCGGTGAAAAAAAGGCGGCCCGGGGGAACGCAACCGGCCCGCCTCGCATCGGAGGCAGTATCCTGCGATATTGAGCGTCTGGTCATGGATACGTTATATCGCCAGACGGCGCCCTTTTTTATACTTATGCCTGTTCGTTTCATTATCCCGCCGGAAGACGTCGAAATCACGGCGATACGCGCCCAGGGAGCGGGTGGCCAGAATGTGAACAAGGTCTCCAATGCGGTGCACCTGCGGTTCGACATTGCCGCCTCCTCACTGCCTGAGGCGGTGCGTGCGCGACTTCTGGCGCGGGGCGACCAGCGAATCAGCAAAGAGGGCGTGGTGGTCATCAAGGCGCAGACGTTTCGCAGCCTTGAAAAAAACCGGACCGAAGCCTTGTGCCGCCTGCAGGAACTGGTCGATAGCGTATCGGAGTTGCCCAAGCAGCGCCGGCCGACCCGGCCGACGCGCGCTTCGATCAGAAAACGCCTGGACAGCAAGACGCGCCGCGCTACGGTAAAAGCCGGGCGCGGCAAGATCGACGACTAACCCACGCGCGCGCAGGCCGGGAGAAACGTATCTCAATGGATTTGGCAGCATATGACAACCGCACAGCCTAACAACCCTTTGCACGGCATCACGCTGGAGCGGGTGGTGAATGAGCTGGTGCTTTATTATGGATGGGAAGCGCTGGGGCAGCGGATCCCTATCCGTTGCTTCAATCACGAAGCCAGCGTGGCCTCCAGCCTTAAATTTTTGCGGCGCACGCCGTGGGCGCGAACCCAGGTAGAGTCGCTTTATGTCAACATGGCGAACACCAAGGCAAGCCACGATCAAGCCGGAAACGAACCCTGATGACCTACGAAGAATACCTGGACGAAGTCACCACGCTCATCACCGAAAAATACGATTTAAGCGATGAGGCGGCAATCGAGAGGGTGATGCGCGCCCAGGCGGACGATTTTTTCAGCGGCCACGACGATGACCCTTCGATCTGCACGCTGGATCGGGCACATCAGGACGCAGAAACGGTATTCACGCGCTACGGGTGATTTTTCATCGCGCCTTCGGCTACGGTAGCGCTTATGGGTGGCAGGCTGGATGCGTTAGTGCCCACTGACCGGCCGTGGCTTGCTATAGTTCGGGTATATGGGCGGGATCCACGTGCTGCCCCATCATTATTTTCCGCAACCCTAGAGCGCTTGCGGCGATCAAAGGAGGTCTCTTGGCCAAACCCAATTACCAGTACGAGAAGCGCCAGAGAGATCTGGCCAAGAAGCAGAAACAGGAAGAAAAGCGGCGGCAAAAGCTCGCCAACAAGGCGCCGGACGAGCCGGGGCAGGCGTCGGTCGACGAGGGAGGCGCTGCGAATGATGCCGCCCCTCCCGGCGTCGATACCCCCGCTCCCGGGCATTGAGCCGGCAATCGCCATGCACGGTAGGTCTTGCGTGGCGCGTTGCCCGCAGCCATAAAAAACGGAGCCTCAGGGCTCCGTTTTCGATTGCGACAACGCGCCTTACTTGTTTTTGTTCGCAATCATGTCCTGGATGATCGGGGCCAGGATCAGTTCCATGGCAAAGCCCATCTTGGCGCCCGGCACCACGATGGTATTGCGGCGTGACATGAACGAATTGGGAATCATGTTCAGCAGGTAAGGGAAATCAACGCCCTTGGGCTCGCGGAAGCGGATCACGATGAAGCTTTCATCCGGCGTCGGGATATCGCGCGAGATGAAGGGGTTGGAAGTGTCAACGGTGGACACGCGCTGGAAGTTGATGTCGGTGCGCGAGAACTGCGGGGTGATGTAGTTCACGTAGTCCGGCATCCGGCGCAGGATGGTGTCGACAATGACGTCGGCCGAGTAGCCGCGCTCGGCGCTGTCACGGTGGATTTTCTGGATCCATTCGAGGTTGACGATGGGCACCACGCCAATGCCGAGGTCGACATGCTTGGCGATGTCGGCCTTGTCGGTTTTTACGAGGCCATGCAGGCCCTCGTAAAACAGGACGTCGGAACCGCCTGGCACGTCTTCCCACGGGGTGAACTCGCCGGGGTTGAGGCTGGTGTTGAGGCGCTTGTTGTGTTCGGCGGCTTCTTCATCACTGTGGATGTAAAAGCGCTTCTTGCCACCGCCGGTTTTGCCGTAGGTCTCGAACAGTTCGGCCAGCTTGCCGAAATCGTTGGACTGCGGGCCAAAGTGGCTGAACGACATGTTGCCTTCGGCCTCGGCCTTTTTGACGGCAGCCTTGAAGTCAACCCGCGACAGGCTGTGGAAACTGTCACCTTCGATCACGGCGGCATTGATTTTTTCGCGAAAGAAAATGTGCTCAAACGCGCGCTTGACGGTGGTGGTGCCGGCGCCGGATGAACCCGTGACCGCAATGACGGGATGTTTCTTGGACATGCTGGGACTCCCTGAAGAGGTAAAAATGAATGCGAAATCGGAGCATTTTACCTGCAAGGGGCAGGCCGTGGTAGTCAAGGCGCCAGAAGCCCTCAAGGATTCTTTTCAGGATGCACTTGGGGGGTGCTTCGATCCACATAGGGCTCAAGCCCTTGTGGAATTGCAGGCGTCAACAACCACGCACTCCCTGCGTGGATAGGGTCGGCCGCTTGCGGGCCGCGGCGCGGGGTTCGGCTTTACTGCGCGAACTCGAGCCGTTCCTCGACTTTTTTCAGCGCGGCGGCAGCACAGGTCGCATCTTTTTCGCCGCCGGGCGCTCCGGACACGCCTACCGCGCCGATGAGGCTGCCGGCGGCGCGGATGGGCAGGGCGCCATCCATGACGATCAGTCCAGACATGTGGTTGAGTTCGGGACGGATATCGCCGCGCGCCGCGCGGAAGGCGCCCGAATCGATCCCTGACATGATGCTCATGCCGGCCTTGCGCTCTGCAATTTCCAGCGTGTGTCGCGCGGCCAGCGTATCGCGCAGCGCAACCTGCACGTTGCCGGCGCGGTCGAGCACCACGGCAGAGACAGTGTAGCCCTCGGTGCGGCAGGCTTCGAGCGCAGCCATGGCGATGTCGCGTGCCAGTTCCAGCCCGATCTGCTTGACTGGAAGCATGTCGGGCGGGGCGGCCATGGCCGGCAGGGATGACGCGAGCAGGGTGATCAGGATCAGGGGTTTCATACGACCTCCAGAGAAGGGGGGTAAGGGGCGCGTGCCCGGCAAAACGGGGTGTCCATGTTCAGGGTAAGTACGCGAACGGTACGTTTCAAGGCTTCCCCGGAGAGGGGGGCGCCTTTGTGTAATGTTTCAGGGGTAGAGATTGACGACGCGATAGCCGCCTTTTTTGAATAGCGCGGGCAAGCCGTCCTTGCCCACCAGATGCAGCGTGCCGACCGCGACGAAGGGCGTATGGCCGGAAGCGAGCTTGTGATCGATGGTTTTCGCCATGCGCAGGTTCCGTTCGGTAAATAGCTTTTGCTTCATCCAGCGGCCAGTCTGCGGGCTGTCGCGCAATGATTTGCGCATTAAGCGGTGTAAGGCTTCAGCATCTCCGTCAAGCCACGCCTCAACGATCGACTGGATGTCGGCGGGCATGTTTCCTTGCTCGAGATAGCGGAGTGTCTCCTCCAGGAAAACGAGTTGATCGCCGGGTGGAAGGCTGTCGAAAAGCTGAAACTGGTAGTCAATGCCTTCCAGTTCGGTGATGGGCTTGTCGAGCCCGCGTGCCAACGCGGTGAGATACAGGTCGCTGGCATATTCCACGCCATAGCCCGATTGCTGGTATGCCCCCATCGTGAGCGATAGCGCTGCCATCCAGGGCTTCCTGTTCTGGATGGATGCCCAGGGGATGCCCAGGACACCGAGCTGCGTGCGCAAGCGTTTGCCCAGCGCAGGGGGAAGCAATGCCTCCAGCGTCTGGGGTTTCGGCAGCACCGCATAGCGCTGTAACGCGGCCAGCATGGCATCGGTTTGCGTGGCGTCGAGTTCGACCGCCAGTTCGCTCGATCGTGCTAACGCCTGGGTGGTGGTCATGTCCAACGGGAAAAACCCGGGCTTTCCCACATGAAGCGTGCCGAAAAGATAAGCCGTTTTTCCGTGCTTGCTGATTTGATAAAGCAGTCCGCGTGGCGGTGCCGCCTGCAGTACTTGGCGCATGGCATCAGGGCTGGGCGCGGCATGGGCTGGCGGGGGGGCGGGACTGGGTGGAGCGTCGAGCGCAGGTTCGGCCCCGGCAAACTGGCAGCCGGCCAGGAGGAAAAGGATCAGCAAACGGTGCAAAGCATGGGTCATGGTGGGGGTCGAAGCGAGTGAATCAACGGGATGTCGGGTGACGCTGAGTATAATTGCCGCCCAGCACCCCCTTCTTTTCGGCCTGTTTCCATGCAAGAAAAATATCTTCCCTCCGACATCGAGCGCAACGCGCAGGCACAGTGGGCCGCCAGACAGGTTTACCGGGCAACCGAGGCAGCGGACCGCCCCAAATACTACTGCCTGGCGATGTTTCCCTATCCCTCGGGCAAGCTGCATATGGGCCACGTCCGCAACTACACCATCGGCGACGTGCTGGCGCGCTATCACGCCCTGCGCGGCTTCAACGTGATGCAGCCGATGGGGTGGGACGCGTTTGGTCTGCCCGCAGAAAATGCGGCGATTGCCAACAACGTGCCGCCCGCCGCCTGGACCTACGCCAATATCGACCACATGCGCACGCAATTGCGGGCGCTCGGCTTCGCCATCGACTGGTCGCGCGAGCTGGCCACCTGCAAGCCGGACTACTACCGCTGGGAGCAGTGGCTGTTCACCCGCCTGTTCGAAAAAGGCGTGATCTACAAGAAGATGGCCAGCGTGAACTGGGACCCGGTCGATCAGACCGTGCTCGCCAACGAGCAGGTGATCGACGGCCGCGGCTGGCGCTCGGGCGCATTGGTCGAAAAACGCGACATCCCGATGTACTTCTTTCGCATCACCCAGTACGCCGATGAGTTATTGAGCGGGCTGGACAATCTGCCGGGCTGGCCGGAGCGGGTGAAAACCATGCAGGCCAACTGGATCGGCAAGAGCGTCGGCGTGCGCTTCGCCTTCCCCTACACGCTCGACGGCCAGGACGAAAAATTGTGGGTGTTCACCACCCGCGCCGACACCCTCATGGGCGTGACTTTCTGCGCGGTGGCCGCCGAGCACCCGCTTGCCGTGCGCGCGGCGCAAAACAATCCGGCGCTTGCCGCCTTCATCGCCGAATGCAAGCAGGGCAGCGTGGCCGAAGCCGATATGGCGACGATGGAAAAAAAGGGCATGGACACCGGCATCCAGGTCACCCATCCGCTCACCGGCGAAGCGATTCCGGTGTGGGTCGGCAACTACGTGCTGATGAGCTACGGCGATGGCGCGGTGATGGCGGTGCCGGCGCACGACGAGCGCGACTTCGGCTTTGCGCAGAAATACAAGCTGCCGATCAAGCAGGTCATTGCGTTGGAAAACAGCGCGCTCGGGAATGAAACCTTTTTGCCCGACGCCTGGCAGGAGTGGTACGGCGACAAGCAGCGGGGTCGTTGTGTGAACTCGGGCAAATATGAGGGGCTGGACTACACGGCGGCCGTCGACGCCATCGCCGCCGACCTCGAAGCGCTGAACCTCGGCGAAAAGAAAACCCAGTTCCGCCTGCGCGACTGGGGGATTTCGCGCCAGCGCTACTGGGGCTGCCCGATTCCGATTGTGCATTGCGAATCCTGCGGCGACGTACCCGTACCCGCCGACCAACTGCCCGTGGTGTTGCCCGAAGACGTGGTGCCCGACGGCGCCGGCAATCCGCTCAACAAACGCGCCGACTTCGTCAACTGCGCGTGTCCCAAATGCGGCGGCGCGGCGCGGCGCGAAACCGACACCATGGACACCTTCGTCGAGTCGTCGTGGTACTACGCGCGCTACGCCTGTCCGGATTTCGACGGCGGCATGCTGGACGCGCGGGCGAACACCTGGCTGCCGGTCGACCAGTACATCGGCGGTATCGAGCACGCCATCCTGCATCTTTTGTATGCGCGCTTCTTCCACAAGCTGATGCGCGACGAGGGGCTGGTGACCAGCGATGAACCCTTTGTCAACCTGCTGACGCAAGGCATGGTGATCGCCGACACGTTTTACCGCGAGGCGGCAGACGGCAAGAAGACCTGGTTCAACCCGGCGGATGTCGAGGAACGGGATGGCGCAGCGGTGCTCAAGTCCGACGGCCAGCCGGTGATCGTCGGCGGCACCGAAAAGATGTCGAAGTCCAAAAATAACGGCGTCGACCCGCAGGCCCTGATCGACCGCTATGGCGCCGATACTGCGCGGCTGTTCACCCTGTTTGCCGCGCCGCCCGAGCAGAGCCTGGAATGGTCGGACGCGGGGGTGGAGGGGGGACACCGCTTTCTCAAGCGGCTATGGAAGGCCGGGCATGACCATCTGCAAGCGAAGGGCAGCGTCACCGCCTACAGGCATGGCGATTTAGGCAATTTAAGCGATGAAGCCAAAACCCTGCGCCGCCAGCTGCATCAGACAATCCAGAAGGTCAGCGACGATATCGAGCGTCGCAAGCAGTTCAATACCGCGATTGCGGCGGTGATGGAATTGATGAACGCGCTGGCCAGGCTGGAGGGCGACGATGCCGTCACCCGCAGCGTGCGGCAGGAAGTGCTGGAAGCCGTCGCCGTGATGCTGGCGCCCATCGTGCCGCACATTGCCGAGGCGCTCTACGCTGAACTCAAACCCGGGGCGGACATGACATGGCCGCACGTGGACGAGACGGCGCTCGTGCAAAATGAGGTCGAGCTGATGGTGCAAGTCAACGGCAAGTTACGGGGGCAGATCAGCATTGCGACCTCCGCCTCCCGCGAGGCAATCGAAGCCGCTGCGCTGGCCACCGAGGCGGCACAGAAATACCTGGAAGGCCGGCAGCCGAAAAAAGTGGTGGTGGTACCCGGCCGTTTGGTTAATATTGTCATATGAACCGTCGATCCTTTCTTGCTGTTTTTCCTGCTGTGCTCGCCACCGGGTGCGGTTTTCAATTGCGCCGGATGGAGAGCATCCCGTTTGCCAGCCTGTATGTTGACGCGCCGTCAGGCAGCGCCGTGGCGCAGCGTCTCCTTGCTGCCGTGAAAGCCGACAAGACGACGCGGCTCGCCCCCAGCGCAGCGGAGGCGGAAGTCGTGTTGAAGCTGGACCAGGAGAAGCTGGGCAAGACGATTTTGTCGCTTTCGGGCGCCGGGCGCGTGACCGAATACCGGTTGAGCTTGACCCTGCGGTATTCCCTCAGCGGAAAGAATGAAAAGGTATTGGCAGCGCCCGAAGTGATCGAATTGAGCCGTGATATCACCTACGATGATACGGCCTTGCTCGCCAAGGGCGGGGAAGAAGGGTTGCTGTATCGCGATATGGAAAGCAATGCGGCCCGGCGAATCCTGCGTCGCTTGCAGGCGCTGAAGCCCGGCACCGAAATTTGAATATCCCGGCGGAGCGCCTCCCGGACCAGCTTGCACGCGGACTGTCCGCACTCTACGTGGTGGTGGGCGACGAGCCGCTGGCTGCGCAGGAGGCGTGCGATGCGATCCGGCGTGCGGCGCGGGCGGCGGGCCACAGCGAGCGGGATGTCTACACTGTGATGGGGCGCTACAACTGGCAAAGCCTCCTGACCAGCGGGGGCAACCTGTCGCTGTTTGGCGAGGGGCGACTGGCCGAAATTCGCATCCCTTCCGGCAAGCCGGGCGTCGATGGTGCCAAGGCGCTGGAATCCTATTCGACCCATTTGCCGGCGAATACCCTGACCCTGATCAGTTTGCCGGGCCTGGACCGGAAAACCATGCAGACGCGCTGGTTTTCCGCGCTGGCCCAGGCCGGCGTGGTGGTCGAAGCCCGACCTGTCGAGCGGGCGCACTTGCCGGCCTGGATTGACAGGCGCCTGTTAAAACAGGGATTGAAGGCGGAACGCGATGCCCTTGAACTCCTGGCAGACCAGGTTGAAGGCAATCTGCTGGCGGCGCAGCAGGAAATCGACAAGCTGGCGCTGTTGCTGCCGGCAGGCGCCGTGACCCGGACCGATGTCGAGCGTGCCGTGGTGGATGTAAGCCGGCTGGAGGCCGATGCCATGCAGGACGCCTTGTATGCGGGCGATGGCGCCCGGTTCGCGCAGATTGTGGCCGATCTCAGGGACGCGGGCGAAGCGGTGCCGGCTATCCTCTGGCCGGTGTCCGCGTCGGTCAGGCTGTTGCTCAGGCTAAAATTCGCGATTGGACGGGGCGAAGCACTGTCCGGCGTAATGCGCACCCTGTGGGGACGCGACAAGCAGCGCGCACCGCAAATCGAGCGTGCGCTCAAGCGGCTGAACCTGGGTCAAATCGAAACGGCGCTTGCCAGCCTGGCAGTGATTGACCGCCAGGCCAAAGGGCTTGAGCGGGTCGGCGACCCGTGGGACACCTTGCTGAGTGTCGGGCTGGCTTTGGCCGGGCCCGATGCGGGGCAGAACCGGAATAGGAAAAGATGATGGACGTCAAAATTTACATGCAGGCCCTGGGCAAACAGGCACGCGACGCCTCGCGCGCCATTGCCCGTGCCGACACCAACCAGAAGAACCGTGCGCTGCTGGCGATTGCCGCCGCGCTGCGGCGCGATGCCGCCAAACTGCTGGAAGCCAATGCGCGCGACATGGAACAGGCGCGTTCCAGCGGGCTCGATGCCGCTTTGCTCGATCGGCTGGAAATCAATGAAAAAGGCGTGATCGGTATGGCCGAAGGCCTGGAACAGATCGCCGCGCTGCCCGATCCGGCCGGCGAGATCACCGATCTCAAATATCGCCCCTCCGGCATCCAGGTCGGCAAGATGCGGGTGCCGCTTGGCGTTATCGGCATCATTTATGAAGCGCGTCCCAATGTGACGGCAGACGCCGCCGGGCTGTGCCTCAAGTCCGGCAACGCGGCGATTCTGCGCGGCGGTTCGGAGGCGCTGCATTCCAATCAGGCGGTAGCCGCCTGCGTGCGCGAGGGGCTGGAAGTGGCCGGCCTGCCCGCGACGGTGGTGCAGGTGGTCGAGACCACCGATCGCGCTGCGGTGGGCGAACTCATCACGATGAAGGAGTATGTCGATGTCATCGTGCCGCGCGGCGGCAAGGGGCTGATCGCGCGCATCACCGGCGAGGCGCGGGTGCCGGTCATCAAACACCTGCACGGCAACTGCCATGTGTATGTGGATGATCGCGCCGACCTGGAAAAAGCGGTCAGGATCGTCGAAAACGCCAAAACCCAGCGCTACGGGACCTGCAACACCACCGAATCGCTGCTGGTCGCCCACGGCGTGGCCGAAGCGGTGCTGCCGGACATAGGCCGTGCACTGACCGCAAAAGGCGTGGAAATGCGGGGCTGCCCCGAGTCGCTGCGCATTCTGCAGGCGGCCGCCATTGCAGCGGACAAGCTGAAAGCCGCCGTGGACGCCGACTGGGAAGAGGAATATCTGGGGCCGATCATCGCGGTCAAGGTGGTGGAAGGCCTTGATGCGGCAATGGATCACATCAGCGCCCATGGGTCCCACCATACCGACGCCATCGTCACTGAAGATTATGGCCGCGCGCGACGTTTTTTGCGCGAGGTCGATTCGGCCAGCGTGGTGGTCAATGCCTCGACCCGCTTTGCCGATGGCTTCGAATACGGCCTGGGCGCGGAAATCGGTATTTCCACTGACAAAATCCACGCGCGCGGTCCGGTCGGGCTGGAGGGCCTGACCAGCCAGAAATGGGTTGTGCTTGGCGATGGCCATGTGCGAGGTTGAGTGATGTCGCCGATCGGCGTGTTCGGCGGCACCTTTGATCCGATCCACTTCGGCCATTTGCGGCTGGCCGAGGAGATGAGGGGTGCGCTGGGCTTGAGCCAGGTGCTGTTTGTGCCTGCCGGAATGCCGCCGCACCGCGAGGCACCGCGCATCACGGCCACGCATCGTCTGGAAATGGTGCGCCGCGCCATTGCGGGCAACCCGTTTTTTGCTGTCGATGCGCGGGAGGTGCAACGTGCATATCCCGGTTACATGGTGGATACGCTCGCCTCGTTGCGCACAGAGATAGGGGCGATGCAGCCGTTATGGCTATTGCTGGGGGCGGATGCGTTCGTCGGGCTCTCCAGCTGGCACAACTGGCAGCGCCTGTTCGATCTGGCTCATATTGGCGTCGTCACGCGGCCGGGCGCGCATTCGCTGGATGCCCACGCCCTGTCGGAACCCTTGCAAAGCGAGGTGTTGCAGCGCCAGGTGGCCGGTCCGTCGGGAATCGGGCCGGCAGGCTCGGTCTGTTTCCAGCCGATGACGCCACTGGAAATATCGGCCACGGCGATCCGTGACACACTAGGTCGGCACGACAGCGCGCGTTATCTGCTGCCTGAGGCCGTGCTGGACTACATTAACGAACATCAATTTTATCTACCGACATGAACATTGAAGCCAAAACCAAACTCGTCGTCGACGCGCTCGAAGACATCAAGGCACGTGATATCAGCGTGCTTGACACCAGCAAGCTCACCTCGCTTTTTGAGCGCATGGTGATCGCTACAGGCGATTCCAACCGCCAGACGCGGTCGCTGGCCAACCATGTGCGGGAGAAAATGAAGGAAGTGGGCGAACACGTCGGCGGCATGGAGGGCGAGGATACCGGGGAGTGGGTATTGCTCGATCTTGGCGAAGTCATCGTCCATGTCATGCAAGCGACCACGCGAGCCCATTACAATCTGGAAGAATTGTGGGGAGCAGGGGAAGCAGCCCGCGCCCGGCATATTCAGCCTGATCACTAGGTGAAACTGCATCTGATTGCTGTGGGGCACAAAATGCCCGGCTGGATCAACACAGGATTCGATGACTATGCGCGCAGGATGCCCCCTGAACTGCCGTTGGTGCTGACCGAAATCAAGCCCGGGCACAGGGTGGCGGGGGAAGACGGCGCGCGGGCCCGGCAGATTGAAGCTGAGCGCATCGAGATCGCATTTCCCCCCGCCTGCGTACCGGTGGTACTGGATGAGCGGGGGGCGCAAATCACGACCCGCGAACTGGCAGACTGGATGCGGGACTGGATGGCAGAGGGGGTATCGCCTGCATTCGTGATTGGGGGCGCAGATGGGCTGGACGACAGGATCAAGGCACGGGCTGGCAAACTGATGGGGTTATCGAGGCTGACATTGCCTCATGCCCTGGCACGGGTAATGCTGACCGAACAGTTATATCGTGCCGTATGCATTATCAAGGGACATCCTTATCATCGAGATTGACCGGGAGACAAACAAGAAATGCTGGTTGATAAACGTATTTACCTGGCCTCACAATCGCCGCGACGACGAGACCTGCTTAAACAAATGGGCGTCGCTTTCGATGTATTGCCGCTGCGTGCCGTGGCAGGGCGGGTTGAAGTCGCCGAAACACCCCATCCGGGCGAGACGGCTGCCGATTTTGCGCAACGCATGGCAATCGAAAAAGCCGCCTGCGGCTGGCGCGCAGTGAATGGGCGCCACCTGCTGAGATTTCCCGTGCTGGGTGCGGATACCGTGGTGGAACTGGATGGCGCCATTCTGGGAAAGCCGGCTGATCGCGCGGAAGCCGAATCGATGCTGGAACGCCTGTCCGGGCAGCAGCATCAGGTTCATAGTGCCGTGGTGGTGCAGCATGAGGGGCGGTCGGAAATACGGCTGTCCTCCAGTCAAGTCACTTTTGCCGCGCTCGATCCCACCCTGATTGCCCGCTATCTCCGGACCGGCGAGTACCTTGGCAAGGCAGGCGGCTATGCCGTTCAGGGGCGGGCCGCGGCATTCGTGGAGCGGATCGAGGGCAGCTACAGCGGCGTCATGGGACTGCCGTTATATGAGACAGCCATCCTGCTGAGGGCTTTTGGATTGATTGTCTGATGACACCGGCCTTCCCCCATGAGTGAAGAAATTCTCGTCAATGTGACCCCGCAGGAGACCCGGGTTGCAGTGCTTCACCTCGGATCGGTGCAGGAGCTGCATATCGAACGTGCCCAATGTCGTGGGCTGGTCAGCAATATTTATATGGGGCGCGTGGTACGCGTGCTGCCGGGCATGCAGTCGGCTTTTATCGATGTGGGTCTGGAGCGCGCCGCTTTTCTTCATGTGGCGGACATCTGGGAAGCGCGCCATAACGGCGATCCGGAGCGGCCCATTGAGCAGATACTGCAAGAGGGACAAGGACTGATGGTGCAGGTGATCAAGGATCCGATCGGCACCAAGGGCGCGCGGCTGTCCACCCAGATCAGTTTCGCCGGGCGTTATCTGGTGTACCTGCCCCAGGAAAGCCATATCGGTATCTCGCAGAAGATTGAGGGCGAGGAAGAACGCGAGCAGCTGCGCCAGAAATTGCATCAGTTGATGCCGCCCGGTTCGTCGGGCGGCTTCATCGTGCGCACGATGGCCGAAACGGCGGAAGACACCGAAATGCAGGCCGATATTGAATATCTGCGCCGGCTCTGGAGCAACATCCAGTCGCGCGAAAACTGCATCGTGCCGTGTTTGCTGTATCAGGATCTTGATCTGGCATTGCGCGTGCTGCGAGATTTCGTCAACCGCGATACCACCCGCATTCTCATCGATTCGCGTGAAACCTATCAGCGCATGACCGAGTTCGCGCAGAATTACACGCATGCCGTGCTCGACAAGCTGCAGCATTTTGATGCTGACCGCCCCTTGTTCGACCTGCATTCCATTGAGGACGAAATCGCCAAGTCGCTGGGCCGGCGCGTCGACCTCAAATCCGGCGGCTATCTCATCATCGACCAGACCGAGGCGCTTACCACGGTGGATGTCAATACCGGCGGCTTTGTCGGCGCGCGCAATTTCGACGATACCATCTTCAAAACCAACCTTGAGGCGGCGCAGTCCATCGCACGCCAGCTGCGCCTGCGCAACCTCGGCGGCATCATCATCATCGACTTTATCGACATGGATAATGCCGAGCACCAGGAAGCGGTGCTGGCCGAGCTGAAGAAAACGCTGGCACGCGATCCCACGCGCACCACGGTCAGCGTATTTTCGGCGCTGGGTCTGGTGGAGATGACACGCAAACGCACACGGGAATCCCTGGCGCATGTATTGTGCGAACCCTGCCCGACTTGCGCCGGGCGCGGTGAAATCAAAACCGCTCAGACGGTGTGTTATGACGTGCTGCGTGAAATTCTGCGCGAGGCTCGCCAATTCGAGGCGCGCGAATACCGGATCGTGGCCTCGCAGAGTGTGATTGACCTGTTTCTGGATGAGGAATCCGGCAGCCTTGCCCAACTCATCGACTTCATCGGCAAGCCGGTTTCGCTTCAGGTGGAAACCAGCTATCCGCAGGAACAGTACGACATCATACTGTTGTGAAAACACTGGCCCCTCCAGCCTATTGGCAGCAGGCGTGCGTTGAACTCGCCGCAGCCGATCCGGTGATGGCGGGGCTCATCGCACGCTATCCTGACGCCGTGCTCGCCAATCGTGGCGACCCGTTTCAGACGCTCGCGCGCGCCATTGTGGGGCAGCAGATTTCCGTCAAGGCGGCCGACAGCGTATGGGCGCGTTTCGCCGAATTTACGCAACGCATCGAACCTGAGCATGTGATTACGCTGGCACCCGCATCGCTCACCGTCTGCGGCTTGTCGCGTCGCAAGGCCGAATATCTGATTGATCTAGCGGGCCATTTTGTGAACGGCCTGATCGAGCCTGCGCGCTGGATGACGCTGGATGACGAAGCGGTCATCGGTGAGTTGATCGATGTGCGCGGGATCGGCCGGTGGACGGCAGAGATGTTTCTGATTTTCAGTTTGCGTCGTCCCGATGTCTGGCCGGTAGATGACATCGGGCTGCAAAAAGCGGTCGCACGGCATTACCTGAATGACGAACGCCTTACGCCTAAAGCACTTCGCCAGCACGGTGAACGCCATGCACCCTGGCGCACCGTGGCAACCTGGTATCTGTGGCGTAGCCTGGACCCTGCAGTCGTGCAGTATTAGCATTTCGATTCAGTACCGGGGTGACGCGCGTCCAAGGGGTGTGGGCCGCCGCCACCGCGCGACCCGCTTGCAGAGTCGTCAGGCATTCTTAAGCGCATCGAACAGGCTGGCGAGGACCGCGGGCTCCACGGGCTTGACCAGATGGCGATCAAACCCGGCGGCGATGGATCGCTGGCGGTCTTCCTCAAGACCATAGCCCGACAGAGCGACCAGCATCAGGGTATCGCCGTTGGGCAGGGCCCGCAGACGTTCCGCGACCTGGTATCCATCCATTCCGCCAAGGCCAATGTCCAGTAACACCAGTTGCGGCCGGAATGTGGGGGCCACCCTCAGAGCCTCCTCACCATTGGCGGCAGTGCACACTTCATGGCCATCCAGTTGCAGCACCACAGCCGTGCTATCCAGTACCATGGGATCGTCGTCAACAATCAATATGCGAACCGGCACAGCCGTGATGGCTGACGCATTCGGATACGGCAGCCTGTCTTGAGGGCGGGGAGCGAGCGGCAGCCAGACCGTGAATTCGGACCCGAGCCCGGGCCTTGCGCTATGGGCCTCGACGCGGCCCTCATGCAGTTCAACCACTTTACGTACCAGCGCCAGCCCGATGCCCAGGCCCCCCTGGGCACGATCCAGAGTGCGTTCGTCCTGGCTGAAAAGATCGAAGACACAGCCGAGCGGCTCGGCTGACATGCCCATGCCGTTATCATGAACGCGAACTTCCACCTCGTGTTCGACCACGCGTGCCATTAACTTGATATGCCCGCCATGGGGTGTGTACTTGGCGGCATTCCGCAGCAGATTGATCCGCACCTGGGTGAGACGCACCATGTCGGCATCAAGCCAGACAGGCACCTGGGGCAACGATACGACCAGGGTCTGGTTTTTGGATTCCACCATCCAGCTGAGGTGGGTGACCTGTTGCTCGATAAGGCGATGCGCCAGGAAATGAATGCTGCCGTCGGCAAAAGTCAGGACCTCATCCATGATTTCGCGGTCATGCGTGCGGAACCGTGCGACCGGTTCGGGATGGGGGTTGGAGTCCGCGTCCGTCCGCCCCACCAGATTAGCCACATTGGTGCCGTACGCGTGCGGGGCGGGATTGCACAGCATGAACCGGCCTTCACGGTCTTTCACGAATATCAGGCTCGGGCTGGCATCGATGATTTGATGCAGGAACCGGCGCTCCTGGGCCAGGGCGAGTCCGCTCTGCCGGTACTCGGTGGTATCGACGATGACTACGCGGCATATGGGTTCTGCCTCGATGGCAATCAACTCCATACGAATATGTCGCAGTTGGCCATCCGCGCGATGCCACGTCACGCAGGCTATTCTCTTGCCTTGCGTGGAAAATACGTGGGCCAGACAAGCATTGAAAGCCGGCCGGTCGGCGGGTGTGATGAATGCGCCTGGCTGCCGTCCGATCAAATCGGCGCGGCCGATTTGCAGCAGGCCCGGAAGGAATGCCATGTCAGCTTTGATAAGACATCCCCCAGAGTGGGCGTTGGGCCGTGCCATCCAATGGGGCATGAACTCAAGATGCCGGCTGGATTTCCGCCACCACCGGCGCGTGATCCGATGGCCGCTCCAGCTTGCGCATGTCGCGGTCGATGGTGCTGGAGACGCAGGCGGTTGCGAGTGGCTCGGAAAGCAGGATGTGGTCGATCCGGAGGCCGTGGTTGCGGCGAAACCCCATCATCCGGTAATCCCACCAGCTGAAGGTTTTCTCGGGCTGGTCGAACAGCCGGAAGCTGTCTTTGAGGCCCAGGGCCAGCAAGGCCTGGAAGCAGGCGCGCTCGGGTTCGGATACGAGCACACAACCTTCCCATGCCTTGGGGTCGTGGACGTCCCGGTCGTCGGGCGCGATGTTGTAGTCGCCGAGCACGGCCAGCCGGGAATGACGTGTCAACTCATCTGCCAGCCACCCTGTCAGGGCAGCGTACCAGGCAAGCTTGTAGGGGTATTTGTCCGAATCGAGGCTTTGTCCGTTCGGGCAATAAACGCACACAATGCGAACCCCATCGATGGTGGCGGCGATGACCCGTTTTTGCGCGTCATCGAGACCGGGAATGCCGAACTGTATGGCCGAAGCTTCGCTACGACTGACGATGGCAACGCCGTTGTAGGTTTTTTGTCCGGCATAGGCGACCTGGTAGCCTGCCGCTTCAATCTCCGCGATTGGAAAGTTGTCGTCAATGAGTTTGGTTTCCTGCAGACACACCACATCGGGCTGGCGCGTGGCAAGAAAGTCCAGCAGTTGCGGCAAGCGGACTTTGAGCGAGTTGACGTTCCAGGCGACAATTTTCATTATTCAAATAACTATTTAATTTTAAACAAATTATATTGTTTATTCTGTGACGGTACCCCCATGCATACCCCCATATGAACTGGCTTGAAACACCGCCTATCGAATGAGTTCCAGCTTGCGTGTGCTGATAGGGTACGTTTCACAGTTATTCTCGGCGCAACGCTGCCCGGTGCGCTTTCGGGCAGCGGCTGTGACGTAACGTATCGCAATTATCCCATCACCACGTAGCATTAGGGCGTGCATGGGCGTATTCCGATTGTGCTTGTGCGGTGTCGCTGTGAATCACTCCCCCCTGGACTTCCTGAAGCCGCGATCCCGCGCCATGAACGCTTCGAGCATGTGCGGGATCAGCGTCGCGGCATCAATCGGACGGCGAGAACGACGTGGTACGTTGAAGGGAACAGCAAGGCCTCCCCTCCACACACTTCACTGCCTCCCGGGCAAGCGGAGCGCGCAGGCCCGGTGGACCGAAGGAAAGCGATTGGCAATATTTGCCATTCGTGCTAGGCTTTAAAACATGACTGCCACTATGAATATTTCCTTGCCGGAATCGCTCAAGTCCTTTGTGGACGAGCGCGTGAAATCACGCGGCTATGGTTCGCACAGTGAATATCTGCGCGATTTGGTGCGTAAGGACGAACTCGAAGCGGCCAAGGACAAAATGCGTTCCCTCCTTATGGAAGGGCTTGATTCTCCCCCCGGTCGTCCGTGGGATGAGGTAAAAAGCGATTTGTTGCATCGAGCGCAACGGCATCCGACTGCATGAAGCCGCCTTTACTGCGGCAAGTAGCGGAACGCGACATTGAAACTGGTTTTGTTCATTACCTGCAAGAGGCCAGCGTCGAAATCGCCCAAGCATTTGTCGGTGCGGTCGATGCCGCTCTTCATCACATCGAACAGCATCCCGGCACGGGCTCACCGCGTTATGGTGAAATGTTCGATACCCCTGGTTTGCGATCATGGTTGGTGAGTCGCTTTCCCTCTATGTTGTTCTACGTTGAACATGACAATTACCTGGATGTCATTCGCGTATTGCATCAGCATTCTGACATTCCGGTGCAACTGCAAAGCGAGCCGTCAGATTCAGCAAGTTGAGTTTTTCCGCCGTCTTAATCAACGGGCGTAAAGAATTCGTGCCTGGAACTTGCTTGTTCCTCGCGTAGCCGATCCAGATAGTCCGCCCACTGCTGGAGCATGGCGCGCCGCTCATTCGGGTACACGTGACGGTTGTAGGCTGCGCGGACCGCGTTTGTCGGCGCGTGCGCCAGGCAGTGTTCGATCACGTCGATGTTCCCGCCGATGCTGTTGTCCTGAAGGCCCTCGGTACCGTTGATGCGGAACTTGTAGCGCCACAACTTAGAGCCATTGGGCTGGACAAGTAGATACAGCCCACCGCTGTCGGCGAGCTTGTAGGCGCGTGTTTCTGGTTTAGCCGTTTTGATCTTGAGTGAGGACAGCATTTCTGGGGGTATCGGTGATTCGATACCCCCAATCGATCAAGATTCCAAGAAAGCTCTCCGGACAGAATGAGACGATGCGAGAGTATAAGTAATTGTAATTGTTTGTTATTTGTGTGTTGTTGAGAAATCGTGAGATCGCATGAAACACCAATGCACGGCTCAGGCGACGAGTTTCATGCCGCCGGGTTTACCGCAGCCGGACGGACAGATGGGCCCGTGTGGCAGGACTGCGGCGGGAGGCCCAGGCTGACAGGCCTCGCGGCGCCGTTACCGGATGGATTCAGTCGGTGGGGCCGGCCGGCTCTGTCGCAGGCTTGCGTCCTGGCAGGACGGATTTGGGATAGCCGGCACGGTCAAGGGCGGCGTGCCACTGTTCCGTTTCAAAGCCATCGATCTTGTCGCTTCCCACCACCAGTACCGGCACACTCAGCCGGCCCGTGAGTTTTTTCAGTTCGCCCTGCGCCTCGGGGCTGGCCTGCGGGTCTTTGCTGTTGAAGGGGGCGCCCCGCGCAGTGAGCAGCTGGCGGGCCTGGTCGCAGGGTGCGCCGCACGCACTGGCATACAGCACAATCGGATATTTTTCGCGCGCGGTCAGCGTTGCGTAAGACTCACCGGTCTCAATGAGATTGCCTTTGAATGACTTTTGCTGGACATTCGTGATGCGGGGCGGCGGGGGCTGATCGCTGTAAACTGTGCGCCCTTGTGCATCTTTCCATTGATACAGCTGGGCCGCGGACAGGGGCGCACTCGCCATTGCCAGCCATGCGGCGGCCAGGATGAGGCCTGCTTTCATTTCACACTCCCGATGGACATTACATGTCATAACGGCCATATCGGCCCCGGCTTTACCCGCAGGGGGGAGAAAGCCGTATCTACCTCCGCGAACCCGCCCTGTGCGGGCGGAGAGGCCGCGACAGTAAAGCCAACGCGCTGGCACCCATCACGCACTCAAGTCGCAGAAGCTCATGCCATGCCGTTGTGACGCATCAGGGCGTCGATGGTCGGTTCGCGGCCGCGGAAGGCCTTGAACGATTCGAGCGCGGAGCGGGCGCCGCCCTGGGCGAGGATTTCGCTCCAGAAGCGGTGGCCGACTTCGGGGTTGAGCACGCCGCCGTAGCCTTCGGCCTCGTCCTCGAACAGCGCATAGGCGTCGGCCGAGAGCACTTCCGCCCACTTGTAGCTGTAATAGCCCGCCGCATAGCCACCCGCGAAAATGTGCGAGAAATTATTGGGGAAGCGGTTGTAGGCGGGCGGGATCAGTACCGCGACCTGCTGGCGGATGTCGTTGATCAGGTCGAGCGCGGTGCGGTCGCCGTTGGGATCGAAGTCATCGTGCAGATGCATGTCGAAGCTGGCGAATTCGATCTGCCGCAGCGTCTGCAGCCCGGACTGGAAGTTCTTCGCCGCCAGCATCTTGTCGAACAGGTCGCGCGGCAGGGGCTTGCCGGTTTCCACATGCGAGGTCATGTGCTTGAGCACGTCCCATTCCCAGCAGAAGTTCTCCATGAACTGGCTGGGCAGTTCGACCGCGTCCCACTCAACGCCGTTGATTCCGGAGACGCCCAGTTCCTCGATTTGCGTGAGCAGGTGATGCAGGCCGTGGCCGGTTTCGTGGAACAGGGTGATGACCTCGTCGTGGGTGAATAGCGCGGGCTTGCCGCCGACGGGGCCGGAGAAGTTGCAATTGAGGTAGGCCACCGGGGTCTGGATGCCGTCCGCTTTTTTGCGGCGGGTGATGACGTCGTCCATCCACGCGCCGCCACGCTTGGAGGCGCGTGCATAGAGGTCGAGATAAAACTGGCCGACGCGCTGGCCGGTGTGGTCGGTGAGCGTATAGAACTTGACGTCAGGGTGCCACACCGGTGCCTTGTCCTCGCGGATGTGCAGGCCGTAAAGGGTTTCGACCAGCTTGAACAGGCCGGCGAGCACGCGCGGTTCGGGAAAGTAGGCTTTCACTTCCTGGTCGGAAAAGCTGTAGCGCGCCACGCGGAGCTTTTCGGACGCATAAGTGGTATCCCAGGATTGCAGGTCGTCAATGCCGAGGTCGCGCGCGAATGCCTTGAGTTCCAGGTAGTCCTTTTCGGCGTAGGGGCGGGCGCGGGCGCCGAGTTCGTCGAGAAATTTCAGCACGTCGGCGGGGGTGTCGGCCATCTTGGCGGCCAGCGAGACTTCGGCGTAGCTGTTGAATCCCAGCAGCACGGCCGCTTCGCGCCGTAGCTTGAGAATGCCGGCAATCAGTGCTGTGTTATCAAATGCAGGTTTGCCGAGTTCAGAAGCACGGGTGACGTAGGCGCGATACAACTGCTCGCGCAGTTCACGGTTGGCGGCGTATTGCATTACCGGCAGGTAGGAGGGCATGTGCAGCGTGAGCTTCCAGCCGGACTTGTTGTCGGCTTCAGCGGCGGCTTTCATGGCTTCCAGCGCATCGTCCGGCACGCCTGCCAGATGGATGGCGTCGTCAATAAACAGCGCAAAGTCGTTGGTGGCGTCGAGCAGGTTTTCTTCGAACTTGGCGGACAATTGTGCCAGTTCTTCCTGTACCTGCATGAAGCGGGCTTTCTTGTCGTCGGGCAGTTCGGCGCCGCCGAGGCGGAAGTCGCGCAACTCGTTGTCGACAATTTTCTTGCGCGGGTCGGACAAGGTTGCGTAATCGGGGCGGGCTTTCAGCGCCTTGAACTTGGCAAACAGGGCTTCGTTCTGCCCCAGTTCGGCGTAGAAAACAGTGATCCTGGGCAGACAGGCATTGTAGACCTCGCGCAGTTCGGGCGAATCCATCACCGAATGCAGGTGCGACACCTGGCCCCAGGCGCGGCCCAGTTTCTCGTTCGCGTCGTCCAGCGGGGCCACGAAAGCGTCCCATTCGGCCGGCGTGTCGGCGGCTTCGGCCCGTTCCACTGCTGCGCGGGCCTCGGCCAGCAACTGGTCGATGGCGGGGGTGACGAATTCGGGCTTGAACTCGGCAAAACGGGGCAGACCGGAAAAATCGAGCAAAGGGTTCATGGCGGGATGACGGGTTGGCAGAGAGGGGAATTATACTTTCGGGCCGGATACGGAATTTTCAACCCCATGACAGACAAGGTTAACGCTCAATTCATCGCGTCGCACCATGGCGTGACGCCCTCGCTGGCAACCGGCGCCTGGGTGCATCCGCGCGCCACGGTGATCGGCGAAGTCAGCCTCGGGGCCGACGCGTCGGTGTGGCCGGGCGCGGTGATACGCGGCGATGTCAACAGCATCCGCATCGGCGAGGCCAGCAATATTCAGGACGGCAGCGTGCTGCATGTGTCGCACAAGACGCCTGACAATCCGACCGGCGGACCGCTGGTCGTGGGCGCGCGCGTCACCGTCGGCCATACCGTGATTCTGCACGCCTGTACTATCGAGGATGAATGCCTGATCGGGATGGGCAGTATCATTCTTGACCGGGCGGTGATCCGGAAGCACGTGTTGCTGGGTGCGGGCTCACTGGTGCCGGAAGGCCGTGTGCTCGAATCGGGGTTTCTGTATCTGGGGCGGCCGGCCAAACAGGTACGGGAACTGAGCACAGACGAAATGGCCTATTTCAATTATTCCGCGCAGCACTATGTGCAATTGGCGCGGTCGTATCAAAACATCTAACTCATGAGAACCGCATGAAACTCGCCAAACCGCTTTTGATTGCTGTCGCTGTGCTCGCTGTTGCGGGCGCATTGTTTTACGCCGTCACGGACAAGCCGCGGGCACCGGAGGCGACGTTTACCACTCTCGAAGGCCAGCCGATAGCCTTGAGTGCGCTACGCGGCAAGGTGGTGCTGATCAATTTCTGGGCGACCTCGTGTCCCGGGTGCATCAAGGAAATGCCGGGCATGGTCGAAACCTATAACACCTACAAAGACCGCGGATTTGAAATCATTGCGGTGGCGATGAGCTACGATCCGCCCAACTATGTCGCCAGCTTCGTCAAAACACGTCAGCTGCCGTTTCCGGTGGCGCTGGATGTCAATGGCGAACATGCGCAGGCCTTCGGCAATGTTCAGCTTACGCCCACCACATTCATTATCGGCAAGGACGGCAGCATCCTCGAACAAAAGCTGGGCGAACTTGATTTCGTCAAGCTCAATGCCCTGCTCGACAGGGAACTGTCTTGATCAAGACCATGGCTGTCATGGCCTTGCTGGCGAGCCTGTCCGCCTGCGGCCCGGCGCTCACCGCCAAACCCAAACCCGCCCCCGGCGACCCGGCGCGCCCGTTTGCTCCACCGCCGCCGCCGTTGGCCGACGATGCCATCATGTGCCCGGCCGACGCCCAGCTATGCGCCGATGGCAGCTACGTCAGCCGCAATCCGGCCAAGGGGTGCGCATTCAACCCCTGTCCGGGCGACATCCCCCACTAAATTTTTCGGAAGTTGATTTATGGCGCAATACGTGTATTCCCTCAACCGTGTCGGCAAGATCGTGCCGCCCAAGCGGCAGATTCTGAAAGACATTTCCCTCAGCTTTTTCCCCGGCGCAAAAATCGGCCTGCTCGGCCTGAACGGTTCCGGCAAGTCTTCACTGATTCGCATCATGGCGGGCGTCGACAAGGATATCGAAGGCGAAGCCATCCCGATGGCGGGCATCCGCATCGGCTATCTGCCGCAGGAACCCCAGCTCGATCCGGCGCATACCGTGCGTGAGGCCGTGGAAGCCGGACTGGGCGAGATCGTCGAGGCGAAAAAGCGGCTTGAGGAAGTCTATGCGGCCTATGCCGAACCCGATGCGGATTTCGACAAGCTGGCCGAAGATCAGGCGCGCTGCGAAGCGATCATTGCCACGGCGGGCGCCGACCTCGACACGCAGATGGAAATCGCCGCCGATGCCCTGCGGCTGGCGCCGTGGGACGCGGTGATCGGCACCCTGTCGGGCGGTGAAAAACGCCGCGTCGCGTTGTGCCAGTTGCTGTTGTCCAACCCCGACATGCTGCTGCTGGACGAGCCGACCAACCACCTCGACGCCGAATCGGTCGACTGGCTGGAGCAGTTCCTGGTGCGCTACCCCGGCACCGTGGTGGCCGTCACGCACGACCGCTACTTCCTCGACAACGCGGCCGAGTGGATTCTGGAACTGGACCGCGGTCACGGCATTCCGTGGAAGGGCAACTACACCAGCTGGCTGGAGCAGAAAGAGGCCCGACTGGAGACCGAGAGCAAGCAGGAGGTCGGCCGTATCAAGACCATGAAGCAGGAGCTCGAATGGGTGCGGCAGAACCCCAAGGCGCGCCAGGCCAAGTCGAAAGCGCGGCTGGCACGCTTCGAGGAACTGAATTCGGTCGAATACCAGAAGCGCAATGAAACCCAGGAAATCTTCATCCCGGTCGGCGAGCGCCTCGGCGACAAGGTCATCGACTTTCACAACGTGAGCAAGTCCTTCGGCGACCGCCTGCTGATCGACGATCTGAGCTTTTCGGTGCCGCCCGGCGCCATCGTCGGCATCATCGGCCCCAACGGCGCCGGCAAGTCGACCTTCTTCAAGATGGTCACCGGGCAGGAAAAACCGGACAGCGGTGAAGTCGAGATCGGCCAGACGGTCAAGCTCGCCTACGTCGACCAGAGCCGCGATGCGCTGTCGGCCGACAAGACCGTGTTCGACGAAGTCGCCGAAGGCCGCGACATCCTCACCGTGGGCCGCTACGAGACGCCCTCGCGCGCCTATCTCGGCCGCTTCAACTTCAAGGGCGGCGACCAGCAGAAGCGCGTCGGCAACCTGTCCGGCGGCGAACGCGGGCGCCTGCACCTGGCGAAGACGCTGATCGCCGGCGGCAACGTGCTGCTGCTCGACGAACCGTCGAACGATCTCGATGTGGAAACCCTGCGCGCGCTGGAAGACGCGCTGCTGGAATTCGCCGGCTGCGTGATGGTGATCTCGCACGACCGCTGGTTCCTCGACCGCATTGCGACGCATATTCTCGCCTTCGAGGGCGACTCGCAGGTGGTGTTCTTCCCCGGCAACTATCAGGAATACGAGGCCGACAAGAAGAAGCGACTGGGTGAGGAGGGGGCCAAGCCGAAGCGGATTCGTTACAAACCCATCAGCCGCTGAAGTAATCGCTTTCCCGTTGATGCCGTACCGCGAGGATGGTCACCGTTTTCGCGTCCTCGATTTCAAACAGTGCGACATAGCCCGCGTGACCGAAGGGAACGATCAGTTCCCGCAGAAAAGGATTCTCTTCCGAGCACGGGGCCTTGCGGCAAGAGAACGGGAAAACCGCCAGCATCTCCATGGCCTTGGTCAGGGCTTTGAGGGCATCCGCGGCGGCGGACGGGTCTTGCGCCAGCAGAAAATCGTACAAGCGGAGCAGGTCTTCCTCGGCCTGCCGGGCATAGCGAACGGTGAAGGTCACTCGTGGCGGGGTTTGCTGCCAGCCTGGACTTGCGCGAGGCGTTTGCCGAGCTTGTCGAGCACCTCCGCCGCCTCTACGTATTCGCCGCTGGCGCGGGCGGCGTCCCGCGCGACCAGGCCGCGTGCGATGAAATCCTGCTGGGCGCGGCGGTAAGCCACGTTGCGGCGCACGGCTTCTTCGACGAAGCTGGAAAGTGTTTCGCCCTCTTGCAGCACGGCTTCGGCGGATTGACGCAATTCTGGCTGAACCCGGAGCGAGGGAATGGTGGCGGTTTTCATCGGCGTCCTTGATGCATTACGTTTGTAATGCAGTCTAGCCTCAAGATGAAAATCCCGCAACGGCGTCCCGGTGGGACGCCGACATGCCATGTTCCGTTATGCTCTGTACGCAGCCATTCCGGAAACCCACACCATGATCCTCGACACCCTTGCGAATTCCGATCATTACGTCGCACTGCACCCGCTGTTTGCGCGCGCATTCGCGTTTTTGCGCGACACGGATTCGATGGCGCTCGAACCCGGCATGCATGCGGTGCAAGGCGAACAGATTTTCGCCATCGTCGAGGCATGCAGCGGGCGCACACGGGTAGACGCGAAACTGGAATGCCATCGTCGCTACATCGATATTCAGCTGGTGCTCGAAGGCATCGATGAAATGGGCTGGAAGCCGCTGGCCGAATGCGTGGAGCCGGTAACGGATTACGATGCCGCGCGCGACATCCGGTTTTTCAACGACGCGCCAGCAAGCTGGATCGCCACGCCGCCGGGGTCGTTCTGCCTGTTTTTCCCCAATGACGCGCACGCGCCGCTGGTGAGCACCCTGAAGGGCACAAGCGCTGCCCTGATCCGCAAAGTGGTGGTGAAAATCGCCGTGTAGCGGGCGGTTCGGCCTCAGTAATGCGGCGGTATTTCGTCGCGCGGGACGCGGGCGTCATCCGGAGTCGCCTCCTGCATTCGTTGATGCAGCAGGCGTAATTGCTGCTGCATCAAATCAAGCTGCCCCTGCTGGCGGATGACGGTCTGATTGAGCGTTTCGATCAGGTCTTCGGCAAAGGCGAGCTTGGCTTCGAGTTCGTTGAGGCGTGCTTCCATCATTGTGCGGACGGGCGTAACAGCGGCGTCACCAGTTTCTCCAGCCGGGGATAATGCACCTGTCCGGCGATGGTGTGGCGAATATGACCGTCTGCATCGAGAATGAATGAGGTGGGCACGCTTTTGACGTTGCCGAACGCAGCCAGAACCGATGCATTGGTTGGCGCGGCCATGAAGGTGTAATCCTTGTCTTTCATCCATTCGGCGATCTGTTCCGGCGTATCGTCGACGCTGATCGAGACCACTTCAAAGCCTTTGTCGCGGTAGTCCTGCCAGAAGCTGTCGATCACCGGCTTTTCCTTGCGGCAATACGGGCACCAGGTCGCCCAGAAGTTGACCAGCACGACTTTCCCTTTCAGGGATTCGCTGCCGAGCACCTGGTTGCCGGGCAAGGTGACGTGCCAGGGCGAAGTGGTCTGGTTCTCCTCGCTGACGTCGGCCGGCGGGCGAAACCACAGCCAGGCGACCAAACCCAGTAAAATCAGGGTCAGCGGACTCGGCGTCCATTTTTTCAGGGTTTGTCTATCCATGCTGTGGCTGAAATCGTTACATATCGTGATGGTGGTGAGCTGGTTCGCCGGACTGTTCTATCTGCCGCGCCTGTTCGTCAATCTGGCGATGGAGGAGAACGACGCAGCCTACAACCGCCTGCTATTGATGGCGAACAAATTGTATCGCTTCGTCTCGCCCATCATGTGGCTGACGCTGATAACCGGCATCTGGCTCTGGCTGGCGTATTTTCCGCTCAACATGAACTGGATGTGGCTGAAGTTGATTCTGGTACTCGGACTGGTCGGTTATCACCACGTTTGCAAGCGTCTGCTGCGTACATTCGAGGCGCGCCAGAACACCAGGTCGCATGTTTGGTTTCGCTGGTTCAATGAAATCCCGGTCGTGGTGTTGTTGATCGTTGTTTTGCTCGTTGTATTAAAGCCCTTTTAAGCATCAAGAAAGCCCCGTTTGAAACCTCAGTCTCCCGCATCCCCGCCTCGCCGCAGCAAAACGCCGTATCCGGTCCGCCCCGAGCGCGACGTGCTGCCGCCCGCCAGCCATTTCGCCACCTGTCCGCGCGGGCTGGAGGCGCTGCTTGAAACCGAACTCACGGCGGCCGGCGCGCAGGTGGTGCGCCAGGTTCCCGCCGGCGTGCTGTTCATGGCCGATGCGGCCGCCGAGATGCGCGCCAACCTCAGCTCGCGCATTGCCACCCGGATCCTGCGCAAGGTCGGCTTCACCCGCTACCGCAAGGAAGAGCACATCTATCGCGCCGCGCTCGACCTGCCGTGGCCCGCGTGGTTCGATGTGAAGAAAACCATCGCGGTGAAGGTGGGCGCGCAGAATGCGCCGCTGAAAAGTCTCAACTTCATTACGCTCAAGATCAAGGACGCGATCTGCGACCGATTTCGTGAAGAAACGCGCGAGCGCCCGAGTGTGGATACCGACACGCCGAATGTGCCGATCTATGTATTTTTTACGGCTGACGCGGCAACCTTTTATCTGGATACCAGTGGCGAACCGCTGTTCAAGCGCGGCTTCAAGCGCGAGGCGAGCGCGGCATCGATCAAGGAGAACCTCGCCGCGGGGCTCTTGATGCTGTCCGGCTGGGTACCCGGCACGCCGTTGTTCGACCCGATGTGCGGCGCCGGCACCATCCTGCTCGAAGCGGCGGATATGGCACTGAACCGGGCGCCCGGTCGCGGTCGTCATTTCGCGTTCGAGCATTACCGTAATTTCGACGCTGCGCTCTGGAAGCGCATCAAGGGGGAGGCGCAGGCGCAGGAAAAGCCGCTGACGCAGCTGCCGATTTTTGGTGCCGACCAGGATCGCTGGGTGCTCGACAAGGCGCGGAATAATCTTGATGCGGCAGGCTATGTCGATGCGATCGAGCTGACCGTGTCCGACGTGCTTGATCTGAAAGCGCCGGCACCGACAGGCACCCTCGTCACCAATCCGCCTTACGGCGAACGCATCGGTGAAGCCGAGGCGCTGGCCGAGTGGTATCCGTTGCTGGGCGACTGGCTGAAAAAGAACTTCAGCGGATGGGAGGCGTGGATCATTTCAGGCGACCCCCTGCTGCCCAAGTTGTTCGGCCTCAAGGCCAGCCGAAGAATTCCCTTGTTCAATGGACAGATTGAAACCCGCTTTTTGCAGTACAAAATCGTCGCGGGCTCGATGCGCCCAGACAAACCGCTTTCCCCGCCCGCCTGAGGTCCGGCATGTTGACTGCATCCTTACGTCTGTCGGGCACGCTCAACGATGGAGCCGAAGTCTACCGAAGCTATTATCTGGTGGCGGATTTCGGCACGCACGGCAGCGGCATTTCCTCCATTATCCCGTTGTCATTGGGCGCGCCGATGCCCGACGACGATCATATGGCCGTGGAATACGGAGGGGAAGAGATGGCGCTGAAAGCCGCGGCTGAATGCATCAAGAATCTGCCCGGCAATCAGGGACTGGAAGTCCGGGTAGTCATCAACCCGGAATAAGGGGCGGTCCTCAGACGATGTCCAGGTGATCCAGTCCGGCCATCATGTCGCGGCCCTTGGCCTCGTTGCCGTGCAGTTTGATCTGCAGGCGCAGGTCGTTGAGGCTGTCGGCGTTCCTGAGCGCATCTTCGTAAGTCACCATGCCGGCTTCGTACAGATCGAACAGCGCCTGGTCGAAGGTTTGCATGCCGAGTTCGCGCGACTTCGACATGATTTCCTTGATTTCGTGGACGTTGCCCTTGAAGATCAGATCGGAAATCAGCGGCGAGTTGAGCAGGATTTCGATGGCAGCAATCCGGCCTGTGCCTCCCTTTCGGGGTAGCAGGCGCTGGGAAATGAACGACTTCAGATTGAGCGACAAATCCATCAGCAACTGGGCGCGCTTTTCTTCCGGGAAGAAGTTGATGATGCGGTCGAGTGCCTGGTTGGCGCTGTTGGCGTGCAGGGTCGACAGACACAGGTGGCCGGTTTCGGCGAAGGCAATGGCGTATTCCATGGTTTCACGGTCGCGGATTTCACCGATGAGAATGACGTCGGGCGCCTGTCGCAGGGTGTTTTTCAGCGCCGAAAACCAGTTGTCGGTATCGATGCCCACTTCACGCTGGGTGATGATCGATTTGCGGTGCTCGTGCACATATTCAATCGGGTCTTCGACCGTGATGATGTGATCACAGGCATTCTCGTTGCGGTAGCCCACCATGGCCGCCAGCGAGGTCGATTTTCCGGTACCGGTTCCGCCGACGAAAATCACCAGTCCGCGCTTGATCATTGCGACATCCCGCAATATGGGCGGGAGGTTCAAGGCGTCCATTTTGGGAATGATGGTGTTGATCGTACGCATCACGACGCCGACGCGCCCCTGCTGGACAAAGACGTTGACCCGGAACCGGCCGATCTCCGGGGGGCTGATTGCAAAGTTGGATTCGTTCGTCGATTCGAAATCCTTCCACTGCCTTTCATTCATGATCGAACGTGCCAGTTCGCGGGTGTGCGCCGGCGTAAGGGTCTGGTTGGATACCGGCGTGATTTTTCCGTCGACCTTGATGGCGGGCGGAAAGCCGGCAGTAATGAACAGGTCGGACGCATTTTTCGCCAGCATCAGGCGCAACAGGTCGTGAACGGTTTTTTCTGAATTCATCGTGTAGCCTCAACCAAGGAACGCGTCTTTATTCTGCGCGGCATTACGGGCTACGCCCGAGGCCACCATGTTGCGCTTGACCAGATCCTGCAAACACTGGTCAAGCGTCTGCATGCCGATGTTGCCGCCGGTCTGGATCGACGAATACATCTGCGCGACCTTGCCTTCGCGGATCAGGTTGCGGATCGCCGGGGTGCCTATCATGATTTCATGGGCGGCAACGCGGCCATTGCCATCCTTGGTTTTGAGCAGGGTTTGCGAAATCACCGCACGCAGCGACTCGGACAGCATCGAGCGCACCATCTCCTTTTCGGCGGCCGGGAACACGTCGACCACGCGGTCGATGGTCTTGGCGGCGGACGAGGTGTGCAGGGTGCCGAACACGAGGTGGCCGGTTTCGGCGGCGGTGAGCGCCAGGCGAATGGTTTCCAGGTCGCGCAATTCGCCGACCAGAATCACGTCCGGGTCTTCGCGCAGCGCCGAGCGCAGCGCGTTGGAAAACGACAGCGTGTGCGGGCCGACTTCGCGCTGGTTGATCAGGCATTTCTTGCTCTGGTGCACGAATTCGATCGGGTCTTCGACGGTGAGGATGTGGGCGTACTGGTTTTCGTTGACGTAGTCCATCATCGCCGCCAGTGTGGTCGACTTGCCTGAACCGGTCGGGCCGGTAACCAGTACAATGCCACGGGGCTGATCGGAAATTTCCTTGAAAATCGGCGGGCAATTCAGTTCTTCGAGAGACAGCACCTTGGAAGGAATTGTCCGGAAAACCGCGCCTGCCCCATACTGCTGGTTAAAGGCATTGACCCGGAAGCGTGCCAGTGAAGGAATTTCAAACGAGAAATCGAGTTCCAGCGTTTCTTCGTACACTTTACGCTGGCTGTCGTTCATGATGTCGTACACCATGCGGTGCACATCTTTATGGTCCATCGGCGGCAGATTGATGCGGCGCACATCGCCATTGACCCGGATCATGGGCGGCAGGCTTGCCGACAGATGTAAGTCGGATGCCTTGTTCTTGACTGCAAAAGCCAGCAACTCAGAAATATCCACGCGTGCCTCGCTCAGTATGGGGTGGGGGTTTACCGACAATATTCGCAAACGTTAACGGCCCGGAACCGTGCAAACTTGAGCTTGATGATGACCGCTTCACTGAACCCGACGGCCAGGCGTTTACATGCTGTGCAGACCCGCATCGCCGGGGCGATGGCGAGCGCGACGCGTAAGGAATCGACGGTGCGTTTGCTGGCGGTGAGTAAAACCGTGGAGGCTGCTGCGATACGCGAACTGGCCGCGTGCGGCCAGCGGGAATTTGGCGAAAACTACGTCCAGGAAGCTCTGGACAAACAGGCACAGTTGGCGGATTTGCCACTAGTGTGGCATTTTATCGGGCCGATCCAGAGTAACAAGACGCGCGCCATTGCCGGGCATTTCAGTTGGGTCCACAGTGTGGACCGGCTCAAGATTGCCGAGCGCCTGTCGGCTCAGCGGCCGCCGGCCTTGCCCCCCTTGCAGGTTTGCATCGAGGTGAATGTCAGCGAAGAACCGAGCAAAGGCGGCGTGACGCTGGCAGCGCTGCCGGCGCTGGCGGCCGCGGTGGCGGCGTTGCCGCGATTGCAGTTACGCGGACTGATGGCGATTCCCGCGCCGAGTCCGGACCCGGCGGTGCAGCGCACGGCATTTCGGCTGGTTCGCCAGGCCCTTGACGCGCTGGTCGAGCGCGGTCATACGCTCGATACCCTGTCAATGGGAATGTCGGCGGATCTGGAGGCAGCTCTACAGGAAGGTGCGACGATTGTGCGCGTCGGCACCGCATTATTTGGCGAGAGGATAAAGTAGATATGCATAAAGTGAGTTTTATCGGGGGCGGCAATATGGCCGCCGCCATCATTGGCGGGTTGATCGCAAGCGGTACCCGGCCCGCTGACATCGAGGTGGTTGAAACCAACGCTGACGCGCGCGCGCAACTGGCGGCCCGCCTGGGGATAGCTACCCACCCGGACGTAGCGGAGGCGCGACTGCATGATCTGATCGTCCTGGCGGTCAAACCCCAGATCCTGCCGGAAGTGTCGGCCGATCTGGCCGCGCGTCTTGCGGGGCAACTGGTGGTATCAATTGCCGCCGGGGTCCGGGTGGCCGATCTGTCGCGCTGGCTGGGCGGCCATGACCGCATTGTGCGGGCCATGCCCAACACGCCGGCACTGGTGCAGGCCGGGATGACAGGCCTCTATGCGCCTGCCAGCGTCAACCCGGAAGCGCGTTCGCAGGCGGAAGCCGTCATGCGGGCCGTGGGTGGGGTGGTGTGGGTGGAGGAAGAATTGCAACTCGATGCCGTTACTGCCGTTTCAGGCAGCGGCCCCGCCTATGTGTTTTATTGCATCGAATCCCTGGAGGCGGCGGCGCTGGCACAGGGGTTGCCGCTCGCCACTGCCCGTCAACTGGCCTTGCGAACTTTTTTTGGGGCCGCCAAACTGGCGCTGGAGTCGGGCGAGGAACCGGGGCTCCTGCGCAAGCGCGTGACGTCCAAAGGCGGCACTACCGAACGCGGCGTGGCCGCATTGGAGTCGGGTGGCATCAAGCCGGCTTTTGCGCAGGCGGTGGAAGCGGCGAGCCGCCGCAGCGCCGAACTCGGTGATGAAATGGGCAAGCTGGCATGATTTCCGGTGCATTGAGCTTTCTGCTGCAGACGCTGGGCAATCTGTTTGTCATTGCTGTTCTGCTGCGCTTCATGATGCAGCTGTTTCGCGTGCCATTTCGCAATCCTTTTGCCGAATTCATCGTGGCCATCACCGATTTTGCAGTCAAGCCGCTGCGTCGGCTGGTGCCGGGTCTATGGGGGCTGGACTGGGCATGCCTGCTTCTCGCGCTGGTGGTGGAGCTGGCTGTGGTCATCGCAATCTACTGGCTGGAAGGTTATCCCTTTGCCCTGGCCGGTGGCCGGGTGTGGCCCATCATGCTGGGATTGGCAGCGGTCCGGCTATTCAGTCTCACGGTGTATTTGATTATTGGTCTGACCCTGGTGCGGGCGGTGTTTTCCTGGGTCAATGCCAACACGCCGTTGGTGCCGGTGGTGTATGCGTTGTCCGAGCCCTTTCTGCGACCGCTGCGTCGCGTGGTGCCGACGATTTCCAATGTCGATCTGACGCCGCTGGTGCTGTTTATTCTGTGCCAACTGGTGCTGATGGTGCCCATTTTTGCGATGGAACGCGCGCTGCTGGCGTCGCTCTAAGCTGGCGATCTGGTGCGTGCGATGAAAGCAGGCGCCTCAGCGTAGCGAATCGGTCATCTGCCGCCTTGAGCGGGCCCCGCTGGCGGGCCCCGCTCAAGGTTGTGAATGGGGGTGCCGATAAAGAGCGAATGGGTGTATCCACGCAACACCGGGATTCTCCTGTTACAGCGCGCGCCTTGGTACAAGCCGGCGCAGTGGGCGGCATGGACACACTTTGGCGTGAAATCAATAAAATCCAGAACAATATGAGCATCCACCTGGAACAGGAAGTCGCCGACTATAGCGAACGGCGCATGAAGTTGGCGACCGCCATTACCGATTATGCGGATTGGCTCGACCGGCAACATGGAATTGACGCCGACCGCACCCTGCGGCTGGCCGATACCGCTGCATCGCTGCGGCAAGACAAACTGGTGGTGGCGTTTGTTGCCGAGTTTTCGCGGGGCAAGACCGAGCTGATCAATGCCTTGTTTTTTGCCGATCATGGGCAACGGCTGCTTCCCTCCAGTGCCGGGCGTACCACGATGTGTCCCACCGAGCTGTTTTCCAGCCCGAACGAATCCCCGACCTTGTGCCTGCTGCCCATCGAGACCCGGCGTCGCAGCGAATCACTGGCCCATCTCAAGCGGATGCCCGTCGAATGGTGCCGCGTGAGCCTCGATCCGGCAGATCCGCGCCAACTGCAGGAAAGCCTGAATAAACTGACGGAAACCAAGTCCATGGCGGCGGTGGATGCGATCGAAATGGGGCTGTGGAACGGCGACGACCCCAGTGAAAGCCACCCGTTGCGTGCGGATGGGACGGTAGAGGTGCCGGCCTGGCGGTATGCCACCGTGAACTATCCTCATCCGCTGCTGCAAGCGGGGCTGACTGTTCTCGATACACCGGGGCTCAATGCACTGGGTGCCGAACCCGAGCTGACATTGTCGGTTATTCCCAACGCGCACGCCGTCCTGTATTTGCTTGCCACCGATACCGGCGTGACGCGCTCCGATCTTGAAATCTGGCAAAAGCATGTCCATCGTCACGCCAATTATCATGTGGCCATCCTGAACAAGATTGACATGCTGTGGGATGAACTGAAGAGTGATGCCGAAGTGCAGGCCACCATTGAGCGCCAGGCCGAAGAAACCGCGCGCGTGCTGAAATTGCCGCGCAGCCGCGTGTTCGCCGTGTCGGCCCAGAAAGCGCTGGTGGCAAAAGTGCGGGATGATGACGCATTGCGCGTCCGTTCGGGAATTGATTCGCTCGAGTACCTGCTCGCCCACCAGGTGATCCCGGCACGGCGCGACATGCTGTACCACGCGGTGAACAGGGAGGTGAACGCCTTGCTCGACGAGAGTCGGGTGGATATGGTCGCGCGAATCAAGCGCTACAGCGATGATCTGGTGCAGTTGACCCAGCTTTCCGGCAAGAACCGCGAACTCATCGAGCAAACCCGTGCCGCGTTGCAGCGCGAGAAAGAGAGCTATGATGAGACGGCAGCGCAATTCCGGACAACCCGGAACATGTTGAAAACGCAGGGTGAGCGGTTGCTCGAGCAGCTCTCGGACGATACGTTGAGCACCATATGCAAGGCGGGCCGGGCTGCCATGGAGGGGAGCCTGACAACGCGCGGCCTTACCGGCGGCATACGCCAGTTGAGCGAGCAGATGGGCGGACGTTTGCGGCAGGCCACGTTGCAGGCGGACAACATGCTGGATTCGCTGGAGCAGGCCTATGCACAGTTTCACAGCAAACATCAGCTTCCCAAGATGCAGGTTCCGCGCCTGGATCTGAGCGCCTACCGCAATCGACTTGATGCCTTGACGCGGGAAACCCAGGCCTTCTGCAAGGATCCCGCGAACCTGATGCTGGAAAAGCGTTTCATGATTCGGCGCTTTTATGCGGGCCTTGCCGAAGAAGCGCGCAAAGCGTTCAATCTGGCGCGCCTGGAAGCCGAGCGCTGGCTTCGGATTGCACTCGATCCTGTCATGGCACGGATTCGTGAGCACAAACGCTATCTCGATACGCGACTGGATAATCTGCAACGCATTCTGGAAAACATGGGCACGCTGAAAAGCCGGATGGCCCGGGTCAAGATGGATGTCGGCCTGTTGCGAAATGAAAAAGCCGAATTGGCGCGCATTGCCGCGCATTTTGCGGCCTGAGGCGCGCGGCGCAAAGGGCAGGCGCTATCTCAGCTATTGAGCCGGCTCAGCAGGCCGGCTGTTTTATCCGGATCGGTGTTTTTCAACAGGCGCTGCATCGTCGGCGGCAGTGTCTCCAGGTGCGACCTCAGAATTTGTTGCTTCACCTGCAGCAGGCTGGCAGGCTGCATCGAGAACGAGCGTAATCCGAGCGCAAGCAGCAAGCGTGTCAGCAACGGGTCGCCTGCCATTTCGCCACATACCGACACCGGCTTGCCCAGCTTGGCGCCGGCACGGATGGTGTGCTGAATCAGTTGAAGCACTGCCGGATGGAGGGGGTCGTACAAATGCGCGACGCTATCGTCCGCGCGATCGATCGCGAGGGTGTACTGGATCAGGTCATTGGTGCCGATCGACAGGAAGTCCAGCTGCTCGGCAAAGAAACCGGCAGACAGCGCGGCCGCAGGCACCTCGATCATGCCGCCGATCGGAATGCCTTCGGCAAACCTCAGCCCGTCCTTTCTTAGGGAGGCGCGCGCCTCTTCGATACGCAGCAGGGTTTGCCGCAGTTCGACAAAGCTGACCAGCATCGGAATCAGAATGCGAATCGGGCCATGGTGCGAAGCACGCAGGATAGCGCGCAACTGGGTATGAAACAGACCGGGTTCGGCCAGGCAGAGGCGAATCGCGCGCAGGCCGAGCGCCGGGTTGTCGGCCACGGTATGACCCCATGGCGCCTGCTTGTCGGCGCCCAGATCGAGGGTGCGGATGGTGACGGGTTTGCCTTCGAGCGATTCGGCTACCGCCCGGTAAGACTCGTATTGCTCATCTTCGGAGGGTAAATCGTCCCGGTTCAGAAACAGGAATTCGCTGCGGAATAGCCCTACGCCGTGTGCCCCCGCCATTTTCACCGCGTCGACATCCTGCAGCAATTCGATATTGGCCATCAGTTCGATGGGGGTGCCGTCGAGCGTTGCCGACTTGCTGGTTTTCAGCCGTTTCAGTTTGTCGGCATCGATGCGCCATTGATTCTGCCGCAGCCGGTATTCCGTCAGCACGGATTCGTCGGGGTTAACGATCACCACCCCGTCGCGTCCGTCCACGATCAGCAAGTCGTGGTCCCGGACCAGCCCGCGCGCATTGTGCAGCGCCATGACCGAAGGCATCGCCATGCTGCGCGCCAGAATCGCGGTGTGGGACGTGGTGCCGCCGAGGTCCGTAATAAAGGCGGCAAAATGCACATTCTTGAACAGCACCATGTCTGCCGGGGAGAGCTCATGGGCGACCAGAATGCGCTCGACATCGAAATCCACATCGAGCGGAAGATGACTGGGATGACCGGTCAGCATTTTGAGTACCCGCTGCACTACCTGCACGACATCCTCCTGGCGGCTGCGCAGATAGGCGTCGTCGATCTCCTCGAACCGCGCCACCAGGGCATCCATCTGCTGCGCCAGCGCCCACTCGGCATTGCACTGGGTTTCGCGGATCAGCCGCTTGGGTTCCTCGGCGATCATGGAATCGCCAAGAAACATCAGGTGCATGTCGAGGAATGCCGGGAGTTCGGCGGGTGCATTGGCGGGAATATTGCTGCGCAAGGTTTCGAGTTCGCCGCGTGTGGCAAGAATCGCCTCTTCAAAACGCGCGAGTTCCTCCTTGATGTATTTGCGCTCGAGCATGTATTGCGGCACTTCGACGCGTGCGCTGGACGCAAGATGGGCATAGCCGATGGCGATGCCGCCGGAAACGCCGATGCCATGCAGAGAAAAGCTCATCGCTCCTCCCCAAATCCGCTGGAAATCAATGCTGCCAAGGCCTCGATGGCTGCCTGCTCGTCCGCGCCACAGGTTTCCAGCGTGACCGTGCTGCCTTTGGATGCAGCCAGCATCATCACGCCCATGATGCTTTTTGCATTGATGCGACGACCATTGCGGGCCATGAATACATCACTGATGAAACTGGAAGCCAATTGCGTCAGCTTGGCAGAGGGGCGCGCATGCAGCCCCAGCTTGTTGATGATTTCAACGTCCCGTTGCTGCATCGCACATGGTCTCGGAGATATGTTTGATGCTCTTGCGGCCGCCATCGACAATCTTCTCGATGAGTTCAGGCAACGGCATGGCATCACGGTAATTCAGGGCCTGGAGCAGCATGGGCAGATTGACGCCCGATATGCCTTCGATATGGGCGGGGTCAAGCAGCCGGCACAGCGTATTGCTGGGGGTGGCACCATAGATATCCGTCAGCACCAGGATGCCGTCGCCCTGCTCCAGTTCGGCCAGGCGCGATTGCAAGGCCTTCTGCCGCTCGTCGGGATCGGCATGGCCGATAAAGTCGAGCGTGGCGAGGTTTTGCGGCGGCTTGCCCAGCACATGAGTCGCGCATTCGATCAGGCTGTCGGGGAGCGAACCGTGTGCGACGATGAGGATGCCTATCATTGTGAAAATGCCAGACCAAAAACAGCATTCTATCGAAGACGGGCCGTCATCGCAGGGGAGGCCTGAATTTTCCCGTGCGAATCGACGGCGAGGTAGGCAGCGATATCCAGTCGTGCCGCGTTTTTTGCGAGCGTTGCCGGCCCCGCGATGAATAGCGGCTTGGACAGGGCATCGGACCGGGCGCCGGCTTTTTCGCCGCCGAACAGCAGGGTGACGGACTGCATGCCCGTGGCAGGGTAGCCCGTGCGCGGGTCGATCAAATGACTGTAGCGGCGTCCGGCCACCTCAAAATAACGCTGGTAATCGCCCGAAGTGCCTATTGCCTCGCCGTCGTGCAGATCCAGCGTGGCCAGCGTGCCCGCCTGCCGCGGATGCTGGATCCCGACCCGCCAGGCGCGATCGCCGTGCGTGCCCAGTGCGATCACATTGCCGCCGATATTCACCAGCGCATTGCGGATGGCGTGGGCTTTCAGAATGCGTACCGCCTCATCCAGTGCAGCGCCTTTGGCATACCCGCCGAGATCAAGCTGGACAGCCGGGTTGTCGCTCCAGATGGTGGTGTTTTCAACATGCAGATCGGTCATTTGCGGCGCCGCGCTCACGTGGCGTGCAATGACGGCGGCATTGGGTACCCGCGTCTGGGGCTGTTCGGAATGAAACCCCCATAGCGCAACCAGTCCGCCAATGGCCGGATTGAAGAGACCGTCAGCGCGGGCGGACAGGGTCCGTACCTCGCGCAGCATGGCCGCGAGTTCAGGAGACACGGTCGCGCGGCGACCTTTCGCCAATGCCGCGTTGAGGCGGGATAGATCGCTGGGTTGCCAGGCGTGCAAGGCGCGATGCAACGCGTCGAAACGGGCCAGTACCGCGGCCGTGGCCTGCCGGGCCTGAGCTTCCGGCACGTCATAGACGCTGACTTCCACCAGGGTGCCGAACACATAGGCCTGTTGCTGATACAGCGGTGAGGGCGCGCAGGCGGCAAGGAGCCACAGACTGGCAAGTGCCAGCCCCATCCGTAGCGTGTCCAGCCAGGAGAACGGTGTTAAAGACGGATTGTGTTTGAGCAATTGCGTTCGATTGCCGCGATAAATTGCGCGGCCACATCATGACCGGTCTGCGCAGCGATCTCCTGGAAACCGGTGGGACTGGTGACATTGATTTCCGTGAGGCTGTTGCCGATGACATCCAGGCCGGCGAGAAAAATGCCCTGGTCGCGGGCCCACGGGGCAATGGTTTCAGCGATGACCTGGTCGCGCGCAGACAGGGCCTGCGCGCGGGCGGTGCCGCCTGCGGCAAGATTGCCGCGCGTTTCGCCCGCCTTGGGTATGCGCGCCAGCGCCCACGGCACAACGTCGCCATCGATCAGCAGAATGCGCTTGTCGCCTTCGCTGATGGCCGGCAGATAGCGTTGCGCCATGATGGCCCGCCGGCCTTGACGGGTCAGGGTTTCCAGAATCGCATTGCGATTGGGATCGTTTAACGTCAGGCGGAAAATGCCGCTGCCGCCCATTTCCGTCAGGGGCTTGACGATGATGTCGTGGTGCGCTTCAAGAAACCGGTTCACGCCGCCGGCCTCGGCGCTCACCAGGGTGGGGGCCATGAACTGGGGAAAGTTCAGGATCGCCAGCTTTTCGTTGAATTCACGCAGGCATGCCGGGCGGTTGAGCACGCGCGCCCCATTCGATTCGGCCACACTCAGCAGATGGGTGGCAAGCAGATAGTTGGTGTCCACCGGGGGGTCGGTGCGCATGATCACCGCATTGAAATCCTTCAGCCGGAGCGTGTCAGTGTGCAGGATGGCATGCCAGGCGTCTTCGTTGCCCACCTCCAGCGCAGCGCTGGGCGCATACACAAAGCCATCCTGAATCGTGAGCTGGTGCGCTTCGGTGGTGAATACGGCATGACCGCGCCCTGCCGCTGCGCGCATCATCGCAACCGACGTGTCCTTGTAGGCTTTGAGGCTTGCCAGCGGGTCAACAATAAACAGCAGCTTCATGCGTCGTCGTTCAGGGCTTCATCAAGTTCGATACTGGCCGCCAGCATCGCCAGACGCGCGATTACGCCATAGGCATAGAAGCGATTGGGACTGGCGTCGGGGTTGGCGCTGCGATCAGGCATGACGCACGTGTCGTCGAAGGCGAGCGGCACGAAATGCATGCCGGGGCTGTTGAGGTTTTCATCCGCTCCGCGCCCGGTGTGGACGCGGTAAAAGCCCCCGACGACGAAGTGATCGAGCATATAGACCACCGGTTCGGCGACCGCATCGTTGATGCTTTCAAAAGTGTAGACCCCCTCCTGGATCAGGACTTCGCTGAATGCGAGTCCTTCCTTGCCGACTGCCATCTTGTTGCGCTGCTTGCGATTCAGTTCACGCACATCGTCCGGCGACTTGACGGTCATGATGCCCATGCCATAGGTGCCCGCATCGGCCTTGACGATGACAAACGGAGGCTGGTCGATGCCGTATTCGTTGTATTTGAGCTGGATCTTGTCCAGCATTTCTCCTACTTTTTCGGCGAGGCAGACCTCACCCTGACGCGCCTGAAAATCGATCTTGCCGCAATGGGTGAAATACGGGTCAATCAGCCAGGGGTCGATGCCAATCAGGCGGGCAAACTCGCTGGCGATATGCTGATACGCGCCGAAGTGGCGCGATTTCCGGCGCGTGGCCCAGCCTGCATGCACCGGCGGCATGATGGTTTGTTCGATGCCCTGGAATATCTCCGGCACCCCCGCCGACAAATCATTGTTGAGAAGCAGGGCACACGGGTCGAAGCCTTCCAGTCCCACCCGGTTTCCGATCCGCACCAGCGGTTCCAGCGTGAGGCGTCCGCCTGCCGGCAGTTCAAGCGTGGTGGGCTCGGTGATGTCGGGGATCAGCGTGCCGATGCGCACGATCAATCCGGTCTGGCGAAGAATGTGCGCGAGCACGGCGACGTTCTGCAGATAGAACGTGTTGCGCGTATGGTTTTCGGGTATCAGCAGCAATCGCTGCGCATCGGGGCAGATTTTTTCCACCGCACCCATGGCCGCGTGTATCGACAGCGACATGAAAGCCGGATTGAGGTTGTTGAATCCGCCCGGAAACAGATTGGTGTCCACCGGTGCCAGCTTGAATCCCGAATTGCGGATGTCCACCGAGGTGTAAAACGGCGCGGATTGCTCTTTCCATTGCTGGCGAAACCAGTGCTCGATCGTGGGTTGCGAATCGAGCAGGCGTTTTTCCAGTCCCAGTAGCGGGCCGGTGAGTGCGGTGGTGAGGTAAGGGACCATAGAATAGGGGGCTCCAAGAATATCCTCATTTTAGGCCAAGCCCGATGTTTGATATCGTTTTGTTTCAGCCCGAAATTCCACCCAATACCGGAAATCTTATCCGGCTGGCCGCCAACACGGGCTGTCGCCTGCATTTGATTGAGCCGTTGGGTTTCGATCTCAGCGACAGGCAGGTGGCGCGCGCCGGCCTGGATTATCACGACATGGCCTGCGTACAGGTGCATGTCGACTGGGCGGCGGCGCGGCGGGCCTTGCCCGGACGGCGCTGGTTTGCCCTTACCACCAAGGGCAGCACACGCTATACCAATCCCCGATTTGAGGCGGGCGACGTGCTGCTGTTCGGACCCGAGTCGCGCGGACTGCCGCCCGACATTCTGGCGCAGTTCGAGGCGGATTACCGCCTGCGGCTGCCAATGTTGCCGGGTTCGCGCAGCATGAATTTATCCAATGCCGTGAGTGTGGTGGTGTTCGAGGCCTGGCGGCAAAACGGGTTTTCCGGCGGCGCGTAAGGCGCCGGCGGCGCGGCAATCAGTTGGCGTCGCGCAGCGATGGGGCGATGATTTCCACGCGATTGCGGCCGGATGCCTTCGCTTGATACAAGCAAAGATCTGCCTTTTTTATCAGCCCGTCAACAGTGTCGCCGGGTGCGTATTCCGCCACGCCGAAACTGCAGGTAATATGCCCGACCTCCGGGAACGGCTGTTTTGCCAGCTCCCGGCGCAGCTTCTCGGCGAGCACGCAGCCGTCATTGAGGCAGCTGCCCGGTAGCAGCACAGCAAACTCTTCCCCGCCCCAGCGCGCGAACAGGTCGGTTGTGCGTATCGTGCCCCCCACCGCGCCGGCCAGCTGGGCCAGCACCTGGTCACCTGTCGGATGGCCAAACGCGTCATTGATGCGTTTGAAGTGGTCGATGTCGAACAGAATCAGCGAAAGCGGGGTGGCAAATCGTGCAGCGTGGCCGACCTCGCGTTCCAGCGTCTCATCGAAACAACGCCGGTTGCAGATGCCGGTCAGGGGGTCAGTGGTGGCGAGTTGCTTGAGCCGTTCTTCGGTATTCATGCGCTCGGTCGCGTCGCGCACGATGCCGACCGCGTTCCATTGTTCACGCAGCTTGAAGGACGAAAGCGAGATGTCGACCGGAAACGCCTCGCCATTTCTGCGCTTGGCCTGGAGGGTTGTCGTTTTGCCAAGCGCCGGCCCTTCTCCCGAACGGGAAAAGTGCCGAAAACCTGCATGGGCCTGCGCGAGAGTGTGATCAGGGACGATCAGGTCGTGCAGGTTTTCGCCCATGACCTCGGTTTCGGTGAAACCAAACATATGCTCGGCGGCGGGATTCCAGTACGTCACCCGACCGGCCTGATCGATCAGGATCACGGCATCCTGGGCTGTGCGGGTAATGCTGTGCAGCACTTCCTCGCGTTCGGCCAGTTCGTTGGTCCGTGTCGCGACCAGCTGCTCCAGCTCGTCGTGGCTGCGCTCAAGCACGGCTTGCGCTTCCTTGATTGCGGTAATGTCGGTGCGCACCGATACATACTGGACCGGCAGGCCATCCTCCCCTAAAAAAGGCAGGATAGTGGACGCGACCCAATAAAGGCTGCCGTCCTTGCGGCGATTGCAGATCTCGCCATGCCAGACCTGTCCGCTGCTGATGGTTTTCCAGAGCGCATCATAGAACGGGGCCGGGTGCCAATCGGATTTGAGCAGGCGATGATTCTGGCCCAGCAACGCCTCGCGCGAATATCCGCTCACCTTGCAAAACTTCTCGTTCACTTCCGTGATGATCCCGTGCCTGTCGGCGATGCTCAGGATGTTGTGTTCATCGAGAGCCGACTTTTGAAATTGCAGATTCAGGTGCGATTTGTTCAGCAACTGGTTGGTCTCCGCCAAGTGGCGGATCAGGGTTCCCGTTTTTCGGGTGAGCAGCATGAATATGCCCGATATCAGCAGCACCCCACCCAGTTCGCCCACGATAAACAGGACCGTGGCATGGCTCTGCGTCTGGCGTACAGCCGCGACGCGTTCGCGCGTTCTGCCGCTTGCACTTTCAAGCAATGCGGTCAGGGCGCCGATCATCCGGGTTTGCGCCGGCACCACTTGCGCCACCATGATTTTGTCGGCTTCGTCGTGCTGGCCGGATTTGACCCGTTCGATAACGTGCGCCATCAACGGGAGGATCTGTGCTGCCTGCGCACGTTGCCGGGCCAGCGCCTCGCGCTCGGTTTCGGATAGCGGTAGCTGTTCCAGCTGGGCACGGATTGTCCTGAATCGGATTTCCAGCGTATTAAAATGCCGGATTTTTGCCTCCTGCCCGAAGCCATCCTCCGCATGTATGATCTCGTACAGCGTGAGCGTTCGGTCGCGGGCGAGCAACTGCATCCGGTAAAGCTTGCCGACCGTCCGCTGCTCATGGGCAACGATTTCATCCATGATCCGGCGATCCGTCTCCCCTCGCCAAAAGCTGAGCGCCGTGAGAAGCAGGATGACGGACATGACTGTGCCAAACCCCCAGCGCATGATGCGTGGCGTGAAAGAGAAAGACGCGTCCGGAGTGGGGAAGGGGCTGTGCGACATGCAGACTGTTTACCTTGGTTAATATAGCGGCGGCTGCAGCGGATTCTGAGGGGGGTAGAAAAAATTCCTTGCCCCTGTCTACGACAAGGAAAAGGATTTCCATGGGCTCCGCGCAGAATGTCCAGCGCGAACAGGGCAGCCAGTCGAGGCGGTACCCGCACCCTGCGGTATGGCTGGCGGCGAGCCGGAAAGGGCCACAGCGGCGATGGGCTGTCCGGGCTGCTGGCGGTAGGCAACGTGCGGCGCCCCGCTGCAGGGGGCTACGCCTGCCTCCGGAAATTGAAGCATGACCGGGTGAATTCACGGAATCAATTCAGAGACGATCATTTAATGTACGAACAAGCTTCCCATGCACTTCTGAACGAAATTTTATCCAAGCTCAAGCCCGAGATCGGTCGCCTGCGCCTGCGCCATTTCTACACGCGGCTGGGAGCGAATTTCTATGCCATCCATTCCCTGTTTCATCTTTTGTATGGCGACCGGCCCGATTTCAAGCAACAGATGGTCAGCCTGGTTGAAACGCTCGCTTTCCGCTATATCGAGCGCAGTCCCGCATTGCGGAAATCCGACCTCGAGCGCGAACTGGACTACAACTGGTTCCTGAGCCAGAAATGGGTCGGCATGGCGCTTTACCTCGATCGTTTTGCCGGCGACATCGCCGGCTTGCACACCCGGCTGCCCTACCTGCAGGAACTGGGCGTGAACATGCTGCACATCATGCCCATACTCGATTGCCCGCCCGGTGCCAGCGATGGTGGCTATGCCGTGCGGGACTTCAACAAGATAGACCCGCGATTCGGTACCGCAGAAGATGTAGGCGGGCTGGCATCCACGCTGAAAAAACGTGACATGCTGCTGGTCCTGGATGTGGTCGTCAACCACACCTCGAACGAGCACGACTGGGCGCAGCGGGCACGCAAGGGCGAAAAGAAATACCAGGATTACTACTTCGTTTTCGACGATCGCGAGGTGCCCGATATCTACGAAGAAACCATGCCGGAAATCTTCCCGGCTACCGCTCCAGGCAATTTCACCTGGGATGCGGACATGGGCAAGTGGGTGATGACGGTGTTCCACAATTACCAGTGGGACCTCAATTATCGCAATCCGGAAGTGCTGATCGAGATGATCGACATCATTTTGTTCTGGGCCAACAAGGGGGCGGATATCCTGCGTCTGGATGCGGTGGCGTTTCTGTGGAAAAAAATGGGCAGTGCGTGCCAGAACGAACGTGAGGCGCACCTGCTGTTGCAATTGATGAAGGACTGCTGCCAGGTAACGGCGCCAGGCGTATTGTTCATCGCGGAGGCGATCGTCTCGCCCAGTGAAATTGCCAAATACTTCGGCGAGGATGCGATCAATGCCAAGGAATGCGAGATTGCCTACAACGCCACCTTCATGGCATTGCTCTGGGATGCCGTCGCGACGAAAAATGCGGAGGTGCTCAATCAGGGGGTGAGGAATTTGCCCAATAAACTGGAGCGCGCAACCTGGCTGAATTACGTCCGCTGTCACGACGATATCGGGCTGGGGTTTGACGATGCCGATATCCGGCTCGCCGGGTTTGATCCGGTCCAACACCGACGTTTTCTGATCGAGTATTTTACGGGGCAGTTTGCAGGATCTCCCGCGCGCGGCATGCCATTCGGCCAAAACCCCAAGACCGGCGATGCGCGCATTTCGGGTTCGCTCGCTTCGCTGGTCGGACTTGAAACTGCGATCGAGAACAGGGACGAAGCCGCGACCGAGGCCGCAATCCGCACCATCCTGCTGTTGCACAGCATGATCCTGTCTTTCGGAGGCATTCCGCTGCTCTACTACGGTGATGCGATAGGCACCCTCAACAATCAGGAATACCTCGCGGATCCTGCCCGATGCGATGACAACCGCTGGATGCATCGATCGCATTTCGACTGGGACAAGGCCGCGCTGCGCCATCAGACAGGAACGGTTGAGCAGCGGATTTTTCAGGGGATGAAAAAAATCATTGCGTTGCGCAAGGGAATAACCGCCTTCGCGGATTTTGACAACCGCAAATTACTGTCGGTGGACAATGCGCATGTGCTGGTTTTCTCCAGAACCGATCCGCAGAATAGCCGGGCCCAGGTTCTGGTCGTCGGTAATTTCAGCGTTGCGCCGCAGGCACTTCAGGTGGGCGAACTGAGACCGCACGGTTTCTTCCTGCGCGAAGGAATGAAAGACCTGCATACGGGCATGCTGCTTACCCTGGAAAATGAGGCGGTTGTGTTGCCGCCGCTGTCATTTTACTGGCTGACTGAAGCCTAGTGTCGTGAATCATAAATATCGATACATAAAACGGCGTCTTTTCCGCAGGGTGGCGTTACTCGTCGTTGCCATGGAGCTGGCTGTGTCGCCTCCTCGCGCCTTGCCCTGCGAAAAAATCCATCCGTTTATCTTGTCTCCCTGTTTATGATTCACTAGTCTGCCAGCCGGTTGTGCGAGTGCGGGCACGCGACAGCATGGCCCACCCTAAGGCGTGCCGTGCTGGAATTCCGCCTTGATTTCCCGGTTGAGCAGGACATCCACCGCCTGCGCGGCCGGCAAGCCCTCAAACAGGGTCTGGCAGACGGCGCGCGTAATCGGCATGTCGACCCCTTTCTCATGGGCAAGCATCGCCACTTCGCGTGCCGTGGTGACGCCTTCGGCAACATGGCCGAGGTCGCGCAAAATGGTGTCGAGCGCTTGGCCGCGCGCTATGCGCAAGCCCACTTGCCGATTGCGAGAGAGGTCGCCGGTAGTGGTCAGGATGAGGTCGCCCAAACCGGACAAACCCATGAAAGTTTCAAAACGCCCGCCGAGCTGATTGCCGAGGCGGGTCATTTCCGCCAGCCCCCGGGTGATCAGCGCGGCGCGGGCATTGTGACCCAGTTGCAGGCCGTCGCAGATGCCGGCTGCAATGGCCATGACGTTTTTCAATGCGCCGCCCACTTCGACCCCGACCACGTCGTCATGCGCATAAATGCGCATGCGCGGGCCGGAAAGGGTGGCGGCCAGATGCTGGGCCAGCGTAGTGTCATGTGCTGCGAGCGTGAGTGCAGTGGGGTAACCCTGTGCGACTTCCTGGGCAAAACTGGGGCCGGACAACACGGCCGTTGCGCGGTGATCAGGCAACAGCTTCGCAGCGAGTTGATGCGGCAATTGACAGCTGCCAGGCTCGAAGCCCTTGCACACCCAGACCAGGGGGGGCAGTGCGGCATGCGGAGCCAGTGCGGTCAGTGTGGCCCGCAGCCCGCCGGTCGGGACGGCAATGACCAGCAGCTCAGCGTGTGCCACGACACGCTCAAAATCGGCATCGAAACGCAACGCATCGGGCAGCGTGCAGTTGGGCAGGTAGGGGGTGTTGCTGCGGCTTGCGCGCATGGCGTCGAGGTCGGCCGCATTGCGTCCCCACAGGATGACGTCATGGTGCGGTGCCCAATTGGATGCCAGCGCGGTGCCCCAGGCGCCTGCACCCAGTACGGACAGTTTCATTTTCCCCATGCCTCGTGGGCCGGCAGCCAGCCACTCAGGCCGCCCGCATGTCTGACCGGCAGCCACCCGAAACCATCGGGCTCGCCCGTCACCTCAAGCAGCACGCCGCGGCTGGCATGGAATGCGATGTCGGCTTCGGGGTGAGGTCGCTTTCGGATCGCGCTGGACTCGGCCTTGATCATGACGTTGCGGCCTTTGCCCAGGGCGGATTTTTCGATCCAGCCTAAATGGCCGTTAGGGTCGCGCACTTTGAGCCAGGACTGGGATTCGAGGATCACTTCCAGCGGCAGGCCACCCCCCGCAATGGCGATTTTCCGGGCTGCAGGGGAGGGAGCATCATAGATCAACGCCGCACGGGCGGTCGTACCATAGTCCAGCGCACCCGCCGGCTGGGCGAGTGCGAAGACCAGACCGGCAATGAGAAAATAGCGTGTCAACGAATCCGCTTTAGTGGGTCTGTTCGGGTGCCGCTTGCTGTTGGGCCTGCTGCTGCATGAACAGCGCCTCGAAGTTGACCGGGTTGAGGATCAGCGGCGCAAATCCGGCACGCGTCACTACGTCGGAAACGGTCTCGCGCAGATAGGGGAAGACAATATTCGGGCAGCCGATACCCAGCACCATCGGCAGCTGATCTTCCGGTACGTTCTGAATCCGGAAGATGCCGCCCTGCGTGCATTCAACCAGAAACATGATCTTGTCGCCGACCTTGGCCGTGACCGTCACCGTAATGCTGGAATGATAGATGTCTTCGTTAAGCGCGCGGCTCTCGCTCGACATGTTGACCTCCATTTCGGGGGTCTCGCGGGCAAGATAGATTTCGGGTGCGTTGGGCACCTCAACCGAGAGGTCTTTGACGTAGAGTTTTTCGATCGTGAATAAGGGTTGCTGTTCGTCAGCCATGGGGTCTCCCTGGATAAAAAACCGGAGCCTGCGCTCCGGGAATGGGGGTATTTTACACGCGCTTATTGAATCCCTTGTGACGCCAGCCAGCGTTTCAGCGCATGGGCTTCCATGACGCCCGAGGACCGGGTGACTTCCGTGCCATTTCTAAACAGGATCAGGCTGGGAATTCCTTTGATGTGGTGACGCATCGAGACCTGCGGGTGGGCTTCCGTATCCACCTTGGCGAACCTCACGCGGGTGCCCAGTTCTGCCGCCACCTGCTCGAATATGGGGGCCATCATCTTGCAGGGGCCGCACCAGCCCGCCCAGAAGTCCACCAGCACCGGCAGTCCCGCGCGGGCGATAAAACGGTCGAAGCTGGCGGCACTCAGATCAATCGGTTTGCCCGGCAACAGCGGTGCGGCGCATTGACCGCACTTGGGGGCATCGTCCAGACGATCGTCCGGTACGCGGTTGAGCGCGAGACACTGGGGGCAGGCGAGTTCCATTTGATGTCCTTGAAGCGGGAGGATGCCTCTTCAAGTGGGGGTGCTGCCCACAAAATCAAGCGCAGACCGGGCTGCTCAGGCAGCCAGCAGCGGCATCAGCTTGCCTGCGGCATCCAGTGCCGACGTATCGTCAAAGCCGCCCACATGGGTGTCGCCGATGAAAACCTGAGGCACGGACCGGGCGCCGCCCGAACGCGCGATCATTTCGGCCTGCTTCGAAGGATCGAGATCGATACGGATTTTTTCGATATCGGTGACGCCGCGGCTTTTAAGCAAACGCTCGGCGGCCACGCAATAGGGACAGACAGCAGTGCAATACATTACAACTTTGGCCATGAGATTTTCCTCGTTGGGTTATCTGTCGACAGGCAGATTCGCACGTTCCCACGCGATGATGCCGCCTGCCTGGTTGAACACGGTTTCGAAGCCGGCTTTTTTCAGTATGCCGCAGGCACGGGCCGAGCGCTGGCCACTGCGGCAGGTAACCAGAACCGGCTTCTTTTTATGTTTGTCGAGTTCCTGGATCCGGCTGCCAAGCTTGCCGAGCGGAATATGCTTGGCCTTGGGAATGTGCCCGGCGGCATATTCCTTGTCTTCGCGGACGTCGAGAATCAGTGCGTCGTCGTTGTAAAGGCGGGTCGCCTTGAGCGTATCGGCCTGCTCAACCCCGGAGAGCCGGCTGCCGAGGAACGACCATGCCAGCATGGCGCCCGAAACGACGGCCAGTGCGACCAGCATCCAGTTGTCCTGCAGAAATTGCATATCCATTTCTGCGCTCGCTTACAGGCCGCAGCCGGATTTGACGCCCGCTTTTTTCAGCATGATGTCCATCGGGCAGAAACGGGTGAGGCCGGACTGGAACAGATTGAAACCGACAAAGGCGGTAAACCATAACCAGGACAGTTGGGCCATGTCCGCGCTGCCTGAAAAGTGGGCCAGCGCGAGCGACAGCATGATGAAAAAGCCTGCAATGATGCGGACAAGTCGTTCAACGGTCATGAGGGAACTCCGGGTTGTTTGGAAGGGAATTTACGATGATTGGCAGCGTAGTACAGCACCGGAATGACAACCAGCGTCAGCAAGGTGGAGACGAAGATGCCAAAAATCAGGGAGACGGCGAGCCCTGAAAAAATGGGATCGTCGAGGATGAAGAACGCGCCCATCATTGCTGCTGCGCCTGTCAGCACAATCGGCTTGGCGCGCGCGGCGCCGGCCTGGATCACGGCTTCCTGGAAATCCATGCCCGCCGCCACCTGCTGATTGATGAAATCGACCAGCAGGATCGAATTACGCACAATGATGCCGGCCAGCGCAATCATGCCGATCATCGAAGTGGCGGTGTATTGCGCGCCGAGCAGGGCGTGCCCGGGCATGACGCCAATGATGGTGAGCGGGATCGGGGCCATGATGATCAACGGGGTGAGGTAGCTCTTGAACTGCGCGACCACCAGGATGTAGATCAGCAGCAGACCGAAGGCATAGGCGAGCCCCATGTCGCGGAAGGTTTCGTAGGTGACCTGCCATTCGCCGTCCCATTTCAGACTGAAACCGGCGTAAGGGTCGGCGGGCTGGCTGATGAAATATTCCGACAGGGTGCCGCCCTGGGCCAGCGGTTTGTCCTTCAGCTCGCCGCGCATTTCGAACAGTCCATACAAGGGCGAATCCAGCTTGCCGCCCGTGTCGCCGACTACAAACACGACGGGCAGCAGGTCCTTGTGATAAATGGTTTTTTCGCGTGTCCCCGGGATCACTTCCACCAGTTCGGACAGCGGCACCAGTTTGCCGTTATTGCCGCGCATGGTGAGCTTGAGCAATTCGTCGACAGCCGAAAGCCGTTCGGGAGGCAGCGTGATGCGGACCGGGATTTCATATTTGGCGCCGCTGCCATGGATGGGCGTGACGTTTTCGCCCGACAAGCCCATTTTCATCGCGGCAACGATGTCCTTCTGCGCCACGCCGGCGACCGCAGCCTTGTTTTGCAACACGCGCAGAACAAAACGCTGGGCATCGTCCTCAACCGTATCGTCGATGGCGACAATGCCTTCGGATTGTTCGAACACGCGGCGTACCTGTTTGGCCACCTCGATTTGTGCATCGTAATCGGGGCCGTAAATCTCGGCAACGATGGGCGACATGACCGGCGGACCGGGCGGCACCTCGACCACTTTGACATCGGCTCCGTGCTTCTTCGCGATGGCCTCGACGGCAGGCCGGATCGCCTGGGCGATTTCATGACTCTTGCGGTCGCGATCGTGCTTGTCTACCAGATTGACCTGCAAATCGCCGACTTCGGGGCCAGAGCGCAGGTAATACTGGCGCACCAGGCCATTGAAATTGATCGGTGCCGCGGTGCCGCTGTAGGCCTGGTAGTCGGTGACTTCCGGAACCCGGGCGACCGCCGTCCCCATCTCGCGCAGCACCTGCGCGGTTTTTTCCAGCGGCGTCCCTACCGGCATGTCGACAATGATCTGGAATTCCGATTTGTTGTCGAACGGCAGCATTTTCAGAATGACAAGCTTAACGGCGGGCAGCGCCACCGACAGCAGAATGGCCACGCCGATGCCCAGCCACAGCAGACGCCGTGCGCCGCGTCCCTCCTTGCCGCGCAGGAAGGGCGTGAGTCGGGTGCGGAATAACCTTGTCAGCCAGGTTTCACCTTGTTGCGGTGAGTGGGCGGTCTGTTTGATCAGCTTCAAGGCCAGCCAGGGGGTGACGACGAAGGCGATGGCCAGCGAGATCAGCATCCCGATCGAGGCATTGATCGGGATCGGGCTCATATATGGCCCCATCAGGCCGGAAACGAACGCCATCGGCAGCAGCGCTGCAATCACGGTCAGGGTGGCAAGAATCGTCGGCCCCCCGACTTCGTCGACCGCACGCGGAATAATGGCCTCGAGCCCGTCATGGTCCAGCCCCATGCGGCGGTGAATGTTTTCCACCACCACAATAGCATCGTCGACCAGAATGCCGATCGAGAAAATCAGCGCAAACAGGGAGACCCGGTTGAGCGTAAAGCCCCAGGCCCAGGAGGCAAACAGCGTGGCCGCCAGCGTCAGCAGCACCGCTGCGCCGACGATCAGGGCTTCGCGTTTGCCGATCGCAAACAGCACCAGCAACACCACCGAGGCGGTGGCGAAAATGAGCTTCTGGATCAGCTTTTTGGCCTTGTCGTCGGCCGTTGCCCCGTAGTTGCGGGTAACGCTGACTTCAACCCCTTCCGGCAGTACGCTGTTGTGCAGTGCATTGACGCGCGCAATGACTTTTTCGGCGACATCGACGGCATTTTCCCCGGGTTTTTTGGAAACGGACAGACTCACCGCCGGAAAGGTTTGACCATTGTCGGCCTTGTCGGGGCCGCCTGCCCCCGGGCCATGCCAGACATAGCGCGTGGGCAGGTCAGGGCCGGCCACGACCTGGGCCACATCGCTCATGTAGACGGGGCGATCCTGCACCACCCCGATGACCAGCTTCCTGACGTCCTCGGCACCGGCCAGAAAGGTCCCGGTCTGCACCAGGATTTCCTGGTTGTTCGATACCAGGGTGCCGGAGGGCTGTGCCGCGTTGGAGACTTGCAACGCGTCGCGGATATCCTTGGGGGCGATGCCAAAGGCCGCCATCCGGTCCGGGTCCATCATCACCCGGACCACGCTGCCGGGTCCGCCCACGGTCGTGACCTCGCGGGTTCCGGGGATCCGTTTCAGCTCGATTTCCGCAGCGTGAGCCGCCTGCTCCAGCTCATGCGCGCCGCGCGTGGGGTCGCGTGTCCACAGCGTGACCGTGACGATGGGCACATCGTCGATGCCGAGCGGCTTGATGATGGGCTCGCCGACCCCGAGTTCGGGCGAAACCCAGTCGCGGTTGGCCTGGATGGTGTCGTAAAGCCTGACCAGCGCCTGGGTGCGGTCTTCGCCCACCAGATATTGCACGGTCAGCACGGCCATGCCGGGTTTGGACACCGAATAGATGTGTTCGATGCCCGCGATCTGGGACAAAACCTGTTCGGCCGGCGTGGCGACCAGGGCCTCCACGTCCTTCGCCGAGGCACCGGGGAACGGGATGAACACATTTGCCATCGTCACATTGATCTGCGGTTCTTCTTCGCGCGGGGTGACCAGAATGGCAAACAGGCCCATCAGGGCCGCGATCAGTGCGATCAGCGGCGTAAGCTGGGAAGTGAGAAAGAAACGGGCGATGCGGCCGGAGAGTCCCATGCGTATCCCCGATCAGCGGGCGGGCTGGTTAGCCGCGCTTTTGGCGTAAATGCCAGCCTTCACCGGTTCGAGCGCGATGACTTCCCCCGGATTGAGGCCCGCCAGCACTTCAACCTGGCCGCGTGCATTGGTAATACCGAGGCGCACCTGGCGCAGGCTGACTTTGTCTTGTTTCACTACATAGACTGCCGTGATTTCGGACCGGCGCACGACAGCGCTTTCGGGAATGGTCAGCTTGCGCGCATTGCCGATCGAAAAATGCGCGCGGGCGAACATGCCGGGAATGACGCCTTCCAGATTGGTGGGCAGTTCGATCCGGACCTTGACGGTATGGGTTGCGGTATCGGCCGAGGGCAGCACCGTTATGCCGGTTGCGTCGATCCATTTGTTGAGCGAGGGAATCTCGACTGAAACCCGCGGTGCCGCCTTGATCTCGGCGAGTTTGTATTGCGGAATATTGGCAATCACCCGCATGTCCTTGGGGTCGAACCCGGTCATCAGCGGGTTGCCCGGGCTCACGGTTTCGCCCACTTCCACATGGCGCGCAGAAACCACGCCCGAGAAGGGTGCAGTAATGACCGTATAGCTGCTCACGGCGGCCGATTGGCCCGCACCTGCCCGGGCGGCGCGGGCGCCCGCTTCAGCGGCCCGGTATTCGGCGGTGGCGCGGTCAAGTGCGGCCTGGCTGATGAATTTTTGCTGGAAAAGTTGTTGCTGACGTTCGTAATTGGCCCGGGCATTGGCCAGTGTGGCTGCGGCCTGCGCGACCTGGGCCTGGCTGCCGGCCACGGCAGAGGACAATTCCTGTGCCGACAGCCGAACGATGACCGAGCCCGCTTTGACGAAATCGCCCGCATCAAATTTGACAGCAGAGACGCGTCCGGATACCTGGGCCGAGACGGTGGATTGCTTGACTGCCTCAACCGCAGCCTCGGTGGAATAGCCACTGTCGGACATCTGGTAGGTCGCCGGCCCGACAGCAAAAGGCAAGGCCGCCCATGCAGAGGGGGCGGCCAGGAGCATACAGGCGAGCAGACGGGTGGAATTCAACACGGGAACTTCTCCAGAAAATTGTCTATTAGAGTACTCTAATTTACTATTTTATTCAATTGCTTGGGCTGTTTCTCGGGCCGCGACGCGCGGCAGCGAAGTCCGCTCAGTATGCCTGAATCCGAAGTCCGCATCGCCCGCTGTCGCGCCCAATCAAAAGCCCGGCAAACTTCCGCCTGCCGGGCCTGATGTCTGGCAGGGCGAAATTATTTGCTGAAACCGCAGAAAACGTCGCGCATCATGCCCAGGAGCTTGAGGGTGCGGGTATCCCCGACCCGATAAAACACGCGGTTGGCGTCCTTGCGGGTGCGCAGCACGCCCTTGTCGCGCAGTATGGCCAGATGCTGGGAAATATTGCTTTGCGAGGTGCCGACATGATCGACGATGTCCTGCACGCTGACTTCCTTATCGCCCAGTACGCAGAGAATTTTCAGGCGTAGCGGATGCGACATGGCTTTCATTGCACGCGAGGCCTGCTCGATATGCTCGTCCTTGTCCATCAGGTCCACTTCGTCCCATTCAGCTGCCATATTCATTAACCTCGTTCCTTTTGGTGGTGTACCCTGATGCGTCGCAAATTTATGCACGGGTCCAATGTGGCGCGGGCTTCGTTTCCGCAACATTTGGGGTTGCGTATAGATTAGCAATCACGCATATATTAAAATATTTCCATGCAAACGAGTCAGGTTAACTAAATTTTTTCATGAAAACCGTGCCGGTTCTCCTCATTATCCTCGACGGCTTTGGCTGCCGGTCGGAGCGTAACGACAATGCCATCGCCCAGGCGAGCAAGCCCAACTGGGATCGTTTGTGGCATCAAAACCCGCATACGCTGATCCACGCTTCGGAGTCCGAAGTCGGCTTGCCCAAGGGGCAGATGGGGAATTCCGAGGTCGGGCATCTCAATATCGGGGCGGGTCGGGTGGTGTATCAGGAATTCACCCGCATCGATCACGCGATCGAATCCGGCTATTTTTACAGCAACCCTGCCTTGCTGAATGCCGTCCATCTTGCGCGCGACAACGACAAGACCTTGCACGTGCTCGGGCTGCTGTCGGATGGCGGCGTTCACAGCCATGAACTGCATTTTCATGCCTTGCTGGACATGGCGGCACGAGAAGGATTGAGCCGGGTTTGCCTGCATGTATTTCTGGATGGCCGCGATACGCCGCCGAAAAGCGCCGAAATCTACCTGCGCCGCCTCGAGGAGAAAATCGCGCAGACCGGGGTAGGGCATATTGCCTCAATGATCGGGCGCTACTATGCGATGGACCGTGATCGCCGCTGGCAGCGGGTCCAGTCGGCCTACGATCTGCTGACGCAGGGGCGGGCGGATTTCGTGACGCGGACAGCGCTGGACGGATTGGACGCCGCTTATGCGCGCGACGAAACCGATGAATTCGTCAAGGCCACCGCGATTGTGCCGGCTGACGGCAAGCCGGTGAAGATGGAAGACGGCGACGCGGTGATTTTTCTCAATTTCCGTTCCGATCGCGCACGGCAATTGTCGCGTCCTTTCATCGAGCCCGATTTCATTGAATTCGAACGCGAAGTCAGGCCGCGTCTTGCCACCTATTGCACGCTGACAGGGTATAGCGACGATTTCGTGGTGTCGGTGGCATTTCCGCCCGAGCGCATCAAAAACGGGCTGGGGGAATACGTGGCCAACCTTGGCATGCGGCAGTTGCGCATCGCCGAAACCGAGAAATATCCTCATGTCACTTTTTTCTTCAACGGCGGCGAGGAGATTTCCTTCCCGGGTGAAGACCGCGTGCTGGTGCCGTCGCCCGATGTGGCGACCTACGACCTCAAGCCCGAAATGAGCGCCTTCGAAGTCACCGACAAACTGGTTGCGGCGATCCAGGGCACCCAGTACGATCTCATCGTCTGTAATTTTGCCAACCCGGACATGGTGGGTCACACCGGCGACCTGCAGGCAGCCATCAAGGCCATCGAAACCGTCGACGCCTGTCTGGGCCGCGTGGTCGAGGCGCAACAGGCACGTGGCGGCGAGGTGCTGGTGACGGCTGACCACGGCAACGCCGAACTGATGCGGGACGTCGAAACCGGCCAGGCGCATACCGCGCACACGCTGAATCTGGTGCCGCTTATCTACATCGGACGGCGCGATGCCATGCTGGCCGAAACCGGTGCGCTGGAAGATATCAGCCCCACCCTGCTTAAAATGATGGGCTTGCCTCAGCCCGCCGAAATGACCGGTGAAGCTTTGGTTGAGTTTGAGTAAGCCGTTTTGACCAGGCGCAACAGGGCAAATGGGGTCTGCGTTATCCTGCTCGCGCTCATGTGGCCGCTGGCTGCCGGCGCAGCCAAGGTCGACAGCAAGCAGTCCGAACTGAATGCGCTACAGCGGCGTCTGCAGAGCCTGCAACAGGACTTCCAGAAAAGCCAGGCCCAGCACCGCGATGCTGCCGACCAATTGCGTCAATCCGAACGTGCCATCAGCCTGGGCGTGCGCCAATTGCGTCAGCTCGATAGCGAACGCCAGCGCGTACAGGACGATCTGCAGACCTTGTCGCAACAGGCCGCGCTCACCAGCGTGCGAATTCGCCAACAACAAGCCCATCTTGCCCAGGCACTCAAGGGCGCCTACCAGCGTGGCCAGGGCGATGTACTCAAGCTGATTCTCAATGGGGCCGACCCCAATCAGACGGCGCGTGACCTGCGCTATCTGGCGCATCTTTCACGGGCGCAGCATGCGTCGCTGGAAGCCTTGCGGGCGGACCTGGCCCGACTGGCGGAACTGCAGCTCGCGACAGCACAAAAGAAAACCGAACTGGTCGAACTGCAAACCTCACATGAGGCGGAGCAAGAAAAACTGTTGGCAGACAAACGCGAACGGGAACAGATGCTGGGCCAGCTGGCCTCGCAAATCCAGAAGCAGCGGCGCGAGATCTCAACGCTCAAGCGTGACGAGCGCAGTCTGACTCAATTGGTGGAGCGGCTGAACCGGCTGATGGCGCAGCAGGCGGCGCGTGAGGCGGCCCGTGCACGCGAAGCGGAACGCGCTGCAATCCGGCAGGCACAAAAAAATTCGAAAAATGTGAAAAAAGCGGACAAGCCCGATCCCGTCGCGTCGCGCAAGGCCATTGCAGTGAATACCGAAACGCCGGTCGCCTTTCGCTCGGACCGCCCATTTTCCGCGTTGAAAGGCGCGTTGCGATTGCCCGTGGCCGGGGAACTCATGAACCGGTTCGGGGCTCCGAGGGAGGGCGGGGGTCTGAGCTGGAGAGGTTTGTTCATTCGTGCCACGCAAGGCACGGCGGTCAAAGCGATTGCGGCCGGACAGGTGGTGTTTTCCGAGTGGCTGCGCGGCTTTGGAAATCTCGTCATCGTGGATCATGGCGAGGGCTATATGAGCCTATACAGTAATAATGAAAGTCTGTATAAGCAGGTGGGTGAGCGCGTACAGCCCGGCGATGCGATTGCCACGGTGGGCAATAGCGGTGGGCAACCCGATACCGGTTTGTATTTCGAGATGCGGCATCAAAGTCGCCCTGTTAATCCCCTTTTGTGGATGAAGTGAGAAATGACGCAAAAAACAAAATTCGTACTGGTTGGCCTGGCTGGCGTTTTGGCGGGTGCCGCGTTGACCGTCAATCTGTCGGCGATAGCGGACAAGGAAGCCGCGACCGCGCTTCCCATCGAAGAACTGCGTGCCTTTACCGATGTGTTTGCACGGGTTAAAAACGATTATGTTGAACCGGTTGACGACAAGCAGCTGATTACCGGTGCGATCAACGGGATGTTGACCGGCCTCGATCCGCATTCGTCTTATCTTGACGCCGAGGGCTTCAAGGATCTGCAGGTCGGAACCCAGGGGGAGTTCGGGGGGCTTGGCATCGAAGTCGGCATGGAGGACGGGTTCGTCCGCGTGGTTTCCCCGATCGAGGACACGCCCGCCTTCAAGGCCGGCGTCAAACCGGGCGATCTCATCATCAAGCTGGATGACACGCCGGTAAAAGGCATGTCGCTGAACGATGCCGTGAAACGGATGCGCGGCAAGCCCGGTTCGAAAATCAAGCTCACGATTTCACGCAAGGGCGTCGACAAGCCTGTCATCGCAATCATTACCCGTGCGGTCATCAAGATTCGCAGCGTGAAATCCAAGTTGCTGGAAAATGGCTATGGTTACGTCCGCGTGACCCAATTCCAGGAACACACAGGCGAATTGCTGGCTGAAGCCTTGACGGGTTTGTACAAGGAAAACAAGGCGCCACTCAAGGGTCTGGTTCTGGATCTGCGCAATGATCCGGGCGGGCTGTTGAACGGCGCGGTGGCGGTTACGGCGGCATTCGTCAAGCCGGATAGTCTGGTGGTGTATACCGAGGGCCGCAGCGAAGATGCAAAAATGCGGCTCACCGCCAGTCGTGAGAATTATTTGCGCCCGATGCAGAGCGATTACCTGAAAAACCTGCCGTCAGGGGTCAAGACCGTGCCGATCGTCACCCTGGTCAATAGCGGTTCGGCCTCGGCTTCTGAAATCGTGGCGGGCGCGCTGCAGGACCACAAGCGCGCCGTCATCATGGGTACACGCACCTTCGGCAAGGGCTCGGTGCAAACCATTCTGCCGATCGGCAATGGCACCGCGATCAAGCTCACAACAGCGCGTTATTTCACGCCCAGCGGGCGTTCGATCCAGGCTAAAGGTATCGAACCGGATATCGTGGTGGAAGACCCGAACATGCCTTCGGAAGCGGAAAGCATGGGCATACGTGAAGCCGATCTGGACAAGCATCTGACCAATCCCAATGGCGAAGAGGCGGCGCCGGTGGTGATCAAGACGAACGAGAATATCATCCAGGTGTTACCGCCGGCCAAGCCTGGCAAAGAAGAAAAGGACGTCAAACCGCTGACCCTGGAGCCGGGTGAGATCGTGTCCAAGAACGATTTCCAGGTTAATCAGGCAATGAATCTGCTGAAAGGACTGCAGATATTCCAGGGTCGCTGAAAAGCGGCATGCCGTGGCTACATGGCAGTCACGGCATGCACTGCGCGGTATACTGGTTTAACCTTGCCTGCCAGGGGATGCCATGCGCCCATGTGATCTCGAAAAAAACCGTGAAATCGTTTTTAATGCCTTGCCCGCGGGGCAGGCGGCGCGCGCGCTGAATCTGCTGCAAGGGATGGCGGGCCTGGAGGTTGCACCCGGGCAGCACGCCAACCACCTGTGGGTCCGCTATCAGGTCTGCGAATACACGCTGGAAGGGCTGGAAACTGCGCTGGCCAGTCAGGGGTTTCACCTCGACAACAGTTTGCTCAGCAAACTCAAACGTGCGCTGGCTTATTTTTGCGAAAGCGTGCAACGGGGCAATATCGAGGCCAACGAACCCGATATCAAATCGCAGCAGGCTTTCATGAAAGTCTACGAGCATCATCTGCATGGTGATCGTGACGAAACGCCGGAAGAGTGGCGCGATTATAAATAACGTCGGGCGGGCTGGATTTCAAATCATGGATCTGGATGACGATCAGCTGTTGCGTTACAGCCGCCACATCCTGCTGCCCGATGTCGGCGTGGCCGGGCAGGCGCGCATTTCCGCTTCATCGGTGCTCATTGTCGGCGCAGGCGGACTGGGGTGCCCGGTCGGCCTGTATCTGGGCGCGGCGGGGGTCGGACGTATCGTGATCGCCGACGGCGACACGGTCGATCTCACCAATCTGCAACGTCAGATCGCGCATGTCACCGCTGCCATTGGGGAAAACAAGGCGGCGTCGCTCGCGCGCAGCATCCGGGCGATCAATCCCGAAATCGAAGTGCAGCCCCTGCGCCAAGTCCTGGCCGGCCACGCCCTGATTGAGGCTGTGGCCGCAGTGGCTCTGGTGGTGGATGCGTCGGACAATTTTGCCACGCGCCATGCTGTCAATCGCGCTTGCGTGCAGTTGAAAAAGCCCCTGGTATCGGGTGCGGCGATCGGTTTTTCGGGGCAGTTGGCCGTTTTTGATCCGGGCCGTGATGCAGGACCGTGCTATCACTGCCTGTTTCCCGACGAGGCGGACGAACCGGAATTACGCTGTGCCGAAGCCGGCGTGTTTTCGCCGCTGGTGGGCGTGATCGGCGCCATGCAGGCCATGGAAGCGCTCAAATATCTCGCGCAGGCCGGCATGCCCCTGATCGGGAAATTGCTGTTGTGGGACGGGCTGCAGGCCGAAGCCCGGGTGATGACCGTGCCCCGTGACCCGGCCTGCCCGGTATGCGGGCCGGGCCGGCAAAACCGCTAGGCAGGCTGCAGGTCCAGCAAGCGCGTCAGCAACAGATTCAGATCGTCGCCGGGCGGGCGGGTAAATCCGCTCTTGGCAAACTGGTGCCAGCGCCCAACCACCGTACAGAGCAGCAGATTGGCCAGCGGCACGCTGAGTTCGGCCTGCTTGTCGCCGCAAAAGCGCAGGCATTGCCGCAACTGGGCTTCAACCCGATCGTGCAATTGATTGATGCGTTTTTGCAGACGTTCGTTTTCGTGCACCAGCGCGTCGCCGATCAGCACCCGCGTCATCCCCGGATTCTTCGCCGCAAAATTCAGCAGCATGCGCAAAATGGCTTCGACCTGGGCGGCGGGGGAGGGCGTGTCGGCCGTGATGCGCGCAATCAGTCCAAACAGGGTCTGCTCGATGAACTCGATCAGGCCCTCATACATTTGCGCCTTGCTGGAGAAGTGGCGATACAGCGCGGCTTCCGACACCCCGATTCGGGCTGCCAGCGCGGCGGTGGTGATTTTTTCCGGCTGCGGCTCCTGTAACATTGCGGCCAGCGTCTGCAGGATCTGCAAACGGCGCTCGCCGGGCTTTTTGGCTTCCCCTTCCATCAGGCACTCCTTTATCGTTATGGGTGTGGCTTGCGGGTGATGTTTGATTGGATCGTGCTCTGCCCTTATTGGCAGCACCAGCAGCATACATGGGGCGCTAGTCCGGGGCTATCGACCCCCCGAATTATTTTCCCGGCAGGGCATACCGGGCCTTCGGGCGCCCATTGTTTTAGCAGTTCAGTCCTCCGCCCCGCCCCGCCCTGGAATCCCGTCGTGTAGGGGCGTAATTTTCGCCGGATGAACTCGCGGGCGTTTTTTCAGCCTGAGCTGGGGTGCCGGCTTGCGCAAGAGACTCGAATGACCCTGTACACAGCTTTGATAGAATCCTGTTTGCCACAATGCTGACATCTTGAAACCGGCCAATATTGCTAGTCTTGAGCACGCTTGAAATGCCCTACGGCTTTTTCCATTTGAGCTGAATTTTTGCCTGCGCGCCCCGCGCTAGAGGAACGAGAATGAATAATGAGATTCAACGCGACGCATCCGCGCGCGAGATGGACCCGAAATTATTGTTGAACATATTGTCAGCGGTCAAAAAAGGGGATTTTTCGGTCCGCATGCCGGCCGACTGGATCGGTATCGACGGCAAGATCGCCGATACGCTCAACGACATTATTGAACTGAATGACAAAGTGTCCCGGGGCATCAACCGCGCCCGGGAACAGGTCGGACGAGAAGGCAAGCTTGGCGAGCGCGTCTCGATAGGGAATCTGGACGGCGCATGGGCGAACGAAATTGATTCGATCAATGAACTGATTTCCGACCTTGCCCAACCCACAACCGACATGGCGCGGGTCATCGGTGCCGTGGCCAAGGGGGACCTGACCCAGCACATGGTGCTTGAGTCGGACAGCAAACCCCTTCGGGGCGAGTTTCTGCGTTCCGCCAAGATCGTGAATACCATGGTGGAGCAGCTGGGATCGTTCGCGTCCGAGGTGACGCGGGTGGCACGCGAGGTGGGCACCGAGGGCAAGCTGGGCGGCCAGGCGCAGGTCCCGGGGGTTTCTGGCACCTGGAAGGACCTGACCGACAACGTGAATTCGATGGCCGGCAATCTGACCGGGCAGGTGCGCAATATTGCCGAAGTGACGACGGCGGTGGCCAACGGCGATTTATCCAAGAAAATCACCGTTGACGTACAGGGCGAAATCCAGGAACTGAAGAACACCATCAACACCATGGTGGACCAGCTGGGCTCGTTTGCCTCCGAAGTGACGCGGGTGGCGCGCGAAGTGGGCACCGAGGGCAAGCTGGGCGGGCAGGCGCAGGTGGAAGGCGCAGCCGGCACCTGGAAGGACCTGACCGACAACGTGAATTCGATGGCCGGCAATCTGACGGGTCAGGTGCGCAATATTGCCGAAGTGACGACGGCGGTGGCCAACGGCGACCTGTCGAAGAAAATTACCGCCGACGCCAAGGGCGAAATCCAGGAACTGAAGAACACCATCAACACCATGGTGGACCAGCTGGGCTCGTTTGCCTCCGAAGTGACGCGGGTGGCGCGCGAGGTGGGCACCGAGGGCAAGCTGGGCGGGCAGGCGCAGGTGGAAGGCGCAGCCGGCACCTGGAAGGACCTGACCGACAACGTGAATTCGATGGCCGGCAACCTGACGGGTCAGGTGCGCAATATTGCCGAAGTGACGACGGCGGTGGCCAACGGCGACCTGTCGAAGAAAATTACCGCCGACGCCAAGGGCGAAATCCAGGAACTGAAGAACACCATCAACACCATGGTGGACCAGCTGGGCTCGTTTGCCTCCGAAGTGACGCGGGTGGCACGCGAGGTGGGCACCGAGGGCAAGCTGGGCGGGCAGGCGCAGGTAAAAGGCGTGTCCGGCACCTGGAAAGACCTGACCGATAACGTCAACCTGATGGCGTCCAACCTGACCGATCAGGTGCGTGGCATCGCCCGCGTGGTGACGGCAGTCGCCAACGGCGACCTGAAGAAAAAACTGACGGTGGACGCCAAGGGGGAAATTGCCGCCTTGACCGATACCATCAACAATCTGATCGATACGCTGGCGATCTTTACCGACCAGGTTACCGGCGTGGCTCGCGCCGTGGGCGTGGAGGGCAAGCTGGGCGGCCAGGCGCGCGTACCGGGCGCTTCGGGCACCTGGAGGGATCTCACCGACAACGTCAACCAGCTGGCTGCCAATTTAACGACTCAGGTGCGTGCCATTGCAGAAGTGGCGACGGCGGTGACGACGGGCGACCTGACGCGCGAAATCGGGGTGGCGGCGAAGGGCGAGGTTGCCATCCTGAAGGACAAAATCAATGAAATGATCCGCAACCTCAAGTACACCACCGACAAAAATACCGAACAGGACTGGCTCAAAACCAACCTGGCACGATTTACCGGCATGCTCCAGGGCCAGCGTGAAATATTGACGGTATACAAGCTGATTCTTTCGGAGCTTGCGCCACTGGTGAATGCCAGCCACGGGGTGTTCTACGGCATGCAGGGCGAAAAGGACGATGCGCGGCTGGTTCTGCAAGCGACATACGCTTATCGGGAGCGCAAGAATCTGTCGAAACAGTTTCTCCTGGGCGAAGGCCTGATCGGCGAATGCGCGCTGGAGAAAGAACGCATCCTGCTTACCAACGTGCCCGGTGATTATGTGCAGATCAATTCCGGGCTTGGGCAGGCGACGCCCCTGAATATCGTGGTGATCCCGGTCATGTTCGAGGAAGAAACCAAAGCGGTGATCGAACTCGCTTCGTTCGAGCATTTCAGCCCCACTCATCTGACCTTCCTCGAGCAGCTCACCGAGAGCATCGGGATTGTGCTGAATTCCATCGAGGCCAATTCGCGCACCGAGACCTTGCTGCAGCAATCGCAGAAAATGGCCATGGAACTGCAGAATCAGCAGGAAGAACTGCAGCAGACCAACGAAGAGCTGGAAGAAAAGGCGCGGCTGCTGGCGGATCAGAATTCCGCCGTCGAACGCAAAAACCAGGAAGTGGAGATTGCCAAGCAGTCGCTGGAAGAAAAAGCCGCCCAGTTGTCGATGACCTCGAAGTACAAGTCGGAGTTCCTGGCCAACATGTCGCATGAATTGCGCACGCCGCTCAACAGCCTGTTGCTGCTGTCGCAGCAGTTGCGCGACAACCCGGAGCAAAATCTTACCGATAAACAGGTTGAGTATGCGGGGACGATTTTTGCTTCGGGCAACGATCTGTTAAACCTCATCAATGACATTCTGGATCTGTCCAAGATCGAGTCCGGCACGGTGACAGCGGACATGGAAGAGGTTCCTTTGCAGGAACTGCGCGGGTTTGTCGAGCAGACCTTCCGCCATATTGCCGAAGACAAGAAACTGGCGTTTTCGATTGAGCTGGGAGAGAAATTGCCCGCGTCGATTTTTACCGACGAGCGACGCATCAAGCAGATTCTTAAAAACCTGCTGTCCAATGCATTCAAGTTCACCTCGCAGGGCCAGGTCGGCCTCAGGATCAGCCGGGCCACTGAGGGCTGGAGTGCAACCAACCCCTCGTTGAACAAGGCGGCCACCGTGATCGAATTTGCCGTGAGCGACTCGGGTATCGGGATTGCCGAGGATAAACAGCGCGTCATTTTTGAAGCCTTCCAGCAGGCTGACGGCACCACCAGCCGTAAATATGGCGGCACCGGCCTCGGCTTGGCAATCAGCCGGGAACTGGCGCGTTTGCTGGGCGGAGAAATCAGCCTGCATAGCGTACCCGGCGAAGGCAGCGTGTTTGCCCTGTATCTGCCCGAGCATTACGTGGTGTCAATAAAAAACGACCTGTTTCCGGCTGTAACGATTGGCACCCATTACCCGGCGAAGACGGGCAGGCTGCGCGGGGGCAGGGTGCCGCGTAACCGGACGCTGGGGCAAACCGCCGTGGAGAGTGAGGATCTGGCAGAAGCAGCCGAATCCGACACGGCATTTCAACCGATGATTCTGGTATCGGAAACCATCGATGATGATCGCGCCACAATCCAGCCCGGCGACCGGGTGATCCTGATCATCGAGGATGAGCCTGCCTTCGCTGCCCTGCTGCGGGATTTTGCGCATGAACGCGGTTTCAAGGCGATGGTGGCGATGAATGGCCAGGCAGCGCTTGCGCTGGCCAGGCAGTACCGTCCGGACGCAATCACGCTGGACATTCAATTACCGGATATGAGCGGCTGGACCATTCTGGATCATTTGAAGCATGAGCCGACAACCCGGCATATTCCGGTCCATATCATTTCTGCAGAGGGCGAGGACGAGCGCAGCCGCAAGCTCGGTGCACTGGCCTGGATACCCAAGCCCGTCGGAGAAGACGCGCTGAACCAGGCCTTCAACCGGATGGAGGACTTTTTGGCGCGCAAGGTGAAGAACCTGCTGGTTGTGGAAGACCAGCAGGATGAGCGCAATCGTATTGTGGAGCTGATCGGCAACGACGATGTGGACATCACGACTGCGTCCACGGGCGCCGACGCGATCGCAGCATTAAAACAGACATCTTTCGATTGCCTTGTGCTCGATCTCGGATTGCCGGATACCAGCGGCTTTGAAATCATCGAGGAAATCAAGAAAGACCCCAGCCTCCGGGCTTTGCCCATTATCGTCTACACCGCACGCGACCTCACCCAGGAGGAGGAAAGCCGGCTCAAGAAAGCGATCAAATCGGTCATCGTCAAGGATGCGCGTTCTCCCGAGCGATTGCTTGACGAAGTAACCCTGTTCCTGCATCAGGTTGAAGCCGACATGCCCGCGTTCAAGCGAAAGCTGCTGGAACAGGTGCGTAAAACCGATCCCATGCTGGCGGGGAAAAAGGTCCTGATTGTCGATGACGATGTGCGTAACATTTTTTCACTGACGGCCGTGCTGGAGCGTCATAACATGCAGGTGCTGTCTGCCGAAAACGGAAAAGACGCCATCAGCCTGTTAAAGAAGACAGGCGACGTCGAAATCATTCTGATGGATGTCATGATGCCCGAGATGAATGGATATGAAGCCATGCGCGCCGTGCGCAAGCTGCCCCGCTTCAAGTCGTTGCCGATCATCTCGCTTACCGCAAAAGCGATGAAAGGGGATCGCGAGAAGTGTATTGAAGCTGGCGCTTCCGACTACATCACCAAACCTGTCAATACGGAGCAGTTGCTTTCCCTGTTGCGTGTCTGGCTGTATCGGTGACGCCTGTGGCTTTCACCGACGCGGGGGAGAATAGCGCAAACCGGGAACAGGCCGGAGGCGACACGCTTCTATCCGCGAACAACGATGAGATCGAGCGTATCGAAATCACGTTATTGCTTGAAGCCGTCTACCAGTACTACGGGTTTGATTTCCGGCATTACGCGCCAGCCTCCCTCAAGCGCCGGATCCGGCATTGCGTGCAGAAGGAGAAGGTGGCGTCGGTGTCGGCCCTGCAGGAAAAACTGCTTTACGACACCGCATCGATGGAGCGTTTTCTTCTTGTCCTGTCGATCAATGTCACTGCCTTGTTCCGCGATGCCGGCTTCTACCGCGTTTTCCGCGAGCAGGTTGTGCCCCGGCTGCGCACCTATCCGTTCATTCGCATCTGGCATGCAGGATGCTCCAGCGGGGAAGAGGTCTATTCGCTCGCCATCTTGCTGCATGAGGAAGGCTTGTACGATCGCGCCCGGTTGTATGCCACCGATATGAACGAAGTGATACTAGCGCGTGCGCGCGACGGCGTGTACCCGCTCGAAAGAATGGAGGCTTATGCCAGGAATTACGTCGATGCCGGCGGGAGTCGATCGCTATCCGACTATTACACGGCGCAGTATGGGCGGGCCATTTTTCATGCGGAGCTGAAAAAGAACATTGTCTGGTCTCAGCATAACCTGGTTACGGACGGCTCGTTCAACGAATTCCACGTGATCCTCTGTCGCAATGTGCTGATATATTTTGATCAATCGCTTCAGGACCGGGTGCATCGATTGTTATATGAGAGCCTGATTACCTTTGGCATGCTGGGTCTGGGGCAAATGGAATCGGTCCGGTTCAGCCCTTGTGAGCATGCTTACGAAGTGATGGATAGCGTGGAAAAATGGTACAGCAAGGTTCAATAACCGGATCAGTGCCGTTTGTTGCGATTGGCACCTCTTTGGGTGGCACCAGTGCCTTGCAGGCGCTCCTGCCCGCATTCACGCCTGATTTCCCGGGGGTGGTCACACTCGTATTTCATCATGGGCAGGGCTCGGACGAGACACTGGCGCGCTTTTTACGCAAGCACTGCCGGCTGCCCGTCGAGGAGGCGCATGATAAAACCCCGATCAGGGGGGGCCGGCTTTACTACGCGCCGGCAGATTATCATCTTCTGGTGGAAGATCGCCATTTCGCCTTGTCAACCGAGGCACCCGTCTCCTATGCCCGCCCTTCGATTGACGTATTATTCGAATCCGCCGCAGAGGCGTACAGACAGAATGCGGTGGGTATTGTGCTCACCGGTGCAGGTCAGGATGGCGCGCGGGGTCTGTTGGAGATCAAGCGTCGCGGCGGTCTGACGATTGCCCAAATGCCGGCGACTGCAGAATGCCCGTCCATGCCGAAGGCGGCGATTGCGACAGGTGCGGTCGATTTGACGCTTACGGTAGCGGAGATCGTGCCGCTTCTCCTGAAGCGGCGGATTTGAACTGGAGAACGGGAACATGCACGTAGAAGAAAAAGCCAGCATTCTGGTCGTGGACGATAACCCGGCCAAGCTTTTGGCACTGGTCTCAGTACTGGAACCCTTGCAGCAAACAATCGTGACAGCCGGGTCCGGCCAGGATGCCTTGCGTTGCCTGCTTGAGCGTGAATTTGCCGTTATTCTGCTGGACGTGCAAATGCCGATCATGGATGGTTTCGAGACCGCACGCCTGATTCGTAGCCGGAGGCAATCCGAATCCACGCCGATTATTTTCGTGACCGCCTACTCGCGCGGCGAAACGGACATGGAGGAAGGCTATTCGCTGGGCGCGGTGGATTTCATTTTTACGCCTATCGTTCCCAAAATCCTGTGCGCCAAGGTTTCGGTTTTTGTTGATCTTCATCACAAGATCGAAGCGATAAAAAGGCACGAGGAGCAACTGGAAATCGTGGTCAGGCAACGCACCGCTGCCCTCACGACCGAGATAGCAGAACGCAAACAGGCTGAAATCGCCATTCGCAAGCTCTCGAGCGCCATCGAGAAGGTCGCCGATTCGATTTTCATTACCGATACCAATGGCGTCATCGAATACATCAACTCCGCTTTTGAGGTGGTGACGGGCTATCGCCGCGAGGAAGTGATGGGAAAAACGCCGCGCATCATCAAGTCAGGCAAGCACGATGAGCGGTTTTATCAGCAGATATGGGAAGCGCTGCTGCGCGGTGAGATCTATCGCAATGTATTCATCAACCGCCGGAAAGATGGCGCGTTGTATCACGAAGCGATGACCATTACGCCGCTCACCGACGAAAACGGCACGATCACGCATTACATTTCTTCCGGCAAGGATATTTCCGAAAATATCGAGAACCAGGAACGTCTGCATCATCTCGCCCACCACGACGCCTTGACGGGTTTGCCCAACCGTACGTTGTTCGTCGAGCGGCTCAAACATGCATTGATACGTGCTGAACGGCACAAAAGTTCGGTTGCGGTCATGTTTCTCGATATGGATCGCTTCAAGTTTGTCAACGACACCCTCGGCCACGAAGCCGGCGACCGCCTGTTGCAGGCGATGTCCACACGGCTACTCGGCTGCGTGCGCGAAGGCGATACCGTCGCCCGGTTTGGCGGGGACGAGTTTGCCGGCTTTCTCAACGATGTCGCTGCGCCGCAGGATGTCGCACCCATCGTAGCGAAATTTCTCGATGCGCTTGTTCCGCCTTTCATGATTGACGGCCAGGAGCTCTTTATCACGGGCAGTATCGGGATCAGCCTGTATCCGGATGACGGAACTGACACGCAGACCTTGATGAAAAATGCCGATACTGCGATGTATCGTGCAAAGCAGCAGGGGGGCAATGTCAGCGAGTTCTATCATGCGGGCATGAATGCCCATGCGCATACCCGTCTCAACCTGGAAACGGGACTGCGTCGGGCTCTCGAAAGAAAAGAGTTCGTCCTCCATTATCAGCCCCAGGTCGACGTGCAGAGCGGCGTGGCCATCGGATTCGAAGCCTTGATTCGCTGGAACCGGCCCGATTCGGAGCAGACTTCCCCCGCGGAATTCATTCCCCTTCTGGAAGAAACCGGCCTGATTCTCCCCGTGGGGGAATGGATGCTTCAAGCGGCTTGCGCGCAACATCAGGCATGGCGCGAAGCCGGCTTGCCGCCCTTACGCATGGCCGTCAATATCTCCAGCCGTCAATTCAACGGCAAGGATTTAATGGAGACGTTAACGCGTGTGATGCAGGAAACGGGGATGCCGGCCGAGTTTCTTGAGCTTGAAATAACCGAGAGCGTGATGATGAAAAACGCCGATCCGGATATCGAGGCGCTCAAGAGCCTGCGCGCGCTGGGAATGCGGTTTGCCGTTGATGACTTTGGCACCGGGTATTCGTCGCTTACCTATTTGAAGCGCTTCCCCATCAACATCCTGAAGATCGATAAAGCGTTTATACGCGACATTACTGCCGATGCCGATGATGCGGCCATCGTGCGCGCCATCACGACCATGGCCCATAGCCTGGGACTCAAGACGGTTGCAGAAGGCGTTGAAACACGCGAGCAGCTGGAGTTTTTGCGCGCGCATAAATGCGATTTCGCCCAAGGCTATTATTTTAGCCGGCCGTTACCGGGTGATGAGATCGCGGCGCTGCTTAAATCGGGACATTGCTTCGTCCCGGAGGATTATGTGGAACAGGCCTAAGGCAGCCGCTCTTCGCTGGCCCATTTAGGCCGTGTTTTCTGTGCGTCCCGTCATTGAGACAGAACAGAACCCGACTTCGCAGCAGCAGTTCTGCCAGCCGCCGCCGGGGCAGCGCATTCCCCGGTCGGGGAATGCGCTCATATCGATTCAAAGACGACGACTTTTGCAGAGGGAAAATAAAAAGCCCGGTTTTACGCGGGCTTAGGATGCTTCTGGAAGGTATGGGATGTTGTTGTGGTGGGTCTGCACGGACTTGAACCGTGGACCAAGGGATTATGAGTCCCCTGCTCTAACCAGCTGAGCTACAGACCCGAAAAAGAGAGCCCCGCCGCATGGCGAGGCAGTGCGGCTTATTCTTCGCCGCTGCCGACAAAGCTTTTCAGCCGCTCGGAACGGGTCGGGTGGCGCAGCTTGCGCAAGGCCTTGGCTTCGATCTGTCGAATCCGCTCACGGGTGACGTCGAACTGCTTGCCGACTTCTTCCAGCGTGTGATCGGTGTTCATCTCGATGCCGAAGCGCATTCGCAGCACCTTGGCTTCGCGCGAGGTGAGGCTGTCCAGCACTTCGCGGGTGGCGTCACGCAGATTGCCGTAAATCGCGGAGTCGTCAGGCGATAGCGTGCTGGAGTCTTCGATGAAGTCGCCCAGATGGGAATCTTCATCGTCGCCGATCGGCGTTTCCATGGAAATCGGCTCTTTGGCGATTTTCATGATCTTGCGGATCTTGTCTTCCGGCATTTCCATCTTCAGCGCCAGGGTGGCGGGATCGGGCTCGATGCCGGTTTCCTGCAGGATCTGGCGGCTGATACGGTTCATCTTGTTGATGGTTTCGATCATGTGCACCGGAATCCGGATGGTGCGTGCCTGGTCGGCGATCGAGCGCGTGATCGCCTGGCGTATCCACCAGGTGGCGTAGGTCGAAAACTTGTAGCCGCGCCGGTATTCGAATTTTTCCACCGCCTTCATCAGGCCGATGTTGCCTTCCTGGATCAGGTCGAGGAACTGCAGGCCGCGGTTGGTGTATTTCTTGGCGATCGAGATCACCAGGCGCAGGTTGGCCTCGATCATCTCGCGCTTGGCGCGACGTGCCTTGGCTTCGCCCGTGGACATCTGCTTGTTGACGTCCTTGAGGCTCTTGATCGGCAGGCCGACACGATCCTGCATTGCAATCAGGGCTTCCTGATGTGCCTTGACCTCGTACTGCACCTTGGCAAGGGTCGAGCAATACGCCTTCTTGGCGGCGATTTCCTTGTCCAGCCAGGCGAGATTGGTTTCGTTGCCCGGGAAAACCTTGATGAAGTGCGGGCGCGGCATGCCGGAGCGGGCCACGCAGAATTCCATGATCTTGCGCTCGTGCGAACGGACTTCTTCCACCGCGCTGCGAATTTTTTCGCACAGTCCGTCAACCTGACGCACGGTGAAGCGAATTGTCATCAGCAGTTCGGTGACTTCGGCCTGGGCCTTCACGTGCTGCGGGCTGCCGATGCCATATTTGACATGGGCGCTCTGGGCTTTTTTGTAGGCTTTACGGATGAAATCGAATTGGGCGAGCGCCTCCACTTTCAGCTGTGCCAGATTGGCCGCAGCCAGCTTGGCGCTGGCTTCCTCGTCATCGGCTTCGTCGTCCCCGTCTTCGTTTTCGTCCCCGCTGGTGTCGGCTTCTTCCTCTTCTTCCTCCTCGGCTTTTTCAGCCTCCACTTCAACGAAGCCATCGATCAGTTCGTCGATGCGCATGGTTTCGTTTTCGACCTGGGACGCCATGTCCAGAATTTGCTGGATGGTGAGCGGGCACGACGAAATGGCCATCACCATGTGGCGCAGGCCTTCTTCGATGCGCTTGGCAATTTCGATTTCGCCTTCGCGCGTCAGCAGGTCGACCGAACCCATCTCGCGCATATACATGCGGACCGGATCGGTGGTGCGGCCGAATTCGGAGTCGACGGTGGTAAGGGCCTGCTCGGCCTCGGCAGCCACGTCTTCGTCGGTCGCGGCCGGGGTGGACTCGTTCAGCAGCAGGGTTTCGGCGTCGGGCGCCTCATCGTAGACCTGGATGCCCATGTCGTTGAGCATGCTGATCACGCCTTCGATCTGGTCAGCGTCGAGCACCTCGTCAGGGAGGTGGTCGTTGATTTCAGCGTAGGTCAGGAAGCCCCGCTCCTTGCCCAGAATGATCAGGTTCTTAAGCTGGGTACGGCGCGCCTCGGCTTCAACGGGCGTCAATGCTTTCAGGGGGATCAGCGCTTCGGCTTTTTTGGCGCCACTGCCGGGTTTTCTTCCACGTACGGCCACAGATATTTCTCCGCTTAAGTTCTCCCCGCGCATACCGGGCAGGAAAGAAAAAATCGTTCAAAAAACCGGCAATTATACCGTAATCGGGGTGTTTGTCTTGATGTTTGTGACAAGCTAGGACCGTGCCAGTTCAGTCAATTCGCTCCGCTCCGATTCGGACAAACTGTCCAGTGCGCGCGCGCTCAGAATTTGCCGACGGCGCAACCGCCAGTGAGCACGCAATTGTTCGACCGCAAGTTCGAAGTGGGCGTTCCAATCCCAGTCGTCCGCCTTGTCAAGCAGCCCGGTCATCAACTCGTCAATGAGGCCTTCCAGCTCACTGCCGCGAGCGGCTTCCCTGAGGGCCGCGGGCGACAGCGGAGCGTCGAGTTCCACCAGCCAGCCTACCAGAGACTGTATCGGAAGGCCCAGCGGATCCTCCTCATCCAGCCAGCGATCCTCGATTTCAGTGGCGCGCTGGGGCAGCATCAGCAGGGCATGCGCCAGATTCCGCAGGCGTGAGGGGGCGACACGACGTTGCGGCCGGGAGGGGGGCGCCCGTCGGATGGCGGCGGGTTTGATCCCCATCAGGTTCAGATCGTCCGGCGGCAGGCGCGTCAGTTCTGCAATCTGTCGTTGTAGCAGGCGGGCCAGCAGCGGCGCGGCAATTTTTTCCAGCAGCGGCTTGGCTTCTTTCAAGAAAGCGGCCTGGCCTTCCTGGCTGTCGAGCGTGCGGTTTCGCGCCAGTTCCCGCACCAGAAAAGCCGATAGCGGGACCGTGTCGGTATCCAGCAACTGCAAAAAAGCGGCCTGGCCGAGGGTGCGAATGGTGCTGTCCGGGTCTTCACCCTCCGGCAGAAACAGGAAGCTGACTTCCTTGCCGTCCTGCAGCGCTTCCAGCGAATTTTCCAGCGCGCGCCACGCCGCCTTGCGGCCGGCATTATCGCCGTCGAAGGCGTAGATCAGGCGGTCGCTGTGGCGCAACAGGGTGCGTGCGTGGATCGGGGTGGTGGCGGTGCCGAGGGTGGCAACGGCAAATTCCACGCCGTGCTGCGCCAGCGCCACCACATCCATATAGCCTTCGACCACGATGACGCGTCCGGCGGCCTTGATCGCGGCGCGTGCTTCAAACAGGCCATAGATTTCCGATCCCTTGTGAAACAGGGGGGTTTCCGGCGAATTGAGGTATTTCGGTTCGCCTTGATCGAGTACGCGTCCGCCAAAGCCGACAATCTGGCCTTTGATATTGCGAATCGGGAACATGATGCGGTTGCGAAAGCGGTCGTAGCGTCCGCGATCGCCGTCGACAACCATTCCTGAAGCGGCGAGCGCCTCCGCCGCGTAATCGGTAAAAACCTGCTTCAGCGGTGAGCCGTCGGGCGCGTAGCCGATGCCATAGCGGGCGGCAATCGTCCCGGTAAGCCCGCGTCGCTTGAGGTAATCGATGGCGTGCGGCGATTGCTTGAGCTGCTGTTTGTAGAACTGCGCGGCCTGTTCGAGTGCGTCCCATAGTGCCGGAGGCGGCCGGGGGCGGTCGGGTTCCTGGGCCGACTCGGGAATCGGCAGCCCGACATCCTGCGCCAGCGCGGCGACCGCATCCGGAAAGCTCATATGCTCGTATTCCATGAGGAAGCCGAGCGCCGTGCCATGCGCGCCGCAGCCGAAGCAATGATAAAACTGCTTGGTCGGGCTGACGGTGAACGAGGGGGTTTTTTCGCTGTGGAAAGGACAGCAGGCCTGATAGTTCTGCCCGGCCTTTTTCAGCGGCACCCGCCGGTCGATGACGTCGATGATGTCGACGCGGGCGAGGAGGGTGTCGATGAAATCACGCGGGATCATGATTGACGCAGGATAAACCCGGGCGCCGCCGGGTGGGGAACCCTCAACCCGCCAGACGGGTTTTGATCAGCGCGGAAACCTGCCCCATGTCGGCACGACCGGCGAGGCGGGGTTTGAGCAGTCCCATGACCTTGCCCATGTCCTTTGCGCTGGCCGCACCGCATTCGGCAATGGCAGCGACCACCGCGGCTTCGACTTCGGCGGCGGACAATTGCTCGGGGAGGTAGGCTTGCAACACGATGAGTTCGGCCTGCTCGATCGCCACCAGGTCGTCGCGACCAGCCGCCTGAAACTGGCTGATTGAATCCTTGCGCTGCTTGATGAGTTTTTCGACGATGCTGCTGACCGTGGCATCGTCCAGTTCGATCCGTTCGTCGACTTCACGCTGCTTGATGGCAGCCAGAAGCAGACGAATCGTGCCGAGGCGCGCCGTGTCCTTGGCGCGCATGGCCGTTTTCATGTCCTCGGTGACGCGAAGCTTGAGCGACATGTTTACGGGCTGTTTTGAAGCGGGTGATTCTGCGTGAACGCAGAATCAATACATCTTGGGGGGGAGTTGCTGGCCGCGCAGACGCTTGCTTTGACGCTTGACCGCGGCGGCGAGCTTGCGCTTGCGCTCGGCGGTAGGCTTCTCGTAGAACTCGCGCGCGCGCAGTTCGGTCAGGAGTCCCACTTTTTCGATGGAACGCTTGAAACGACGCAGGGCGACATCGAACGGCTCATTTTCTTTGACTTTGACGTGGGGCATTTTTTGCGAATGACTTCCGGAGAAGCTTCCTGTGAACTGGAAAAACGAGAATAATAGCAAGCCCGCAAGAATTTTTCCAGTCCCCCGTGGTAATCCTTCCGAATGTTGGTGCTTGGCGTCGAGTCCTCCTGTGATGAAACCGGTGTTGCGCTGTATGACAGCGAGCGCGGTCTGCTGGCGGATGCGCTGTATTCGCAGGTCGCGATGCATAGCGAATACGGCGGCGTCGTGCCGGAACTGGCGTCTCGGGATCACATTCAACGTCTGCTGCCGCTGACACGTCAGGTTTTCAAGGAGAGTGGGTGCACACTGGCTGACGTGGATGGCATCGCCTATACGCAAGGCCCGGGCCTTGCCGGCGCATTGCTGGTGGGCGCAGGGATGGCCCGGGCCCTGGCCTTCGCGCTCGATATCCCTGCGGTGGGTGTACACCACCTGGAAGGCCACATGCTGTCGCCGCTGATTTCCGATGTGCCGCCTGCGTTTCCGTTTGTCGCCTTGCTGGTTTCGGGCGGCCATACCCAGTTGATGCTGGTCTCCGGGGTGGGTCGCTACACGTTGCTCGGCGAAACCCTGGACGATGCGGCGGGGGAAGCGTTCGACAAGACCGCCCAGCTGCTCGGGCTGGGTTACCCGGGGGGGCCGGCGCTGTCGAGGCTGGCGGCGACAGGGGACAGGAGCCGCTTCAGTTTGCCCCGTCCGATGCTGAATTCAGGCGATTTCGATTTCAGTTTCAGCGGTCTCAAGACCGCGGTGCTGACGCTGGTACGCAAGCAAGGCCTGGATCAGGCCGCGGATATTGCCGCGGCGTTTCAGGTCGCAGCGGTAGATGTGCTGGTCCACAAGAGCCTGGCGGCCTGCAGACGCAGTGGTGCAGTCAGGCTGGTCGTCGCCGGCGGGGTGGGCGCGAACAGCCATCTGCGGGCGCGGCTGACGGATGAAGCGGGCAAAGGTGGCGTCACGGTGTTTTACCCCCGTCTCGAATTCTGTACGGATAACGGCGCGATGATTGCCTTTGCCGGCGCGCAACGACTGGTAGCGCAGGCGGATGTCCCGCGAGAAAAGCGGGATCTCGGGTTTGCGGTCAAGCCGCGTTGGGATCTGGCGACACTGAATCCTGCGTAAAGAACGGCTGGGACGGGAAAGCGGGGGGCGTGAATCCTGAATATCGATCCATAAAACGCCGCCCTGCGAAAAAGTCCACCCGTTTTATCTTGGCCCGCTATTGATCATTCACGACACTAGCGCCCAAGCATCGGATAGGCCTTGCGCAGGGTATCCAGCCATTTTTCGCTGCCGGTAAGTTGGGCAATCTGGTCGGGGAACAACAAGAATCCCACCAGCACCGCCATCAGGCATACCAGAACCAGCGTGCCGAAAATACTGACGGGCCGCAGCACGCCCCAGTAGCGGCTGACCAAAAACAAGGTGTCTTTTTTATGCTCGGACATGGACAGCCAGCGACGGACCACGCGTACCGTCAGGTAGGCGGCGTAACCTCCCGCCAACGAGGCAAATACGATGCGGAAAATGGCAAAGACATCGAGGCTGCCGCCCAGATACTGATGGTACAGCCAGGAAATAAATCCCAGCGACAGCGACGCGAGTATGGCGATGGCCACGTTGATGAACAGGCGCCGCCGCTCGCGGGCGAGGTCGCGCTGCCGCTCGATAAAAAAGCTGTCGATTTCATGCTTGAAGAATTCGACCTTTTCCTGCACCAGGTCGGAGATTTCGGCTTTGGCGCGGACCATGCGCTCGTCCAGCAGCGCCCCCATTCTGTCCCCGGCGTAATCGACCAGCTCGCGCACGTCGCCCTTGGTGAACTGGCGCTGCGCGTGGATCTCTTCGGAAATCTTGTCCAGTTTGGCATCGATGACATGGCTCGCTTCCAGGATGACGTCTTTCAGCTCGGTCCCGGCCTGGACCACGCCTTCCTTGACTACGCCGGATAGCCGTTCGCCGGCGCGATCAATCGCATCGCGCGAGACTTCGGCAAGACTGTCCTTCGCGTTCCCTATGGTTTTTTCGAACATGGCTTGTTTACGCTCGCTTGTCGATACGCCCTTCCTGACCCGAAATCAGGTTGACGAGATTGCGCTTGTGACGATAGACCAGTAGCAAGGCAATCACCAGCACGGTTTTGGCGGTATTGCCCCAGCCCGCCAGCAGCATCGTATACACCGGCGCAAGCGCAGCGGTGGCCAGGGCTGCGAGTGAAGAAATACGGAAAACGCCAGCCATCAGCAGCCAGGTAGCCAGACATGCCAGCCCGATCCAGGGATTGAGTCCAGCCAGTACGCCGAGGGCGGTGGCCACGCCCTTGCCCCCCTTGAAACTGAAAAAGATCGGGTAAAGATGGCCGAGAAAGACGGCCAGTGCGCAGAGCAGAATCAGTTCGTCAGGCAAACCGAACCGGGGGGCAAGCGCGCGTGCCAGCACCACCGCGACCCATCCCTTGAGCGTGTCGCCCAGCAGTGTCAAGGCGGCGGCTTGCTTGCGCCCGGAGCGCAGCACATTGGTCGCGCCCGGATTGCCCGATCCGAAACTGCGAGGATCGGGGAGATGCATGGCACGGCTGACGATGACCGCAAACGAGAGTGAGCCAATCAGATAGGCGGCAGCAATAAACAACAGTGTGATCATAAGTCAGTAAAATGGCGCGTTTGGTTAAAGCGCATCGGGTGCGGCGCCAGGCCGGTTAAAGCGTGGATATTAAAGCAATGGACATTTTATTTTTACGGGATTTTCGTCTGGACCTGATTATCGGCGTGTACGAGTGGGAACGCAAAGTCCCGCAGCGGGTGCGGATCGATCTCGAAATCGGCTTGCCGGACAGCAAGGCCGCCGGTACCGACAATGTGGCGGACACCATCGACTATGGTGCGGTGGCCATGCGGGTGAAGGATTATCTGCACAATGCGCCGCAGCCGATCACTCTGGTCGAGTCCGTGGCCGAGCATGTGGCCCGGATCGTGCGCGAAGAATTCGGTTCGCCTTGGGTGAAAGTGTCGGTGACCAAATTCGCCATCGTGCCGGGCATCAAGGAGTTGGGTATCACCATTGAACGCGGCACGCGTAACTGATGTTTGAAGAAATCACCGCGAGTCAGGCCGCTATCGCGGCAGCCATCCTGCTGTCTGCCTATTTCATTCGCGGCATCACGGGTTTCGGCTCGGGTCTGATATCGGTACCCTTGCTGGCGTTGTTTCTGCCGATGCAGTTTGTGGTGCCGCTGGTTTTGCTGCTGGATACCACCGCGTCGATCGTAATCGGCGGATTCAATCTTAAGCGGGTGAAGTGGGGCGAGATTGGCGTGCTGATGCCATTCAGTGTGGTGGGCGTGGTGGTGGGCACCAGTTTATTGCTGAGCTTGCCGCGTGAGCCCATGTTGATGACGCTGGCCGGGTTTGTGTTGATCTTCGGGCTGCGCAGCCTTTTCAATATTCACGGAGAAAAACCGATTTCGCGAGGCTGGGCTGTGCCCGCCGCGTTTACGGGGGGAACGGTGGGTGCGTTGTTCGGCACCGGTGGGCCGCCCTATGTCATCTATCTCAGTCATCGTATCCGTGATAAAAGTGATCAGCGCGCGACTTTCTCCGCCCTTTTTTTTGCCGAGGGCTTGATGCGCATCATCAGCTTTGTGATTGCCGGATTATTGATGAGCCGGGATGTCTGGCTTGCCTATTTTGCGGCGCTGACGTTGATGTTGGGCGCGGTTTATCTGGGGGGGCGACTGCATGTGGGCCTGTCCCCGTCGCAGATGACCCGTCTGGTCGGTGTCTTGTTGGTGGTCTCAAGCGTGTCATTGTTATTCAAGGCGTTGAACTCATGAGTGAATTCAAATCGTTGCATTTTAAGTCGGTGTCGTTTACCGGCCTGACATCGGGGCCGCGTCTGATCGTTCTGGGCGCCGTGCACGGCAACGAGACCTGCGGCACCCAGGCAATCCGGCGCGTGATCGGTGAAATCGAGTCAGGGCAGCTTCTGGTTGAGACCGGGTGCGTTACGTTTGTGCCGATTACCAACCCGTTGGCGTATGTGCGGCATCAGCGGATGGGCGATCGCAATCTCAACCGTAATCTGGTACCGACGGACGATCCCGTCGAATTTGAAGACCGCATCGCCAATTGGTTGTGTCCGTTGTTGGCAAACCATGATGCGTTGCTCGATTTGCATTCGTTTCACACCGCGGGACAGCCGTTTGCCATGCTTGGGCCGGAAAACAATACGGGCTCGCTGGAGGCGTTTTCAAGGTCTGCCGAGGAGACTGCGCTGGCGCTGCGTTTGGGCGTGCGCCGTTTTGTCGATGGTTGGCTCGATACGTATGCGACCGGGGTGGCGCGGCGGTTGGCGGCGGGGGCATCGGCACGCGAGGCCAATGTGCATTACGGCGTCGGCACCACCGAGTTCATGCGCGCCCAGGGCGGCATCGCGGTCACACTCGAATGCGGCCAGCACGATGATCCCGCAGCTCCGGCTGTCGCTTATCGGGCGATTCTCAATACCTTGGCGCATCTGCGACTGACCTCCGCGTCGGCGCCGGAAGAGGTGACGGATACCGAGGCACTCCGGTTGTATGACGTCATCGACCGCGTTCATGCGGATGACCGGTTTGCACGCGCCTGGTCGAGCTTCGACCCCGTGAGCGAGGGCGAGACCATTGGTCAGCGGCACAACGGAACGCCTGTCATCGCTGACAGCACAGGCTACATCGTGTTTCCCAACCCGAACGCGCAGCCGGGGCAGGAGTGGTTTTATCTGGCGAAGCCCAGCAGGCGGGTATGAGGCCGGTCGCTTTCAGCCGCGCGGATGATGCTGCGTATGCAGATGTTTCATGCGTTCCCGTGCCACATGCGTGTAAATCTGCGTGGTGGAAATATCGCTGTGTCCCAGCAGCATCTGCACCACCCGCAAGTCTGCGCCATGATTGAGCAGATGCGTGGCAAAAGCGTGGCGTAAGGTATGCGGCGACAGCGGCCGGGTGATGCCGGCAGCGACGGCCCGCCGCTTGATCAAATACCAGAATGCCTGCCGTGTCATGCCCTTGCCACGGGCGGTGACAAATACCGCAGCGGAGGGCTGCTGACCCAGCAGCAGCGGGCGTGAGTCTGCCAGGTAGCGCGTGAGCCACAGCACGGCTTCCTCGCCCAGGGGGACCAAGCGGTCCTTGTTTCCCTTGCCGGTTACGCGCAGCACCCCGTCGTTCGCGTTGAGGGCGGTTAACTTGAGACTGACCAGTTCAGACACACGCAAGCCTGTCGCGTACAGCGTTTCCAGCATCGCCCGGTCGCGCAACCCTAATGCAGTGTTAATGTCGGCACTCTCGAGCAGACGTTCCACATCGGCCTCGGCCAGCGATTTCGGCAACGAACGCGGCAGCTTGGGGCTGCCGAGATTGAGCGTGGGGTCGGCATTGATGCGATTTTCACGCAGCAGATAACGATAAAAGCGCTTGAGTGCCGCGGTGTAGCGCGCCGCACTGCGCGGCTGCGCATGCTGGCTGAAGCGCCAGGCCAGGTAGGCTTCCACGTCGCCCGACACCGCGGCATCGAGCGCCTGATTGCGGGTGGTGGCCAACCAGCCGCCGAAGGCGACCAGGTCGCGGCGGTATGCCGCCAGCGTCAAGGTGGCGAGGCCATCTTCCAGCCACAAATGATCGCAAAACCGGTCTATCAGGGGATCGTTCATGGCGATGCGCGGGCAGTCTTTTCGTGATGCAGCAGCCAGATTTTCACATTGAGCGGCGCGCCGCTGGTGGCATGCATGAATCCGCCCAGGCCATTCGCCGCCACCACGCGATGGCACGGAATCAGAATGGGAATCGGATTTGCGCCGCACGCCTGCCCCACCGCGCGTGCCGCGGTGCCGAGTGCCTTGGCGACGGTGCCATAGGTTATCGGCTGGCCTGCCGGAATGTCTGTCAGCGCTTTCCAGACGCGGCGCTGAAACGCTGTACCGTGCAGCGCAATGGGCACATTGAAGTGATGGGCGGGATTACGCCAGTAAGCGTCGAGTTCGAGCGCGAGCAGGCGGGTGCGTGCGTCAGGTTGCGTCGCGGCGGCTGCGCCGGCCGGCAAAAAATCCAGCCGGCTCAGCATGTCCCCCGTATACGCAGCCCCGAGCAGGCACATCGGCGTGGACAGAATGGCATCGTGCACAGGCATGACAGCCATTCTAACCGAGCTGCCTGCGGCATGAGGTAAGCACCGTCTCTGTTTTCCCGTGCAGGTGCGCGTTGGGGAACTTGGTGCATAAAACGGGGTCATCCCTCCGGATGCAGGGGTGTGTGGGATGGGTTTCCCGCCGCGCCTGCCCTTCAGCGTGAACGCAGCACGGCCGCTCCGGCACTGTTTGCGGGTGTCATGTTGGCGTGATAAGGTACGACCGCTTTCCTCCTTGACCTTCCCGGGTCCTGGCGGAGCCAAGGGCAAACCCGGTGAAAGCCGGGGACGCAAAACGATGGGCCTACCGTGCGGAATGCCATTCCGCACCACGGTTGCCAGGTTGCCTCCGCGTCATGTGACTTTCACATTGTCTTTTATAAACCATTGTGCAGTGAAGCGCGCGCGTAAGCGCGTGAATGAGGAAACGCTATGAATCGTAAAATCCCAGGGCTCGCGACGCCCATGCTGGCTGCGGGCTTCGTGTGCATGACAGCCGTCGTCCCTTCCGCCGCCATTGCCGAACCCAACCCAATGGCGGCCTATCAAATGGATAAACAGACACTGGACAGCGATCCGGGTTTGACCGCTATCCCGCATAGCCTGCTGGTGAAATTCAAGCCCGGCACCTCGCGACAAGCTGCAGACAGTGCGCTGGGTGCGGCGCAGTCCGTCACCTTGCGCGGTTTCAGCGTGGTACCGGGTCTGGCTCATGTGCGGACCAGGATGCCCGTGGATCAGGCGATCGCCGCACTGTCCCGCAATCCCCTGGTGGAGTATGCGGAACCCGATTACGTGCAGCGCGCCATGAAGACCCCCAACGATTCTTATTTCGGCTATCAGTGGGGATTGCACAATACGGGGCAGGCGATCCGAAGCGTCAGTGGCGTGCCGGATGCCGATACCGACATGCCTGAGGCGTGGGACGTCACCACGGGCGGCACCGGCTGCGTCGTTGCCGTACTCGATAGCGGGACACAGTGGGCGCACCCCGACCTGGATGCCAATATTTGGCGTAACCCGGGGGAGATTGCAGGAAACGGGATTGACGACGACGGCAATGGTTACATCGACGACATTCGCGGCTGGGATTTCTACGCCAGCGACAGCAATCCCGACGATGAAGATGGCCATGGTACGCATACCGCCGGCACGATTGCGGCAGAAGGCAACAATGGCGCCGGCGTGGCCGGGGTGGCCTGGGATTGTAAAGTCCTGCCGCTGCGTTTTCTGGGCGCCAATGGCGGGTCGACCTCGGACGCTATCGCTGCCCTGAACTATGCGGTTGCCAAGGGCATCAAGGTATCGAACAATTCCTGGGGCGGGGGCGGATACTCTTCTTCACTCTATAACGCGATCGCCAATTCGCGCAGCGTGGGCCATGTCTTCGTCGCCTCTGCGGGCAATGCCGGCAGCAACAATGACAGCGTGCCGTCTTATCCGGCCAGCTACAACCTGGACAACATTATTGCCGTCGCTGCCACGGACAATAACGATGGCCTCGCCAGCTTCTCGAATTATGGCGTGACCACGGTGGATCTGGGCGCGCCGGGTGTCGATATCCTGAGCACTTACCCGGGGGGCGGCTACGCATGGATGAGCGGCACTTCAATGGCGGCACCCCATGTGGCGGGGGTGGCGGCGCTGGTATACCTGAAGAACCCCGGCTTTACTTATGCGCAGGTGGTCAAGCGGATACTCTCCACAACGCGGCCGGTCGGGGCATTGAATGGAATGAGCGTGAGCGGGGGGGTGCTGGATGCCAATATGGCGCTACGCGCGGACACGTCGGGAACGACCACGGAGGTTGTCCCCGGCGGCACCGCACCGGTCGCGCCCAGCGGGGTGACGACGCTGAACAACCGCAACAATTCTGCGACGGTAAACTGGAAGGATAACTCCGGCAACGAGGAGGGTTTCCGGGTCGAGCGCCAGAAAAAAAGCAGAAATGGAAGCTGGGGGAGCAGCAGTTATTTCACCGTGGGCCAGAATGCGACGGCTTATCTCGACAAATCGGGGCCGGGTACCTTCCAGTATCGCCTGCAGGCGCGTAACGCCTACGGTGATTCGGGGTGGTCGGCCTGGGCTGCGGTCACGGTCACCAATAAGTGACGCCTGATCCCGGCACGCCCGTGCCGGCCCGGACCGCAGTGTGAGCCCGGGGAGAAAAATAAAAATGCCCGCATCAAGCGGGCATTTTTGCAGCAATGAAACCGATTATTCAGCAGGCGCCGCTGCAGCGGCAGCAGGCTGGCCCCCTTTGACCTTGCGGGCGGGCAGCTTTTCCTTGATGCGGGCGGACTTGCCGGAACGCTCGCGCAGGTAGTAAAGCTTGGCGCGACGGACATCGCCGCGACGCTTGACTTCAACGCTGGCCACCAGCGGCGAGTGGGTCTGGAAGGTACGCTCAACGCCTTCGCCGGCGGAAATTTTACGCACGGTGAAGGCCGAGTTGAGGCCGCGGTTACGCTTGGCGATGACGACGCCTTCGTAAGCCTGCAGACGCTCGCGGGTGCCTTCCTTGACCTTGACCTGAACGACGATGGTGTCGCCGGGGGCGAAGTCGGGGAGGGTTTTACCCAGGCGGGCGATTTCTTCCTGTTCGAGTTGCTCGATGATGTTCATGATATTTCCTTACAGCTGGCGGGAGAGGTAGGCCAGGGTCGGTTGGACTCCGATGGCAGACATCACGCCGTTTCACATGATTCAGGCCGAAGGGTCCTGAACCGCTTTTTTCTGCGCCGCATCGGGTGAATGCGGCGCGAGAAGATCCTGTTCCTGTTCCGACAAACCGCGTTTGGCCAGCAGGTCAGGGCGATGGGCCGCCGTGATCGTCAGGCTCTGCTGCAATCGCCATTGGGTGATCGCAGCGTGGTTGCCGCTTTTCAGTATGTCCGGCACGGCGATGCCTTGCCAGACATCGGGTCGGGTGTAGTGCGGGCAATCGAGCAAGCCGTTGGCGAAGGAATCCTCCACCGCCGAATCGGCATCGTTCAACGCCCCCGGCAGTTGCCGGATGAGGGCGTCCATCAGGGCCAGCGCGGGGAGTTCGCCGCCCGACAACACGAAGTCGCCCAGCGAGATTTCTTCATCCACGTGGCGGTTCAACAGCCGCTCGTCAATACCTTCGTACCGCCCGCATAATAAAACCAGCGCGGGCTTTTGTTTCAATTCCATCACCCGCCGATGGCTGAGCGGGCGACCGCGGGGGGAAAAATGCACCACCCACGGCGTTAAATTTTCACCGGCCAGTTCCTGCTGAACGGCATGGAGCGCGCGATCCAGCGGCTCGGCTTGCATCAGCATCCCGGGGCCGCCGCCGTAGGGGCGGTCGTCCACGGTACGGTGCGGGTCATCGGTAAAATCGCGCGGGTTCCATGATTTGAACCGGTACAAGCCGCGATCGAGCGCCCGTCGGGTGATGCCGTAATCCAGCAGGGCATCGAACATTTCGGGAAAAAGCGTGACAGCGTCGAAGCGCACCCCTCTCTCCTTAATAGTCTTCGCCCCAGTCCACTTCGATCTGCCCGCCGGCCACGTCCACCTTGCCCACAAATTGCGCGATGAACGGGACCAGATGCTCGCGTTTGCCCTTGATCACCAACACATCCTGCGCGCCGGTTTCCATCAGGCTGTCCACCTTGCCGAGTTCGACGCCTTCGCGGTTGACTGCGGTGAGGCCGATCAAGTCCGACCAGTAAAATTCGTTCTCTTGCGGCGGCGTCAGTGAACTGCGCGCCACCGAGATTTCCTGCCCGCGCAAAGCATAGGCGGCGTCGCGGTCGTCGATTCCCACCAGTTTGGCAACCAGGGTGTTGCTATGGTCCTGGATGGCATCCACGGTGTAATGCGCCTGCTCGGTGCCGCGCCCGATACGCCAGGACGCGAAATCCATCAGCGTGCCCGGGTCTTCGCTGAATGCCTGAACTTTGACCCAGCCCTTGATGCCGAAGGGGGCGGCAATGCGCCCCATCACCACCCAGTCACTGCGCAGGTTCACGCGCGGGTCGGAATCCCCCAACTCACGCTGCGGCAGGGGCGGCAGTCTTGTTTTTCTTCACCAGGCGGGCAACGGTGTCAGACATCTGGGCACCTGTGCCGGTCCAGTAGCTGATGCGCTCCTGATCCAGGCGCAGCGCCTCGGTGCCTTCGGAAGCAACCGGATTGTAGAAGCCGACGCGCTCGATAAAGCGGCCATCACGGCGGCAGCGCGAGTCGGCGACCACCACGTTATAGAAAGGACGGTTTTTGGCGCCGCCGCGCGAAAGACGAATAACAACCATGACTTGACCCACCTGGGAAACGGAGAAAACCGAGAATTATACCCATAATCCTCGCGCTTGCCATCCTTAAGTGCTAACTCCGATAGCTAGCGCATGCCCGGCATCATCCCCTTCATGCCACGCATCATTTTTGAAAGCCCGCCTTTCCCCATCATTTTCATCATTTTCTGCGCCTGTTCAAACTGCTTCAGCAGCTTGTTGATCTCCTGTACCTGCACGCCTGCGCCAGCGGCAATGCGGCGCTTGCGGGAGGCCTTGAGCAGATCGGGCTTACGCCGCTCGAGCGGGGTCATGCTGTTGATGATGCCTTCGATGCGATTGACGGATTTGTCGTCGGCGCCCGCAGGCAGGTTCATTTGCGCCGCACCCGGGAGTTTGTCCATCAGCGCCGACATCCCCCCCATTTTGCGCATCTGCTGGATCTGCGCCTTGAAGTCTTCGAGGTCGAAATCCTTGCCTTTCTTGACCTTGTCGGCAATTTTTTTGGCCTCGGCCAGATCCACCGACCCTTGAGCCTGCTCGATCAGCGAGAGCACATCGCCCATGCCGAGAATGCGCTGCGCCATGCGCTCGGGATGAAAGGCTTCCAGCCCGTTGGGTTTTTCGCTGACGCCGATGAACTTGAGGGGTTTGCCCGTGATCTGCCGCACTGACAGCGCCGCGCCGCCGCGCGAATCGCCATCCAGCTTGGTCAGCACAATGCCGGTTAGCGGCAGCGCTTCATTGAAGGCTTTGGCGACATTGACCGCGTCCTGGCCCTGCATCGCATCCACCACGAACAGGGTTTCCACCGGTTTGACCGCGGCATGCAGTTGCTTGATCTCGGTCATCATGGCTTCGTCGATCGCCAGCCGGCCGGCGGTGTCGACGATCAGCACGTCGTAAAACTGCTTGCGCGCATGATCCAGCGCGGCCTGGGCGATTTTCAGCGGATCGCGGTCGGCGCCGGCTTCAAAAAAGCTGACGTCGAGTTGCTTGCCGAGGAGTCGCAGCTGCTCGATGGCGGCGGGACGATAGACGTCAGCCGAAGTGAGCAGGACTTTTTTCTTGCGGTTCTTGAGCAGCAGCGCAAGCTTGCCGCTGGTGGTGGTTTTGCCCGAGCCCTGCAGGCCGGCCATCAGGATAACGGCGGGAGGCGTGGCGGCCAGATTCAGCTCGGCATTTTCGCCGCCCATCAGACGGGTGAGCTCTTCATGGACAATGCCGATCAGCACCTGGCCCGGCGACAGGCTGGTGAGGACCTCCTTGCCGAGCGCCCGCGCCTTGACCGCCGCAATAAAGTCCTTAACGACCGGCAATGCGACGTCGGCTTCCAGCAGCGCCAGGCGCACCTGGCGCAAAGTATCCTGCACGTTGTCTTCGGTAATGCGCGCTTCGCCGCGGAGACTTTTTACGACGCCGGCGAGACGTCCGCTGAGATTATCTAACATGGCTTCCTTGTTGCCGCGGGGGGCGGCATGGATAATGAGGCTGGCTGAACGAGATTTCCATTTTAACGAATGTCTGCACTATTGCTGGTTACTTTGTCTGTGAGCGCACTCTATGGCTGGGTCGCCTGGCGTCTGCAACACCCGCCGGGCGGGCCGTGGGTGCGAGTTTTGCTGCCGCTGGCACTGGTGGCGCACGGGGCGCTGATTTTTCAGTCGATGCTGGGACATGGCGATATCCGCCTCGGGTTTGGCAATTCCCTCTCAACCATCCTGTGGCTGACGGCCTTGGTCTACTGGGTGTCGAGCCAGGGCGCACCGCTGGCGCGCCTGCAGTCATGGGTGAGCGGGCTGGCCGGCGCGTCCGTCCTGCTCATGGCAGTCTTTACGACCACCCATGCCATTCCGAATTCCCAGGCGGTGGCCTTGCGTGCGCATCTGGTCGTGTCGTTTCTGGCTTATGGCCTGTTGGCGGTCGCAGCCTTGCACGCGGTGTTGATGACGCTACTCGAAAAACAGCTGCATCGCGGCGCCATGCTCAAGAACGGCGCGCCGCCGCTACTGACCCTGGAATCGATGCTGTTCAGATCGATCGGAATCGGATTTGCCCTGCTCACGCTGGCCGTGCTGAGCGGCGTGTTTTTTTCTGAGGAGCTGTTTGGCAAGCCGTTGCAGCTTTCTCACAAAATCGTTTTTGCCATCCTGTCCTGGCTTGTCTTTGGCGGCCTGTTGCTGGGTCGGCATTATCGCGGCTGGCGAGGGCGGACGGCACTGATCTGGACCATTACCGGTTTCACGCTGCTGTTGCTGGCGTATCTCGGTACCCAGTTTGTACTGGAAGTCTTGCTTGGGCGCTGACATTGCTCATCCGATGGCGTCCTTGAACCCCTTTTCTCGGGAATAGGTCTTTGGAAGCCCTGTCTATCGGTACCCTGTTCGGCCTGCTCGCGGGCCTGCTGCTGCTGTCCGCGTGCTTTTCCGCCTCTGAAACCGCCATGATGGCGATCAACCGCTATCGTCTGCGCCACGCTGCCGAAACCGGCCACCGCGGTGCAATGCTGACGCAATCGCTGCTGAATCAGACCGACAAGCTGCTCGGTGTGATTCTGTTGGGCAACAACCTGGTCAATATTGCGGCAGCCACCCTGGCGACCATCATTTCCATTCGCCTGTATGGCGATTCGGACGTTGCCTTATCCATGGCCACCCTGATTCTGACCTTCCTGATTCTGGTCTTCAGTGAAGTCACGCCCAAGGTGATCGGGGCTTCCTACCCGGAGCATATCGCCTATCCGGCGGGGTATGTGTTGCTACCGATGCTCAAGCTGACATATCCCATTGTGTGGTTCGTCAACCTTTTTGTGCAGGGGCTGCTGAAGCTGATGCGAATCAAGCCGCCCGAGCCGGGCCACGGCAGTCGCCTCGGGCTGGAGGAGTTGCGTACCATCGTGCTGGAATCTTCCGGCATGCTGCCGCGCGAACACCACCGGATACTGGTCAATCTGCTTGAGCTTGAAGACATCACCGTCGATGACGTGATGACGCCGCGCAACCAGATCGAGGCGATCGATATCGAGGACGATGCCGAGAAGCTGCGCCAGCAGATTTCCACCAGCCACCATACACGCCTGATCGTGCACGCGGGGTCGTCGGACAACCTGCTGGGCGTACTGCATGTGCGGCGTGTCCTGCATGCCCTGACCGGCGTGCAACTGGATCCGGAAACCTTGAAGGACAATCTCGAAGATCCTTATTTTGTCCCGGCGGGCACCCCCTTGTTTACCCAGTTGCGTAATTTCCAGCTTGGAAGAAAGCGATTGGCGCTGGTGGTCGATGAATACGGAGAATTGCAGGGTCTGGTGACGCTGGAGGACCTGCTGGAGGAGATGGTCGGCGAATTCACCACGCAAGCGCCCTCCGACACCGGCTACCTGCGGCGTGAGCTGGATGGGAACTGGCTGGTGGAGGGCTCGGTGCTGGTGCGGCATCTGAACCGCAAGCTGGGCCTATCATTGCCGCTGGATGGACCCAAGACCTTGAATGGGCTGTTGCTGGAGCAGTTCGAGGACATTCCCGAAGTTGGCGTCAGCCTCAAACTGGGCGGGGTGCCGGTGGAAATCGTGCAAACGCAGGATCGCGCGGTGAAGATGGCCCGCATCTACCCGCCTGCGCCAGACACACTCGCGTCGGAAAAAGTCTCAATTTAGACGAAGAATCGCCGTTAAGGCCTGTGACGCCCCATTCGTGACCACGTCAGTGTGGGGGCGGGCGATAACCTGACACAGGAAATGGTCTGAACCGAGTATGGCTGCTGTGACGAATACCATCAATCTAACCGGACTGGCGCGCGCCATGGTCAACCATGGCTGGCTATCGGAAGACGATGCCGAGGGCGTGTGGAAACGCGCCAATCAGGCCGGCGAATCGTTCGTGAGCGAACTCATCAAGGGTCGGCGTTTCAAGGCCGACCAGATTGCCGAATTTGCCGCGGTCTCGTTTGGGTTCCCTTACATGGACCTCAATGCGATGGATGCCGAACTTCTGCCGCATGGGCTGCTCGACCCCAAGCTGGTGCAGAAACGGCGCGTGATTGCCCTGTATCAGCGCGGCAACAAACTCTATGTTGCGACCTCTGACCCGACCCACATGCAGGCGCTGGACGAGGTCAAGTTCCAGACCGGCCAGGCGGTTGAGCCGGTGGTAGTGGAAGATGACAAGCTCGGCAGGCTGATCGCCAAGGCAGGGGAGGCCGACGACAACACGATGGCCGTGTTGAATGCCGAAGACCTCAGCCTCGATTTTGCCGAGGAAGAATCCGCTTCGGCGCAACAGGAAACAGGCGGCATTGAAATCGATGACGCCCCGGTGGTGCGCTATCTGCAGAAGATCATGCTCGACGCCATCAACCAGGGGGCCTCCGACATCCACCTCGAGCCCTACGAAAAATATTACCGTATCCGCTACCGCCGCGACGGCATCCTGGCCGAGGTGGCCCAGCCGCCGATGGCGATCAAGGACAAGGTTGCATCGCGCATCAAGGTGCTGTCGCGGCTGGACATCTCCGAAAAGCGCGTGCCGCAGGACGGCCGCATGAAAATGGTGCTGTCAAAAAACCGCGCCATCGATTTTCGCGTGAGCACCCTGCCCACGTTGTATGGCGAAAAAATCGTCATGCGTATTCTGGACCCGACCAGCGCCCAGTTGGGGATCGAGGCGTTGGGTTACGAGCCGTTCCAGAAAGAGTTGCTGATGAATGCCGTGCAGCGGCCGTATGGCATGGTGCTGGTCACCGGCCCGACGGGCTCCGGCAAGACGGTGTCGCTCTATACGTGCCTGAATATCCTCAACAAGCCCGACGTCAATATCTCGACCGCGGAAGACCCGGCTGAAATCCAGTTGCCCGGCATCAACCAGGTCAACGTGAACGACAAGGCCGGGCTGACCTTTTCCGCTGCGTTGAAATCTTTTCTGCGGCAGGACCCCGATGTCATCATGGTCGGCGAGATCCGCGACCTGGAAACCGCCGACATTGCCATCAAGGCTGCGCAAACCGGCCACATGGTGATGTCCACCCTGCATACCAATGATGCGCCTGGCACGTTGACCCGCCTGCTCAACATGGGGGTCGCCCCATTCAATGTGGCCTCCTCGGTCATCATGATTACCGCCCAGCGGCTGGGCCGGAAACTGTGCAGTTGCAAACAGCCGATCGATCTTCCCGACGAAGCCCTTCTGGCTGCGGGTTTTACCGCAGAGCAGCTGGATGGCACCTGGAAGCCCCACAAGCCCGTGGGATGTGATATTTGCGGTGGCAGCGGCTACAAGGGACGGGTGGGTATTTATCAGGTCATGCCCATCTCCGACGCCATGACACGGATCATTCTCAAAGGGGGCGATGAATCCGATATTGCCGATCAGGCCAAGCGGGAAGGCGTGCTGGATTTGCGCCAGGCAGGATTATTGAAAGTGAAATCCGGACTTACCTCGCTGGAAGAGGTCGAGGCGGTTACCAATCTCTAAGGAATTTTTCTATGGCTACAGCAGCTAAAGCGGTCAAGGACGCCTCCTTCCTCTGGGAAGGCATGGACAAGCGGGGCAAGAAAGTCAAAGGTCAATTGATGGCCGGCGGCGAGGCCATGGTTAATTCCGTGTTGCGCAGACAGGGCATCAAGGTTACCAAGGTCAAGAAACAGAGCACGCTGTTCAGTGGCGCCAAGCGCATCACCGACAAGGACATCACCCTGTTTACCCGCCAGTTGGCGACCATGATGAAGGCCGGGGTGCCCTTGCTGCAGGCATTCGACATCGTGGGTCGCGGCCATTCCAACCCGTCGGTGCAGCGCTTGCTGGCAGAAATCAAGGCCGATATCGAAAAAGGCAGCAGCCTGACCCAATCCTTCGGCCGCCATCCCCTGTACTTCGACACGCTGTTTTGCAACCTGGTCGGCGCGGGCGAGTCCGCCGGTATCCTGGATGGGGTGCTGGAACGGCTGGCGACCTACAAGGAAAAAATTCTTGCCATCAAAAGCAAGATCAAATCTGCCTTGTTCTATCCTGTTTCCATCATCGTGGTGGCGTTCATTATTACCGCCGTCATCATGATTTTCGTGATCCCCGCCTTCAAGGACTTGTTCAGCAGCTTCGGTGCTGACCTGCCTGGCCCGACGCTGGTGGTGATGGCAATCTCGGATTTCTTCGTCGAATGGTGGTGGGCCATTTTTGGGACGATAGGCGGTGGCATTTATGCCTTGCTCTACACCTGGAAACGTTCGCGCAAAATGCAGATGTTCATGGACCGGGTCATGCTCAAGCTGCCAATTTTCGGTGCGGTCATTGAAAAAGCCACCATAGCACGCTGGACGCGGACCCTGTCCACCATGTTCGCAGCGGGGGTGCCGCTGGTTGAAGCACTGGATTCCGTGGGCGGCGCTTCCGGCAACCAGGTGTTTGTCGAGGCTACCAACAAGATTCGCGGCGAAGTCTCGACCGGCACCGCACTGACAGTGGCCATGCAGAACTCCGGCCGTTTCCCCAACATGGTGCTGCAGATGACTGCCATCGGCGAAGAGTCCGGCGCGCTGGACTCCATGCTGGGCAAGGTCGCCGATTTTTACGAGGCCGAAGTGGATGACGCGGTGGCAGCCCTGTCCAGCTTGATGGAACCGATCATCATGGTGGTGCTGGGAACGCTTATTGGCGGCATGGTCGTGGCCATGTACCTGCCCATCTTTAAAATGGGCTCGGTCGTTTGATGGCGCTGCTCGTTGGGGAGCCCGTCCTTTTTACCGGGCTGGTTTTTTTGTTCAGCCTGCTGGTGGGCAGTTTTCTCAATGTGGTCATTCATCGTCTGCCCGGAATGATGGAAGCCGATTGGCGCGCCCAGTGTGCCGAGTTGCGGGGTGAAGTCATCCCCGAGACGCCACACTACAGCCTGTGGTTGCCGCGTTCGGCCTGTCCGGGTTGCGGGCATCAGATCACGGCGCTGGAAAATATTCCGGTGTTATCGTGGCTATGGCTGCGCGGACGGTGCTCGGCATGCCGCGCAGCCATCAGCGCACGTTACCCCCTGGTAGAGTTGCTGACTGCGGTATTGTCGGCAGCGGCGGCCTGGAAGTGGGGCGTGAGTGTGCAGACCCTGGGGGCGGTTCTTCTGGTCTGGACGCTGGTCGCACTTGCATTTATCGATCTCGATACCACGTTGCTGCCCGACAGCCTGACCCTGCCTTTGCTGTGGCTGGGGTTGCTGTTCAATCTGGACGGCCGCTTCGTCAGTCTGCCCGATGCGGTAATCGGCGCCATGGTCGGCTACGGTGTGCTGTGGTCGGTGTACTGGCTGTTCAAAGTTGCAACCGGCAAGGAGGGAATGGGGTTTGGCGATTTCAAGTTGCTGGCAGCGCTGGGTGCCTGGCTTGGCTGGCAGATGCTGCCGGTGACCCTGCTTTTGTCGTCGGTCGTCGGGGCTGCCGTCGGCATCGCGCTGATCGTCTTCGTGAAACACGATCGGCGCATGCCGATCCCCTTTGGACCCTATCTGGCGGGCGGCGGGTTGGTGGCGCTGTTTTTTGGCGCGGATCTGACACAGGCCTATCTCGCTCAATTCTGATGTTTTCCGTCGGCCTTACAGGCGGGATTGGGTCTGGTAAATCCACGGTGGCGGACTTGTTTGCCGAACTGGGTGTTGCCGTGATCGATACCGATGTCATTGCGCATCAATTGACTGTGCCAGGCGGAGAGGCGCTGGCTTCGATACGCGCCCTGTTCCCTGGGACGGTGGGGCAGGGGGACGTGCTCGATCGCGCGGCATTGCGCCGGATCGTGTTTGGCGATGCCGCCGCACGCAAGCAACTCGAGACGATACTGCACCCCCGCATCCGGCGTGAAGTCGGGCGCGCGCTGAGCGGCATCCAGACACCCTATGCGCTGATCGTGATTCCGTTGCTGGTGGAAACGGGCGCCTACACCGATGTGCTCAATCGCATTCTGGTGGTTGATTGCCCTGAAACGCTGCAAATCGAGCGGGTCATGGCGCGCAGCGCGCTTTCCCGGGAAGAGGTCTCCGCCATTCTTTCGGTTCAGGCCGGGCGTGCCCAACGCGTGGAAATGGCCCATGACGTGATACTGAATACCCTGCCATTGGGGGTGTTGCGCGCCGAAGTCGCAGTGCTGCATCAGCACTACCTTGAACTCGCCCATTCGTCGGCGCCTTGATTTTCCGCATGGATCGGGGACAATCGGGCGATCACAGTTAATCGCAGTGTCCGGTAGTGATCGACTACGAATACCCCCTGAGCGAACGTATCCGCACCATGTTGCGGCTGGAAGCCCTGTTCGATCGTTTCGATGCCTATGCGGCGTCGCCCGATCCGCACGCCCATCATGCAGCCCTGTTGGCGCTGTTTGAAATGGCGGAAGTGGCTGCGCGTGCCGATCTCAAGTCCGACCTGCTGCAGGAACTCGACCGCCAGAAAAATGTGCTGATGGCCCTGCGCGGCAATCCGCAGGTGGAAGGCACTACGCTGGAGCAGGTCCTGTCGGCCATTGATGCTTCCCACCACGGGCTGTATCAATTGCCCGGAAAAGTGGGCCAGCATCTGCGTGAAGACGAGTGGTTGATGGCCGTCAAGCAGCGGGCCGCCATCCCGGGTGGCATGTGTGAATTCGACTTGCCGGCGTATCATTATTGGCTGCACGGTTCTGCCAATGACCGCAGCCGTCAACTGAAGCATTGGCTGGCGCCGTTTGCCTCTATCCGCGCCGCAGTGGATATCGTGCTGGGACTCCTGCGCGACAGCGGCCAGACTGAGTCGCAGCATGCGAATAACGGCAACTACCAGCGGATGCTGGAATCCCGCAATCCGCAGCTGATCCGGGTGACGCTGGCCGACACGCTGCCCTGCGTCCCTGAAATATCGGCCAATAAATACATGCTGAACATCCGGTTTGTCTATGCGGGCGGCGGACAGATGCGAACCTGCACCGGTGAGTCGATCGATTTTGATTTGACGTTTTGCACCCTATGAATTCACAGAAGAAAACAGTGGTGGTGGCCTGCCCGACGTGCAGTGCGGCGGTCAGCTGGGCCGCGGAAAGCCGCTGGAAGCCTTTCTGCAGTGAACGCTGCAAGCTGATTGACCTGGGCCAGTGGGCGGCGGAAAAATATCGGGTGCCCGCGGTTGAGCAGGAACCGGAAGAAGGCCCCGGTCAACCGCAATAACGCCTATTTCGTATAGGTCTTGACGCCGTCCGGCGTCCCCAGCAGCAGGACGTCAGCGCCGCGCCGGGCGAACAGGCCATTGGTGACCACACCGACAATATGATTGATCGTCGTTTCCAGTGCCACCGGATCGACAATCGACAGGCTGTGGACATCGAGAATGAGGTTGCCGTTGTCGGTCGTGAAACCTTCGCGCAGTCGCGGCTGGCCTCCGAGCTTGACCAGTTCGCGCGCGACATACGAGCGTGCCATCGGTACCACTTCAACCGGCAGGGGGAAGGTGCCCAGCACATCTACCCGCTTGCTTTCATCCGCGATGCAAATGAACTGTTTGCTGCATGCCGCCACGATTTTTTCGCGGGTCAGCGCGCCACCGCCACCCTTGATCATGGCGAAATGCGCGGTGATCTCGTCGGCGCCGTCGACATAGATTTCGAGTTCGCCGACGGCATTCAGATCCAGCACCTGGATGCCATGACTTTTCAGGCGCGTTGCCGTCGCTTCCGAACTGGCCACAGCGCCGTCGATGCGGCCCTTCACGTCAGCCAGCGCGTCGATAAAGTAATTGGCGGTGGAGCCGGTACCCACGCCGATAATGCCGCCGCGAGCGTACGCCACCGCGGCATGGGCTACCGCTTGTTTCATTTCGTCTTGTGTCATGATGTCTTCGTCAATTTCGATGCAGCCCGCTAAGATAGCGGCAACGCCCCCTTTTTACAAACCACGTACCTGCCGCTGCCATGAGCCAACCTGACGATTACCTCGAACGTATATTGACCTCGAGCGTGTATGACGTTTGCGTAGAAACTCCGCTCGACGTAGCCCATAACCTGTCGCGCCGCCTGAAAAACCAGGTCCTCCTGAAACGTGAAGACCTGCAGCCGGTGTTTTCTTTCAAGTGCCGCGGCGCCTACAACAAGATGGCCAAGCTGTCCGCTGCGCAGCTGGCGCGCGGGGTGGTGGCGGCATCTGCGGGCAACCATGCCCAGGGGGTGGCGCTGGCCGCAAAAAAACTGGGTGCCAGAGCCACCATCGTGATGCCGGCCACCACCCCGCGAATCAAGTTTGACGCAGTCGCGGCGCTCGGCGCGGAGGTTATCCTGTTTGGCGACAATTACGACGAAGCCTGCGCCCACGCCACCCAGCTGGCCAAAAAGGCCAAGGCTACCTTCGTCCACCCTTACGACGATCCCGATGTGATTGCCGGCCAGGGTACGGTGGCGATGGAACTGTTACGCCAGCATCCGGGGCCGATTCATTCTGTGTTTGTTCCGGTCGGTGGCGGCGGACTGATCGCGGGCATGGCGGCATACATCAAGCGGCTGCGCCCGGAGATCCGCATCGTGGGCGTCGAGCCCGAGGATGCGGATGCCATGGCGCGCTCGCTGTGCAAGGGTGAGCGCGTCACGCTGCCGCGGGTGGGCATCTTTGCCGACGGCGTGGCAGTGAAGAAAGTGGGCAAGGAAACCTTTCGCCTGACCCAGCTGTATGTGGATGAGATCATTCGCGTTAACAACGATGCCATCTGCGCCGCAATCAAGGACGTGTTCGAGGATACCCGCTCGATTCTCGAGCCGGCCGGCGCCTTGTCGGTCGCCGGCATGAAGGCGGCGATCACGCGCGACAAGCTCAAGGATAAAACGCTGGTCGCGGTGGCCTCGGGGGCCAACATGAACTTCGACCGGCTGCGTTACATCGCCGAGCGCGGCGAACTCGGCGAAAAACGCGAAGCGGTTCTGGCTGTCACCATCCCTGAAACGCCAGGCAGCTTCAAGGCTTTTTGCAGTCTGCTGGGCGCACGCAATATCACCGAGTTCAACTACCGCTATGCCGATCCAAAAACCGCGCGGGTCTTTGTGGGATTGTCTGTGCAGGGTGCCGGCGAGGGCGCACGCGTGGTCGAGCTGTTGCAGCGCCACGGACTGGAAGCGATCGACCTGTCCGAAAACGAAATGGCTAAATTGCATATCCGCCATCTGGTCGGCGGCCGTGCCCCGGAAGCCGTCAATGAGGTGTTGTACCGTTTCGAGTTTCCCGAACGCCCCGGCGCGTTGATGCAGTTTCTGGAGAGCATGAGCCACGGCTGGAACATCAGCCTGTTCCACTACCGCAACCATGGGGCGGATTATGGGCGGGTGCTTGTCGGAATCCAGGTGCCGGAAGAGGGCAAGCGCCGGTTTCAGGCGTTTCTGGAAAAACTCGGCTATCGCTATTGGGACGAATCCCGCAACCCGGCCTATACATTATTCTTGGCCTGACAGCGTTTTCTCGCGGGCCAGACAGAACGCCATGAGAGGGGGGGGTGTCTGCCGCCTTCCGGTCTGAACGTTGCCAGACCGTATGGCCGAGCGCGCATGTTACTCTCGCGCCATGCTGCGAATACTGCTTTTTTCCTTTCTCTGGCTGCTGCCCATGGCGCCAGGCTGGGCCGCATCGGGCGATACTGCTGTTCAACAGGCTCGGCAGGCATTCGCCGCGCGCAACCTGGCCAATTTTGAACGCGCCGCACGCAATGTGCCGGACGACCATGTCTTGTTGCCGTATGTCGAATACTGGCGATTGGTGCTGGCGAATCGCAATGATGAGATGAGCATACGCGATTTTCTGGCGCGCTATCCGGGCAGCCGCCTGGCGGAAAGCGTACGCGCAGACTGGCTGAAATCGCTGGGGTCACGGCAAGCCTGGGCGTTATACCTTGCCGAGTATCCTCGTCTTCTCAGCCCCGACGCAGCCCATCAGTGTTACGCCTACCGCGCCGAATGGGCGCAGGGCGATTCGGGTCGCCTGCGGGAGGCCGTATCGACCTGGTTCACGGGTCGCGATATGCCTTCAGCCTGCACCCCGCTTTTCTCCCGGTTGATCGAGGCCGGACTCATCAATCAGGAAGATATGTGGCGGCGTTTCCGGTTGGCGCTGGAAGCGGACAATCCGGGCGTCGCCCGAGCCGTGGGGAACATGATGGCCGTGGCCGAGCGTCCGCAGGCCGAACGGCTGGAGCTGGCCCTGCGCGACCCGGCCCGCTTGCTTGCCGGCAATAGCCTCGATATGGCCCAGCGCGGCGACCGTGAAATTGCCCTGTATGCACTCGATCAAGTGGCGAAACGAAATTCCGTCGAGGCTGAGCAAGCCTTGCGCAAACGCCTGGCGCAGTTGAGTCCGCTTGAGGTGAATCTGGCCTGGGCGCGCCTTGCCTCCCGGGCGGCAAGGCGGCACGAACCGGTTGCCTTGACATGGTTTCAGTCCGCAGGCGTGGTCGCGGTCAGCGATGCCCAGCGTGAATGGTGGGTGCGCGCCGCGTTGCGTGCGGGTGACTGGCAGGCGGTGAAGCGGGTGATCGACAGCATGACGGACAGTACGCAGTCGCAAGCTGTCTGGCGATACTGGCGCGCGCGCGCGCTCCAGGCTACAGGGCAGCGCAGCGCCGCCACGACCTTGTTCCTGACATTATCCCGCGAGCTCCATTATTATGGTCAGTTGGCGCAGGAAGAACTGGGCCCGGTAATGCAAGCCCCCAGTACCACTACGCGATCGGGAAATGACGATATTGCGGCGGTCGGGCGCGACCCCGGCATTGCGCGGGCGCTGGCCCTGCTTGCCCTGGGCCTGCGTCAGGATGCCACGCAGGAATGGAACGTCACCATACGCGGTTTTACCGACCCGCAGTTGCTGGCAGCGGCCGAACTGGCGCGCCGGGCGGAATGGTATGACCGCGCCATTCATACGGCCGAGCGCACCCGCGAACAGCATGACTTTGAGTTGCGGTTTATTGCACCCTACCGGGATCTGGCGCAACGTGCCGCGCGCGAAAATCAGATCGATGAAGCCTGGGTGTTTGGCTTGATGCGCCAGGAAAGCCGGTTTATCAATGTTGCCCGTTCCAGCGTCGGTGCGGCGGGCCTGATGCAGATTATGCCCGCTACCGCGCGCTGGATCGCACAACGGCTCGGTATCAAGGGGTTTAACCCCAGCGAGATGGGGGATCCTGCCAGGAATATCCAGTTCGGCACGTATTATCTGAAACATGTCCAGACTTCGCTGGACGGTTCGCCCGTACTTGCCACCGCTGCCTATAATGCCGGTCCCGGTCGCGCCCAGCGATGGCGCGATAGCGCGCCCATGGAAGCGGCGATTTATATCGAATCGATCCCGTTTGCAGAGACCCGCGACTATGTCAAAAAAGTCATGAGCAATGCGATGTATTATGCGGCGCGTTTTGGTCAACCCTCGGTATTGCTGAAAGACCGTCTGGGCACGGTCCCCGCGCGTAAAACTGCCGTCCTGTCCGCGCTGGAGTCGGGCGATGCGCTGGAACTCTCGCGACCGGGCGATTAGAATCTGCAACGACTTATATACGAACCTCCACTTTTCACACATACCCCCCATGAAGATTGAACGCATCTGCATCCTCGGCGGTTCCGGCTTTGTCGGCACCCATCTCGTCAGCCAGCTCGCCGCGCGCGGCCTCCAGGTCCGCGTCCTGAGCCATCGCCGGGAAATGGCAAAGGAACTGATCCTTCTCCCCACCGTGGAAGTGGTAGAAGCCGACGTGCACGATCAGCAGGACCTGATCCAGTATTTTCGCGGAATGGACGCCGTGATTAATCTCGTTGGCATCCTGCATGAAGACACGATCGGCCGCGCTGACCTGCCCAGCGCCCGTCGTGGCGACTTCCAGAAAATCCACATCGAACTGCCGCGCAAGGTCATCCATGCGTGCGGTGAGTCCGGCGTAAGGCGGGTGTTGCACATGAGTGCGCTGGGCGCCAACCCCAATGCGCGCTCGGCTTATCAGCGTTCCAAGGGCATTGCCGAGGCGCTGGTTCGCGAAGCAGGGATGAAGCATAGCGAGCATGAAAACTGGTATTTGAATGGCCCAAAATTCATTCATGGTTATGATCTGGACATCACGATTTTCCGACCCTCGGTCATTTTCGGGCGGGGCGATTCCTTCCTGACCCTGTTCGCAGGCATGCTGAAGACTTTTCCGGTGCTACCGCTGGCGGGTGCGGGGGCGCGTTTTGCGCCGGTCCATGTGGAAGATGTGGCGCGAGCATTTGCCGATAGTCTCGACAACCCTGCCACCTTTGGCCAGACCTACAATTTGTGTGGCCCCAAAGCGTACACCCTGCAGGAACTGGTTCATTACGTGGGAGAAGTGACCGGCAAGCAGCGCACACTCATCCCGCTGGGCCCGTTCCTGTCTTACCTGCAGGCCTGGGCGCTCGAGTTCAAACCCGGCAAAAGACTGATGACGCGCGACAACTTTTACGCCATGGGCGTCGACAACGTGTGCAGTGCAGCCTGGCCATCGGTGTTCGACTTCCAGCCGGCTGCGCTGGAAGCCATTGCGCCCGAGTATTTGCGTGCTGATTCTCCCCGCGCGCGTTATGAAGGCTATCGCGAAAACGCGCGCCGTTGAACGTCCTATGCCGCCATGAAGACTTATATCGTGGGCGGTGCGGTGCGCGACCGGTTACTGGGCTTGCCCGTGGTCGATCGCGACTATGTCGTGGTGGGCGCAACGCCCGCGCAGATGCTGGCCTTGGGTTACCAGCCCGTGGGCAAGGATTTCCCCGTGTTTCTGCATCCCGAAACCCATGCCGAATACGCGTTGGCGCGCACCGAGCGCAAAGCCGGGTCCGGCTATAAGGGATTTAAAGTGTATGCCGCGCCGGAGGTGACGCTGGAAGCGGATTTGCAGCGCCGCGACCTCACCATCAATGCCATCGCCGAAGACGAGGCGGGCGGGCTGGTGGATCCCTATGGAGGGCAGCGCGATCTGGCCGAACGGGTATTCCGTCATGTGAGCGAGGCCTTTGCCGAAGACCCGGTCCGCATCCTGCGGGTCGCGCGTTTTGCGGCGCGGTTCACCGAATTTGGCGTGGCACCTGAAACCCTGGCCCTGATGCGGAAGATGGTGGCCAATGGCGAAGTTGACGCGTTGGTACCGGAGCGCGTGTGGCAGGAGGTTGCACGCGGCCTGATGGAAGCCCGGCCTTCGCGCATGTTTCAGGTGCTGCGGGACTGCGGTGCCCTGGACCGACTGTTCCCCGAGATCGACCGCCTGTTCGGGGTGCCGCAACCCCCCGCGCATCATCCTGAAATCGATACCGGCGTCCACGTCATGCTGGTGGTGGATTGGGCGGCGAAACAGAACGCCAGCCTGGCTGTCCGTTTTGCCGCGTTAACGCACGATCTGGGCAAGGGCGTCACCCCCCCGGCGTTGTGGCCTCACCATCATGGACACGAAGTGAAAAGCGTGGCGCTGGTGCGCGCCCTCAGCGCGCGTATCCGGGTGCCGGTCGAGTGTCGTGAACTGGCGGTTGCCGTGGCACGCGATCACGGCAACATTCACCGTGCCACGGAACTGCGCGCGGCCACCCTCGTCGAATTATTTGAACGCGTCGATGCGTTTCGACGCCCCGAGCGATTCCTGGAAATCGTGCAGGCGTGCGAATGCGATTTTCGTGGACGCCCCGGGTACGAAACCCGCGATTACGCTGCATCCGGTTATTTGCAGCAGGCGCTGGCAATTGCGCGGGGGGTGGATGCCGGCGCCGTCGCCCGGACCGCCGCCCCTGACCGGATACGCGAGGCGGTGTTTCGCGCGCGAACGCGCGCTGTCGATGCCTGGCGCGCACAAACATGATGAGGAACCCTTATGCCCTACAGTGAACAAACCGTCCGGTCCGTGCGTCCGTGGTCAGATAAAACTTTCAGCTTTACGGTGAGCCGTCCGCAAGACTTCGCATTTGAAAACGGCGAATTCGTGACCATCGGCCTGAAACAGGAAGGCAAGATGGTGGCGCGCGCCTATTCCATCGTCTCTACTGCCGATCACAGCGATCTGGAGTTTCTCAGCATCCACGTGCCGGATGGCCCGCTGACCAGCCGCCTGGCGCAGATTCGTCCGGGCGATAGCGTTTGGGTTAACAGCAAGGCCACGGGCTCGCTTACGCTCAATCATGTGTTGCCCGGACGCGTCCTCTATATGCTGTCCACCGGCACCGGCCTGGCCCCGTTTATGTGCCTGATTCGCGATCCCGAACTCTATGCGCGCTACGACACCGTCGTGCTGGTGCATTCCGTGCGCTCGGTAGCCGAACTGGCCTACCGTGAAGAGATCGAAGGCCTTGACAATCCGCAGCTGCATTATGTGCCAACCGTCACCCGCGAGCCTTTTCCGACCGCCGAACGGGGTGGGGATTTGTTTCGCTCAGGCGCATTGTCGCAACGGCTGGGCCTGCCTGCGCCCGATCCGGAGCAGGATCGGGTGATGATTTGCGGCAACCCGGAGATGACGCGCGAGATGACGCATCACCTCAAGGATGCGGGCTGGACGCTGACCAATCATCGCGGCATTGGCAACTTCACGACCGAGGTTGCCTTCGTGATTCACCACGATTAAGGCTTGCCGTAACTGAACGCGCAGGCGGCCACGGCCCGCCTGCGCGTTCAGTAGACGACTGACCTGTCAGCCGTCCTGCCCCGATTTAATGATGGCCGCGCCCGTGGTGACGTTTCGAGTGGTTATTCGGCCGACCGTAGTCATAGTGTCCGCCATGTTGCGGCGGTACCGCGACATAGTGGCTGGGATAATAGGACCGCGGCGCTGTGTAGTGCCGGGTTCCGGACCCATATACCACCGGGTAACTGTCATGGTGGCCGCTGCTCAGGGTGACGCTGAAATGAGGCTGCGGTGTGACTATATGGCCATAGTTATAGCTGTCCCGGGCGAGGGCCGCCCCCGAAGCGGTTAACAGTGCAGTAGCGATTAGAAGGGTGCGTAGCATACGATTCTCCTTGATTGAAATGTGAAGGGTTGGTGAGGGTTAATCAATCCGTCCTTAATATTTGCGGCGCGGGTGATCGTCGTTCCAGTGGCCGGGCCGGCGATAGTCGGCCACCTTGAAGTCGACATCCACGGCTACCCAGTCGCCCGGATCGTAGTCCATGCGCGTGGTGTAATCCCGACCCTGAAAGCGATACCGGACGTCGTAACCGGTGACAACCTGGCGGAAGTTGTCTTCGGTGCGGCAGCGCTCCACCTGGCGGGGATACGATTCGGTGTGGGCGCTGCCATCGTTCCAGCGATTGCCCACAACGGCTCCGGTCGCAGCACCGACAGCCGCCGCGGCCACCTTGCCGTTCCCCTTGCCGACGGTGGAGCCCAGCAGGCCGCCCGCAATGGCCCCAATGATCGTGCTGCCCGTGTTGTTGCCATTGCGGTAGCTGCGGGTTTCATAGCCCGAGGTTTCCGTCCAGCATTCACGGCGCGGCTCGTTGATGGTGTCGTAGATGGGGGTGCTCGACAGAACCCGGGCGCGGGAAGTGAATCCGGCGCCGTCCCGCTCATGCCCGGCCTGGGCCGCCCCGCTGGCGGCAAGCAGGGTTGCGACCAGGGTGAGGCTGAAGATCTTGTTGCCATTGGGTATCGATGTTTTCATGCTGACTCTCCTTGCTACAGTGAAATGGGTGGATAGGGCTTAGTGACGGTCGCGCGGGCGTTCATCCCGTTCATCCTGTCGCTGCTGCCGGCGTTCGTAACCGTAACCATAGCCGCGCGGCTCATCACGTTCGACTTCGCGCCGCGGGTCGCGCCGCTCGTCTCGACGCAGCTCGCGCTTGTCGGGACGGGTTTCCGCGGCTTGGTCGCGCTTGGCAATGACGAATGCGCCGTTCAAAAAATCCGGTGCGGCCTGAACCGGGGCAGCCAAAAGCAGTCCCAGTGTCGCAGCGCCAAAAATCCAGCTTTTCCGTTTGTTCATCGTTTTCTCCGTTTCCTTGGTTGCGGTGCTTCGCTTCCATGCTTCACAGTCTGGTTGAGGAAAGTAAGCGTACTGTTTCATGCCGGGGTGATTTTGTAACAGTGTGTAACCGCGGTGTGAATGTCCCCCCGGCTCCACTGCTATAGTTGCCGCATGGAAAACCACACCATTTTTGTCACCGATGACGACCCGGGGATTCGGGAGCTTGTTGCCGAATACCTGACCAGTCAGGGCTACGCGGTCAAGACAGCGGCCGACGCGGCCGCGCTGGACAGCCTGCTGGCCTCGCAATTACCCGACCTGCTTGTGCTCGACTGGATGATGCCGGGCGAGGATGGATTGTCGATTGCACGCCGACTGAGAGCACAGCCCGGTTTCCCGCCCATTATCATGCTGTCGGCCAAGGGCGAGGATATCGACCGCATCATCGGCCTCGAGGTTGGGGCCGATGACTATCTCCCCAAACCATTCAATCCGCGCGAGCTGCTGGCACGCATTCGTGCCGTGCTGCGGCGGAATAACGGAACTGTCGCGCCGGCCGCAACCGAAACGGCAAAGCGATTCCAGTTCGGCCCGTTCAGTGTCAACCTCGATGCCCGCACGCTCAACCGCGATCACGAGGAAATCCCCCTGACCACGGGTGAGTACGAATTGCTTGAAATCTTCGTGACCCATGCGAATCGGGCGCTTTCGCGGGACTGGCTGATGGATCAGTTACGCGGATTTGAACGCGACCCCTTCGATCGCAGTATCGATGTCAGGGTGAACCGGCTACGCAAGAAAATCGAGGAAGACCCGTCGCACCCCGCCTACATCCGGACCCAGCGCGGCCAGGGCTATCTGTTTGTACCGCAGGGTAAAGGGTGAGACGCTTTCCTTACTCGTTGTATGCACGGACAGCGCTGGCGCTGGCACTGGCATTTATTGTTTTTCAGGCCGTGGCGTTCTGGGTGGTCAGCCGCACCATGATCATCCCTGTGGCCGAGCGCTCGGCGGACGATCTGGCCGGCTTGATCGTGTTGTCTGCCCAAACCTGGGTGGAACTGCCCCCCGTCACGCGGGCATCGTTTGAACGTGAACTGGCCAGGCGTCACGGCCTGCGTCTCACCACGACTGAGGTCGCGGCGACGGTGGATGCTCCCCGCTTTGCGTTCCGCCGGGAAATCGAGGCCGCACTGGGCAGCCGGACGGGCGGCGCGGTCAAGCTGCGCGGGGTGCCCGGCACCCGGGCGGCCTGGCTGGATATTCCGCTGGGCGGTCATGATTTGCATGTTGGTTTTTTCCCGGATCGCTATGCCGTCAAGGTGCCGTTGGCGGCGATTGCCGTGGTGGCAGTGGGCACGCTGCTCAGCTTGTTGACGGCGCTGTTTCTGGTGCGCCGCATCACCGTACCGCTTGCACGCGCGGCGCAGGCGGCTCGCCTGGTGGGGGCGGGAAAGTTACCCGAGCCACTGCCGGAAACCGGTCCCGCCGAGCTGGCCGAGTTGGCGCGACGTTTCAATATCATGGCGACCGAGGTGCGCGAACTGCTGGATAACCGCACTACGCTGCTGGCGGGGATTTCGCATGACTTGCGCACGCCGATGACGCGGCTCCAGCTCAATCTGGAAATGTTGCGGGGGGGCTCGGCCTCCAGCCAGGACGCGAGAATTGACCGGGCAGTAGCCGATCTGGCCGATATGAACAAACTCATTTCCGGCTATCTGGAACTGGCGCGCACCACGCAGCCGGAAGCGAGAGTGCGGTTCGATCTGGCCGGATTGCTGGAAGCGGTTGCCGCCGATTCCGGTCTGGAATGGCCTGCCACCGCCCCTTGTGAAATTGAGGCCGGACGACTTGCAGTGCGCCAGATCGTAGCCAACCTGATCCAGAATGCCCAGCGCTACGGCGGCGGCCACCCTGTCGATTTGATTCTGGAATGCACGAAAAATCAGGCCCGGGTGATCATTCGCGATACGGGTGACGGCATCCCGGAAGACCAGCTGGAAAAAGTGTTCAGGCCGTTTTATCGGCTGGAGGCCTCGCGTTCACCTGCTACAGGCGGCACCGGATTGGGGCTGGCGATTGTTCGCCAGCTGGCGGCAACGAATGGATGGCAGGTCCTGCTGAGAAACCGTCCGGCGGGCGGGTTGGAGGCGGTACTGGCTATACCGCGGGAAGTTTCAGGCCGTGTGCTCCGTACTCCGCCGCAGTAGCCGAAATTCCACAAACAGCAGGGTCACGCTGAACATCGACATGCGTCGGGTGCTGCCCCTGAAATAGCCCAGCGGCGCGCGGGACAGATTGACACTCATGTTAATGGCACGGCCGAGCTGCATCAGGCAGTAGGCTGGCGGGCAAACAGGGAAAACTGGACGAACAGCAGCGATAGACTGGTCAGGCTCATGCGCTCGGTCTGACCATAAAACCAGGCAAAAGGCGAGGCGCTGAGTTCGAGTACCAGTTGTTTTTTACCGAATTGCAGTTTCATGATGGACTCCGGGACAGGGTGTGTTGCCTGAATACCAGCAATGGCTGTGCCACCTCGGTATGCCCCCGTTTAATATCTAAAATAATATATAAAACAATCGGTTGAGAACTGTCGGGGAAAGCCGGTTAAATTCCCCTGTCTCTTTATGACGGAAATCCGTCAATCCCTGATGATGCGGCCATCATGTGGCAGGCAATCTCGGGCGTTTCACGGGGGACTGCGTCCGTATTTGAGACCAAGGTAGAATCCGGCTTTACGATTTAAGTGGTGCGTGTTCTGCGTATCACCCCTTTGGCATGATCATCCTTAAAAATCTCAGCCTGCGGCGTAGCGCCAAGGTCCTGCTCGACAATGCGTCGGTCTCCATCAATCCCGGTGAACGGGTCGGCCTGGTCGGGCGCAACGGCGCCGGCAAGTCCAGCCTGTTCGCGCTTCTGAACGGCACCCTGCACGAGGACAAGGGCGACTTTTCGATTCCCGCGCAGTGGCGCATGGCCCAGGTGGCGCAGGACATGCCGGAAACCAGCGAATCCGCGACCGATTTCGTCATCGCCGGCGATACCGCGCTGGCCGAAGCGCAGGCCGAAGTGGAAGCCGCCGAGGCCAGCGACGACGGCGAACGCATGGCGCACGCCTACATGGCGCTGCACGACGCCGGCGCGCACGACGCGCAATCGCGCGCGCAGGCGCTGATTCTCGGCCTGGGGTTTCAGGTGCGCGAATTGAATCAGCCGGTCAACAGCTTTTCCGGCGGCTGGCGGATGAGACTTCAGTTAGCCCGCGCGCTGATGTGCCCATCCGAACTGATGCTGCTCGACGAACCCACCAACCACCTCGACCTCGATGCGCTGGTCTGGCTGGAAGCCTGGCTCAAGAAATATCCCGGCACCATGCTGGTGATCAGCCACGACCGTGAATTTCTCGACGCCGTGACCACTGTCACCCTGCACATCGAGAATGGCCAGCTCACCCGCTACGGCGGCAACTACAGTGCCTTTGAAGACATGCACGCCGAGCAGCTGGCGCTGCATCAGGCCGCGTTTTCCAAGCAGCAGGAAAAAATCGCCCACCTGCAGGACTTCATCAACCGCTTCAAGGCCAAGGCCAGCAAGGCCAAGCAGGCGCAAAGCCGGGTCAAGGCGCTGGACCGCATGGAGCGTCTGGCACCCATGCTCGCAAACGCCGACTTTACCTTTGAATTCAAGGAGCCGCAGAACCTGCCCAACCCGATGCTGTCGATCGACGCGGCCAGCTTTGGCTACCCGCCGCCAGCCGGCGCGCCGCCCGGCACCCCGCCCACGGTCATCGTGCGCGGTGTCAGCAAATCGGTGTTCGCCGGCCAGCGCATCGGCATCCTCGGCGCCAACGGCCAGGGCAAATCGACGCTGGTGAAAACCGTCGCCCGCACGCTGCCGGTGGTCGCAGGCGAAGTGCTCGAAGGCCGCGGCCTCAACATCGGCTACTTCGCGCAGCAGGAACTCGACGTGCTGCGCCCCACCGATACCCCGCTCGAACACATGATCCGTCTCGCCCGCGACACCATCGCCAACGGCGGCGCCGGCCAGTTCAGCAGCCGTGAGCAGGACCTGCGCACCTTCCTCGGCACCTTCAACTTCAACGGCGACATGGTCAAACAGGCCGTCGGCACCATGAGCGGCGGCGAAAAAGCGCGGCTGGTGCTGTGCATGATCGTGTGGCAGCGGCCCAACCTGTTGCTGCTGGACGAACCGACCAACCACCTCGACCTCGCCACGCGCGAGGCGCTGGCGATGGCGCTCAACGAATTCGAAGGCACCGTCATGCTGGTCAGCCACGACCGCGCCCTGTTGCGCTCCGTGTGCGACGAGTTCTGGATGGTCAGCAAAGGCGGCGTTGAACCGTTCGACGGCGACCTGGACGACTACCAGCGTTATCTGCTGGACGAGAGCAAGCGCCTGCGCGAAGAAATCAAGCAGGCCGGCAAGGTGGCTGATGCCCCGGTGGTGAAAGCGGAGCCTGCGCCGGTGGCGGCGAAGAAGCCGGTTGCTTCGGGCAAGGTCAAGTCGCTCAGGCAGAAACAGGAGCGGCTCGATAAAAGCATGGCTGCGTTGCAGGCGGAGAAGGCTGCGTTCGAAGCACGGCTGTCCGGGACGCTTTCGGTTGAGGAGATAACCGAAACGGGCAAGCAGCTCCAGCACGTCATTGACGAGTTGGCGATTGAAGAGGGGGAGTGGCTGGCGTTGGCGGGGGAGATTGAAGCGTTGGAAGCGGCGGGCGCCTAGGCGTGCACCCGACAAATGCTGTGCCGTCATTGCGAGAGAATCGAAGCAATCCAGTTTGTGGATGGGCGCGAAGCAGCGTTGATGGTTAAACCTTCGCTGGGCTGTTGACCGTTGGCCGGGGTTGCCGGCGGCAAGTCACTTTCTTTTGCTTCGCCAAAAGAAAGTGACCAAAGAAAAGGCGACCCCGCTCATCCCCGAAACCCCGAAAATCGAGCCGGCCGGGTGGGCGGCAAAGAACTCGCCCCGCTTTTGTTATTTTGAATTGGTTTTTTGTGAGCGGGACTCAACACCTTTGCCGCTGATCCACCCGTCAGGCTCAATTTTCGGCGGGGCTGAGAGGGGCGAAAGTCAAAACCAGGACGGCGGTGATGGGACGTTTGCGATTACTATTTTGGCTTCAGACAGCCGTTTCGGCAGCCAATTGTTCAGACTGTAGCAAAAGTCGAGGCCTGACCCTCTGGCTACTTCAATGCTGTGCCGTCATTGCGAGAGAATCGAAGCAATCCAGTTTGTGGATGGGCGCGGAGCAGCGTTGATGGTTAAACCTTCGCTGGGCTGCTGACCGTTGGCCGGGGTCGCCTTTTCTTTGGTTACTTTATTTGGCGAGACAAAGAAAGTAACTAGTTGCCGGGCTACCCCCGGCCAACGGTCAGCAGCCCATCGCAATCCCCAACTACAACCAAACCCGAAACCCCCTCCAACCACGTTAAAATGCCGCTTTCCCGAAAAGCCGCTTATTCGCCGTGAAACCCACCTTTCAGGACACCATCCTTACCCTGCAACGCTACTGGGCCGAGCGCGGCTGCGCGCTGCTGCAGCCTTACGACATGGAAGTCGGCGCGGGCACCTCGCACACCGCGACCTTTCTGCGCGCGCTCGGCCCCGAGCCGTGGAAGGCCGCTTATGTTCAGCCGAGTCGCCGCCCAAAGGACGGCCGCTATGGCGACAACCCGAACCGCCTGCAGCATTACTACCAGTTCCAAGTGGTGCTGAAGCCGGCGCCGGCGGACATTCTGGAGCTGTATCTGGGCTCGCTCGAAGCGCTGGGATTCGATCTGAAAAAGAACGACGTGCGCTTTGTCGAGGATGACTGGGAAAATCCGACGCTCGGCGCCTGGGGGTTGGGCTGGGAGGTGTGGCTGAACGGGATGGAAGTCACCCAGTTTACCTATTTCCAGCAGGTTGGCGGCATCGACTGCAAGCCGATCACCGGCGAGATCACCTACGGTCTGGAGCGCCTCGCGATGTATCTGCAGGGCGTGGAAAGCGTGTACGACCTGGTGTGGACCGAGGGGCTGACGTATCGCGACGTATATCACCAGAACGAGGTCGAGCAGTCGACCTACAACTTCGAGCACAGCGATGTCGATTTCCTGCTCGCCGCGTTTAGCGCGCACGAGAAGACCGCGCAGGAACTGATGGCGGCGCAACTGGCGCTGCCGGGGTATGAACAGGTACTCAAGGCTGCACACACCTTCAACCTGCTGGACGCGCGCGGCGCGATTTCGGTGACCGAGCGCGCGGCCTACATCGGCCGCATCCGTAACCTGGCACGCGCAGTGGCGAAGAGTTATCTCGACAGCCGGGCGCGGCTGGGCTTCCCGATGGCGCCCAAGGCGTGGGCGGATGAAGTGACCGCGCAAATCAAAAAACAGACTGAAAAGAAGGCGGCAGCATGAGTAAGCAAAATCTGCTCGTCGAACTCTTTGTCGAAGAACTGCCCCCCAAGGCACTGAAAAAACTGGGGGCGTCTTTCGCGGCTTCCCTTGCTGAAAGCCTGGTGGCACAGGGACTGGCTGACGCGAATGCGGCTGTCACCGATTTCGCCACGCCACGCCGCCTGGGCGTACGCATTGAAAACGTGCTGGCGCGCGCTGCCGACAAGCCGGTGTCGGCCAAGTTGATGCCGGTGAGTGTGGGCCTGGATGCCGACGGCAAAGCCACGCCTGCGTTGTTGAAGCGTTTGACAGCGCTGGGTGCGGATGCGTCGGCGGTTGCGCAATTGCGCCGCGCGCCGGACGGCAAGAATGAGGTGCTGTTCCACGACAGCATCGCTCCCGGCACCACGCTGGCCGAGGGCCTGCCGCGCGCGCTGGAAGCCGCGATGGCGAAGCTGCCGATTCCCAAGGTGATGACCTATCAGCTGGCCGATGGCTGGACCACGGTCAATTTCGTGCGGCCAGTGCATGGGCTGGTGGCGCTGCATGGCGCGGATGTGGTGCCGATGTCGGTGCTGGGCCTGCAGTCGGGGCGCAACACGCAGGGCCATCGCTTCGAGGCGCGCGTCAGCCCGGTGGTGATTGCGTCGGCCGACAGCTATGTCGCGCAGATGCTGGACGAAGGGGCGGTGATCGCCAGCTTTACTGAGCGCCGCGCCGAAATCGTGCGCCAGTTGCAGGCCGCCGCCGCGCCCTCGGGCTTGACGCCCATTGACGACGACGCGCTGCTGGACGAAGTCACCGCGCTGGTCGAGCGCCCCAATGTGCTGGTTGGCAAGTTCGAGGCAACCTATCTCGAAGTGCCGCAGGAATGCCTGATCCTGACCATGAAGGCAAACCAGAAATATTTCCCGTTGCTGGATGCGGCGGGCAAGCTCACCAGCCAGTTCCTGATTGTGTCCAACATCTCGCCCGACGACGCGTCGGCGGTGATCCAGGGTAACGAACGCGTGGTGCGCCCGCGTCTTGCTGACGCCAAGTTCTTCTTCGATCAGGACCGCAAGAAGACGCTCGAATCGCGTGTATTCGGACTGGCCAAGGTGGTGTACCACAACAAGCTCGGTACCCAGGGTGATCGCGTAACGCGGGTGCAGGCAATCGCCCGTGCCATCGGGCAGATGTTGGGGAACGAGGAGCTGGCGTTGCACGCGGAACACGCTGCGCTGTTGGCCAAGGCCGACCTACTTACCGACATGGTCGGCGAGTTTCCAGAGCTGCAAGGCATCATGGGGCGCTATTACGCGCAGCACGATGGCTTGTCAGAAGATATTGCCTTTGCCATCGAGGATCACTACAAACCCCGGTTTTCGGGCGACGAATTGCCACGCAGTGATGTAGGTGTATGCGTGGCATTAGCGGACAAGTTAGAGACGATTCTTGGAATGTTTCAAATAGGTGAATTACCTACTGGCGACAAAGATCCATTTGCACTGCGACGTCATGCTTTTGGGATAATTCGCTTATGTACTGAGAAGAATTTGCTGCTTTCGATACCAGATTTGCTGGAAGCATCGGCCGCTGCTTTCGCGTCCGACACGCCGGCACCTTTATTCGTTGATAGGCTTAAAGAGAATGCCCTTTCGCGAGGTGAGCCGTTTGCAATCCTTACAGTTAATCGCCATATAAGCAGTGAGTCTCAGATAAAGGTCTTGGACTTTATTTTCGACCGTTTGAGCGGAGTACTGCGCGACCAAGGCTTTACTGCGCATGAAGTCGATGCCGTGCTCGCGCCACGCCCTCCCATTCTGGCCGATATCCCCAAACGTCTTAATGCGGTTCATGCTTTTGCCGTTATGCCCGAAGCCCCGGCGCTGGCCGTCGCCAACAAGCGCGTCGGCAACATCCTGAAAAAAGTTGAAGGCGACGTGGGGAATGCGCCCGATCCAGCGCTGTTTGTCGAAGCCGCCGAGACCGCGTTGTTTGCGGCGCTCAGCGAGATCGCGCCCAGTGCCGATGCCGTGTTTGCGTCGGGCGACTACACCGCGTCGCTACAGGTATTGGCTGCTCTGAAAGCCCCGGTCGACGCCTTCTTCGATAACGTGATGGTCAATGCCGACGATCCCGCATTGAAAGCCAACCGACTGGCGCTATTGAACCAGTTGCACCAGACCATGAACCGGGTGGCTGACATCTCCCGCCTGGCCGCCTAAACTCACGTCATGAAACTCATCATTCTCGATCGCGACGGCGTCATCAATATCGACTCCGACCAGTTCATCAAGTCGCCGGATGAATGGAAACCCATCCCCGGCAGTCTGGAGGCGATTGCGCGGCTGACGCGCGATGGCTGGCGCGTGGTGGTGGCGACCAATCAGTCGGGGCTCGCGCGCGGGCTGTTCGAAATGGCGACACTGAACGCGATCCACGCCAAGATGCACAAGGCGGTGGCGCAGGCGGGAGGACGTATTGACGCGGTGTTTTATTGCCCGCACGCGGCCGATATGCATTGCGATTGCCGCAAGCCAAAAACGGGTCTGTTCAATGAGATCGCGACGCGTTACGGCATCGGCCTGCTGGACGTGCCTGCCATTGGCGATTCGTTGCGCGATCTGGAAGCGGCAGCCCGTGTAGGCGCGCGTCCCATGCTGGTAAAAACCGGAAAGGGCACGAAAACCCTGGTGGCGGGCGGTTTGCCCGCAAATACGCCGGCATTCTCCGATTTAAGCGAGGCAGTCGAACACCTGCTTGTGGCAGTGGCATGAACCGGTTTCGCTCGGTGGTTTTTGTGGTGGTGCAGACAGTGCTGACGCTTTTTTTCAGCGTGATAGCCCTGCTCAGTTTTCCGTTCTCCGCGCATACGCGTTACCGGCTGATTACCGGTTACAACCATATGGTCATCGTGCTCGCCCGCTGGGTGCTGGGGATCCATTATGTGGTTCTGGGTGCTGAAAACCTGCCGAAACAGCCGGCGATCATTCTGGCCAAGCATCAATCGGCATGGGAAACCGTCGCATTTCTGTGTCTGTTCCCCCCGGTCTCGCCGGTGATCAAGCAGGAGTTGCTGAAACTGCCTTTTTTCGGCTGGGCATTTCGCATGCTGTCACCGATTGCCATTGATCGCAGTGCCGGCCGGGAAGCGCTGAAGCAGATAGTCGCGCAGGGGAAGGAAAAGCTTGCGGCCGGATTCTGGGTCCTGGTGTTTCCCGAAGGCACGCGGATGGCGCCCGGTGAAAAAGGCCGTTATGGGATTGGCGGCGGCTGGCTGGCTGCCGAGACCGGTGTGCCGATTGTGCCGGTCGCGCATAATGCGGGTGAGGTGTGGCCGAAAAATGCCTTCGTCAAGCGTCCGGGCACCATTACGGTCAGCATTGGCCCGCCGATTGCCACTCAGGGGAAAAGTGCGGCGGATCTGACGCGTGAGGTTGAAGCCTGGATTGAACACGAAATGACGAGGTTGCCCCCTGCTGCCGCGCGCAAATAATGGGGTGTTGCAGATCGGCGATGCGGCCGTGCCGTATCAGCTGCGGCGTTCGCGTCGCCGCCGAACCCTGGGTTTGACGGTCACCCAGAAGGAAGTGCGTATTCATGCGCCCAGCTGGACCCCGCGCGACGAAATCGAACGCTATGTGATTCGGCAGCAAAGCTGGCTCACGCGCGTCTGGGCCCGGATACAGGCCCGCCGCCCGCAGCCGGTGTCCGGGTCGTTGCAACCGGTCCATTATTTAGGCCGGCGGCTTGCGCTCGACGTGCGGCCTTCGCTGTTTGAGGAAGTTCGTCGCCATGGCGGCACCTTGCGCATACACGCCCCTGTCAATGCGGATGTGCGCGCATTGGTGCGCGACTGGCTGCACGGGCGCGCCGCGCGGATTTTACACTGGCGGCTGACGCGCATTGCGCAGCAACTGGAGCGTAAGCCTGCCCGCTTTGCCTTGTCCAATGCCCAGACGCAGTGGGGCAGTTGCACCCAGCGGGGCCATATTCGGCTCAACTGGCGGCTGGTGCAGGCGCCGCTCCCCGTGATCGATTATGTTGCGGCGCATGAGCTTGCGCATCTGATTCACCTGGATCACTCCCCGCGTTTCTGGGCCGAGGTGGCCAGGCTGTGCCCCGATTCCAGTGGGCGTCGTGCCGAATTGCGTACCATGAGCGGGACCCTGTTCCAGATCTGAGCCGAGTTACCATTCGGCCAGTTTTCATGAAAGGAAAACACAATGCGACTGCTTCACACCATGCTGCGCGTCGGCGATCTGGATCGCTCGATCGCTTTCTATACCGACGTGCTCGGCATGAAACTGTTGCGCCGGAAGGATTACCCGGGCGGCAAGTTCACGCTCGCTTTCGTTGGCTATGACACCGAAGACAAAGCCAGCGTGCTGGAGTTGACCTACAACTGGGGGGTCGACGCCTACGAGATCGGTAGCGGGTATGGCCATATCGCACTGGAAGTGGATGATGCCTATGCGGCATGTAACGCCGCCGCCGCCAAAGGTGGCAAGGTGTTACGCGCGGCGGGCCCGATGTCGCACGGCACCACTGTGATCGCATTCATTGCCGATCCCGATGGCTATGCGATCGAATTCATCCAGAAAGGCACAGCGGGCTGGACACGGGACACCGCCTCCGCGTAGGCCCACAGCAAAGCGCTCACCAGTTCCGCCGGCCTTGTCCGGGACGCCCGGCCAGCCGGGCTGGAATTGCATTGGCGGCGCGCGGGCCCCTGCGCGATGGGAACCCTGGAGAGTCGCGGCAGTCCAGATGGACCCCACTTCAGAAAGTCAACTCATGACCGATCTGTTTTCACCCGCGCGTTTTGGTGCGATTGAGCTTGCCAACCGTGTCGTCATGTCGTCGCTTACGCGAAATCGCGCCGGCGCCGGCAACGTGCCCACCCCGTTGATGGCAGCGTATTATCGCCAGCGTGCCAGCGCCGGCCTGATCCTCACCGAGGCCACGCCGGTTTGCCCTGAAGGGCATGGCTATCCGCGCACCCCGGGTATTCATAGTACGGAGCAGATCGCAGGCTGGAAACAGGTGACGGAGGCGGTGCATGATGCGGGGGGGAAAATCGCGGTGCAGCTCTGGCATGTGGGACGCATTTCGCATCCCGATCTGCAGCCGGATGGCATTCTGCCCGTGGCACCGTCGGCAATTCGACCGGCCGGGCAGGTATTCACCGGGACGGCAATGAAAGATTTCGTCACGCCGCGCGCACTTGCGCTTTCAGAGCTGCCGGGCGTGGTTGAAAGTTATGCGCGGGCTACGCGTAATGCGATGGAGGCCGGTTTTGATGGCATTGAAATCCATGCCGGCAACGGCTATCTGCTCGATCAGTTTCTGCGTTCGTCTACCAATCAGCGCACCGACAACTATGGCGGCAGCAAGGAAAACCGGGCGCGGCTGTTGCTCGAAGTGATGGCGGCGGTGGGCAAGGAAATCGGCCATGATCGTGTGGGCCTGCGCTTGTCACCGGTTACTGTATTCAATGACATCAGCGATGCCCATCCTCAGGAGACATTCGATTATGTGGTAGCGCAGCTCAATCCCATGAACCTGGCATTTCTTGACCTGATGCAAGGTACGGGCGGTTCGCCTGAAACTGAGTGGTTGCCGTTTGACTACGCCAAGTTGCGCGCCGTCTATTCGGGCAATCTCATTCTCAATAATGAGTATGGGTTGGAGACGGCCCAGCAGGCGTTGGCATCGGGTGCGGCCGATGCGATCGCGTTTGGCCGTTTGCTGCTGGCCAATCCGGATCTGGTCGCCCGTTTTCGACAGGGTGCCGAACTCAATGCCCCGGATTACGCGCGGTTGTACAGCGGTGAAGAAAAGGGGTACACCGATTATCCGTTTATGACGGCCTGACGGCCTGGGGTGTCGGAGACGCCAAGTTGATGATGCCGGGGGAGTAACGAACCGCGGCGCCAGAGGCGAGCGGGTGTGCCTGTTTGCCTTGACACTTCTCTGCGTGTGGCTCTTTTTATTGAATGGGCAGGGGGGGTCAGCTTCAGGCTGCCGTTGTTGTAATCGCAGGCATCGGTCTGGTCGCAGGCTACGGCTTCATCGCGCAAAACCGCATTCCGCCATACAGGAATAGCGATTCATAGCCCTGGCCGCGCGCGCTGCCGGCAACGTGGTGTAAAGCAGGGCCGCAAGCAGGAAGAAGATGGTCAGCCGCAATCCGCCTTGCCAGCGTGTCTTGCGCCACCGCGCAGGCCACAGCGCTGCCCATAGCAACAGGGGGCAAGAATCCAGGACAGCACCACCAGATCGAACCCGAAACCGTGCAGGAATACCCCCGGCCATAACGCGAGCGGGGCTTTGTCCAGCCCGGTGTGGAGCGTCAGGATAAGCCGCGTCAACGTGGCGACCGAGACGAACAGGAGGTCGAGGTGAATGAAGGGAATGGGGGCGCGAGATGCGCGAAGCGGGATTTCATCAGCACGGGGATTCGGCTTTGGCGGCGGTAAGATACAAGGCAATGGCTTCGTAGTCGGAAACCGGCAGCGCCTCTGCCCGCAGTCCTGCATCGATATTCAGGGCGAGATAGTCGTCCGCCTTGAGGAAATTGCCGAGCGTGTTCCTCAAGGTTTTGCGGCGTTGGGAAAACGCAGCCAGCACGATTCGTGCAAACAGGGCCTCATCGACCGGGATGATTTCGGCCGGCGTTTTTGGAATCAGCCGGACCACGGCCGAATCGACTTTGGGTGGCGGGTTGAATGCAGCAGGCGGGACATCCAGCAACCATTCGAGATGGAACCGGCGCTGCAGCATGACGGTGAGCCGACCGTAATCATTGGTCGAGGGCTCGGCCACCATGCGCTCGACCACTTCTTTCTGCAACATGAAATGAAGATCCCGGATGTGCGCGGCAAACTCGACCAGGTGGAACAGCAAGGGCGTCGAAATATTGTAGGGCAGGTTACCGACTATGCGCAGCTCATGGCCCAGCGTCGAGAAATCAAACTTCAGCGCATCGCCGCCATGCACGGTGAGCCGGTCCGCGTCCCAGGTTTTTTGAAGGCGCGCGACGATGTCGCGGTCGAGCTCGACCGCATGCAGATGCGGCAGACGGTCCAGCAAGGGACGGGTGAGCGCGCCCAGTCCCGGTCCGATTTCGACGAGGGTGTCACCGGTTCGGGGATGGATGGCGTTGACAATGGCGTGAATGATGCTGTCATCGATGAGGAAGTTCTGGCCGAAGCGCTTGCGTGGCGTATGCATGGTCAGGAGGCTTCAGTGAGCGGGAGGGCGGGCGGCCATCTCCAGCGCCACGTCGATGGCCGCCAACAGGCTGCTCACTTCGGCGCGCCCGCTGCCGGCCAGTTCAAGCGCCGTGCCATGATCGACCGAGGTGCGAATGAACGGCAGACCGAGCGTGATGTTTACGCCCGTGCCGAAACTCGCGTACTTGAGCACGGGCAGCCCCTGATCGTGATACATCGCCAGGATGGCGTCGCACGGCTCCTGGCGAATCCGCGAGAACAGGGTATCGGCTGGCAGCGGGCCGACGAGGGTCATGCCTTCCTGTTCACGCAGGCGGTCTAGCGTGGAGGCGATAAAATCGATCTCCTCACGTCCCAGATGACCGGATTCGCCGGCGTGCGGGTTCAGCCCGGCGACCAGGATGCGCGGTAACGCGATACCGAATTTGCGTTGCAGGTCGTCATGCAGAATGCGAATCACCTGCGTCAGAAGCTCGGGCGTGATCGCGTCCGCCACCTCGCGCAAAGGCAGGTGCGTTGTGGCAAGCGCAACGCGCAGGCCACCGCCGGCGAGCATCATCACGACCCGCTTCGTATCGCTGCGGTCGGCCAGATATTCGGTATGGCCGCTGAAGGCAAAGCCGGCATCGTTGATGATGCCCTTATGCACCGGCGCGGTGACCATGGCGCGGTAAGTGCCGTTCATGCACCCGGCCAGCGCCGCATCGAGCAAGCCCAGCACGTAAGCGCTATTGGCGGCATCGAGCTGGCCTGGCGTCACGGCGGCGGCCGCCGGAAAATGGCGCACATGCAAGGCGCCGGGTTGGTGCGCGGGGATGGATTCGGTGGTGATGAAATTGACGTGGATGCCCAGTTGCGCCGCTCGGGCGCGCAATACATCGATGTCACCGAGCACCGATAAGCGGCAAGGCAGTGGCTGATGCGATAGCGCAATACACAGGTCAGGGCCGATGCCGGCGGGCTCCCCTGCGGTAAGGGCGATCGCGGGCAGGTTCAACGCGGTGCTTGGCCCCGGGGGATTCAATTGATCGGGCGCAGTTCGACGTAAGCCGAGTCGCGGATCTGGCGTACCCAGTCCTCGAAGGCTTCTTCGGCTTTGCGTTCGCGAATCGCCTGGCGCGCCACGAATTTCTGGCGTTCCTGCGTGACGTCCTGGCTGCGTCGCGCCAATACCTCAATCAAATGGAAGCCGAACGGCGATTGTATGGGCGCGCTCAGTTCGCCCGGTTTCAGGGCATCCATTGCTTTTTCGAACTCCGGCACGGTATCGCCCGGATTGATCCAGCCCAGGTCGCCGCCTTTGGATGCACTGGCATCCTCGGAATGCAGGCGGGCCAGTTCGTCGAATTTCACCCCGTTTTCGATCCGCTCCTTGAGCTGCAGCAAGCGCGCGCGCGCGTCGGCTTCCGAAGTCAGTTCGTTGGTCTTGATCAGGATGTGACGGGCGTGGGTCTGGGTGACATTGAGCGTCGCATCGAGCCCACGCTTGTCGATGAGTTTCAGAATATGAAAGCCATTGCTGCTTTGAAGCAGCGGGCTGACTTGTCCCGGTTGCATGAGTTTCAGGGGATCGATAAACAGCGTGGGCAGCTTACCGCTGGCGCGCCAGTCGAATTCGCCGCCTTGCAGCGCATTGGGCGCATCGGAGTGGCTGGCTGACAATTGAGCGAAGTCGGCACCCTGGTTGATTTTCGCGAGGATGTCCTCGGCACGCGCACGACGCGCCTGGATTTGTTCGGGCGACGCGCTCTCCGGAACCGTCACCAGAATATGCGAAAACCGGTATTCCGTTTCCACGCCTTGCTGCGCCTGCGTCTGCAGGTAGCCGTCTATTTCAGCATCCGACACCGAGATCCGGTTGTCGACGTCGCGCTCCCGCGCGCGCGCGATGAGTATTTCATTGCGGACGGTATTGCGCAGCGTATCAAGACTGAGACCGTCTTTTTCAAGCGCGGCCTGCAGGCCTGCCATATCCAGCTTGTTTTGCGCTGCAATCCGTTGCAGTGCACGTTCGATCTGGGTGGGATCAACGCGTACGCCGGTGTTCCGCGCATGTTGCTGCAGTGCGAGTTCGGTGACCATGCGTTCGAGCAGTTGTTGTTCCAGCATCTCACGCGCCGGCAAAGGGGTATTCTGCCGTTTCAGGTTCTGCACGGTTTCGTCATACCGTCTGGCCAGCTCCTGCCGCGTAATGACTTCGTCGTTGACGACGGCAACGATGTGGTCCAGCGGCGTGACTGCCGCGAAGGCGGGGGGCAGAAGCGATGTGGCGAGCAAAAGCGCCAGCATCCTGAGGGAACGGCACCATTCAGGGCGTTTGAAGAATGTCATTGCTAGGCCTGTATCCGGGAACACTTTGTTGTAACACATCGAGCGGGTTGGAGCCCAGACGGCCCATACCACTCAACTCCAGTTGAAAAAACAATGCATCGGTAGACTGGTTTTCCTTGGTGGCCAGGCGCTGGAATACGCCGCGTATGGCCCAGCAGCCGCCGTTGTATTCAAGCCCCGCCAACCCTTCGACCAGCTTGTTGTCCTGGAAGGAATAGTTATAGCGGAACATGCCGTACCAGCGGTTGCCAAGGGGCCATTGCGCCGAGACATCAATCTGCTCGGTCGATTGGTCAATAAAACGGTAGCCAAAGTTCAATGTCCGGCCCGGGCCGGGCCGGTAGGATGCCCCCAGATTCTGCCGCACGGTGGTGCCGTTTTGCGTATCAAATTGCCAGGCCGTATTGAGTCGCCAGTTACGCGTGATTTGACCGCTTACCGCAGCCAGCATGTCGGTGGCATTGCTGGTGCGGGGGGCTACACCGGGCAGCGTGACCTGCTGGGCCGCGAAGTAATAGCGCTGGCCGAGCGTGACCTGCAAGCGTTCCAGGCCGCTCTCGGCTTCAGTGAAGCGGCTGGTGACCGCAACGGTCAGCTGATTGGCGTCATTGATACGGTCGCCGCCGATGAACTGGTTTTCAGTGAACATCTGTGCATAGTTGAAATCCAGCTGGGCGGTATCGAACACCGGAATCGCCGACTGCTCGCGGTAAGGGGCGAAAACGTAATACGCACGGGGTTCGAGTGTCTGTTCATAGTTGTTGCCGGCAAACCGGAATGAACGGTCGAAGACGACGCCGCTGTCCAGGCTGAAGATGGGCAGGTTACGGGTAATGCGCTGTTCGGCTACCGTCTCGTCCAGCGCATAGTAGGTGCTATGCCAGCCAAGCTGGGGGGTCAGGAAGCCGAATGAATTGGTCAGCGGCAGGCGTACGGTCGGATAGGCCAGCACGCGCGTGCCTTCGGTCAGAGTCGGATGGGAAAAGCGGGTCGCTTCGGTTTCCATTTTGAACTCGAGGCCGTTGTCGAGGACGCGGTTCATGCCCAGACGCGCATGCGGGAGGCGCGCATACGGCTCGACGATTGGGGTAGGCGCTGTGGAGTCCTGCAGGGTCTGGAAACTCTGGGCGCGCAATTCGGCATTCCAGTTGGCGTGTTGTGTGCTCACCCAGGCTTCGTGCGCAAGGTGGGAAACCGAGGTGACGGAAAGAAGGTTCGACAGGTCGCGAAAATAATCGTCGTCGGAAACCCGATTGAAATTCATGCCTGCCTGGGTGTTGGCATTGATCAGGTATTCGTTGCGCAGGGCCAGGCTCCAGCGGGTGCGATTGGCTTCATTATCGTTCGGCAGGTATTCGGCCCGATTGACGCCCCGGAAATCCTCCAGCAGATAACGGAATTCGCCGCCCAGCTGTACCCCGCGCTTGGACATCACGCGCGGATACAGCGTGGCGTCATAGTTGGGGGCCAGGTTCAGGTAATAGGGCGCCAGAATGTCGACCCCACTGCGCTCGGTGGTGCCGAAGGTGGGGGCGAGTATCCCCGTCTTGCGTGCATTGTTGAGCGGGAAGTCCAGCCATGGCGTATACAGAATGGGGACGCCGAGAAAGCGCAATGTCGCATTGCGCGCGGTTCCCACATTACGGGTGCGGTCAATGTCGAGATCCTTGACCCTGAGAAACCAGTCGTCGTTGTCGACCGGACAGGTCGTATACGTCGCATCCGTGAGTTTATAGCGTGTCTTGTCGATAAGTTCGATGTGGTCGGCCTTGCCCCGCCCCGGCTGGGTGGAGAAGGCGTACACCGGTTGCGTGAGTTCGCCGCTGTAATCGTCCAGGTCCAGGCTCATCGAGTCGCCGCGAACCATCAGGGTAGGCTGTTCCAGCCGGACCTGACCGCGCGCCTGCACCTGATTCAGCGTTATGTTGTAACGTATCCAGTCAGCGTAGAAATTATTGCCTTCCTGGCTCGCCTCCACTTGCCCGCTGGCTTCAACGATATTGGGGGCTGTCGATTCAATCTTGTCGGCGGTCAAAGACAGGGGATCCTCTTTCCCTGCAGCCTCCGAACCTGCCAGTGCGGAATCTTTTTTCAGCGCAAGTGCATCCGCACCGGCAGGGGAGGCCGAGAGGAGCAACGCGACAAGGGTAAAGCCGGGCAAGGTGGTCAAGCGATGTAAAATCCTGGGCTGGGTTAATTCGAACAGCATTATTCGGAGCAGCATGGCAGTGGAACGTTTGCAAGCATTAGAAATGTGGGCCGCGCACCAACTGGGCGGCGGATCAATCGAAATCTCCCCTGCGTCGGCGGACGCCAGCTTTCGCCGTTATTTCCGCGTTGCTGCCAAAGGACGGGATTATATCGTGATGGACGCGCCGACGGCACATGAGGATTGCCGGCCATTTATTTCGGTTGCCCGTTTGTTTGCCGACGCGGGCGTGCACGTCCCGCAGGTCATGGCTCAAGATCTGGAACAGGGTTTTCTGCTGCTGACCGATCTGGGCGATACGACTTACCTGTCGGCGCTCAATGCCACGCCCCTCCAGCCGGGTCAAGCCGCCCCAGCCGGCCCTGACCTGGCGGTGGCGCATGGATTGTATCTGGCATCCAACGACGCATTGATTCGTATTCAGCGGGCCAGTCGCCCCAACGTGTTACCCGAATATGACCGGACTCTGCTCACGCGCGAACTGTTGCTGTTCCCCGAGTGGTACGTTGAAAAACACCTGGATACACGCCTGACCGAGGCGCAGACGGCCACACTCAACGCCGCGTTTGCACATTTGCTCGAAAATAACCTGGCTCAGCCGCAGGTGTATGTGCATCGCGACTGGCATTCGCGCAATTTGATGGTGAGTGACCCCAACCCCGGTATTCTCGATTTCCAGGATGCGGTCTATGGCCCCATTACCTACGACCTCGCTTCGATTTATCGCGATGCGTATATTCAGTGGGACGAGGAATATCAGCTTGACTGGGTGATCCGCTACTGGGAAAAGGCACGCGCTGCCGGCTTGCCGGTGCGCCCGGACTTTGGCGATTTCTGGCGCGATTTTGAGTGGATGGGGGCGCAACGCCACATCAAGATTCTCGGCATCTTTGCACGGCTGTATCACCGCGACGGCAAAGCCGGGTATTTGAAGGATATGCCGTTGGTGATGGGATATCTGCGTCGCGTATGCGAGCGTTATATTGAACTCAAGCCCCTGTTGTACTTGCTGGATTCGCTACAGGACAGGCAGCCGCAAGCGGGGGTCGGCTTGTGAGCGGGGCCGGCTTGCAGGGCGCGACCGCAATGATTCTGGCCGCCGGACGCGGCGAACGCATGCGTCCCCTGACGAATCACACACCGAAACCCCTGCTGTCGGTGGGCGGCAAGCCGCTGATCATCTGGCACATTGAACGCCTGCGCGCGGCGGGGTGCACGGAGATCGTCATCAATCATGCGCATCTCGGTCAACAGATCGAGGACGCACTCGGGAACGGTCAGGCTCTGGGGGTGTCGATTGCGTATTCGCGTGAAGGGTGCGCGCTGGAAACCGCCGGCGGTATCGCGACTGCACTGCCCCTGATCAAGGCCGAGGTTTTTCCCGTGGTCAACGGCGACATTTATACCGACTTCGATTTTTCCCGTCTGGTCGAGCCGATGGTACGCCTTGGCAAGGGCCGCGATCAGGCGCATCTGGTGATGATCGATAATCCTCCGCATCATCCTGACGGCGATTTTGTACTGGCAGGGGGGCGGATCGAGAATGTCGCGGCGGGCCCGCAGGCACGCGCGGTCTGTCTCACCTTTTCGGGTATCGGCGTCTACCACCGCGCCTTCTTCGCCGGCACGGCTGCAGGCGAGAAAGCCTCGCTTGCCCCGCTGCTTCGCCTGGCTATCGATGCGGGCGTGGTGAGCGGCGAGCACCATTGCGGTCGATGGACCGATGTCGGCACCCCGGAACGCTTGCAGCAACTTGATGAAAGCTTACGCAACCATGTTTGACTCGAAAAATACCCGCCAGCGGCGTGCCCGTCTTGCCGCCACACTGGGCGACGGGATTGCCATTATCGCCACCGCACCGGAGTTTCCGCGTAATCGCGACAGCCACTTTCCGTATCGCTTCGACAGCTATTTTTATCACCTGACCGGATTCACCGAACCCGAGGCCGTGGTGGTGGTCACCGGCGGCAGCGCGCCGCAGTCGATATTGTTTTGTCGCGACAAGGATGAGGCGCGTGAAATATGGGATGGCTTTCGTTACGGGCAGGCGGCTGCGCAGGAAACCTACGGCTTCGATGCGGCCTATTCCTTCAGCGAACTCGATGCCCGGCTTCCTGAACTGATGGGTAACCGTGCCCGCCTGGCCTACGCGGTGGGACACGATGCAGCGTGGGATGCCCGCGTCATTGGCTGGCTCAACAGTGCGCGCGCCAAGTCGCGGCAGGGGATAGCTGCGCCCACCGAGATTCTTGATGTTCGCGTCATGCTCGATGAAATGCGGCTGGTCAAGGATGGCGGAGAACTCGATCTGATGCGCCGCTCGGCGTCGATTGCAAGCGACGCCCACCGGCGTGCCATGCGCGCCAGCCGGCCGGGACGCCATGAATTCGAAATTGAAGCCGAGTTGCTGCATGCGTTTTATTCAGCCGGCGCCCAGGCGCCGGCGTATTCGTCCATTGTCGCCGGCGGCGCCAATGCCTGCGTGCTGCACTACGTCAGCAATCGCGACACACTCAATGACGGCGACCTGCTGTTGATCGATGCAGGCTGCGAGCTGGACGGCTATGCATCGGACATCACCCGCACCTTTCCGGTCAATGGCCGGTTCTCGCCCGCGCAAAAAGAGGCTTATGAAATTGTGCTGGCGGCGCAAACAGCCGCAATTGCCGCAATCAAACCCGGCACGCTGTGGGTGGAGCCGCATGACGTGGCAGTGCGCGTACTGACGCAGGGCATGGTTGACCTGAAGCTGCTCAAGGGGGACCTCGACGGATTGATCGAGTCCGGGGCTTATAGCCGGTTTTACATGCATCGCACCGGGCACTGGCTAGGGCTGGATGTGCATGACGCGGGCGAGTACAAAATCAACGGTGCCTGGCGACCGCTGCAGCGCGATATGGTGCTGACGGTGGAACCCGGCCTCTATATTCGTCCGGCAGAGGATGTGCCGTCCGCGCTTTGGAATATCGGCATCCGCATCGAAGACGATGTGCGGGTGACAGGATCGGGTCATGAAGTGCTGACCTCGCCGCCGAAATCGGTTACGGAGATCGAGGAATGGATGCAAGGCTGAGCCGCCCCCTGCCTGGTTTCGGACACCGCTCATGAGCGCCGTGCTGATTGTCGGCGCCGGGCCGGTTGGCGCAGTGTGCGCGCTCTCCCTCCAGCAGCAGGGCATTACGGCGCGCGTCCTCGAAGCGCAGCCGGCTGATACCCGGGCCGACACCCGCACCCTCGCATTGTCCTATGGTTCGCGGTTGATCCTCGATCGGCTCGGCGTGTGGGCGCGGCTCGAGGCGGTCACGCCGATCACGCGCATTCATATTTCGCAACGCGGCGGGCTCGGCGTGGCACGCCTCTCGGCCGTGGAAGAAAACGTGCCTGCCCTGGGCTATGTGTTGCCCTATGCCACGCTTACGCACGCATTGCAGCAGGCGCTGGCCGAGGCGCGGATAGCGGTTGATTACGGCGTCGAAGTGGGCCGCATCGCGTCAGATCCGGTTTCAGCCACCTTGCATACGTCGGGGGATGCCGTGCTCGCCGCCCCGCTGGTGGTGGTGGCCGATGGCGGGCGGGGCGAGACTGCGCCGGATCCGCGGATTTCGCGGGACTACGACCAGATGGCTGTTGTCTGCGAAGTGCAGACCGAGTTGCCCCATGCGAACCAGGCTTTTGAACGTTTTACGCCCGACGGTCCTGCCGCGTTGTTGCCCAAAGGGGATCGCTACGCGTTGGTATGGACGGCCCGGAACATCGATGCGCAGCGTATCGCCGCATTGCCTGACGCGGAATTCCTGACAGCGTTGTACCAGCATTTCGGTGGGCGGCAGGGCCGGTTCCTCGCGGCCAGTCCACGCAACATGTTTCCACTCAAACTGGCTTACACGGGCAGCGAAACGGCGGGTCGCGTAATCCGCATCGGCAATGCCGCGCAGACCCTGCATCCGGTGGCCGGACAGGGTTTCAATATCGGCCTGCGCGATGCCTGGGAACTGGCCAGCCTGTGTGGCGATACGCCGGGCGAGGCGCTGGGCAGTGCGGCCATGCTCGCCGCCTATCGGCGCAGCCGCCGCGTGGATGTGCTGGGCGGCGTCGGTTTCACCGATTTCCTCGTGCGCACGTTTTCCAATGACCTGCCGCCGCTGCGCCTGGCGCGCGGGTTGGGCTTGCTGGCGCTGGAAGCCTTTCCGCCGCTCAAGTCTTTTGTCGCGCGCCGCATGATTTTTGGTACCCGCGGATGACCGGGGAACGCTATCAGGTTGTCATTGTGGGCGCGGGTCTGGTCGGGATATCGGCAGCGCTGGCGCTGGGCCGGCAGGGAATGCGGGTTGCGCTGATCGAGCACCAGCCGCCATCCCCGCCCAGCGCTGTCTGGGACACGCGAATCTACGCCATCAGCCCCGCCAGCCAGCATTTTCTCGAAGACCTGGGCGTGTGGGATCGCATGGATGCCAGCCGCCTGCAGCCGGTATATCGGATGGATGTCATGGGCGATGGTGCCGGCGCCATCCGGCTCGATGCGTATGAATCCGGCGTCTCGCATCTTGCGACTATTGCTGAAAGCGGTCGCTTGCAGCATGCCTTGTGGGAAGCGTTGCTCGCAGACGGCAGCGTCACGCTGCATTGTCCGGCGACAATCGAGTCCCTGCAACAGGGCGACCCCTGCTCGACGCTGACGCTGGATGACGGTCATGTCCTGGAAACAGAACTGGTGGTCGGTGCCGACGGTGCCGCGTCGCGTATCCGCACATGGGCCGGTCTGGCGTCGGTTACAACGCCCTATGGCCAAAGCGGGGTGGTGGCGAATTTCGCGTGTGCGCAACCCCATCGCGGCACGGCATTCCAGTGGTTCTCGGGCCACGACATTCTTGCCTGGCTGCCGCTCGGGGGGAACCGCATGTCGATGGTCTGGTCAGTGCCTTCGGTACAGGCAGATGCCTTGCTTGAACTGGATGCGGCAACGCTTGCCGATCAAGTGCAGCGGGCCGGCCACCACCGGCTCGGCGAGTTGACGATGCTGATTCCGGCGGCGGCATTCCCGCTGCGGCTGATCCGGGTGAAAACCCCCGTAGCGCCCGGTGTGGCGCTGATTGGGGATGCCGCGCATGGCGTCCATCCGCTTGCGGGTCAAGGCGTGAATCTGGGTTTTGGCGATGCGGAAGCATTAACCCGGGTGCTGGCGCTGTCCCATCGACAAAGCGGTTGCGGGGATGGCCGTTTGCTGGCGCGTTATGCCCGGATGCGGGCCGAACCGGTGCGCCGCATGCAAGCTGTCACACATGGCATGCATCATTTGTTTGCCGATCAGCGGGCCGCATGGCTGCGCAACCTCGGGATGCAGGGCGTGGACCATTTGCCGCCGCTGAAAGCAGCACTGGTGCATGAGGCATTGTCTTGACAATTTTTGATTATTTTTGGAGTACCACATGAAATTCATTCCGCTTGCGCTGGCCGCAACCCTGATGGTTGCTACTGTTGCCGAGGCCAACGAAACGGTCATTCGCAAAAAACTGACCAGCCAGTTTCCCGGGGCGCAGGTCACCTCGGTTGCAAAGACACCCTACAGTGGCTTGTTTGAGGTCTATCTTGATGGCCAGCTGGTTTATGTGGATGCCAAGGCGCAGTATGTCTTTACGGGTGACGTGATCGATCTGAAAAATCGGCGCAATCTCACCCAGGCGCGCCTGAACCAGTTGCAGGCAGTGAGCTGGAATACGTTGCCGCTCGACAATGCGCTTAAAACCGTCAAAGGCACCGGCGCACGCAAGCTGGTGGTTTTTTCCGACGTCGATTGTCCTTACTGCCGCAAATTCGAGGCTGAGCTGACCAAGGTCGACAACATCACGGTCTACACCTTTCTTTATCCGATCGAGGGGCTCCATCCCAAAGCGGTGCAAACTTCGAAGCAGATATGGTGTGCACCCGATCGCAACAAGGCATGGGACGACTATACGACCAAGGACATCATTCCCAAGAACGACGGCAAATGCGCCAATCCGGTCGATGAAACCATCGCGCTCGGCGCCAAGCTGAAGATATCGGGTACGCCCACGCTGATCTTTGCCAATGGTCAGCGCGTGCCAGGCATGGTGCCCGCAGCACAACTCGAGCGTTTGCTCGCCGCCAACGCCAAATAACGATGACTTCCCCGTTCTGGGACGCGCGGTATGCGACTGACGCCTACATTTTCGGTACCGCGCCCAATGTGTTCCTGGCGAGTCAGGCGGCACGGATTGTGTCCGGCATGCAGACGCTGGCGATTGCCGATGGCGAGGGCCGTAACGGCGTGTGGCTGGCTGAACAGGGCGCCCGCGTGCATGCCGTCGATGTGTCCCCGGTCGCCCTGGATAAAGCGCGAAAACTGGCTGAAGAACGTCGTGTGACGCTGACTTTCGAGCAGCTTGACGTACTCGCATGGGCGTGGCCTGAAGCGGCGTACGACCTCGTCGTCGCCATTTTTATCCAGTTCGCGCCGCCACCCGAGCGGGAGCGTGTCATCGCCGGCATACGTCGTACGCTGAAGCCCGGCGGCCTGTTGATTTTGCAGGGCTATACGCCGAAACAGATTGAATTTGCCACCGGCGGCCCGGGCAACGCGGCCAATCTGTATAGCGCGGAGCTGTTACGCCGGTGGTTTGGCAATTGGGAAATCATTCACTTGCGCGAGCACGAATCATTCATCAACGAGGGCAGCCATCACCATGGCATGTCTGCGCTGGTGGACCTGGTGGCGCGCAAGCCCGCTTGACGTCAGTGTGTCGGCAAGCGGGTGCCGGGACCGAAAACTTCATGGTGCAGTTGCGTGTCTGCGTAACCCAGGGTCTGCAGCGTCGAATTGACCGCTGCCATGAATGGCACGGGCCCGCAGAAATACACATCGGCATCCGTCTTTCCGAGCCATTTTCCCAGCACTGTTGCGTTCAGATAACCGCGATGATCGGCGCCGCTACCGGTTTCATAGCTAACGTAGTAGGCGAACCCATGCTGGAGGCTGAGTTGTCGTAATTCGGTTGCCATTACATGATGCGCCTCGTCCTTGCAGCAATGAATGAATACCAGACTGGAGACCTCGGCACCGGTTTCCAGTCGGTGCAGCAACATGCTCAATAAGGGTGTGATGCCCACCCCGCCCGCGATCAGCACGAGTGCGTTGTCCGGATTCTTGACCGTGAAATCGCCTGTCGGCGGCTGGACCCAGACCCGGTCTCCGCATTGGGCGTTGTGCAGATGGTTCGAGACTTTCCCCTGGTGGTGGGGGGGAGTGTGTTCCGCCTTGACGGTGATGCGATAGTGATCGCTTCCGGGTGCGTTGGACAGGGAATACTGTCGAATTTCGTCGTATTCGTACTCCGCGGGCCGGATCTTGATGCCGATATACTGGCCGGGCTCGAAATCGGCAATGGCTTGCCCGTCCTCGGGGTATAAATAAACCGATTTGATTCCGCTGGCTTCGGTCTGGATGGCACGAATGGTGAATGCACGAAAGCCCCGCCAGCCGCCGGTTTTATCGGCATTATCGCGATAGATGTCTGCCTCGGTCTTGATGAAGATGTCAGCCAGCTGGGCGTAGGCCTGGTGCCAGGCCGCCAGCACCGGGTGGCCGGTTTCCAGCCCCAGATGATCCTGGATCGCTTCCAGCAGGTATTTCCCCACAATCGGATAGTGTTCGGGCGCAACCTGCAGGCTGGCGTGCTTATGGGCAATGCGACTGACCATGGGGCCGAGATTTTGCAGCGCATCGATGTGCGTGGCGTACATGAATACAGACTCGGCCAGCGCGCGCGATTGCTTGCCCTGCCCCTGGTTGGCCATGTTGAAGATATGCTGCAATTCCGGATGGTGAGTGAACAGTTTTGAATAAAACAGGGCAGTAATTGCCGCACCTTCCTTGGCAAGCAGGGGAGCGGTCGATTTCACGGTGGTCAGTGTTTCGGCAGATAGCATGATGTTTCCTGAATTGAGCGTTACGGTTTAAAGAAATATTCAAAATGAATGTTATGGCGGAATATTAGATGATGCTTACGAACCTGGCAAGTAAAAATGCGTCGGCATGCCGGCCTGCAGCTAGTCGGCTATTGCCCCTGTTTTTTGGCGCGGGCCGATGCGGCTTCGGTGTGCGGATCGGGCCGTCACTGCAGGGAGAGATACCGGGAAATTGAATGATTAGCGCACCGCTGTGCGCGATCAAACTACGCTGAACACAATCGCGCTTGCGACGCTGTCTGCCTCAGGGGCAGGGATCCGGCTGCGGGCTATCAAGGGTCAGTCGTCCTGCCCCTGCTCTGCACGCGCCAATTCCCGCAAGCCATCCAGTGCGTGTTTCAGCGTGGCGCTGTCGCTGTCCCGCGGATAGACCATGTACGCGGGCAGTTTGAACTGGGGTGCCTGCGGCACGCGGCACAGCTGACCTGCCTGCAGGTAGTGACGTAGCAGCCGTTGCGGAAAATACCCGCTCCCGCCGTAAGTCAGCAAGTGCTGAACCCCCAGCCAGCCGATGTTGGTTACGAGCGCGGGGGGCGGGGCGTCAGGGAAGTGGTCGCTGTATTGCGCGTGAAACTCGGGGCCCCAGTCGATGTGGATATAGCCGTTGTCGGGCCAGCCACGCTTGAGATCGCTGGTGACCAGCAACAGGGTTTCGTCGAATAACGCCTCTACCACCAGTCCCGAACGGGTCGTTGGCGTATACAAGACGCCAATGTCCACCGTGCCCTCGATCAGTCCCTGCATGATGTCTGCCTCGAAGCCGATTTCCAGCCGCAGCGACACGTCGGGCGCGGCTTTTTGCATCCAGTCCACCCAATGCGGCAAAAACCCTTCCCACACGGCAATCCGGCCACTCAGCGTCAGCACGTCGCGAAATCCTTGCGGCAAACCGACGTCATGCTGCGCCTGCTCAACGGTGCGCACCAGGTTTTTGGCGTGGCGCAAAAAACGCTTGCCGGAGGGCGTCAGCATGGCACCGTTGCGCCCACGCTGGAACAGACGGGCGCCCAACCGGGTTTCCAGGGTATGAATGCGGGCGCTGACGGTGGACTGCGTGACATGCAGCCGGCTGGCGGCGGCGCCAAAATTGCCGGTCGCGGCAACGGCCAGAAAGGTACGGGCGAGTTCGGTGTCCATGGCGGTCATATCGGATTTTTCGATATTAGACACCAAAATTTATCGTTGGATGGATATATCAAGAATCCCTACACTCAGCCCTATTGCATTTCCAAGGAGTACGTCATGGAATATGGTGCCGAGACAAGCGTGATGCCCGACATCACAGAGATGCCCGAACGCGATGCTGAAGGCTATTTGATGGAACCCGACGACTGGAACGAGGAAGTCGCCCTCGCCCTGGCCCGGGACGAAAATATCCAGCTGAACGACGACCACTGGGACGTGGTGAATTTTATGCGGGCGTTCTATGAAGAGCATCAAGTGGCGGCCGATGCACGGTTCGTGATCAGGCATCTGGCTGAACGCAAGGGCAAGGATGCGCAGAAATACCTGTTCGAGCTGTTCCCCTATGGCTACGTTAAACAGGCCTGCAAGGTTGCCGGCATGCGGCGTCCTCGGGCCTGGAGTACAGGTTGACCTCAAAGCGCCTGTCTCAAGCCCGGCGGCGGCTTGAGACAGGATGGAATCTGAACGCCGCCGCGTTAATCGCAACGCTGCATCGCGCTTTCCGTGGCGTGGCAGCAAGAGGCGTACGCTGATGGTGCGCAAGCTGGCCTACTCGGTTTCCCAGCGCGAGCACTGGATTTCTGCTGCGGGCGGTCTGGTTGGCATGCTTGCCGTGCTGTGGATCAGCCATGTGTTGCTGAATGTGCAGGGCGCAGTGGTTACGGTCGCGTCGATGGGCGCGTCTGCGGTGCTGCTGTTTGCGGCACCGCATGGCGCATTGTCCCAGCCCTGGCCGGTGGTGGGGGGCCACGTCATCTCGGCGATCATTGGGGTGGCCTGCGCCAACTGGCTGGGGCAGGATTCCGTGCTGGCGGCCTCGACTGCGGTGGCCCTGTCCATTGCGGCGATGTACGGCACGCGCAGCCTGCATCCCCCGGGTGGCGCGACGGCGCTGCTCGCCGTAATGGGGGGCGACTCGGTGTACTCGCTGGGGTATGGGTATGTATTCAGTCCGGTCCTGCTGAACGTCCTGCTGATGTTGGCCGTTGCCGTGGCGTTCAATTATCCGTTCCCCTGGCGGCGGTATCCGCAATGCTGGCATCGTTCGCTGCTAGAGCGTGATGCGCGTGCGAGCCCGGTCCATGCTGCCGAAGAGAAAACCATGATTCCGCACAGCGATCTGGTGTATGCGTTATCGCAGATTGATACCTTCGTCGATGTCAGCGAAGAAGACCTGCAGCGCATTTACGCGCTGGCCATGGGGCATCCCCATTCCGCTCCAGAGCAGCCGGCCTCAGCCCTGGCTTCTCAGACCACGAACTGAGGATGCGGGCCATCGGCTAAATCTGAAACGCGACCAGTAACTCCAACCCTTCGATCGGGCCGCGCCCCCATTGATCAGCGGGTGGCTGGTAGGTGGTCAACATCAGTGTCACCCACACTGTCAAACCCGCGTCGCACTGGGCGATCTGCCTGAACCGTCCCAGCGTTTTTTTCAGCCGCCTCCGGGTGACGATATGGAGCAGGCCGGCGTGGGCTCAGGCTTTGTGATCGAGTCCAGTGGTTACATCCAGACCAACACCTATGTGGTCGACGGCGCCACTGAAATCAACGTCAAATTTAGCGATAAGCGTGAACGAAGTGCGCGGGTGATCGGGGCCGATACCGTGTCCGGCATCGCGCTGATCAAGGTCGATGCCAAGGATCTGCCGACAGTGAAAATAGGCCGCGCCGACACCTTGCGTGTGGGGCAATGGGTGATTGCCATCGGGTCGCCGTTGGCTTCGAGCAGTCTGCATCGCAGGGCATTGTGAGCGCACTGGGCCGCAGTCTGCCGGGCGATGCCTGTGTCCCTTTCGTGCAAACCGATGTCCCGATCAACCCCGGTAATTCCGGGGGGCCGCTGATTGATCTGGCGGGTCGGGTGGTGGGCGTGAATTCGCAGATTGATAGCCAGAGCGGCGGCTATCAGGGGGGTTGCCTCGGTAGCGCCGGGCAGTCGTCCGGCTGCTGTGGCGGGTATCAAACAGGGCGACGTCATTCGCAGCTACCACGGCAAGGCTATCGTCGAAGCCAGCGACCTGCCGCCCAAGGTAGCGGTGACGCCGCCGGGACACGAGCGGCCCTCGATGTCTGGCGCAATGGTCAATCGCTTGGAATCGACGTCACCATCGCGCGGCTGCCGGAACCGACAGCCAAAAAAGGTTAAGACCCCATCACGTCGAGCAGGCTGGCCAAGTCGTCAGCGTGTTCTTCTTCCATCGCCAGGATGCCTTCGAGCATGCGGCGGGTGGTGACGTCCTTGTCGCCGATGTAGCGGATCATTTCGCCGTAGCTGTCGATCGCGATGCGTTCGGCGACCAGGTCTTCCTTGATCATGTCAGTCAGCGATTCGCCTTCGACGTATTCGGCATGCGAGCGCATCGCCAGTCCTTCGGGATTGAAATTGGGCTCGCCCTTGAGCTGAACAATGCGCGTGGCGATGAGGTCGGCATGACCCTGTTCCTCGGCGGCATGCTGCTGGAACTCCTGGGCAACGGCATCGGCGTTGATGCCGCTTGCCATGAAAAAATGCCGCTTGTAACGCAGGATGCAGACCAGTTCGGTGGCCAGTGCCTCGTTCAGCAGTTTGTTCACGGTCTCGCGGTCGGCCTGGTAGCCGGCGGTCACGGCGCCGTCTTCGATATGCTTGCGGGCGCGGTCGCGCAGCGTTTTGATGTCGGTGAGGAAGGGATGTTTTTCAGCGGGGGTGTTAGCCATGTTTAACTCCTGAACGTAATAAAAAAATCGGGCATTGCCTGATTCGCAACGCATGATTCATCTGATACAAGATGCCGAACCAGACCAAGGGAACAGTGTATTCCACGTCGCTTGAATTTAGTCCATATCCGAAGCCAGTTCAGTGGAATCAGGCAACGCCTGCGAGGCCCAGGCCGATCAGCGTGAGCGCCCGCAGCATGGCGTGACGAACGTCGGACAGGGAATTGGGTTCGGAAACAGGCGCAATCCTGCTTTGATTCGACGCGATTAATTGCCTTGTTAGGTGAATGTCCGTCATGTGTGTTCTCCCTTTCTTTCGGTTCGGGCCGGATTTGCGAATCCGCCCCGGGTTCTGGTTACGCAGCCTTCGCCATCACCGCATCGATATTGAGCGCAAGACCCACGGCGACGCGGCTGCCGTATTCCGGATCAGCCTTGTAGAAGTGGCCGATCTGGCGTTCCTGGATGAAGACGGGAACCGGCTTCAAGGCGCCGACCAGATTCTCGATCAGACGCGTGCGCGCATCGGTATCCATCAGGCGATACAGATTGCCGGCCTGGGTGTAGTCGTCATTGCCGTCGCGATGGTTGTAGCGTGCCGCGTCGCCGTCGATGCGCAACGGCGGTTCCATGACGGCCGGATTTTCCACCGCGCCGCCAAACGAATTGGGCTCATAGTTGGGGCCCCGTCCATTGTTGCCATCGAAACGCGTCTGGCCGTCGCGATGATAGGTATGCACCTCGCTGTGCGGCTTGTTGATCGCGAGCGCGGCGTAATTGATGCCAATGCGGTAACGGTGGGCATCGGGATACGACAGGATTCGCGCCTGCAGCATCTTGTCGGGCGACACGCCCATGCCGGGCGGCGCATTGCCGGGTTCGAACGCCGACTGCTCAACCTCGGCGAAATAGTTTTCCGGATTGCGATTGAGTTCGATGACGCCGACCTCGATCAGCGGGTAGTCTGCATGCGGCCAGACTTTGGTCAGGTCGAACGGGTTGATCGCATATGTCTCGGCCTCCTGCTCGGGCATGATCTGGATCATCGCTTTCCACTTGGGGAAATCGCCGCCCTCGATGGCGGAGAACAGATCGCGACGGTGATGGTCGAGGTCTGCACCGGCGATGCGCGCAGCCTCGTCCACGGCCAGATTCCGGATGCCTTGTACGGTCTTGAAATGCCATTTGATCCAGTAGCGCTCGCCTGCCTCGTTCCACATCGAATAGGTATGGCTGGAATAGCCGTTCATGTGACGCAGCGTCGCGGGGATTCCGCGGTCTCCAAACAATATTGTCACCTGATGCAGCGATTCGGGCGAGAGGCTCCAGAAATCCCATTGCATGGTGTTGTCGCGCAGGCCGGTGCGGGGATCGCGTTTCTGCGAATGGATGAAGTCCGAAAACTTGAGCGGGTCGCGCACGAAAAACACCGGCGTGTTGTTGCCGACCATGTCCCAGTTGCCTTCCTCGGTATAGAACTTGAGCGCAAAGCCGCGCGGGTCGCGTGCGGTATCGGCGGAGCCGAGTTCGCCGGCAACGGTGGAAAAACGGGCAAACATGTCGCAGCGGTTGCCGATTTTCGAGAACAATTTTGCGCGCGTGTATTTCGAGATGTCGCCGGTTACCGTGAACGTGCCGTGGGCGCCAGCGCCTTTGGCGTGGACGACGCGCTCGGGCACCCGTTCGCGGTTGAAGTGCGCCATTTTTTCCATCAGCTGGTAATCCTGCATCAGCGCAGGGCCGCGTGGTCCGGCGGTCAGGGTGTTCTGGTTGTCTGCAATCACGGTACCGGCAGCGGTGGTCATGGGGGGGGATTTGGACATGCTTGTCTCCTTCAAGGGTGCAGCTCCAACAGCGGAGTACAGCCATTGGACACCTCGGAGGGGAATCTGGCCAATGAATAGTCTAGAATGAATCCATTGATATTATCAACCTGATGCCATGACCTTGCAGGAACTGAAATATCTGGTGGCGCTGGCTGATCACGGTCACTTCGGCCGCGCCGCAGAGGCCTGCTTCATCACCCAGTCGACGCTGTCGACCCAGATGAAAAAGCTCGAGGCCTTTCTCGGCGTGACGCTATTCGACCGCAGCCTCAAGCGCGTCACGCCGACGCCCACCGGCCGGGAGATCCTCGCGGCGGCACGCAATATCGTCGAAGAATCCGAACGCATCCGCGAACTGGCGCAGCATGCACAGGAACCGATGTCGCGCACGCTGCGGCTTGGCGTGATTCCCACGCTCGGCCCGTATTACCTGCCGCACGCGCTGACGCTGGTACACAAGACGTATCCCGGTCTGCGGCTGTTGCTGCGCGAGGAGATGACACCGCAGATTCTGGCGCACCTGAACGAAGGCAAACTCGATGCCGGTTTACTGGCGCTGCCGGTTGCCGATGATAATTTACGCGTCGAACCCCTGTTTTACGAGCCGTTTTATGCGGCATTGCCGGCGGGCCACCCGCTGGCCCGGCGCGATGCCCTCAGAGTCTCCGATATCATGGATGAAAAGCTGCTGCTGCTCGATGAGGGACACTGTCTGCGCGATCAGGCGCTGGATGTCTGCGGCAGCGGTTCGCGCGGCCGCGAAGAAGTGCGCGCAACCAGTCTCGAAACGCTGCGTCAGATGGTGGGCATGGAACTGGGTTTGACCCTGTTGCCGGCGTTGGCCGTCGATGCAGGACCACGTATCAGCAAAAAAACCGTCGTGATCCGACCTTTCAAAAAACCCGTTCCGGGGCGGACGATGGGGCTGGTGTGGCGCAAACGCGCGCCGTTTCCCGAGACCTTTGAGCGCCTCGCCGCGACGCTCAAAGCCAATTTGCCATCTGGAGTGGAGCCTGTCTGATGTCTGACCTGAATGACCCCCGCGTTTTTTTTGCCGCCGAACGTACGCTCATGGCGTGGAATCGTACTGCGCTGACCTTGATGGCGTTTGGCTTTATGATCGAACGGTTTGGTTTGTTTCTGCATATGCTGCGGGAGCTGCCCGGACATGTGGGACGCGACATGTCGTTCTGGATCGGTATCGCGTTCATTGCACTGGCGCAGGCAATGAACGCTTTTTCGATCGTGCAGTTCAGGCGCGTGTTGAGAACGCTGAAGCCGATTGAACTTCCCGGCCGCTATTGCACCTGGTTAGGCATCGCCATGAACCTGTCGGTGGTGGGGCTGGGTCTGGCGCTGCTGGGGTATCTGTTCACCGAGTTATAGTCGCCGCAAAACGTTTTGCTTTCAGGCCACCGCGATGCTTTTTACCTGTGCAATCACGGCCATGCCGGGTTGCAGGTGAAGCGCTTGTGCCGACTTGAGGGTGATGCGCGCCAGCAGTGTCGTGTCTTCCAGCGCCAGCCGCACCAGCACCTGACCCGGTGCATCGTCGGCAAGCTCGACGATGCGGGCAGGCAGCAGATTCAGGATGCTGGTCTGGCTCGGGGTGGAAAGGGCCAGACTGACATCGCGCGCGGCAACGCGCACCCGTAATGGCGCGCCGGGTACGGCATGCAGGCCGGGCAGTTGGAATGCAACGCCGCGACGGGCGGCATGGGTGAGCTGGAATTCCGGATCGTGCGAGATCACGGTGGTGTCGATGATGGTGCCGGCCGTGTCGCGGTGGGCCAGCGGCAGATCGAGGCGGGTCAGGCCATCGGCAAGCGCCCCCTGGTAGATGATTTTTCCGGCATCGATCAGCAGCAGCGTATCAGCCAGCCGTGCCACTTCATCCAGCGCATGGCTGACATAAATGATCGGCAGTTCGAGTTGCCGCTGCAGGCGTTCGAGATACGGCAATATTTCGGCGCGGCTGTTCGAATCCAGCGCCGACAGCGGCTCGTCCATCAGCAGCAGGCGCGGACTGGCCAGCAGGGCGCGCCCGATGGCGACGCGCTGGCGTTGCCCGCCTGACAATTGCTGCGGCGCTTGCGGCAGCAGTGCGCTCAGTCCCAGCCATTCAACTGCGTCGTCGAAGCCGATGCGGCGTTCGGCGGCGGGGACGCGCTTCCAGCCATATTCCAGATTGCCGCGCACGCTCAGATGCGGGAACAGGCTGGCTTCCTGAAACACATAACCAAGCGCACGGCGGTGGGTGGGGACAAAGATGCGTTCGTCCTGCCAGACTTCGCCGTTCACCGTCAGCGAACCCGGTGCGCGCATGAGGCCGGCAATCAGCCGCAGCAATGTGGTCTTGCCCGATCCCGATGCGCCGAACAAGGCCGACACGCCGCGAGCCGGCAGGCTGAACTCGGCATCGAGCTCGAAGCTGCCGAGGCTGGAGCGGAAGCGTGCGTCTATCGTACTCATGCGGGCACGCGTTGCCACTGGCCGCTGTGGCGCCCCAGCATCAGCAGCACGCCGAAGGAAAACATCACCAAACCGGCAGAGAGCAGGTGCGCCTGGGTGTATTCGAGCGCTTCGACGTGGTCGTAAATTGCCACCGACAGCACCCGTGTTTCGCCCGGAATATTGCCGCCCAGCATCAGCACCACGCCGAACTCGCCCACCGTGTGCGCAAACGCCAGCACCGCGGCGGTGATGAAGCCGGGGCGCGCCAGCGGCACCGCCACGCTCCAGAAGCGATCCCACACCGACGCGCGCAGGGTTGCCGCCACTTCGAGCGGGCGCGCGCCGATTGCGGCAAACGCATTGGTGATCGGCTGCACCGCAAACGGCAGCGAAAACACCACCGACCCCACCACCAGCCCGCCAAAGGTGAAGGGCAGGGTGTCGAAGCCGAGCTGCTGCATCCATTGGCCGATCATGCCCTTGGGGCCAAGCAGCACCAGCAGATAAAACCCCAGCACCGTCGGCGGCAGCACCAGCGGCAGCGCCACCAGCGCGGTGACCGCCGCGCGCCAGCGGGTTTGCGTGTGGGTGAGCCACCACGCCAGCGGCGTCGCGATCAGCATCAGCACCAGCGTGGTGGCCGCGGCGAGTTGCAGCGTGAGGGTGATCGCCGAGACGTCGGCAGGAGAGAGATTCATGCGCTAGCGTTCGTAACCGTAGCTGCGAATAATGGTCAGGGCAGCGGCGGGGGTTTTCAGGTAATCGAACAAGGCGCGCGCGGCAGGATTGTTTTCGCCATGCTTGAGTAGCGCAGCATCCTGCCGGATTGGGGTGTGGAGCGAGCTGGGCACCAGCCAGGCGGAACCGCCCACAAACCTGCCATCCACCATCACCTGCGACAACGCCACCAGTCCCAATTCTGCATTGCCGCTGGCGACGAACTGATAGGTTTGTGCGATGTTTTCACCCATCACCATTTTGAATTTTATGCGTGGAGTCAACTTGAGACGGTCCAGTACTTCCATCGCGGCTGCGCCATAAGGGGCAAGCTTGGGATTGGCAATCGCCAGTCGCTGGAAGCGGTTTGCCCGCAGCACTGCATCGCTGCCATCAATCAGACCGGTTCGCTCGCTCCACAGCACCAGACGACCGATGGCATAAGTCGTCGTCAACACAGCATCGCCTTCGCGTAGCAGTCGTGACGGCGTTACGTCGTCTGCGGCCAGGAGCACATCGAATGGCGCACCATGTTTGATCTGTGCATAAAATTTGCCGGTCGCACCAGTCGAAATCGTCAGCGTGTGACCGGTCGCCTGCTCGAATTGCAGCGCCAGGGTTTTCATCGGGCCGGAAAAATTCGCTGCCACCGCAATGTGCGCGGTTCCGGCCAGCGTCACTGCGGGACTCCAAATGGCAACTAGCAGGAATACAAGCGGATGCATACGGCTCAGGGTCATGATGCGATGATAGCCGGACGGATGCCCGGCAGGCGGGTAAAGCTGTCGCGTTTTACGGTTTCAATGAAGTCGGCCACGTAGGCGCGTTCGATGTCGGATGCGCGCACGGCCGCGTACAGCTCGCCCCACAGACCGTGCGCGCCGATGGGACGCGCAGCAATGTAGCCGCGTTCGAGGTAGGGCGCAACCGCCCACGCGGGCAGGGCGGCGAGGCCGCGCCGGCTGGCGACGAGCTGGAGGATGGCCACCGTCAGTTGCGCTTCGCGCCGCGCGGGCCTGATTCCTGCCGGGTTGAGCACCCGGCGTATCAGGTCGAGGCGGTCTTCGGGCACCGGATAGGTAATCAGCGTTTCGTCGGCGAAGTCGCGCGGGTGCAGATATTTGCGTTTGGCCAGCGCGTGCGTGGGCGGCATCAGCGCCAGCATCTCAAAACCGAATAGCGGTTCATACACCACGCCGGCGCGCGGCGTGGTTTCCGACGTAATCACCAGATCGGCGCGCCCGTCCAGCAGCAAGCCCACCGGGTCGGCCTGAAAACCGCCCAGCAAGTCGAGATCGACCAGCGGCCACACGTCGCGATAGCTGTCCATCGCCGGCATCAACCAGTCGTAGCAGGTGTGGCATTCCACCGCGATGCGCAATTCGCCCGCGTCGCCATCCTTCAGCTTGGCCAGGTCGCGCAGCGCGGCGTCCACTTCAGGCAGCGTGGCATGCGCCAGCGCAAGCAGGCGCCGACCGGCTGCAGTGAGTTGAACCGGGCGCGCCGCACGCTCGACCAGCAGCAGCGTCAAGGCCTCCTCCAGCGCTTTCAGCTGATGCGACACCGCCGACTGCGTGAGATGCAGGCGCTCGGCGGCGGCGGTCAGCCCGCCGGCTTCCACCACGGCTTGCAGCAGCCGCAGATGGCGCAATTCAATATGAGCGTTGTTCATGTTTGTGATTAGTAATATTCGTTTGTTTCATGTTACGCGAGTCGGCATCATGGCGTCCATCATTCATTGGGAGCACACACATGGCACTGGCACACGTATTGGGGGTTCCGCGCATCGGCCCGCATCGCGAACTGAAGTTTGCGCAGGAAGCGTTCTGGCGCAACGAAATCGATGAGGCTGCGCTGAAGGCCGTGGCGAGCGGCATTCGCCAGGCCAACTGGCAACGCCAGCACACGGCCGGGCTGGATTGTGTGGCGGTGGGCGATTTTGCGTTTTACGACCAGATGCTCAACCACGTTGCGCTGCTGGGCTGCGCGCCGCCGCGCTTCGGCTTTGGCGAACACATCAATCTGCCGCAGTATTTCCAGCTGGCGCGCGGCAATGCCGATTGCCACGCCATGGAGATGACCAAGTGGTTCGATACCAACTATCACTATCTGGTGCCCGAATTCAACCCGGACACGCAGTTTTCGCTGGATAAAAACTGGTTGTTCGACGAAGTGGGCGAAGCGCAAACGGCCGGCTTCAACGCCAAGCCCGTGCTGATCGGCCCGCTCAGCTTTCTCTGGCTGGGCAAGGAAAAAACTACCGGCTTCAATCGACTCGACCTGCTGGACCGCTTGCTGCCGGTCTATGCACAGATTCTGCTGCGGCTGAAAGCGCAGGGCGTGGAGTGGGTGCAGATCGACGAGCCGATCCTCGCGCTCGATTTGCCGGTCGAGTGGCGGACCGCGTTCGAACGTGCGTATCACGTACTGAACAGCGCAGGCATCAAGCTGCTGCTCGCCAGCTACTTCGGTTCCTTGCGTGAAAACCTGCTGGTAGCGATGAAACTGCCGGTGGCTGGGGTGCATGTTGATTGCGTGCGCGGCGACGACGAGCTGTCACAGGTGGTCGACTGGTTGCCCGCCACCAAGGTGCTGTCGGTAGGGGTGATCGACGGCCGCAATATATGGAAGACCGATCTGGATGCCGTGCTTGATCGCTTCGACGGTCTGCATCAACGGCTGGCCGACCGGCTGTGGCTCGCCCCTTCGTGCTCGCTGCTGCACGTGCCGGTGAGTCTTGCAGGCGAATCCAGGCTGGATGCCGAACTCAAAAACTGGATGGCCTATACCGATGAAAAAATTGCGGCCCTGACCACACTCAAAACCGCATTCAACGCAGGCCGCCAGGCGGTGGCAGCGGAACTCGCCGACAACGCGCAGGCGCTGGCATCGCGCCGCGCTTCGACCCGGGTGCACGACACCGCGGTGGGCGCGCGGCTGGCCGCGCTGTCGTCGGTGCATGACGTGCGCAACAACGGTTTTACGGTTCGCCAGACCGCGCAGCGCGCGCGTTTCAAGCTGCCGGCTTTCCCCACCACCACCATCGGCTCGTTCCCGCAGACGGCGGGCATCCGCAACGCCCGCGCGCGCTTCAAGAAAGGCGAACTCGACGCGGCCGGCTACACCGCCGCGATGCAGCGCGAGATCGGCATCGCCGTCGAAAAACAGGAAGCGCTGGGGATCGACGTGCTGGTGCACGGCGAAGCCGAGCGCAACGACATGGTCGAATACTTCGGCGAACAGCTCGCCGGCTTCGCGTTCTCGCAGAACGGCTGGGTGCAGTCCTACGGCAGCCGCTGCGTCAAGCCGCCGATCATCTACGGCGACGTGTCGCGCCCGCAGCCGATGACCGTGGGCTGGACGACCTATGCGCAATCGCTGACCGACAAGCCGATGAAGGGCATGCTGACCGGCCCGGTGACGATCCTGCAATGGTCCTTCGTGCGCGACGACCAGCCGCGCGCGACCACCGCGTTGCAGATCGCGCTGGCGATCCGCGACGAAGTCGTCGACCTCGAAGCGGCCGGCATCGGCATCATCCAGATCGACGAGCCGGCCTATCGCGAAGGCCTGCCGCTCCGGCGCGCCGACTGGCCGGCCTACCTCGACTGGGCGAGCCGCGCGTTTCGCATCAGCGCATCCGGCGTCGCCGACGCGACGCAGATCCATACTCACATGTGCTATTCGGAATTCAACGACATCCTGCCCGCCATCGCGGCGATGGACGCCGACGTCATCACCATCGAAACCAGCCGCTCGGACATGGAACTGCTGCGCGGCTTCGGCGCGTTCAACTACCCCAACGAAATCGGCCCCGGCGTCTACGATATTCACAGTCCGCGCGTGCCGTCGGCGGACGACATGGTTCGGCTCCTGGAAAAAGCCGCGGGCGTGATTCCGCCGCACAACCTGTGGGTCAACCCGGACTGCGGATTGAAAACCCGCGGCTGGTCCGAGACCGAAGCGGCGCTGGGAAACATGGTGACCGCGGCGCGAGCGTTAAGAGCGTCGTTTGGCGAGGCTTGGTTGGGTAAATGAGCGCGTTGTCACGCAAAAAAAGCGAGCCCGGGAAGGGCGGGCTCGCGTCTCACGTCGCGTTAGTCGGGTTTATTTGCCAGTGCGGGAGAGCAGCAGCACTTCCCTGATCCCCGGTTCGCGCTGCCGGTGGATGAGACGCGGCATGGGCTGGGCGCCCTTGATCGCCTTCCACAGGATGTCGTTGTATGCCTGCATGTCGGCAACGTCCACTTCCTCCAGATCAAGTTGCATTGAACGTTCGGCCAGATGGCGCTGCGCTCCCTGTAGCGCGGTCAGGGCGGGGTTCATTTCATAGAGATCCTGAGTCGGTACGATGTGCGCGTAGGGCGTGAAATCCGGCTTGCGCGTAAAGCTGTTTTCCATGGTGACGGCGGCTGCGTCGAATTGGCTCATGGGCTTGAGACCCAGCAGCACCCCGGCAGTACGAATCATGGACACGGTACTGTAATGGGTACTGTCCACGACCTTGCGCTTGATGTAGGGGCTGATAAGCAAGGCGGGAGTGCGGTGAGTGTCGACATGATCGAACCCGTCCTGGGGAATGTTGACCGTAGCCATTATTGCTGATCAGCAGGTCCTTGCCATCGTGGCTGAGGATCATCCCCAGGGGGACGTGGCCGATACGGATTTTCTCCCCGGCGGGGGTAATCTGCCAGTTATTGGGCGTGATGCCGGTCAGGCCGTCGGGGCTGGGGCCCGCGGATCGGTCAGCAGGTCCGGACTCCTTGCGTGGACCGCCGTGCCACTGATTAGCAGGCCGGACAGGAGAGCAGCAAGAAGTTTGATTTTGGGTAGCATGTGTTTCTCCATTCTTGTTGCAGGCTCGCGGCTCACTGGAGGGCAAGCCGCCAGGTCACTGCGAGGTTGAGGCCGGGCGCATACACGCCCGAGCCATGAGATTTGTATTTGGCATCGCCTAGGTTTTCCAGGCTCACCAACAGTTCCTGGCGCTGCGAGAAAGTGAACCCGGCCTTGAGATTGACAGTGGCATAGCCGGGCGTGCCGCCGGCGGGAATGCGGGGATCCGAGCGGTCGCCGGCGGACAGCCGGTCCTGACGGCCAGCGAAATGACTGTAGATTTCGTACCAGGCGCGCTCATGCGGGGCATAGCGCAGATGCAGGCTGCCATTCAAGGGCGGGATGCGGCGCAACGGTTGCTGGGTATCCCGATCCTCTCCCCGCGTGTAGGTGAGATTGCCGGTCGCCGACCAGCGGTCGGAGAAACTGTGCTTGAGCCCCAGTTCTGCCCCTTCGATCAGGGCACGCTGGATGTTTTGACGCTGCGTGACCCCCGGCGCCACGGAGACGCGGTCGATGAAATCGTCGTAGGCAGTATGAAAAAGATAAAAATCGCCCGAGCTGCGGGGCGAGTAGTACTTTACGCCGATTTCCTTATTTAACGAGTGCTCGGGCGTGAGCTGGGGGTTGGGGATTTCGGTGGCGAAATCAACCCGGCCGAAAAAATCCTCCACATTGGGTGCGCGGTAACCCTGCGCGACGCCCGCTACCAGATTCCAGCGCGGTGCCAGACGGTAGAGACCATTGATGCTACCGGTCAGTTCGCCATCGGAAAGATTCAATTGTGTAGCAGCAATGGCCCCTTCTGCCGAGAAATGGGCATAGCGTGTGCCCACGATGGCTTCAAAACGGTCGGTGACACGCACTTCGTCCTGCAGGTAAAGCCCCCAACTTTCATAGTGGGCGCCATCCGGCGTGCCGGGTACCATGGCTGTGGATGCGCCGGACGTCAGGTCGACGCCGGTCTTGCTGGTATCGTAGGTGTCGCGGTAGAAGTCGAAGCCGTAGGTCAGGCGTTGGGCGCGCCCGACTTTGCTGGTGAACTGGGTGGTGGCACCCAGTGTCTTGACGTCAGTGAGTTCACGGGTTTCCACCGTCGGGGTGGCCGCTTTGATGATCTCCTCGCCCTCCTTCTGCCGGTTGAAGGAAAGATTGAATTTCATATCCGACACGGGTGCGGTTTCGTCATGCGGACTTCGGTATTCCAGATAATTCAGTACGCGCAGCTGCGGCTCATAGTTGAATTTGAGTTTGTCTCCCAGTGTGATTTCGCTGGTCTTGGGTACATCGAACTGGCGGTTGTACTGATGGGCGAAAATCAGCTCTCCCCCGCCTTCCAGACGGTAATTGAGTTTCAGGTCACCCCCCAGCTCCTCGTAGGCTGTGGGCCGCTGCTCGCCCACATTGCCGCCGCCTTCCAGACTGTTGAAGCGCTTGCCGCTGATTCCGCCAACGTAACCGAGCTGGTTGATGTTGCCTTCCAGTTGGAGTCGCCCTGTCAGGCTCGCATCAGCGCTTGCAGCGTGGAGGACGGCCAGGCCTTGCGCCCCCTGCGCGCTGGAAAAGTTCGCGCCTTTCCGGGTAATGAGGTTGATGACGCCAGCCAAGGCATCGCTGCCATAAAGTACCGAAGTCGGGCCGCGTACGATTTCGATGCGCTCAATCAGGTTAGGGTCAATCGTGTTGAGATATTGGTGAGGACCGAACCGGTAATAGGCATTGTTTACCCGCACGCCATCCACCAGAATGAGCACCTGCTTGCCGGTGAGGCCGCGAATAAAGGGCGATCCGCCACCGGGGTTGGTTTTCTGGATAAGCACGCCGGTCGCGCCCGACAGGATGTCGGGTGTGGTGCCGGCATTGGCTTGTTCGACGACCAGGTCGTCCAGCAGGGTTACCGCCTGTGGGGTATTGAAAATTTGCCGTTCGATGCGGGTGGCGGTGACCACCATCTCCGGAACGGGGTCGTTGTCGGCCGCGCTGGATGGGACAGGGAAGACGGCTAGCGCAGCCAAGGAAAATGCGTTTAAAAAATACGGTGTGTGATGAGGTTTCATTTCAGGCTGTATGAGTGCGTGCAGAAAATAAAAACGGTATCTGCAATCAGACTGAAGTCTGACCGGCAGCAAGGAACACAAAAAAATGGACGGACATGCCATGGCTGCCCGCCCACAATGCTGCTAGATCTTTACGGTTTCTTCAGGCCCATCGTGTCCAGCAGCTTGGCGCGATCTTCTGACAGATCGCGGCCATGACGCTCGCTGGGATAAGGGGCGTTCTTCAGCCCCTGCCACAGGGCGCGATTGAAACGCGGTTCGTCCAGATTGTCCTCCACTGAAAAATCCTGACCGTCCATCGCCTCGCTCCAGTATTGGGCACTGCGCTTGGGCTTCGCGTAGATCATGGTCATGCCGGTGGCTGGCAGCGAGTTGGCCGCTGTGCGTTCCGGCAACGGCAATCCGGTGGTACGCAATACTTCGGGAACCAGGGCGGTATGACCCCACGGACGCTTCTCTTTCTCGAACAATTCGGCCATGGGCAGCGCCAATCCATCGGTGATGCCCATGGGTTTGATTCCGAGAATGTCCTCGATCGTGCGCACCATGCTGACGGTGGTGTAATGCTCGGATACCAGTGCGCCTTGCTTTACGTAGGGTCCAACTACAAAGGCAATACTGCGGTGCGCGTCGACATGATCTGGTCCGTTCTGTGCGTCGTCCTCGACGATGAAGATCAGCGTGTCATCCTTGAATGGACTATTGGCTACTTTTTCCACCAGCAGGCCGAGGGCATAGTCATTGTCAGCCATCTGCGTTTCCACGGTATTGACTCCAAACTTGGCCGTGCCGTAGTTACCGAAATGGTCGTGGGGCAGACGCACAAACGACAGATTGGGCAGTTCGCCCTTGGCGGCGTACTGGTCGAACTCGCGTTCCCACTCTTTCAGAAGATAGAAGTCCGCATTGTTCTGGTCGTAACCGCGGAAATAGAGGTCGGTGTGGGGCGCGAGCGCCTGCTTGCGCGGCCCAACCTGCACGAGGTTATTTGCGTAGGGGTGGGCCAATTCATCTTCGGTCATCGTATTGGAACTGGCCAGGTTGCCGACGAAAAAGCCGTAGTTCCGAATGGTGAGTCCGGCGCGCAAAGCGCCATCCCACAGGTAACCGGCCCCGGCCTCCTCGGCGGTGTCGGGCGCGGCCACGTCCACCGTGCCCGCCAGCAAATCCGGGTCATCGGGCGTGGCCGGATTCTCGGCGATGCGTTCCGCAGAGGTGGGCAGACTGACGTTGATATTACGGTTGGCACCTTCCCAATCGTAGGTAAAGCCGCGCCCAGCGTAGCTCACCATGGTCGTTTTTTCAGTGTAATCGGTCGTGCGCGCCGCAGTCGTCCAGTTCCAGCCGTCGTTGCTGGTGCTGCCGCTGTCATGGAAATTGTCCAGCGTCACATATTTACGCGCCAAGGCGTGGTGGTTGGGGGAGATGGGCTCGGGGAAAAGTGTCAGGCTGGGATCGCCATTGCCTTTCTCCAGATCGCCCAGCACCTGGTCGTAAGTGCGGTTTTCTTTCACCACATAAATCACGTGCTTGATCTTGCTGCGCAGGAAGGCCATCGTTTCCTGGGCGAGGGCATGCTTTTCTGTCTGGGAAAACCCATTGTTCTTGGCTACCTGCCAGGTGAGCTGGGCCAGTTCCCGCTCGTCAGGCATGGGCATACTCAGGAAGCCGGCTTTGGTAAGCTGCCAGACATACTGGTTGTTGGCGCGGCATTCGCTGAGCGATCCTGCTGCAATCGAGGTCGTGTTGCGGCAGGCGCCCGGATTAGGGCCGGTATTGCTCTTGCCATTGACGACATAAAGGGTGTCGCCGTTTTTGCTCAAACTCACGGAATTTGGGTACCAGCCGGTCGGGATCAGCCCAATCACTCGGTTCTGGCGCTTATCCTCGCGCGTTTCGACACCGCTCCCTTTACGGGCACGGCTTTTTTGCTCCGTCTGACCGAGTTTCACCACCGCGACGGAGTTGGTGCCGCCGTTGGTGACCAGCAGGAAGCGTTCGTCAGGCGTCAAGGCCAGGCTGTTGGGATTGGCGCCGCGCAATTTTTCAGCCTTTGAGAGTACGCGCTCAGGCGCAGTGACATTGAATTCATCCAGCACCGTGTCGGTCTCGGTATCGATCAGCGAGACGCTGTCACCGTTGCCGTTAGCCACGAACAGCCGAGACTGGTCGCGGTTCAGCAGCATCTTGTTAGGCTGTCCGCCTACGCTGAATCGGTTGACTACGGCGGGTTGGGGGGCGGCGATGTCGAGCACCACCACCTCACTGTCGCGCTGGCTGGTTACATAGGCTTTGCTATTGCCTTTAATCGCGACCCAGTAGAGATAGGAACCGCCCGGTACACCTGTTTGGGCAGGATCGACCTTGCCAGGCCGCAAGTCCAGTTCGGCAACTTCGGCCCGGGCCGCAAGATCGACCACACTGATGCTGTCGTTCTGCATGTTGGCGACCACCAGGCGTTTGCCGTCCTGGGTGACGGCCAGCCCGGCAGCGACCGGACGCACATTGATACCCAAGCCAACGTTGCCATGGCCCAGGGCGATCGCGGCCTGTTCGGTCCAGACCTCGGCTTGCAGGCCGTAAACATGAATGTTGTCGTCAACGCCGCCGGAAACGTAGAACTCAAGACCGCTGGGATTCCAGGCTATACCATTGAAAGTATTGGGGACCTGGATGACCTGGCGCTTGCGGGGTGTGCCGGCGGAGATATCGTAAACGAAGATGTATTCGTTGGATTCAGCAGCTACGCGGCTGCCGGTGGGGCCGTTATTCCGGTTGTAGCCGCTGGTCAGAATGAGCAGGGTGTTGCCATCCGGGCTAACACTGGTAGCCACGGCCTGCCCGGCCACGAAATCGGGGTTGGTTGGCAGGTCGGGGTTGAGCGTCTGGAACAGGGCGCCGCTGGCGGCCTCGGGGGTAATACGCACGCCCGTTGGTAGCATTTCGCCTGTCAGTAAAGGGCTATCGTTTCTGGGATGGCCATCCGAATCTCTGGCAAGTGCGGTGCCAGAGGCTGTGGCGAAGGTGGTTGCAATGAGGACGACCAGGGTCTTGCGTCGGATAGAGCGAGGCTGCATGTCAATCTCCTAGAACAGTGGGAAATGGCATCCGAGACGGACGCCGAGGGTCGGCGAAATTGGGCCGATATGGGTTTTCGCAAAGCATGAAAATTGGTTTGTTTGTGGTGTTTCTGGGCCTTCATGGCGCTGTACGGGTTGCAGCCGCCCGCCTGTACGAAAGGAGGGGCTATCCAGAATGCCGGCCAGACAGAGATTTTTTTTACGCATCAGGTCAGCTCAAACCGAAAAAGATAGCGATACCAGGAGGTGGACGTTCCTTTTGTGGGCAGTTCGAAACGCCACTGTCGTAGCGCCTTTATCGCTGCCGTATCCAGATCAGCATGACCTGAGGAATGGAGCACCATGATCGCCGTCACCGAACCGTCACTCTTTATATGAAAGCCAAGAGTCGTTACTCCCGTCCGCTTTTCCCAGCGAGCCTCTTCTGGATAATCCGGCGAACGGGATTGCCTAATCCTGGGCGCGGGAAAAGGCTGGCCAAGCGTCCCTGCCGATTCAATTTCGGCATTGCCGGAAGTGTCATCCGGGGGCATCGCCACCATGCCGGCGAATGCAGCGCCATCCGCTGCGTTCGTGTTGACGGATGCGGTTTCCAGCGGCGGCGGGACACCGCTTTTTAGCGAGGGCCGGTTGGGAGACATTGACGTCATCTCAGTCGAGATTTTGGATGCGTGCTCCGAGTCCAACGGGTACGTCGTAATGGTCGGCGGCTCCTCCGCGGGGGGGATTTCGGATTCGGGCATCGGAATCTGTGTGCGCGCCGCTGAAACACGAGCGGGAAGGATGGTCCGGGGTGGGGTGAGAGGCGGTGGGGATGCGGGTCGGGTATTCGCTACAGGCATCGAAAAGGGAACCGGCTTTTCGACAGGCCGCCTGTCCTGAAGGCGCACCTCGAGCCGGTCCCCCTCATGCGGAAACGAATGAAGGCGTGGCGGCTGTGTCAAATTCGACAACGCTGCGGCATGCAGCGCGCCTGAAAGGACGAATGTCAACGGGAACCGGAGTGCATCGGGAATGCTCGACATGTCTACCCGGCTGCTCACAACCGCACTTTGGCTGTGCCACAGCCCCTCGCTCATGGTAAGTCTTAATAGACGCCAATCATTGCGGTTCAATATGACAAGCAATCGGATGGGAGACTTGGCCCCCTCTTTTTTTATCCGACAGTTTCGATGAAAATCAGGCCCGGATTGGATGTGCAGCGCTGGAAAATAACATCGGGATCCAGGATTAACCACGTACAGCTTGACAGTAGAAGCATGGAGTGTGGGCTGTACGCCATGGCGGCAGGGGTCATGCGCGTCGGCTCATCGCCCGGTTTTCCGATATCAAATCCGCCGGTTTTTGTGAGCCATGAAAGCGCGGGCGCATAACTGTGGCCTAATACGCCCTCAAGAGGAACGTTATGCAGGATCATTATGAAAAACTGGGCGCCAAGCCCGGGGCAACGGCGGACGAGATCAAGGCCGCTTACCGTAAAAAAGCCACGCAGTATCACCCTGACAAAAATCAATCTGCAGAGGCGCCCATGCGTTTTCGCGAAGCGCAAGAGGCATACGAGGTGCTGTCTGACCCCGAACGCCGCAAGGCTTACGATGACTATCGGCAACGCAGCCTGATCGACGACCCGCAGGCGGTGGCAATGGAATTGTCGAAACGTTATATCCAGGACATCCTAAAGTGAAGAAATCGCGATATTTTTCCGACCTCATCAGAAGCTATGTTGATGAGATCGATGATCTGGTGACGGATTCGGAAGGCAAATCAGTGTTGCAGAGGCGATTGAACGAGAAGCGCCGCGAGATTGACGCGATTTTGCCGATGATCGAGTTCAGTCCGGAAATGGTTTCGGTCATTTTTTACGACGCCTTTGGTTTCAAGGCACCCGAATTCATGCAGCAGATGGTGTTGTGCGAACCCGGGGCAGCCGAGTTCCCGGCATGGGCCGAACTGGAAACCGATCTGAGCATCGCCGACTGGGCCAGGCCGCTGATCGCGTTGACCCTCAAAGCCCCTGGCGGGGAGGATTTTCTCGTCGCTACGGCGGCGCTGGAGTTTTTGCGCAACAAGGACACGTTTTCCGGACCGAAGCCCGATTTCGAAACCGGGCAGACCGTGGACGAGGGAGAAGGTGCGGAGGGCGACGAAGACATGGATGATTTGAATGAAGCGGGCGCGGACTGGCTCGCCGAACAGGGGTTTGATTCCCTGGATCGTTAAGTGCAATGATTTACAGAGTAAAGGACAGGTTATGCACCCCGTTGTCTTGAAATCCTCACAGCTCATTCTGGCCGGCGATATCGCCGGTGCCGAGAACGCATTGGTGGCCATTGCCGACCAGCATGGCGATCAAGCGCTGGTAAATATCCTGGATGAAATTCCGCCCAAGGATTTGCTCGCCGTGATGCGCGAATTCGATTCGTCCAAAGAGTCGGTGGTGAACATGCTGATCACGCCCCAGCAGTTTGCACGCTCGATCGTCCTTGAAAAAAAATACGGCGACCGAACAGGTGAACGCTTGCGCGCCATGGTGAATGCAATCATCCACCGCGACTTTGACGCGGTCCACGAATATCTTGAGGCGCTTTCTGAAATTGAAGGCGGCGCTGACACGCTGGCAGATTATTTTGCCGACCATGTCGACGAAATATTCAGTTTTTCCAGCAGCGGCAGTTTTACCCCGCAGCTGGATCCGGAGTCCGATGCCAAAACGCATAACACCTGGTTGATGGAAAAAATTGAGGAAATCGATCACGGTCTGGCATTTGGTGACGCCATCGAAAATGCGCGGCCGGTACTTAACCGGTCGGAAGTCGCCGATGGCGACTGGATGGAGACGGCATGGGTGCTGCGTTATGAGGTGCCCGATGGCTTCGAGGAATTGATGTTGACCTTGCGCTATCGTGCGCAGGCCCTGCTGGAAATGGCGGACCGGGCCTCGATTCCTTCACCCGAGACCAGCGACAGCGTCGATGATGAAGAAGAGTCGGCGATCTGAGGGAGGGAATCCATGCCTTCCGCCCTGACTTCACTTGCCACGGTCGACACCCGGCCATTTTTTGATCAGGCGCTGCAGGCCGGTGTGCGGCAGGGGGTGCTCACGCCGGACCGGCTACAGGGGTTGCAGGCGGATTTTGCCAAGGGCATTGTGCAGATCGCCAATTTTTTCGGTTCCGCATATCTGCGTCCCGAACTTGAACTTGCGGTGCATCGCATGGTCAGCCTGGTCAGCCTTTATCTCGCCGACATGTCGGGCGGCGATTTGCAGATTGCCGCCGCCGCATTGCGCGACAAGACCCTGCTCTCGCATTCCAAGGCCGGCTCCGACATGCTCAAGCGGTTGCATGCGATGCCCGAGAGCACCTTGATCATGGGCGGCACGGTTTCGGCTGAAAGCCAACGCGCCTACCTCGACGAGAAAACGGCTGCCGGTACGTTTTCGCTGGCGGAATATCAGTCTGAGCGGGCCATGCGCCAAGACAACCGCAATACGATTGAATTTGCCTGCTGGCTGGCCAGGAAAATGGGCGTTGCGCGCGAGGACGTCGATGACGCTGAGGCACTGATTCGAAGCGCGATGCTGGTGATTTATGTGGATCAGGCGGAATTCAAAATCCCGACCCGAACGGACTTCGTCAGACTGATCAAGGCGGCCAGGTCGGCCAAAGCGGGGCTCAATGAAACGCGGATGAAGGCTTTTCTCAAAGAGGCACCGACTGAGTTTCAGCATCTGGCGCACCGCGCGATGGATCACTTCATTGAAAAAAACCTGCCCCGGATTCGGGCCGATTCCAGCACCGCGGACAAATTGCTGTATGGCAATTCAGGCGAAGTGTATTTTGTTCAGGAAAGTCTGGACGAGGATGTCAGGGCGTATGACCGCCTGGTTGCCAAAGAGTGGGATCGCGTCACCCGAGGGGGGGCGGATGATCCGGCTGTCGTGGCCACGGTACTGTTTTTCGTGGCGGTGGGCCTGCCTCCCAGGCCCACCATGCTGCTGCGCGAAGCCAAAGATGTGATCCATCGATTCCGCACAGCCGGATTTGATAGCCAGACCGTGATCGGGTTTATAGAGGCGTATGCACCGGAGGCCATGCGCGACGACTTGCGCAAATCCTGGCAGGAAGACCTGCAACGCGAGGCCACCGAACAGTTGGCGGATAGCGACCCCAACTGGCCGGACACCCATATGGCGCGTGCCCTGGAATATTTGAGAAACACCTGTGCTGCAAGCTGGAAAGCGCGAAGACGCTAGCAGCGGCCTGAGACGCCAAGGGGAAGGCGAATGCCTCGTGCAGCATACGCCACGCAAAACGCCACCCGCGGGTGGCGTTTTGCGTAGCGTGCAGGGTCTCGTCTATGTGCAGAACCTAGCGCGGCCCCATGATCTTGCCCAGCATGTCGGGTGAGGGTGCACCCTGCATTTTTTGCAGGTTGCCACTGGCATCCTTGTAGAAAATAGTGGGCGTAGCCGCGGCGCCGAGTTGCTGCATCAGTTTTTCGTTGGCGTTAAGTTGGGCGCGTATGTTGGCCGGCATCTGGCTGAGCGGCTTGGTGCCGCCCTGGGCATGATTTTTTTCATGCTGTGTCAACGCCGCCTGCGGGTCCTTGGCGGCGAGCAGGGCCGCGGCTTTGCCGGGGCTGGTGGGCCCGAGGATGGCGACCATGACGTGGCGCAACTGCACTTTGCCGGAGTTGACCCAAGGGCGGGCGTCATTCCAGAACTTGTTGCAATAGGGGCAATTGGGATCGGTAAAGGTATAAACGATACGCGGTGCATTGCTTTTTCCGTCGCCTATCCAGGTGCTTTTTTCAAGGTCTTTCCAGACCTGATCGGTCATCGGCTTGCTGACCAGTTTTTCGAGCGGCTGCTGGCTGAGGTTGGTGCCTTTGCCGTCGATCATGGGGCCGACGATGGCGTATTTCTTGTCGGCTGTGAGGTAAACAACAATCGGTTGCTGCTCAACCATGCCGGCATAGCCCGTCAGCCCGCCCGGTGCGTCAAATGTGCCGATCACCTCAATACCCTGTTTTTCCAGTGCCTTGATCGGCGCCGGCCAGTCCTTGGCCTGGGCGGTCAGGGCCAGGGTCAGCGCGCCGAACAGCGTCAGCAAACCGGCAAACAGGAGGGATAGTTTCTTAATCATGGTGGGTTGTTCCTTTACGTTAAAAAAGAGGTCTACGGTAAAACCGAAAAGTTAGTGCGGTCGCAACTGGGTGAGTTTCTTCTCCAGCGTTGCCGCTGACAGTTCGCCCAGGTAAGTGTCGACGAGGCGCCCGCTGCCGTCATAAAACAGCGTGGCGGGCAGTATGCCCGAGCCGGCCACGTTGCCGAGTTCGCTGTAACGGTCCAGCGTGACATTGGCGAGATCAAGCTGGCTCGTGGTCAGGTAGCGCATCACGGTCGCCCGGCTTTCAGCCTGATTGGCAAAGACGAAGTTCACCCCGGTTTCGCGTTGCTGCGCCGCGGCGAGCACCGGCATTTCGCGCCGGCACGGCGGACACCATGTTGCCCACAGGTTGACGACCAGCGGCTTGCCGTCGGCCAGCACCGCGAGCGTGGTCGTTTCGCCATCCAGCAGAGTGACCTGCTTTTCGGACAGCGCGGGATCGTCCATCAGCCGCAGCAGCGCCAGCGCTGCCTGCCAGGCCATGATCCAGAGGGCCAGACTCAGCAGGGTCCGCGTGCGCGGCGACAGGGTGCGCCAGCGTTGCCGGATTGAGCCTGATGCAGCCCGGCCTGAAGGGGAAGGAATGTTAGTCATGGCGTCTCATTTTTCTGCCGTTGCGGCAGGCGTCGCGCGCAACGGTTTCAGCTTGCTGGCCAGCGACGCGGCAGAGAGTTCACCGAGATGGGTATCGACGCGGCGTCCGGCAGCGTCATAAAACAGGGTGGTAGGCAATGACCCCGAGCCCACCTCGCGGCCGAGCTCCGTTTCGGGGTCGAGCAGGACATGGTCGAGCACAAGCTGGCCTGCGCCAAGATAGCGCTCGACCGTCGCCGCATCCTCCCCCTGGTTGACGAACACGAATGTCACCCCGGTTTCGTGTTGCTGCGCGGCCGCGAGTACCGGCATTTCGCGTCGGCACGGCGGGCACCAGCTGGCCCACAGATTGACCACCATGGGTTTGCCGCCGGCGAGCGCGGTCAGGTTTGCCGGTTCGCCGGCCAGCGTTGTTAGCGCTGCCGCGGGCAATGCCGGTTGCGCTGTCGGCGTGGTGGCGGCGAAGAATGCACCCCACACCAGCGCGCCCGCCGCCAGTCCGGCGGCCAATGGCTTGCGCAGCAACGGGTGACGCCAGCCTTGCCACAATGCAACCACCAGGGCCGCCGCCACGCCGGGCCACAGCATAAAGCCGCCGTCGCGGATATCGAGCATTGACCATGGCGTCGCCCGATAAAGCTCGAACCAGGCCGCGACGAATCCGATGCGCGCCGCCAGCACAGCCGCGATCAGCATGTCGCTCAAATTGTTGACGATGCCGGTCTGGGTGGGGCGCCCGACCCAATGGCCGACGCCGGCGGCCACAACGCCCGCTACCAGCAGACTGACCATGCCCATAGGCAGCGCGACGGGGCCGATATTCATGGATAGCACGATTAATTTTTCCTTGCCTGGGTGAGCCGTGCGAGAAAGGCATCGGCATTGAGTTCGCCGATGATACGTTCCGCGCGACGTTCTTGGCCATCGGGCCCGATCAGCAGGATGGTCGGCGGGCCCAGAATCTGATGCGTGCGCATCAGATTCTGGTCGTCCGCATCATTGGCGGTGACATCCGGGCGCAGCAGCTGCATGTCGGCCAGCGCTTGTTGTACCCGGGGATCGGAAAACACTTCGTGTTCGATTTGCTTGCACGACACGCACCAGTCGGCGTAAAAGTCCACCAGCGTCCACTGGCCGCGCTGGCTTGCTTCGGCGACGCGGGTTTCGAGTGCCTGCTGGGTCTTTACCGGAGCGAAACGCGCCATGAAATCATTGCTCAGCGGGGTCTGCGCCGACGCCGCGGTGGCGGTCATGAAGGCCAGGGGTTGCAGCGGGTCGCTCGCCCCGCCGGCTGCACCGAGCACCATCGCGCCGCCCCACAACCCCAGCAGGACCGCGAGGTAGCGCGACACCATCCGGCCTTTTTCGCACGCCAGCTGTTTGATCAGCGCATGCAGGCTGAGCGCAATGGCCAGCAGCCAGGCCCCCCACAGGCCCAGGATCAGCGCATCAGGCACCACCCGCGCGACGAACACGATCGCCGTGCCGAGCAGAATGAAGCCGAACAGCACCTTGACCCGATCCATCCACTTTCCGGGCCGCGGCAGCAGCCGTGCGCCGAGCGTGCCGACCAGTAACAGCGGCGCGCCCATGCCCAATCCCATTGTAAACAAGGCCAGGCCACCGGTCAGCACATTGCCGGTATTGCCGATATAAAGCAGCGCACCCGCGAGCGGGGCGGTCATGCAGGGGCCGACCAGCAGGGCTGACAATACGCCCATGGTGGCAGCGCCTGCGACCGTGCCACCGCGCTGGCCCTGGCTTGCGGTGTTGAGGCGATTGCGCAACATCGCCGGCAATTGCAGTTCGTAAAATCCGAACATCGCCAGCGCAAGCGCCACAAATACCAGCCCGAATGCGCCCAGCACCCACGGATTCTGCAATGTCGCCTGGAGGTTGGCCCCCGCCATCGCCGCCGCCGCGCCTACTGCGGCATAGGTCAGCGCCATCGGCAGCACAAAAGCCAGCGACAGGATAAAGCCCCGCCGCGGGCTGGCGCCGCTGCCCGCGATCAGGCTGGAGAGGATGGGCAGCATCGGCAGCACGCACGGGGTGAAGGTGAGCAGTAATCCGAGGCCGAAGAAAACGGCCAGCATCCAGCCCAGGTTGATGGTCGCCAGGCGCTCGGCCAACGCCTGGTCTGTGCCAAGCGTGCCGCCGGACGCAGACTTTGTGTCGGCAGCGAATGCATCCGGTATTGCGGCTGTTCCGGTAGCGACTTCGGATAGCACCACACGCCGGGTTTGCGGCGGATAGCATATTCCGGCCTCGGCGCAGCCCTGCCAGCTCACGTTCAATGCCTGCGCCGTCGGCGCCTCGAGCTGGACGGTGAGCTGATTGTGATATACCTCGCTGGGGCCAAAGAATTCATCGTTCTTGATGGTGCCTGCAGGCAAATTGACGTTTTTGACACTGTCTGCCGGCTCGCCTTCGACCTTTACCTGTTTGCGGTATAGATAGTAGCCGTCGCTGATCTTCCAGTGCAGTCCAACCTGGCCGCCCCCATCCTGGCTGACGGACAGGCTGAACGCCTGGTCCACGGGCAGAAAGTCTTGCTGCGCATGCGCCGGCGTCCCCATCAGCAAGAGCAGGATTATCCCCGACCAGAACGAATGCAGCATGTGCGCCTCCCAATCCACGTGAGCGCGCATCTTGGCAAGGCCGAATTAAGGCAGCATTAACAATGTTATTCTCGATGTCCGACAGGGCATGAGCACGAAAGAGGCGGCGATGCGGGTATTGCTGGTAGAAGACGATGAACTGATAGCCCACGGCATCCAGGCCGGTCTGCGCGCACGCGCGCTGATGGTGGACGCGGCGAATACGGCGGCGCAGGCCGATGCCATGCTCCTGGCGGCCCATTTCCAGGTGGTGATTCTCGATCTTGGCCTGCCCGATGAGGACGGCATGAGCCTGCTACAGCGCTGGCGTGCCAACGGCATGGATCTGCCGGTGCTGGTGTTGACTGCGCGCGATGCTGTCGAAAATCGCGTCGCCGGCTTGCGTGCGGGGGCCGACGATTACCTGCTCAAACCGTTCGATCTTGACGAACTCGTCGCGCGGTTGCATGCGCTATTGCGCCGCGCCGCGGGTCGCAGCGTGGATGTCATCGAGGAAGGCGGATTGCGTTTCGACCCGGATCGCGGCGAGGTGTCGATGCATGGCCGGCCGGTGGACCTGTCGCGGCGTGAACTCGCGTTGCTGGTCGCATTGCTGCATGCGCGCGGCCGCATCCTCAGCGTCGATCAACTCAAGGACAGCCTGTATGGCTTCAGCGAGGAGATCGAAAGCAATGCGCTCAATGTCCATATTCACCATCTGCGGCGCAAGCTGGGCACCGATCAGATCGAGACTGTCCGCGGGGTCGGTTATCGGTTCTGCAGGGTGGATTCGTGAGTCTGCGGCTGCGCCTGCTGCTGATGATCGGCGTGTCGCTGAGCCTGCTGTGGGGCGTCGTCGCAGTATGGATGCTGCGCGATCTTCAAAACGAGATGCGCGTCACGCTCGATCAGCGTCTCGCCATGTCGGCGCGCATGGTGGCCGGGCTGGTTTCGCAGAACCCGGCGGCGTGGGATACGCGTAGCGGCGCTACCGATATCGCCACGCTGACCGTGCCGGCGACGGCCAAAGGGCTCGCCTGCCAGGTGAGCTCGCTGCACGGCGAAGTGGTTGCCCGGACGCCCGGGGCGACCTCCGCGGCCATCGCCACGGCCACCCCCGGTTTTGCTGAACGCGAAATCGACGGCGAACGCTGGCGCAGTTATACGGTGGAAGCGCAGGGCCTGCGCATCACCACGGCCGATCGGCTGACCGAACGCACCAGCCTGCTGCGCGACGTGATGGCAGCCGCAATCGTACCCTTTGTGGTTGCTCTGATCGGAAGTCTGGTGATGCTCTGGCTCGGCGTCAGGAGCGGGCTGGTGCCGCTGGAGCGACTGCGGCAGGCACTGGCCAGCCGTGCGCCTGATGCGCTGACGCCGATTCCCGATGCGCCGATGCCGCGCGAATTGCAACCGTTGGTCGATACGCTCAATCAGTTGCTGGAGCGGATGCGCGTGACCATCAGCCGGGAACGCCGGCTGACCAGCGATGCCGCGCATGAATTGCGTTCGCCGCTCACCGCCATCAAAACCCATCTGCAGGTGGCCCGCATCACCCACGGCGAAGAGGCTGAGACTGCACTCGATTATGCGGAGGAAGGGGCGGCGCGCCTGCAGCATACCTTGCAGCAGTTGCTCACGCTGGCACAGGTGGAGGGACCGTTTTCGTGGGATGAAGCGCAGGGCGCCTATGCCCACGAAGTCGCCCGCCTGGCAATACGCGACGCCGCGCCCGATGCGCCCGGGCGCATCGCGTTGAACAGTGACGGGACTTCGCACGAACTGGCGTTGCCCCAGGCGCTGGCGGTCACCGCCTTGCGCAATTTGCTGGACAACGCCTTGCGCCATACGCCGCCTGAAAGCACGGTCAGCCTGGATATTCATTCGCTGCAGGATGCCGTGTGTTTCCAGGTATGCGATGACGGGCCAGGACTGAGCGCGGAAGAACTCACCCAGGTTACCCAGCGATTCTGGCGGCGCGACACCGGCCATGGCAGCGGCCTGGGGCTCGCCATCGTGGTCGCCATGACCGAACGTTACGGTGGCAGCCTCGCTTTGGCGCAACGGCCCACGGGTGGGCTGGAGGCGACGCTAAGCCTGCCGAGAGCAAAGCCGCGTGATAGCAACTAAATGGCCGGGTGGGCGTTCTGCTCGTGCCTGCGCAAACGCAAGAATGCATTTCCCACTCCGGGCATAAGTCTCGATTAGAATCGTTCTACCTTGAAATCCGTTCGCCCTCGTTCCCTGTTGTGTGCGTCGTTCGTGTTGTGGTCAGTCATGGGCCATGCGACGACGCTCGACCTGCCGCGGCAGCCCGGGGATTTCTGGTTGCAACTGGCTCCATTGCCGATGCTGGCTTCGGCCCGCGCAGCGCCAACCGATACGATTCACTTTGCCAGTCTGGCCGCATTGACCGTGTACGCATTGCGCGAACGTCCCGAATCGCGCGCGGCCTGGCTGGGGGTTCAGGCGGAAGCGGCGCGCCTGGACGTAGCGAGCGCCGCCAACTGGCCGACGTTGACGGGCCAATTCAGTTTCACCCGGAGCCGGTCGTTGTCGAGTTCGGGCGCGTCGGTGCCCACCTTGCATCGTTACGGACCCGGCCTCAGCCTGTCGTATGTGATCTACGATTTTGGGGCACGCGTCGCCACCATCGACGCGCAGCGCTATCAACTCATTGCCACGTTGCTAAACGGAAACCGCGTCTTGCAGGACACCGTTGCCGAAGTCGAGACGGCCTATTTTTCCCTGCTGGCGGCACGCGCGCAGATCAAGGCCCAGGTCGAGCAGGAAACCGCGCTGCGGACCAGCCTCGACGCGGTGAATGCCCGGCTGCAGGGCGGGCTCGCGGCGCGTGCCGACCAGTTGCGCGCGCGCGCCGCACTGGCCGAGGTGACGCTTGCACGCCAGCGCGCCGAGCGCGATGGGTTCAAGGCCGACGCGGCGCTCAAGCAGGCTGCGGGCATTGCGCAAACCCGGCCGCTCAAGCTTGACTGGGAGACCAGCGCGCCGACGGCACTCGACGCCAGCACCTTGCTGGCCGACCTGCTGGCCGAGGCAGAACGACACCGGCCCGATCTGCAGGCACTGCAAGCCGCTTCGGCGGGCGCACGCGCCGAAGCGGCGGGCGCACGCGCGGCCCGCTGGCCCGTAGTGACCGTGACCGCCAATACGGGCCGGACTTTTTTTCTGGAAGAGGGACGGATGCCGTCGAGTACCTATAACGTCGGCGTCAACCTGTCGCTGCCCCTGTTCGATGGCGGTCGGTTAAAGGCGCAGGCGCGTGCCGCCGAACGCGACGCCGAGCGGTTGCAGGCTGAAGTTGAGGGCCAGCTTGGGCGCGTGGCCCTGGACGTGACCGAGGCGTATTACGACGTGCGTCACGCGCAGGCCCAGCGTGAGGGTGTGACCCTCCAGTTCGCCAGTGCCAGCGAGTCGGCGCGCGCGGCCGAGGCACGCTATATCGCCGGCATTGGCAGCCTGCTCGAATTGCTGACCGCGCAAGCGGATATGGCACGGGCGCGGCAAGGTTCGGCCCAGGCCGATGTCGACTGGCTGGCCGCTTTTTCCCGTTTGAACCACGCGCTGGGCCGCCTGCCCGTCGTGTCAACCAGGCCGAGTTCGCCATGAAGCTGCGCATTATTCTGATTGTCATCGGGCTTGCGATAGTCGCGGGCGTGGTCTACCGCACCCAGGACAAGGAAGCTGGAAACGACAGGAAAGACGGCGGCCACCGTGCCATCAGCGTGAAAACCGTGCCGGTCGAGGTTCGGGATTTTCCGCGGGTGATCGATCTGCCCGGTACCGTGGAGGCAGCGCAACAGGTGGCGATCGTGTCGCAGCTGAGCGGCACCGTATTGCGTCAGCATGTGCAGGAAGGCGACAGCGTACGTGCCGGGCAAGTGCTGTTCAGCCTCGATGGACGGCCGGCCCAGGCACGCATTGCGCAGAACCAGGCCGCGCTGGCCGGTGCCCGGGCGGAAACGGCCGAAGCACGAAAAAAAGTGGAACGCCTGAGTCCGCTGATGGAATCGGGCTATATCAGCCGGCAGGAATTTGACGATGCAAAACTGGCACAGGAATCCGCGCGCGCGCGCGCCGATACGGCGCGTGCCGAACTGGATGCGGCCCAGCTCGAAGCGCGCTATGCGCAGATTCGCGCGCCGATTGCCGGTCGTATCGGGCGTATTGCCATCCGTACCGGCAGTCTGGCGCAGGCAGGTGGGGAGCCGCTTACTACGGTGCTGGCACCGGGCGCGCTTGATGTGCGTGCCAGCGTGGCGCAACAGGACTGGCCGCAGCTTGCAGCAGCGCGCGCGCAGGGCAAGGTAACGGCCGAGATCGCCTACGCTGCGAATGAGTCGATTCGTGCTCGCGGCGAACTGGTTTTCGTCGATGCGCAGATTGATCAGACCACGGGCGCAGTCCCGATCAAGCTTCGACTCCTTGATAACCCGCCAGCATTGCTGTCGGGGCAGGGGGTGCGGGTGCGCCTGCAATTGGGCATTGCATCGGGGGCCAAGGTGGTGCCCGAGGCGGCCTTGCAGCATGCGCAGGACGGGGCGTATGTCTATGTGGTGCGTGCCGGCAAGGCCATGACGCAGTCGGTCAGGCTGATCCGTAGCCTCGATGGCGAACAGATGATTGAAGGCGATCTGCAGGCGGGCGAACCCGTGGTAATCGAAATCCCGCAACGGCTCAAAGCGGGCAGCGTCGTCAAGCTCGCCGGACAGCCGCCGCCCGAAGCTTCCACAGGTACCGGTTCGCGTCGATGAATCTGTCGCGGTTGTTCATCCGGCGCCCTGTCGCCACCCTCATGCTGGTGTTGGCCATGGCGCTACTGGGTGCGCTGGCTTACCTGCAGTTGCCGGTCAACGATCTGCCGCAAGTGGATTTCCCGACGCTGCGCGTCTCGGCCTCATTGCCCGGTGCCAATCCCGAGACCATGGCCAATACAGTGGCGACACCGTTGGAACGGCAGCTGGCCACGGTGGCTGGCATCGAATCGATGAGCTCGCAGTCGAGCCAGGGTTCGACCAGCATCAATCTTCAATTCGAACTCGGCCGCGATATCGATGCCGCAGCACAGGATGTGCAGACCGCCATTGCGCAGGCCGCGCGTAATTTGCCGCAGGGGATGGACCCGCCGCAACTGCGCAAGTACAACCCGGCCGATTCCCCGATTCTCTATCTGGCGCTGTCGGCCGAGCGTCTGCCGTTGACCGCGCTCGACGAAATCGCCGATTCGCGCGTAGCACAACGCCTGTCGAGCCTGTCCGGTGTGGCACAGGTTCTCGTCTACGGTTCGCAGAAATATGCGCTGCGGCTCTATCTCGACCCTGCCAGCCTGCAGCAGCGCGGACTCACCTTTGCCGACGTGATTACGGCGGTTCAATCCGCCAATGCCAACCTGCCGTCCGGCACCCTCGACGGCGCCACCCGGACCTACACGGTGAAAGCGCCGGTGGCGCTTGCCAACGCCGCCGATTTTGGCGACATCATCGTGGCCTACCACGACGGCGCGGCACTGCGACTGAAAGATCTGGGCCGCGCCGAGGATGGGGTTGAAGATGACAAGCGCAAGACCTGGTACAACGGCACCCGCGCCATCGTGCTCGCGGTGCAGCGCCAGCCAGGCGCGAACACGGTGGAAGTCGCCGACCGTATCCGCGCGCTGTTGCCGCAGATCGAATCGGAGCTGCCTGACGGGGTGCGTCTGCAGGTTCACTTCGACCGCTCGCTGTTCGTCAAGGCTTCGCTGCATGAGGTCAATTTCACGCTGCTGCTTGCGCTCGGTCTGGTCATCCTGGTCATCTTCGCCTTCCTGCACAATCTGCGCGCCACCCTGATCGCCGCGCTGGTGCTGCCCAGTTCGCTGCTGGGCACGTTTGCCTTCATGCACCTTGCCGGATACAGCCTGAACAATTTGTCGCTGATGGCGATCACGCTCGCAATCGGCTTTGTGGTGGATGACGCCGTGGTGGTGATCGAAAACATTGCGCGGCATCTGGAAATGGGTAAAAGCCGGATGCAGGCGGCGCTCGACGGGGCGCAGGAGATTGGTTTCACCGTGCTGTCGATGACCATTTCGCTGGCGGCCGTATTCCTGCCGATTCTGTTCATGGGCGGCATGATCGGGCGACTGTTCCAGGAATTCGCCGTCAGCATCGGCGTGGCCGTCATTCTCTCGGGCGTGGTGGCGCTGACGCTGACGCCGATGCTGTGCGCGCGCTGGCTGGTACATGCGCCGCCCAGCAATCCGATGTCGCGTTTTTTTGATGACGGCTTCAATCGCTTTCGCGATTTTTATGGCGATACGCTGCGTGCCAGCATGCGCCATCGCGGCGCCATGCTGCTGCTGTCACTGGCCGTGCTGGTCGCAATGGGGTGGCTGGCGGGCCAGGTCAAACAGGGCTTCATTCCGCGCGTTGACTCCGGCATGGTTTTCGCGAGCATTCAGTATCCGGAGGGCATCCCGTTCGAGGAGCTCAGCACGCGCCAGGAAAAAATAGCCGGTATGGTGCAGAAACATCCGGCAGTGGCCGGCCTGATGTCGAGTGCGGGTCAGCGCGGCGGAGGCGTCTCGGGCGCTAATTCCGGGCGTCTGGTCATCCGTTTGGCTCCCCGCGAATCGCGCGCCGGCGCTGATGTCGTGATCGAGGAGTTGCGTGCGGCCACGAGAAAAACAGGCGGTGCCAATATCGCATTCCAGAATCCGGCGTCGATTAACGTCGGGTCGCTGATATCCAGCAGCGACTATCAGCTGACACTCACCTCGGGCGATTTCGAGGCCTTGAAAGCAGCTTCCGCTGCAGTAGAAAAGCGCCTGGAATCGGTCCCGCTGATCGAGGAAATCAACAGCGATCTGGAACTGCGCAATCCCGAATTGCGCGTCAATCTCGATCCCGTCGCGGCGGCACGCCTCGGCGTGACTTCGCAGCAAGTTCAGCAGACGCTTTACAACGCCTTGGGCGGGCGGCGCATCGGCGAGATCTATGGTGCGAGCGATCAGTACCAGGTGAGCATCAAGGTATTGCCGGAATCGCAGTTGAGTTCAGCAGTCATTGGCCAGTTGCCCATGAGAACGGCATCGGGCGGATTGACCCGGCTCGATGCCGTGGCAACGGTGACGGCGGGTGTAGGCCCGGTTTCGGTGCAGCATTATGGCCAGCAGCCCGCAGTCACGCTGTCGTTCAACCTGGCTGCCGGGGCCTCGCTGGATGCCGCGCTGGCAGCCGCTTACGATGCGGCACGCGAAGTGGTGCCGGCCGATGTCACCCTGGAATTCACCGGCGCCGCACAAAAATTCAAGGAGTCCACGGTGCAACTGCCGCTGTTGCTGCTGTTTACCATCGTCGTGATTTATATGGTGCTGGCCATCCTCTACGAACACCTGGGCCACCCCCTTACCATCCTGACCGCACTGCCGCTGGCGGGTTTCGGCGCGCTGCTGGTGCTGCTTCTGATGGGCGAGGAGCTCAACATCTTCAGCTTCGTCGGCATCATCCTGCTGGTGGGACTGGTCAAGAAAAACGGCATCATGATGATCGATTTTGCGCTTACCCGGCAGCGCGCGGGCATGAATGCGGAGGACGCCATCGTCGAAGCCTGCCTGGTGCGGCTGCGGCCGATCATGATGACGACCTTTGCCGCGATTTTTGCCACCCTGCCCATCGCCGTCGGATTCGGCGAAGGCGGCGAGGCGCGGCGACCGCTGGGCATTGCCGTGGTCGGAGGGTTGCTGTTTTCGCAGTTCCTGACGCTCTACATTACGCCGACTTTCTACGTGAGCATGGCGCGGCTTGAGGCGGCACTGCCGCGCTGGCGCGCGCGTCTGGCGCGCTCACCCTAGGTAGTGCCCCGTCATCTGCCATCACATGAGCCACGCCAGTGCGGCATAGCGGGCCAGTTTGCCGACGGTTACCAGCAATAAAAACCCGGCCACATTGACCCTGAGCACGCCGGCGACCAGGCATAACGGATCGCCAACGATGGGCAGCCAGGACAGGAGCAGGCTGGGATAGCCCCAGCGCCTGAACCAGCGTTCCGCGCGCAGCATGCGCCGATCGGTTTTTGCATCGCGATGCTGGACTGCCTTGCGGCCAAACCGGCCCATGGCATAAGTGATGAGGCTGCCGCCTGCGTTGCCGGCGGTAGCGACGAGTACGCTGGCAACGGGATCGGCACCCTGGTGCAGCCGATACAGCAATAGCGCCTCGGAACCGCCCGGAAACAGGGTTGATGACAGCAGGGCCGAGCCAAACAGCGTCCAGTCCATTCGGATGCGGCGCTACGAGCAGCCGCCAAGTCGCTTGGCGCGCAGCTTCTGGCCAAACTCACGCATCCCTTCCTGTGGCGGGTCGAAACGCCCATTCATCATGATCGCGTAGCCGGCTGCATGCTGTGTTCCGCTGGCGCGTCCGCTCATGGTGCCGCTGCCGGGCAGGGTGCAGGAAAAATCATAGGAGAGGGTATTGGCGGTTTGCCTGAAGTTGCTGACCCTGCAATCGTTGCTGTTTTCGCTGCTGGCGTAGGCTCCGCCGTCGATGATGTCCTGGGCCGAGATGCAATGCCGGAAAGTCGAGACCGGCATTTGCATCGGCATGCCCTTTAGTACCATCTCGACGGAAATTTCATACAATCCTGGCTGCAGGGTGGGCGCGGCTGCGGCTGCCGGGTGAGATGTCAGGCTGATCAGGCCGGCAATCAATAGGGTGCGCATGGGTATTTTCAGTTAAAAGGCAAACGACAGGAGTGTTGCACAGCGCCGGCGTGGAAAGAAGTGATTGATTTCATCAATTGAAACAATCGGAATTATCCGTTGGATAAATAGATTGATGTTATCTATTATTTGTCCTGTCTTGATTGACATTGAAAATCAACCGAACAGGAGCACACCATGCAGAATACGACCTCTCCCACCATCCAGAACCTTGAAGCTGCCTTTGCGGGCGAATCGATGGCCCATATCAAATACCTGTGGTTTGCCCGCCAATGCCGCAAAGCCGGCGACGAAGCCACCGCCAGGGTGTTTGAAGATACGGCCGCGCAGGAAATCCTGCATGCGTTCGGCCATGCCGAGCTGTTGTTTGCCGATGAGACCATGACCCCCGCACGTTGCCTGCAGTATGCAATCGAGGGCGAAACCCACGAATACACCGAGATGTATCCCAAATTTCGCCACGAGGCGATGCGCGAAGGCAACGTTGCCGCCGTAGCCGAAATGGATGAACAGATTGTGGAATCGAAGGAACACGCCGAGATGTTCAGGGGTGTGCTTGAAAAGGCCGCCAAGCGTTTTTCCGCGCTGGCCAGGGTGGAAGAAAAACACGCAAAGCATTATCAGGCGCAACGCGACGCAATCGCCCCCTGAACGCAATGCACTATCTCATTTAACGAAACGAAAGGACACATCATGAAGGTTTGGCAATGTATCGTTTGCGGATATATCTATGACGAATCAAAAGGCGATCCCGAGCATGGCATCGCGCGCGGCACCCCATGGGACGCCATTCCAGAGCGCTGGGAATGTCCCGACTGTGGCGTCTCGAAAATGGATTTCGACATGATCGAAGTGACGGCCTGATTGATTTCACGGTTCATTTCCATCCGCAGGTCCATCCGCAGGCCGCACCCGTGCGCCTGCTTTTTTAAGGCGTTTTTATGTCCCCTATTGTCATAGTCGGCTCCGGCCTGGCCGGATACACCCTGCTCAAGGAAATCCGCAAGCGCGATCCGGCAACGCCGGTCACGCTGGTTACAGCGGATGACGGCGTGCTTTATTCAAAACCCAATCTGTCGAATGCATTGAGTGCGGGCAAGACGGCGGCTGCGCTCGGGGGCGCCAGCGCGGATAAACTGGCAGCCGACCTCAACGCGACCATTCTGCCGCGAACGCGCGTTACCGCCATTGACGCCGCCGCATGCCAGGTGCAGGCCGGGGCTGCCAGGCTTGATTACAGCAGCCTGGTGCTTGCGCTCGGCGCGGATCCCATCCCGCACGGCCTGACCGGCGCTGCTGCTGGTACGGTACTGGCAGTCAATGATCTCGCGGATTATGCCGCGTTTCGCAGTGCCATCGAAGGGCGGCGCCGTATTACTGTCCTGGGCGGCGGGCTGATCGGCTGCGAGTTTGCCAATGACCTTGCCCAGGCGGGGTATGCGGTCGATGTGGTGCACCTGGGTGACTGGCCGCTGGAGCGCCTGTTGCCCGTCGAAGCCGGCCAACGGCTGGCAGAAAGCCTGTCTGCACTGGGCGTGACCTGGCATTTTGGCCGCTCTGCAACAAGCATCGAGTCCGGCACCGGCGGCTACGCGGTGATGCTGGACAATGGCGAGAGCGTAGCGGCCGAGGTGGTGCTTTCCGCCATTGGCTTGCGGCCCCGAACCCGGCTGGCGCACGCGGCTGGCATCCCGGTGGCGCGGGGCGTCCAGACCAACGCACTGCTGGAAACCGGAGTGGCAAATATCTATGCCATAGGCGATTGTGCCGAAGTGGAAAGCCTGAATCTGCCCTACGTGCAGCCGCTGATGGTGCAGGCGCGCGCGCTCGCTGCGACCCTCACCGGCACGCCGACGCCGGTGGTGTATCCGGGGATGCCGGTGATGGTCAAAACGCCGGCGCATCCGGTGGTGGTGCTGCCGCCCAGAATCGGCACAACGGGCGGCTGGAAGGTGGAATGTCACGACACCGGCATCTGCGCAATGCATCGGGATGATGCAGGCCGGTTGCAGGGCTTTGCCCTCACGGGCAGCGAAACGGGTCGCCGCGCGGCACTGGTAAAGGACCTCGGCACGTAGTGCGGTCCTCTATGTCTGGTCGGGTGCAATCGACGGCTGCAACGCATCGATCAGCGGGCAATTGACCTTGCCCCGGCTGGCCGCGCAGCGGCCCACAAGTTGCGTCAATGCCGTTTCGATGCGCTGCAGGTCGGCCCGCTTTTCCCGCACCATTTCCAGCTTGTGCTCGGCAATCGCCCGCGCCGCCGAGCAATGCATGCCGTCATCCAGGTCCAGTAACTGCGCGATCTCGTCGAGCGTGAAACCGATGCGCTGGGCGGCCTTGATGAACAGCACCCGCGCCACGTCGGCCTGCGCGTAGTGGCGAATGCCGCCGAGTGGCTTGGGTGGCTCGGCCAGCAGGCCGCGGCGTTGATAGAAACGGATCGTTTCGACATTGACGCCGGCTTCGCGCGCCAGTTTTGAAATCGTCAGCATGTTCGCTTGACTCTGTAGTGGGGTACGGACTTTATGCTACGTCCATCGCATTCATCTGGATAGCGCCATGAATATGAAACCCACCCTATGGGCCAGCGCGTTGGCCGCTGTCGGCGCCTCCCTGTGTAGTGTGGCGCCGCTGGTGCTGATTTCGCCCGGACTGGGCGGCGCGTGGATGTCCACCCTCACCGGGCTGGAACCTTATCGCCCGATTTTTATTGTGCTCACGCTGGGGCTGCTGGCACTGGCCTGGACCCGGCTTTATCGCCAGTCTGCCGCGTGCAAGCCGGGCCGGGCGTGCGCCGCTGGACTTTTCCCTGGTATGCGTCGCTGTTCTATTAAGGAGGCTGTATGAATCGAACTATCGTGTTGGCGGCGTTATTGGCGGCATTGTCCAGCCCGCTATTGGCTGCGCAAAAGACCGTCACCCTCGGCGTCCCCGGCATGACCTGCGGCGCCTGCCCGATCACGGTAAAGGAGGCGATATCAAAAGTGAGTGGCGTGACGCAGACCGAAGTCGACTTCGACAAGAAGCAGGCCGTGGTGACCTATGGTGACACCAAGGCCAGCACGGACCAGATCCTGCGTGCAACGGCCAACACCGGCTATCCGTCGTCGATCAAGGATAGTGCGCAATGAGCGACTTCATTCCCGACTCCACCCTGACCTGCCCGGCGTGTGGGCACGTCAAAATCGAAACCATGCCCACCGACGCCTGCCAGTGGTTTTATGAGTGCGAGGCGTGCCATGCCGTATTGAAGCCGAAGCCCGGTGATTGCTGTGTGTACTGTTCTTACGGCTCTGTGCCATGCCCGCCGATCCAGGCAAGCGGAAAAGCCGCAGGATGCTGTTCGGCCTGACGCGATGCCGTCGGCGGCGAGGCAAGGCGTCTCCGGCAGTGTCGCGCGCGATCCAGCCGGCCAACGAAGCGGCGCCTGAAGTGCATTCAATTTTCCGCATGGTCAATGCCGGAAACTTGCGCGAAAATGGCGCATGGATATTTTTCGTGTTTTTCATTTGCAGTGTGCCCGGCGTCTGCCGGCGCTGCCTGCCACCCACCCGTGCTCGCGGCTGCATGGCCATTCATTCAACGTCGAACTGACCGTGCGTGGCGAGGTCGACCCCACTTTGGGCTGGGTGTGCGACTTCGCTGATATCGAGGCGGCCTGGCAACCGATTCATGCCGCGCTTGACCACCGTCATCTCAATGAGATCGCCGGACTGGAAAACCCCACCAGCGAGAATCTGGCTGTCTGGCTATGGCAGCACCTGCGGTCCGTCTTGCCTGGCCTGTTTCAAATCAGGCTGATGGAAACCCATGATTCAGGCTGCATTTACCGCGGCGAATAAACGCTGAACAGGGGGTGATAACTTCAGCGCCACAGCAATAACGGTTCGCGCTTAACTATTCTGCGTTTCGCGCCGTTACTACGGGGGTCATCAGAAAAATCCTATCACGCACCGCGGGTGCGCACCCCATGACGGTTCCACCGCATCTTTCATCGCGTCCTGGCTTCAGCGGGGCAGAGTTCGGCCAGTGCAAAGTGCGGCTGGCCATTGTGGTTCTGGGTACCTGCTGGTACCTGGCTTGGCTTTGGGTGAGCCAGGCTCCCAGCGCGATGCGCGTGCTGCCTATCATGGGTGCATATTTTGTGTATTCGCTTGTGCATATGGTGTGGACGCGAATCCTTCCTGCTTACAATCCATTGCGCATGGCTATCGTTACGTTTTTTGACCAGGCGCTTTCGATCTACTTTCTGGCGGTGTCAGGGGGGTTGGGCACCATCTACGTTTTTGCCGGCCCGTGGATATCGATCGGAAACGGACTGCGTTTCGGCAGTCGGTGGATGGCGGCGTCAGCGGCTGTCGCCGTAACTGGACTGGCCTTGGCGGGGTGGTTCTCGCCGTACTGGCAACAAAATCCTGTTCTGTTGCTGGGGCTGCTGATCCTCAATGTGACCATACCGTTCTATGTCGCCATTCTGTTGGCAGGACTGGAAAAATCCCGCCAGCAATTGGTCAGCTACGCCGACAAGCTGGAAAAACTGGCGATGCTCGATGACCTGACCGGGTTGCCCAATCGGACTGCACTCTACGGGGAACTCACCCGCGCCTGCGCAGATGCCGACCGGCACCCGCTGGCGCTGTTGTATTTCGACCTGGACGGCTTCAAGTTCGTGAACGATACCTACGGCCATATGTTGGGCGACGCATTGCTTCGCGAAACGGCCGCGCGCGTCAATGTCATTGTGCGCAACCAGGATGTGGTGGCGCGTCTGGGGGGAGATGAGTTCGTGGTGTTGCTCCGGGGTCCGGATGCGATTCGACGCGCAGCGGGGGTTGCCGAAAGAATTCTGCACGCACTGCTCACCATCGGTACCGTCCAGGGAAAACCGGTGGAGGTCAGCGCATCGCTGGGCGGCATTGTGATTGCAGGCCATACAGCCGCACGGTTCACTGCCGAATCGTTGCTGCATGAAGCGGACAAGAATATGTACCAGGCCAAGCGCAATGGAAAGAACGGCATGGTGCTGACCGGATTGGACGAAAATGCCCGCTGCGTGGATTTCCCTGCGCGCGCGATTGCCCGCGGATAACACCGGTTACACGTCGCGGTCGGGTGTTTCCGTGGCGTCCTTTACCGACCGCTTGGAGTAACGGCTTGCATTATTCTAATAATCGTTAGAATATACGCGTCATGAACAAGCGAAAAACCAAAGACCTGCTCTACGAAGAAGTGGCCCGCATCGGCAAGGCGGTCTCCAGCCCCAAGCGGTTGGAGCTGCTGGAACTGCTGGCGCAGGGCGAAAAAACCGTGGATGCCCTGGCGGCCGAGGCCGGCATCGACATCAAGCTGGCGAGCGCGCACCTCAAGGTGTTGAAAGCGGCACGGCTGGTGGTGGCGGAGCGCGACGGGCGCTATATCGCCTACCGCCTGTCCGGCGAGGACGTCAGCGCGCTGTGGGTCACCCTGCGCACGGTGGCCGAAGAACATCTGGTTGAACTGAAAGTGGCGATGGACGGCATTTTCTCCACGCCGGAAAAGCTCGACGCCGAAACGCGACGTTCGCTGATGAGCAAGGCGCGGCGCGGCGACGTGGTGGTGATCGACGTGCGCCCCGCCGCCGAATACGACAACGGCCATCTGCCGTTTGCGCGCTCGATGCCGCTCGACGAAATCCGCCAGCGCATCAAGGAGCTGCCCGCCGACCGCGACATCGTCGCCTACTGCCGGGGGCCGTTCTGCATGATGTCGGCCGAGGCGGTGGCGCTGCTACAGGAGCACGGCTACCGCGCGCAGAAGATCGCCGACGGCACGGCTGAATGGCAGGCGGCGGGTTTGCCGCTGGCCTGACCTTGATGTGAGCCGGCCCTGATCCCTTTTTCATTCATTACATACCCAGGAGACTTTCATGTTTTTCCGTCAATTGCTGGCCAAAGACGCCACCCTGTCCTACTTCTTCGGTTGCGGTTCCTGCCATGTCGGCGTGGCCGTCGATCCGGTGCTGGGCGACGAGCAGTGGTTCATCGACGAGGCGGCCAAACAGGACGTGAAAATCACCCACGTCATCGACACCCATGTGCATGCCGATCACTTTTCGGGCGGCCGCGCGCTGGCGGAAAAAACCGGTGCGCTGTATTGCCTGCACGAATCGAACGGCAGCCGCGTGAAATTTCCTTTCGAGCCGCTCAAGGATAGCCAGCGCATCGACGTCGGCAATGTCGTCGTCGAGGTGCTGCATACCCCCGGCCATACGCCCGATTCCATCAGTTTGACCGTGGCCGACAAGCGCCGCGCGACGGCTGAGGATGCGGCGCCGTGGTTCGTGCTCACCGGCGACACGCTGTTTGTGGGCAGTGCAGGGCGCCCCGACCTGGCGGGCAAGGAGGTCGAGATGGCCGGCCAGCTCTACGACACGGTGCACCAGCGGCTGCTTACGCTGGCCCCCGAGGTGGAGCTGTATCCCGGCCACACCTCCGGCAGTGCCTGCGGCGCGGGCATGTCGGGCAAGCCGATGTCGACTATCGGTTTCGAAAAACGCTGGAGCCCGATGCTGTCCATGAACAAGGACGCTTTCATTGCCGAACTCACCGGGTCGATTCCGCCGCGTCCTGCGGAAATGGATCGCATGGTTGCATTCAACCTGGGTAATTGATCATGCCCGCATCTCAATTGGTAGCGGATTACCGCTACGGCATCCGCAACAACCTGGCCCAGTTCTCGCATCAACTGGTGCAGGTGTTTTTTGTCGGTCTCACCATCGGTATGTTCCGTACCGTGGTGCCGGCGCTCGCCGAAACCGAATTCGGCGTGGCCAAAGGCTCGTTCATGATGCTGATGGCGTTCGTCACCGCTTTCGGCTTCGTCAAGGGCACGCTTAATTTTGTGGCAGGCCGCCTGTCCGAACGCATCGGCCGCAAGAAGGTGCTATTCATCGGCTGGCTGGCCGCGGTGCCGATCCCGTTCATGATCATGTATGCGCCAAGCTGGGGCTGGATCGTGGCGGCGACGGTGCTGCTGGGCGTGAACCAGGGCCTGGCCTGGTCGATGACGCAGACCTCCAAGCTCGACCTCACCACCGCCGATCAGCGTGGCCTCACCATCGGCATCAACGAATTCTCCGGCTACTTTGGCGTTGCCGTGGCGGGCGTGATCACCGGTTATCTGGCCACTGCCTATGGCCCGCGTGAAGGGCTGATGATTTTTGGTCTGGTGGTGGTGGCCCTGGCAGGCCTGTTTACCCTGCTGTGGATAAAAGACACCTTGCCGTGGGCGCTTGCCGAAGGTAAGAAACATGCCGCAGGATTGATGACCGGGCCGACGCCACGCTATCCCAGCAACATCTCCGCGCAGCCCGGCACCTGGGAAGTCTTCACCCTGATGTCGTGGCGTGACAAGCGTCTGGCGTCGATCAGCCAGGCCGGCCTGGTGGAAAAATTCGTCGATGCGCTGGTGTGGGTGTTCTTCCCGGTTTATCTCTATCAGCACGGCCTCTCTCTCGCCGGCATCGGTTGGGTGGTCGGCGTGTACGGCTTCGTCTGGGGCATCTCGCAATTCATCACCGGCCATTGGTCCGACCGCATCGGACGCCGCAAGCCCATCGTGGCGGGCATGTGGCTGTGCGGTGCCGGCGTGGCGATGGTGTTGATGGGCGAAGGCGAGCTGTGGTGGTCGTTTGCTGCGGCGGTGATGGGCTTTGGCATGGCGCTCTTGTATCCGACCTTGTCCGCCGCCGTATCCGACATTGCCCACCCCAACTGGCGCGGCTCGGCGATCGGCATCTATCGCTTCTGGCGCGATCTCGGCTACGGCATTGGCGCCTTGCTGCTGGGCGCGGTGGCTGCGATTTTTGGCGGCATCGAGGCAGGGTTCTGGTTTACCGCCGGCGCCATGTTTGTTTCCGGTCTGATCGTGCTGCTGGTGTGCGAGGAAACCCATCCGCGCCTCAACCCGGCAAAGGAAGACGCATGAGCAAAATCCCTTTACCTGCTTGCACTCGTCCGTTTCCCTCGTGCTGGCCGCGCAATCTCTTTACCGCGCGCTATGCCGAGACCGCCGGCATGCCGCTCAGAACCGGGGCGGGCGCGCCGCAGTACCGCATCATCGCCCGTCCGACAGTGCCGCACGGCCAGCCGGCCGACGCATCGAATCGTGTGTGACGTTTAGATAGAGGGCGCTGACATGGACATCCTTTCGATTCTCGCTGGCATGACAACCGGCATGGTGCTGGGGGTGTTCGGCAGCGGCGGCTCGATCATTGCCCTGCCGGCGCTGTTGTATCTGCTCAACGTGGCGCCCAAATCAGCCATCGCCATGAGCCTGGGCGTGGTGGCAGTCACCGCCACGATCTCAGCCATCGACCATTGGCGGCGCGGCAACGTGAAAGGCCGGGTGGCCCTGGTGTTCGGCCTGTTCGGTGTGGCCGGCACCTTTGCCGGCGCGCGTCTGGGTCTGGTGACGCCGGTGGTGGTGCAGCTCGGCCTGTTCGCCCTGGTGATGTATGCCGCTGCCTGGCGCATGCTGCGGCCCGCGATAGCGCAACCGGTCGCGGCGGGAGGCGTGGTCGCCGTCGGCGGCGGCACGGCTGCCCTCACCAGCTGCCACCATTTTTTCTCCCCCTGCATGGGCCACATCGCCTTGCACGGCATCGGCGTGGGGGTGCTCACCGGCCTGGTCGGGGTGGGCGGCGGCTTCCTGATCGTGCCGGCGCTGGTGCTGCTCTCCGGCATTCCCATGCGGCAGGCGGTGGGTACATCGCTGGCCATCGTCGCCGCCAAGTCCTACGCCGGCTTCGCCGGTTACATGGGCGGCGTGCCCATCGACTGGGGCGTCATGGCCGGCTTTACTGCGGTGACGGTGGTGGGCAGCTTTGTCGGGGCCCACTTCGCCGACCGCGTCTCGCAGGAGACATTGAAACGGGCTTTCGTCTGGTTCCTGGTGGTGGTGGCCACTTATATCTTGCTGAAAAGCGTAATCGGCGAGGTCCTGATATGAAACCTGAGGCAAGTATGAACTCGCAACGATCGCAGGGTGTGTCATATTGAAGTGTGCAAGACCTGCAAGCTGAGCCATGAAGACCTCTCTGCCCTCAAGCAAGACTATGCGGTCGCAGCCCATGCTGCGGGCTATCGAATCGATATCCTGACCACGACACGGTTATATATTATTGAAACCGGCATGCTGGAAAATGGCACGCCTTACGCCAAGGGCGAAGCGGCGGGCATGTCGTTTCGGGTGGGCGACCCCAACCCCGACGAGACGCTGGGCAGTGTGGCGGGGCGCATGGCCTTTGTGATCCTGTCGAGGCACAATCAGCAACCGGCTGGGGAAACGCCGGATTAAACTGTCAGCCGGTCGCACTGAAATGGGCCGGTTCCTTGTTGCCGCACCCTGATAAAAGGAGACCTATGATGGACGTCGTCGATATTTTGATCCATGTACATCCTGCAATGGATGGCGAGAACCGTGAACGCATCGAGAAGGCCTTGCTTGCGAGTGACGGGGTGGTCACGGCCGTTTTCAGCGCCGAGCATCCGCATACGCTGGTCGTCGCCTATGATCCCGAAGCCGCCCAATCGGGGCGATTGCTTCAGATCGTGCGGGAATGGGATCCGGCCGCCTCGCTGGTCGGTTTGTGATGCGGCGGCGGGCGTTTCTGAAGAGAGACTGATGCCTCGCGCAGGGTCTGCCCGGCTTTTTGACGCATCCGGACGGGGGGAGGGATGAGAGCGGTTCCTCGCGGCAATGTCCTGATCCTGGTGCTGAGCCAGGCCCTGATGCTGTCCGCCATCGTCCTGTCGATGGCGCTCGCCGCCATCCTCGGCAGCATGCTCGCCCCCGACAAGGGACTGGCGACGCTGCCGCTCGCCGCCATGGTGATCGGCACCGCCATCGCTTCGCTGCCGGCATCCAGGCTCATGCGCCGCTTCGGGCGCCGTCCGGGCTTTCTGGTCGGCGCCCTGCTGGGCATCGGCGGCAGTCTGGTGTGCGCATACGCGCTTCACCAAAGTCTCTTTGTCCCCTTCGTCGTCGGCCATTTTCTGCTCGGCAGTTATCAGGGCTTCGCCAATTACTATCGCTTCGCTGCGGTCGAGGCCGCCGGCCCGGAGCAGGCCAGCCGCGCGATTTCGCTGGTGGTGGCCGGCGGCGTGGTCGCGGCTTTTCTCGGCCCCCAGCTCGGCCAGTGGGGGCGCGACTGGATCGGCGGCCAGCTATTCGTCGGCTCCTATCTGGCGCAGGGCGGGCTGAGCCTCATTGCACTGCTTCTGCTGTCCCGGCTTCGGCTGCCCAACGTGGAGGCCGTGCAGGTCGGCATTCCGCGCCCGCTGGGTGAAATCCTGAGCCATCCCGGCCTGCGGGTGGCGATCTTCGGCGCGGCCATCGGCTATGCCGTCATGATCATGGTGATGACCGCCACCCCGCTGGCGATCCTCGGCTGCGGCCTGCCGCAGTCGGACGTGACGCCGGTCATCCAGTGGCACGTGGTGGGGATGTTCGCGCCGTCCTTCTTCACCGGCGCCCTGATCAAGCGTTACGGCGCGCCGCGCATCATGCAGACCGGATTCGTCCTGCTGCTCGGCCAGGTCGTGCTGGCCTTGTCCGGCGTCGAGTTCCTGCATTTCCTGTCGGCGCTGGTGCTGCTTGGGGTTGGCTGGAATTTCGCCTTCATCGGCGGCACCGCGCTGCTGACCCAGACCTACCGCCCCGCCGAACAGTTGCGGGTGCAGGCCGTCAACGAATTCTCCGTTTTCGGCGTGGTGGCCTTGGCTACTCTCTCGGCGGGCTGGCTCTACGACCGCTTCGGCTGGGTCACGCTGAACCTCGCCGTAGTGCCGCTGCTGATCGCCGCGTTGATTGCGACCCTCGGCATCGAGCGACGCCTGCGCCGGATGGCGCCGGCGACATGACCCCCGCCGACTACGAAGCCTGGTACGCCACCGCGCGCGGGCGCTGGATCGGCGAAACGGAATATGCACTGGCCGCCCGACACCTGGAGGCCCACGCCGGCGACAGCCTGCTCGATGTCGGCTGCGGCACTGGCTGGTTCACGCGCCGCGCCGCGGCCGACGGCCTCCGGGCCACCGGGCTCGACCCCAACCCGGTCTGGCTGGATTACGCGCGCGCGCGCAGCAAACCGGACCTGCAATGGGTCGATGGCGATGCGCGCGCGCTGCCGTTCGACGACGCCCGCTTCGATCGCGTCCTGTCCATTGCTGCATTGTGTTTTATCGACGACGAACGGCAGGCCGTGGCCGAGTGCGTGCGGGTGGCGCGCCGCCGCTTCGCCATCGGCTGGCTCAACCGGGACAGCCTGCTATATCGGCAAAAGGGCAGGGACGGCGGCAGCGGCGCCTATCGCGGCGCCCGCTGGCATAGCGCAGGCGAAGTGCGCGCGCTGTTTGCCGGCTTGCCGGTACGGAATCTCACGCTGCGCTCGGCTATTTTTCTGCCTTCCGGCACCCGCCTGGCACAAGCGCTGGAACCCCGCATTCCCGGCGCGCTGCCGTGGGGCGGGTTGCTGCTGGCGACCGGCGACAAGGCCTGATTCAAGGCAGCGCACGCTAGCCCGTGCCGGTCGGCACAAGGGCGATCGGCTTCATCATCCTGTCACATTGCTTGCGTACATTCCCTCCAACTTGATGTGGGGATGTCTAGATGAGCCTGGTAGCACTGCACCGAAATGGCGGCGAAGCGATCTATAGCCAGATCGCGAAACTGCTCAAGGAAGAGATCGCATCGTTCCTCGCGCCGGGCGCCTGCCTGCCTTCGGAAAACGATCTGGCGGAGCGCTTCGGCGTCAATCGCCACACGGTTCGGCGCGCGGTCGAGGACCTGATTGCGGCCGGCCTGCTGGAGCGCCGCCACGGCAAGGGCACGTTCGTGCTCGACGCGCCCGCCGACTACCTGCTGGGCAGCGGCACCCGTTTCACCGAAACCTTTGAATCGCTCGGCAAGACCGCCAGCAGCCGCATCCTGCGCAAGCTGGTGATCCCGGCGCGCGGCGGTGTCGCCACGCGTCTGCATCTGGCCGAGAACGAGCCCGTCGTCTGGATTGAGTCGCTGCGCCTGGCCGACGACCGGCCCGTCTGCGTGATTTCCCATTTCCTGCCGCGGCAGGTTTTTCCCGACCTGCTGGCGGACTACGCCGGCGGCTCGCTGCACGAACATCTTGCCGCCCGCCACGGACTGAAACTGCGGCGCATCGAAAGCCTGGTCAGCGCGGCGCTCCCGCAAGGGGACGATGCCTCGCTGCTGGGCATGGCCCAGAACCAGCCGGTGCTGCGAGTCAAAAGCGTCAATGTATGCGAGCGGGACGAGACCCCGCTCGAATACGCCCTGACCCGGTTTCGCGCCGACCGGATCCAACTGCGCATCAATCCTTGACCTGTCTATCGATCAATTTTTACGGGAGCAACCGCAATGTATTTTAAACCTGTCATCTCGGCAAGCGCGCTGGCGCTGGCCCTTTCCCTCAACGCGATGTCGGCGCACGCGCGCGACCTCGTCATGGGCCTCATTCCGGCGGAAAACAACGAGGAAATGGTTCAGAAATTTGAACCGATGCGGCTTCATCTGGAGAAGAAGCTGGGCCAGAAGGTGAAGGTGTACACCGCCACCGACTACGCCGGCGTCATCGAGGGCATGAAGAAGAAGCGCGTCGACGTCGCCTGGTTCGGCCCGCTGTCCTACTACCTGGCCGAGCAGGAAGCCGGCGCCGAGGCCTTCGCCGTCGGCATCCGCGAGGGCGGCACCACCCACACCTACAAGAGCCTCTTCATTGCGCCCTGCGATTCCGGCGTCAAGTCGATCAAGGACCTGAAGGGCAAGAGCGTGGCTTTCGTCGATCCGGCCTCGACCTCGGGTGGCCTGATGCCGACCTACATGGTGAAGAAGGAAACCGGCATGATGCCGCAGCAGTTCTTCGGCAAGTTCACCTACTCCGGCTCCCACGACGCCGCCGAGCTGGCGGTCAAGAACAAGACCGTGGACGCCGCCGCCGACAACGACATCACCTACGAGAAGATGCTGGCCAAAGGTCTCATCACCAAACAGACCAACTGCGTCATCAAGGAATCCGACCCGCTGCCCGGCTCGCCCCTGGTCTACCGCAAGGATCTGCCGGCGGCAACGAAACAGAAAATCCGGGACGCCATCCTGAACGCCCACAAGGAAATCAAGGTCACCGGCTACGGCAATCTGAGCCATTACGTGGCGGTCGGCCCCGAGGATTACCAGATGATCCGCGACATGGTGAAGGAACTCGGCCTGAAGAAAAACGACTTGCTCAAGTAAGGGCATATGGACAGACGGGCCGCTTTGGCCTGTCTGTCCGGCCACAAGGAGAAAAGCATGTCCGCGATATCCATACAGTCCGTAACGAAACGCTTCCCGAACGGCTTCGAAGCCCTGAAGGGCATCGATACGGAGATTCAAACCGGCAGTTTCACTGTCGTGCTGGGCCCCAGCGGCGCCGGCAAGTCCACCCTGCTGCGCCTGATGAACGGCCTGGAAACGCCGACCACGGGCGCCGTGCGCATCGGCGGCGAAACCGTCGACAAGCGCACCCTGCGCCCGATCCGCTCCAAAGTGGCGATGGTGTTCCAGCAGTTCAACCTGGTGGATCGCCTGTCGGTCGTCACCAACGTGCTGACCGGCCGCCTGGCGCAGCGCTCCTGGGTCGGCAGTGTGTTCTATCTGTTCCGCACCGAGGACATGGCGGTCGCCCGCGAAGCCCTCGCCCGCGTCGGCCTCACCGACAAGGCGTGGAGTCGCGCCGACAAGCTTTCCGGCGGGCAGCAGCAGCGCGTCGGCATTGCCCGCGCGCTGGCGCAGCGGCCCAAGGTCATCCTGGCCGACGAGCCGGTGGCCAGCCTCGATCCGGTATCGAGCGAGGAAATCATGGCCCTGCTGCGCGAGATTTGCGACCGCGACGGCATCACCGTCGTCGTCAACCTGCATCAGGTGGACCTGGCCAGGCGTTTCGCCGATCGCATCATCGGCATGAACAGCGGCCGCGTGGTGTTCGACGGCACGCCCGCCGAACTGACGCCGCAGGCTCTGCGCACCGTTTATCAACGCGAAGGGATCGAAGATGACACAAGCCTTGACCTGGCGCTGGCCTACGCCTAGCGGCCTGCCGCCGCTGCCCATCGTCGCGTCGCTGGCCGTGGTGCTGGCCGCGCTGGGGCTGACCGCGTCGCTGGTGGAGGTGGATTTCGTCCGTCTCGTCGGCTCGCTGGGGAAAATGCTCGCCTTCGCCGGACAGATGTTCGTCGAACCGGACTGGGCCTACCTGCCCCAGTTGCTGGACAAGATGCTGGAAACCATCGAGATGACTTTCCTGGCGACCATGATCGCCCTCGTGGTCAGCTTGCCGCTGGGGGTGCTGGCCGCGCGCAACGCCACGCCCCACATCGCGGTGTATCGCGTGGTGCGGGATCTGCTGAGCCTGATGCGCGCGCTGCCGGAACTGGTGTGGGCGCTGGTGTTCGTCTCGGCCGTCGGGCTGGGGCCACTGCCCGGCGTGATGGCGCTGGCTTTCGTGACGGTCGGCTTCATGGGCAAGTTCTTCGCCGAATCCATCGAGGTGGTCGATCACAAACCGGTGGAGGGCGTCGCCGCCCACGGCGCCGGCTGGCTGCAGGTGCGCGTGTTCGCCATGCTGCCGCAGGCGCTGCCGGATTTCGTCGGCACGGTGATGTACATCCTCGACCACAACCTGCGCGCGGCCACCATCCTCGGCCTGGTCGGCGCCGGCGGCATCGGCTACGACCTGGTGATGTCGATGCGTCTGTTCCAGTACGAACGGTTGCTGCTGATCGCGCTGGCCATCTATCTGGTGGTGACGCTGCTGGATCGCCTTTCCGATCAATTGCGTAGCCGCATCATCCACGGGAGACGGGCATGAACGTACAAGAATTGAAACCGCGCGCCCCGGCGGACACGCTTCCGCCCAGGCCGCGCAACCTGTTCCCGGTGTGGGCGGCGGCGGTGCTGGCGGTGCTGTGGCTGATCGTGTGGGACCTGGAAATCTCCTTCGAGACGCTGGCCTACGGCGTCGAAGACATGGGCGAGTATTTCAGCCGTTACCGCGAGCCCGATTTTTCAGACTTGTCTAGATATCTGGAACTGATGGGCGTCACCCTGGCCACGGCGCTGTGGGGCACGGCGTTCGCGCTGGTGGTGGCGTTTTTTATGGCGCCGCTGGCGGCGCGCAACCTGGCGCCGCACCCGCTGGTCTACCGTGCGGCGCGCGAGGCGCTGAACTTCATGCGCGCCATGCCCGACCTGCTGCTGGCGCTGATCTTCGTCGCCGCCCTCGGGTTGGGGCCGCTGCCCGGCGCGCTGGCGCTCGGCGTGCATACCGCAGGCTTCCTCGGCAAGTTTTTCGCCGAAAGCCTGGAACGCGTCGACCAGGGGGTCTATGAAGGCGTGGCGTCGACTGGCGCCAACTTCCCGCAAATGGTCATGTACGCCGGCTGGCCGTCGATTTTGCGCGAGGCATTGGGCTATGTGCTCTACATCCTCGATCGTAACGTGCGCATGGCCTCGGTGCTCGGCCTGGTCGGCGCCGGCGGCATCGGCCTGGCGCTGCACGACACCTTGCGCCTGTTCGATTACGGCCAGTCGGCGGCGCTGATCCTGGTCATTCTGGCCACCATTCTAATCATCGATTACGCCTCGGCGTGGTTGCGCAGGAGACTGGGTTGATGAATCTGGAACGCAAAGACTGGATCCGGGCGCTTACCGCCCATCCCGCGCCCGACTTGCACGCGCTGGCCGAGCGGCTGGCGGCCGGCTGCGAGGTCAGGCTCACCCGCCTGCCGCAGGCGGGGCTGGGCCTGCTTCAGCTTGCCGACGGCGCCTTTCACGAAGCCTATTACCTGGGTGAATTTCCGCTGTCCACGTGCAGCCTCGAACTGACGCTGGCGGACGGTCGCCGCGCCGAGGGCGGCGCGCAGGTCATGGCCGACGACGCGGCGCTCGCCCGCACGCTGGCGATTCTCGACGCGGTGCTCGCGGCCCGGCTGCCGGGCTGGGAAGACGTGTCCGCGCAGGTGCAGGCCGGCGCCGCGCGGCGCGACGAGGAAGACCGCCGCCGCTGCGCGATGCTCGCCGCCACCCGGGTCGATTTCGCCCTGCTGGGCAATGTTGGGGAGGACGACGATGAAGACTGAGCGAATTTGGCAAGCCGACACCCAGCAGCGCGTGTTCCGCGAACTGGTCGAGGCGTTTTCGCGGCCGGGCGTGGCGCGCGATTTAACGCCCTGGCTGGATGGCGCCACCGCCCAGCGCGCCGGGCTGGCTACGCTGATGGACGGCGAGACGACGCTCGCCGACCCCCATGCACGGTTCGGCGCAGCGGACTGGTCCCTGCTCCAGGCCCGGCGGGACGCGACGGAAACCGCCCGCTATGTCGTTGCCGACGGCCGCCGCGTGCCCGACTTCCAGCCGGCCCTGGGCACGCTGGAAAGCCCGGAATCCGGCGCGACCCTGCTGATCGAGGTGGAGTCAGTCGGCAGCGGCCCGCTGGCGCTGGAACTCGCCGGCCCCGGTATCGACGGTCGGCGAGAATTGCGGCTGGACGGTTTGCATCCCGACTGGCTGCGCTGTCGCGCAGAATGGAGCGCCGGTTTTCCGCTCGGCGTCGACATCCTCCTCACCGATGCGACGCGCATTGTTGCGTTGCCACGCACCACGCGCGCGACACCCATGGGGAACCCGCTGACATGAATCTACAAACCGTGATTTCACCACAGAGGCACAGAGAACACAGAGAAAGAACACATCGTTTTTCTCCGTGCCTCTGTGTCTCTGTGGTGAGGAGGTTGACATGAGTTACGTTGCCATCAAAGGCGGCGGCCACGCCATCGCCGGCGCTGCCGCCGTCACCGAATACCTGCGCACCGAGGAAGGGCTGGGCAATCCTGACGCCGCGCCGCTCGCCATCGATGCCATCCTGCATCAACTGCGCCATCTGGTGGATCGCGTCGTTTCCGAGGGCGGAGTGTATCACCCGCAATTCGCCGCGCTCGCCATCAAGCAGAGCCTGGGCGACACGCTGGAAGCCGCGTTCGCGCTGCGCGCCTGGCGCTCCACCCGGCCGCGCCTGTCCGCCACGCCGCCGCTCGACACCTCGCGCATGCGCCTGATCCGCCGCATCTCGTCCGCCTTCAAGGACATTCCCGGCGGCCAGATGCTGGGGCCGACGCCGGACTACGCCCTGCGCCTGTTGCGCCTGGAGCTGATGGACGAATCGCCGGAGGCCTTCCGCGCCGTGGCCCGCGACTGGCTGGAAAGCTGCCCCGAGGCGCAGTTGCCAGACAGCTTTCCCAAGGTGCTCGACGCCCTGCGCGCGGAAGGCCTGCTGCCGCCGCTCGGCGCGGCGCGGGATGAAACGCCCTTCGACATTACCCGCGAACCGCTGGTGTTTCCGGTGCCGCGCTCGGCGGCGCTGTCCACCATGTCCAGGGCGGAAACCGGCTCGCTGCTGGCCATCGCCTATTCCAACATGCGCGGCTACGGCGACGTGCACCCGACGGTGGCGGAACTGCGGGTCGGCTATCTGCCGGTGCTGCTGCCGCATCCGGTGACCGGCGAACTCACCGAAGCCGGCGAGGTGCTGATCACCGAGTGCGAGGTGGTGGCGATGTACGCGGCCATTGAGCCCGGCGGCAAGCCCATGTTCACCGTCGGCTACGGCGCCTGTTTCGGCCACAACGAGGTCAAGGCGATTTCCATGGCCATTCTCGACCGCGCGCTGCAGAAGGGCATGCAGGACGGCCCGGAAAACCCGTCCGAAGACCCGGAGTTCGTGCTGCTGCACGTCGACGGCGTCGATTCCATGGGCTTCGCCTCGCATTACAAGATGCCGCATTACGTCACCTTCCAGTCCGACCTGGACCGCCTGCGCACCACGCAGCAGAAGTCGGGAGAACCCGCATGAACCTGAAAAACCCAGTTGAACCACAGAGACACAGAGATCACAGAGGAAAAACAAAGCGTTGCAATGCCAAGCCGGGTCACCCGGCGGGTGAGAGCCGGTCGACCGACAAGTTATTGATTTCTTGCCTTTCTCTGTGCCTCTGTGTCTCTGTGGTGAGGAATTTTGGATGAACGCCATGCCCCACACCACCGGCGGCAACGCCTACAACTTCGGCTTTCTCGACGAATACGCCAAGAAGGAAATCCGCCGCGCCGTCCTCAAGGCGATCGCCATTCCCGGCTACCAGGTGCCCTACGCCTCGCGCGAAATGCCCATGGGGCGCGGCTTCGGCACCGGCGGCCTGCAACTGACGCTGGCGCTGATCGGCCCCGATGAGGTGGTCAAGGTCATCGACCAGGGCTCGGACGATTCGGTGAACGCGGTCAATCTGCGCCAGTTCATCGAGATGACCTGCCCCGGCATCGCCACCACCACAAAAACGGCGGAGAGCAGCCTGATCCAGTCGCGCCACCGCATCCCGGAGCAGCCGCTGACCTCGACGCAGATCCTCGTCCTGCAGGTGCCTTATCCCGACCCGCTGGTGGTGGTCGAGCCGTCCGAGGACAAGCGCAAGATCATGCACGGCGAGGCCGACTATTCGCGCCTGCTGGTGAAGCTCTACGAGGACATCGTCCAGTTCGACGAGATCACCATCTCGCACCGTTATCCGACGCGCATCAACGGCCACTACGTCATCGACCCGTCGCCGATTCCGCGCTGGGACGTGCCCAAACTCAACGATGCCGCGGCGCTGACCCTGTTCGGCGCCGGGCGCGAGAAGAAGATTTACGCGGTGCCGCCGCACACCCGGGCGGAGCCGCTGGCGTTTTCCGACGTGCCGTTCCGGGTCGAGGATTTCCGCGACGCGGCGGGGCAGCGCCGCGCCTGCGCCCGCTGCGGCAGCACGGATTCCTTTCTCGACGAGTTCGTCGGCGATGCGGGCGGCAAGACGTATCAATGTTCCGACAGCGACTGGTGCGACGCGCAGTTGCTCCGGGCCGAACACGCTCAGGGAGAAGCGGCATGAACAAGATTCTCGAAGTCCGGGGCTTGAGCAAAAGCTACGGCCCCGGCTGCCCGCGCTGCGTCGACGCCACCGGCCCGGAAGCCGATACCAACCTGTGCCCGCATTGCGGCAGCATCGTCGCCATCCATGACGTGTCCTTCGACCTGTTCGAGGGCGAAATCCTGGGCGTCATGGGCGAATCGGGCAGCGGCAAATCGACCGTGGTGAAGGCCCTGTATTTCGATCAGGCGCCCACCGGCGGCGAAGCGATCTTTTTCGACGGCGATACGCAGCACGAGTTGTTCGCCTTGAACGCGGCGCGGCAGCGCTGGCTGCGCAATCACCGCTTCGGCATGGTCTACCAGAACCCGAATCTGGGCCTGAATTTCAACATCAGCGCCGGCGGCAACATCGCCGAGCGCCTGCTGATGAGCGACCTGATGGACTACGGCGCGATTCGCGAACGCGCCAAGGCCCTGCTGGCGCGCACCGAGGTGCTGCTGTCCCGCGTCGACGATCTGCCGAAGCATTTTTCCGGCGGCATGCAGCAACGGGTGCAGATCGCCAAGGCGCTCGCCACCCAGCCGCCGCTGCTGTTTCTCGACGAAGTGACCACCGGGCTCGATCTGTCGGTGCAGGCGCGGATCCTGGATCTGATCCTGGAAATCCAGCAGGAGCTGAAGACCGCGATGGTCGTCGTCACCCACGACCTCGGCGTGATTCGCCTGCTGACCGGCCGCGCCATCGTCATGAAATACGGCCGCGTCATCGAGACGGGGCTCACCGATCAAATCCTCGAAGACCCCCAGCACGCCTATACCCAGCGGCTGGTGGCTTCCGCCTTGTGAGGAACGCAACATGACCCCACCCATACTCCAGGTCGAAGGCTACGGCAAACACTTCGAGTTGCACGAGCAGAACAAGCTGATCCCGTCCGCGCACAACGTCGGCTTCACCGTGCGCGCGGGCGAACTCACCGCCCTGATCGGCCCCACCGGTGCCGGCAAGTCGTCGGTGCTGAAGGGCATCTACCGTACCTATCTGCCGAGTGCCGGCCGCATTCTCTATCGCGATGCGATGGGCCACGAGCTTGATCTGGCGCTGGCCAGCGCGCACCAGATTCTCGAATTGCGGCGTCGCGAAATCGGCTTCGTCACCCAGTTCCTGCATTGTCTGCCGCGCCAGCCGACGCTCGACGTGGTCGCGCAGCCGCTGTTCGGTCTGGGCGTCCCACGCGCGGAAGCCAGGCAGCGTGCGGCCGATCTGTTGTCTGCCATGAATCTGCCGGAGCGCCTGTGGAGCGTCTCGCCCGCCACCTTTTCCGGTGGCGAGCGCCAGCGGGTGAACCTCGCCCGCGGCTTCATTGCCCGCCCGCGCCTGCTGCTGCTCGACGAGCCGACCGCCAGCCTCGACCCGGCGACGGCCGAGTGCGTCATCCGCCTGATCGAAGGACTCAAGGCCGAAGGCACGGCCATGCTCGCCATTTTTCACCATCCCGAAACCACCCGCCGGCTGGCCGACCAGGTCGTCGAACTGGCCCCGCCGCCCGCCGTGGAAACCCTTCTCAAGGAATACGCATGAACTTGAACCCCTCACCACAGAGACACAGAGGCACAGAGAAAGGCAAGGGATCCATTACTTGCCGATCCGATGGCGATCACCCGGTGGGTGAAACCTGGACACAAAACAAGCTTCTGTTTTCCCTCTGTGTTCTCTGTGCCTCTGTGGTGAAATTGAGGGTTTCAAGATGAACAAGCTTTATCTGACCGGCGCCCGCGTGGTGCTGCCCGACGCCGTGCTCGAAGACGCCGCCGTGCTGATCGAGAACGGCGTCATCGCCGCCATCAACCCCGCATCGGGCAACGGCGCGCAAGCCGTCGATCTTTCCGGCAAGACGCTGATCCCCGGCATGATCGACCTGCATTGCGACGCCCTGGAAAAGGAAGTCGAGCCGCGCCCCAACGTGCATTTTCCGCTCGACTTCGCCTGCGCCCAGGCCGACAAGCGCAACGCCGCCGCCGGCGTCACCACGGTGTTCCATGCGCTGTCCTTCGCCAACGAGGAACTCGGCGTGCGCAACAACGCCTTCGCCGCCTCGGTGGCGCGCGCGGTGCACGCCTGGAACCCGCACGGCCTGGTCGACAACCGGGTGCACTGCCGCTACGAAGTGACCGACCCGACCGCGCCCGACATCCTGCTCGAACTGATGGCCACCGGCGAAATGCACCTGCTGTCGGTGATGGACCATTCCCCCGGCCAGGGGCAGTTCAGGGACATCGCCGCCTTCCGCGATTATCTGGCGCGCACCTACAAAAAATCGGAAGCCGAGCTGGACATCATGATGGAGAACAAGCTCGCCCAGGCGGAAGGGGCGATGGCGCGCATTCGCTTGCTGATCGATGCGGCGAAAGCGCAGGGCATCCGGGTCGCCAGCCACGACGACGACACGCCGGAGAAGGTCGAGACCCTGCACGCGCTGGGCGTGGGCATCTCGGAGTTCCCCATCAACCTGGAATCCGCCCGCGCCGCCCGCGAACGCGGCATGAGCACCGTGTTCGGCGCCCCCAACATCCTGCGCGGCAAGAGCCAGTCCGGCGCCGTGCGGGCGCTCGACGCGGTGACGGCCGGCGTGGCCGATTGCCTGTGCGCCGACTATCACCCGGCGGCGCTGATCGTCGCCGTGTTCCGCCTGCCGGAACTGGCGGGTATCACGCTAGCCGACGCGGTGCGGCTGGTCAGCGCCAACCCGGCCCGCGCCGCGGGATTGACCGATCGCGGCGAGATCGCGGTCGGCAAACGCGCCGATCTGGTGGCGGTCGCCGACGTCAACGGCCTGGCCCAGGCGAGCCGCGTGTTCTCGGCCGGCAAGCCGGTGTTCGAGGCCCGCTTCGACCATGGTTGAGGGCACGCTGTTCTATGTCATCGGCGCTTCCGGCAGCGGCAAAGACAGCCTGATGCGCTACGGCCGCGAGCGCCTCGCCGGCGACCCCGGCGTGGTCTTCGCGCATCGCTACATCACGCGGCCGGTGGAACTGCACGGCGAGAACCACGTCGCCCTGAGCGAAACCGAATTCGAGGCGCGTTTGACGGCGGGCCTGTTCGCGATGCACTGGGACAGCCACGGCCTGCGCTACGGCATCGGCCGCGAAATCAACCTGTGGCTGGCCAAGGGCTGCAATGTGGTGATGAACGGTTCGCGCGAATATCTGCCGCAAGCCCGGCGCCGCTATCCGGCGCTAAACGCGGTCATGGTCGCCGTCTCGCCTGAAGTGCTGGCCGCGCGGCTGCGCGCCCGCGGACGCGAAACGGAAGCGGAGATCGCCGGGCGGCTGGAACGCGCCAGCCGCTTCATGCGTCCCGACGGGCAGGTTGAACTCATCGACAACGACGGTGAGCTGCACCAGGCCGGCGAACGCTTCGTCCAGTTGCTGGCCGGCAACCGCGCCGGGCGGGAGGCGGGTCTGAGATGCGGCTGAGCTTTCTGGGAACCGGCTCCACCAGCGCGCCGCCGCTGTATGGCTGCGATTGCGACATCTGCGCCGGGGCGCGCGCCGATCCCCGAATGCGCCGCCGCCCCGCGTCCGCGCTGGTCGAGGCGGGCGAGACGCGGCTGCTGATCGATGCCGGTCTGACCGACCTCGCGGAGCGTTTTGCGGCGGGCGATTTCCCGACGCTGCTGCTGACGCACTTTCACCCCGACCACGTGCAGGGCCTGTTTCATTTGCGCTGGGGGGTGGGAAAGCGCATCCCCGTCTATTGCCCGCCGGATTCGGAAGGCTGCGCCGACCTCTACAGGAATCCGGGGCTGCTGGATTTCAGACCGGTGCGCAAGTTCGAGGCCTTGCACGTGGGGCCGATGACCGTCACGCCGGTGCCGCTGATCCACTCCAAAGTCACGCTGGGTTACTGCATCGAATCCGGCGACAGCCGGATCGCCTACCTCACCGACACCGCCGGGCTGCCGCCCAAAACCGAGGCTTTCCTGCGCGACTGGCAGCCTTCGGCATTGGTCATCGACTGTTCCTATCCGCCCCGCGCCACCCCCTCGAAAAGCCACAACGATGTGAACCTGGCGCTGGCGGCGATCGCGGCGGTGCGGCCGCAACGCGCCTGGCTGACCCATATCGGACACGAACTCGACGCGTGGCTGAAAGACAATCATCACACCTTGCCGCCTCAGGTTTTCATTGCCTGCGACGGGGCGTCCGTGCATGATCCCCGCGATATCCTGACGGAGTAAACGCGGTGCCCGAACAGGCGTATCTGGCCATTGCCGGCTCGGTGGCGATGCATGTGGCGTGGAATCTGCTGGTTCGGCACCAGGGTGTGCAGACCCGCATGCTGTGGTGGGCGCTGGGCTTGCATAGCGCGACGCTCGGCCTGTGGGGGCTGCTCGCGCTGGCGAGCGAGGCGCGCTGGGGCTGGGAACTGACGGGCTTGCTGCTGGTGTCGGCCAGCGCCAACGTGCTGTATTTCCTGACGCTCAACCGCGCCTACGAACACGCGTCGGTGGCGCTGGTGTATCCCATCGTGCGCAGTTCGCCGCTGCTTATCGGCGTGTGGGGCGTGCTGTTCTTCGGCGAATCGCTGGGCGTGCCTGCCTGGGGCGCGATGGGGGTCAGCGTCGCGGGACTCCTGTTGCTGGCCGCCACCGCGTGGCGCAAGGATGGCTTCGCGGCCCTGCCGCTGGCGCTGGCCGCGGCGCTGGCGACCAGCGTCTATTCCCTGAGCGACAAGGCGGCGACGGCTTATCTGCCCACCTTCGGCAGCCTGGTCGGTTTCGTGACCGTCGGCTACACCGCCTCGTTCGTCGCGCTGACCCTGCAGATGCGCATCAAGCATGGCATCTGGCGGCCGCAACGCGCGCCCCGGCTGCCGCATCTGCTGATTGCCGGCGCCAGCATCGGGCTGGCCTACGCCCTGGTGATCCATGCCATGCGCGACCTGCCCGCCGCCGTGGTGGTGACGTTCACCAACGCCGGCATCGTCATTGCCGGCATCCTGTCGATGACGCTGTTCCGCGAACGCGCTCACTGGCGCATGCGGCTGGCGGGCATTGCGGTGATTTGTCTCGGGCTGGCCCTGCTGGCGGCAAACCGCTGACGCCGCGGGCAGAGGGGGTCAGCGGGCCGTCTCGTCGGGTACGGCGGGAGCCGACGGTATCGGCGTGACCTGAATCTTGTCGATACGTTTGCCATCGAGATCGACCACCTCCAGCCGCCATTTTTTCCAGATCAGTACATCGCCGGTTTGCGGCAGGCTGCCGGCCAGCCACATCACCAAGCCCCCCAGCGTGTGGTAATTGCCCACGTCGTTTTCGGGTTCCGCTTTCAGTCCGAGCCGGGCCTTGAACTCGGTGACGGGAATCAGGCCGTCGAACAGCCAGGTGCCATCCGGACGCTGGATTGCCCAAGCTTCTTCCAGATTGCGCGGGGTGAATTCGCCGGTCAGCGCTTCGAGGATATTTTGTGGCGTGATCAGGCCATTCACCTCGCCGTATTCGTCGATGACCATCACCATATGCGCATCAGCCGCACGAAAATGCGCCAGCAGATCCAGCCCGGTGAGGCTCTCCGGAACAAATATCACCGGTCTCAGCAGGCGCTTAAGGTCGGTGGATCCCCGGGGCAGCGTCTGGCCCAGCAGTGTTTTGGCGCTCAGAATGCCGAGCACCGTATCGAGTCCCCCCTCGCAGACAGGGAAGCGCGAATGCGTGGAGTCGGTCACGCGCTGCAGGTTGTCCGCCAGCGGCAGGGTGGTGTCGAGGTAGACAATTTCGCTGCGCGGAACCATCAGCGTCTGGATGGGCAGGTCATCCAGACGAAGTGCGTTGCGCGCCATGTCGCGCTCCTGGTGCTCAAATACGCCAGCCTCCGAACCTTCCTGCAGCAGGGCATGAATGTCTTCTTCGATCACATCGGCCTGACTGGCTTGGCGGCTGCCGATGAGACGTAGCAGGGCATCGGTCGATATCGACAGCAGATATACAAAAGGCCGGGCCAGCAGCGCGAGCAGGTTCATTGGCCGGGCCATCCAGCGTGCAATGCTTTCAGGGTGAAACTGGCCGATGCGCTTGGGTACCAGTTCGCCAATCACAATGGAAAAATAGGTGATGACAATCACCACCAGCGCGGTCGATGCGATGCCGCTGGCATCCGGCGCCATGCCGACCGACTGCATCCATTTTGCCAGCGGGGCTGCCAGTACCGCCTGGCCCACAATGCCGTTGAGGATGCTGATCGAGGTGATACCGATCTGCACCGTGGATAAAAAACGGGTGGGGTCGTCGTGCAGTTTGAGCGCGACCAGGGCGCCAGGGTCGCCCTGGTCGGCGCGTCGTGCCAACCGCGCGCGGCGCGCTGTGACCACTGCGATTTCCGACATGGCGAATACGCCATTGAGAACGATCAATGCGCTTAGAAGCAGGATTTCCATAAGAGCGCGCCGCCTGGCCGGCCGGCGCAATCGGGTTGAACACCCTCCAAGCATAATCCAGGCTGCCATTGCGTCCTATGCTATAGGGAGGGCGTGGCTGCTTTGGCATGCCCGGGCCGGTTCCCCTCCGGATGAAATTGAATGCGAAACCGGGGTTGAATGGTTTTAATGGTATATTAATATAACAATATATTATTATTTATTGAATTAAGGGAGGACACCATGTTGCTGCGTTTCTTTGCTCTGGTTCTGCTTGCCGGGATGTATTTGCCTCACGCGCTGGCCGCCCCCAATGGCGCCCAGCTTTATGGGCGAAACTGCGCCTCCTGCCATGGTGCCAAAGGCACCGGCGGCATCGGGGTGCCGCTTGCGCTGCCCTCGTTCCAGGCCAGCATCAGCGACGACTACTTGCGCAAGACCATACGCGAGGGGCGGCCGGGCCGGGTGATGCCGTCTTTCTCCAGCCTGACCGCCACAGAAGTGGAGGCGATTGTTCAGCATGTTCGAGGGTGGTACACAGGCCCTTCCGTCCGCTATTCCGCCAAGCGGATCAAGGGCGATCCGGTACATGGCAAGGCGCTGTTCACGCAATATTGTGCGTCATGCCATGGGGCCCATGGCGAAGGCAGCAAGGGCACCGGGGTGACATTTTCGCGGCCGCGCGACTTGCCGGTCATGGCCCCCGCCCTTCATAACCCCGGTTTCCTCGCCGCTGCGACCGACAGCATGATCAAGGCCACCCTGATGAATGGCAGGGAAGGCACCCCTATGGTGTCCTTTCTCAAGCAGGGACTCAAGGAGCAGGACATCAACGATCTGGTGCGTTATGTCCGCAGCTTTGAAACCCAGCCGTTGCCAGAAAGCGCGCAGATATTGCAGGTGGGCAGCCCGGTGATCATCCGGCCTTCACCCTACGACCTCGCAACCACCGTGGAAAACGTCAAGCGGGCGGTCAACAACAACAATTTCTTTCATGGACGCGTGCAGACCCTCGAATACGGGCTGACCGAGCCGGTCAATGAAAATCCCAAACAGGTCATTGTCTACTTCTGCAACATCAGCCTGCTCAACAAGGCGCTGGCTGTCGACCCGCGGGTTGGCATGTTTCTGCCTTGCCGCATCACCATCGTCGAGCAGGCGGGCAAGGTGCAGGTCATGTCGGTCGATCCCAAAGTCATGAGCCGCTTGTTCAACAATGCCGAGCTCAATCAACTGTGTGAACAGATGAAGCAGAGCTATACCGCCATCCTGGAGGAGTCCACATTATGAAAACCCTCACCCTGAAAAATCTGATGCAAACGCTGATCGTTGCAGCGGCGGCCGTGTTGATCACCCCGGCCGCCGTCGCTGACAGCCTGCTGATGGCGCGTATGGACAAACCCTTCCCCGAAGCCATGGCCATTCTGCAAAGTGCCATTTCGTCGCGCGGCTACAAAATCACCCGTCTGCAGCAAGTCAACGAAAACCTCGAACGGCGCGACTATAAAAGCGACATGTATCGGGTGGTATATTTCGGCAAGCTCGATGAAGTGAGGAAACTCACGGCGCTGCGGCCTGAATTGATCCCGTTCCTGCCGCTCAACATTACGATTTTTGCCGAAGGCGAACAGTCCATTCTGGTCACCAGCCATCCGCGCGTGCTGCGGCAGTTTTTCCCGGATGCAGCCTTGAAGCCGGTTTTTAAGCGGTGGGGCCAGGATATTGAAGCCATCATGGACGAAGTTCGCGAGGATGGCGGGCGGTAGCCGCATGGCAGGCGGACGTTGAGCATGATTACGCAGCCCGTCCGGGTGCTGCGCGCCGTCAAAGCGGCCTGACCCGGTATTTGCCTTTGGCCAGGTGCGTTTTCAGCAGCTTGTAGGTATCCAGGTCGAACCCGGTGCGATTCGTCTGTTGCAGCAGGTCATGGATATCGGCCGGGCTTTTCGCCGTTCCCAGGTAACGCCAGCCGTCGAGCACGTGGACGTCTTCCATTTCCATGAAATCGTTGCGCTCCACCAGGCCGATCGGACCCGGATAGGGCCAGGGCTTAATCTTGAGTTTGGCCAGGGCCGTCAGCAAGCGGGCACTATGCAGCCGCAGCGATTCCTTGCCGACACAGGCGCCCTTGCACTTGTGAACCTGAAACGCGAAACAGGGCCGTCCCGGTTCGACAGGTTTCTCCAGCCCCAGAATAATGGGACAGAGCGCATAGGCATCCGCCATCTTTTTCAGCATATTGTTCGCCTGGCGATCCGTTGCGAACAAACCAAACACATCATCGGCGCGGCCGAAATCCACCTCATCCTCGCTGACCCGCCGCGGCCGAAAATCGCCGGGGGCCACTTCGTCCAGTCGCCACGCGCAGCGTTCGGTAGTGCGGTGCAACTGGCGGTTAAGGCTAGGCTGTTTTTCCTTTACCAGCCGCGATTCCAGCAGCAGCGCACCCAGTTCGCCTACCGTTTCCTGCCAACGGATATGGCGAATTTCCCGGGTCAGCCGGAGCGCCTTGTATTCGCCGGTATCGGCCGTAAAGTGCGAGCATACCCGCTGCCGAATGTTGACGCTCTTGCCCACATAAAGCAGCGCCTCGTTCTCGCCATAAAACAGATACACCCCGGGCGACTCGGGCAGGTCATCGAGTAGCGCGGGATCGAGGTGCGGCGGCAGGCTGGGACGCTTGAGTTGCAGTCGGACGGCTTCAGCCAGCGCCGCTTCGCCAGGCGCCTGCTTGAGCTGCCGCCAGAACTGCCAGATCAGGTCGGCATCGGCGAGCGCACGATGGCGGTCGCCCGTTTTCAGCCCATGACGTGCGATGAGGCTGTCCAGGTTGTGGCGCGGGTAGTGCGGGAAAAGCTTGCGCGACAGCCGCACCGTGCAGAGCACCTCGGCCCGGAAACGCTGGCCCAGACGTTCAAATTCGTGCTTGACGAAGCCATAGTCGAAACGCGCATTGTGGGCGATGAAAAGCCTGCCTTCGAGGCGTTCGGCGAGTTCTTTTGCCACCTGGGCGAACGTGGGGGCGTGTTCCACCATGTCGTTGCGAATGCCGGTGAGCTGCGTGATGAAAGGCGGAATGACGCGTTCGGGGTTGATCAGGGTATTCCAGGTGGTCACCTGCTCGCCCTCCACTGCGACCATGCCAATCTCGGTGATGCGGTCGCGTAGCGGATTGCCTCCGGTGGTTTCCAGGTCGATAAAGACGAGACGGTCAGAAATCATGGCAACAGGCTGCCCCGAAGTGGCATATTAAAAAAGACCATGCGTCGTTCACGCCTGCCATACGCCATACCCCGCCTCACGAAAATCAATGGCCAGTTCCACCTCCAGATCGCGCGCGGCATCATAGGACAGGGGGTTATACAGTTCGTAGCATTCGGGCATCAGGCGCAAACCGAACTGTTTGACGTAGCGGTTGGACTGGATACCTGCCTTGTGCTTGTCAAAGCGCACATCGGGATCGAGCCCGGTCATGCCCACGTAAACGCAGGGTTTGCCCGCCCTGTACCCCGGATTGGCTTTCATGAAGCGGATGTCGTCCAGCACGTCTTTCGACAGCGCGACCACATAGACGTGGTGGTGATCACGACGGCTCATGCTGAATCCAGGCAATACGACATGCGGCCAGCTTACCGCGACCCCACGTCATTGGGAACCGCCCGGCGGATGCAATCGAAGGGCTGGTCGCCACCTTCAAGGCCATCCACGAGACCCCACCCAGCTCCCCTATACGGCGAGCATACGGGTGGCGGTCGGCGTCCTGATCGCGGCCTGAGCCTCCGCAAGGTTTTTCGAGGCGGATAACCGCGCCCCCAGGGCCGCCCTGCGCCCGGCTACAAGCTGGCGGTGGGGGGCGTCAGCCTGAATCGTGCGCGAAATGATCTACAGTAATCTTTGGACTCACCGGACGTAGCGTGCCTGGCATATCGCGTCCTTCAATCATCAGAGAGAAAACAAGGATGCAACTCAGGCCGCTGGTTTCCATTTTTTGGGCGTCGCTGCTGGCATGTGCGATGACGGCATCGCACGCCCATGACCGTCGTGCGTGGCAGCGCGATCCGCAACCCGTCATCTCGTTTGTCTCGTTTCCCTCGCTCGATGCATTGACGCAACAGCCGGTAACGGTAAAAGGCAAACTGACGCTTCCGCCAGGGTGGTACGCGCAGGCAGCGCAGGCGCGATCCAGCGCGGGTCGCCCGGCGGTCCTGATTTTGCATGGTTCAGCGGGCGTGGATTCCCGGGGCGGGTTTTATGCGGATGCGCTGAATGCCGCAGGCATGGCCACGCTGGAAATAGACATGTGGGAAGCGCGCGGAGTCACCGACCTCGCGACCCGGCCTTCGCATCCGGTCTCAACCTATCCCGATGCGTTTGCCGCCTTGGCCTTTCTGTCGGCGTATCCCGGTATCGATCCGGGTCGGGTCGGCGTGATGGGGTTTTCGTGGGGCGGCGTGATCACCATGGCGTCTGCCACGCAGGGGATTGCCAGCCAGTTTGGCGGCGCGCTCCGGTTCAAGGCGCACGTCGCAAATTATCCCGTGTGCTATGTCTACAATAACCCCGTCGTTCCTTATTCCCGGTTTGGCAGCAAGGCGTCCAATCCGCTTACCGGCGCGCCCATCCTGATCCAGGTCGGCGAGAAAGACGATTATGATGAAGGCACGGTGCCTTGCTCTGCCCTCAAGGCATCGCTGGCAGAATCCGAACAGGCTTATGTCGACGTCATGCCCTATGCCGGCGCATATCACGGCTGGGACCGGTTGCAGGTACCCGTCACCACCGACGATCCGTTTGCGCACCGGGGGGCGGGCGGCACGGTCGAAATCCGGCCCAGTGTCGATCAGGCCTATCAGTCACGGGATAAAACCGTGCGCTTCTTTCAGCAGAATCTCTAGCCCGTTGCTGTCCGCAGCGCCGGCGGTCGGGGAGGGCCTTGTTGTTACCGCGTCGTCGTCACAGCCAGCGCCGCCGTCTGAATACCAGCAGCAGGATGGTTGCAATGGTGCCCATGACACCGAGCAGCACGAAATAGCCCGAGCGCGATTTGAGCTCGGGCATATTCTCGAAATTCATCCCGTAGACACCGGCAAGGAAACTCAACGGCACGAAAATGGCGGTCACGATCGTGAGTATCTTCATGATGTTGTTGAGACGATGCGAGGCCAGTGAAATGTAGCCCTCGATGAGGTCGGAGGCCACTTCATAGTAAAGCGTGGCAAGGCTGCCAGCCCGTTCCTGGTGTTCATACACATCCTTGATTTCATGAACCCGTTCGGCCCGTACCTGCGGCGGCGCATTGTTCAGCAGATCGAGAAAAATCTGCTGATGGTAAAGCAACACGCGCCGGAACTTCCTGAGGCAGGTCTTGTATCCCATCAGGTCCGAGAGAATGTCATCCTTGGGATGGCTGACGATAGCCTGCTCCAGGTCTTCCAGCCGGGGTTCCAGCGTGAGCAGTCGGGCCAGAAAGCGGTCGACCGAGATGCGTGCAAGACGCAATGCCAGCGTATCGGGTCCGCCGGCAAGCAGCGCCCCATCCTGCTGCGCCACTTCCCACAGCGCATCGATGCTGGGCGAGGCGGCCGAGGCGCGGCTCACCAGAAAGCGCGCACCGATAAACAGCGCAATCTGGATCGTCTCGAACTCGAATTCCTCCTTGTCCGGGCCGAGGCCTTTCAGCAGGATGAAAACGTGGTCCTCAAAGGTTTCGATTTTAGGTTGATGCCGGCTGCGCTGCGCATCGTGGATCGCGAGCGGATGCAGGCCAAATCGCGTGACCAGCATGTCCAGTTCGGCATGGGGCGCGTGGTCGTGGAAGTCGGCCCACAGAATCGTGCCAGGCCGAGCCTGCCATGCGGCGATCAGTGTCTCGTCCCCGATCTCAATCTCATGCGTGGCAGGGTGGTAGAGCAGCGTGCGGATCATGTCGTTCCTGAACGGTCAAGTGAGTCAGGCGAGGTCGGGTCGCGTTTCGGGGAGCAGAACAATCTTACCCCACCCCTCGCCGCGATCACGTTGACTAGCCCCCCGCCAGCACCGGGAACATCCCCTTGACCCCGGCGGCAATAAATTCGATGGCAATCGCTGTCAGGATCAGGCCCATGATACGGGTAAAAATATTGATGCCCGTGGATCCGACGTGGCCCTCGATCCAGGGCGACAGGCGCAGCACCGCCCACACCACCCCCGCCAGCAGCACAATGATCAGCGAAATCATCAGATAGTGGCCGAGGCTGCTCCCCTTGTGGGCTGTCAGGATCACCGTACTGATCGCCCCCGGCCCCGCGAGCAGCGGCATCGCCAGCGGCACGATCGCCACCGATTCCTTCTCGATCGACTCGTCCGCCTCTTTATCCGTCTGTTTCACCAGGCTGGTTTTGGCATGCAGCATTGCAATTGCCATCAACAACACCAGGATGCCGCCGCCGACCCGGAACGAATCGATGGTGATGCCAAAAAAGCTCAGCAGGTGTTCGCCGAGGAACAGCGACACCAGCAGGATGATGGTGACGCCAATGGCCACCATGTCGATGGTCTTGCTGCGTTGGCGCGTACTCTCGTCGGCGGTCATGCTGATAAACAGCGGAATGACCCCCAGCGGATTGAGGATGGCCAGCAGGCCGATGAAAATTTTGATGTATTGCGCGTAATCAAGCATGAACTGGGTCTGGGGAATAAGGGGGCGGGGGCTCAGTCCGGTGCTGGGACCTGATCGGCGTAAACAGGGCCCGTTCGCAAGCCTGCCCAGTGTACCGCGTGGCCGCCGCGTTGCACGGGCAGGCGGCGGATCGCCGCAAATTTTCCGTAAATCGGTCATCCCGGTGCGGCATCGGCCTACGGTCAGGGCAATGCGGGCGTGATAAAAATGGGTTTCGTGCCCGTGCGCTTGCCAGACGGGCATGCCTGCCCCCTGGCAGGGATTTTCGACAAGGCGCGAACAGGCCTTGTGCTGGTCCCCGGGGGGATTGGTTTTCGGCGGCGGCGCGTTCCGGCAATTCGGCCGGATCGCATTATTCGTCCCCCTCATCCCTTTATCCAAGGAGCACATCATGGGATTCTTCAGAAAAATCCTCGACAAACTCGGCATCGGCGACGACAAGGCCCCCGCCCCCACGCAGTCGGCACCCGCCCCGACCGCTGCCCCATCCAGTCCCGCTGCAGTCACCCCGCGACCCCCTTCAGCCGGACCCAAGCCGATCGATGTGGTCGATGTGGTCTCGATTCTGGAAGCCCGGGCTGACGAGACCACCCAAAAGCTGAACTGGCGCACGTCGATTGTCGATCTGCTGAAATTGCTCGACCTCGACAGCAGCCTGTCAGCCCGCAAGGAACTGGCGCAGGAATTGAATTGCCCGCCCGAACTGATGGAGGATTCGGCGAAAATGAACATGTGGCTGCACAAGACCGTGCTCCAGCGCATTGCGGCAAATGGGGGCAATGTCCCCGCGACGCTCCTCTAACAGGTCACGCATCCGGATTCACGCGCTATATTCGGACCATACGGGGGCGGAGCGGGAGATGGCATGAACGAGGGCGTACACGCATTTCAGGAAAACAGGTGGGTCCGGGCGGCGGGACTCTACGGCCGCCACCTGATTCATCCTGAAAACCGGACCCGGCTGATTGCGGCCGGGCTCTATCTGCTGGCTGCGCTTTTCTTTGGCGCCATCGTGTTTATCCTGGCTTCAACCTGGGGTGACAATGGCCTCAGCCACTTGCTGGCCGCTCAAAGCAGGACGCGATTTGCGGTAATTTATCTGCTGGGCGCCGGCATTTTTTCCCTCGCTGTCGCCCTGCTGCTGTTTTCCTATGCGCCACTTCGTCGACCATTGCGGCGCGGCTTGCTGGCCACCGCGGTGGCCCTGATGCTGGTGGGGATTATTTTCGCGGCGCCTGCGGTGGTCGTGAGCATCGGACCATTCTGGTTTCTGATGCGGCTGCATCGTGAGGCGGAGCGCCAGCCATCCGGGTTCACCCACTGGGGTGCCTCCTGATGGCGCATCGCTACGCTGCCTTGTACGGGCCGGCCATCATGCTGACCGTTGCCCGACGCCATCCTGTCTGAAGCTACGTCCCGTGAGCGGGCGCTACTTCATCCGGCCGCAACGCGCACCTGACGAAACGTCAGGTTGACGCGAGGGCCGCACGGCTGGCTCTGCTTGGGAATGCCATGCTTCCAGTTGGCCTGGGTCGCGCCCTTCATCAGTAGCAGGCTGCCCGACGGAAGCGGCAGCTTGATGCTTTTCAGCGTTGTATCGTGCTTGTGCCTGAACACCAGCGTGCGAACCGCCCCCACGCTGAGGGAGGCAATCACCGGGGTTTTACCGAGTTCGGACTCATCGTCCGAATGCATGCCCACACTGTCGTGCTGGTCGCGGTAGTAATTGAGCAGCACGCTGTTGAAAGCATGCCCGCAGAACCGCTCCACTGCCTGCTTGAGCGCGGCGAGCGTGGGCGTCCAGGGTAGCGCGCCGAGCGTAATCCCGGCGTAGGCCAGCCGCCGGTTTCTGTCCCCGTACCAGGCAATCAGGCGTGGCTGGGGATGGAATTTGCCCCACACTTTCACCGTCTCCGCCCGCCAGGGCGTGTTGGCAATCAATTCTGCCAGCAGCGTACCGGGGTCGATGCCCAGGTCTGGGCTGCGCCACAACACCAGTTCGGCGTCGCGAACGGGGAGAAGCTCGGGGCCGGCGGTGTCAAAAAGGTCGGGCATGGTTGCATAGCCTGTTAGCCGGGTGGAGGGGGCCATGCTCAATTATTCCAGAACATAGCGGGGTAGGGGCCGCTGCCGGATCCGTGGGTCATGCGACTGGCAGGCGCGCAGCCGGGCGTTGACAGCGGTCCGGCTTTCGCCCCGCGACCTCCCGTCCGCCGTGCCTGCAATGGGGGCAGTCGAGCCGACTGAGTGGAAAAATGCGGGAATGCCGTGCCGCGGCATGGGGAAACCGCGGCGGCATGGATAATGGCGTGTCGCGATTTATTGCGCGGCTCTTTATTTAACGGAGCGACCATGTTCAAGGCGGTTTTACTGGAAAAGCTCGAGGCTGGCTTCAAGGCTTCGCTTCAAACTGTTGATGAAGCGGCTTTGCCGGATGGCGATGTGCTGGTGCAGGTCGACTATTCCACCCTGAACTACAAGGACGGACTCGCGATCACCAACGCCGGCCCGGTTGTGCGTGCCTGGCCGATGGTGGCCGGTATCGACGGCACGGGCGTGGTGCTGGAAAGCCGCCACCCCGACTGGAAAACCGGCGACCGCTTCATCCACAACGGCTGGGGCGTTGGCGAAACGCGCTGGGGCTGCCTGGCCGAACGTGCGCGGCTGATGGGCGACTGGCTGGTGCCGCTGCCGTCGGCATTCACCCCGCTCCAGGCCATGGCCATCGGCACCGCCGGCTACACCGCGATGCTGTGTGTGCTGGCGCTGGAACGCCACGGCTTGAAGCCGGGCGATGGCGACGTGCTGGTCACCGGTGCGACCGGCGGTGTCGGCAGCATCGCGGTCGCGCTGCTCGGCAAACTGGGCTATCGCGTCACCGCCGCCACCGGCAAGGCGGGCGAAGCCGACTACCTGCGCGCGCTGGGCGCCGCAACCGTGATCGACCGCGCGGAACTGGGCGCGCCCGGCAAGCCTCTGCAGAAGGCGCGCTGGGCTGCCGCCGTCGACGCGGTCGGCAGCCATACCCTGGCCAACGCACTGGCGCAAACGCGCTACGGCGGCGTGGTCGCCGCCTGCGGCCTGGCGCAAGGCTTCGACCTGCCGGCGACGGTGATGCCGTTCATCCTGCGCGGCGTCACGCTGGCAGGCATCGACAGCGTGATGGCGCCGCTATCGGTGCGACGGCAAGCCTGGGCGCGGCTGGCCGTCGACCTCGACCCGGTCCGGCTCGCCACCCTGACTGAAGTCGTCCCGCTCACCGATGCCATCGCTAAAGCGCATAACCTCATGCAAGGCAAAACACGCGGCCGCATCGTCGTGAAAATCCGATGACAATGGAAGCCACCCCCCTGCCCGAACCCGAGGTCAGCTGCACCAACTGCAAGGCCTGCTGCTGCCGGCTGGAAGTAATGCTGATCACCGATACCGGCGTGCCCGATTATTTCATCGCGCTGGACCAATGGGGCAGCCAGACCATGGCGCGCCTGGCAGATGGCCGGTGCGCAGCGCTGGACCGAATCACCTTCAAATGCACCATTTACGACAATCGGCCCTGGGTATGCCGGGAATTCGAGATGGGCGAGTACGAGTGTATTCGGGAACGCACGGCCGCGACGGTGATGGCATAGCCACCGCGTCCTTGAGCACAGCGCACCTTAATTCTTTATCCCGGGATTCAGCGAGATCAAGTTGAGAGCACGCGTCATCCGGTTACGGAACGCCGCCGCATACATGAGGTCAACCTGACCTGCGCACGGCTTGCCTCAGGCCCTCAGCGGTCTTGGCGTCTGATTGAACTTGCTGTGCTTCCCGTCAAAACGTTGCGCGCACTCTCCGCTGCGCGAATTGCCTGAGGCCCGCAGGATGCGGGTCGGGAAAAGGAGTAACACCGATGTCTGATAACGTTCGCGGCGTGATCCTGGATATGGATGGCACCCTCGTCGATACCAACGCGGCGCATGCGCAAACCTGGGTGGACACGCTCAAGTCATTTGGATTTGAGGTCACGTTGGAGATTGTCCGGCCCCTCATCGGTCTGGGTGGGGACAAGATGCTGCCGCGTCTGACGGGCAGGACGCAGGACTCCGCGCTTGGGAAAAAAATAGCGGAGCAGCGATCCACGTGCTTTGAAGCGCATTACCTGCCGTCCGTCAAACCTTTTCCGGACGTCAGGGAACTGCTGGATCGCATGCGCCAGGCCGGGCTGAAGGTGCTTATCGCGAGTTCTTCAAGACGCGATCATCTCGAGGCGCTGATTGAAGTCGCCCGAATTACCGATCGGGTCGATGGCGTCGTCAGTGCAAGCGATGTCGAACAGTCGAAACCCGATCCGGATGTCATCGAGGCGGCGCTCGCGAAACTGGGAATGGCGCCCTCGGAGGTCGTGATGATCGGTGACACGCCTTATGACATTGAGGCGGCTGCCCGTGTTGAAGTGCGCACCATTGCCTTGCGGTGTGGGGGGTGGCCAGCCGAAGGGCTTACCGGCGCAATCGCAGCCTATGCCGACCCTGCGGATCTGCTGGCCCATTTTGAGGCATCGCCGCTGGGCAAAATAGGGTCGCCCCAGGGTAGTTGAGGATTTCCGGCACGTTCAGTTGGCGGGCGTGGCGGCAGGCCCCTTTTTTATTCCACGGGCGCCACTGCCCACCCATTGCCTTGCCAAGCCCTCACGGCCGCACGTAGTTATAACCCTGCTGCTGCCGGCGCATGATTTCCACCACCCCTGACACCTCATAACCGATGTTCGCCAGCATGTCGGCATCCGTCAGGTGGGCGGCCTTCATGCTGTTTTTGCAGGCGATGATCTTTACGCCGCTGGCAAGCGCCTGGGCGACGTTGTTGCCCGCCTCGGAATCCATTTCGAGCATGGCAACGCCGGGACCATAGGCCACAATTTCAATGTCTACCTGGTCGGCGCCAAGCGCCGCCTGCACATTCCGTGCGTTATTGAGCGCCAGATACCATTTCCCCGGGTCCTTGTCGCTAACCTGGATGATCAGCTTCTCCTTTTTTGTTGCGGCCTTCTGCTCCACTTGCGGGGCAGGGTCTGCCGCCAGCGCGGCGCAAACGGAGGTGCTCAGGCCAGAAAGCAGCAGGACGGCGGGAAGCATGAGGCTCAGGGTAAGGGAGGTCTTGCGCATGGTTTGTCTCCTGGTTGGAAAATCGGTTAACCGTGCCGGACGGGTCGAGGAGACAAGTCTATTAAGTCATAAAATATAAAGATATTAAAATGTTCTTATGTAAATATAAAATAACCTGGGCGACTGCATTTCGCAACGCGTTGCCAATAGGGGGGATGGCGGGGAAAGCGGCGCCGTGCCGTGGGGTAAAGGGTGTCGGGTTCAGGGATGGGCGGCAAATCGCTACGCTAGCTGGCGACGCGCTAATATTGAGCCATGCCAAGCCTCTTTCAGTTTGAAGGGTTACGCTTCTTCTTTTTCTCGAACGAAAGCAACCCCCGCGAGCCTTGCAAGTTCATATTCGAAAAGATGGGCATCGCGCAAAATTCTGGCTGCATCCCGTTCGCCTGGCGAACAATCAGGGGTTCACCGGCAAGGAACTGAACAAATTGGCACAGACGGTGGAAACGCGGCAGATTGAAATAGAAAGGGCATGGCATGAACACTTCGGCGATTGACCTGAGTTTTGACGAATCCATGATGTGGCTGGACTTGTCGGACGGCCGCAAACTTGGCGTGCCTCTGGCCTATTTCCCCCGCCTGCTGCGCGCCACCCCGGAGCAGCGCCTGCAATACGAAATGTCCGGCAACGGCACAGGCCTGCATTGGGAAGCGCTGGACGAAGACATCAGCGTGGAAGGCCTGCTGATGGGCGTAGGCGACCAGACCCAGGATCGCTCGCTGGCAGCTTGAGCATACGTATTTGCACTATGTCCGCCTTGGGCAGACGCACCGGGCGTTACGTTTTACGGCAATACATTCTTCACGGATGGCGGGAGCCATGAAGGCTTGGAAAGGGGTGATGTTGCATTGCAAGACCTCGTTGTTTGTGACCCCGTTGTTTGTGTTTGTGTTTGTGTTTGTGCTGAAATAATCAACAGAATTAGCTTGAGTGAAGAAAAACTCTTAAAGTAGATGGCAACAACTAGCATGAAAGAAAAAATGCAACCAAAAATGCACGATGTCCACCTTCAGGATCTCCATTTTGATCCTGAGAACCCTCGCTTACCAAGTCGCCTCAAGCATGCCCCTGAGGCTGATGTGCTTGAATTTCTCCTGCTTGAGTGCAATCTCATTGAGTTGATGCTTTCGATTGGCGAGCAAGATTTTTTTGTGGGAGAACCGATCCTCGTTGTTCCACGAACTGATGGTGGTTACATCGTCGTAGAGGGCAATCGCCGCCTTGGTTCACTTAAATTGCTACAGCCGGGTGCCGAAGCCACAGTGATGCCCACGCAGGTTGATCAAGCGCGAAGCGGGGCGAAGCATCACCCAACAGTCATTCCCGTCTTGGAGTTTGAGCGGCGCGACGAAATTCTTACTTACCTTGGCTACCGGCATATAACTGGCATAAAAGAATGGGATGCCCTTGCGAAAGCCCGCTATTTACGTCAACTCAGGTTGCGATATGGTTCTGATCACAGCGATGCCCACAAAGGTTTGGCCCGTGAAATCGGTAGTAAAGCGTCCTACGTGGCTAAATTGCTTACGGGGCTTACATTGCTTGAGCGGGCAAGGGACATTGGATTGTTGAATGAATTGAAGCTTCGCGAGGACGATATCCCCTTTTCTCTTCTCACCACGGGCATAGGCTATGGGAATATCTGCAAATTTATCGGTCTCGAAAGTGCTGATGATGTGGAGACAAGTAACATTAAGGAAAACGAGTTCAAAGAGTTCTTTACTTGGGTTTTTTCTAAACCTTCTGGTTCAGTCACGGTGCTAGGTGAGTCGAGAAATTTCGATAAACTTGCGCGCGTCGTCGCTAATGAACAAGCTTTAAAAGAGTTGAGGCGAGGTGAATCACTTGAAAACGCAGATTTATATACAAGTGGTCCTTTGGAGGCGGTGAGAAAGTTGATGCGAGAGGCAGAGCATCGCATCACTGGTGCACAGGCAGCATTATCATTTGCTGACGGTTTTGATGTAAATGACGTGGCTCAATCTGATCGCCTGAGGAAGGCGACTACTGCGCTCCATGGATCTCTTCTTGGACTTGTAAATCCAGCGGACTAAACGATGTTTTTATTTGACAGGCCACGCGACCGAGATATTCACACCATATCGGACTTCGCCGAGTTGCTTTGCTTGGTGACTGCTGATCGTGTATGTAGCAGGGAGACTATTTCTGATCAGGCGCGTGACGTAGGTGAGTGCACGTTGGATGAAGGTGATCTTGACGACTGCTTTAATCAACTCGCGTGGCGAGTTGATGCATACGGTACGTACTACCCATTTCAGCTGGATGAACGAGGGCGAATACTTTCTGCAAGCGAGGAATTGACTGAAGCCCAAAGACTTTATGCATTGCTGTTACTTTGCGCAAATCTGCCGTTTGTAAAGAAACTAGACGGCTCACTCACCGACGTATTCGAACGCATTGCTTTTTTAGCCCTGCAAGCAGTGTGGCCCAAAGGGGTAACTCGCGCTTTTGGTAAGACTGAATCGACTTATGTTGGTGCAAAGTGGCAGCGCATCAATAAGCTTGCTAATGATGTTGGTGGCTTTGGCTTGTGTAATGAAGGCACATTCCGTGGTCGAGACACAGGTGATGGCGGAATTGATCTGGTTGCCTGGTACGACCTCGATGCACACGAAAAGCGAAATATTCCTTCTGCATTAGCTCAGTGCGCTTGTTCCAGAGATAGTTGGTCCGCGAAACAAACCGAAATTTCTGAAGATCGCCTTAAAAATTCGATACATTCAACACATCGGTGGAATCAAATTTTAATGATTCCTCAAAGCTTTAGAGACAATCGTGGAAAATGGGCAGTTCCAGGCGATGTTGGACAAGTTGTTCTTTTTGATCGATTGAGAATACTTCAACAGATTGGATTCGCAATAGACTGGGAGCATATTGCGCCTCCACCAATTTTTCATTCGATGCTTAGTGAGCGCCTTAGCCTTGTTTAAGGCAAAAAGATGCCGCACAAATATGTTGTATTAAACACCGCAGCCGAAATGCGAAGCTATCGCGTACGGATAACATCAGTCCCAAATCACTGGTAATGCACGTGTAACCGCCTCAAACAATGGTGGTGGCACTGCATTTCCAATAACGGTATAGCGCATGTTTAAGCTGCCTGATGCCGTGTTCGGAAATGCCATGTCTCCGAAACCTTGAATTCGCGCCGCCTCGCGGTATGAAAAGCGACGTGCTCGTCCTTCGTGCGCAAACTGCCAAACATTGTGCTCCAGTTTTTTGAGCGGGGGGCTTGAGGGGTGTAGCGGCATGTGACGCGGGTTGGCCACGATTGTTTTAGATGTTTGCTCCCAACCACGGCGACGATCACGAGAAAGGTAGTACCAATGAAAGTCCAAATCATAAAATTCACCCTCTGGCCACTCAGGCAGATCGCCAATCACCTCACGTAGCGCAACATGGAGCCGCTCTATGTCTGGCCCGTGTGAAGGGAGAGGAAATTGATACTCCATTTCCAAGTCATTTCGTAGGCCAACAATGAAAATCCGCTTACGTTCCTGTGCTACACCATAATCCGCTGCATTTAATACATCAGCCTTAACTTTGTAGCCTGCTTCGGTAAAAACTTTGAGTTGGTCTTCTAATAAATGCCGAAAGTTTTTACGCACCATACCGGAGACATTTTCTACAATAAATGCCTTAGGGCGGATGGCGTGCAATGCGCGTGCAAACTCTAAGTACAGGGTATTAATACGACGGGAGGGGTCGCGAACCCCGCCTTGGCTGAACCCTTGGCACGGATAACAACCCACTAAAAGTTCTGACTGTGGGAATGTTTTAACTTTGGATATGTCGCCAAGTACATATTCAGTAGAGGGGTGATTGGCTAGGTATACATCTCGTGCGTAGGGGAGCTTGTCATTAGCCATGACCACATCGAAACCAGCTGCGATTACACCCGCATCTGATCCACCACACCCCGAAAATAACGAAACTGCTTTTGGCATACCGCCTCCTTCACTTGGGCGCATTTTACGCGAGCACCAGAAGCCTTGTCTGGGAAGATTTTAAGGAAATGAGGTTTAAGTGGTTAGAAAATGGTTAAAGGGGCGCTTCGGATTGTCTTCTGAATCAAGAATAAAGCAGTCAACCTTGATAAATGGAAAGTGATGCTCACCCCTTTAATGCCTATCTGAACTCGAGCACCATGCGCTCCAGTTCGTCCGCATCAATGACCATGTTCTTATTCTTGTCCATCCAAATCATCGGTCCAGGCGCACGCCGCCAGCAAGCCTTGGGGGTAGTTCAGGTCAAATGCCGCTTTGGTCAGCGTTACGCGCACCACGCCGTTACTCTCGGCCTGCATGTTCAGCTGTTTGCCATCCTGATAGACCCGCAGCACCAGTTGCGGGCTTTCCCGCAGGGCTTTCGCGTGGACTGCGCTGGCGCCCAGCAGGACCCCGGCGACCTTTGCATCACACCATCCCCGCACCGATCACATTGGCGGATAATGTCTGGCTACGTCCATTCAACAGAAGCCATTCCCGCATGCAAACAGAAGTCAAAGAAGCCCCCCAGTACGCCATCGTGGCGTCGGTTCAATTGCCGGGGGTGAGCGACATGGAGTTCGAGGCGTCGCTGACCGAGCTGCGCGAGCTGGCGAAGACGCTGGGGTTCACGGTTGTTCGCACGTTCACGCAGAAACGCTCCGGCTTCGACTCGACGGCGTATCTGGGGGTGGGCAAGCGGCAGGAGATACGCCATTTTGTGGTGGGCGATTCGGGCGATGAAATCGAGCCGGATGTCGACGCCGGGTCGCTGAATCCGGCGTATCGCCTTTCCACCGTGAGGGATGACCTGGAAGACGCGCCCGCGCAGGTGTCGGACGTGCCGATCGACGTGATTTTTGTCGACCACGAAATCTCGCCGTCGCAGGCGCGTCATCTCGAAAACGAGGTGGGCTGCCAGGTGATGGATCGCACCATGGTGATACTCGAGATTTTCCACCGCAATGCACGCTCGCCGGCTGCGCGCGCGCAGGTGGAGATTGCGCGCCTGGGCTATCTGGCGCCGCGCCTGCGCGAGGCAGCGAAGCTGGCGGGGCCGCAGGGACGGCAGCGCAGCGGGGTGGGCGGGCGCGGTGCGGGCGAGTCGGGCACCGAGCTGGACAAGCGCAAGATCCGCGACCGCATTGCCGAGTTGCAGCGTGAAATTACCGCGATGGATGCCGACCGCAAGACGCAGCGCGCGCGGCGGCAGGGGCACCAAAGCCTCGCCAGCGTGGCGCTGGTGGGCTACACCAACGCGGGCAAGTCCACCCTGATGCGGGCGCTCACGGGCAGCGAGGTGCTGGTCGCCAACAAGCTGTTTGCGACGCTCGACACCACGGTGCGCACGCTGTTTCCCGAGACCATTCCGCGGGTGCTGGTCAGCGACACGGTGGGCTTCATCAAGAACCTGCCGCACGGGCTGGTGGCGTCGTTCAAGTCCACGCTCGAAGAGGCGCTGGATGCATCGCTGCTGCTGCATGTCATCGACGCCAGCGATCCGGGTTTCGAGCGGCAGATCGAAGCCACCGAACACGTGCTGACCGAGATCGAAGCGCAGGAGGTGCCGCGCCTGCGCATTTTCAACAAGATCGACCATGTGGGCGACGCGGCGGCGCAAGTCGAACGCGAAGCCGCGCTACGCCTTGAATACCCCGGCTGCATCGTGATGAGCGCGCGCAATCCGGACGACGTGGTGAAGTTGCATCTGGCGATCCTCGGATTTTTCCAGAAGGATCTGGTTGAGGCCGAGTTGTTTTTGCCGTGGTCGGCGCAGCAACTGCGGGGCGAAATATTTTCGCGCTGCCAGGTGCTGGAAGAGCGCGCCGAGGAAGAAGGGGCGTTTTTCAGCGTCCGCGTCGACCAGGCTGACCTCGATAACCTGCGTGAGCAGTTGGCGCGGGCTAAGCAATAGGTTGGCAGCGTCGCCCGTTTTTCGCGGCGTGCCGCGATGAGCCTGGTTCAGTAAGCAACTGCGGAAAACAAGCTGTAGCTGATCTTGAATCAGCCCATCGCGCTATGGCGGCTCTCGACTGCGGATGCAACTTTAATGCTCCACGGTGTCTATTCAACTGTTAGTCATTCATTCCGATACGCCGCAAATGCGAACTGAAATTGATGGGTCAGTCTTTACCGGCTTCAGACGGGTGCTGCACAAGGGCACGCTGATCTTCGCCCTCATCATCACAATCCTGTTCGCCATGACCTTCTACCAGAACCAACGTTCGGCCGAAGCGGTGCGCTCGGTTGATCGTGCGCGGCAGGTCATCACATCCATCAACGCACTGCGCACCTACCTGCTCAATCTGGATAACGCGGTGCGCAAATATGCCGAATCGCAGAATCCTGCCGATCTCGACCCCAAGCTGATCTGCCGCCAAGCGTCATGTCCCAGTGCCAGTCAGTTGATTGAGCTGGTCGGTGCCGACAGCGCCCAGACTGCCCGCCTGGCGTCCCTGCCCGCCCTGCAATCGGCACTGGAGGCCGGTTTCAACGCATTGCAGCAGGGGACGGTGGGCACCAATGTCGCGCCCCCAGAACGCGAACTGGGCGGATTCGACAAGTCCGCCATCGATCAGATTCACCGCATTTTGATCGACGCCGAACGGGAGGAACTGATCCAGATGGAAACGCGCGAAGCAGCACGGATTCAAGGCGAGCGTTTGTCGTCGGCCCTGCTTGGTATTGCCGGTTTGTGGACGGGCCTGGCACTGCTCGGCCTGTACCGGGAAACCGTTCGCCTGATCAAGGCGGGCATCCTTGCCGAACAGACAATCCGGCAGCTCGTCCTGCGCGACCCGTTGACCGGACTGGCCAATCGCCGCTACCTGCAGGAGAACGAAACGCAGTTGATCTCCGGCGCAAAGCGCGCGCGAGTCCGGATGGCCGTGCTGGCCATCGATCTGGACGATTTCAAGGCAGTGAACGATCGGTATGGGCACGCAGCGGGCGACGAGGTACTCGTAACGTCGGCACAACGCATGAAGCAGCTGCTGCGCGAGGTGGATGTGATCGCCCGTCTCGGCGGCGACGAGTTCGTTATCGTGCTGAGCCAGGCCAACGATGCGGAGGCGGCACGTGAGGTCGCGGGCCGCGTGGTGGACAGTCTGAGCCAGCCCATAGCGCTTGCCGGGGGAGGATCGGCGCACATCGGTGCATCGGTGGGGATCGCCATGAGCGGCGATGGCGGCGAAACGCTGAACGACCTGCTCAAAAAAGCCGACACGGCACTTTACGCAGCGAAACGTGACGGTAAGCACATCTATCGTGAAGCCGTTTCGTCTTAAGGAATCACTGATTAATTCAAAACCGTCATTGCGAGCGAAGCAAAGCAATCCAGAGTGTCAGCTAAATCAATGGTCTCTGGATCGCCGCGTCACTTCGTTCCTCGCGATGACGG